>Ga0189275_100013_pt1 | contig 548623 bp, 484 predicted proteins | sample N19A6minimetaG_FD_130329 | JGI IMG/M metagenome (GOLD analysis project Ga0189275, IMG submission 130329) | Marine microbial communities from the Costa Rica Dome - N19 A6 mini metaG | ecosystem: Environmental > Aquatic > Marine > Oceanic > Photic zone | place: Costa Rica: the Eastern Pacific...
CAAACTCTTCATTGTATTTCCTTGAATGTCTGTCCGACACCCGAAAACACGAGTCCCCGCATCAAAATGGTTCTTTATAATTCTTACGCTGTCGTTACAATATGTATATGAACTTGTTTGTTTTTTTCTTCCAATTTTAGCCTTTCGGCTTTTCAGAAGCGCCCTGCCTTATCAGCTAAGCGGGTGCAAATATACGCAGGTTATTTTCTTTCCACAAAATGTTTTTGGATGTTTTTTTCGAAAAAAAATCAATTTATATATAAGTGCTTGTTTTTCAGTATTCAGAAATTTTACACTTTATCATTTTTATGAAAAGAAATTCCAAACCAATCCAAATCTTATCACAAAATCCCGGTATGGGTAATTGGGAGCGGAGTAATAATTCGGTTCGGAAAAAATAGAATTCAAGTGTTCGGCCTTTAGATATATCCGTGTTTGTTTTACCCTGGCATTAATAAATACATCCATTAAAGGGTATGCTCCAAACTCTTCGTTGTTCTGAATATAGAATTCACCCAATAAAGGGTGGTAGGCGTCCATGTTATAGGATGTAAAATATTTAAAGGTCACTCCTGTTTGAATGTACATGGCTTTTTTGAAAACGTCACTTGAATAGTATAAGGTATTCCTTGTAACCAGGTCGGGCACATTGACCACTTGATTCTCTTGCGTCACATTTTGATACATTACCGTGTTCATTAACGCCCATTTTCTCCACTTTACCTCTTTTTCATACTTTACTTTTAAGTGATTTATTGTGCTGGATTCTTGAAATGGCCTTACAAAAGCGGTTTCCTGACCCAATCCAATGGCTTCTTCGGTAGCTGTGGATGCAAAATAACTGTAGTTATCCACTGCACTGTATTCTGCTCGGATGCTTCCTACTAATTTAGAGTCCAGACCGAATTCGATGCTCTGTGTCTGTACTTTTTCGAATGTTCTATTGTTTTGCCAGTTAAAATTTCGATAATCGCTTTGATAAAGTAAATAATTGAAGTCCGGCATACGGGACGAAATATGTATGGCCCCTGTAATCTTGTTGTTTTTGTTGAGCCTGTATGCCGCGATGGCATCAAGATTATTTCCTGTTAGGTTCCCAGATACTGTGTAATTTAGATTTCCCTGCAAATGTAGCGGGCCTATTGTATTTGCATAAGTTCCTCCAATCGATACCTCATTCCCATCCAACTTATTCTGTATTATACCTTCTTCGGTCAATAGAATACTGTTGAAAAAGTAATTGTAATTGAAAAGTGCTATGTTGCCGGACACCCTACCCAAAGTTTTGTTGAAAAATTCGACACTCCCTTTATTATACATGGTTTTTAACCGCGCCTGATCTTCAATGGGGATCAAAAATGGGTCGGTACCAAATGCATCGTTTTGTGCGGATTGCCCAAAATCGTAAATTTTAGTCTCGTAACTAAATTCATGCCCCAAGGACAAACTTGTAGGTTCCGTATCCAATGAATCCTTTTTTTTGTTTACCAGCTTATAGTGTTGATCAAAGTAATATCGTTTTCCTAAAATTCGATTATTGGCATTGGTGTAGAGCAGGTCAATTTTAGCCCTGTCCTGAAAATCCGGCAAATCTCCTTCAAACTGATTTCTATCCAATAATCCGCCACTTTCCTCACTTTCCATTTCCTGGGCAGCGATATGACCGCGAATACCATATCTTCCATTTTCCGTAAGATAATTGAACGTAAACCTAAATTTACCATCTTGTGCTTCTTCGTACCTATATTTGCCCAATGACCGGAAGCCATTGTATGCTATGGATGCGTTAAATCTTTTGGTAATATTAAAGGTGAGCAATGCATCCAAATATTGCCCTTGCTCCATTGTGGTCTTGAACATAAGTTCCGTCATTGGAGTGGGCACACTATAATAGTTGACGTCTTCTTTCTCGAAATACCCTGGATGTTTTGCAGATGCCCCTATTCTTGGGTAATACGGGGTTGCCGACAAATTTAAACCTAACCGATTATAGGGCTGACCCATGTTGGCAAATGGCATTAACTCGAAATCGTCCTTTCTTAGGTAATTGTATATGTAATCTTTTTTAATGGTAAGTGTTGTGTCTACAATTGTAGTATCCTTGTTATAGGATATGATCTTGTAATCATGGATAGTAATAGAATCCTTGGCAGTGGGCTTTGCTGGTTTCTTTAAATTTCCCTTGGGTTTATCCTTGGCTATAGAATCTTTGGATTGCAAAAGAGGACCTTCTTTTGGATCTAGATCTAAAGTATCCGCCTTTTTTGTTGGTGGCAGGGAATCCTGCTGCGCCATTATGAATTGTCCTAGTAAGATAAATAGGGTAACAAATAAAATTCTCATTCCACGTTATTGCTTGGACAAAGGTAAAAGTTTTGTTTCTAAAGAAATGTGAAAAGTTCAAACACAAAAAAACCCTGCCATTTGGCAGGGTTTTTAAATCTATTACTAAGAAATATTTAGTATCCAGGGTTTTGGTCCGCAGTACCAATCTCTGAATTACGCTCTATCTCTTGTTGAGGGATAGGCCATAAATTATTTCTTTCTGCTATATAGGTATTGTTTGCTTTATTGGATATAACATCATCGGCAATTCCAAGTCTAGTTATCGTAAACAACCTATCTTGACATTCTCCAAAAAACTCTACAAATCTTTCTTGTGCGATTAAATCCACCACATTAGTAGAGTTAATTGTCACATCACCAAGTCCAGCCCTTGTTCTAACCATATTAATATAGTCAGATGCCGAAGGATCATCTCTTCGAGCCAATAATTCAGCCTGCATCAATAACACATCTGCATATCTAAAAACATACACATCATCGTTACCTGCACCAGCATCGGTATACTTTGCGATATCGTTGTTTCCATCGATTAGGCCCAATCGCACATCGCCAGCTTCGAAAGCACCACTCAATTCTGCACTAGGACCAACTTCACCTCGTCCTCCATCTAAAAAGAAGAATGCATGGTTACTACCATCAGTCTCGTTAAAATCTATAGCAAAAATAGTTTCGGAAGAACTAGCCGCTACCCCACCAGCTGGGAACAAAGAAGCATAATTAGTTTCAAGGCTATACCCACCGATAACAGGAGCCAATGTGGCCTCAGCAGTTGTATAATCTCCCAATTCCATCTCAATTTTAGCTTTCAGAACTCTAGCAGCATCTTTGTTAAAGAAGTACAGTCCCAAACCTTCGGGCAATACATTAACCGCCGTTGTAATGTCAGAATAAATCAAATCATATACAGCATCCACACTTGATCTTGGTGTTGGGTTTGTATCGATATCAGTTGACGACGTAAAAGCATCAAGTATTATTGGAACTCCTCCAAAAACCTTAACCAATTTATAATACATCATTGCTCTAGCCGCTCTTGCTTGGCCTCCAATCCTATTTTGTGAATCTTGGGAGATTCCATATTCCGGATTAGCAATTGCATTAATTATAAAGTTAGCCCTGTATATGGCAGCATAATGGTCGTTCCAATATCCTGTTATTTCCACATTGTTCAAGGCAGGGTCATTAGCACCCATTTCTGCAAAACTTGGAAAAGAGCCTGTATGAGACAATTCATCCGCATACAAACCAGAAATGAATGCATCATCCCCACCAAAATTTCCAATAAACTGCATAGCACTATACATACCGATCAATGCACTCTCAGCTGAGGCCACATCGGTAATCGCAGTCTCCCCTGGCAATTCGAGCGTGGGAGTTGTATCTATAAAATCATCGGCACAACTGTAAGATATTACAGCCAATGAAATCATTAAATATTTTAAAATTTTCATATTACTTTATTTAGAATTTAAAGTTAACCCCGAATTTATATGTTCTATTCAAACCTTGCGTAAAGAAGTCGGTTCCTCTTGAAGCATTAGTATTACCAAAAGTGTTAACCTCTGGATCAAGACCTGAGTAATCTGTCCAAGTAACCAGGTTGTCTCCACCAACATATACCCTTAAAGACATTCCATTACCCAACAATTCTGGAGAAAAAGTATAACCCAATACGATTTCTTTCAATCTTACGTAAGATGCATCCTCAATAAGTCTAGAAGAATCTTGGTTGTTGTAGGATTGAACTCCACCAAATCTTGGTCTAGGAATATCTGTATCGGTATTTTCTGGAGTCCAGTAATCCAATTGGCTCGCAAACTTATTAAAGCTCCAAGAACCCGTAGCTCCACCAAACGCCATGGAGTTGTTAAATATGTCTTTGTCTTCTTCGAATTGGAAGTTCGCTGAAAGATCAAAGCCTTTGAACCTAAATGTATTTCTAAAGTTACCAGTCCACTTTGGCAATGGATTCCCTATAAATACACGGTCATTGGCATTAATATCACCATTTCCATCTTGATCTACATACTTTACATCTCCAGCTTCAACACCCCTTGCCACTAAAGCATCTGGTATTGTTTCGCCTTCTTGCCATAATCCATCGGCCTCCAATCCAAAGAACGCGCCCAACTGCTGACCTACAGCAATTCTATTTGCAAATCCTTGATCAATCGGAATGAACTCCCCTGCAGCATCTGTTTGCAAAGATGTAACTTCATTATCTAAATATGCCACCTGGAACTGGGAAGTCCAAGAGAAATCACCTTCGAAAATCCTAGCATTGATCGAGATTTCATGCCCTTTGTTGGAAATGTCACCAACATTGGCGTTAACAGTAGTAAAACCAGAAGAGTTTCTTAGTGGCCTTGATAACAGTACATCGGTTGTTTCCTTGTTGTAGTAATCATAGGCAATATCAATTTTATTGAACAATGTGATATCAGCACCAAGGTCGTACTGCGTAGTGGTTTCCCATGATAAATCAGGAGCACCCAATTGAGTAATTGCAGTACCAGGTCTTGGAGCATAGTTGGTCACCCCTGCCAAAAATCTTGAACCAAAGTTCCCAATACCGGATTGGTTACCTGTTTTACCCCACGACGCTCTTACTTTAAAGGTGGTTAGAACATTGTTCTTGAACCAATCCTCCTCAGACATCAAATATGCAGCAGACGCAGCTGGAAAGTATCCAATTGCATTGCCTGCACCAAAAACAGAGGAAGCATCTGCTCTCATAGTTCCTTCAAGAAACACTTTTTCTTTGTATGAAAGACCCACTCTACCAAAATATGAGAAAATTTTGTTTTCTCTAATCTCATTGGTCGCAGCAATTGGAACAGCTCCAGCACCAGGCAATTCAAAACCTGCAGGAATACTCTGAGTTTGAGTTACGATATCATCAGTATTGGTACCTTCGAAAGTATAACCTAATAGACCACTCAAATCCCAATTACCAAAGGTATCACTATAATTTAATGTAGTTGTAACATTCCATCTATTGATCAGGTTGATTTCCTTTGTTGAATCACCGCCCGAAGCAATACCTCGTCTGGATGTGGCCGGAGTGAAAACCAATTCTTTAAAATCCAACCTTTCCAAAGAAGCCTTGGAATAAACATTGAACTTAGGTGTAAACTTATATCTTAATCCTAAATTAGAGATCATTCTAAAAGTTCTTGTATCCGATTTATCAACTACAGCATTTTGTAATGGGTTCGAAAATGTAAATGGACTTGTATTGTAAGTACCATCCTCATTAAACAAAGTATTACCGGGAGTTTCAAGAACCGAGGTAGTTAACGCCCCATAGATATTGTTATCTCCGTTGATCCTAGAGTTATCAGACTGTGAAACTGTTACAGCAGCATCCAAATCAAGCTTATCTGTAGCTTTGAAATTTGCATTAAAAGTCAAAGACCTACGATCGAAACCTTGATTTTTGATTACACCTTCTTGATTAAAGTCAGAAAAGTTTGCATAGAAACGAGCCTTTTCGGACCCTCCAGACACAGTCACATCCATAGTTTTGACTACCGCTGGACTACCTCTATAGATTGCATCTACATAGTTATCCCCCCAATCCGAAGCATACAACTCATCTAAAGAAGCAAAACCTTGCTGGTCCAAAATATTTGGAAAACTTGCACCTAGACCTCCTGTAGACAGCAGTCCCGGAGCACCGAAAGCATCCTCAAAAGCAGTATCCGCGAACTGATAATATTGACCAGCCGTAAACACTTCATACCTGTTAATTTCTTTCTGGTAACCAATTTGTGAGTTAACCTCAACAGTAACTTTACCAGCCTTACCTCTTTTAGTGGTAATCAAAACAACACCATTTGCCCCTCGAGCACCGTAAATTGCGGCAGAAGAAGCATCTTTCAATACCTGAATAGATTCAATGTCGTTAAAGTTCAGGTTCGCCAAAACATCATTGTCCTGACCACCGAATGCGTTAGCACCCACTGAACCTGACAAAATCGGCACTCCATCCACCACATATAAAGGCTCATTGGAACCATTAATGGAACTCGCACCACGAACTCTAACAGAGAACGCAGTTCCGGGAGCACCAGAGTTCTGGTTAACCTGCAATCCGTTCGCAGCACCCTGAAGAGCTCCAGAAATTGTTGGTGTAACAATGTTTTTTACCGTCTCGGCATCTACTTTGGCAACCGATGTAGTCAAAGATTTCTTGGTCTGCTCACCAAAACCTACCACTACAACCTCTTCCAGAGCCTGAGCATCTTGCTCCATCTGAACGTTTATGCTTGAAGAAGCACCTACCGTTCTATCGACTGTTTTTTGGCCGATATAGCTAAAACGCAATACTTGACCTGTACTTACGGCAATTGTGTAATTACCATCAAAATCCGTTTGTGTTCCGTTTGACGTTCCAACAACGACTACGGCCACACCAGGAAGTGGCAAACCATCTTGGTCGGTCACATTTCCTGAAACTGTTTTCTCTTGTGCGTAAGAGAAAGAAATGCACAACGCCAACAAAGGCGTCAGCATCCATGCTAACTTAGCTTTCATTTATTTCATTTTTTGAATTAGTCCGCCCAAAAATCAATATAAAAAGTTAATATTCAAAAAAATTAACACCTTTGCCCAGAACCGACAAAGCCAACAATAATCAATATTTTTGATAATTTTAACATATTATTAGCAACACAAATCCCTATATATGTGATATGTAAGAATTTTTTTAACTTTTCTTTAATTAAAATGCATTTCTTGATAGCGACACTGTTAAATTTTGATAATTTATGTTAAAGTTGTGTTACCGTTCCGTTGTTGAAACCGGCACCGACGAAGCCGGAAGAGGCTGCCTCGCTGGCCCCGTAACCGCTGCAGCGATAATTCTACCGCCCAAATTTTCCAACAACATCCTAAACGACTCGAAACAGCTTTCTGAAAACAAACGAGCCAGGTTAAGGCCTATTTTGGAAAAAGAAGCCGTCTCTTATTCCGTTTGCCATGTTTTTCAGGAAGAAATCGACGAAATAAACATTTTAAACGCTTCCTTTTTAGCAATGCACAGGGCTATAGACAAACTAGAGCCACGCCCTTCCTTTATTATAGTGGATGGAAACCGATTTAAACCTTATCCAAATATTGAACACGAATGCATCGTAAAAGGTGACGGAAAATACATGAGCATTGCAGCCGCCTCTGTTTTGGCAAAAACCTACCGAGATGAGTACATGGCCAAGATCCATGAAGAGTTCCCCATGTACAATTGGAAAAAAAACAAAGGTTACCCTACAAAAGAACACAGGGAGGCCATTCTAAAACATGGCCTAACAAAATACCATCGAAAAAGCTTTAGACAACTTCCCGATCAGTTGACACTGGATATTTAAAAACGCTAACTTTGTGTCAAACTTCAAGAATGAGACCAAAGGTACTTTTTTGTTTGCTCCCCTTAATCCTACTATCCTGCACAAAAGAAGTAAAGACCAAAGATTCTTTATTGGAACATTTACCGCCCGACCCTTCCCTTGTTATCAAAATATCCAATCTCACCAATTTTAAAAGTGAGCTAAAGAACAACGCATCGCTACAATCGGTAGAGCGATTTTCCGGCTTGCAAGAAATAATGGCAAGGGTAAAAGGACTGGATCACCTCAATACAGAACAGACCTGTATACTTGCTCTTTATGAAGTAGGCAAGGACAATTTTGATTACGTACTGGCCGCAAAAAATGAATCCGGGCTGTTCAATGTAGATAGCGTTGCGAACAAAACGGTTGAAACCTTGAGCTATGAGGGTGCCAACATTACAAAATACAGCCTGGATGGACTGGAGGTTTTTAGCCTCAATAAAAACAAGGAGATTTTGATGAGTTCCTCCCTGATGCTTTTGGAGAACATCGTTCGGCTTGGCCACAACACTTTGGTAGACCCGGTTTTGGAAAAATTGTACCAGGCCAGTTCCAAAAACAAATCAGCTACTCTGTTTATAAATCCGGCCAGCAATGCCGCCCTGCTACCGGTAAAAGAGATCCATGAAATCGCCAATCCGTTTTCTTCATGGATATCGTTGGATTTTACCGCCAATTCGGACGAAGTCAATCTAAACGGAGTGGCCATGGCACCAGATTCCATAAAAAGCTTCGTCAATTTGTTCAAGGGCACCTCTCCCCTTTCCAACAAAACGCCGACATATGCGCCAATTAATGCCCAGGCTATTGTATCGTATACTTTTGACGATTATCAGGTATTCGCTAAAAATCAAAACAACTATTTGGATAGGGTCAGAAAAGTGGACTCCCTTTTTAACACCATAGAGGAAGTCGGTGTGATCTATTTGAACAACCAAAAGGTTGTACTGTTAAAATCTTTCGGCACAGAAAGTCTATACGATTATCTTGATCAAAGGAAAACAGCTTCACAAACCTACCAAGGCAACGAGATATTGGAGCTTCAAGAAAAAAGATGGGTGGAGCAGAGTTTTACGCCGCTTGTACAAAATTTTGAATCCAATTTTTGCACATTACTTGATAATAGCTTTATTTTTTCCGAAAACAAGGAAGCATTACAAACCATAGTCAGTAGCTACAAAAGTTCATCCTCATTGGATAAAGATCAAGGCTATCTCACCGCAAAGGCTTCTTTGGCAAATGAATCCAGCATCCTGTTTGTTTCGGATGAAACAGGTATCAATTTACTTGCAGAGCGAGAACTTTCCACTGAAATGGTTTCCGACATCAAAGACAGCGATTTTAAGGATCAAGTTTTTGCCTCACAAATGGTAATGGACAACGGCTTTGGGCATTTTAATATTCTTGTGTCCAAAATTGCCAAAAGACAAGAACAAAATACCGTATCGCCCCTATTTACATTGGAACTGAACACCGATTTGGCCACTGACCCACAATTCGTGAAAAACCACCGGACCAAAAAACAAGAAGTTGTAGTGCAAGATCAGAACAATGTTCTCTATCTAATTTCCACCGACGGAAAAATTCTCTGGACCAAACAATTGGACGGAAGGATACAAGGTGACATCCAACAGGTTGATATCTACAAAAACGGAAAACTACAATTGGCCTTTTGCACCAACGATAAATTTTTGATCATAGATCGCAATGGGGACGAAGTAGCACCTTTTAACATTGATTTTGATGGAGGTAATCTAAACCCACTTGCCGTTTTTGATTACGATGGCAGCCGTAATTACCGCTTTGTGATCACACAGGGCAAAAAAGTATTTATGTACAACAACCAAGGAAAAATTGTAAACGGTTTCACGTTTAAGGAAGCTCCAAGCAACATCCTTGGGGCTCCCAAACATTTTAGGGTGGGCAACAAGGATTATTTGGTATTTAAACAGGATAACAATACCCTAAGAATACTGCATCGTGTTGGCAGCGACCGTATAAAGGTGGCCGAGAAAATAGATTTTTCCAACAACGAAGTATTCCTTTATAAAAATAAGTTCTCGGTAACGAACAAAGCTGGAGTTTTGCACCAAATAGACACAAATGGAAAACTAGTGGCCACCAATTTTAACTTAAACGCGGACCACGGTTATTATGCCACAAGCAATACTTTGGTATTTATGGACGACAATATCCTAAGCATTAAAGGAAAAAAAGTTGAATTGGAACTAGGAGTTTATTCCAAGCCAAAAATATTCTATATCTACGATAAAATCTATGTTGCTGTAACGGACATCCAAAACCAACAAATCTATTTATTTGATAGTCAAGCCAAGCCCATACCAAACTTTCCGGTTTATGGCAGTTCCCTGATCGACCTCTCGGATATGGACAATGACAAAAAACTGGAGCTGGTCGCCAAGGACCAGGACAACTCGTTGATCGTGTACAAAATCAATTAACAAGATCTCGTAACTGCTACCTATACAATAGTTTAAACGAAATACACATATTTGATCATAGTGTAGTATTCATTTTAGTAGTTTGTACGGTATTGCTATATCACAAACTAAAAAAACACTAGTAAAAATGAAAACCTCCAGCAAACTACTCTACTGTTTGTCAATTACACTGTTGATGGCTGCCAGTGCAGAAGCCCAATTTTTTAAAAAATTGGCCAAAAAAGCCGAACAGGCAGCCGAACGTACCGTTGAAAATCGGGTAGATAGAGAAACTTCAAAAAAAACAGACCAAGTCCTGGACAGTATTCTGGAACCGGGCACTGGCGGAAAACAATCCCCAGGCAACAATCCAGAAACCGGAAACATTCCTGGTGGCACCAATGAAAATTCCAACACCTCGGGGCCGGTAAAGGCCGAACCCCAGACCATCCAAGTTTATAGTAAGTTCGATTTTGTCCCGGGAGACAAACCATTGTTCTTTGATGATTTTAATGATGATTTCATTGGAGATTTTCCATCTAAATGGAACACCAACGGTTCCGGCGAAGTGGTGACCCTGGGCAATATGCCCGGTAAATGGTACGCCATAGCCAATAGAAGCCTTACCGTACCCAACTTAGGAACCGACCTGCCAGAAGATTTCACCATCGAATTCGATATAAGAGCGGTAAACCTAACCAAGAACACAAGTTCCCAAGCTGTAATGCGCATTTATTTGTCGGAGACCGCCAACCTGACCACAAACGAAAACAATGCATTGTCCAGTCTCTCGTTTTGCCAATATATTCCCATTGGCGTTAAGGTGGACAATAATTTTAGCAACGACCCGTCCCCTATCCAAAATACCATGCAACAGGACTTGCGGGATATATTTCAAGATGTGGCCCATGTCTCCATTGCCGTAAATAAAAACCGATACCGCTTATGGATCAACCAGAACAAGATCGTTGATCTACCTCAATTTATAGTGGACCCAGAAAAAATAAACCATCTAAAGCTATACGTAAACGGAATAGATACCCAGAACAATCAAGAGCAAGTATTGATCAGCAATCTCAAGGTTGCCGAAGGCGGTGTTGATTTGAGAAGAAAACTAATGTCCGAAGGAAAAATTTCCACCAATGGTATTCTGTTCAATTCTGGCTCCGCAGAAATACTTCCGCAATCCATGGGAATTATAAGGCAGATTTCCCAAGTGTTGAACCAGGATTCTTCCATCAGCCTCAACATAGTTGGCCATACCGATTCCGATGGTACGGACGAAAGCAATATTGCACTTTCCAAAAATCGGGCAGAGGCCGTAAAAAATGCTTTAGTATCCGTTTATGGAATATCTCCGGACCGCTTGACCTCCGATGGAAAAGGAGAATCGGAACCTGTTGCCGACAACAGTTCCGCACAAGGCAAAGCACAGAACCGAAGAGTTGAATTCATTAAAAAATAATATCTCCGTAGAAAATGAAACGTTTATTTACCACACTATTTATTGCCACGTTCGCCATAACCATTGTACATGCACAGAACACTTGCAGCACTTACTATCCCATGGTCGATGGTGCCAAACTACAATACACCAATTATAACAAAAAAGGAAAAGAGGACGGCAAGTTTAATTATACAGTCACCAATGTACAAGGCAGTGGCAACAACGTTAGCGCCACAATGGAAATGGAAATAGTGGACAAAAAGGGCAAGGTCTATACCTCTGATTATGATATAGTTTGCGATGGCGATATAGTTAAAATTGATTTTAAATCCATGATGAACGAACAAATGCTAAGTCAAATGGGAGATGTTGAAATGGATATTTCCGGAACCGATATAGAACTGCCCAACAGTCTTTCGGTAGGCCAAGAATTACCAGACGCCAATATTTCGATTAAAATGAAAATGGGTGGAGCCATTAATATGAACACCAATGTGGAAACCGTTAACCGAAAGGTGGAAAAGCTTGAAAGTTTGACCACACCTGCCGGCACGTTTGACTGCTACGTGATCTACAGCGAGACCAAGACCAAAATGATGATGACCAAGCAAACCTTGCCCTCACGGACTTGGTTCTCAGAAGGCGTGGGCATGGTAAAACAAGAATCGTATAACAAAAGTGGAAAACTGACCAATAGCATGGTCCTGACAAACTATAGTAAGTAGAGATAATTATTTACAAAAGAAAACCGAGGCATTTGCCTCGGTTTTTCTAAACTTTCAATGAAATATTATTGCCTCTTATATTCGATAATTATTTCACCCGTTAAATGTGAACCGAACTGAGCGTTGTCCAAGGTCAATGTCAAAACATTGCCTTTCAATTGTATTGTTGATATTATGGAAAACTCCTCAAACTCATCTGGTCCTATTTGGTTAAAACCTGTAGTAATTAATTTTCCATTTTCAATTTTCCAAGTACCGGTATGATACCCTTCTCCATCATCCCCATCCATAAAATTGGTCCCTACCGGACCAGTAATTACCTTTTCCCCGTCCACTATTTCATATTCCTCCCTTGAATAGCGTAAAAAACCAATGGTCTTTATCTCTTTGGGATTATCGGTAAACTCAATGGCATAATTTGTTTCTTCGGGGACAATTTTTTCAATTACACCATTTTGATATTCAACGAAAAAAGTGTCATCGTAGTAATTGGTCATTGTCCATTTACCTACCAATTGCTCATCCAAACTTAAATTTGACGTAGCATCATCCTTGCTACAGGCAACTAATAAAAGGGTTAATAGGCAAATTTTCAAGTATTTCATAAGTTATGGTTGTGTTTGATTAATTATTTAAATTTTAAGTCCTAGCCCTAAACTAATTACTGAGGTTTTATAGGCATCATCTCGTTCTATCAATCCGTAACTATACCTAAAGTTCAACTCCAATTGATCTGTAAGGTCATAACCTAGTCCCCCATTTAGACTAAAATCAAACCTATCAAAGTTAGAATATGTTGCCCTTTCACCTTCCCAAGAAGGTTCAAAAGAAACTTCCTTTGCAACTACCGCTCTTTTAAGTGTATATCCTGGCTGAATACCAACCTCTAGAAATAAAAAATCGACCAATGCTAACCTATAGCTAACTGGAAATAAAATCATCAAATCATTTACCTTATTTACAACTTCACCTTCTTCTCCATAAATGAACTCTAAATAAAGTTCTTTTGAAGTTGTCCCTTGATTTGCAAATAGTAATTCAGGCCTTATGCTTGATTTATCTGAAATGCTGATATTAAAAAACCCACCAACATAATAGCCGATTTTTCCTTGAAAATCCAGAGCCTTTACACCATAGAACTCTATATCAGGACGAAATTGGGAATAATTAGTTCCAGCCTTTATTCCAAAGGTATTGTCTAATTGTGCTGATGCTGTAAAACAAATTAATAGGGCAACAAGTAGGTTTGCTTTTTTCATTTTTAGATGTAAGATGATTAATTAGTTAAATGACCGTTATTAATTCGGCGGTGGGGAAAGTAACGAGTATAAACCAAATAGCATACCGTAAATTGACGAATGCCCATTCTCGATTGACGGATGGCAAAACATAGAATAAAAACTTATCCGAACTCTCTACAAATCATCGTAAAAAAAAACCGAGGCAAATGCCTCGGTTTTTTTTCAAATATTGATCTAATCAATTCTTGTGTAGAGGTGAGATCATAATGTGCGCCCTATGTGTTCCCGGATTCATTATCCAAGGATGGTTAGACCCGATCGGATTTTCTGGAAGCCCGGTCGAAGCCGCCGTGGCATACGGCAAATACACTACATAACGGTGATGCGCACCTTCGACCTTATTGGTCGCAGGGTCGTACCTATCGCTCTCTCCAAAGTAAATATGCAAGGTAGCACCCGGTGTTCCCATGGCCAGTTTACCGGATTTTGCTTCCGCCTCTCGAATTTCATTGATCTCAGGTCCTGATTTCCCCTCTGCCCTTAATTCTCGGCCACGAGCCATAAAAGGTTCCAAACTTTTGTGATAGCAGGCCGAATTAAATCCCGATTTTTTGGGGTCATCCACAAGCACGATAAACTCGTTGTCGCCTTCTTTAAAGGTTACAAACTCGCCGGCCATGTTGTACCCTATCACGGTACACCCATCTCGGCTTACTTCCGGGGCTGCCATTAAGGATGCTGCTACCAAGGCCTCGTCGGAGTCGATGGGGACGTAGTTGGTTTCGGTTTTACCTGAACCATCCTCTAAACTTTCTGTAATGGCAGAATCATCTAGCTCTGTTTTGTTTCCATCGCTGTTTTTACAGGAAATTAGAGCTCCTGAAAGTACAACTGCTAAAATTATTTTTTTCATTGTATCGAAAATTGGTTTTTACTTTAATTCCGCAAATAGCATCTTGGGGAAAGTAGAATTCAACAACTATCCCAATTACAGATACTTGCACACTAGCAGTAAGTTATAAAAATTTTGATACAAGCCTATCAACGAGCATACTAAACTTTAAAATCTGCACGGACTCTGTCAACAACAAATAGGCTTCTTCTGTAACATTTGAAATTTTCAATCTATCTTTCGGAGCTCAACTCTTCTATTTAGAGCTTTCCCCTCCTCTGTGGCGTTGTCACCAATGGGCATGCTCTGCCCATAACCTTCACTCTTCAATCTTGATTCATCAACACCTTCGTCCACCAAAGCGATAAGAACTGATTTCGCCCTGTTTTTAGATAATTTCATATTGGCCTGTTCGCTCCCAACATTATCCGTGTGACCCTCAATACTAATTTTTAAATCGGGATTGGCATTTAACATTTTGGTGATCTCGCTCACAATTTCATAAGATTCTGATTTGATTCTGGATTTGCCTGTATCAAAATTAATATGGAGGGTGGCAAAACCTTTGGAATTGATATCGTCGATAATTTTATCTGCTGTTATTTTTTCGATAGTTTGCTCAAAATCTTTAGATTCCACCACACCGATCTGCCCCCTAGCAGTATCGGAATAGACCTGAATACCAATTTTTTTGGTCGGTGTTTTTAGAACATACATTCGGATGGGAGAATTCACTATATCGCCAACATAAAAGTTATTGAAATAAGCGTGGCGATCGTTCACTGTTTCACCTTTTTCATTTATCAGGCTATCAGGTATGTTTCCTTCAAAAACAAGTTCGGCACCAATTTCTTTCAAATATTCCTTAACACTTTTATCGAAAAAATACTGATTCCAATCCTTATCGTCATCCATCTGGATTCCCATTTTTTCCACACGTCCTTCAATATCAAAAAATGAATTGCCATCAAACATTTCAAGTTTATGAAAATCATAGGATTCGGTAGCGCTGGTATTTTCGTCAATAATCATTCCACTGGGGGGTGTTATGTAAGGAAACCCTCCTATATCTTTAAGGGTCAACGGAATTTTATCCCAAGTAAAAGCTACCGTGGAACTTTTGGGCTCAATTTCTACCTTGCCCACTTCTGTTTCGGCAACGGGGTTTACAGTAGTTTGATCGACTGTTCCTCCTTTTTCTTTTTTACAGGACAATACAGTGACAATGGCAAGCAAGCCAATTAGATAATTTTTTTTCATTCTTGGTTTTATTTGATTTTTCTTAGCACTAAGGTTTCTCCTCAGGTTCGGTTAAACTAGTGCTTTTCCAATCCACAGAATGCCATAAATTGACCAATGCCCTGTTTGGATTGATAAATCAAATAATCCGACACTATACGCCTTCTTTTTCTTGTATCAACTCTGCCTCAAAAAGTGTGGTAAAATGTTTGAGAAGTTTTTGTTTCACTTCTTCCATATCCACTTCTTTTTGGCCCAGTTCCACATTAAGGGAAGTCACGGCCTTATCCTTAATGCCGCACGGAATCATGAGATCAAAATAGCCTAGATCGGCATTTACGTTCAAGGCAAAACCGTGCATGGTTACCCAACGACTTGCCCGCACGCCCATGGCACATATTTTACGGGCAAAAGGGGTGCCTACATCCAGCCACACCCCTGTTTCTCCTTCGGAACGCTCGGCCTTAAGGCCATATTCTCGCAGGGTGAGTATTACCATTTCCTCCAATAAACGTAAGTACTTGTGTATATCGGTAAAAAAATTGTCCAGATCCAAAATGGGGTAGCCCACTACTTGACCCGGACCGTGATACGTGATATCGCCACCACGGTTTATTTTATAAAAAGTAGCTCCTTTGGCCTCCAGGGCCTTCTCGTCCACCAATAAATTATTGATATCGCCACTTTTTCCAAGTGTATATACGTGAGGGTGTTCCACAAACAAAAAATGATTGGGAGTTTCAAGGCCTGCTTCTTCTCTTCGGTTTCGAATTTTGGCATCCACAATATCCTTAAAAAGGGATTCTTGGTAATCCCAAGTCTCCTTGTAATCTTTAAACCCCAGATCCTGTAACGCAACTTTCTTATTCATGTTACAAAGATACGAAGCTCAATTATGGAAAACTATTTCTCCAATTCCACCTCCAAATCCAAAATGGTGGGGTCGTTCATCATATCCAAAAAGTTAACCTCAAAAATCAAGGTCTTACCATCTTGACTAAAGGTTGCTTCTTTTGCTGATGTAGATTTTATTTTTCTGGGAAAATGATACTTTAGGGTATACGTAGACCCCGAAAGAAACATTTCGCCGCCCTGCATGCTATCCAATTGTTGCTGAAACAGCTCTTGGTCCAAAATCTTTGCCGTACGGCTAAACTTGTTCTTTTTGAATGTATACTTTACCTCGGTAGGTTGCTCTGCAGGCTGTATCGGACCTTGTTGGGTATTGGTTTTGTTCCCGATGGAACTTGCATTATGGAAAGCATTGAATGCATCGTTCACTTGGTTCACATCCTTAAAATCGCTAAAAAGATCAAACTTCATCTCTTTGGTATCAGGATTCATAACCATATGCATATTAAATGGCTCCAATTTTTTCAGTTTTGCCTGTTCCTCTTGAGGCAATTGTGCAATACTATCCTTGTGCTCTTCCAAAAAATCTTTGAACGAAATAATGGAATCTATGGCTTCTTCGTTTTCCTTGGCCATTTCGTCCCCTGCCATATCCATCATTTCTGAACCATCAAACTTTATGGACAACTTGCCCGACCCGTCTTCGTTCAAATGGAGTTCCTCGGTAAAATTGCACGATGCCAAAAGGCCCAAAATGGAAATTATAACGTACTTAAGTTTCTTCATGTTTATGTAATGGTTAGTTGTTTATCGTTCTATCACTTTTGATTTAACTATTACCAAAAGCGCGCTAAAAATACCATTAACCCCACATATGCACAACAAGACACGGTTTTTTTGGATAAGCTACGATCAATTGGTGTTGTTCAAAATTATCAAAGCCGCGATAACGCCCGGGACCCAACCGCAAAGGGTAAGTAAAAAAACAATTAAAATAGACCCACATCCTTTCCCGATTACGGAAAGGGGAGGAAACAGAATGGCCAATAAAACTCTCCAGAAACTCATTGATTTGATTTTTGATTGATGATTACTTATAGGTAGTTAAAATACCTGTTCTGTTACAGAAAAACGACTATTTTTAACCAAAAATCTGCCAAATATGCGGTTTTTCGTCCTTGTCACTTTCTTGGTGAGTTCATCTGTTGTTTTGGGGCAATACCAGTTTTCTGGAGAGGTCGCCCTGGAAAATGCCGGAAATGCCATTTATTTATCAGTGGTAGAGGACTACCGAAAATCTTCTCGAGTGTATTTGGACCAAATAGTTCAACAAGGGATAGTGGATTCCATGGGGCATTTTTCCTTCTCCGGTGATAATCTAAGTGGACAAAACCGCATATATCGCATCCATTTGGATGGATGTTCGGACAGTTTGGGCAGCAAACACTTTTTAGGATTGTGCAACAACAGCAAAAGTGTTCTTTTTATCGCCAACAATAAGGACACCCTGCAATTTCCAACTTCTTTTGAAGATCAATCCCTCTGCACCATAAACTCTACAAATCCAAAATCCGGTCTAATTCTGGAAATAGAGGAACTAAAAGAGCACATGGCGTACGATTTGGCCGAATATCCCAGCGAGGCCAACCTTAATTTGAATTTAAAAAAATGGTTCAAGGCCCTTCATAACTTTGGAAAAAAAACCAACGAACCTTTGGGCGAACTCTACATTTACGATTTTCTGTCCGACAAAAGCAATGAGACCTTCAAATTTTATCTGGAAGACCTAGTTGCCAACAACTATTACGAAGATTTGGCGGAAAGATTAACCGTTGATTATCCCAACTCGACCTTTACCCGGCAATACCGTGCCGAGATAACCACGGACAGGGAGTTGGCCAGTTTTGGCAAACCACAGTCCGGCAAATGGTATAGGACCATAATCGCGCTTTTGGCAGTATCCGTATTGGGAAATGTAGTTTTTTTCTTGAGCAAAAAAAGAAAGAGCAATGCCTCCCTTCTACTCGAAAAATTAACCCCTCAAGAACAAAAAATAGCCCATCTAATATTGGAAAACAAAACCAATAAAGAAATTGCCTCCGAGCTTTTTGTAAGTGTGAGCACCATTAAGACCCACATTAATAATCTGTATAAAAAACTGGATATTGCCTCCAGGGACGAAATGTCCATTCTGTTCAAAAAAAATAAATTTAAACCCAGGGACTAGTACCGATTTCCAACGGAACAAAATTCGTTCAACCATTGATTTTAGTGAATTTGGCCATCAAACCATAAATCACGTAAAATCATGAAACAAATTTTAACCGCATGGCTTATGCTTTGCATTGTTTGTGTTTCGGCACAAGACTTCAACAAGGAAATAACAACAAAAAACGGTCAACAATTTTTAGTGGGACAAATAAACCTGGATGGTTTGCAATCCAAACCATATGGCAACTGGTTTCAGGCTCGGTACAACGCCCATAAAGTAGACGAAACTTTGGTATCCCTTTTTCAAAAAGAATTAAAGGGGTACAACATCAAACTATTTTTGGGGACCTGGTGTGGAGACAGTAAACGGGAAAGTCCCAAATTCATTAAAATATTGGAAGCGGCCGATTTTCCCATGGAACAATTGGAAATAGTCGGGTTGGATTACCGAAACGGACTTTACAAGACCAGTCCGACCGGAGAAGAGAAAGGGTTGAACATAATCAAGGTACCGACCATCATCTTTTTTAAAGACGGAAAAGAAGTCAATAGAATCGTTGAGAGTCCACTGGAAACTTTGGAAGAAGACATTGCCCAAATTGTTTTCCGTAAGAACTATGTGCCCAATTATGCATATTAAGTTATGGTAAGGCAAGGTTTTAAAGCGCAAAAGTGTAATTTTGCGCTTTAAATTTTTTAGAGATTATGCAACTATCGGAACAAGAGATCGTTCGAAGGGAAAAATTGACCAAACTCAGGGAAATGGGCATAGACCCCTACCCCGCAGCTTTATATCCTGTTGATGCCACTTCCAAAAGTATTAAGAATGATTTTGAAGAAGGAAAAAAAGTAGTGATTTCCGGTAGATTGATGTCGCGTAGAATTCAAGGTAAAGCTTCGTTTGCCGAACTTCAGGACAGCGAAGGTAGAATTCAAGTGTATTTTAACCGTGACGAAATTTGCCCAGAAGATGACAAAACCTTGTACAACGATGTCTACAAAAAATTGCTGGACATAGGGGACATTATTGGAATAGAAGGAGAGCTTTTCACCACTCAAGTAGGTGAAAAAACCGTGATGGTGAAGAACTTCTCACTGTTGAGCAAAAGTTTAAGACCGTTGCCGCTACCAAAGGTAGATGACGAAGGTAAAGTGTACGACGCTTTTAACGATCCAGAGCTGAGATACCGTCAGCGATATGTGGATTTGGTGGTAAACCCACACGTAAAGGACACTTTTATAAAAAGAACAAAAATAACCACCAGTATCCGTGAGTTTTATAACCAAAAAGGATATTTGGAGGTTGAGACACCCATATTACAACCCATACCGGGCGGAGCTGCGGCGCGTCCGTTCCTAACACACCACAATGCGCTCAACATTCCACTGTACCTGCGCATTGCCAACGAACTTTATCTTAAAAGGTTGATTGTTGGCGGGTTTGACGGCGTTTACGAATTTGCCAAGGATTTCCGCAACGAAGGTATGGATCGCACCCATAACCCGGAGTTTACCGTAATGGAACTCTACGTAGCCTACAAGGACTATAATTGGATGATGGACACCACAGAAGAACTATTGGAAAAAGTAGCTATTGATGCAACTGGAAGTTCCAAAGTAACAGTGGGTGATCACGAAATAGAATTTAAGGCACCCTACCCAAGGGTTCCCATTTTGGAGGCCATTAAAATCCATACGGGAATTGACGTTTCTGGAATGGACGAAGATGAACTTCGAGAAACCGCCAAAAAATTGGGTATTGAAGTGGATGACACCATGGGCGTAGGCAAATTGATAGATGAGATTTTTGGTGAAAAATGTGAACACCACTACATTCAGCCCACGTTTATTATCGATTATCCAAAAGAAATGAGCCCTTTGACGAAAGAACACCGTTCCAATCCTCGATTGACGGAGCGTTTTGAGTTGATGGTAAATGGAAAGGAGCTGGCCAATGCCTATTCCGAGCTCAACGACCCCATTGATCAACGTGAGCGTTTTGAAGATCAGCTGAAACTATCCGAAAAAGGAGATGACGAAGCCATGTTCATAGACCAGGATTTCTTGCGTGCACTTGAATACGGAATGCCCCCAACATCGGGTATCGGTATCGGCATAGACCGTTTGGTAATGTTAATGACCAATAATTCTTCTATCCAAGAAGTGCTTTTCTTCCCGCAAATGCGACCAGAGAAAAAGCAGGTAGAGCTTACCGAAGAGGAAAAAATCATTTTGGACATTCTTAAGCCACAAGGTCAGATGGCCTTATCCGACCTTAAGGAAAAAGCAGGGCTAAGCGGTAAAAAATGGGACAAGAGCACTAAAGGCTTGACCAAGCATGGGCTCATCAAAATAGAAAAAACGGAAGATGCACTACTTGTAAAGTATACGGGATAGAAATAATGAACACATAATTTTTAACATACTATCTTATTCAGAATTAAATTAAATCCATCATAAAAGAAGAGCCCTTAAGGGCTCTTCTTTTTTCCATTAAAACACTGATTACCAGGTATTATTTTAAAAAAAACCATTATCTTACCCAATAATTCCTTACAAAAAGCAAAGGAATTTCAGCAGCCCCCGCAACAATATCTAACTAAAATCTACTAAAATGAAAAAGTTACAACTTACCTTTTTCCTTACCCTTTTGGTTACATTAACAACCTTTGCCCAAGAGGTAACCGGAACCGTTTATGATGACCAAAATGTGCCCTTACCGGGCGCATCGGTCCAAGTAAAAGGCTCTCAAACAGGAACAATCACCGATTTTGATGGAAAGTATACCATCGAGGCAAACACCGGAGATATTTTGGTCTTCTCCTATGTGGGTTTCAACACCCAAGAAGTCACAGTTACCAGCAACACCTTAAATGTAACCCTACAAGCAGGATTGGAGTTGGAGAATGTTGTAGTGGTCGGTTCCAGAAACCCGAATAGGACAGCTACAGAAAGTACTGTCCCTGTAGATGTAATAGACATAAAGGAACTAAACAATGTGGCGCCGCAAGTAAATTTAAATCAAATATTAAATTATGTAGCGCCTTCCTTTACATCCAACACTCAAACCATTTCCGATGGTACAGACCATATAGACCCGGCATCTTTAAGAGGGCTTGGGCCCGATCAAGTTTTGGTATTGATTAATGGTAAACGCCGGCACACCTCTTCCCTAATTAATGTAAATGGCACATTTGGTCGAGGTAGTGTTGGTACCGATTTAAACGCAATTCCCGCAGCAGCAATTAAGCGTATTGAAGTACTAAGGGATGGGGCAGCTGCCCAATACGGTTCAGATGCCATTGCCGGTGTGATCAATATTGTTTTGAATACCACCGTAAATGAATTAACGGCAACCGTAACCAGTGGTGCCAATTTTTCCAAAAATGCAAATGGGCAAACAGGCGGCATAGATGGTGAAACAACAAACTTTGCAGCTAGTTATGGTCTGCCACTTGGAAATAATGGCGGATATATCACATTTTCAGGCGATTTTGATGTTCGTCAAGATTATAACCGTATGAAGGAATGGGAAGGCAGTGTCTTTAATCTTTACAATACGGTGGAACGTTTTGCCAATCAAGATGGTTATAATCTGGCCAATTTATTGGACGATGATGTTGCAGATGTGATCCAATATGCAAATCAGGCCAATATCAATCTGAACGGAGCAACGACCAAAGAAGAACTTCAGCCTATTTTGTCCGAAGATAATACCGAAGCGGAATTGGCAGCAAGAGGGCAGGAAAGAAGCGATTTTAATATGCGCGTAGGCCAATCTGCCTTGCGAGGCGGTAGATTCTTTACAAACTTTTCCTTGCCCTTGGATAATAAGGGTACTGAACTGTACTCTTTTGCAGGTATTAGCTCCAGAACAGGGAATTCTGCAGGATTCTATAGACTTCCAAATCAAAGTAGAACATTTACACCGGCCTACATTAATGGATTTTTACCTGAAATCAATTCTACCATCAGAGATAAATCATTATCTGCCGGCATAAAAGGTATGATTGGTGATTGGAATGTGGATTTCAGTAATACCTACGGAAAAAACTCTTTCTTATACACCATTGGGAACACCTTTAACGCTTCTTTACAAAGCTCCTCTCCCACTGTTTTTGATGCAGGGGGGTTTTCCTTTAGCCAAAACACCACCAACCTCGATATCAATCAATTTTTCGATGATGTAATGTCCGGTCTGAACGTGGCTTTCGGAGCGGAATATAGAGTAGAAAACTATAACATAGAAGCAGGTGAGGAGGCATCCTATTCGCAATATACGGCAGAAGGCCAAGTTATAACCCTAGCTTCGCAAGAACCCTCACGAGATTTCTTTGGAAATGCTAGACCAGGTGGCTCACAGGTTTTTCCGGGCTTTAGTCCAAACAATGAACTTTCCAGGGGAAGAAGTAGTATTGCAGGTTACTTTGATATAGAGGCTGATTTTTCCGAAGAATTCTTGGCAAGTTTTGCCACTAGATTTGAGGATTATAGTGATTTTGGGTCCACCATCAATTTTAAATTGGCGACCCGTTACAAAATTTCAGATAATATAAATATTCGTGCTGCGGCAAACACTGGATTCCGAGCGCCTTCCTTGCATCAAATTAATTTTAATTCTACATCAACAATTTTTGACCAGAACGGAAATCCACAAGAGGTCGGTACTTTTGCCAATGATAGTAGGGCTGCACAGCTTTTGGGTATTCCACAACTTAAGGAAGAAACATCTGGTAGTGTTAGTTTAGGTCTTACAGCTAAAATCCCTGATGCAAATCTAACCGTAACTGTAGATGGTTATTTTGTTAAAATCAATGACAGGGTAGTTTATACTGGACAATTTCAAGGACCTGGCAATGGGACTGAACTAGACAACTTGTTAAGTCAGGCCAATGCTACCGCGGCATCTTTCTTTGCCAATGCCATCGATACCGAGTCGAAAGGTTTGGATGTGGTTATTACGCACAAAGCCCAGTTTGGTGGTAATTGGAATTTAAAATCCGACCTAGCAGGTACTTTTTCCCAAACAAGAAAAGTGGGAGATATAAATGCCTCAGAAGTATTGGAAAATGCAGGATTGGTAGAGACTTATTTCCCTGAAGACAGTAGAGTTTACTTGGAAGAGGCCGTCCCTAGAACTAAAATAAACTTATCCAACAGCTTAACTTCTGACAAATTCATTGTGTTTTTAAGGAATGTATATTTTGGGGAAGTTACAGAGGCTACTACCAATATAGATAGACAACAAGTGTTTAGTACCAAAATAGTTACGGATTTATCCATCGGATATAAAGTAACCCCTGCACTTACTTTTACTGTTGGCGCCAACAACTTATTGGATATTTATCCCGATAGGGCGGCTGAGACCTTGAGCGATGGTGGAAATAACAGAAGTGACGGGCGTTTTGACTGGTCCAGAAGAGCTCAGCAATTTGGTATTGGCGGTAGGTTCCTTTTTGGGAGAATTAGCCTTGCTTTAAAATAAAGAACTCTTACTCCTTAATTTTATATTCTTTGAAGCCCCAAATGGGGCTTCTTTATTTTTTTAAAATTTAACAAAAAAAGCATAGCTTAGAATCCCATATGGAACTAAGCAAAAAAATAGGCCTAGTTTTAGGTCCCGTAGCCTTTCTGGTTTTGAATATATTACCTTTCGAAATTGTTTCGGAAAAAGGTGACCCGGTTATTTCTGTTGCTGTATGGATGCTCATATGGTGGATCACCGAAGCGGTATCCATTTCGGTTACAGCATTGCTCCCCTTGCTCTTATTGCCCATTTTAAAAATCTTGCCCATTGCTGAGGTTGGTGCCAACTACGGCAGCCCTATCGTGTTTCTATTCTTTGGGGGGTTTGTAATGGCCCTGGCTTTGGAGAAAGTTAATTTACACCGAAGAATCGCCCTGAACATTATCCGACTAACCGGAACGACGCCGAACAAGGTCATTTTAGGCTTTATGATCGCCACAGCATCTTTAAGTATGTGGATCAGCAATACTGCAAGTACGGTAGTTATGTTGCCTATTGCGCTTTCGGTAATCAATTTATTGGTGGACGATGCCGACGGTTTCACCAAAAACGATCAAAATTTCGCACTGAGCGTAATGCTTGGCATCGCCTTTTCGGCGAATGCTGGGGGCATTGCCACGGTAATCGGTACTCCTCCCAATTCTGTGCTGATCGGTTTACTGGAAAACGAGTACAATACCGAAATATCTTTTTTAAAATGGATGACCATTGGATTGCCATTTTCGATCATTATGGTAGGAATTTGCTATTTGGTATTGGTTAAATGGATGTTTCCCAATAGGGACCTAAAATTTAATGCATCAAAAGATGTTATCCGTACCGAATTGGATAAATTGGGCCCCACCTCTGGCAAGGAAAAAATGGTTCTCACCATTTTCGGTGTAACCGTATTTCTATGGATTTTTAGAACCTTGATCAATAACCTCTTCCCTCAATTGGGAATCACGGATACCATGATCAGTATTTTTGCAGCAATAGCATTGTTTGCCATTCCCTACAATATAAAAAAGGGTGATTTTATCATTACTTGGCAAGACACCTCCAAACTGGCCTGGGGTATTTTGATCCTTTTTGGTGGTGGACTGGCCCTGGCCCAAGGAATGTCCGCAAGCGGTATTGTGGATTTGGTCGCAAGCAGCATTGCACAAAGTGAAATCAGTATTTTGTTCACTGCTGCCCTGTTAATTTTCCTGATGCTTTTTATGACGGAGCTTATGAGCAACGTTGCCCTTGTCGCAGTCTTAGCGCCCGTGGTCGCAGGGATTGCCATAGGTCTTGATATTCCAATGCTCCATTTATTGATTCCGGTGACCATTGCCAGTAGTTGTGCGTTTATGCTTCCAATGGCCACACCGCCCAATGCCATTGTTTTTGCCAGTGGTTATGTTAAAATACCTCAAATGGCCCGGGTGGGGGTAATTCTCAATCTTATTGCCGTACTTCTGTTGGTGTTAGTGTTCCAGTTTGTAATTCCCCTATTGTTCTAAACTAAAAATGCCCCTCCGGGCGGAAGGGCATTTTTACAAACTAACTAACTCAAAAAAATGTAAGAAACTAACTTAACTAACGCTACTCTCCACTAAACAAGTGGTGCGTAACTATTTGTTAGGTACAAAGTTATAACTCTTTTTACGATAAATTATTGTAATTAGAATTTTGTTAACGAACCAAAAAAGCAGTAAAACATTGCGTACCTCGTTCAAACCCCATCAATTCCTAAAGCAATTGTACAGATTTACACTTTTTATTGAAAAATCGATAGGTAAAAATCCATTTCACTAACAATTCCTACTTCCTTAGTTCAATGTTATATTTTTGTTAACCAACAACTTATAAGTATTCTTTAACATAAATTACCTTCAAAACAAAAGCCCCTTGGTCAAGGGGCTTTTTTAGCTAACTCAAATAAGTTGTAAAATGAAGAACATTTTACTGCATTGACCCTTCATAAGGATCAAAACCTTCGGGGAGATACTTGGAAGTATCAAAACCCAACTCTATTTCTTCCTCCTCCATGTAGTTGATGGATGTTACCGCAATTACATCAGTGTACGGGTCAAAACCCTTGGGCAACAAATATTCACTGTTAATTCCCAATTGCAGTTCTACTTCATCCTTTACATAAGGGATCGATTTTAAATCCACATAAGCTTCGTAGGGAGAAAAGTCCTCTGGCAAATAATCCTTGGTATTAAAACCAAGTTCCATATCCTCCTCTTCCATATAGTTCATGGAGTGTACATCCACTACCTCTGTGTAAGCATTAAAATTCTCGGGTAGATATTTTGTGGTATCAAAACCTAATGCTGATTCAACGTTGTTTTCGAGGTATATAATGGAATTCAAATCAAAATAGCTTACATAAGGATCGAAACCCTCGGGAAGATAATCGGAGGTATCAAAACCTAATTCAACTTCAGGCTCTTCTTCCAAATACACTATTTCGTTCAAATTCAACTCGTAAGATGCATAATCGTTCATCTCGGAAGTTGAATCGTTCAACTCTGCACCTATATTAAGTACGGTTAAACTGTTCTCTAGACTGCTCAGGCTCCCGGATTGAAGCTCGACGGACCTGAAATTTTGTTGGTCGTTGGCTATGGCGGTACTACTTAATAATACACTTCCATAAATTAATAATAACTTGTTCATTTTTTGATTGAATTTTATGATTGATGATATGCTTATAAGACTATCCAAATTCCAAAACGTTACAGTCTTTAGCATTTTTTTACGAAATTTAGATATCCGTTGAGCCCAGCAATACGGGGCGATACAAGCCAAACCACCAGTAAAACGCAGGACTCCCATTGGTTGGGGCATTGCGTTAAAAAAACGACTGTTAATATTTATTTAACAGTTAATTCGATCGAATTTTAAGTTCTTTGGTTGTTTTAGTTATCCAAACTGACTTATAATGATAAAAAATTTATTACCTCGACTACTACTAGCAGTCATTGTATTGGGTACCATCCAAACTACGGAGGCCCAACTTTTTAAAAAGAAGAAGAAAAACACCGAACAAAAAAAACAAGACAAGCCTAAACCTGGTGACATTAAACCTTACGACAAGGTAATCACCAAAGATGCGAAAACCGATGCAGGGTTATTTAGCGTGCATACGGTAGATGACAAACATTATTACGAAATTCCCGATTCCCTGTTTAACCGGGAAATGCTTATGGTAAGCAGAATTTCCAAAACCGCTACCGGAATTGGATTTGGCGGTGGAAAAATCAACACCCAAGTGCTACGTTGGGAAAAGAAGGACAAAAAAGTTTTGGTCAGAGTGGCTTCTTATGAAAATGTTGCTGCGGATTCCTTACCCGTCCACGAAGCAGTAGTAAACTCGAACTTTGAACCTGTCCTATTCTCTTTTGACATTCAGGCCATCAACAAAAAAGATTCCCTGAACCCATCAACGGTAATCGAAATCGACCCTTTGTTCACCAAAGATGTAAAAGCTCTTGGATTCCCTGATGGATATAGAAAAAGATTCAAGGTAACCCGAATGGACAACGATAGAAGTTATATCGAATCCATAAAAAGCTACCCGTTGAACATCGAGGCTCGCCATGTAAAAACGTACCTTTCCAACAACCCTCCAAGCAATTCCAGCCTTGGTTCAATTTCGTTGGAAATAAACAATTCCATGATCTTGCTGCCTAAAGAACCGATGAAACGCCGTTATTTTGACGAACGCGTTGGATGGTTCGCCAGAGGACAGGTGGATTACGGACTGGATGCCCAAGAAAGTAAAACCCTTACTTACCTAGATCGTTGGAGGCTCGAGGTAAAGGACGAGGATATTGAAAAATTCAAAGCAGGAGAATTAGTAGAGCCTAAAAAACCTATTGTATATTATATAGATAGAGCTACTCCCAAAGAATGGATACCTTACATTAAACAAGGTATCGAGGATTGGCAAGTTGCCTTCGAGGAAGCGGGCTTTAAAAATGCCATTCTTGCCAAAGACCCTCCATCTCCAGAGGAAGATCCAGAGTGGTCCCCAGAAGATGTACGCTATTCTGTGGTACGCTATTTGGCCTCTCCTATTCCCAACGCAAATGGTCCTCACGTAAGTGATCCACGAAGCGGCGAAATTTTGGAATCGGACATAAATTGGTACCATAACGTAATGAGTTTGTTACGAGGCTGGTTCTTTGTACAGACCGCAGCCATTAACCCCGAAGCCCAAAAAACAGAGTTCAACAAAGAGATAATGGGAAGGTTGATACGTTTTGTATCTTCCCACGAAGTGGGCCATACTTTAGGACTACCACATAATATGGGTAGTAGTGCCGCCTACCCCGTGGATTCTTTGCGTTCGGCAAGCTTTACCAAAAAACATAGCACCGCACCATCCATTATGGACTATGCCCGTTTTAATTATGTAGCACAGCCCGGAGATGAAGGAGTCGCCCTAATGCCCAATATTGGAGTTTATGATAAATATTCCATTAAATGGGGCTACAAGCCTATTTTGGACAAAACTGCCGAAGAAGAAAAACCAATTCTTAACAGTTGGATCTTAGAGCATGCAGGAGATCCAATGTACCGTTTTGGACACCAACAAGTGGGCGATGTCCACGACCCGAGTTCACAAACCGAGGATTTAGGTGATGATGCCATAAAAGCCAGCTTGTACGGCATTGCCAACTTAAAACGAATTGTACCCAACTTGATAGATTGGACCACCGAGGCGGGTGAAAACTATGATGATCTGGAAACTATGTACGGACACGTAGTTTCTCAATACGGCAGATACATGGGACATGTTGCCAATAATATTGGAGGAGTATACGAACATTACAAAACAGCGGAACAAGATGGTGCCGTTTATACCCATGTTAGCAAAGAGCACCAGAAAAACGCCATGAAGTTTATGCAAGAACAATTGTTTGAAACTCCCGAATGGTTGTTGGATCAGAATATTTTTAACAAAATCCAATACTCAGGTTCCGTGGAGCGTATCCGTTCCGTACAAGAACGCTATATGAACACCATGTTGCAATTGGGCAAATTGGCAAGAATCATAGAAAACGAAACCATAAACGGCAACGAAGCCTACACCTTGTTGGAAATGATGCGAGACCTTCGCAGGGGAATTTGGTCAGAGACCCGTAATGGTAAATCCATCGATACCTACAGAAGAAATCTTCAAAAAGCCCATATCGACAGATTGGAGTATTTAATGACCGCCGATAGTCAACGAAAAATGCCAGACTTTGGAGGTTATAGAAAATCTACACCGATCAACACTAGTCAATCCGATATCCGTTCCGTGGCACGAGCCGAACTGAACAACTTAAAAAGAGATATTAGAAATGGCTTGGCAAGAATTTCGGATAGCATGAGCCGCTATCATTTACAAGATGCCTTGGAGCGCATAGACCTAATCTTGGAACCTACCAAATAAGGGCCTCCTTTAGAAATTGGAATCATCTATCAGGGTGTAATCGGTTTTCATACCGGTTACACCTTGTTTTTTTTAAGGTTCACATCTAAAGAAGATTGTTTCACAACATATCACTGAGATTTCAATTGTCTTTGCTTACCTTAGTAATCCCAAATCTCAACATCATGACCTACAAGACAAAGAGCTTAGTTTACTTTATCTGTTTCGTGGCAGCTTCAACCCTTTACTACCTAGTGGAGCAAAACGATAAATTCCAGGAAACCATCACATCAGAAACATATGCCGAGACCAATTTCCAGGACACCGGGGATTTTGATGATGATACCAATAAAAACCTCGAAGAAGAGCTCCGGTAATCAAACTACCCTTTCAACGTTCCCACTGTTAAAAGCATCATAATCTATGTAGAAGGATTAAACCTTTGACAAGGATCCTTGTCCAAGGAGCAAATCTTAAATATACAGTAATATGAAACGGTTAACAGTAATAATGGTTATGCTGATCAGTGTTGGCATAGCCGCTCAAAAACATGGTGGACAAGGAATGCACAAAGGTCAAAAAATGGACTTGAGCGCAGAAGAAATGGCCACTCTACACACGAAAAGGATGACCTTGGCCTTGGACCTTACAAAAGCACAATTTGACAAAGTATATGAAATTAATTTGGAAAATGCCGAGTTGAGGAAAGCGAAACAGGATCAAATGAAATCGATGAAAGAGAATGGTGAATGGAAAAAACCAACGTCCGAAGAACATTTTAAAATGCAAAATGAACGGTTGGACCATCAAATCGCCGTTCAAGAAAAGATGAAAAAAATACTGGATGAAAAACAGTATGAGGCTTGGAAAAAAATGCAGAAACATAAAAAGTCTATGCACGGCAAGAAAAAAATGGAGGAGAGAGGGAGAAGAGGATAGTGTTTTTTGTTGATTTTAAGGAGCCGCGCCTGCCATGGTCGCGGCTTCTTTTGTTATGTCCCTTACGTAAAAATATTTGTTTATCTGCTTTTTTACAGATATATTTGTTTATCTGCTTTTTTACAGATATTTAATTTTATCTATTAATTTACAGATATTCAACAAAACTATTAACCATGATAGCCGTACTTACCGGAGACATAAAAAACTCTTCCGAACATAACGCCAGCACATGGCTTCCACTGCTAAAACAAGCTTTGGACACATTTGGCAAAGAACCGGCCGAGTGGGAAATATACCGAGGGGACAGTTTTCAACTACAGACCGTTCCCGAGTTGGCCCTGGAAGCGGCGATTTACATTAAGGCATGTATAAAACAAATACGCCGCATGGATGTTCGGATAGCCATAGGCCTGGGAGATAAAAACCATGAAGCAACCAAAATTACAGAATCCAACGGTTCGGCCTTTATAAACTCCGGCCAATGTTTTGAGCAGCTCAAAAAACAACGATTGGGCATACAAACTCCGAACTCTAGTGTAAACGAGCAGATCAACCTCTTGCTGGAACTTGCCCTGCTAACCATGGATAGTTGGACACCAGCCATATCCAAAACGGTAAAATACGCCATGGAGAACCCAAAGTTGAACCAAAAAGAACTTGCCCATCTACTTAACAAATCACAAGGAAACATAAGCGAAGAATTAAAAAAAGCAGGATTTGAAGAAGTCAAAAAAATGATTCAATTTTACAGGATACAACTCGAACAATTATGATGCTTTTTGCCCTTAAACTACTTCTTGCCCATTTTATGGGCGACTTTGTACTACAGCCAGGACATTGGGTAGAAGACAAACTAGAAAAAAAAGGGCGGTCCAAATACCTTTACTTTCATATTGGCATACATGCATTGGTACTTTTGCTCCTTTTCCAATTTAAAAATATAGGGGCCATATTGATCATTGTTGCATCACATTATCTCATAGATCTGGGAAAATTATCCCTTACCAATTCCAAAAACTACAGATGGCTCTTTGTTGTAGATCAATTTTTACATCTACTGGTTTTGGGCATTATTTTATATTGGGCACATCCGTTTCCAATCGATTTCACACATCTTTTTGATGAAAGGACATTGCTATTGATTACTTTTTTGGCATTTGTGACCTTCGTATCCGGAATTATTATGAGAATGCTCCTGGCACCTTATATAAATGAAGTTGCAAAAACCGATGATCCAAATGAGGGCGGTTCGTTAAAAAATGCCGGTACCTATATTGGCATGCTAGAACGTCTTTTTGTTTTTGGTTTTATACTGATGCAGCAATGGGCCGCCATCGGCTTGCTGATAGCTGCAAAGTCCGTATTTAGGTTTGGGGACCTTAATAAGGGCAAAAATAGAAAGCTAACCGAATACGTACTTATTGGTACGCTTTTGAGCTTTGGCCTGGCCATTTTATCCGGTTTACTGTACGCCCATCTTGTTGATAGCATCTAGACTTTTTAGGATATTGGTGATAGCATTTTGAAAACGGCACCTATAAAAATACCCTCTACTTCCTTCTTATTTACCCAATAAGACCACATAGTTGCTCCCGCTTCCGACCTAAATCCCAATATTCCTGGAATTAATTTTATTTTTATTTAGATTCATTTCAAATAAACTATATATTTGCGACAAATTTATCAATAATGAGTCTAAATAAGAATAGTCTATTCTTTTTAACGATTATAATTTTTTGCACCAACATCAGCATCAGTCAAGAAACCCCAACCATGGAACAAGATTCCATGTCCATGCAAAAATTGGACGAAGTTGTCCTAACTGGAGAAAGCAAGGTAATGTCCCTCAGTAAAAAATTGTTTGCCGTAGGTGTTATCGACCAAAAGGATATTGCAAAAGTAGCCGGAAACAATTTGGCCGACATTCTTAACTACAACCTCAACATAACCGTTACCCCAGACCCATCTACAGGGCGCTCCACTATAAGCATGTTCGGCCTGGACGGTCAATATGTAAAAGTACTGATAGATGGTATCCCCATGGCCAGTGATAACGGAATGGGGAACAATATAGACATTACCCAAATAAATCTGGAAGATGTGGAGCGCATCGAAATTGTGGAAGGCTCCATGGGTGTTCTATACGGCGATAATGCCGTGGCCGGGGTTATCAATATTGTAACCAAAAGAGGTCCGGATGGTGTTTATAAATGGCAGATTCAACTGTCCGCACAAGAAGAGAGCGTAGGCAGCGAATATGCTTTGTTCGATAAAGGCAGACATATACAAAATGCCAAAGTAAGCTACCAGATCAGCGATAGAACGAGTGTTTCCATTGGCGGTTCGCGAAACGACTATGCCGGTTTTTTTAACGACTTCCAAGGCCAAAACTACGTAAACATCCAAGACAACGCGGTGGTCAACGATAGCCTACGCGGTATGGAATGGAACCCAAAAGAACAGCTTACCGCCTATGGCAACTTTAATACCCGTATCGGAAAGCACAACCTTTTCTATAAGATCCAGTATTATGACGAATCGGTCCCCGTGTACAATTCTTTTGTAAACGGGAGAGTGGACAGTAACACAGGAATGGTGAACCCTACTGCATTGGACGAAAATTTTGATACCCAAAGAACCATCAATAACCTTAACCTCACAGGACCATTAAAAGGACCAACGATCTATAATCTATCCCTGTCCCATCAAAAACAGAAAAGATACTACAAGCAATTCGTGTACAATATATTACAACAGGGCATCGAATCCATTATCGCCGACGACCTGAGTCAATCCAGTGAAATTTGGTATTCCAAGGGCTTTGTGAGCAATTTGGTTCCAAAATCAAGCTTTTTTAACCTACAATTGGGGTACGAGTTTAACCATCAAACCGGATTCGACGCCATTGCCACCGGTGAATACTCGAGCGATGTGGTCGAGAATACCTTGGAGAACTATGATTTTTTTGGAGTGGCCGATTTTAATCTAACCGATAAGTTCTCCTTGTTCCCCGGAGCAAGATTTACGAACAACTCCCAATTCGGCAACAAACTGATCTGGTCCCTGAGTTCCACCTACGACATAAGCAATACATTTAAAATAAAAGCTGTTTTCGGTTCCGCTTTCCGGGCCCCGAATTTTGAAGAACTGTTTTTCTACTTTGTAGATTCCAACCACAACGTACAGGGAAACCCCGACTTAGATCCCGAAGATGGCATATCCCTTTTCTTGAACATAGAGGAAAAGTTCCGGTTGTCCGAAACAGGCATGCTAAAAACCGCCTTAAAATCTTACTATTTTGATATTGATGGAAAAATAGCCTCCGTTATAGATGTGGACGAACAGGATCGAAACCTGTTCACTTTTGATAATGTAGATCGTTCAAGAATCCTGGGGTTCTCTTTAGAAAACTCACTGATCATGAACCGTTGGCAAGCTTCACTGGGCATGACCTACATGGGAGAGTCCACACAAATAGATGCATCCGAGGACAATAACAACGATTATTTATGGAGCTTTAACCTACAATCCTCACTAGGCTACACCATACCCTCCATAAACACCACCCTGTCCGCACAGCTAAAATATACCGGAAGAACCCAAATAGTACAGAGTAGCACTAACGGAAATGTTGTGGGACAAACAGACGACTTTACATGGATGGATGCGTCGGCTAGGACCAATATCACTAAAAATCTAAGCCTCACTTTGGGTGCAAGAAACCTCTTCGACATTGTTCGGGTAAACGCAACCGACAGCCCGAGCGGCACACATGGCAGCGGAGGAACTCCCAGTCGTTTGTTCGGCAATGGAAGATCATATTACCTAAAACTATTATACAATCTAAATTTCAATTAAAACCAATGAAAAAAATTATCATTCTAAAAGCAATCGCCCTAGTTTTGCTCATTAGTTCTTGCAGCGATGATGAAGGCCAGGACCTTATTGACTTTACCGTTAATTTTAGCAGCGAGACCGTAAGCACCAACGAAGAGGACACCGCTGTGGATGTGCAGCTCAATTTTTCCAGGCCAGCATCCGAGGCCGGCACGATTACCTTAAGCTATACTGGCACCAATGCCGAGTATGGAACAGATTTCACTACGTCTCCCAATGGGGAAACAGGAACACTGTCCGTTCCCGTAGCAAGTGGAGCACAAAACGTCTCCTTTTCGTTTAATAAACTCACCAATGCCATAGAAGGCTCCACAAAGTCCGTAACATTTACCATCGATGGATTTGATCAAACGGATTGGTCCCAAGGCACAACAACCTCCACTTTGGTAAGCTACACCCCCATTGCTTCTACCAACGGCGTAGTGGATTCGGAAAATGGAGGTTCCAATATACCTAACCAAGTATATTTCGACTTTAGCTCTGCCACACAAACTGCAGTTAAGCGGGATACCTGGGAAATAGCATTTTACAACGGAACGGAAAACCGGGTGTTTCTAAATTCCTCCCTTTTGGTATCGGCCGCCGAGTTGACCGGTGTTACCGACCTGCTTTCTGTTACGGAAGCAAGCAATCTGCCCGAATCCATGGAACTCAATGCCCTGGATGCCATGTTCCAACCAACCACCGTCACCGTAAATACCGTTGCCGAACTGGTACAAGGACTACCGGTCGGCTACCAACAATATGGTGATCTGGAAGCTGGAATTTCCTTTACGGACAGACCAGAAGGCAATCTGGATGACACCGCTATTGCCGAAGTATCCACCACAGCAGAAGAGAATTTTGTGTACATTATAAGTCTAGGAAGTGAAATCCCTACGGAACCGGCCGAAACGGGAAGCATTAAACATACAGGGGACCAAAGAGGTTTCATGAAGATCAGAATCCTAACCGATGGCAACAGCTATACCCTCCAATACGCCGATTTGGCCGAAACCGAGTCCTACAACGAAGTAACGGTGAACAAAGATGCAGCTTATAACCTTACTGCCTTTAGTTTGACCAATGGGGATACTGTTAGCGTGGAACCAACAAAAGAACAGTGGGACATTAACCTAAGTGGTGTTTTCGCCTATTATGGAAACCAAGGCCCGCTTGTTGCCGGATTAACGTTTTCCGATTATGTACTGCACAATACCATGGGAGGTGTTGGCCTTTATCAGGTTACCATTGAAGCCGATGTGCCCACCTATGCGAACTTTACCAGGACCGATGTGGAAGAATCTGCATTTGTGTACGATAACAGAGCAGTTGTGGGCAGCGGATGGAGAGACGCCTTTGGCGGTGTGATCAACGAAGATGTGTATTATATTGTTAAGGACGCCGACGGTAATTATTACAAATTCGATTTTACCGCCTACACCAGCGCAGAAGGTGAAAGAGGAAACTACCAGTTCGTTTACGAACGCTTATAATACTTATTTGTTCAGATGCTCAATACTAGGCACTACCTTTTGTTATCGTAGACCATTATTGTTTAGTATGAGTTAGTTTGTGTTGAAAGCGGGGCATTTGTCCCGCTTTTTTTATCCGCTTTTACGACACAAAAAAATTGGATTGCGTTAAGCCCCATCATCACAAAAAGCTAGCTTAACGTAAATTTTATTTAAAATGAAAACAGACATGGGAGTAATAGCAACAAACCATCGAGAAATAACCCTGTACTATAACGCAGAAACTCAAAAAGGTATGCAGACCTTGGCCTACCTACAATCCTCATCGAAAAAAGTACAGGACATAGATTTGTCCAAAACCAAGGTGACCGGCACCCAATGGACAGAAATTGCAAAACGGTTGGGCAAGTCCATCAAAGCCCTCATAAACACCCAACATCCCAATTTTAAAAAGGAATACGGCAGTTCGCAAGACCTACAATCAGATGAAGATTGGCTAAAAATACTGGTCAACAACCCTGCGGTCGTCACGCAGCCCATACTATTGCACCACAACAAAGCGGTTCAAATAGACACTCCCTCGGAGGCATTGGTATTTTTAAAGGATGATGAATCCTCTAAATTGTAGTCGAAAACAACCTGATCAAAACTTATATGTCCGCACATAAAAACAAGCGAGCTTTAAAACTGGTAGTCCTTACTTTGGCTATTTTGATGCTGATTGCGATAGCTGCACAACTGTTCTTCACAAGCAAGGTAAAATCCATATTGGAAGAAGAACTACCACCATCTATCCATGTAACTTATGAAACATTGAGCACCAATGTACTATTCGGAAAAATAAGCTTGGGTCAGGTAAATGCAAAGCATAGGAAACAAAACCTGGATTTTAAGGCAGAATCCTTCACCATTTCTGGATTAAGACTTTTTCCCCTGCTCTTACATGCGGACATTACCATTACCGATCTCACAGTAAAATCCCCTACATTTTCCTATCATCCAACCCAAAAGGATTCTTCTTCATCAACCACCAAAGAAAAACCCCGAAATACATATACCATCAAAAATTTCAGTTTAGAAAACGGGAACTTTGTGATCGGTAACACAAAATTGGACAGTACAGCAACGGTTAAAGGCATACATCTGTACATGTCGGACATCCAATTTGATTCGGAAAGTGCAAAAGAGATGATTCCCTTCACCTACGATAAATTTCAATTGAGCACCGAAGACGGCTACTTCCAAATCAACCCATTGGAATATGCGGCCTTTGAACAATTACATCTATCCACCGAAAAAGGAGGGCTGAAAAAATTTGTATGGCGCACCAGGTACAGCCCTTCCGAACTCTCCAAAAAACTGTCCAAGGAACACGACCATTACGACCTAAAGATTGATCATATCGGTTTAAAAAATTGGGGGTTCGGCAGCAAAAGTGGAAAACCCAGTTTCCATTTGTCAGAACTTCTGTTGCAATCCCCAAAATTTCAAGTGTACCGCGACAAATTATTACCAGACGATACCACACATAAAAAACTCTACAACGCAACCTTAAGGGATATGCAATTGGACTTGCAAGTGGATACTGTTCAAATTTCGAACGGTCTCATAACCTACCAAGAACGGATAGAGGCCGATGTGGAACCAGAAAATGTGAGCTTTTCCGATATTGAGGCCACCGTGGGCAATCTACACAGCCATGGCCATGGGGAGGTTATGGTAGCCATAAAGGCCAGATTAATGGACAATGCTCCCTTTGCGCTCGATTGGAGTTTTGACCCCCAAAACAAGGCCAACGCATTTTTGGTAAAAGGATCACTATCCAATTTCCAGACCGAAAGCATTAACCCTTTTTTAAAATCCAACCTACAGGCCGAGGTGAAGGGCAACGTACAGCAAATGTATTTTACCATAAACGGCAACGAACTGGAATCGCATGGGGATATAAAAATGAAATACGACAATTTTGAGTTTACCATTCTCAAAAAAAATCGTTTGGGCGTTAACAAACTCCTCACCGCGGTGGTAAATCTCTTTGCCAAAAATGGCCACAAAACCGATAAGGACGGTTTTAGGCACGGTGATTTTACCGTAAAAAGGGAACAGGATAAATCCTTTTTCAATTATTTGTGGCTCAACCTAAAAGCTGGCCTGTTGGACACAGTGACCGGTAATGGAAAAAAAGAAAAAAACTGAGTATGTCGACTAATCGCAAACATATCATCAAAAGAAAACGCTTTCTGGTTCCGGTCATTATCCTTGTGCTTTTGGTGGGCCTTCGGTTGTCGCTCCCCTACCTTGTAAAAAATTATGTAAACAAGGTATTGGCCGATATCCCCGGGTATTATGGCCAGGTGGAGGATATTGACCTTTCCCTGATCACCGGGTCCTACACCATAGATCAATTGTACTTGAACAAAGTAAATGCCGAAACCGAGATTCCTTTCCTCAATTTTGAACGAACGAACATCTCCATTGAGTGGGCCTCGTTGTTAAAAGGCAAGATCGTAAGCGAGATCAGCATGTACCGGCCCTCGCTCATTTATGTGTTCGAGGACCAACAAAAAGAAACGGAAGCAAATGCCAACATTGACGATTGGACCAAAGCGTTGACGGATTTGGTTCCGATCGACATTAACCAACTGGAAATCCACGATGGTAAAATGGCCTTTGTGCAGCTCGCTGCCGACCCCAATATTGATCTTCACCTCGATCAAATAGAGCTATACGCCAACAACCTGCGCAATGTGGTACGCACCGGGGAGCAACTCCCCTCCAACTTGGTGGCCGATGCCGTATCTTTTGGTGGAGGAAACTTGCATTTGGAGGGTAAAATGGACCTGGTCAAGCAAATCCCGGATATGGATTTGGCCCTCTCTTTGGAAAATGCCGACGCCACTGCCCTGAACAATTTTACCGACCATTATGCAGGCATCGATTTTAGCAAGGGTCAGTTTAACTTTTATGGCGAAATGGCGATTGCCGATGGCTATTTAGAAGGTTCCCTAAAACCGATCATTAAAAATGCGAAGTTGATCGGAAAGGAAGATGCTTTTTTGGAAACTCTGTGGGAAGGCTTTGTTGGCTTCTTTAAGTTTGTTCTAAAAAATCACAAGGAGAACACCTTGGCCACCAAAGTACCCATTGAAGGCGACCTCAACAATGTAAAAACCAAAACGTGGCCCACCGTGATCAATATCTTTAAAAATGGATGGATCGAGGCCTTTAAAAATATTGTGGATAACGATATTGATTATATAGACGTGCAAAAAACCGCCGATAAAAAGAACAGCAAAGCCAACAACTAGTATTCCGGCTTAAAATACCAACCACTGTCTCCTGTCTCCTGTCTCCTGTCTCCATAAAACTATCCATTGTTCATTGCTAATTGCCTATTGTCAACTGAACATTGCGCTTTTCCCCTAGTTTTTTTAAGGTTTTTCTGCAATGGAATTTTACGGGTAATTGCTATTTTGCCATTTCAACCTCCCTATTTTTTATCGATACGTCTTTTTGCAAGGCATGAAGACGATACAAAACTGGACATACCTGATTTTGGTATTCCCCCCTATGTTTTGCTGCTCGATAAAATGTCGGTGGTCATTTGACCAAACACGGCATTTATACAAATGGTTAAAATTAAGAGGCCGATGTGCATAGTTATACACAACACAGCCTAAAAGTCACTCACTAAAAGAGGAAAACCGGAGTAATAATTTACGTGTAAAGTTAAAATGGGTACCAAAAAGGGACTAATTCCCGACCCAACTTTTAATGAAGTTGGTTAACCATTAAATACAATTAAAGATGAAAAATGTATTTTTTGCTTTAGCTTTTATGCTAGTTGGAATGTTTGCTTATGCAGCAGAAATTGAGGGTTCAGATTTAAATACTATAAATCGTATTGAATTGTCAATAGATGGTCAGAAAACGAAGAGTAATAATCATAATTTAAGCACATTTCCCTTTGACTGTACTGTTACAATTAAGAACAACAATACTGGCGATAGTTATACGATAACAGTCCACGGTAAAAGTTGTGAAGAATTGATAAAGGAAATAATGAAATAATGATTATGAAAAAGAGATTTTTAATTTTTGTCATTGCTGTGGGTGGCCTAATATCCATTCAAGCAACTACAATCGAAAAAAATAATTCGTCGGACGAGGTCTGCGCTACTTGCTCAGGTGAATTCAAAATTAATGGTGATTCATATACAATTACATTACATGATGTATCATGGTGGACTTGTGTCAAATTTAAAGTAGGTAGTTGGTTCAAATAATTATTATTCCTCCAAAGGCTATTTAATAAGTCTTTGGAGGTATTTAACTTTAAAAAAATCTTATTCATATGAAAAACAAACTATATATCAATATCATATTCTTATTAATGTCAATAAATCTTTTTTCTCAAAATAGTTTTAAGGCAGTATATAAGATGTTGTTAGAAAAAAATGGTTATTCGCCAACATACTATAGCCTTATTTCTAAGGATAGAGATTCTGAATTCAAACTAATAGAAAGAATTATCCCTGAAAAAGTAGTAAGTAACGAATATACTGGAGAGATAGTGCTAAACACAGAAACTCCCGATAGCATTCAACCAGTTATCAGAACAAATTTTAAGCAAGAAAAAATATACTCTTATGATTTTATCACAGAGGACGATGGCAAAACATACACTGGATACAGTATTGTTGAACCAATAACAGTGAAATGGAAACTTGGGAATGAAACAAAAAAAATTGATAAATATTTATGCAAAAAAGCAACAACCAGATTTAGAGGCAGGAACTATGTTGCTTGGTATACCGAGGAAATTCCAATTTCAATAGGACCATGGAAATTTCATGGCTTACCTGGAATAATAATCAATATGACCGACAATACAAATCAAGTATCCTTTCTTTTAGAAAAGATTGAAATACCATATGATTATTTAAACAACAAATTAGAAGTAATTGATAGTGAACACGCTATCTCTGTACGGGAGTTTATTGAAATAAGAAAAAACGCAAAAATAAAATCAAGAGAATTCTTCAAAAAGAAAGTTTTATCAAAATTACCAAGAGGAGCTAATATTGAATTGACACAAGGGGGAAATAATGATATTGAAATTGAATTTTAATAGAGCGTTTGTGTTTCTAACAATCTTAGGATTTGCATACATTAACCAAGTTCATTCTCAAGTTAGCATTAAAGGGCAAGTTGTCAACACATATGATGAACCTGCCATATTTATAAATGTTTACATTGAGAACTTATCTAGTCAAATTATAAAAACAACCACAACAAATGAAAATGGTCGGTTCTTTATCTCAAAAATACCTTCAGGAAATTATAAGATAAACTTTACTGGTATTGGCTATAAAAAAAAGTCTAAGATTATATTTTTAGAAAAAATAAATGAGGAATTTTCTCTTGTTATTAGATTAGAAGATGAAGTTATCAATTTGAATGAAGTAATAATTCATGCAGAAAGACCCATTTCAATAAAAAAAGACACTATCAATTTTAAAACCAAATTCTTTATAAACGGGACAGAACAAACCGTCGAGGATTTACTTCAAAAAATTCCGGGACTGCAAATAGATAATAACGGAACTATAAAGGTAGGCAACCAAGAAATAGAAAAATTAATGGTGGATGGCGATGATCTCTTTGAAAGAGGTTATAAAATACTCTCCAAAAATATGCCCGCCTACCCTATTGAGGAGGTGGAAATCCTAAAAAACTATTCAAACAATAGATTACTAAATGGTGTTGAGGAAAGTGACAAGGTTGCCCTAAACCTTAAATTGAACGAAAAGTCCAAACGTATTTGGTTCGGGAATTTCGAAACCGGTTTGGGTAATGGTCAATTCTATCAACTCAAAGGAAACCTAATGAACTTTGGCAAAAAAAACAAATACCACTTTTTTACCAACCTGAATACTATTGGTTACGATGCCACTGGCGATATAGAAAATCTAATTAGACCTTTTAGAATCAACGAACCTGCGAGCATTGGCGATAACCAAAGCGTCAATTCTATTTTAAGCCTATCGCCGAATCAACTTAATTTTAAACAAAGTAGAACCAATTTCAACAATGTGGAACTAGTTTCGCTCAATGCTATTTTTAATCCCACCGAAAAACTTAAAATAAAGACATTGGGTTTTTTCAATGCCGACGAGACCGCCTTTTTTCGTAACAGTATCGATGTGGTAGATGTAAATGGAACCAATTTTACCAATACCGAAGATTATAAACTGCGCAATACAAAACGGATAACCTTTGGCAAACTGGATGTTATCTATAATATGTCAAAAACCAAAATGTTGGAAGCCACTACAAAGTACAACAATGGGGAATTTAACGACAGTTCTAATTTAGTGTTCAACAGCAATTCGACAATAGAAAATTTACAATACAAAAACACGCTTTTTGACCAAAAGATAAGTTACACCAATAAGTTTAAAGATAAAAAGGTTTTTTTATTGACTGGTCGCTTTATTGATGAGCAAACACCACAAAACTATCGTTTAAATCAATTCTTTTACCAAAATTTGTTTCCCGATAGTGAAAATGCAAACAACGTTAAGCAATTGAGCAAAAACCAAATGCAGTTTGCGGGCATCAACGCCCATTTACTGGACCGTAAAGAAAATGGGAACCTGTTGGAACTTCAATTGGGCAATGAATACCGAAAGGACCAATTATCTACCACTTTTTCGCTTTTGGAAAATGAAACTCGTTTAGTTCAGCCCAATGGTTACCAAAATGGAGCAAATTACCAAGTCAATGATGTATATTTCAAAAGCAAGTACCGTTTGAAAGTCAAAAACTTAGGGCTTACAGGGAAATTGAATTTTCATCAACTCTTCAACCAATTAAAGGACAATCAAATCTCGTCCAATCAAAATCCTTTTTTTATCAACCCAAGTATTGGGCTTGACTGGAAAATAAACGACAAGAACAAAATTATGACTTCCTATTCCTATAACACTACCAATGCAAAAATTCTAGATGCTTACAGTAATTTTGTGTTAACGGGATTTCGCTCGTTTTCAAAAGGCACAGGAAGTTTCAATCAACTTGATGCTTCAAGTTTGGTCTTTAATCATCAATTAGGGAATTGGAGCGATAGGTTTTTTGCCAACACGTATATAGTTTATAATAAAAACCACGACTTTTTTTCCACTAACACCATAATTGAGCAGAATTTTGCCCAATCGCAAAAGATTCTTATTAAGGACCGCGAGTTTATCAACATCAATTCAAAACTCGATTACTATTTCAAGTTTATCTCCTCAAATCTAAAATTGGATTTGGGCTATACGCAAAGCGAATTTAAGAACATCGTAAACAGTTCTGACTTTCGTGAAGTTACATCTAAAAATTACAATTATGGATTGGAACTGCGCTCCGGATTTAAAGGTATTTTTAACTACCACATTGGTACAAAATGGATGAACACGGAAATACAGACCACGGTAGAAAATTCATTTACAGACAATGTAAGTTTTTTGGATTTATCTTTTGTAATCAATAAAAAGTTGGATGTCCAACTACAGTCAGAACGTTACTATTTTGGGAATCTGCAAACCGAAAACACCTATTGTTTTTTAGACTTTGAGGCTCAATATAAACTTATTGAGAACAAACTGAATTTAGGTCTTTCGGGCAGTAATCTTTTCAACACCCAAAGATTTAGAAATTTTGCGGTCAGTGACATCGGAACTGCTACCACCCAATACAGACTCTTGCCAAGGTTTGTTCTCTTAAAAATGGAATATCGATTTTAATTCTCTACCCCCAGGGAATAGCCTCCTATTACTTACAAATATTTATTGCCTACTGCAAACTACACATTTCCCCCAGTTTTTTTAAGGTTTTTCTGCAATGGAATTTTATGGGTAATTGCTATTTTGCATACCGTAGCCCCTTCCCTATACTTTACAGAAACTAGTTATGCTTGGCATAGGCATCGATAACATTCCTATTTGGGTGTATATGGATGTATTTTATGCTTATATAAGCAAGTTGTGCATAATTAAAACCAAATAAAATATGAAATCAAAATTTCCCGGATATTTCAAATTAACAGATGAAGAGATAAATAGCCTTTGGGGAAATTCACTATTTGTTTTTGATGCAAATATTCTTTTAAACCTTTATAGATATTCAGATGAAACTCGAGAAGATTTCTTTAAAATTTTAGAAAAAGTAAAGGATAGAATTTGGATTCCTCACCAATCAGCAAGTGAATTTTTTGATAATAGATTGAATGTAATTAGTCAACAAGAAAAATCTTACGAAGAAGCTATTAACTCATTAAAATCAATTGAAAATGAATTTAAAAACTCACGTCAACATCCATTTATTACACAAAAGCTACTAAAAAAATTCTCAACTTTAAGTGAAGAAATTTGTGAACAATTAAATAGCTCAAAAGATTTCCATAACAAGAGAATTCATCAAGATGATATTTTGAATAAAATTGAAAATTTGTTTAATGACAAAGTCGGTAATGAATTTGAAAAAAAAGAACTCGAACAAATTTGTAAAGAAGGAGAAATTAGATTTTTAGATAAAATTCCACCTGGTTATAAAGACATTGGAAAAAAGGATGAGACTTCAAAAGATATACGGAAGTTTGGAGACTTAATTGTTTGGAAACAAATAATTGAAAAAAGTAAAGAACTTAAACAAAATATCATATTAATTACAGACGATAGAAAAGAAGATTGGTGGGTAAGATTTAAAGGAAAAACTTTAAGCCCAAGACCTGAATTAAAAAAAGAGTTTCAAACAGAAACAGAACAACTCTTTCATATGTATCAATCAGACAGATTTCTTGAGTTTGCAAGAGATTATCTAAACGAGAAAATTAACGATAATGCCATTCAAGAAATTAGGGATTTAAGACAATTAGATGAAAGAAAGCGTCTTCAAGATTTAAGAAAAAAGAGAGAATTTCTTGAATACAGGGAAATGAAAGAGAAACTTTTTAAACAAAGAATGTTACTTGAAGAAGAATTAAAATATCTCTTAGATAAACGTGGGTTTCTTGAAGAAGCTTTAACTGAACAATATAAATCTTTAGAAAATAGCGACCCAAGTGCATTTGACGATAGCCAAATGATTCGATTAAAACACGAATTAAAAAATATCAATTCTCATATTGAACATTTAAAAGCTAACTCTGAAGAATTGAAATTGAAACAGAGATATATAAGAAATAAAACTATGCACAACAATAGCTATAAGTAATTGCTTGTTTTCGCCTACTTCTGAAAATCCTCGCGGATTTTCAGTTCGGTGCGTACTTGCAAAGTTAAGTGAGAAACCACGCAACTACTCATAGCCGAGACCGTTAAAACACCCTCCCCACCGCTTCAATGGTCTTATCCAAATCGGCATAGCTAAGGGCGTCGTTTAAAAAGTAGCTTTCAAAAGCAGAAGGCGGTAAGTACACCCCGTTCTCCAACATGCCGTGGAAGTATTTCTTAAACATATCATTATTGCCCTTCGCCGAGCTGGCAAAATCCACCACAGGCTCGTCCGTAAAGTGTACGGAAATCATACTGCCGTAGCGGTTAATTTGGTGCTTTACACCTTTTTCTGTCAGGGTCTCGGCAATGCCCTTGTGCAAATATTCCGTTTTTTCGGCAAGGCTGTCAAAAATTTCAGGTTGGTTGTTCAGCGCGGTGAGCATGGCTAGTCCGGCACTCATCGCCAAAGGGTTGCCGCTCAAGGTACCTGCTTGGTACACCGGCCCTTCGGGCGCCAAATGCGCCATGATCTCGGCACGGGCCGCAAACGCCCCTACGGGCAATCCACCACCGATTACTTTCCCGAACATTACAATGTCGGCATCAATCCCCAAAGTTTCCTGGGCACCCCCTTTTCCGAGACGAAAGCCCGTCATGACCTCATCAAACAACAACAAAATACCTTCTTGGGTGCAGAGTTCGCGTAGGCCTTTTATAAATTCATCCTTAGGGATAATACAGCCCATATTCCCCGCTACGGGTTCCAAAATAATGGCCGCAATTTCGCCCTTATTCGCTTCCACCAAGGCCTTTACGCCTTCCAAATCATTGTAATCCGCCAATAGGGTATCCTTGGCCGTGCCCTGCGTAACCCCGGGACTGTTGGGACTACCAAAGGTAACGGCACCACTCCCTGCTTGTATCAAAAAGGAATCCGAATGGCCGTGATAGCAGCCCGCAAATTTGATGATCTTGTCCTTGCCCGTGTACCCGCGCGCGAGGCGCACCGCACTCATACAGGCTTCGGTGCCACTGTTTACAAAGCGTATTTTATCAATGTTCGGCACCATGGACACCGCCAGTTTGGCAAGTTCGGTCTCGATTTCGGTGGGCGTACCAAAGGAAGTGCCCTTTTTGGCCTTTTCGATAACAGCATTGATCACCGGTTCGTAGGCATGACCCAAAATAAGTGGCCCCCACGAAGCAATGTAATCGATAAGTTGGTTGCCATCGGCATCGTACAAATACGCTCCTTTAGCCTCCTTGATAAAAATAGGGTCGCCCCCTACCGCTTTGAATGCTCTTACTGGTGAATTCACCCCTCCGGGGATGTATTTTTTGGCCTCTTTAAACAGGGCACTGCTTCGTTGGTAGATCATAGTATACTTTTATTCATCCCGTCATGCTGAGTTTATTTCAACATCCCATTGTTGTCAGTCAAAAAAACAATGAGAACCTGAAACGAGTTCAGGTTGACGCAGGTGCTGCAAAGGTAATGAGGATCGTTCGTTCTTGGAAACGGAATTCATCAGGATAAGAGAGATTCTTCGTTCTGCCCTGAATGATATTAAAAACTACTGCGCCCTTCGAATATTGAGTATTTGACCTATGGAAATAATATTGCCGTTCAGGTTATTGAGACGGCGCAGTTCCTCGACCGAAATATCGTATCGTTTGGAAATTCCGTAAAGTGTATCCCCTTTCTTCACTTCGTGGGTAAACACTTCATATTGTTTGGTATCCCTAACCGTGGACAACCCATTTTCGACGACCTCTTCATCGTACTTATGCAAATCGTACCGTTCTATAAGTGCAATCAACTTTTGGGGATACTTGCGGTCGGTGGCATATCCGGCCTGCCGCAAACCATGAGCCCATTTTTTATAATCGTCCCGTTTATAATTGAACAAAAACGCATAGCGTGAACGTGTGGACAGGAAAATACTATGATCGCGGAAGGAGTACATGGGATGGTTGTATTTTCTAAAACACTCGCCCTTGGCATCATCGTCGTGAAAATCGAACTCGCCCTGCCAGCCGGCATGGCACTTTATCCCAAAATGATTATTGGTTTTTAGGGTCAGCTCCCCACGACCGGAGCCACTCTCCAAAATACCCTGGGCCAAGGTAATACTGGCGGGTATACCATACGCACGCATTTCGTACTGGGCAATCTCGGCAAAAGTCTCAATATAATCCTGGGTACCCGAAATGGGAAAACGCTCAAAACGCCCGGTATCTTCCGGCATGGGATATAGCCCGGTTTCATCCGTGTTCTCCTTTGGGGAACTCGTGGGAGTTCTGTCGGAATTACTAATGGTCGGAGCCCCCTTACGGTGGGTACTACGTTTCTTTTTTGCACCACAGCTAGAAAGCAAAAGCGCCACTATCAATACATAACCTATTTGCCTGATCATACGTCCAATAACGGTAAATTCTTCTTTTTCAATACAAGGTTCATGCCTTTTATGCCCTGCAGCCCCCCTGTATGGATTGCCAAGATTTGGGTTCCTGGTGTAAAAAAATCCTGTTTTATAAGGTCAAAAATACCAAAAAGCATCTTACCTGTGTATATGGGATCCAGTGGGATGCCTGTTTTTTGTTTAAAAAGATTGATGAACTCGACCAGTTCAGCATTTAATTTGGCGTACCCTCCAAAATGATAATCCATAATGAGGCGCCATTGACCGTTATGTGAATATTTTTGAATTTCGTGGGTTAAAAAATCACCCTTCAAGGCCGGAAATCCCAACACGGTCTGATGCGCTCTAGATGCATTGATAAGCCCTGCCATGGTACCGCCTGTACCCACCGCACTACAGATGTAATCGAATTGAGCATCGGATTCCGTTAAAATTTCGGCACAGCCTTTTACTGCCAAAGTGTTGGTTCCACCTTCGGGCAACAGATAAAAATCACCAAATTTTTCTTTTAACTTTTCAACAAAGGCCTGAGTTTCTTTAGTCCGATAATCGCTGCGCGACACAAAATAAAATCGCATACCATGTTCATACGCAAGTTTTAAAGTCGGATTGCTCTGCCATTTGTCCGCCAGTTCTTCGCCACGTATCACCCCTATTGTTGGTATGCCATGTTCAAACCCTGCAAAGGCAGTGGCGGCTATATGGTTGGAAAAGGCCCCACCAAAGGTGAGCAAGGTACTTTTGTCCTGGTTTTTGGCCTCGATCAGGTTATATTTAAGTTTACGGTACTTGTTCCCAGATATAAAGGGATGGATCGTATCCTCTCTTTTCAGGCAAAGGCGAATACCCTTTTCTTTCAAAAGGGGCAAATCAATATACTGATCGGGTATGTTCAATCTAAAAAATTAACGGGTCAGGTACTGCAAAAACCCAAAGGTTTTCCGCTTGGAAAGATACTGCATATCCTTTTCATTGGTATAGGCCTCCCGTTCAAAACTTATATTCTGGTAGGCACGGTAACTGTCCAAATACAATACCGTACGCAACAACCATTCGGAAACATAAAGAATATAAAAAGGTAATATGAGCAGTTCCCTTTGTTGTTTTAAATGGATGCGCTCGTGGTTGATGAGCACCTCATCCGCTTTTAAGGAATCTTCCTTTAGAATAATGAATGGCCAAAGCGAAAGGCCAACATAATTTTTATAAAAGAAATGTTTAAAAACGAGTATCAAATGGTTACTGTCAATTGGTTACCAACAAATATAACTGCAAAAAGCGCTCAAAATTGGACAGTTACGATAATTCCATCAACAATTTCGGTGAACAACATTGTTTTCAAAATCCTAAATCCTTGGCAGTTTTGGAACGAAAGCCTTATTTTTAGGTAGTAAAAGCTGGGCTACGGATGAAAGAACGCATTCCACTGGAAGAAGGAGATTATTATTTATCGGAACATGGGTACCGGGTTTTTACCGAGCAATATCACCTAAAACGCGGATACTGTTGCGAAAGTGGTTGCCGACATTGCCCGTTTGGCTACGACCCTAAAATCAACGCTCAATAATTTAATTTTCGGCATAATATTTGTGGTCTTTTTAGGGATATCTCAAACAATTAAAAAAAGTACTATGAAAAGTTTAACACGTTTGGCACTTGCCGTCTTCTGCATCGGGTTTTTAGCTTCTTGTTCCTCTGTTCGGGTCGTTTCTGATTATGATCAGAAAGCTGACTTCAACAATTACAAGAGTTACGCCTTTTATAAAACCGGAATAGATAAAGCCCAAATTTCCGATTTGGACAAAAAAAGAATCCTGCGCGCCATTGAGGCCGAAATGGGGTCAAGAGGTTTTGTTAAATCGGATAAGCCCGATATGCTGATCAGTATATTCACCAAAGAACGCGAACGTGTAGATGTGTACAACAACAACTTCGGCTGGGGCTGGGGTTGGGGCTGGGGTCCTGCATGGGCCTGGGGCCCGGGTTGGGGCTGGGGAGGCAACAATGTAAGCACAAGCACCGAGGGCTCTCTATATATTGATGTGATCGATGCCAATAAAAAAGAACTGGTATGGCAAGGACGTGGAATAGGCACCTTGAACAATACCAACAATATTGAAAAGAAAGAACAGCGTATCCGTGAATTTGTTTCCCAAATTCTCGAGAAATACCCACCACAAATGGCCGTGGCCACCAACTAAAATTTAGACCGCCCTTTAGGGCGGTTTTTTATTGCTCTTAACGATTCTTAAGAAAATATCCTATATCGATTTCGTATATTTAGGTCGCATAAAAATTGACCTATGAACTACGAATCCAATCCAATTCTGGACAAACTCCCAAAACACCTGAAACAATTCATAAAGCCCCAAAATTATGAAGAGTACACGGCTCTAGATCAGGCTGTTTGGCGTTATGTTATGCGCAAGAATGTAGATTATTTGAGCAAAGTGGCCCATAAATCCTATGTAGATGGCCTAAAAAAGACCGGAATTTCCATTGACCACATTCCCAATATGTATGGCATGAACCGAATCTTGAAAGAAATTGGTTGGGCAGCCGTTGCAGTGGACGGATTTATCCCGCCTTCGGCCTTTATGGAGTTCCAGGCTTATAACGTACTCGTAATCGCATCGGACATTCGGCAACTTGAAAACATCGAATACACCCCTGCCCCGGATATTATCCACGAAGGTGCCGGACATGCCCCTATTATCGCCAATCCAGAATATGCGGAATACTTGCGTAGATTCGGGGAAATTGGCTGCAAGGCGATTTCCAGTGCCAAAGACTACGAACTCTATAATGCGGTTCGCCATCTTTCAATAATAAAAGAGGCACATGGAACTCCTCAAAGTGAGATAGAAGAAGCGGAAGAACACATTGAACATCTACAAAAAAATATGGGCGAGCCCAGTGAAATGGCGCTTATCCGAAACCTGCACTGGTGGACAGTGGAATATGGCCTCATCGGAACTGTGGACAACCCAAAAATATATGGAGCGGGACTACTTTCCTCTATTGGCGAAAGTGCTTGGTGCATGACGGACAAGGTGAAAAAAATTCCCTACTCCATCGAAGCGGCACATACCGAATTCGACATTACCAAACCTCAACCCCAGCTTTTTGTAACACCCGATTTTGCCTTTTTGAGCCAGGTACTGGAAGACTTTGCCAACACCATGGCCGTGCGGACGGGAGGTCTGGCAGGGATTAAAAAATTGATAGCCTCCAAAGCACTCGGCACTATTGAACTGAGCACTGGTCTGCAAATCTCGGGAGAGTTCAGCAATGTGATCGAAAATAACGCGAAACCGATCTACATACAGACCAACAGCGGAACTGCACTGGCCTATCGAGAAAAAGAACTTGTTGGGCACAGTATAGCCCACCATGCCGAAGGTTTTGGTTCACCGATCGGTAAATTGAAAGGCATCAATATCGCGATCGAAGATATGGGGCCAAGAGACCTTAAGGCCTACAAAATATATGAAGGTGAACAGATAACCCTCGAATTTGAAGGTGGAATTAAAGTAACGGGGACCATTGTTACCGGAACCCGTAATCTAATGGGCAAAATCATATTGATAACATTTGAAAACTGTACGGTTACGCATGGCGACAATGTGTTGTTCCAACCCGACTGGGGTTTGTACCACATGGCTGTTGGCCAAAATATTGTTTCGGCCTACAACGGCCCTGCCGACCTGAACAGCTTTAATTTAATGAGCCATCAAATCACAGAAAGTACCATCAAACCCAAGAAAAGCGAAAAAAGATTACAACTGGAGTTATTTTATAAACAAGTGAGGGAGTTTAGGGAAGGAACAAATACCACAATTTCCCGAAACAAGGTATTAAAAGCCTTAAAAAAGGACCATCCAAAGGACTGGTTACTGCCGGTAGAATTGTATGAACTTGCCAAGCAGGACAATAATCGGGCTTTTCAGAAAGAGATTATGGAACACTTGGAGCACATTAAGCAGGATAATCCAAAAGTAGGCCATTTGATCGATGATGGCCTACAGCTTTTGGATACAGCATTGGTAAGCTAAAATCCAAGCTTTTCGATATTTTCTAAAGCGGGCTTCAATTGGGGTACCGCTGCTTTTGTTATCGGGTAATACGATATATTGAACTCCTCACCGTTTCTTCGGAGGCCCAGCTCAACTTTATGATCAATATTGCCTTGCCATATGCTTCGGGAAAATACCTCATCACCTTCTCGGACACCTGCTTCCCAAGCCTTGCTTCCTTCTGTTACGCTTGCAATTTCCTTTCGGTCATCGGTAAATTTAAATCCCAACTCGTAAATATCACTTTCCGCACTGTATTCCAATGCCAGTGCATCAAACAGTGCTACCAAATCCACTTTTTGCCCTTCTTCAATATACTTTTGGAAAACCGATTCAAAATCACCATCCCAAAACCCATCCATCACTTGAATGAAATAATCATGGGTCAGTTTTTGGTCCTTAGTGGTGGCATCTGCATAGATCTGATGCATTACATGGTCCAAACTTTGGCTGCCATCACCTATTTGTTGAATTTTCTGATCAAGGTAAAAGGCAAAAATCGCCCCTCGCCAATACGGCAGTTTGGAATACTCATAATCGGACCAAAAGTTATCGTAGTTGATTTCAGCATTGGGTACCTCGCTTATCGATGATGCGTATAGATCTCTAATAGTACGATTGATTTCTTGAACAAAAAAAGCACCGTCCAGACCATTGATCTTGTTTTTCGCAATATTCTTATAGGTATAATATTCGGTAAACCCCTCACTGAACCAATATTGTTCTTCCTCGTTATCGTTGGTTATGGTATGCCCGATCCAATTGTGCATTAACTCGTGGTTGAAAAGATACACCATTTGACCAATATCGGTCTGATCGTTGTTGGAAACCGATGTTGCAAAGGAATTGGTTAGACCAGTACCTTGAAAACTACTGCCGTTTTCCTGCGGAAAGGGTTGCAGGGTAACTGTAAAATAGTCTTGGGAATGATCGTTCCAAAAGTTTCGCTGACAGGTCAAGGTCTTTTCCAAAACCAGAAAAACGTCTTCATCCGCAAAAGGAATCCAATCGCCTCGGGTGGCCAAGCTGATCCTGTTCCCTTGTATTTGTCCCTCATAAATTCTAAAATCACCTCCAACAAAAATGGCGCTATTGAACAAATCCATATCCTGGTTTTGTAATAGTTGCATTTTCTTATTACTCCCAAAACTGTTGTGAACAACATAATCTTTCCCAAAAGATGTCCAATCCAAGACAATATCCATGCTATGCTTTGCATTTTCCGGCACCATGAACAAATTATGGGAAAACACATGGAAATAATCTGAATTGATAATAGGTCGGTATATTTCCCGAGTTGAAATTTCTCCTTCAAAATCCTGTTTAAGAAAATATTCAAACTCCAATTTTTTCACCCCTTTCGGATGCATTAATACAATCCGACCACTATCCACATCTTTTTCCACCACGCCTTCTACATTTAAAAGTTCCATACGGACAAGTGTTTTAAACAGGTCTTCTTCGCCCCATGCTTCGTTGGGAAAAGAAAGCAATGTAGTGCCGTCCGAACTGGCCTCTAAGGTCATTTTTATTTTAAGTTGCGGAATACTATCTACCAACACAGCAGAAATTTCGTAGCTGATATCGGATTCTGGTTTTTGCTGACAGGAAACAAAAATTATGGCTAAAAGGGCGGTTAGCAGTACTCTTTTAAACATGGTTTTGATTGATTGATGTATCTATAAAGACGCAAAAATGGTCGAAATGTGACACCTCAATCCAAAATATTTTTCAATTGTACGGTATTTTCCACTGGGGTATTTTTATATACCAACGTCCATCCCATGGAATCGGTAAGCACCAAAATGCGTGAAAGTTCGCTCAACAATCGGTTCTCTGCGTTCGATCGTAAGGATGAGGCTTCTATTTTCTTCATCAAGGACTGTTTCACATTTTGTTTAATGGCATTATAATCCCCTGCATTAAATGGATTCAAGTAATCTGCGGTAACATCGTAATATTCAAAATCAGGATTAATGGCAATTTCCGGCTCCGGAATGTACCTTAAGGTCAATACTTTATTTTCCCGATCAACATCGTAATCGATCTTGGACATATCGTATGCCACGGACACATCGGCATTGACCACCACCAAAGCTTTTTTATTTGCCGTTATCAATGGACCGAACAGTTCTTTGGAGTCTTTGTAATTGTACACTTCGGCAAAATGACCTTCGGTGACCACCAATTTGGACACATTGCGCAGTTCTTGCTGGATCAGCATGGAGTTTTCTTCCAGTATGGTCTTTTGGGAACGATCTTCCGTACACGATTTATAAATTAACACGGAGGCCAACGCAATCACCGCCCCTACTAGGATTTTCTTCATTTAACTGAATTTCATGAAAGGATACCTTTCTTGAAGATACGTAATTTTTGTTCGGAGCGATGTTTTAAACTTTTGATGGGCTTCAGAATCCGGGTTGAACGGTCGATGCAGCAACCCTTTTTGTACAGAATCTACCTTATCCATCACGGCATATGAATTTGAAGTAATCCAGACCGATTTAAACTTTTCCCAAATGTAATCCACTGCTAACTGATTGGGATGCACCATATCCGTTCCATAAAATCGATAATCACGAAGCTCGTCCATCATAATTTCATAAGAAGGAAAATACCCAAGGCCTCTAGACTGCGTTCGAGATGACAATAACGAATGGACTGCGGCTATCAGATGCGCCTTGCTTCGCTGGTTTTCCACAAAACCATCTTTTAAATGGCGGACAGGAGAAACCGTGAAAATAATTTGTGCCTTAGGATTTACCTCTGTTATATTGTCTACAATCGAATCCAGGCAAGATTCAATTGCCTCGATACTCAACAATTTTTTTGCAAACTGTTTTTGGGGCACTTTATGGCAATTGGCCACTATTTTGTTGGAATCCAAATATTCATAGACCCAAGCTGTTCCCAAAGTAATGATGATATGGAAAGACTCCGCCAACCAAGTCTCGGTTTCCTTTAACCTTTGGTTCAGTATTTGTAACAACGCTTCGGGATTATCGGAACGCAAATCGGAATGGGCGTCGAAACAACGCCAAATCCCATCCTGCTCAAATATCTCTTCTAGCTTATAATCCCTTCCGTTTAGGGCTCTTTCAATTAAATTCTCAATGGCCAAAGGATGGAACAATATCCCAAAAGGATTCTGAAGTTGCTGAAACTGGAAATAGTCCAACTTAGCACCCATATTCTCAACAAAACAAGAACCTAAAAGCACCAATTTATTTTGATAATCTATTGGATTATCACTAGGGCTTAAAGGTATTTTGGTTTGTAGTTCCATTACTTGGTCTCAATTGTTTTTCTGGAGTATGGGCTTAACTTGTGATATACTTGATAAGGGTAAACAACATAATACACTTGATCTTCATTAATGGTATTTTGATTATTTTCCCGGGCTAATGCCATTGTTTTCCGAGCCTCTTCGCTCTTGCCAGATTTATATAATGATATTCCCTTATAATAAAGAGCATCAGCAAAATTAGTATATACCTTTAAGCTTAAATCGAAATACTTGACTGCCTCAATATAATTTCCAAGCTCATATTCAACAACTCCCAAGTAAAACCAATCCATATAGTGACATGCCTCTTCTGGTGGTTCATTCGGAAAATCCTTGAACTGTTGTTCCTTGCTTTTTAAAAGGTATTTTTTAGCATTCTCAAATTGGTTCAATTGTAAATAATCCAATGCCAAGTAGAAATTATAAGTATGATCCATAACATACCCATCACCATATAATTCCTTTACCAACTTAAATTCCGCAATAGATTCTTGGTACTCTTTGGAAAAAAGACACTTCATAAAAGCGCTATAATCCAAATACCTTTTAGGATTGTATAAAACGGCTTTCTCCAGATAAGGTTTACCTAAAGAATACTTGCGTTCTTTATATAAGGGCATTGCTTTTTGTTGCCAGAAATATGCTGAATCAGGTTTAACGATTAAAGCTGAATCCAAATAACTCTGTCTTTCCAACGAATACAAAGGAAGCTTATTTGCTTTTTGCCAATATTCTGAGACTTTAATTGAGTCACTGGCTGACAATACAACCCTTTCGGATTCATAAGATCCAACCTCTTTTGGGTTATTCTGATTTTCTGCACAAGCATGAAACATCAGAAATATACATAAGAATTTTTTCATACATATTATAAGAGAGGTTGTTTGTTAAACTTGTCAGGACAAATATTCCTTCACTTTATCCAAGGCTTCGGGAATCCCTGCCGGGTTTTTACCCCCCGCAGTGGCAAAAAACGGTTGTCCACCTCCGCCGCCTTGGATGTATTTGCCCAATTCACGGACAATGGCTCCGGCATTCAAATCTTTATTTTTCACCAAATCTTTGGAAATGTAGCAAGACAATATGGCTTTTCCGTCTTTTTCCGAAGCAAGGAACAGGAATAAATCATCTACCTGTCCACCCATTTCAAAAGCAAGGTCCTTGATACCACCTGCATCCAAATCCACTTTTTTGGATAGGAATTTAATCCCATTGATATCTTCCAATTCGGAAATCAGTTCGTTTTTGAGTCCTTTGGCTTTGTCCTTCAATAATTGCTCCACTTGTTTTTTAAGGGCTGCATTCTCTTCTTGCAAACTTGCCACGGATTTTACCGGATCCTGGGTGTTTTTCAGCAAATCCTTAATCTCGAACAACATGCGGTTGTTGTTAAAATAAAATTCCTTTACCGCATCGGAAGTAATAGCTTCGATTCTACGTATTCCTGCCGCCACAGCTCCTTCGGACACAATTTTAAAATGCCATATATCCGCTGTATTGTTTACGTGAGTGCCACCGCAAAGCTCAATGGATTGACCAAAACGGACGGTGCGGACCGTATCACCATATTTTTCACCAAAAAGTGCCATGGCCCCTTGTTCCATAGCTTCTTTCATGGGAACATTTCTGTTTTCTTCCAAAGGAAGGTGCCCATCTATTCGAGCATTTACAAAGTTTTCCACTTCCCTAAGCTCTTCCGTCGTCAATTTTGAAAAATGGGAGAAATCGAATCGTAAATATTTGGAATGGACAGCGGACCCTTTCTGTTCCACATGGCTTCCCAATACCTCGCGCAATGCTTGATGCAGCAAGTGCGTTGCGGTATGGTTAGAAGCTGTTCTCCAACGCTGTTTCTGGTCCACCACAGCTTTGAAGGTTCCCGAGACTTCCTTGGGCAGCGACTTGGCAAAATGAACAATTTCGTTGTTCTCCCGTTTGGTGTCCACAATGTAAGTAACATCGCCATTAGAGGCTTCCAAGTAACCCTTATCCCCTACCTGACCACCACCTTCGGCATAAAACGGGGTAAGATTAAACACCATTTGATATTGATCTCCTTCTTTTTTACTGGTGACCTTCCTATACTTAACCAATTTTACGGTAGCTTCCAAGCTATCATACCCGATAAATTCCTGCTCGGTATCTGTCAATAGAACATTCCAATCGTCCTTGGTAACTTCGGAAGCTGCCCTTGATCGATCCTTTTGGGCCTTTAGGGCCTTTTCGAATCCTTCCACATCCAATTGATAGCCTTTCTCTTCCAAAATAAGGGCGGTCAAATCTATTGGGAAACCAAAAGTATCGTAAAGCTCAAAGGCCTTATCGCCAGCAATAGTTTTGTTTTTTGATGATTTTATCACGGAATCCAACAATACCAATCCTTGCTCCAAAGTGCTCAAAAAAGAGCTCTCCTCTTCTTTTATCACGTTCTCTATCAATTGATATTGCTCCTTCAACTCTGGGAAAGCCTTTCCCATTTGCTCGCTCAACACCTTTACCAAACGGTATATAAAAGGTTTATTGGTATCCAAAAAAGTGAATCCATAGCGTATGGCGCGGCGTAGAATCCTTCGGATTACATAACCGGCGCCGGTGTTGCTGGGCAACTGCCCATCGGCAATGGAAAAAGCAACTGCCCTAACATGGTCGCAGATTACCCGGATAGCAATATCCGTCTGCTCGTCCTTACCGTATTTTTTTCCTGTGATGATTTCCACCTCTCGTATAAGCGGGGTAAAAACATCGGTATCGTAGTTGGATTGTTTTCCTTGGAGCACCATACAAAGGCGCTCAAAGCCCATTCCTGTATCAATATGGTTTTCGGGAAGTGGTTCCAAGCTTCCATTGGCCTTACGGTTGAACTGCATAAATACCAAGTTCCAGATTTCCACAACTTGTGGGTGATCTTGGTTTACCAATGAAGCGCCATCGACTTTATCCCTGTCCTTTTTGGATCGGATATCCACGTGGATTTCGGAACAGGGTCCACATGGCCCCTGATCGCCCATTTCCCAAAAGTTGTCCTTTTTGTTCCCCTTTATAATTCGGTTTTCGGGCACTATCGCTTTCCACAGATCATAAGCCTCTTGATCCAAGGGCAAACCATCATCCTCACTACCTTCAAAAATAGAAACGTACAAGCGATCCTTATCAATTTTATATACCTCTGTGAGCAGTTCCCAAGCCCAGGCAATGGCCTCTTTTTTAAAATAATCCCCTACGCTCCAATTCCCCAACATCTCGAACATGGTGTGGTGGTAGGTATCTTTCCCTACCTCTTCCAAATCGTTGTGCTTTCCGCTCACACGCAAGCATTTTTGCGTATCGGTCAAACGTTTGTGCTTTGGCACGGAGTTGCCCAAAAAGTATTCCTTGAATTGGTTCATTCCCGCATTGGTGAACATTAAAGTAGGGTCGTCCTTCATTACCATGGGCGCGGATGGAACAATCTTGTGGCTCTTTTCTTTAAAAAAGTTTAAAAACTGTTTTCTAACTTCTTGGGATGTCATTGAATTCCTAGGGTTTTCTTAAATTTAACACTTTAAGCAAAACAATTTTTATATTTGTTTGTTCTGTTTAAAATGAGTGAGCAAAAATAGGATAAAATCCATTCATGTCTAAAGTAAAGTACTATTACGATCCGGACACGCTTTCGTACCGAAAGATAGAGCCCAAAAAATCCAAGCGCTACAGGAATGTTTTCTTGTTTCTGCTGGGTTCTGCCTTGTTCGGTTTTCTTGGTCTCATCATTCTTTTGAATACGCGTTGGGTGAATACCCCAAAGGAACTTTCCTTGGAACGCGAAGTACGCAACTATGAGCTCCAATTTGAGATCCTTGGTCGCAAGATGGACCAAATGGAACAGGTCTTGGCCAATATCGAGGATAGGGACAACAATATTTACCGATTATATTTTGAAGCCAATCCCATACCCGAAGAACAGCGTAGGGCCGGTTTTGGTGGAATCAATCGATATAAGGACCTTGAAGGTTTCAATAATTCAGAGATCATCATCGATGCCACAAAACGATTGGACATTATTCAAAAGGAAATGGTTATCCAATCCAAATCTTTGGATGAAATTGCCAAGTTAGCGGAAGAAAAAGAAAAACTTTTGGCCTCTATTCCGGCAATTCAACCTGTGAGCAACGAAGACCTTACCCGAATGGCCTCTGGGTTCGGTTGGCGTTCCGACCCATTTACCAAAGCTAGAAAAATGCATTGGGGCATGGATTTTACGGCACCACGGGGCACACCGATCTATGCGACCGGAGATGGCAAAGTGGTTCGGGCGGATAATAGGTCTTCCGGTTATGGAAAACACGTAAGAATAGACCATGGGTATGGTTACATTTCCTTGTACGGGCACATGAGCAAGTACAATGTTACCGTAGGCCAAAAAGTAAAAAGAGGCGACCTCATTGGCTTTGTAGGCAGTACGGGACGCTCCCAAGCACCCCACGTCCACTACGAAGTGTTCAAGGACGGGGAACGCATTAACCCGATCAACTTCTACTACGGAAGTTTATCTGCTGAAGAATTTGAGAACATGCTCAGGTTGGCGAACCAAGAGAACCAATCACTGGATTAATGCACATAGACCTGCCAGAAAAACGATACTATGGCATTGGCGAAGTAGCCAAGGCCTTTGGGGTGAACACATCCCTGATTCGTTTTTGGGAGAAAGAATTCGATGTACTTCAGCCCAAAAAGAATGCCAAGGGCAATCGAAAATTCACGCCGCAGGATATTCAGAACCTTCAATTGATCTATCATTTGGTCAAAGAACGCGGGTTTACCCTCGAAGGAGCCAAAATCCATCTGAAAGAAGAAAAGCAAAAAGTACTGTCCAACTTCGAGGTAATTCAAAAATTACAAAAAGTAAGGGCCGAACTACTCAAGATAAAAGATCAACTTTAAACACTAATTCCATAGCAAAATGAAAAAATGGTTAATCCCCTTTATTATTGTCTTAGTCATTGTCTTTGGACTATACCAATGGGCAGTAGGTTTCAACAACACGGCCGTACAATACGAAGCAGATGCAAAAACAGCTTGGGCCAATGTGGAGAGCTCCTACCAACGTAGAAACGATTTGATCGGGAATTTGGTAAAGACCGTTCAGGGTGCCGCCGATTTTGAAAGAGGCACTTTGACCGATGTAATCGAAGCACGAGCCAACGCAACATCCACCAACATAGATGCCAACAATATTACACCGGAACAGTTAGCGGAATTCCAACAAGCCCAAACAGGGCTTTCCTCTGCACTATCGAGATTGCTCGTTACCGTGGAGCGTTACCCCGAATTAAAGGCCAATCAGAACTTTTTGGAGCTTCAATCGCAACTGGAAGGCACCGAAAACCGAATCAATGTTGCCCGGGATAGATTTAACGAGAAGGTGAACATTTATGATGTCCATATCTCAAAATTCCCCGGCAAATTACTTGCCGGTTGGTTTGGCTTTGAGGAAATGCCAAGATATTCCGCAGATCCAGGTTCAGAAAATGCTCCGGATGTAAACTTCGAATTCAATTAAACCATGTCGCAAGTAGAAGAGTTTTTGACCGCAGAGGAAGAAAGTGAAATTATAAATGCCATTGTCGAGGCAGAAAAGAACACTTCGGGAGAAATACGGGTACATATTGAAGCATCCACCAAAATAGACCACTTTAGCAGGGCGCAGCAACTATTCCATTTCCTAAAAATGGACAACACCAAAGAAGGCAATGGGGTTCTGCTTTACGTTGCAGTGGACGACAAAAAATTTGTTATTTACGGAGGAGAAGGTATCGACCGGGCAGTTCCAAAAGGTTTTTGGGAGACCACCAAGGATATTATTGCCTCCCAGTTTAAGAACGGAAATTTTAAACAAGGTATCGTCGAAGGTGTTCTTATGGCTGGCAAGGAACTCGAAGCCCATTTTCCATGGAAACAAAATGATGAGAACGAACTGAACAATGCGATATCCAAAGGCTAGTTTTTTCCTCTTTTTTTTATGTATCTCCCTTGCTTGGGGGCAATTCAACATACCCGAAAAACCACAAAAAGAAACCAGTCTTTACGACTATGTGAATTTATTGTCCGATTCGCAAAGCAATGCTTTGGAACAAAAACTGATTCGATATTCCGATAGTACCTCTACCCAGATTGTTGTTGCCATTATAAGTTCCACAGAAGGTGAGAACATTAATTATTTAGGAGCACAATGGGGACAAAAATGGGGTATTGGACAGGCCGAAAAAGATAATGGCGTATTGGTGTTACTTGCGAGAAACGATCGTAGGATTGCCATTAATACAGGTTATGGCGTGGAGGGAAGTTTAACCGATCTAATGTCGAAACGCATCATAGAGTCCGTAATTATCCCTGAATTTAAAAAAGGTGATTATTATGGTGGTCTGGACAAAGGCTCCGATGCCATTTTTAAAGTGCTCACCGGAGAATTTTCCGAGGACAGAACTTTTGGCAATAGAAGACCGTTTCCTTTTGAAATCCTGTTTCCCTTTATCATTTTTATAGTGATCCTTATTATTTTATGGAGTCGTAAAAACAAAGGGGGAGGCAACGGCAGAGGCGGCCGACGAGGTAGCGGGCTCGATATTTGGGACATGATCATTCTCAGTAATATGGGTCGTAGCTCAGGTTCCTCAGGTGGCTTTGGCAGCGGAGGAGGCTTTGGCGGCGGCGGTTTCAGTGGTGGCTTCGGAGGGGGCGGCTTTGGCGGAGGCGGCGCCTCTGGGGGGTGGTAGGTTTATGAGTAAACCTAAAAGCAAAAGGACCCCGTACTTTTTCTCCAAAATTTGCAATGGACATTGTGTTTATCCATTCATAAACCCAAACTGCCCATACATCAATTTCTATCTCACCCATGGGCAATTTTAATTATCTTGCCGTTAGATATTTTTCATCACTAAACACTATTCAGCACATGTCCCGGTCATTTAAAACACTTGTGGCTGCACTATTTGTCCTAGCCGCTGCCTGTAAAAAACAGAACAGCACCGAAACCGACAATCTTTTTAAGTTCAAGGATTACATCAGCTACCATACCAATGGGAACCAAAGCATTTCCAAACCAATCACCATTGTATTGGCACAACAATTGGATCAGTTTGAATTGACCCAAGAGTTACCATCGGACTATTTGAAAATTTCACCAAAAGTGGATGGAAAGCTAGTGATTGAAAATGGTAGGGAACTTCTATTCCAACCTTCGGAATATTTAAAACCAAACACAGAATACACCCTTAATTTGAAGCTCAACAAGCTTTTTGAGGATATTGATAGTGAATTCAAGACTTATACCTTTAGTTTTAAGACCATCGCACCCAATTTTAGGATCAATTTGGGTGATCTGCAATCCTATAACAAAGATTGGCAATACCTTACCGGTACTTTGGATGCTTCGGATATATTGGACGCATCCAAGATAAACTCGGTACTATCCGTAAAACAGGGAGAAAAAAACATCCCTGTAAAATGGGACAATACCGATGAAAATGCACAGTATTTTAGCTTTAAGATAGATAGTATATCCCGAAAAACAGAGGACAGTGAACTCGCTATAAATTGGACCGGTGATGCATACAATATCGACAATGAAGGCTCAGAATCTTACACCATACCGGGGAAAAACAAGTTTGTGATCATTGATGCAAAAACCACATCTGCACCCAATGCCGTATTGACACTTAATTTCTCGGAGCCCCTAAAACAAGATCAAAACCTAAATGGTTTGGTAACCATTGAAAATGCCGAAAACCTTAGATATGAAATCAACGGGAATGTACTGAGCGTTTATCCTTCCAATAGGATTTTGGGAGAGGTACGCATAAACGCTTTTCAGGGAATTAAGAGTGAATACGGTTTTACGCTTAAAAACGATTTTTCGGAACTGGTCTCTTTTGAGCAATTAAAACCAGCGGTCCGTTTAATTTCGAAAGGTACGATCCTACCCAAAGCAAACGCTACTCCCATCTATTTTGAAACCGTAAACCTTTCTGCAGTAGAAGTTCGAGTAATACAGGTGTATCAGGACAATATGCTCCAGTATCTTCAAAATTACGACCTAACGGAAAACTACAGCCCGGATTTTAGACCTGTTGGTCGCCGAGTGGCCTACAAAGTGATTCCCTTAACAAAGAAAGGCAACGAAAATAACAGTTATTGGCAAGCCCACGGATTGGATTTATCCGAATTGATAAACGTGAACCCTGGATCATTGTACCGCGTAGAATTCAGTTTCAAAAAGGAACACACCACTTACGATTGTGGCGAAGCAGCGTCAACCCAAGAATCCGTCAATGACTATACTTTGGAACAAAGTTCGGACGATGAATCACTGGAAGAGCAATATTGGAACAACGAAATATACAATTATAGAAACTACAACTATAATTGGGAAGAACGCGATAACCCGTGTCATTCGGCCTATTACAACTACGATAGGATAGCTGCAACCAATTTATTGGGCAGTAATCTGGGATTGATTGTTAAAAAAGGCAATAATCGCTCTCATCATTTTGCAGTAACTAATTTGCTCACTACCCAGCCGGTGGCCAATGCAAAAATAAAACTCTACAATTACCAACAACAACTTGTCGGGGAGGTTACAACAGACGCTTCCGGCCTATCTGTTTACGATAGCGATAAAGGTATCGCCTTTGCGGTTGCCGAAAGCAACAATAATTTTGCATACGCCAAGTTATCGGACGGCAATGCACTGTCCCTTAGTAAATTCGATGTGTCCGGCGAGCAACTTCAAAAAGGATTAAAAGGCTTTCTTTATACCGAAAGAGGGGTTCACCGACCAGGTGATGTGATCCATTTAACATTCGCTTTGGATGATAACGCCAACCCATTGCCCCAAGGACACCCAGTGACCCTGGAAGTAACCGATGCCCGGGGAAAACTGGTACAGCGCAACGTTTTAAAAGAAGGAAATATTCCCGTTTCCGATAATCTGTACGCCAAAAAAGAAAAGAACTTTTATTACTTCCCCATCCCAACAGATGCAACGGCACCTACCGGAAATTGGTCAGCCAAAGTAATAGTGGGAGGTGCCCAATTCAATAAAACCTTAAAAGTGGCAACGGTTAAGCCCAACCGTTTAAAAGTGGATTTTACTTTTGATGATGAAGTACTCGAAGCCAACACCAATAATCAAGGTAAGGCCACGGTAAAATGGTTGCACGGCGCTCCGGCCCGCAGTCTTAAAATCGACATTAACGCCACTTTGAGTCAAACGGCAACCGCTTTCCCCAAGTATAAAGATTTTATTTTCCAAGACCCCGCTCGCACTTTTAACGAAACCGAGTTACAGTGGATTTCTTCCAAATTGGATGCGAACGGTGTGCTCAACATCAATAAGGAAATTGATGTAAACGGAAATGCCCCGGGCATGTTGAAAGCTACCTTTACCACCAAGGTTTTTGAAGGAGGAGGAGATTTTTCCATTGATGTGTTTTCAAAAAATCTGGCTCCATTTTCAAACTTTGTGGGCCTCCGTTCGCCCAAAGCAAAACAATACGGTTCATTTTTAACAGATGAGAACAACACCTTTGATGTGGTCACGGTCGATACCCAAGGTAACCCATCGGGCAACCGAAAATTAAAAGTCCAAATATTTAAAATTGAATGGCGCTGGTGGTGGAACCGAGGGTACGATAATCTTTCGCGCTACGAAAACGCTACCGTTCATCGTCCATTTAAAGAAATGAGCCTAACCACGGGAAGTAACGGAACAGCCAACTTCAACATCAATATTCCCGACGAGGAGGGTGGACGCTACTTGATTCGTGTTATTGACGAGGTCTCCGGCCATGCGACAGGACGTACCGCCTATTTTTACCGAAATTGGTGGCGCAGACCTGCCACAGCCGATACCGAAAGTTCAAAAATCTTGATTTTCTCCACCGATAAGGAAAAATATACCCTTGGGGAAGAAGTAGCTGTAACTTTTCCCTCCGACACTGGAGGCAGAGCCTTGTTGAGTATTGAGAACGGTACCGAGGTACTCTCCCAACAATGGATAGAAACCTCAGCCAAAGAGACTAGAGCTACCATTCCAATTACGGCCGAAATGGCACCCAATGCCTACATCAACATATCACTTTTACAACCACACAGCAAAGCTAAAAACGATCTTCCCATACGATTGTACGGGGTTGTTCCTGTTATGGTAGAAAATCCGGCCACCTTGTTGAAACCACAAATCGATATGCCCGAGGTACTGGCACCTGAAAAACCCTATAAGGTCACAATTTCCGAAGCCAACCAAAAACCTATGACCTATACCTTGGCCGTAGTGGACGAAGGACTGTTGGACCTTACCCGTTTTAGTACGCCAGATATCCATAGCTCCTTCTATTCAAGGCAAGCCTTAGGTGTAAAAACCTTTGATATTTTTGATGATGTCATGGGAGCGTACTCTGTTAGCGTAGATAATATATACGCCATTGGTGGGGGCGGTATTGGAGCAGGAGCCAAAAATCGTAAAGCACAACGTTTTAAACCTGTCGTCACCTATTTGGGTCCATTTTCCTTAAAGGCAGGGGAAAAAGTGTCGCACATCATCGATATGCCGAACTACGTGGGTTCTGTTCGTACCATGGTGGTTGCAGGAAACCCGAACAGCGCTTATGGCAATGCCGAAAAAACAGCACCCGTTCGTAAACCTTTAATGGTTTTGACCTCTATTCCTCGAAAATTATCACCTGGTGAAACCGTGACCATTCCTGTTACGGTTTTTGCCATGGAATCCAAAGTTAAAAACGTAAAGATCAGTATTGATGCAGGAAAAGCATTGGAACCTATCAACGGTACTTCAAAAAACATCACTTTTGAAGCCGTTGGGGAGCAAATCGTGAATTTCGACTTTAAGGTCAACCCGGCAACATCGTTCCAGACGATAAAAGTGACCGCTTCGGGGGCTGGCGAACGTGCCAGTAACGAAACCGAAATTGACGTGGAGAACCCCAATCCAGTGACCACAAAGAGTGAACTCTACACCTTGGACGCCAATGGCTCACAGATCATTTCAATGGAGACTTTTGGGACATCGGGCACAAATGAGGCCTTCATCGAATTCTCCACGCTCCCTCCCATGGATTTCTCCAAGCGTATGGATTATTTGTTACGATACCCACATGGCTGTGTAGAACAGACTACTTCGGCAGCATTCCCACAATTATTTTTGGGCGATGTATTGGATATCACTTTTGACAAAAAGAAGGCTATCGAAAAAAACATAAAAGCCGCTATAACACGCCTAGGCGATTTTCAAATCCCGAATGGAGGATTGAGTTATTGGCCCGGGTACGGGAATGCCGATGATTGGGGAACTTCTTACGCCGGACATTTTATGTTGGAAGCAAAACAGGAAGGGTACCAATTACCCTTGACTTTCTTGAGCAATTGGCTCAGATACCAAAAAAACGCAGCAAGACAATGGAGCAACCAAAGCACTTACTACAACGATGATGTTTCGCAAGCCTATCGTTTGTACACATTGGCATTGGCGCAACAACCAGAACTGGCCGCAATGAATCGCTTGCGTGAAACCGTGAATCTTAGCAACGAGGCCAAATGGAGATTGGCAGCAGCCTATGCCCTGGTTGGCAAAAAAGAGGTAGCCCAAGCTCTAGCACAAAAGGCAAACATCAACTTTAAACCCAATAATTACAATTACAGAACCTATGGTTCAGTTTTCAGAAACCGAGCAATGGCATTGGAAACCATGGTAATTTTAAACGACTCCCAAAAACGGGAATTAGCTGTTTCCTTAGCCAAAAATTTATCATCACAGCAATGGTACAGCACTCAAGAAACAGCATTTGCCCTCTTAGCCATGTCCAAAATGGTGGCTAAAAACGGTGGGAAGTCCCTTGACCTTACTTTTACCAATAACGGAAAAAGTATAGCGGTAAAAACAGATAGGGCCATAGCGCAAAGGGAACTCTCCGTAACCAAGTTCAAAGAAGAAATTGAAATAAAGAACAACCAAGGCAATACTATTTATGCCACACTGACCCAATCAGGAAAATTGCCCGTGGGTGAAGAATTGGCGCAACAACAGAACCTAAGGTTAAGCGTAAACTATGTAGATCCCCTCGGTAATTCCATCAATGTGGATGAACTTAGGCAAGGAACCGAATTCCAAGCACAGGTCAGTATTTTCAACAGTTCGGATGATTATATCGACAACATTGCACTCACCCATATTGTGCCCAGTGGTTGGGAGATTGTGGATACCTCATTTGCAGGGGAAGGCAATGCAAACACTTCCGCAGCGGATTATGTGGATACCCGAGATGATAGAACCCACTTATATTTTGACTTGGGCGCCAAAAAATCCAAAACCTTTATCATCAAATTGAATGCCTCTTTCTTGGGTGAATATTATTTGCCAGGTGCCCAAGCAGAAGCGATGTACGATAACAACTATCAAGCCCGAAACAAAGGAAAATGGGTAAAAATAGTTCAGTAACCTTGCATGAGTGAATTTTTAGCGCCAGTAAAAAGAATCCTAGTCGACCATAAAATCAAGCTCAGTCTTGTGGGCATCATTTTGATTTTATGGGTGCTGTGTCTGCCCAAAACTCTTTTTAACGACCCCAACTCTACCGTAGTCAATAGTTCGGATGGAACACTTATCGGGGCACGTATTGCTGATGATGGCCAATGGCGCTTCCCACAAATTGATTCTATCCCGGAACGCTTTAAACAAAGTGTTTTGCTATTTGAGGATGAGTATTTTTACAAGCATCCTGGGTTTAACCCCATTTCCATTATCAAGGCCATAGGACATAATCTCACCAAAGAGACCCGTAGGGGTGGCAGTACCATTACCCAACAAGTTATCCGATTGAGCAGAAAAAACCAAAATAGGACCTATTGGGAAAAGCTCATCGAGGTATTTATGGCCACACGGTTGGAGTTGCGGTACTCCAAGGAAGAAATTTTGAAACTCTATGCCTCCCACACCCCCTATGGTGGCAATGTAGTGGGATTGGAAACGGCAGCGTGGCGATATTTTGGAATTCCTGCACATGAATTAAGTTGGGGGCAATCAGCTGCTTTAGCGGTTTTGCCCAATGCCCCTGCCCTCATCTTTCCAGGAAAAAACGAACAGGCTTTTTTGGACAAACGAAATCGATTATTGAAAAAACTATGGGAGAAAGAAATCATTGACCAAACCACTTACGAGCTGGCCATTGCCGAGCCACTTCCACAAAAACCAGTGCCTTTGCCGGATATAGCACCTCATCTTACCGAGCGCATCCGACTCGAACATCCAGGCCAACGAATCACCACATCTTTATACAGACCCTTACAGCTACAACTGAATACTATGGCCGAAAAACATTACAGGCAGTTGCAAAGCAACGAGATCCATAATCTGGCCATTTTGGTCCTTGATGTGGAAACCCGGAAAGTGCTCGGGTACGTGGGAAACTCACCATCCGGAGAAAAGCACGCCAATTATGTGAACATCATCACCAAAAAAAGAAGTACCGGAAGCACATTAAAACCTTTTCTATTTGCTTCTTTATTGGATGAAGGCCAACTACTCCCAAACAGTTTGGTGGAGGACGTACCCACCGTAATCAACGGATACCATCCACAGAATTTTGATTTGAAACATGTTGGGGCGGTTCCTGCCAGCAAAGCACTCTCCCGTTCGCTGAATGTGCCCGCAGTGAGGTTGTTACGGGAATACGGACTTCAAAAATTCTATAACAAACTGCACAAGATGAACATGGAATCTTTGGACAGACCTGCTTCTTATTATGGATTGTCCTTGATTCTTGGGGGTGCGGAAAGCTCCCTTTGGGAAGTGACCTCCACCTATGCCTCCATGGCCTCCAGCCTGAATTATTTTTTGACACATTCCAGCACGTACAGGAGTCGGGAATTTACCGAAGCTACTTATTTACAACATGAAACAATGGATTTTGGCAAAGAACAATTTGACCCCCTGGTTTTTGGCGCAGGATCTATTTTCAGCACTTTCCAATCAATGTATGAGGTCAATCGGCCAGAGGGTGACGAAAATTGGCAGTTTTTCGATTCCTCTCAACCCGTTGCTTGGAAAACTGGTACAAGTTTTGGTTTTAAGGATGCATGGGCCGTTGGTGTTACCCCAAAATATGCCATCGGGGTTTGGGCGGGCAATGCCGATGGGGAGGGAAGACCTGGGCTAACCGGAATCACAGCAGCTGCACCCATACTATTTGATGTATTGGCCGCACTACCACAAAGTAGTTGGTTTCAAAAACCTTTAGATGATCTTGTGGAGATAGAGGTATGTGCCCAAAGTGGCTTTCGTGCTTCGGTGTATTGCAATGACATCAAAAAAGAATGGATGCCTACCCACGGAACACGAAGTCGCCCCTGCCCCTATCATCAGCAGGTGTTTTTAGATAAGTCGGAACACTTTAGAGTTAACTCCGAGTGCTACCCGTTAGAAGACATGGTAGCTAAAAATTGGTTGGTGCTACCTCCCATTTTGGAATATTATTATTCTTCTTCGAATCCAAACTACAAGCCTTTACCTCCTTATTTGGAAGGTTGTTCTGCATTGGAAAACAATTTGATGGAATTTATCTACCCCAAACCTTTTGAAGCTGTGCTATTACCAAAGGATTTGGGCGAAAAAAGAATGGAAATCATTCTAAAATTGGCCCACCAACAATCCAACACCATTATTTATTGGTATTTGGACGAGGTGTTTGTTGGCAAGACAGAGAATTTCCATGAATTGGTTATACCCATCGAACCTGGTGAATACATGCTCACCGCAGTCGACAATCAAGGAAACCGGATACAGCAAGAAGTGGAAGTACGCTACGCCTCTGGCGAATAGTTATTTCTTACGCATAAATATGGTCATCGGAACGCCGGTAAAGTCAAAATTTTGCCTGATCTTGTTTTCCAAGAATCGCTTGTAAGGATCTCTCACATATTGCGGCAAGTTGCAGAAAAATGCAAATTGCGGGTACGGTGTGGGCAATTGGGTGCAAAACTTGATTTTTACATACTTCCCTTTAGTGGATGGCGGAGGTGTTTTTTCAATGATGGGCAACATGATATCGTTCAATTTACGAGTAGGTATTTTTTTGGAACGATTATTAAACACCTCTACGGCAGTCTCGATTGCCTTAAATATTCGTTGTTTGTTCAATACGGATACAAAGAGAATCGGCACATCTTCGAATGGAGAGATTACCTCTTTTATTTTGTTAGTGTACTCCTTTACCGAATTGGTCTCTTTTTCCACCAAATCCCATTTGTTCACCAAAATCACGATTCCCTTATTATTGCGCTGCGCGAGCCAAAATATATTCTGTACCTGTCCATCGAAACCCCGGGTGGCATCGAGCATTAAAATACATACATCGCAGTGTTCAATGGCACGAACGGATCGCATTACGGAATAGAACTCCAAGTCTTCCTTTACTTTGGATTTTCTACGGATACCTGCCGTGTCCACCAAATTGAATTCAAAGCCAAAACGATTATATTTGGTATCGATACTATCGCGGGTGGTCCCTGCAATATCGGTAACGATGTACCTATCCTCGCCTATCAGTGCATTGATAAAGGATGATTTCCCGGCATTTGGTCTACCTACGACCGCAAATCGGGGCAGTTCGCTTTCTTCTTCCACATCATCTGGAAGAACCTCCACAAGGGCATCCAGCAATTCACCTGTACCGCTCCCATTAATACTTGAAAGTGTGTAATACTCACCCAATCCCAAGGAATAAAATTCCACTGCATCGGCGATACGTTGGGTATTGTCCACTTTGTTTACGGCCAAAAAGGTAGGCTTATCCACCCGACGAAGCAGTTTGGCCACATCCTCGTCCATTCCTGTTACCCCCGATTCCACATCTACCATAAAAATAATGGCATCAGCTTCATCAATGGCCAGTTCTACCTGTTTATCGATCTCTTTTTCAAAAATATCGTCACTGCCCACCACATAACCTCCGGTGTCGATCAAAGAAAATTCTTTGCCGTTCCAATCACTTTTCCCATAATGACGGTCGCGTGTAACACCGGAAACAGCATCCACAATAGCTTCACGGCGTTGAATTAGTCGGTTAAAAAAGGTGGACTTCCCAACATTGGGTCTTCCTACAATGGCTACGATAGCTCCCATCAGGTTTAATTTTTGGCAAAAATACCATTTATTATGAAGAAAAAATGATACCTTTTTTGATCATTTTCAAATGATTATGAGCGACCTTACCAACGAGATTGTCTTACGGCCCCGTTTTCGCCTGTCCCTACGCACCGAATTGGAGCAGCTGGAGCAGGTTTTTGATGGGATAAATAATTCATCTTTTGACATTAAAAGGCTTGATGAGCATATTTTTATCAAGTTTAAAAAACCGGAGACCACCTTTTGGACCCCCCAACTACATTTGGAGCTTTCTTCTTTTGAAAAAGGAGTGAGCAACATACGGGGCGTGTTCGGACCCAATCCTACGTTATGGACTTTTTTTATGTTCCTACATTTTGGGGTCGGAACCCTTTTTATAATTATGGGAATTTTTGCCTATTCCAACTATTCTTTAGGGAAAGATATTACCCTATGGTTGGTGGGCATGTGCTTTTTGGTCGTGATTTGGTTCGCGCTCTATGCTTTTGGCCGCTTGGGAAAATCCAAGGGAAGAGGACAAATGGAACAACTAAAGCAGTTTGTAAGGGATGCTATTGCTCCTTTTGAGCGAATCAGCAACGAGGATTAACCGTTATAACCAAAGCGCCTAAGTTGTTGGGAGTTGCTTCGCCAGTTTTTGTTCACCTTTACATATAGTTCGATGTGCACTTGTTTGGCAAAGAATTTTTCGAGGTCTTTTCGGGCCTCTACACCTACTTTTTTGATGGCACTCCCCTTATGACCTATAATAATACCTTTTTGGGTATCCCTCTCCACCATGATAACTGAACGGATACGGATAATGTCTTCGTCCTCCAAAAACTCTTCAGTTTCTACCTCTACAGAATACGGTATCTCCTTTTTATAGTGCAGTAGGATTTTTTCACGGATGGTCTCATTAACAAAAAAACGTTCCGGTTTGTCCGTAATCTGATCTTTTGGATAGTATGGAGGTGCTTCGGGCAATAAGTCCAAAATACGGTTAAAAACTTCGGTCACATTAAAATTTTCCAAAGCGGAGATAGGATGTATTTCGGCATTGGGCAGCTGCTCTTGCCAGTATTGCATTTGCTCTTCCAACTTTTGCTGGTCGGATGTATCAATTTTATTGAGGAGCAATAACACTGGTATTTTACTGTTCTGTATTTTTTTAAAGAAGGACTCATCTTTAAGGGCCTTTTCCCCTATTTCAACCATGTAGAGCAATACATCTGCGTCCTCAAAAGCGGATTTTACAAAGTCCATCATAGACGTTTGCAGCTCATAGGCGGGTTTGATGATACCGGGCGTGTCGGACAAAATCATCTGAAAATCATCACCGTTCACAATTCCCAAAATACGGTGCCGTGTGGTCTGCGCCTTTGAGGTAATTATTGATAATTTTTCACCTACAAAGGCATTCATCAATGTTGATTTACCCACGTTGGGGTTACCGATAATATTTACAAATCCAGACTTATGCGCCACCTTTTTTTCTTTTTTCAAAATATTGTTTGGATGCTGCATTTACCCTTGGTGCAAGATAAAGTACTGCAATCATGTTGGGTATTACCATTAGTGCATACGAGAGATCGATCAGATTTTTTACCAAGGTCAACGATGCAATCGAAGCAAAAACGATCATTACCACAAAAAATACATTGTACCATTTTCCAATCTTGGCGTTCGTCAAAAATGAAAGACTTTTAACTCCGTAGTACGAATAGGTAAATAGGGTCGACAATGCGAATGCGGACACAATGACCATCAACAATACATCGCCTATACCATACAGTGTTGTTTCGAAAGCGGACATGGTCATTACAATACCACTGCCATCCTCAAGGTAGGCTCCGCTCAAGATAATTACCACCGCGGTAAAGGTACATACTAAAATTGTATCGATAAAGGGACCCAACATGGCAACCAATCCTTCTTTGGTGGGCTCATTGTTTCTGGATTGTCCGTGGTACATAGGCGCACTACCCAAACCTGCCTCGTTGGAGAACATGGCTCTTCGCACCCCAACGATCACCAATCCCCAAAAGCCACCTGTGACCATGGTATCGAAATTCCAGGCCTCTACCAAAATCATTCTTAGGGCGGGCCAAACTTCTCCTGCATTGCTGGCCATTACAAAAATTACCGCCAAAAGATATACTCCTACCATAAATGGTACAATGGCCGATGCTACTTTGGCTATTTTGCTCAGTCCCCCAAATATTACGATGGATGTGACAATTGCCAAAAAGAATCCTATACCCAACTTCCAATTGTATTCACTAGTTGCCCAAATGGTTTCGTGCGGCTCCACGACGCCCATAAAAGCTTCGGTGAACTGATTGGCGGTAAATACGCCCAAAAAGCCGAACAATCCACAAATACTAAAAAAAATGGCCATGGGCCTTGCCCATTTGCCCATCCCTTTGGTAATGTAGAACATGGGGCCTCCTTGCATATGCCCATCCGAATCGGTTCCGCGGTACATTATGGCCAAACTTCCGGAATAATATTTTATGCCCATTCCCAAAAGGGCCGTCATCCATATCCAAAAAACCACACCCGGACCTCCATCGTGTATAGCAATGGCCACCCCGGAAATATTTCCGAGCCCCACAGTTGCTGCAACTGCTGCCGATAACGCTTGGAACGAACTTACATCTCCCTTGGCATTCTTGTCGTCGTATTTACCGGATACTACAGCAATGGCGTGGCCAAAATGACGAAAGGGTACAAACCTTGAGTAAAAGGCCAAAAATAGTCCACCACCTATTAGCAATATTAACATGGGCCACTCGGTGTATGGCAAAAGTGATGCGATAAAATCGTTGATTGCGTCCATAAAGTAAAAATGTCCAATTTATGGATTTTGAACGGATTGCCCCTATTGAATACAGGAATATTAATTTTAGTTTGGAAAAGACAGAAAAACGGTTGTATATTTGCCGTCCACATCGCGGGGTAGAGCAGTAGGTAGCTCGTCGGGCTCATAACCCGAAGGTCGCTGGTTCGAGTCCAGTCCCCGCTACTAGAAAAAAGCCGAGAAAATTTTCTCGGCTTTTTTTATACCCTTTTTTATTGATGCTTCCATTGCCTTTAGGATAGTAAACTTTTATCGGGGCTTACCTACTTTAATAGTTTGTTAACGTTTTTAACGCCTTATTTTCATAAATTGTTAATATCTAATTCATCATCAATCAAAAATGAGACAATCAACAAAATATATTGTCCTCATTATTCTATGTGCAAATGTGATGTTTGCCCACGGCAAAGCCTTGGACAGCTATGCCGGAATACCCGTACCGACAGCAGAAACTTTTAAGGATTCGCTGGATTGGGCGGACTATTATTTTAATATTCACCGGTTTGAGGATGCTGTACCGATTTACAAAAAGAATCTAGAACTTCCTGATAAAGACCAAAAAATCCATGTTCTTAAAAAACTTGCCCTGAGCGAGGCGGCATTGGACCACCCTCAAGAATCTATTTCTTACATCTACGATTATTTCGAGATAGATTTTCACCCTACGTTCCTCTTACACGAAGATTTTGACGGCATCCGAGATGAGACCGAATTTGTAAAACTATCCGGAACGGTACTCCCAAAGCTCACGGTGTGGTCCATATTCTACTTTTTTGTTTCCCTAATCGGGTTTTATGTGACCTTTGTTCTATTGATCAACAAAAAAATTGACCTTCAGGCCAGGGGTCTGATCGCACTTTTTGTTTTTATACATTCCTTGTTCATCCTAAACATATGCGCAAACCAAACCAATTATGTTTTTGAGTTCCCGCACACATACCTAATGTCCACATGGTCTTCCTTCTTATATGGTCCACTTCTTTTCCTCTATTTTAAAAGAGTATCAAAATCAACGGACCTCAACAAAAAAGATTACTGGCATTTGTTGCCTACGGTGGTGTTAACCATATACCTTACATTCACCGTATATGCATTTTCAGGTTCAGAAAAAGTGATACAAATGCTCCAAAGACTGGAGGACGGACTAAACCCTGGCGATTCCACTAAACTGGTTTTGTTGGTAATCCTTAAAGCGATCTCTTTAGGTGTGTATGCCTACTTTGTCCATTCTCTGTTAAAAGAGAGCAAAACGGAATTAAACAAGAAGACCCGTATCTGGCAAAAAAACATCTATCTGATCCATGTAGGATATGTATTGGCCTATATTATTTATGGTGTCTATATTTCTACAGGAATAAAGAGTGGAGCATTTTTCCACGCACCTATAATTTTAATGTCCACCATGGTTTTATATGTAGGATATGCGGCCAATGTACAACCCGATGTTTTTAGTGGGCTATACTCCTACACCAACCGATTGTTTCCCAAATATGTGAAGTCGGGTTTAACCGATAGCCTCTCCCAAGAATTAAAGACCAACTTAAAAGATCTCTTTCAGAAAGAAAAAATATATCGCCATAACGATATCAATCTGGACATGGTGGCCGAAAAATTGGATACCACCAGGCACAATACCTCCCAACTCATCAACGAACATTTTAATATGAGCTTTCGCGAGTTTGTAAATTCTCACCGAATCCAAGAAGCAAAAGAATTATTGGAGGAGAAAACGGAACTCAACATTATTGATGTTGCTTACGAAGTTGGGTACAACAATAAAGTGTCTTTCAACAAAGCTTTTAAAAAAGATACACAGCTTACCCCTAGTGAGTACCTCCTTCTCATAAAACAACAGTAAACTCTTATCGGGAACACCGATTTACTAACATTTTATAGGTAACTAGTAGTCATCAATCAAAAATCATCAATCCTATGAAACGACTACTAAAACAACTCGTTTTTAAGTACATTGGGCAGGAACACCGGAGCCCGAGCCCATTGAACAGTCATGAAAAGTACAAGAAATCCGGACTCACTCATGAGGAAGCCCTTACCATTATGGAAAAAATCCAAAATGCCTTTGAGGTAGAAAAGATCTACAGGAACAATACCATGGGACTCGACGAACTATCCGAGCACATCCAAGAAAACCGGTATAAAGTATCCCAAGTGATCAACACCTACCTTGCAAAAAACTTTTATTCATTTTTAAATGAATATAGGATCAACGAGGCTAAGCAACTTTTGGTAACGGATCCAAACTTAAGTGTAAAAGCAGTTATGTACGAAGTAGGTTTTAACAGTAAGAACAGCTTCTACAATGCCTTCAAGAAAATTACGGGACACTGTCCCAACGATTACAGGGCATTGGCCAATGCAGATTTTGTACAGACCAAAATTCAAATGGCCTAACTAACTACCAACATTACTCTTCAAAAATGGTTTGGACCTAACGGAAAAAGTCTCTTGTTCTCTCAAGAGACTTTTTTATTACTCATTATCAAACAGTTACCGTTACATTTCTTAGAATGTTAAAATCGGTACTTCCCCATAGGGATTTCGATTTATAAGGTTCTCGCCGTTTAAAAAGTACCTGTTCCAAAACCGATTTGGGTTGATTTGTTATGCAATTGTAAAGGTAGGGCGGTGAGAGGCCTTACTTCTTAAAAAAACAAAATCCATTGAGTTTTGTTCACTTCCCAGAAGTATTATTTGAATTAGCTATCAATATCCTTGCGCCGTCCACCTTTCTCAGTTGCCCTAACTCATTTCAAATTACTAACAAAAGTTTAATCGTATGAAAGTAAAGAAACTGTTTGGAGCACTAGCGGCAATGTGTTTATCCATACTATTTGCCCATGCCCAGGAAAAAACGGTCACCGGAACGGTCACCGACCAAGATGGCGTGCCCTTGCCCGGTGTAAACATCGTTGTTAAGGGTACGGTGCGTGGAACACAATCCGATTTTGATGGCAACTACGCCCTGCAAGCCAGTACAGGAGATGTACTGGTGTTTTCGTATTTGGGCCAAAGAACACTGGAAAGAAGTGTAGGCGATGCAAGTACGATCAATGTACAAATGCAAGAAGATGCCTCTCAACTCGAAGAGGTAGTAGTAACCGCCCAAGGTATTGTTCGGGAAAAACGTTCGTTGGGCTATTCAGTGACCACGGTAGAGTCCGATAAGGTAGAATCCAGGCCCGAAGCAGATGTGGCCCGGGTATTGAACGGCAAGGTAGCAGGGGTAAATATTACCTCCAACAACGGTATGTCCGGTTCAGGAACCAACATTATCATCCGAGGGTATTCATCGGCAACTCAATCCAACCAACCCCTATTTATTGTTGATGGAATCCCATTTGATTCAGGTACCAATACCCAATCCAACTTTTTGGACGGAAACACTGAGTCCAGCCGATTTTTGGATCTTGACCCCAATAATATTGAAAGTGTAAGTGTCCTAAAAGGATTAAGTGCAACGGTTTTATATGGTAACCGTGGCAGAAACGGTGTAATCCTGATCACCACCAAAGGTGCCGCCACAGGCGATGCCCCTACCAAGACCGAAGTTTCCGTAACACAATCCGTATTTATGTCCAAAGCGGTACTTCCTAAATTTCAGGACAATTATGGCGGTGGTTTCCACCAAGGCTTTGGATACTTTTTTAGTAACTGGGGTCCACGATTCGATAGAACGGATGATGACGGAATTGCCTCGGCGGGACAATACCTGGGCACAGGGCCCAATGGCATTGCTGTTCTGCAGCATCCCTTTAACTATATAGCCGACCCTACATTAATTGCTGGCTATGAAGACTTATTGGATGATCAATATTTGTACAAACCCTACAACGGCGTCGAAGATTTTTTTAGAACCGGTTACGTGTACAGTACCTCTGTAAATGTTCGAGGAGGGTCGGAAAAAGTAAGCTTTAATGCAAATTACGGTAGAACGGAAGATATCGGGGTAACCCCAGGGAACCGGTTATTACGAAACAATTTTAGTTTAGGGGGCAACGCCGCCCTTTCCAATAACTTTACCGTTTCCGGGGTATTCAACTTTGCAAGAACCGGATACAAGTCGCCACCCAATGCAGTAAGTACGGGTAGTGGTGCTGCTTTTGATGGTTCCGCTATCTTTGGCGACGTACTTTACACACCACGTAGTGTAGATCTTACCAACCTACCGTTCCAAGCTGTAGATGGAAGAAGTTTGTACTATAGATCTGGTAACGACATTCAAAATCCATATTGGACCGTTGCAAACTCCAAGACCTCTCAAGAAACAGACCGGTTTACAGGAAATGTCTCCATGAGCTATGCCCTTAACGATTGGATGAACCTCACCTATCGTGTAGGTCTGGACACCTATACAGAGTTAAACTCTTATGGACAAAACAGAGGTGGTGTGGATGGTCCAACTTTGGGAATCTTACGAACCAGTTCGGTTAGAAACTCCATTTGGAACCACGATCTTATTTTAAGTGCAGAGAAAAGACTATCGGACGACCTTAACCTCACCGCTACATTGGGCGCGAACAGTAGAAGGGACACCTTTGCACAAGATGGAATAGAAAGTCAAGGGCAATTGGTGTTTGGAGTATTGGAACATTACAACTTCACCACACCATCATCGGTGAACTCCTTTTCAGGAATCGATCTAAATCAAAATTTTGAAGAAAATCTGGTCGGTATTTATTTGGACGCCACCTTATCCTACAAAGATTGGATGTACTTGAACGTGGTGGGCAGAAATGATTGGTCCTCCACATTGGAAAGAGAAAACAATTCATTGTTCTACCCCGGCGCCAGTGTTTCGTTTATACCTACCACTGCATTTCCATCACTGCAAGGAAATGTGCTCAACTATGCCAAACTTAGGGTAGGTTATGGTTCATCAGCAGGTTTCCCAACACCTTTTAACACTCGGGATGTTCTCTCGTTGGGCGCAAGAACCTTTGTGGACTTTAATGGAAATGTAGTTTCCGGAAATACGGTTTCCGATATTCTGGGTAACCGGGATTTATCTCCAGAAAGAGTACAAGAACTGGAAATTGGTCTGGACACCCGATTGTTCAACAGACTCAATTTTAATCTGAGTTTATATCAAAAATCAACTACGGACCTTATTACCAACCGTACCTTGGATAGCTCAACAGGTTTCCGCTCCACATTTGTAAACATCGGAGAAGTAGAGACCAAAGGTATTGAAGCGGACTATGACTTCAATATCTTAAGGGAAAGTGAAGCTGGTATCGGATTTAACATCGCTGGTAATTTTACAGCAAGCGAAACTACTGTCACCGACTTGGCAGAAGGCACCAACAATATCCTATTGACCTTTGCGGTTGCTGGCGAGGCGGCAAACTATGCAGTAGAAGGCCGACCATTTGGTGTATTGCTTGGCAGCACCATACAAAGAGATGACAATGGCAATAAGGTAGTTGGGCCGAACGGACGCTATTTGGTAGACAACAATATCACAGAAATCGGTGACCCCAACCCAGATTGGACCACAGCATTGATCCCTACCATTACCTATAAGAATTTCACCCTCTCCGCAAACCTTCAATACCGCCATGGCGGTGATGTATACTCGGTGACCACAGCAGGGCTTATTGGTCGTGGAGTAGTAGATCCAGATGACCCAATAGATAGGGAAACCAATTATGTGTTGCCCGGCGTATTTGCGGACGGTACTCCAAACAACGTGGCCATATCGTCCACCGAATTTGGGTTCAACACATTCTTTGGTGGGGACATTAACGAAGTGAATGTTTTTGATGGAACTACTATCCGTGTTCAAGAAGCTTCCTTGGGCTACAGCATTCCAAAGAAAATGTTGGACAAAACACCCTTCGGAAGCCTTTCGCTAACACTATCGGGAACCAATTTATGGTACAAAGCAGTAAACTTTCCGGACAATGTGCGCTACGATACCAACTCCTCCAGTACAGGTGTGGGCAATGGTCAAGGGATCGATTTCTTTACGGGGCCCTCAACAAGAAGGTATGGTCTTACCGTAAGAGCATCATTTTAAAAGCAGCTAACTAGAATCAAAAAATATATTATGAAAAAAATATCAAATATACTAAGTCTCTTAATCGCTGCACTGACTATCATGTTGGGCTGCGAGACCACATCCTTAGATGTTGTGGAGAGCCCAAATGCATTGAACCCATCGCAGGCGAGTGTTGATTTCTTTTTGAATCAAATACAACTAATGACCGCACAAATCCATTCTGGCGAAGAAGGACGTGCAGAGAACGGACTAAGTCAGTTTGGCATGGAACCGGTCCGTATGCAACATGGTTTTGGACCCACATACCGCGAGAATTACGACCCATCGGATTTTGACCGGGTTTGGGACAATGTATATGCCCGGGCATTGATAGACATACGCACCATGAATCCCTTGGCCGAAGAAGCCGGGCAATTTACACACATTGCCATAGGGCAAATTTTGGAAGCCTATATAATGATGTCGATGGTGGATTTCTTTGGAGATGTTCCCTATTCCGAAGCAGTTTCGGGCGGCGAAGGCATCCTTAATCCAACCGTGGATTCCGGTGCATCCATTTATCAGGCAGCAGATCAGCTCTTGGTTGAGGCCATTGCAAACCTCGGCAAGGACGAAACTTCGTTGCCGTTGAACGATCTTTTCTATAACGGAAACGAAGGGCAGTGGAGAAAGGTGGCCAACACCATGCGCCTAAAGTTGTATCTGCAGACACGTTTGGCAAACGCAGAAGGTTTTGGCGCCTCGGTTTCTACCTCGCGCATCAACGAATTAATCAATAGCAACCAATTGATTTTAGATGCTTCCGATGATTTCTATTTTCAATGGGGCACAAACAATGCTTCACCTGATAGTAGACATCCATATTTTGATGCCAATTACGACGGCGCCGGACCTAGTTCGGATTTTTATACATCCAACTATTATATGAATCTAATGGCCAACCAGTATAGTGAACCAGACCCTAGAATCCGGTATTATTTTTACCGTCAACAGGAAGACTATTCCGGAGCTGATGTAGTCACCAAGGAGTGCGTTACCGAAATATCCTTGCCTTCCTGGTGGGACCCATCGGAACCCTATTGTTTGGTACCGTCCACCAATGGGCTCAGCGGATATTGGGGCAGAAACCACTTGGACGATGACGGTATTCCACCAGATGATGCTTTTAGAACATTGCACGGCACATACCCTGTGGGCGGCCCTTTTGACGACAATACATTTAGAAATGTATCGGGATCAGCCGCCATTAACGAAGGACTGGTGGGCGCTGGTATTTCCCCCATACTGATGTCCTCTTACACCTATTTTATGTTGGCAGAAGCCGCATTGACCTTAAATACAACTGGAAATGCTAGGGATTATCTGGAATCGGGCATAAGACAATCCATTGGAACCGTGGCAAATTTTGGAGCCTCCTTGGCAACCGGAACAGGTTTTGAGGCAACGACCACGGCCATAGACAACCATGTTGCGGAAATATTGACCAGTTATGATGCTGCCGATGATACCGGCAAATTACGCATAATTGTAGAGCAATATTTTATTGCGCTTTGGTGCAATGGCATTGAAGCCTACAACACGTACAGAAGAACAGGGCAGCCCGATAATCTTACACCGGCCTTCACAACTCCCGACCCAGGACCGTTCCTAAGGTCTATGTGGTATTCACAGACGGCAGCGGACAGTAACACCAATATTACACAAAAGAGCGCTCCGAGCACACCGGTGTTCTGGGATACCAACCCTGATGGTTTCGTTGATTGATTCATAACAAAAAAACAATACAGATGAAAAGTAACTTTAAATATATAATCGGGTTGGCACTCTTAGCTATTGGGATTGTCGCCTGTGAAGACAGCGATAAAAACCCGTTTAATGTTTTTGAACTAGAGGATTCGGCCTCGCCCTATGTCCGGATAGTTTTAGATGAAACCATTGTGGCCAAAGGCGACCTTGCCTCCTCTTCGTTAACCGGCACTGTAGATGACCCTAGCGACAATGTGGCCTCTTGGGAACTAAGCGTAACGTTGGAATCTGGTGGGGTTTCCACCGACACGGTCCAGCTTATGACCATTACAGAGTTTCCTAGTGACATTTCCATTCCATACCCAGATATTGCAAGTGCTCTTGGAATTACGATAGATGATATTTCGGGAGGTGATTTTATCCGCTTTTTGGGCAAGTCCACCGGCACCGATGGCACCGTGACCACAGTGGACAATTATAGTGCTACGATTACCGGTCAGCCAGAGCAGTTACAGGCCTTTAATTTTATTGTTCTGGTGAAGTGTTCACCTATTTCCGGGACAACAGTGCCGGGAACTTGGGTAATCGAAATGCAAGATCTATTCGGTGATGGTTGGGACGGTGCTTTTGTAACATTCGAGATCGATGGCGTAGCAACGGATTACACCTTCACCGCTGGCGACGCCGCAACCTTTAATGTAGAAGTGCCCGATGGAACAAGTTCGCTGGTCATATCTTATACAAGTGGTGCTTTTGAAGAAGAGCATGTTTACACAATTGAAACACCAAGTGGTGATTTGCTCGGGCCTTTTGGACCCAATCCGTTGCCATGCATCAATTGATCTTTACATACTATCCAACCCAGAAAGTCCGGCTCCAAATTGGAGCGGGACTTTTGTTTTACTTAAAAACAGTTCTATTAAATCGGGATAGGTACTTGTGGTTGAGGATTACCTCAAAAAACTGTAAGTAAATGTAGTTTAGGGCAAGTAAAAAGTAATCTTCAGAACAGCCTTGAACCCAAAATATCTTTTCAAAAGTATCTGTTTCATTTTTTGAATGTATTTGAATTAGTCCAATCCTCAAGGCTGTTTTTTATTCCCAATAAAGGCAATCCAACACAGAATTGTGTAAATATGTTTGCTTTCAATTCAAACAATACCACGTAACTTTGCCCACTAATTAAATTAGTTTGGACAACTCTTCACAACCAACAAATAAGAAAGCACTTTTATCTCTTGCCATTGGTGGTTTTGGCATTGGGCTTACGGAATTTGTTATTATGGGCATTCTGCCAAATATTGCTGGATCTCTAGAAATATCTATCCCAAAAGCTGGCCATTTTATTGCCATTTATGCTTTGGGAGTGGTGATCGGAGCTCCTTTTATGGCTAGGCTTACTTCTGGTCTTAACCCCAAAAAAACATTGCTCTTTTTAATGTTGTGGTTTACGGTTTTTAACACTTTATCCACATTTTCCGGAAACTATTGGACCATGATGCTTTTTAGATTCCTTTCTGGTATGCCTCACGGTGCTTTTTTTGGTATAGGTGCCGTTGTATCGGGATACTTGACCAAACCTGGCAAAGCGGCGCAGGCCATGGCCATAATGTTTTCCGGACTCACGGTAGCCAATATTTTAGGGGTACCATTGGGCACATATATTGGTCAGGAATGGCATTGGAGCTATTCTTTTTTACTGGTCGGGATTTCCGGGATCGCCACCTTGGCGAGTCTATATTTTTGGATGCCAAAACAAAATTTAGAAGAGGTTGGCCCTCAGGAAAATCAAAATGAAACACCTGTACTCAAAAACAAAAAGCTTTGGGCTTTAATACTGTTGACCACCGTGGGCACTGGAGGTTTCTTTGCTTGGTACAGTTATATAGCACCCTTGGTAATTACCATTACAAAACTGCCCGAAGCAAATGTGGGCTATGTAATGATCATTGCCGGCGTGGGAATGTTCTTTGGAAATTTCCTAGGTGCAAGAATGGTAGAAATCTTAAATCCCGTAAAATCCGTGGTCATAAGTATGCTCTGCATGACACTGGCCTTGATCTTGAATTCTATTTTGGCAGAAAGCAGCATCGCTATCTATACCCTAAGTTTTATTGTGGGCGCAATCACCTTTTCAATTGCCACTCCAATCCAAATTGCCATTATAAAAGCTGCCAAGGGGGCAGAAAACCTAGGTTCGTCCATGAACCAAAGTGCTTTTAACATGGGTAATGCTTCAGGGGCTTATTTTGGTGGCTTGCCCATGGTATTTGGTCTGGAGGTGAACTACTCCAGTTTGGTCGGCGGTATGTTGGCCTTTATGGGTGCCGCTATCGGTATTGCCATTATTTATACACAAAGGGTTCAGAAAAAGAGAGAAGAAGCAATCAGTGATTAAATACCAAATCAACTTAAAACCAGGTTATTGCCCCAGTTCTTGAGCATTAAAAAATACCATTTCCCGATTTTGGAATTTGGCTGTTGCCTCTATGGGATTGCAACATACTTCACAATCCTCTATGTATATTTGTTCACTTACCGAACCATCCAGCAAGAAAGAAATGGTTTCCCAACAGTACGGACATTGGAAAAAGTGTTCGTACATAAATTAAAAATCTACATTGAGCAATTGTCCGCTAATTTGAAGCATTTGAAGCTCGGCCAACTTGGCATTGTACTTTGCCTGGCTTTTGGCCAATTCCGCATTCAGTAAATTTAACTGCGCTTGTCTAAACTCAATGGAAGTAACTTGGCCCAATTTGTAGCGCTCATCCGTTCGCTTAAAATTGTTCTGATTGGTCTGTAGGTTCTTTTCTTGCACCTGCAATACAAAAAGGGCGTTGGTATAACTATCCCAAGCATTACGGATATCCCTTTCCACCTCTAATTGAATCTGCTTCTTGGCAATTTCTTGGTTCTTGTAAGCGATTTTGGCGTTTTTTATCCCTGTTATGGTGCTGCCACCATCGAACAGGTTCCAAGTAAGGTTAATGGCTCCCGTTACTCCTGTAGAAGTATTTTGGAGCACAAAAGCCAACGGACTGTTATTATTGGACTCGTTCCAGCCATAAGTTCCGGTAAGGCCAATCGTTGGCAGATAACCGCTTCTGGCCACTCTAATATTATTGAGTCCCATATTTAAATCTTTTTCCGCGATCTGTAGCCTCACATTGTTTAGCTGGGCCTCGTTGAACATACTTTCCATTTGTAGTTCGGGTACAAAATTCACCGTGGTGTCCGCAGAAAAATTTGAGGAAAGCTTACGATTAAGTATCAAGTTTAAATCCCTCATGGTATTTCTTAGCTGCTGCCTGGAATTTAAGAGGTTAATACTGTCCGTATTGATATCGACTTCTGCATTGAGGACATCCAGACCCGTATTCTGTCCAAATTCAAATTGATACTCTGCTCTTTTAAGCCTATCCTTGGAAATTTCCAGAGCTTGTTCCAAGGTATTGGTGTTCTCCGTAAGGCGAGCTGCTTCATAATACACCGTAAACAACTGTAAAATGGTTGTTTCTATGGTTTGGCGCACCTCAAGCTCCGATTGCTGGGAACGCTCCTTAAAGTTTTTATAATTATAATAACGGCCCAAGCCATCGAATAGGGTATAGTTCACATTTACGGCGGCACTATATCTTCTGGTTTCTGCTCCTTCGGCGGTTCTGGTATCGCCATTGGCAAGAACACCTTCGGAATCTTGTTTATCAATACTTCCGCTGGCATTCCCGGTTACACTGGGCAAATAGCCAGAGTTTAGAATATCCGCATTGTTATCGTCTATTTGCTTTGTGTTGCGGGCAACCTGAATGTCCAGGTTGTTCTCCAAGACCAGATCAATGGCCTCTTCTTTTGTAAGGAGTTGATCTTGGGCCATGGCCAATGGACCAGATAAAAACAATGTTAAGAACAGGGTATAAAAAATGCTTTTCATTAGGTGGTCTCTTCTGTAACTTTTTGGGTTTCTTCTCCGTTATGGGAAACTTGCCGGTTATCGGCGCCATTAATAGGTTGACTATCCGCTTCCATTTCCTCCTCCTCTTGCTGCTCCCGAATGGCTCTTTCCACTTCTTCCTTGGTAACCTTTTCTCCTGTCCAAAGTTTTTTGGCAAATACTTTTACATTGTTTCCGAAGGACAGTAACAAAGGAAGCATCAACAGCGTTAGTACCGTTGCAAAGGCAATACCGTATGCAATGGAAATAGCCATGGGTTTTAGGAATTGGGCCTGACGGCTTTTTTCGAGCAGCAAGGGTGCCAACCCGGCAATTGTGGTAACCGATGTTAAAAATATGGCCCTAAATCGGGAACGTCCTGCTTCATAGAGGGCATCGTCGAACGTCATCCCACTACGTAAGTTTATATTGAACTTACCTATTAGCACCAATCCATCGTTGACCATAATCCCAATCAATGCAATAATTCCGAGCATGGATAGTACATTTATCGGAAATCCATGGATCCAATGTCCCCAAGCAACTGCGGTTAGGCTAAAGGGTACCATAAAAATCAACAATAAGGGTTGACTTATACTTCTGAAAGTAAAAGCTATCACGATAAATATCAAAAATATAACGATGGGGCCAACAAAGCCCAAAGATCCGATCAATTTATTGGCTTCCCTATTCTGTCCTTCGTAGGATGGTGTTATGGATGGATACTTTGATAATATCTCTGGCAGCACTTCATTTCTAACCCATAGCATGGCATCTGTTCCACTGGTCGTTTCCGGATCGGTAAGATCCGAAGATACTTGTATCTCTCTGCGTCCTTCAAGATGGTTGATAGCTACATCCCCTCGCTCAATAGTATAAGTGGCAATTTCTTTTAATGGGATGCGATCTCCGCTTGGTGCCAAGATCCTCATTTCGTCCAAATCGGAAATCGATGATCTATTTTCCCTGTCATAACGCACCCAAACCCTTATCTCGTCTTGACCACGTTGAAATCGTTGTGCCTGTGCTCCAAAGAAACCGCCCCTTACTTGGTTCATCACCGTACGAAGATCAAGTCCCAACAAATAGGCATTTTCTTTTAATTGCAGTCTTATTTCTTTGATTCCAGCTGGGTCGTTGTCGGTAACATCTTTTAGGTTCGCGTTGCTCTCCATAGCTTGTTTAAGCTCTTCCTTTGCTGCTTTTAACTCTTCGATATTGTTCCCTAATAGGGAAACGGATACTGGATTTCCACCAAAATTGCCTCCCGAGCCATAAATAAGGCTTTCCACACCGATCACTGGGCCTACCAACTCTCTAAGCCTTGTGGTAACCATATCTGACCGTATCCCATCTGGCCGTTCTTCTCCGGGCAAAAGGTTAATTTCCAATCGAGCGGATGATGAACCGGGGCCTAAATTTTTGATCATATTCACGAACAGCATTTTATCCATGCCCTGTAAATATGTATCGGTCAATTCCTGGTTTACAATATGCGCTTTGTCCTGAATTAGGCTTATAATGGAATCGGTAACCTTTTCGTTGGTTCCATTGGGCATGGTCAACTGTATGGAGACTTGATCACTTGCAATTCTAGGGAAGAAAGCGGTTCGAATTATTCCTCCACTAATAGACCCCAATGTTAGAACGAGGGCCATAAAGAACAATGCAAAGGTCAAAATCTTATAGTCCATCATAAAACGGAGTACGGGGCTATACCAATTGTCCCGCATGTAGTTCATTAGTCTGTCCCCTATTTTATTGATCACCCTAAGTCTGGCAAAAACCCTTGAAATTGCAGTCTTGGGTTCTTTTTTATGACGATGGAGAGCCTTGGAATGTGCTAAGTGGGCAGGTAGAATAATCAATGCTTCCACAAGTGAAACTACCAATGTTAGGATAACGATCACGGACACTTCACTAAAGAATTCCCCAATCCGACTATCCAAGAAAAGGAAAATGGAAAAGGCCAGAATTGTGGTAATTATTGCCGAGATAATTGGCGGTATCACCTCCATGGTTCCATCCAGTGCGGCTTTTACCGGCGATTTGCCATCTTCGTAATGTTGATATATATTTTCCGCGATTACAATACCATCATCCACCAAGATACCGATAACAATGATCATCCCGAACAAAGAGAGCACGTTGATGGTAACATTGAACATGGGTGCAAAGACAAACATTCCTAGAAATGCAATGGGAAGGCCGAATGCAACCCAAAATGCCAATCTGGTGTTCAAGAAAAGTGACAAAAAGACCAAGACCAAAAGCATCCCAACAATAGCATTTTCCGTTAACAATTGGGTACGCTGTGTCAATGTGGTGGATCTATCATCGATTACATTAAGCTCAACATTGGTGTATTTTTCGTTGAAATCCTGGATATACTGCCTTACATTTTCGGCAGAGCCCATTAAATCTTCTGTATTGGTACTTGTAATCGTAATGTTAACCGCCAGTTCCCCATTAAAATAAGATGCATTGGGTGTCTCGGAAAATCTATCCCGAATAATAGCGACATCTTTTAAGCGGATTGCACGACCGGCCGCATCTCCCCTTACAACTATATTGGAAAGCTCATCTCCATAATAGGATCTGTTGTTTGCCCTTATCAGATATTCTTCGGTCACGGTCTTTATATTACCCCCGGTTACCAAAATATTGGCATTGGCCACTGCCTGTGCCACTTCGGCAAAGGAAAGGTTGTAGGCCAATAGACTATTCTCATCTACGGCGATTTCTATTTCTTCATCCGGATAACCTGCTATTGAAATTTGGGAAATGCCATCGATTGCCCTAAGATCGTTCTCTATTTGGCGACCAATTTGCTTTAGTGTGGCCAGCGGTATATCCTTCCCACTCACTGCAAAACTGATAGTGGGCCTTACGGGTTCTTGCTTGGCAACTATCAATGGTTCCATTCCGGTGGGAAAGGTAGGAACCCTGTCCACAGCATTTTTTACTTCCAACAACATAAAATCGACATTCCTTTCCTTCTCGATTTCCACATTGATGGTTCCACTGTTTTCCCTTGATGTGGAAGTGACCCGTTCTACTCCTTCGAGTCCTTTTAGGTTATCCTCGATCTTTAGTACTATACCTTCTTCGACCTCTTGGGGAGATGCCCCGGGATAGGCAATGGAAATGGTAATATTACGAGCTTCGTTTAGTGGAAAAAAAGAAGATTTTAGCGAAAGTATCCCCACTGCCCCAAAAACAAAAAATGCCAAAATAAAGACATTTACTGCCATGTGGTATTTTATAAAATACGAGATCAGTTTTCTCATGGCCTTGGAGGTTTAGGATTTATTTTCGTCGAATACTTTTACCAACATGCCTGCATAAGCCCCTGTCATTGGTCTGGAAACGATAACTTCTCCATCGGGAACGTTCTTTAGCACAACGGTCTTATCTGTAAAAAAAATGGGACTTACATCCATAAGGTCAAGGATGGAGTCTTTTACCACAAAAATTTGATTGTTTTCCAATAGCAAGGACCGATCGATCTCTATGGCATCGGTTTCTTCTTTGGCCTCTAAATTGGCCTCGAGATATTGACCTTCTTTTAAATTATCCCCGCGCACCTCGATATACACTGTTATGGTTTGTGAATTTTGGTCTACCCTACCATTAACCCGGGTTACTTCGCCAACAAAAGATTTGGTTTTTTCCAAATTGGTCAGGTTTACCTTTTTCCCCACTTTAAGGAAGTCCCCATAGGTTTTGCTCACGGATACTTCTAGCTCATACAATCCTGTATCGATAAACTCCCCTAACTTTTGCCCGGACCTTATCAAGGTACCCTCGGTAACCAAGGCTTCGGTCAAAATGCCATTAAAGGGTGCCGTAATGGTATACTTGGACAAACGTTGTTCCAGATTCTTAACGTTATAATATGTAGTAATGATCTCCCTTCCGGTTATAAAGAACTTTTCCTTTTCCGAATCCAAGCTGGGCAATTCGGGCGTGGTTTTGTCCAAATCGAAACTATTTAAGTACTGCTGCCATTTTGGATAAATCTCAGGATAATCCAATCTAAGGTCAGGCATAATTGAAGTGAGCAAGTTGTACAGGTTACTTTTGGCAGATTGCACCGTGGCGTAGTACTCGTTCGCATCTATTCTGATCAAGGTCTGTCCGGCAGTGTAAGGTTGCCCTGTTCGAAACAATTTGCTCCCTGGCCTAAATACTCCTTGGACCTCTGAATAGAGTTCCACTCGCTTTTTTGCCTTAAGATTACCATTGGCGGGCACTTGGATAGGTACCGTGGTGTTTTTTATGGTATCTACAAATACGGTTTTAACCACTTTTTGGGAGGGTGGTCTTTTATTATCTTTTCCACCCGCAATTAGGCCTGCAAAATATAGTGAAGCAAAAATAATTATGCCTCCAGCAACTGCTGATATGATGAGCTTTCGCATGTGTTAGTTGGTTTAAGCCTTGCAAATCTATCGCCTACATCTTTTACATTGGTTAAATATTTCATAAAATCTCTTAAAAAACTGAGATAATAAAAAAAGGGGATACAAAACTGTATCCCCAAACCAAACAAACTAAAGTAATAATTTAACTACTCATTTTCGTCATCATCCTCAAACTTGGTATCTGCCATTCGAGTACGCTCAAATTGTAGATCGTTAAATTTGGGATTCAATGTTTTATCATCCGTGTCAAAAACCAAGAACTGTTTTGTGTCCATTGCTCGGAGCACATTAAAGGATTTAAACTGATTATTCTGGAGCTGCAATATCTCAAGACTTGCCAATTGTCCAAACTCTGCTGGGATTTCTCCTCCCAATCTATTGTTGGACAACACCAATTCCTTCAGTTTGCCCAAATTTCCGATTTCCGCCGGTATTTGACCTTCCAACATGTTTTCGAAAAGTCCCAATGCCTCTAATTTGGAAAGTTGACCAATTGATCTTGGGATGGCTCCTTTTAAATTGTTACTGGATAGATTAAGCTCTTTCAAATTTTCAAGTTCACCAAAGCCTTCCGGAATTGGTCCGCTCAAAAAATTATTGAACATGGAAAAGACTTCCATTTCCTTGAATTTTCCTACTTCTGAGGGAATTTCACCCTTGATTCGATTCATTTCCAAACGAAAAACCTTAAGTTTTTCAAGTTTAACAATATCCGATGGAAGTATGCCGGTAATTTGGTTAAACGCCAAATTTAAGGTGTGCAGGTGCTTTAATTTACCAATACTTTCTGGTAACACCCCTTTTAAATTGTTCATAAAAAGGGTCAGGCCCACAACCTTCCCGTCCTTTACCTCCACACCTTTCCAAGTGTCGACAGGCGCATCTAAATCCCATGGAGCATTCCACTCCTTTCCATTGGTGCTATTATATAGATCCACCAAAGCGGCTTTTTCGGACTTGGAAACTTGTCCGCTGGCCAGCGAAATGGCCGAGCAAAACATTAAACAAAAGAAAAAAATGGCTGATCGAATCATTGAATACTTATTTTCTTGTAGCGAATTTACTTACAAAGTAAGAAAAAGAAGAATTACCCTACAAATATAATCGACGAATACACGCTTTATTGTTGTGTATCAGTAAAAAAACGATGTGAAAATGTAGGATTACTTCCCTAATCCAGTGATTCCAGCTCGTGAGAAATGTTTTCCCAATCCTCCATTAAAGATTCCAGGTCTTTCTTTTTACCCTCATACGAATCAAAAAAATTGGGCTTTGCTATGGTAGCATCATAATCCATGAGCAGCTCGTGGTCTATATTGGCAATCTCCTTTTCCAATTGGGAGATTTTCTTTTCGACACCGCTCAATTTATTTTTAAGGGATTTTTGTTTTTTCTGAGTTTGATAATCGTTTTCCTTAGGTTTTTCCTGAAGTTTCTCGATTTTTTTCTTTTCACCTTTTTCAACGCTTCGGAAATCATCCATTTTTCGTTGCTCCAAATAAAAATCAATATCTCCGAGATACTCCTTTATGTTGCCTTCTTTAAACTCGTAAACCCTATCTGTTAACCCTTGAAGAAAGTCACGGTCATGGGAAACCAAGATCAAAGTACCCTCAAAATTCTGAAGTGCCTGTTTTAAAACATTTTTGGATTTAATGTCCAGGTGGTTGGTAGGTTCGTCCATTACCAACACATTAAAAGGCTGGAGCAACATCTTTGCCAGGGCCAAACGGTTCCGCTCTCCCCCTGAAAGTACTTTAACATACTTCTCCACATCAGCCCCCCTGAACAAAAAAGAGCCCAAAATATCACGGACCTTGCTTCGGTTGGTCTCATTGGCCGCATCGATCATGGTGTCCAGTACGGTTTTATTGCCCTCCAGATATTCGGCTTGATTCTGTGCAAAATAGCCCAATTGCACATTATGACCCATTTTTAGATGACCTTGATAATCCAGTTCGCCAACCATAATTTTGGCCAATGTGGTCTTGCCTTGACCATTTTGACCCACGAAGGCCGTTTTACTTCCGCGCTCTACCAATAAATCTATTCCCTCCAATACTTTTTTGGGGCCATAACTTTTGCCAATTCCGTCCAATTCTGCTACAACTTTTCCAGGGTTCACGGAAACCGGAAATCTAAGGTTCATTACGCTGTTGTCCTCTTCATCCACCTCTATACGATCCATTTTATCCAACTTTTTGATCAGGGATTGCGCCATAGAGGCCTTACTGGATTTTGCCCTGAACTTCTCGATCAAGCGTTCGGTCTGCTGAATTTGTTTTTCTTGGTTTTTTTGGGCACTCAGCTGCTGTTCTTTTATTTCTTTCCGATGCACCAAGAATTGTGTGTATGGTTTATTGTAATCGTAGATTCGTCCAAGAGAGATCTCAATGGTCCTGTTAGTGACATTGTCCAAGAACATTTTATCATGCGAAACAATTACGACGGCTCCGGCAAAATTGCGTAGAAACTGTTCCAACCAAATAATGGATTCGATATCCAAGTGGTTGGTAGGCTCATCGAGCAGCAGCACATCGTTGCTCTGCAATAAAAGTTTGGCCAATTCTATGCGCATGCGCCATCCACCGGAAAAAGTGTCCGTTAATTTATTAAAGTCCTCCCTTTTAAATCCCAAGCCGAGTAGCACCTTTTCGGTATCGCCCTGGTAATTATAGCCTCCCAAAATTTCATATCGATGGGTAACATCGGTAAGATCCACCATAAGTTGATGGTAACTTTCGCTTTCGTAATCGGTACGTTCTGCCAATGCTGTATTGATCTCGTCCAGCCTAAGTTCCAAAGCCTTGATTTCCGCAAATGCTTGATGCGACTCTTCCAACACCGTCCTACCTTCTTCAAAGTCGATGTCCTGCTTTAAAAAACCTATCTTCACGTCCTTCTCGGTAGCAATGGTGCCCTCGTCCAAAGGCATTTCCTTGGCCAATAGTTTTAGCATTGTGGATTTCCCCGCTCCATTCTTTCCGATAAGTCCAACCCTGTCGCCCCCGTTAAGACGAAAGGATATTTCCTCGAACAGATATTCTCCTCCAAAAGCTACAGATAGGTTATGAATATTTAGCATTTATATGTGACCTTGATTACATTTAATTATTTGGTGAATGTGTACTTTTGCGCAAAAGCCTTGCAAATGTTAAAAAAAGGAACCAAAATGTACAGCATTTTAACAGGAAACTGCCCAAGATGCCACGAAGAAAGTATGTATGAGAATTCCAACCCTTATGCATTGTCCAAAATTTTTAGCATGAACGATAGATGTTCGCATTGCGGTTTAAAATACAAGATCGAGCCTTCCTTTTTTTATGGGGCCATGTATGTGAGCTATGCGGTCGGTGTTGCCTTTGCAGTGGCAGCTTTTGTAGTTTCTTTCCTGTTTTTAGGTACATCCTTGGTAACAACCTTTATCTCCATTGTTGGCACCTTGATCGTTTTTATGCCACTTATTCTAAGGCTATCCAGAAATATTTGGATCAACTTTTTTGTAAAATACGACCCGACCGCTGTTAAAAATCACGAAGTGGTAAAGTAGTATTTTTTGGTAAATCTTTGCACATCCATTTCTGGATCAAGCTCCGATTGTTTTTCAATATGATCAAATAATTGATTGGAGGCATAGGGCCCGATGAGCACTCCCCTGGAACCAAATCCGTTCAACACATACATGTTTTGATGTTCCGGGTGCCTTCCGACCAATGGCCTGCGGTCTACAACAGTGGGGCGAATACCCGCAACATGATCCACAATTTTAAAATCACATTTTAAGAAGGTTTCCAGTTTTTCCAAAAGCTCTTTTTTGGACTCCTCGGTGGGTGCATTGGTCTTATCTTTCCACTTATAAGTAGCCCCTACCAAATAGTGATCATTATCCATTGGGATGGTAAACACGGAAGACTTAATTACATTTTCCTCCTTGAACTCAGGGGCATGTACGATCAACAGTTCCCCCTTTGTGCCATTAAGGGGCAAATATCCAAAATACGGGTTTTGCTTGAGCCCATATCCGCAGGCAAAAACAATGTTTTTGGCTACAGTGGACTTATATTTTATGCTTTCTTCCGATACAAGCAACTCATCAAAATCAAAAGATTCCTCCAATAGCGAATCCGATTTTTTAAGATGATCTTTATAGTTGCGAACCAAAGAACCCGTATCGATCCTACCTGTAAATTTAACTTCTCCAAAACCATAAGGTGCATCGATGGCAGGGTTAACATTGGCAATGATCTTATTGGATAGAAAATGCCCTAAATTGGGACGGTCCGACGCCTCAAACCAGAGGTTCTGCTCTTCAATGGAAGCAAATTTCCGCAATACGGGAAGCTCATAATCCAGTTTTACGCCCAATTTTTCTTCCAAGTCCCGATAGAATGGCTTTGCCATTTCCAGTTGATGCTTTGCCTTCCATGCCATGGTAAACCGTTTAAGGATTATCGGGTTGTACAATCCTCCCGCAACTTGGGATGCTCTCTGGGACTCATCGGTGATCACGGTAAAGGTTTTGCCTTCCTTTTCCAATACTTCGCAAAAAGAAATGCCCGCCAAACCCAAACCTACTATTATATAATCCAGCATACTGCAAAATTAGGCATATAGGTGATCTTACCACAATTCATGCCCAAGTATAAAACAAAAAAAACGCCGCACTAAGTGCGGCGTCCTGTTCTATTGAATTGGAAAAATTATTCGGCTTAGTAAGCCCACATATCTTGTTCCCTGTCCCGAATGCCTTCTTTTATTCTTTGGCCTTCCAAGAGCTGGAACAGTGCATTATCGAATATGTAATCGCTGATTTTACGATCTTCGTGAACATTTTCCTCTTGGTAGATAACACCGTTGAATCGACGCGCGTTCAACAGCATATCAAAGGAAAGGGGTCTTGCCGAATTTCGTTGGTTGTATACTTTGGCTTCGTGCAAAATTTGCCTGGCCGCAGGGTACCATACCCAAAACAACTCTACTTTGTTCTGTCCCGGATCTACAGACTCATCATCTATAAAGTTTACGTCCGGGGCAACTGGGGCAATTCCCAATAAGCGATACTTAAGCTCACCTTGGCGTTTATCGAAATACCAGATTCCTTTTATGCGATACTCCTCGATATCGGCTGCGGTCAAATCCCTTTTGTTTATAAACTCGGGGGAAACTGCCTCACCGGCATTTACCTGCTCGTATCCAAGGTCTGTGGTATCTACCTTGCTCAAAGTGGCTCCAAGGTCTTCCAACTTTCTTTTTTCAGTAAAGTAGGAGTCTGTATAAATCTCGGTAAGATTTCCATTTCTGATATTTTTCATCAAAACGTGGTACAGTGACCTTCTGTCCTTTCCGATATCTATGGTATCGGTCGGGTAATATAATGGAAAGTTAACTCTCTCGTCAAGATCAATGATTTCCCATACAGTCTTGGACCAAAGGATATCCCTATCGTCCACATAACCATATTCCAAAGGCTCATCGTTGTCCTGCTCGATCTGAGCTTGGGTTTTCTTACCTATATCCTCTGGCATCTTGGCGTTCAAAATATTTGCCTGCGCCATGATCGATACCGGCAATATGCCCAACAATCCAATTAATAATGCGTTCTTCCAATTCATGATAACTTGTATACTTTTTATACTTCTTAGTTAGTAAGCTCAACCACTACAGGAGATACTTTTTTCAACTTGTAACTCTTGTTGTTTGTGATGTAGGCTTGGATATCGAATATCTGGACTGATTCGCCCCTACCTGCTCTTTTAAGTGCAGATTTGGCTCTTGCATCCAATTTGTTTCCATTTACAACTACGGTAGGCTGACCTGGCACTTTGAACTTGAACTGGCTAACAGCTAGGTTCAAATCAAAATCAAAGTCTTCCAACATAGCGCTAACAGTTGCGATTTCCAAGTTGTTCTTTGGCATTTTAATGCTTCCGGACTCCCCACGAACGGTTCCACTTGGTCGTGGAATGTCCTTGATACGGAACTCGGACTTGGTAGAGATACCTTTACCATCTGGCAATGTACCAGAAGCTGTAATGGTTACCGACCTACCTGTACCTGGGTTCATAACGTACTGGCTTCCGCTTCTTCTGCTCAAACCAGGAGCTGAAGCATTTACCTTGTTATCTGGAATTCCTGGGATGGAAATTGTCATTGGGTTGGCAACACCACGGTATACCACGTTCATTTTATCTGCTGAGATAACTGCTGCATTAGGCATAGAGATAGTTGCGAACGTATTGTTTACTTCTACCGGCACTTCTTCACCGTCCTGCATAAATGTCATGGTTCCTTTAATGGTGTGGTCACCAGGAGTACCGGCACTGATCAACATTTTGATTCCACCAGCTTCCAATTCGTAATCCTTTCCTTCTGTCATTGGTCTTCCGTCCAAGGTCAATTCAGCTTTTACAGGCGTGGAAGTCTTATCAGTTTTGCTGACAATGATCTTACCATCATACTTTTCTCCTGCATAATAAGCCGTTTTAGGAGCGGACAATGAACTTGCAAAGTTGGTCAAGGATACAGCTTCTGTCAACTCACCTTCCAATAGGGTCTTTAACACCTCTTGCTCGGTAGTTTTGATGTCGGCCTGCAATTGGGTCATCTTGGTCAAAGAAGCCACCAATGGGAATCCTTCGTAGTGATAGTTGATCCAATCTTGACGGGTTCCGTCTCTTTTCTCAACCTTACCTTCTGCGTCACCTGTTGCAAAACGAGCTTTAACCGCAGCTTTTAAGGATTCGAACTTACCTTCTGGCAATGCATTGATCACGCCATCACGATAGTTGTTGATGTAGTCCATGAACTTCTTTCCTTCTGGGCCCAAATTGTCCCCTTGAAAGAATTTTTGGTCCAAGTAATCCGACTTGTCCATAACCACATAGTCTTTTGGGTCTTCCAAATCTGCGGTCATTTCTTTTTTCAATCCTTCCAAATAGCTGTAGTAGTCATCTGAAAGTTCTTTTACCTTCTGGGCATCTTCGTACAATTCTCCGTACTCTTCTGCGTTTTCGGAAGCTTTTGTCTCCAAGCTAGCAAAGAAACTAGCGTTGTTGGAATCCATGCTCGTGTTGGAAGTTTCCAACTTTTCGTTCATAAGTCCGAATGCTGCAAGTACTTCCTTGCTCATATTAAGTGCCAACATCGCGATGAAGATCAAATACATAAGGTTGATCATCTTCTGACGTGGTGTTTGTTTTCCTCCTGCCATGTTTTTCTAATTAGGTTTAATAATTAATTTGATTTGGTTTTGTTTTTTGTTGATCAAAAACCTCTAATTAGTTTTTTCCGCCCATGGCTGTAAGCATACCACCGTATACTCCGTTCAAAGATGAAAGGTTAGTGGCCAAAGACTCCATTTGGTCTTTCAAGGCACCTGCGTTCTGTACCACTTCTTCATTGATGGAAGCTTGTCTGCTAGCGCTTTCCAACTGTACTTTGTACAAGCTGTTCAAAGACTCCATTTGTGCTGCTGCATGAGACAATTCCTCAGAGTATTTTTTAGTGTGCTGAATAGCGTCTGTTGTAGGAGTGATATTCTTGGCGGCACCTTCAAAACTCTTGATACTCTCACCCAAATTGGCAAAAAGATCGGAATCGATTTTAGCTTCTTTAAGTAGGTTGTCCAATTTCTTGGATAGAAGACCTTCGGCTTCTTGGGCATCTTTGGCTTCTTGTTTTTTGGAAGCACTCTGTTGTCCTCCAGCCAATTCTGGGTACACCAAAGACCAATCGTACTCGTCGTCTACTGGTTCAAATGCAGAGATAGCAAAGATCAATGCTTCGGTAATAAGTCCAACGGCAAGAAGAAGTCCACCTGTAAGTGGTCCGAACTCCCAGTGAAGGATCTTGAACAATGCACCAATAATTACTACCGATGCTCCTAGCCCGTAGGCCATGTTAAACAGTTTTTTTGTTGATTTTGACTGCGCCATAATTCTAGTTTTAATTAAGTTATATAAATAAGTATTTGGTTACTACTTTTACTTGTTATTTATATAATGTTCCCCTAGTTGAATTTTAATTAGTCAGGTAATCCTTGACCTCTTGTGGAGTCTTCCTCTCCCATATAATCCTGAACCGTTCTAAAGCCAATGTAGCTTCTTGCCGAATCCTGGTACTCGTAATCCCTTGTACTTACTTGTAGGAAGTAGGCAACATCCTTCCAAGACCCGCCACGGATTACCTTTCTTTGATTGTCCTGTGAACCAATGTTCGGGTTCATTGTGGACAGATATTCGTAGGCCCCTGGATCAAAGCTGGAATTGGTCCACTCTGAAACATTACCTGCCATATTGTAAAGGTTGTAGTCGTTTGGCTCAAAAGATTTTGCTTCTACAGTATACAGGGCAGCATCTGCCGCATAATCCCCTCGCTGTGGTTTAAAATTGGCCATAAAACAACCTGTATCGCTTATTACGTAAGGCCCTCCCCAAGGATATGTTCCCCCTTCGATACCTCCTCTTGCAGCATATTCCCATTCGGCCTCTGTTGGCAATCTAAATTGGTTTACAAACTGCTTTCCACGACTTTTTTGATCGTCGTTCTTGAATTTGGTTCTCCAGTTACAGAAAGCCTTGGCCTGCATCCAGTTTACCCCTACCACAGGATAGTCGCTGTAGGCATCGTGCCAAAAGTAATCGTTGTGCATTGGCTCGTTGTAGCTGTATTCAAAATCTCGGATCCAAACGGTGGTATCCGGATAGATTTCCAATTCTTCTTGTTTTATGAAGTCTTTTCTGCTGCCCGTTCTAGCTCTGGCGGCAGCTTCGATGTCCATCCAGCTGTATTTGTACTTGATTTTGGTAACATCAATACTCCTTAAACCATTGTAGCTTTCCTCTTCGGGAAGGTACATGGAATCCATTACTTCGGAGTAATACTCGTCGGGGTACTCGGAGGTATCCCAAACAAGGTCTACATCTTTGTTCAATGCACGGCCTTCGTAACCGGTGGCTCCCAGTCCCGCATAATTGTCGAGCATATATTTATCGTATGCCGAAAGTTCAGTGGTATCGGTATCTTTAAAAGCGTACTCTCCAATACCTTCATCTTCTGGACCAATGCCCAACTCATCGGCCAAAATGGCCAATTTGGTCCGTACAATGGAATCTTTGACCCACTCCACGAACTGACGGTACTCACTATTAGTGATTTCCGTATCGTCCATGTAAAAGGAACGTACGGTTACCGTTCTTGTGGGAGCGTTCAATACTTTTGCCTGATCCTCTTCGGCTTTACCCATTACAAAGGCGCCTCTGGGAATCAGTTCCATTCCATAGGGTTTTTCTGGATGCCATTTTTTTCCCCTTACCCCAACTAGTTCACCTTTTGACTTTGATTTAGAGCCACAACTGGTAAGCAAAAAAACAAGTGCTATAGATGACAAGAATAGCTTTCTCATACTTTAGGTTAAATTGTTCGATTCAAGATTTATAACTGTTATACACAGGTTCATTATTCTCAAAACTGATTTTTGAATAAATTATTGTGTTAAAAACAATTAATGGTCAAAAATTAATTTATTTAGTTCAAGCCTTTTCTGTAAGCTTTGAACCACCTTTCGGGAATGTTTTGGTTGCAAGCATCCAAATAGTCCTCTTCGGTGCATGGTAATAACGCCACCGAATTTGTTTTAGTATGTTCCGCTAAAATTGTTGGTACTTCTACCCACCACCTTTCTGTAATGTGGCTTTTGTAAAAGATAAGTTCTTCCGTATCTGTAGGTACGGTGAATTTTGTGAAGTCTTCGTTCTTGGAACTGGGATATTCCTTTATTCTATAGCTCAGTCCTTCTATAAAATACCAAATGATTTGGGCGATCATCTGAAATGCCTGATGAGAGTTTTCGCCTTCGTAGATACCGAAAAGCGATACTTTGTCACTTATACCCGCATAACGGGCAATGGCACAAATCTCCCTACCGGTAAAGCCATTGGGGGAAAAATTACGGGCCATTCCCATTTCGCTTGCCCGTATCGCCCTTAGATCCAAGCTTACAATATCGCTACTGCGCAATACTGGTTCGGCCAATTCTATGTTTGAAGCGATCTCGCCCAAGCGATAGGCATCAAAAAACAAACGCTCCATCAGGTCTTTCTCTTCTTGGGCATTGAAATAACTTTGATACCCAATATTTGAAAAATTAAAAAGATTATTTGGTTTGTCCGTAATGATCTTGCTCATGTAGGAATGGGATGAAATCAACTCATCATCCTCCCCGAAGTCGAATCTACTATCAATGGAGACCAAGTTTACCATATTCTTGATCTTGTCGAAAGCACGGTAGGTCGGAAAGGTTATATCTTGGGTAAGCCCCAGTACAATTGGAATAATGTTCTCTTCCAATAGGCCCGCTACAATTTCCTTTACTACAAAGTATGTATCTTCTACCGTATTACCTTCTTCCACATCGCCAATATCGATTATGGTGGAATTCCAGTTGCCCATCATTAAACGGTAAAGCTGGATCCGCACCTCGTCCAGGTCGAGTTTCTCGGGTTTTTTTTCGAATGCGTTTCTGGATTCCAATACACCAAATATGGCAACATCGGCATGTGCAAATACCGGAAGTCCATCCTGTTCGGTGTGTACGTGTATGTTTTTGCCCAATGCTTGTTCTGGCAGCAATTCGGAATGTGCCAATACTTTGTCCTTGACCGGAACCAGAAAATCGAAGGCCATATTATTTCTTAGCTTTTGCTTTTGTCTTGGCTTTTTTCTTTGGTGATTTCTTTTCCAATAGCGCCTGTGCTTCTTCCAATGTTATTTTGGTTGCGTCCACATCTTTGGTGAGCTCCACTTTTACCCTACCTTTTATAATATTGTGTCTTCCCCAACGCGCTTTTTCTATCCTGATTTTTTCCTCGGGCCATTCTTGAACGAGTTTTTCTGCCTCCTTTTTCTTTTTGGCCTCTATCAATTCGGCAATATCGCCATCGGAAAGATTGTCGAAATCGTATTTCTTGTTCACATTGATGAACATACCGTCCCATTTTATAAAAGGACCGAACCTACCTTTACCTTTGGTAACATCTTTTCCTTCGTAGGTGGCAATTGGGGCATCGGCTCTCTGTTTTGCCTGGATCAGTTCAATGGCCCTATCCATATCTACATCGAAAGCACTTTCGCCTTTGTCCAAAGAGATGAACTTTTTCCCGAACCTTACATATGGACCGTAGCGCCCTACATTGGCCTCAACTTCTTCACCCTCGTAAACGCCAAGTTTACGTGGAAGTTCAAAAAGCGTCATCGCCTCTTCAAAAGTAATGGTTCCAATGGACTGATCGGGCAGCAAACTGGCAAACTCCGGCTTTTCCTCGTCGTCCACGGTACCGATCTGCACCATGGGACCAAAGCGACCCAATCTTACGGATACCTGTCGCCCAGATTTTGGATCGGTGCCCAACACACGCTCGCCACTGGCACGTTCGGCCTTTTCTTCCACCTCCAATACATTGGGATGGAAATCCTTATAGAAATTTTTCATCATTTCCTGCCAATCCTCATCACCTGATGCGATTTCATCGAAATCCTCTTCGACCTGTGCTGTAAAATTATAATCCAAAATTTGGGTAAAATGCGTAACCAAAAAGTCGTTTACGATCATCCCTATATCGGTCGGCACTATTTTTCCTTTCTCGGAACCAACCATTTCACTGAGTTGGCTATCGGACACTTTTCCATTTTCCAGAACCAGCTGTACATATTTGCGTTCCGATCCTTCAACGGTACCTTTTTCCACATATCCCCTATTTTGAATGGTTGATATGGTTGGGGCATAGGTAGATGGACGGCCGATTCCCAATTCTTCCAATTTCTTCACTAAAGAAGCTTCGGAATAGCGGTAAGGCGGACGCGAAAATCTTTCTGTTGCAGAAATATAAACATTTTGAAGTGCCTCGCCCACGTCCATGGCAGGCAACATTCCCTCTTGCTCTTCCCCATCTTCGTCGTCGGTGCCCTCCAGATAAACTTTTAGGAAACCATCAAACTTTACCACCTCACCATTTGCGGTAAACTCTTCGTTATGGGTACTTGCCTGTATTTTTACGTTGGTACGTTCCAATTGGGCATCGCTCATTTGCGAAGCCAAGGTACGTTTCCAAATCAATTCGTATAGTTTGGCCTGATCACGCTCCAACTGAGGCGATTGTAACTTCATATCGGTAGGCCGTATAGCCTCGTGGGCCTCTTGCGCACCTTTGGTCTTACCGGTAAAATTCCTAGTCTGACTATATTTTTCGCCATAATTGTCCAGGATTGCTTCTTTCGCAGCGGCAATTGCTTCGTTGGACAGGTTTACACTGTCCGTTCTCATATAAGTAATAAGACCTGCTTCGTACAAACGTTGTGCTACCTGCATGGTTCTGCTTACCGAGAAATATAATTTCCTTGAAGCTTCTTGCTGTAAAGTAGATGTGGTAAATGGTGCGGCGGGTGATTTTTTTGCCGGCTTTTTTGCAAGGTCCGAAACCGAAAAGCCTGCATCTATATTTTCCTTTAAGAACTTCTCAGCTTCCTCCTTAGTAGGAAAGGTCTTGTTCAGTTTGGCCGCAAACGTATTGCCTCCATCTGTTTTAAATTCAGCTTTTATCCGGAATGATGCTTCTGGGGCGAACGCTTCAATCTCTCGTTCTCGCTCCACGATCAATCGAACAGCTACGGATTGTACCCTACCTGCTGAAAGTCCTGGTTTTATTTTTTTCCAAAGTACCGGCGAGAGCTCATACCCTACCAAACGGTCCAATACTCTACGGGCCTGTTGTGCGTTCACCAAGTTGTAGTTTATGTCCCTTGGATTTTCTATCGCCTTTTGGATGGCCGATTTGGTAATGGAATTAAAAACGATTCGTTTGGTCTTGTTCTTGTCCAAACCAAGTTCCTCTGCCAAGTGCCAAGATATAGCTTCTCCTTCGCGGTCCTCATCACTGGCCAACCATATCGTTTCAGCTTTTTTTGCCAAGTCCTTGAGTTTTTTCACCAAGGCCTTCTTCTCCTTGTCCACGGTATATTTTGGCTTAAAATCGTTTTCAACATCAACACCGAGTTCCTTGGATGGAAGATCTGCGATATGACCAAAACTTGACTCTACTTGGAAATCTTTTCCCAAAAACCGTTCAATGGTCTTTGCCTTTGCGGGGGACTCTACAATAACTAAATTCTTTGGCATGCACTGGGTTTTGTGACAACAAAAGTATATTAAAATTTAAACATCGGCATTTACCGGTATCGATTTCATCATAAATTCAAATAAAATCATCGAGAAAACAACCCTATTGATATTAATGTATATGTGATGGCAAATGGAGGTAAAATAATTGTTATTTTTAGAAAGACTAACTCAATAATCCTATTCTGATGACCAACCGCATTCTTTTTTTGGTACTGACAGTACTCTTTTTTTATCCCTCGCAAGCGCAACGCAAAAAAAACAAAAATAACACGCACCAATTCAATGAGTCCCTTTATAGTGGGATGGAATGGCGGATGCTGGGACCCCACCGAGGTGGACGTGCCGGTACGGTCGCCGGTGTAATCGACGACCCCAATCTTTATTATATGGGCACTGCCGGTGGCGGTGTATGGAGAACCACCGATGCGGGAAACTCGTGGGAGTGCATTTCCGACGGTTATTTTGGAGGCTCCATTGGCGCAGTAGCGGTAGCGGAATCCGACCCTAATATTATTTATGTAGGCGAAGGAGAACAGACCCTTAGAGGAAATGTTTCCTCGGGACACGGGCTTTGGAAAAGTATGGATGCCGGGGAGACTTGGGAATTCATTGGACTGAAAGACTCTGAGCACATTGCTCGTATTCGCATCCACCCAAAAAACCCGGACATTGTGTATGTGGCGGCCATCGGAAATCTTTGGAAACCAAACGAGACACGAGGTGTTTTTCGTTCCACCGATGGAGGCAAAAACTGGGAAAAGATTTTATACATCAGCGATAAAGCTGGTGCGGGCGACCTGATCATGGATCCTAACAACAGTAGAATTCTGTATGCTGCCACATGGGAAATGAAACGAAACGGTTACCGTATGGACAGTGGTGGCCCAGATAGCAGAATGTTCAAAAGTACAGATGGTGGTGATACTTGGAACGATATTTCTGAAAACTCAGGGTTACCAGGATTTCCTTGGGGAATAGTGGGCATTGCGGTTTCCCCAATTGATTCTGACAGGGTTTTTGCCATTATAGAAGCGGAAGATGGAGGTGTCTATCGTTCTGATGATGCTGGAACCACATGGAAAAAAGTAAACGAAAACAGAGGACTCCGACAACGTGCCTGGTACTACAGTAGGATTTATGCCGATACCCAAAACATTGACAAGGTTTGGGTGATGAATGTGAGTTACGGCGTTTCCACAGACGGTGGAAATACATTTACCCTAAAAAATGCGCCCCATGGGGATCATCACGATCTTTGGATAGACCCGAACAATAATCAAAGAATGATCATTGCCGATGACGGGGGAGCCCAAATCTCCAATGATGGCGGAAATAATTGGACTACTTATTATAATCAGCCCACAATGCAGTTTTATCGAATTGCTACGGACAGTATTTTTCCATACAGAATATACGGGGCACAACAGGACAATACCGCATTACGAATTTACCATCGCTCCGCTGGTTCGGCAATCACCCAAGCAGATTGGGAACCTACCGCAGGCGGCGAAAGTGCGCATTTGGCCCCGGACCCCAAGAACAACCAGTTGGTATACGGGGGAACTTACAAGGGATATATGAATCGTCTGGACCATACTACCGGACAAACGATTTCCACCAACATATGGCCAGACAACCCTGCTGGTTCCGGGGCCGAGGTAATGAAGTACCGTTTCAACTGGAACTACCCATTGACTTTTAGCCGACACGACCCTAATGTACTTTATGCTGGCTCCAACTATTTGCATGCCACTACGGATGGAGGTCAATCCTGGAAAACCATTTCACCAGAATTGGCAAGAGGAATGCCCGAGACCATCGAATCATCCGGAGGCCCCATTACACAGGATAATACAGGCGCAGAATTTTACTCCAATGTTTTTGTGATTACGGAATCAATCCTGGAAAAAGGTGTTATTTGGACCGGTAGCGACGACGGATTGATCCACGTAACCCGCGACAATGGAACAACCTGGGAAAACGTTACCCCACCGGCATCCATGTCCCCAAAATTGAATATGATCAACTGCATAGATGCTAGCCCGTTCAAGCCCGGAACCGTATATGTTGCCGCCACTTCCTACAAGTTTGGCGATTACACTCCTTATTTATATAAAACCGATGATTACGGCAAAACATGGACATTGATCACCAATGGCATCAAGGAGAATTATTATACACGGGCCATACGTTCCGACAAGGTTCGTGAAGGTTTATTGTACGCCGGCACGGAGTGGGGCATGTATGTTTCGTTCAACGATGGGAAAAACTGGGTACCGTTCCAACTTAATTTGCCCGTTACCTCCATTAGGGACCTTCATGTAAGGGACAACGACCTGATTGCCGCAACCCACGGAAGAAGTTTTTGGATGATAGATGACCTAACACCGCTTCAACAGTTATCCGAAGACGTGGCAAACAGTGAATTTTACCTCTACAAACCGGACATGGCATATAGAATGCACCAGAATCGTGCTTGGAGAAAGCCCGACACTAAATTGGTAGGGGAAAATCATCCTGATGGTGCCATCATCAACTTTTACCTTAAAAAATTAAAAGAAACCGATACCGTTACCATGGAGATTTTGGAATCCAACGGCAATGTTGTCCAAAGCTTCTCCAACCATGCCAAGCCGGACAAATTGGACCCGACATCGACTCAAAAATTAGATGTTTCCGAGGGAGGCAATCGTTTTATTTGGAATATGAGATATCCCGGTTTTCAAGAATTTAAGGGAATGGTCTTTTATTCTTCCCCGAACATAGGCCCCAAAGCGGTACCTGGCACTTATAGGGCCAAACTTACTGTGAATGGAAAATCCATGGAGCAACCGTTCAACATTGTAAAAGACCCAAGGATAGCATTGAGCCAAGCTGATTTTCAAGATCAATTTGATTTTGTAATGAAAGTGCGGGATCAAGTTTCCCGTGCCAACAAGGCCATTATCAATATCCGAAGTATTAAAAAGGACTTGGCCTACTTAAAGGAAAAAACCAAGAACGATGAAGAATTGCAAAAGATGGCCAAAGATTTTGAAACCGAGCTTTCAGTGATAGAAAACAATATCCACATGACCAAAAACCAAAGTAGACAAGACCCATTGAATTATGGCATCCGAATTAATAATAGGTTGGCCTTTTTAATGGTAGACTCTCAACGGGGAGACCAAAAACCGACCCAACAGGCCCAAGAGTTTTTTGTAGAAGTTTCCAAGGAACTCGACCAAGAGATCAATGCTCTGAACGCTTTGGTGCAAAAACAAGCTACGCTGATCAATCAAAAAGTGGATCAAAATCAAATAAAAATGATCTCTACCCCATAAGCGAATAAATCTTTCTTAAAAAAACGCCCTTAATTAAGGGCGTTTTTTACATAATTTATGCATCCATAGAAATTCCTACGGTGTCCTTGTAAACAAAATAAATAGGGATTTTACCGAACATAGCTGTAAAAAACACACCTACAAAACATAGCACAACACCCAGTTGGGCAATCAATCCAGAGACAAGTACCAATAAAAAAATCATTAGCCAATTTTTGTTTCCAAGAGCAAATCCGGATTTTACTATTTCCAGTGCAGAAAGCTCTTTGTCAAAAGCAAAAAAAGCCGGAAACAAGGATATGGGCACTATTAAATAAAAAATACCAAGCCCACAGGTAAGCACACCTAAAAGGGATAAACCCAACATAACCAGGGAAAGCAATAAAGCCTTGACCAGATATTCCTTCTTAAAATAATAAAAATAGTCGTCCTTGCCTGTTTCGTTTAAATCGTACTTTCTACAAATTCTTAAAAAAGCAGCGTTCAAGCAGATGCCAACCATCATCACACCAAGAATAAATATTGGCATAAACAATACCATGAACCCCGCAAAAGCAGGAGGCATTTCTTGCTGCTCCAATGAGCTCGGGTCACTTATGCCCATAATGATCATCGGCAAATATATCAAGAGATAAAACGGAAGTATGCTCACAAAGGTTATGATCAGTACAATAAATCCTTGCAACCATACCTTTTTGAAGAGCTCAACGGAATTGTTCAAAACACTCCCAAAGTCCACGGCTGCACTCTGCTTAATTCTTTCCGTAAGATGGATATAGTTCATAGGTAAACAAGTTGGTTTATCGGTTTGAAGGTAACACTAACAGAGAATATCTCAATATATTATTAAAAAACACTGCCAAATTGTCACTAAAATGTAATAAGCACTATCTTTGCAACTTGTTGAAACATTTATGACAGAGGAAAAGAGCGTGGAAAAAATAATAGACGAAAGCCAACAAGGAAGCACCTTGTCGCTGGAAAACAACAACAATAACGGACGAAAGCTGTACATAGAGAGCTATGGCTGCCAGATGAATTTTTCCGATAGCGAAATCGTAGCATCCATTTTGGCCAAAGAGGGATTCAATACCACCCAAAACCTGGACGATGCCGATTTGGTTTTGGTAAACACCTGCTCCATTCGCGAAAAAGCAGAGCAGACCGTTCGTAAACGCTTGGAAAAGTTTAATGCGGTAAAACGAACCAAACCCAATATGAAGGTAGGTGTTCTTGGATGTATGGCGGAACGACTGAAAAGCAAATTTTTGGAAGAAGAGAAAATTGTGGATATGGTCGTTGGGCCGGATGCCTACAAAGACCTGCCCAACCTTATCCAAGAAATTGACGAAGGCAGAAATGCCGTAAACGTAATCCTTTCCAAAGATGAGACTTATGGCGATGTTGCCCCAGTCCGATTAAACTCCAACGGGGTTTCCGCCTTTGTTTCCATAACCCGTGGTTGCGACAACATGTGTACTTTTTGCGTAGTACCCTTTACGCGTGGTAGAGAGCGTAGCCGTGACCCACAATCCATTTTGGAAGAAGTGAACGATCTTTGGGAGAAAGGTTTCAAGGAAATTACACTATTAGGTCAAAACGTAGATAGCTATCTCTGGTATGGTGGAGGACTAAAAAAAGATTTTGATAAAGCGACCGACATGCAAAAGGCCACTTCGGTAAATTTTGCCGGTCTGCTGGAGCTTGTTGCCCAAGCACAGCCAAAAATGCGTATTCGCTTCTCCACATCGAACCCACAGGATATGACCCTGGATGTAATCGAGACCATGGCCAAATACGAGAACATCTGCAAGTATATCCACCTACCGGTTCAAAGCGGGAGCAATCGAATTTTAAAAGCGATGAACCGTTTACATACCCGTGAGGAGTATTTTGAATTGATAGATAATATCAAAAAAATTATTCCGGACTGCGCCATTAGCCAAGATATGATCACGGGATTCCCCACCGAGACGGAAGAAGACCATAAGGATACCCTTAGCTTAATGGAATACGTAAAATACGATTTTGGATTTATGTTCGCCTACTCCGAGCGCCCGGGAACACTCGCCGAACGTAAAATGGAGGACGATATTCCAGAAGACATCAAAAAAAGACGTCTTACCGAAATAATTGAACTCCAACAAACACATAGCCACTATCGAACCCAGCAACATTTGGGTAAAATCGAGGAAGTCCTTATCGAAGGGACCTCCAAGAAATCAGTTACCCATTGGATGGGCAGAAACTCGCAAAACACCGTTGTAGTTTTCCCAAAGGAACATTACAAGGTCGGTGATTTCGTGAACGTAAAAATCAATGAATGCACCTCTGCCACCCTAATCGGCGAGGCCATTGAATATTCTAAGAACAATTAACCATGGAGAGTGTTCAATCCATAAAACAAAGGTTCGAGCTTATTGGCAACGACGTTAAGCTCAATAGAGCCATCGAAAAGGCCATACAAGTTGCCCCGACCGACATTTCGGTTCTAGTAACTGGCGAAAGTGGTGTTGGTAAAGAATCCATACCTAAAATAATCCATTCGCTCTCGCACCGCAAACATGCCAAATACATCGCGGTAAACTGCGGTGCAATTCCAGAGGGCACCATAGACAGCGAACTCTTCGGACACGAAAAAGGGGCTTTTACAGGAGCTACACAAACACGCAGCGGTTATTTTGAAGTGGCCGATGGCGGTACCATATTTTTGGACGAGGTTGGAGAACTACCTTTGACCACCCAAGTAAGACTGCTTCGGGTGTTGGAAAACGGGGAATTTCTTAAAGTTGGGTCATCGCAAGTTCAAAAAACAAACGTTAGGATCGTAGCGGCAACCAACATCAACATGTTCGAAGCCATAGAAAAAGAAAAATTCCGTGAAGATCTTTACTACAGATTGAGCACTGTTGAAATTAATTTGCCCCCACTTCGAGAGAGACGCGAGGACATCCATTTATTGTTTCGAAAATTTGCTTCGGACTTTGGCCAGAAATACAAAATGCCAACGATTCGTTTAGAGGAAGATGCCATTCAACTCTTATTAAAATATCGATGGCCGGGCAACATCCGTCAATTACGGAACATTGCGGAACAAATATCCGTCCTGGAGGAAGAACGCAACATTTCTGCAGTAACACTGAACAGTTATTTGCCCAATGCAAGCGGTTCCAACTTACCTGCGGTAGTTGAACAATCCAAAAAAGAAGGTGATTTTAGCAACGAACGCGAGATTTTGTACAAAGTGCTTTTTGATATGAAAGGCGACCTAAACGATCTTAAAAAATTGACCTTGGAACTATTAAAGGACAACGACTCCAATAAAGTTCAACGGGAGAACGAAGGGCTAATCCGAAAAATCTACGGCAATCAAGATGAGGAAGATATTGAACACGAAGAAAGCCTATCCACAGAATTATTGCATCTTCCGGAGCCGGTGGTAAATTCGACCGCCCCTACCCCAATACAGCAACAAGCACAGGAGGACAGGTACCATTTTGCAGAGGAAATTGAAGAAGAAGAAACCCTATCTTTACAGGAAAAAGAAATCGAATTGATAAAAAAATCACTGGAGCGCAATAAAGGAAAACGAAAAGCGGCAGCCTCCGAACTGGGTATTTCCGAAAGAACGCTCTACCGAAAAATAAAGCAGTACGATCTTTAAATTACAAATGAGCAATTCATGAAATTGATGCAAAAAAACGGAATTAAGTTTGCCATGCTGGGACTGGCATTTTTCTTGCAGAGTTGTGGTGCCTATAACTTTTCTGGAGCAGATATAGGTACCGCGCAAAGTTTCCAGGTCAACTTTTTCCAAAACTATGCCGACCAAACACCTGGCTCGGTGATCGTACCCGGACTGGGCAGGGATTTTACTTTGGCACTACAGGATATGATCAACGATCTTACCAGTCTATCACTTACCGGCAGCAATGGTGATCTAATGTACGAAGGCGAAATCGTGGAATACAAGGTCGTTCCCATGACAGCGACAGCTGACCAACTAACAGCTCAAAACCGATTGACCATGAGCGTTAATGTCCGGTTTTACAATACCACCAAAGAAGATTCAGATTTTGAAAGACGGTTTTCCTTCTTTTACGATTTTGATGCCGCAGCCTCGCTGACCTCGGTACAGGCCGCAGCACACGAAGAAATTTTTGAACGACTAACCCAAGACATTTTTAATGCATCTTTGGGAAATTGGTAACACTTTATGAACGTTTCAGATTTTATACAAATTCTTCAAAATTCGAATACCATCCTGTCCCCAAAACAAACCAGGGAGCTGGAGGATATTATTGAGGAATACCCCTATTTCCAAGCAGCGCGGGCTTTGCACTTAAAAGGGCTTAAAAATCTGGACAGCTACAAGTATAACAGTGCATTAAAAGTAACCGCCGCCTATACCGCGGACAGGGACGTACTTTTTGATTATATAACCTCCAAAGAGTTTATCCAGAACAATATTGCCAATGCCATTGCCGGGCGCGGTTCCAAACTCGAAGACCAGGAAGCCGTCTCCGAAGAGATTGAGCCCAACCCGGATACGGTTAGCATGCTGGCCGAGTCCAATGAACCAGCACTTCCACAGAATATAAACGATGCCGAACAGATCCTGAACCCAGAACTCTTTAAATCGGTTGCGCCGCAAAAAGAGAAAAAAGAGGGCACCGAACCTGAAAAAGACACAGGTACCGATTTGCAATTGGGCAAACCTCTAACTTTTACCAAAAAAGAGAAACACTCCTTTACCGAGTGGCTCCAATTAACGTCGAATACGGAGGAAACCGAAGAAGTCCAAGCTGATGTTATGGAGGAACTGGAGCGTAAGAAAAAATTTGAGCTGTTGGACAAGTTTATAGAAAACAATCCAAAAATTGTCCCCAAGGAAACCAACCCAAAAGTCAACATAAAAGAGTCTACAAGAATTGATAAAAATGAATTGATGACAGAGACTTTGGCCAAGGTTTATTTGGAGCAAAAAAAGTACAAAAAGGCCATTCAAGCTTTTAAAATATTGAGTTTGAAATATCCAGAAAAAAGTGGTTTCTTTGCAGACCAAATTCAGGCGGTGAAGAAGCTGCAGAAAGAAAAAGATAAGAAATGAGCACGTTTACAATTTTTTTGGTACTGATTATTATCGTGTGCCTTTTGTTGGTCTTGGTCATTATGGTCCAGAATCCTAAAGGTGGAGGTTTGTCATCTTCTTTTGGCGGAAGTGGCAACCAAGTTGTTGGTGGTGTAAAAAAGACAGGCGACTTCTTGGACAAGAGTACTTGGACCTTGGCCACTTTGTTGATCGTTTTAATATTGCTTTCCAATGTTTCCTTAAAAGGAAATTATAGTCAAGCAGATTCCAAACTACTTCAAGGGGACGATACCGAAATTCCCGAGACCATTCCAGAAGAAGTACCGGAACAAGTACCAGCAACTACTCCGAGTCCAACGGACACTATCGGATAGTATAAGTGACAAAGCATAAAAAATGCCAGCTTGAAATGACAAGCTGGCATTTTTGTTTTACAGAATGTCAGTTTTTTTCCATTGGCACAATTTCTGTCTTTTAGATACCAGAATTTTTAAAACAAACATCTAAAATTTTAAATATGGCTAAAGTAAATATCAAACCATTGGCAGACAGGGTTTTGATCGAGCCTCTACAGGCCGAGACAAAAACTGCCTCCGGTATCATTATCCCGGACAACGCAAAGGAAAAACCACAAAAGGGAACCGTTGTGGCAGTTGGCCCCGGGACCAAGGACGAAAAAGTTACCGTTAAGGTAGGCGATACCGTTCTTTATGGAAAATATGCCGGTACCGAACTCAAGCTCGATGGCACCGACTATTTGATGATGCGCGAAAGCGATATTTTGGCAATTGTTTAATTAAAAAATCAACTATAAAGAAATGGCAAAAGATATTAAGTTTGATATTGAAGCACGTGACGGACTTAAACGTGGCGTTGATAAATTGGCCGAGGCCGTAAAAGTGACCTTGGGGCCAAAAGGTAGAAACGTTATCATCAGTAAATCTTTTGGTGCGCCCCAAGTAACCAAAGATGGTGTTTCCGTTGCGAAAGAAATCGAATTGGAAGACGCCCTTGAAGACATGGGTGCACAAATGGTGAAGGAAGTTGCTTCCAAAACCAACGATCAAGCAGGTGACGGTACCACTACTGCAACCGTTTTGGCCCAAGCTATCGTAAAAGAAGGGCTAAAAAACGTTGCTGCAGGTGCCAACCCAATGGATTTGAAAAGAGGTATCGACAAAGCTGTTGAAGCCTTGGTGGCCGACCTAGAAAAACAAACCAAAGAAGTAGGCAACAACTCCGACAAGATCAAGCAAGTAGCTTCGATTTCTGCCAATAACGATGATACCATTGGTGATTTGATCGCCAAAGCATTCGGCAAAGTAGGCAAAGAAGGTGTGATCACCGTAGAGGAGGCCAAAGGTACCGACACCTACGTGGACGTAGTGGAAGGTATGCAGTTTGATAGAGGATACCTATCGCCATACTTTGTTACCGATACCGATAAAATGATCGCTGATCTGGAGAATCCTTACATCCTCCTTTTTGACAAGAAAATCTCCAACTTACAGGAAATTCTTCCCATTCTTGAACCCGTAGCACAATCCGGAAGACCACTCTTGATCATCGCCGAAGATGTTGAGGGCCAAGCCCTAGCCACTTTGGTAGTGAACAAATTGAGAGGTGGACTTAAAATTGCCGCTGTAAAGGCTCCCGGATTTGGAGACAGAAGAAAGGCCATGTTGGAAGATATTGCCATCTTGACCGGTGGTACGGTTATCTCAGAAGAAAGAGGTTTCTCTTTGGAAAATGCCTCGTTGGACATGTTGGGCACTGCCGAGACCGTAACCATTGACAAAGACAATACGACCATTGTAAACGGAAACGGAAACGCAGAAGACATAAAAGCTAGAGTTGGACAGATCAAAGCCCAAATCGAGACCACTACGTCTGATTACGACAAAGAAAAACTGCAAGAACGTTTGGCCAAATTGGCCGGTGGTGTTGCCGTACTATACGTTGGTGCCGCTTCCGAAGTGGAAATGAAAGAGAAAAAAGACCGTGTGGACGATGCTCTACATGCCACACGTGCCGCCGTCGAGGAAGGAATTGTTGCCGGTGGTGGTGTTGCCCTGGTAAGAGCCAAAAAAGTGCTCGAAAAACTGGCAACCGATTCTTTGGACGAAACCACTGGTGTACAAATTGTAGCAAAAGCTATCGAAGCCCCACTACGTACCATTGTAGAGAACGCAGGTGGTGAAGGATCTGTGGTTATCTCCAAAGTATTGGAAGGCAAAAAAGATTACGGTTATGATGCCAAATCCGATCAATACGTGGATATGCTCAAAGCAGGAATCATCGACCCTAAAAAAGTAACCCGTATTGCCTTGGAGAACGCTGCATCTGTGGCCGGAATGATCTTGACCACCGAGTGTGCATTGACCGATATTAAGGAAGATGCCCCTGCAATGCCTCCAATGGGAGGTGGTGGCGGTATGCCCGGCATGATGTAAGATCATCAAACATCCCAATATAATAGTAACGCCCCGATTTACATCGGGGCGTTTTTTTCTTGTTCAGATAAATAGCTCTCCGTGAGAGCCTAAACCAAGTTACTTCTTTTTACCAGTAGCTTGGGCAGTCTTCTTAGCAGCAGGCTTTATTGCTTTTGCTGGAGCTGACTTTCCATTTGACTTTGCTTGTTTCATCAGTCAATAAATTAAAAACCGAAGTAAATGTATTTCAGTTTTGAATCCGCCGATCTTATTTGGCTAAACATTAACTAAAATTGAAGCAACATACTCACTGCCATCACCAACATTATAGCATTTTCTATAAAAGTTGCCTCGGTCATGGGCAGGTTCAACGCGGTTCCCAAACACGCACAGCGGATACTTTTTTTATCCAACAAAGATTTGGTTACTCCATAGGTAGTGATTCCCAAAATTACAATGGTCAAAATCAAAGCAAGTGGTATTTGAACTCTCATTAAAAAAAGTAATCCGAGTGCCAATTCCAAAAACGGATACATTTTTCCATAAAAAGGCACAGCCTTGGCCAATGGATCGTACATTCTAAAACTTTCCGGAAAACCTTTAAGATCCAAAAACTTAAAAAAACTGAATACAATATAAAACAAGCCCATAAAATCGAGCATGGCGTTATTGAAACTCCAATTCTGGTAATTCAACAAAATGGCCGCCGCGAACAAATAGGCAAAAATCAAAAACAAGGGTCTTAATTGTTCCCATTTGGACTTTTCCATTGGTGCATCCATTGTTGTATGATTTTCCTCTTTGATACCAATGGCATACTTATCGGAAAGTGCAGCTTCAAGTTTTTGCATTGAAACATGCCGGGACATGGTAATGGTTGCTTCCGCATTCTCCAGGTCCACCTGCACATCCTGCACATCTTCCACTTTAGAAAGTTGTTCTTGTACGGAAGATGCACAGCCATTACAGGTCATTCCCTTTATGGAATACGTATGCTGCATTAGCGATGGTGTTTTTTGTGGGTTGAACTGTCGTCCGTATTATCTTCTCTGTATTTACAACAAGGATGTACCGCATCATAAGCTTCTTGAGTCGCTTTTAATTCTTTTGTATCATGACCCACGGCAGCAATGGCGGACTTTATTTTCATACTATTGGTTTTTCTTTCGTCCATTACCAACGACAATTGGTGGGAGGCCACATCCCAAGTTGCATATTTTACTCCGGATACGTCCAAAGCGGCCTTTTCGATGCGCATTTTGCACATTTCGCACTTTCCATCGACCTCGAATGTCATTTTCTTGTTTTTGTCCTGAGCAAATCCCACAACGGAGATGAGCATAATTACGAATACTGTGATTTCTTTTTTCATGGTATAATGTGTTACGAATTAAATTTTAAATCTAAAGCCCGTATAGAGCATTCGCCCAAAAATAGGGGCATAAACTATAGTGGTATCAAAATAATTGCCAAAAGGGTCATCTGCTCCCAAAACGGCATTGTACTGTCTAAAATTAGTTAAATTCTCACCTCCAACATATATTTCGAACTTGTCCGAGAACACTTTGGTAATCTGCGCATTCATCAAACTATAACCATCGGCAAACTCTCCCAATCTATACTCCATTGGATTGGCCGCTGTACTTGGCAAACGTTGTTCCCCCAATAAATTAAAGGTATAATCGAACCGCCATTGTGAACCATTTTCCTTAGGCTGGGTATTGTACCCCACATTTGTAAAGAAACGATGCCTTGCCTGTAATGGTTTTTGCTGCAATCCAGTTTGGTACTCCGTTTTTACATCGTAGAACTTATACGCCGTTCGCACTTCCACATTGGGCAGCAACCTGTGGTTCAGCTCCACTTGCAAGCTGTTTGCGTAGCTATCACCATCTAGATTGGTAAATGCTACTTCCCTCGGATTCTCCCAATCCACCACAATTTGATTGTCGAAATCGGTTCTGTAAAAATCAACGCTGAAATCCCCAGGCCTATCAAACAATTTAAACTTTTGAATAAAGCTCAAACCATAATTAACCGCTTTTTCGGCATCAAAACCATAAATATCACCACCATTTCCATTTAACTGTATGGTTCTGGAAGAAGCGAACATTCTCTGGTTCTCGGCAAAAATATTGGCGGCACGCCTACCAATACCAAAGGAACCTCGAAAACTTCCATTTTCCCAAGGCGTGTAGCGCACATGAAGCCTAGGCGTGAAAAAATTTCCAAGTCTATTGTGCGTATCAAATCTTGCTCCTGCAGTAAGACTCAATTTGGCCAAATTGGTGTAACTATATTCAAAAAATGCCCCGGCAGAACGATCGGATCGCGCAAATACATTTCCATTCACCAATTCATCGTAACCATCATAAGCAAAAGAAACCCCTGTTTTAAATTTATGCTTTGTATTTCCTATGATGGAGTTGAACATTAGGTTGGAATAGATGCTTTCATGATCAATATCGTAGGTATTGAAACCATAATAAGAGTCTTGTGTATGATGACTATAGGACGCTTGGAAACCAAAACTCTGGAATGGCATTTCCGGAAACACATAGCCAAGTTTCACAGAACCATCAAAACGCTCTGTATCAATCTCGCTTCCCCATGCATTTGTGGTAAATTTATCCGTATCTGGATCAAACCCCGTTTGCCCTATCTGCTTTTCGTCACTCAAATATCGGACATTGATAAAACTAACCCATCCCTTTTCCAAATTTTGATACTGCCAGCGGTTCATAATATTGATTTGATTGGATAAAGGGTTGTCCAAAAAGCCATCATCGTTGTTATCTACCTCGGAATCCCTGCGATTGCCATGAATGTACAATCCTGTACTCCATTTATCCGACAAGGTGGTGTTCAAATGTGTGTTCAGCTCCAACCTACCATTTAAATTAGCGTAACCATTCACAAAAATGGGAACATCGGTGAGTGGTTTTTGGAGCTCTGTATTGATTTGTCCCGAAATACTTTCATACCCGTTGACCACACTTCCGGCCCCTTTGGTTATTTGGATACTTTCCACCCAAGTTCCTGGTGTAAACGTAAGGCCAAAGGATTGGGATGCACCGCGCACCATAGGAATATTCTCCTGTGTGATCAACAAATAAGGGCTGGTTAGCCCCAACATTTGAATCTGCTTGGTACCCGTTAGCGCATCGTTGAAGTTGACATCGATAGCTGGATTTGTTTCGAAACTTTCCGAAAGATTACAGCAAGCCGCCTTTAAGAGTTCCGCGCTATTTACAGTAACTACATTTTGTGCGGAAAAGAAGGTTTTCTGCACGGCCTCCTTCTTTTGCTCTACCACGACTTCGTCCAGTGCATTCGAAGGCTTTAACCAGTGATGTATGCTTTTTGGACCGTTAACGGTCAAAGTGTCCGACTGAAAGCCCACAAAACTGATAACAAGCTTATTATACTCTTTGGAATAAGGAATGGAAAAAGTACCATCCTCCAAGGTCATAGTCCCAATGGGAGAGCCCAACCAGTATACATTGGCACCTGGGAGACCCAGATGTTTGTTTTCGGGATTGGCTTCCATTACCATACCCTGAACAGTGTCTTGGGCCTTAGCCATAAATGGAAGACAACATAAAATGATCAAATATTTTTTCATTAATTGGATTTAATTGAATTAGAACTAATTAAGCAACACATGTTGCGCCCGAATCAAAATTGAGACGGGTTAACGGTAATAATTCAAAAAAATCAAATTAAAAAGACCTGATCAAGAACATGGATATCCCTGATCAAAATGGGTGGCGGGTATTTTTCGTTGGGAACAGGAAGTTTCTCCAACGGAACAAACAAATCGATGTAAGACTGCGCAAATGCCACCAAAAATACCTGATGGTCCAAGTCAAGGTCGCTCCACGTCAATTTAAGATGATCTTGACCTTCTATGGTAAAGGATTCATCCTCACAACATGGGTTTTGGTAATCTTCTGAGTCTAAAGTGGCAATGGCAGATTCCATACCACAGTCCTCCGCATGGGCAAAAAAGGAAATATCCATAACACGGCCCATACAAAGGTGCTTGTCCACCGTCCACGAGACTGTAGAAGCAAGAACCAAAACGGCCATGACCAAAGATATTATTTGTGAAAAAACCTTTTTCATCGATCAACAAAAATACAAATTCTAATTTTTACTTGGTTGTATTAACAAAAGTTTATCCCTTTTATAGAAGTAAGTTTATATTCCATTAACGGACCAATACACAATTGAATACATTTGCAAAAAAAATATCATGCTAACATCATTGGAGCCAAAAGTGCTTGAAATTATCCAAAACGGAGACAAAACCGTAGATAACCGACTAGAGGAGATATGCGAACTTTTACGGAGTAATGTGGACCATTACGATTGGGTAGGTTTTTATTTAAAGAATGGCGACAAGAGGGAACTAAAACTTGGGCCTTATGCCGGTGCTCCCACAGACCACACTACAATCCCATTTGGAAAAGGTATTTGCGGACAAGTGGCAGAAAGTAACAAAAACTTTGTTGTACCCGATGTAGCCGCCCAGGACAACTACATTGCATGTAGCATAACCGTAAAATCGGAAATAGTTGTTCCTTTGTTTGTAAACGGGGAAAATGTAGGTCAGATCGATATTGACTCCAACACATTGGATCCATTTACTGCAGAGGACGAACACTTTTTGGAATTCATCAACGCCGAAGTGGCCAAAATTCTGTAAAACTTCCCAATTTTGTTGATAAACCATACTGTTTTTTAAGGCTAAATCGAGTACTTTTGCTTGCTTAAAAATCGATTTTTAAGACACTCATGAGCACCGCAAAAAAAGCCACCTCTGCATTGATTTCCGTATTCCATAAGGACGGATTGGAACCTATTGTAAAAAAATTGGATGAATTGGGAGTAACCCTATATTCTACCGGAGGAACCGAAAAGTTTATCCGTGATCTCGGTATCGATGTGGTACCCGTTGAAGATGTTACCAGTTACCCCTCAATCTTGGGAGGTCGCGTAAAAACATTGCACCCAAAGGTATTCGGTGGTATTTTGAACAGACAGGACAACGACAGTGATGTTTCACAAATGAAGGAATTTGACATTCCACAATTGGACATTGTAATCGTAGACCTTTATCCTTTTGAAAAAACCGTTGCCAGTGGAGCATCGGAACAGGACATCATCGAAAAAATCGATATAGGCGGGATTTCCTTGATCAGGGCCGCCGCCAAAAACTTCAAAGATGTACTTTGTGTATCTTCCATGGAAGATTACGAAGACTTTTTACATGTAATCACCGAAGGCAAGGGAAATACCACTTTGGAAGACCGTAAACGCTTTGCGACCAAAGCTTTTAATGTTTCTTCGCATTACGATTCTGCTATCTTCAATTACTTCAACCAAGAAAAAGAAGAAACCGTACTGAAGATTAGCGAGACCAAAGGCCAGGTTTTGCGCTACGGCGAGAATCCCCACCAAAAAGGATATTTCTTTGGCGACTTTGACGCCATGTTCACCAAGTTGCACGGCAAGGAACTATCCTACAATAACCTTTTGGACGTGGATGCCGCGGTAAATTTAATGGGTGAATTTAAAAATGATGACCCCACTTTTGCCATTCTAAAGCACAACAATGCGTGTGGTTTGGCCACAAGAAACACCATTAAACAGGCCTATGTGGATGCCTTGGCCGGCGACCCGGTTTCAGCTTTTGGCGGAATTTTAATCTCCAATGTGGAGATAGACTCAGCAACGGCAGAAGAAATCCACAAGCTATTCTGCGAAGTGGTTATTGCCCCAAGTTATTCCGATGAGGCCTTGGAGATTTTGAAAGGCAAGAAAAACAGGATTATTTTGATCCAAAACGAAATTGAATTGCCTGAAACTTTGGTAAGAACCTGTTTGAACGGCGTTTTGGTCCAGGATAAAGATTCCAAAACCGATACTAAAGAAGATTTGAATACTGTTACCGACAAAAAACCCACTTCCGAAGAAATAGAGGATTTGATCTTTGCTTCCAAATTATGCAAACACACCAAGAGCAATACCATAGTTTTGGCCAAGAACAGGCAATTATGTGCCAGCGGTACGGGCCAAACATCAAGAGTGGATGCTCTGAACCAAGCGATACACAAAGCAAAGTCCTTTGATTTTGATCTAGATGGTGCCGTAATGGCCAGCGATGCATTTTTTCCTTTCCCGGACTGTGTAGAGATTGCGGACAAAGCAGGCATTAAAAGTGTGATTCAACCTGGCGGCTCCATAAAGGATCAATTGAGCATTGATTACTGCAATGAAAACGGATTGGCGATGGTGATGACTGGTACTAGGCATTTTAAACATTAATTTTAGTACTTTAGCCGATAATTTTTTACCGTTAATCCGAAAAACAGACAATTTCTATGGGATTCTTTGATTTCATGACCGAGGAAATAGCTATTGACCTTGGTACTGCAAACACCCTGATCATCCATATGGACAAAGTGGTGGTCGATAGTCCTTCCATTGTAGCTAGGGACCGCGTATCAGGAAAAATAATCGCGGTTGGTCGCGAAGCCAATATGATGCAGGGAAAGACCCATGAGAACATCAAGACCATTCGGCCATTGAAAGACGGGGTAATTGCCGACTTCGACGCTTCGGAGAAGATGATGAACATGATGATCAAAAGCATTCCGGCCCTTAAGAAAAAATGGTTTCCACCGGCTCTTCGAATGGTTATCTGTATACCTTCCGGGATTACAGAAGTGGAAATGCGTGCAGTACGTGAATCCGCAGAACGTGTAAATGGAAAAGAGGTATACTTGATCCACGAGCCCATGGCTGCGGCCATAGGTATTGGACTGGACATAATGCAGCCCAAAGGAAATATGATAGTGGATATAGGCGGGGGTACTACGGAGATTGCCGTTATTGCCCTTGGAGGGATAGTTTGTGACAAGTCGGTAAAAATCGCCGGAGATGTATTTACCAACGACATCATTTATTACATGCGTACCCAGCACAACCTATATGTTGGTGAAAGTACGGCAGAGGCCATAAAAATTGAAATTGGTTCCGCTACAGAGGACCTAAAGTCGCCGCCAGAAGATAAATCCATTCAAGGTCGTGATCTATTGACCGGTAAACCAAAACAAGTGCACGTTTCTTATCGGGAAATTGCCAAGGCGCTGGACAAAAGTATTCTTAGGGTAGAGGATGCAGTTATGGAAACCTTATCCCAGACCCCACCAGAACTGGCAGCCGATATTTACAATACCGGAATTTATCTAGCAGGTGGCGGCTCCATGTTGCGAGGACTGGATAGAAGATTGTCCCAAAAAACAGATTTACCGGTATACATTGCCGAAGATCCGTTAAGGGCTGTGGTAAGAGGAACAGGAATTGCTCTCAAAAATATTGAACGATACAAAAGTATTTTAATAAAATAGGCCTGTTTTTAAAACAGTTCCATTATTTTAAAGGTATTCAACCTGAGTAACATACGATTGCATGCAACGCATCATCAATTTTGTACTACGCTATCGAAACGCATTTTTATATGCGTTTTTTGCGTTTATTTCTTTGGTGATGACCATTAGATCACATTCGTACCATCAATCCAAGTTTTTCAATTCATCCAAGTGGGTCACCGGCAGCATTTATGGAGCTGGTTCGGATGTTTCCTCCTATTTTAATCTGAAGGACGAAAATTCCAGACTGGTAGATGAAAACAGACGGTTGCGCAAGTTGTTGTTCAATTCGATCAGCGACACCATAACAGCATCTTTGGATTCGACCGTAATGCAACACGAAGTGCTCAGCGCCAAATTGATAAAGAACAGTTATATTTCCCCAAGAAACTATGTAACTATAGACAAGGGTGCTCGGGATGGGGTGCACCAGGACATGGGTGTCATCACAACCGATGGGATATTGGGCATTGTAGAAAATGTTTCCAATAAATTTGCAACAGTTCAAAGTGTATTGAACACAAAATCGAACATCAACGCAAAAATAAAGGGAACAGAATACTTTGGGTCACTGATCTGGGATGCCAAAGATTATACCGTGGTGCAGTTGGTAGATATTCCTCGATTGGTCCCTCTTGTTGTGGGGGACACTATTGTAACCGGAGGTATGTCGAGTATTTTTCCAGAGAACGTTCCTGTGGGTACCATAAAAAAATATGACCTCAACGATTCCAAGAGCTTTTACAATATTGATGTTGAACTCTTCAGCGACATGGCGAACATCAAAAATGTTTATCTGATCGAAAATAAGGACAAAGAAGAGATTCAAGAACTTGAGGCAAGAACCATAGAATGAACAATACGGTAATCATAAATATATTCAGATTTGTATTGTTGGTCCTAACACAGGTCCTCATTTTTAACAATCTGAATTTCTTGGGTTTTATCAACCCCATGGTGTACGTTATCTTCTTTTATTGGTACCCTATTAAAGTGAACAGGGCCGTGTTTATGCTCACTGCGTTTTTGTTGGGCCTAACAATCGATATTTTTTCTGACACCCTTGCCCTTAATGCTTTGGCCTCTACCACCGTAGCTTATTTAAGGCCGCCGGTTATGCGCTTTTGTTTTGGTGTAAACTACGATTTTCAAAATTTCAGTTTTAAAAATACGACCAAGATCCAACGCATCACCTTTATGGCTTTAGTGGTACTGATCCATCATTTGATATACTTTTTCTTTGAAATTTTAAGTATTGCCCATATCCTGTTAATTTTGAAGAACGTTTTTGTGACAGGTGTTGTAACTTTAGTACTTTGTATACTGTTCAGTTCACTTTTTAGTCCAAGATCCGAATAAAACCGACTTTTTTTCCGTTGCATATATACAGAGCCAAAAAACATTAGGCAGTTCATGAAAAAGTTATTGTTATCATCCGTTGTTGTACTAATAGGATTCACCTTTATCGGTAGGCTTTCCTATTTGCAATTATTCCGGTTTTCACCCGATCAAATCTTGGATGACCCGGCAATCAAAAAAGTGTACGATTATCCCGAAAGAGGCTATATCTACGATCGGCACGGTAAACTATTGGTAGGAAACCAACCGGCTTATGATGTAATGGTGATCCCTCGAGAGGTTAAACCGTTGGATACTTTGGAATTTTGTGGCCTTTTGGGCATTGAGAAGGCCGAATTTATGTCCAAAATGGAAAAAGCAAGAATCTATTCTCCCAGATTGCCCTCTGTTTTGGTACCTCAATTATCCAAAGAGGATTATGCCAGGCTCCAAGAAAAAATGCGCCACTACACAGGTTTCTATATCCAAAAAAGATCACTGCGCTATTACAATACCAAAAGTGCGGCCAACGTACTCGGTTACATTAGCGAAGTTAACGAATGGGACCTAAAGAACAATCCTTATTATGTTGCCGGTGAATTAAAGGGCAGAACAGGTATCGAACAGCAGTACGAAGAAATACTGCGAGGTAGAAAAGGAGTAAAACATATTCAAAAGGACCGTTTTAACCGTGATATTGGCCCGTATAAGGAAGGTAAATTGGACACATTGCCAGAGCAGGGCAAAGAAATCCATATTACATTGGATAAGGTCCTACAAGAATATGGCGAAAAATTAATGCACGGCAAAAGAGGGGGAATTGTTGCCATTGAACCTAAATCCGGCGAGATTTTGGCCATGATCTCCGGCCCCACGTACGACCCCTCGCTTTTAGTGGGCAGAAAGCGTTCCAAAAACTATAGCAAACTGCACTACGACACCATATCCAAACCAACTTGGGACCGTTCCATATTGGCACAACCATCACCAGGATCACCATTTAAAACCCTAAATGCCCTTGTAGGATTGCAGGAAGGGGTTGTCGATGCCAATACCAAATTTCGATGTTATCATGGGTTTTATGTGGGCAATACTTTAAGAGGATGCCATTGTGGTGGCGGGGTAAGAGATATGAACTCCGGTATTTATCAATCCTGTAATGCATACTTTGCCGGTGTTTTCCGTAAAATATTCGATAAATACCAGACTACCGACGAGGGTATGGATGTTTGGGAAAAACACATGAAAAGTTTTGGACTTGGGAATTTTCTTGGCACCGATCTACCTACTGGTGCACCTGGCCGAATACCCGATAAGGAATATTACGACAAATGGTACGGTGACGGCAGATGGGCGGCATCAACCATTATATCCAACTCTATTGGGCAAGGGGAAATTGCCGCAACGCCCTTACAGTTGGCCAACATGACGGCCGCCATTGCCAACCGCGGATATTTTTACACCCCTCACATTATTAAAAACATTGGAAACAACGGGGCCATTGACCCAAAATTTACAGAACCTCGGTACACTACCATAGATAGAAAACATTTTGAGCCGGTAATCGAAGGCATGAAAAACGTTTACAATTACGGAACGGCAAGATGGGTAAAAATTCCAGATATCGAAATAGCAGGTAAAACCGGTACCGTAGAAAATTTTATACGAGTTGATGGAGAAAGAATGCAGTTGACGGACCACTCTGTTTTTGTTGCCTTTGCCCCCGTGGAGAACCCTCAAATTGCCTTGGCCGTATATATCGAAAATGGTTACTATGGCTCTCGCTACGCAGGTCACATAGCTTCGCTGCTGATAGAAAAATACCTTAAAGGCGAGATTACACGAAAAGACTTGGAAAAGAGAATGTTGGAAAAAACGTTGGAACACGAATATGCCAAGCCATATAGTGGCGAACCTTTCAAGATAAACGAGTATGTCTGGTAAGGGTCTATTTGGACGTTTGGATTGGGTTACCGTAATTCTTTACGCTCTTTTGGTCTTGATCGGATGGATCAATATTTATTCAACATCGGTCGGAGAATCGCACACCTCCATTTTTGATTTTTCCACGCTTTACGGCAAACAACTGTTTTTTATTGGCCTTGCCGCCTTGGGCATCATATTCGTACTGTTTGTGGAGTCACATTTTTTTGAACGGTTTGCCTCAATTTTTTACATCGTATGCATTGTACTGCTATTGGGACTGTTCTTATTTGGCAAAACCATTGCCGGAGCCACATCCTGGTACGATCTTGGTTTTTTTAATCTGCAACCGTCCGAGTTGGCCAAAGTGGGCACATCGTTGGCCCTTGCCAAATTTTTAAGCGATATACAGACCGATATACGAACGGGCAAGCATCAAATATATGCGTTAATCATTATTCTTTTGCCCGCAATTTTAATCTTGCCGCAACCAGACCCCGGTAGTTCCCTTATCTATTTTTCACTGTTCTTTGTCCTGTTCAGGGAAGGTTTCCCAATTTACTATTTAGGTATATTAATTTTTGCCGTGGTGCTTTTTGCCACTACATTAATGTTCGGTACGGTTTGGGTCGCCATTGGCCTGATCATACTTACCTTGCTCATCTACACCTTTAAAAAGGCATCTGTAAAAATTCCAATATTGCCCGTGGTGGGCGTTATTGCGGTTTCCATATTGTTTTCCCTCTCGGTAAACTTTGTTTTTGAAAATGTTTTTGAACAGCGCCACAGGGATCGATTTGCCCTATGGTTGAGCTTGGAAAAAGATGAGGACAAACTGGACGAAATCCGAAAGACCATTGGCTACAATACCTATCAGTCGGAAAAAGCCATCGAATCTGGTGGTTTTACCGGAAAAGGATTTTTGGAGGGCACCCGAACCAAGGGCGACTTTGTTCCCGAACAACATACCGATTACATTTTTAGTTCGGTTGGCGAAGAATGGGGTTTTTTGGGCACTACAGCGGTTATCTTGTTGTTCTCCCTATTTTTTTTACGCTTGATCTACATTGCGGAGCGACAAAAAAGTGATTTTAGCCGGATGTATGGCTATGGGGTAATTTCCATTTTGGTGTTTCACTACTTTATAAATATTGGTATGGTCATCGGGCTTTTGCCAACCATTGGGGTACCATTGCCCTTTTTTAGCTATGGCGGTTCTGGTTTAATATTTTTTACAATGCTACTGTTCATATTTCTAAAGCTTGATTCCAACCGTTTAAAGGACGGGATTTAAAGTTTCCATTGCCCTGCACCTCCTATTGTAGCTTCCATTTTTTGTTGCCAATCTTTTGATTGCCCATGAAAAAAATCGATTCCGGTTTTTGCTTCAATCTCATCAATGGATACTATAAATTGTTGAAGTGGTTTTTTGGTTTCTTTGGCTGGAATCAAAAAAGCGATCGGTTCCATTTTTCCTTTATTGGACCTGACCACGATTTTATAAAATGTACGTGGCACATCCACATCCTCATCCCCAATTTGGGGAAGATCATTTTGGAGAACACCGCCCGTAATCACCATCAAATCGCCATATTTTTTACACCAATAGCGTACTTTCTGCTCTAATCGGTTCCATATGCCCGCATTAAAATACTTGTCCTGCGGACTAATATTGCTCGTGTAAAAAGTTTCGTTGTAGGCCTGTTCAGAAAAACGCCTGTCCCCTGCCGGACACAAATGCCCCCTATCGTAACCAGAACCTTTATAGTTTCGCCAATCCGCAGATTTGGATGTTACTTTGGGGTCCTCTATAAAATATGGCCGCTTTCTCTCATCATAGGTGAGGTGTTCTTTTTTTAAGGTATATGCTACCCATTCCGCTTGTTCATGAGGTTCACTATAAGAAAGGGCATAATACGCATGCTGTACCACTTCGCCCGTGGTTGAACTTGGCAATAAGTCGGATTCCAAAGTAATCTTTGGCGTTTCATCGGGAGGGGAATATGTTGCAGGGGTATAAAAATTATCGAATAGCCAAAATCCTATGACACATGCCGATATCAAAATGGCATATATAGTTCTATCCTTCATAAAGGTTAGTTATGATTTAAATTTTGACATCAAAAATGCATAAAAAAACCAACTCAAATGAGTTGGTCTTCTAAATAATTTGAAACTGATCGGGCCTATCCTTTAACGCTGGCCAATTTTGTTTCTTCTTTTTTAATATTGTTTTGATGAAGATCTTTCAGCACATTGACTGCTTCCTCAACATAAATATCACGTGCCAAATCCTTGTGCCATCTATCCCTTTTCTCACGTAATACGGAGTCTTGTGTAAACAACTCTGTCTCGTATTGCAAAGAGCCAAAGGAGAGCTTTGAATCATAGTCCTTTAAGCTTTTAAAACGTTCTGAGCGTTTCTTGGCCTCTTGTTCCTTCCCTACGTAAGCGTCGTATTTGAGTGAGATCAAATTTTCATCCTGTTGCTCTTTTAACCACTTGGCGTTTTCTTCTATCAACTTGATCTGCTCATTTTTGGCCATACGTTCTTTACTGTTCTTTACTGCTTGGTCCAAGTCGATGTAACCGTCCCATATCTTGTAATCGGCAGGTGTGATTTTATCCCAGCCCAATGGATTTTGCTGATCGCGCTCGCCCAGATCGATATAGCTATATCTGTCCGGAACAACAATGTCACTTTTTACACCTTCCAATTGGGTAGACCCTCCATTGATCCTATAGAATTTTTGGGTGGTCAATTTTATGGCACCTAAATCACCATGTTCGTTACCTCTAACAATTGGATCCAAAGGAATAACGTTTTGAACAGTTCCTTTACCAAAAGTTTGTTTGCTGCCGATCACCACGGCCCTTTTGTAGTCCTGCATAGCCGCTGCCAATATTTCGGACGCCGATGCGGATAGTTCGTTAACCAGAATTACTAAAGGACCATCCCATTGAATGCGCTCGTCCTTATCCTCATGCACTTCTTTTCTTTGTCCAGAGGAACGTACTTGCACAATTGGACCGTCTTTAATAAACAATCCTGCCATTTCTACAACGGTTTTTAGGGATCCACCCCCATTGTCCCGTAAATCCAAAATAATTCCTTCTGCACCTGCTTCTTTTAAACGTTCCAATTCCTTGGCTACATCGGTAGCTGCATTTCGTTCGGAATAGTCATCGAAATCCACATAAAATTTAGGTAGATTGATTAGACCGTACTTTTGGTTGCCGGCATCAATTGTGGCGGATTTTGCATAGGACTCCTCCAACTCTACCACATCTCTTGTGATGGACACCGTTTCAATAGTTCCATCTACTTTTCTTACGGTAAGTTCAACTATGGTGCCTTTGGGGCCTTTGATCAATTTTATGGCATCGTCCAGTCGCATACCAACTATATCTATAGGTTCTTCTCCTTTTTGACCAACCTTTAAGATCTGATCTCCCACCTCCAAACTCTGGTCTCTCCAAACCGGACCACCGGAAATAATCTCTACAATTTTGGCTCCTTCGGGTTTTTTCTGCAACCTGGCCCCTATACCTTCAAACTTTCCGGACATACCTATATCGAACTTCTCCTTTTCTTCTGGAGCAAAATAGAATGTATGGGGGTCAAATTCCTCTACGATCGTATTCAAATATTGTACAAACCAGTCCTTGCGCTCAAGATCATCCACAAAATCAAAAAACTCGTCCAAAGTATTCTTAGTAACTTCTCTCGCTTCTTCCTCAACCGCTACTTTGTCCACCGTACCTGGTATGTCGTTGAAAGATAACACCGGTTTTGCATCGGTACTGGCAACATCGTTGGCATCGTTGATCAAGTTGTCTATTTTGTTGTCGAATATATTTAAGGTGTTGTACTTTAATTGTTTTCTCCAACGTTCTTTGAGTTCTTTTTTGCTCGAGGCAAACTCTTGTTTATCGTAGTCGATTTCTATGGTTTCGTCAATGGTGTAATCGAATGGTTCGGAAAGCACCTCGTTGTAAATTTCCTTGGCTTCTTCCATTCGAACCATTAACCGTTGATAAACGGCATTAAAAAAGGTAATGTCGGTATTTCTGATCTCATCATCGATCATAAACCGATATTTTTCAAATTCGCGCAAGTCGCTCTGAAGAAAATATCTCTTGGTAGGATCTACGATGTCGATAAAATCATCAAAAACGTTGGAACTAAAATTATCGTTGATGTCCTTGGGCTCATAATGTCCTTTTTCCAATACATAGGAAATCAATTCCAACAAAAATTTATCCTTATCATCATTTTCAAAAGACTTATTGGTAAAACTACAGGAGGCTACTGCCACAAGGATAACCAAAAGTGCTAAGATGAAGTTCTTTTTCATAAATATGTTTTTTTTGAGGGAAACCATTTGACCTCATACTGCCAAATCTTCACAATGTCTTCCTTCGTTCTACTTGTATGAATTCTCTAAGATACAGAAAAAACCGTGCCAGTCCTTTCTGCTGAATTTAATTTTTTGTTAAACGACCAGAGCTTCATATCCTTATGAAAAACGTATTTTTATGCCTTTAATTATGCCATATGGAAAAACCGTTGATTCTTGTAACCAATGATGATGGAATTACAGCGCCTGGGCTCAGGGCATTGATACGTACCATGAAACAACTTGGTGACGTGGTCGTTGTTGCCCCGGACAGCCCTCAAAGCGGCATGGGGCATGCGATTACCGTGGACAGCACCCTGTTTTCCAAAAAGGTGGTAGTTGATCATAAAGAAGGTGCTCCAAGTGAGTACAGCTGCAGCGGGACTCCAGCAGACTGTGTAAAATTGGCGCTTCGGGTAATTTTGGACCGTAAGCCCGATATTTGTGTGAGCGGAATCAACCATGGATCCAATTCATCTATCAATGTTATTTATTCAGGAACAATGAGTGCTGCCATTGAGGCAGGTATTGAAGGTATTCCGGCCATTGGTTTCTCCCTGTGCGACTATTCTTGGAACGCTAATTTTGAACCAGCGCTCGATTGTGTAAAAAATATTGTCTCCGAGGCATTGACCAATGGAATTCCAAAAGGAACTGTATTGAACGTGAACATTCCAAAATCGGAAAATCCGCCTAAAGGCATTCGGATTTGCCGACAAGCACGAGGTAATTGGAAAGAGGAATTTGATAAAAGAACAAGTCCATCGGGCAAGGATTATTATTGGCTTACGGGCGAATTTGAGCTCCTGGACAAGGGTGAGGACACCGACGAATGGGCCTTGGCACAGGGTTATATTTCCGTAGTGCCAACACAATTCGACCTTACAGCGCACCACGCCATACCACAAATAAACAACTGGAATTTAAATGAACAATAAAAAAGAGATCATCATCGGATTTATAGTCGGGCTCATTGCAAACACATTTGGCACCCTGCTCTATATCCTATTATTTTCTGATTTAAGTGTTGGGGAAACCATCAATGCCGCCATAAGTCAAGGCCATATTGGCAGTTTGTTGGCACTGGGCGCTGTTTTAAACCTTGTTGCTTTTTTTGCCTTTTTGCGCATTAAGAGGGACCAACGGGCCAAAGGAGTAATGTTGGCCACTCTGGTTACCGCCCTGATCATATTAATGTACAAAGTTATGGGCTAGGTAAACACAGAACTCTTTTATATACAACCCAAACTAATCGATATTAATTTTTGATTTTTGCCTTTAGTTTTTGAATTTGATCCTTACCAATGAAATATTATATCATAGCTGGTGAAGCATCCGGGGATCTACATGGTTCCAATTTAATAAAAGCCTTAAAAAAAGAAGATACCTCGGCACAGATTCGATGTTGGGGAGGTGATTTAATGCAACAAGAGGGTGGAGAATTGGCCAAGCACTACAAGGACATGGCCTTTATGGGGTTTTTGGAAGTAATCAAAAACATCCCTGCCATTTTTAAAAATATTGCCTATTGTAAAGAGGATATTCAGAATTTTGATCCAGATGTGATCATATTTATCGATTTCTCGGGCTTTAACCTACGAATAGCAAAATGGGCCAAAGCTGAAGGATATAAAACCAACTACTATATTTCGCCTCAAATTTGGGCTTCTAGAGAAGGTAGGATCAAAAAAATAAAGCGGGATATTGACCAGATGTACGTAATCCTTCCTTTTGAAAAAGAGTTTTACGAGAAAAAACATGGATATCCCGTACAATTTGTCGGCCACCCTTTGATCGATGCCATTGAGAACACCCCGTTACAGGACAATCAAACGTTTAGAGAAGAAAACGGATTAGATCCCAAAAAACCGATAATCGCCTTGCTACCGGGAAGCAGAAAACAAGAGGTCCAAAAAATGTTGAACGTTATGCTTTCGGTAAAAAAGGATTTTAATCAATATCAATTCGTGATTGCGGGGGCACCAAGTCTTTCCAACGATTTCTACGCTCCTTTTTTAGAAGGTGACGAAGTACAGTTCGTTTCCAACAAGACCTACACGCTTTTAAAGCACTCACATGCCGCCATGGTCACTAGCGGAACGGCTACATTGGAAACTGCGCTTTTTGGGATACCTCAAGTGGTATGCTACAAAGGAAACTGGATCTCCTATCAAATTGCCAAACGTATTATTACCCTCGATTACATTTCTTTGGTAAACCTAATTATGAAAAAGGAAGTGGTCAAAGAACTGATTCAGAATGAACTGACCACAAAAAACTTAAAAAAAGAGCTTTCAAAAATTGTGGATGGACCTGATCGCGACCGTATATTATCCGATTATAAACTGCTAAAAGAAAAGTTGGGCGGTAAAGGTGCCAGTAAATTGGCTGCACAATTAATTGTGAAAAATGTGTAGTTTTATATTCCAAGAAAGTAAATCTACTCTTGGATGTTACGTAAAACCATAATCTTACTATTGTTTTTTGCCATAACGGCTTGTGGCCCGGGCAAAAAACGAAGAACCTACAGCAAGACCCGAACCGTTACGGTAGAGGGGTCCAACACCGACACTTCCCCTAAACCAAAATCCAAAAAGGAGGGGCGTAAAAATGCAAAGGCAAACAGAATTATTTCCACGGCGCTAACATATTCGGGCACTCGTTACAAATACGGGGGCACCACCAAAAAGGGCATGGACTGCTCTGGCTTGGTCTATGTCTCCTTAAAGGAAAACGACATTATGTTTCCCAGAACATCGTATCAAATGGCCCTGGAAGGAGAAAAAATACAAATTGCCCGTGTGGAAAAAGGAGATCTGCTCTTTTTTAAAACAAGTAAAACGGGCAAGCGCATCAACCATGTTGGGCTTGTGGTAGATGTAAAGGGCAACGACATTAAGTTTATCCACGCCACAACCTCACGCGGCGTGCTGGTATCCTCGTTACGGGAGGGATACTGGAACAGTGCCTTTGTAAAGGCCATGCGCATCCTATAAGTGCAACAACTTAACTTTATATCCGTAAAACTCACATTGTGGGTTGTACTGGGTATTATTTTTGGTTTTTATATTGATGTAAACTCCTTTTTATTGCTCATTGCGCTATCCGTATTGCCCATTGGCCTTTTCTGGGCAAGAGCAAAGCAAAAACGCAATGGACTCCCGTTTTTTGAGGCGCTTACATTTTTAACCTCTTTTTGTTTAGGAATTTGGGTCGTTGGAATTTCAATGGGCAAGGGCATGCCCCACCATTACTCCAAAAAGGATGTTACGAAGGAAAAAGTATGGCACCTAAAAGTAAGGGAAGTGCTCAAACCCAATACCTTTTCCCACAATTATATCGCCCAAATCATTGCTTCGGACAACGAACAAACAACCGGCACCATACTTTTCGGTTTATCTGTAGACTCACTAACTAAGCAGTTGCAGGTTGATGATGAGTTTTTGATCCATGCCAAACCAAGGTCAATCCGACCTCCATTGAATCCCCATCAATTCGATTACAAAAGCTATCTAGAAAAGCAAGGGATCGTACATTTCATCAAAAGCAACTATAGCTCCATTATAAAAAAAGAGAACGCTCCAAAAACCTGGGTCGGCAGAGCAGCCAACTTTAGGGAAAAAATTATATCCAAATTAAAAAAATACGACTTTGGACTAGAGGAATCGGGGGTTATCCAAGCATTGCTTTTGGGAAAACGGGACGACATTTCCGAGAACACCTACGATAATTACAAAAACGCAGGAGCAGTTCATATCTTGGCCGTATCCGGGCTCCATGTTGGTATATTTCTCTTTTTATTGGAATTTTTGCTTTCGCCTTTGGAGCGTTTACCTAAAGGTAAGACCGTAAAACTTTTACTTATAGTTTTGTTGCTATGGTCCTATGCTTTTGTTGCAGGGCTCTCTCCTTCCATTGTCAGGGCTGTTTCCATGTTTTCTTTTGTAGCGTATGCGATGTATCTAAATCGTCCTACCAATTCCTTTAACATTATTGCGCTATCCATTTTGTTCATTCTTTTGGTCAAGCCCTTGTTTTTATTTCAGGTAGGCTTTCAAATGAGCTATGCCGCTGTTTTCTCCATTGTTTGGATCTACCCAAAATTGCAAAAGTTTTGGTTCCCTGAAAATATCCTGGTCCGCAAAATATGGCAATTATTATCGGTAAGTGTTGCTGCCCAATTGGGTGTTTTGCCTATCAGTTTGTTTTATTTCCATCAGTTTCCGGCCTTATTTTTTGTTACCAACTTACTTGTTGTTCCTTTTCTGGGTTTGATTTTGGGCTTTGGTATCCTAGTCATCTTTTTAGCTTTGATAGACTTCTTGCCCAATATTATCGCCAAAGGTTTTGATTGGATCATCCGCTTGATGAATGCCACCGTCGGATGGGTGGCAAAACAAGAGAGTTTTATTATCAAAAACATTCCCTTCGATTCTTTTCAACTCATTTGGGGATACTTGATCATTACTGCTCTTGTGTTGTTTTTATCCAAACCCAAATGGAAAACCATGGTTGTTTTTTTCAGTGGGCTTATCATTTTTCAAGTATGGGGCATTTATAAACAGGTCGAGTTACATCAGAAGGAAACAATAACCTTGGCACATCGCTCCAGAAACACGGTTTTACTGCATCAATTAGGAGATTCACTCGTTATTATCGCTTCGGACACTTTCAATATTGGAAATATAGCGACGGATTATTCCGTAGCAGAGCGGATTCAAAAAATGGGTGCCGTTCAGCTCAAGAACAGTTATCGAATTGGCTCTAAAAGATTGTTCGTGGTGGACAGTCTCACCGTACTGCCCATTAAAGCAAGGCCAGAGTATCTTTTGTTGACTCAATCATCAAAAATTAACCTGGAACGGGTTCTGGACTCTGTACAACCCAAAAAAATATTTGTGGACGGGAGCAACTACCCAAGCTTGATAAAAAAATGGAAAGCGACTTGTGCACAAAAAGAAATCCCTTTTCACCACACGGGGGAAAAGGGATTTTATACGTTTAAGCTCAATTAAATTAATGCACGTTGCCCATCAACTTTTTGATCAATGGTGAAGCCACTATAACCAGAATTCCCGCTCCAATTGCATATTGGGCTATGAGCATAAATCCATCGGTATAAACACTTAATGTACTAAAACCACTAATATCGGAATCGGTGCTCTCTATCGCCATTTGTTTACCGATAAACCCTACTACCTGAAATGCAAATGCAGACGACAGGAACCAAACCCCCATCATAAAGGCCACTATCCTTTTTGGTGAAAGGTCCGTAATTTTTGAAAGTCCAACGGGCGACATGAACAATTCACCTACCGAAATCAAGAAATACATTAGCAATAAATAGGTAAAGGGGACAAATCCGTTGTCGTTTGCACTGGCACCACTAATGGCCAATACATAAAAACTGACCCCTGCGAACAAAAGTCCCATACCAAACTTATAGGGCGTTCTTGGATTAAGTTTCTTTTTGGACAACCATTGCCACATTAAAGAAATCGGAATGGCCAAAATTATGATCCACATGGAATTTAAGGAATTGGTCTGTGAAGCGGTCATAATCCCCTCCAAATCCACATTTCTAGCGGCAAAAAGTGTGATCACACTTCCGGAAAGTTCATGAAAACCCCAAAAGATGGTCATAAAGAAGGTTATCAGCACTGCTACAAATAGCTTTTTACGCTCTTCCAATGTGGCTTTGTACATAATGTAGCCCAAGTATACCAATATGGAGAACCCAATTAGTTTAAATATCACATTTACGATATTCTGGTCTCCAAAAAAAGAACCTTCTACTCCCAATGCTTTGTAAGAGGACAACAAATAAGCAATTACGGGAACCGAGGCAAAAGCCAAAACTGGAACCATTATGCCTTGTTTTAGGCCCATAACCTTTTTCTCTATATTTCCATTCTCTGGAGGGAGTCCTTTATCGCCAAAAACACCTTTTTTGATTCCGCTCCAAAAAACGATCAATCCGGTAAGCATCCCTATTCCTGCCAATCCAAATCCATAGTGCCACCCATATTTGGCCGCCAAATATCCACAAAGCAATGGCGCCACCCATCCACCTATATTGATCCCCATGTAAAAAATGGTGAAGCCCGAATCTTTCTTAGGGTCTCCATCCTTATATAAAGAACCTACAAATGTTGATATATTCGGTTTAAAAAAGCCATTCCCTGCAATAATCAAGGAAAGGGCCATAAAAAAGGCGACATCGTTCTCTATGGCAAGCACAAAATGCCCAAGGGACATTAAAATGCCTCCAAGAAATATGGATCGGCGCATTCCTAGAATACTATCGGAAATACGACCACCAATTACCGTGGATGCGTACACTAATGATCCATAGGAGGAATATACTGCTGCGGTAGCGTAATCCCGTTCCATTAAGGCGGCGAAAATTACATCTACCATGTAGAGTGTAAGCAAGGCGCGCATTCCATAAAAACTGAAACGCTCCCACAACTCTGCAAAAAAGAGATAGAACAATCCCTGTGGATGCCCAAAAACTTGTTTCTCGTTCACTGGCTTAGCTACTTCTGACATATTGGTTTGGTATTGGTTTTATTTAAAGATTTTCTATGACAAAATTGGTCATTTTGGTATATAGGTGCAATCTGGTATATCCTCCATAAATACCATGGTTCTTATCTGGGTAAATAGCCCAATCGAATTGTTTATTGGCCTGTACCAATGCCTCTATCATACGCATAGTGTTCTGCACATGTACGTTATCGTCCCCAGATCCGTGAACCAACAAATACTTGCCTTTCAACAATTCAGGGTAGTTAAAAGGAGAGTTATCGTCATACCCCGTTGGGTTTTCCTGGGGAGTCTGCATGTATCGTTCTGTATAAATGGTATCGTAAAAACGCCAAGAGGTTACTGGCGCCACAGCAATGGCCATTTCAAAGGTGTCGTTACCTTTCAGCAAGGCATTGGTGGACATAAATCCTCCATAGCTCCAGCCCCAAATACCGGTTCTGTTCGCATCAATATAAGACCGCTCGCTCAATTTTTGAGCCGCTGCAATTTGATCTTCAACTTCGAATTTGCCCAATTCTTTTTGGGTCACCTTTTTAAAATCACGTCCTTTTAAACCTGTTCCCCTACCATCTACACAAGCCACGATATATCCTAGAGATGCCAAGTGCTGGTGCCAATAATCGTTGCTGCCCATCCATTGGTTGGCCACTTGCTGCGAACCTGGGCCACTGTATTGGAACATGAACAATGGATATTTTTTATTGGGATCGAAATCTGCCGGTTTGATCATGTACATATTAAGATCGTTCCCATTTATATTGATGGTGGAAAATTCCTTAGGTGAAATCTCATAGCCTTCCAATTTGTTCTGCAAAGCTGAATTATCCTTGATTGCTTTTACCAGTTTCCCATTGGATGCGTTGTGCAAGGTAAACCTATAAGGAGTTGTTGCACTGGAATATGTATTTATATAATAGGTATAATCGCTACTGAAGGCTGCTGAATTTGTTCCCTCTTCCACGGATAATTCTTTTTTGCGCTTCCCATTGGTCGAAATACTGTAAACGCCCCTATTGATGGAGCCGTTTTCCACGGACTGATAAAAAATACGATCGTTATCCTCATCGTAGCCATAGTACCTTGTTACTTCCCAAGGACCTTGCGTAATCTGATTTTTCAACTTTCCGTTTCTTCCGTACAGGTACAAATGGTTATAGCCATCGGTTTCGCTTGTCCAGATAAAACTGTCATCGTCCAAAAAAGTAAGGTCATCATCAATGTCCACATAGGCAGCATCGGTTTCCTCCAATAAAACAGAGAATGAATTATCCTTTGCATTTACGGCATACATTTTTAGGTCGTTTTGATGCCTGTTCAATGTTTGAACGCTCAAATGATCTGGGTGGTTCATCCATTTGATTCTTGGGATATAATATGGATCGTTCAAATTAACGTTCGATATTTTCCCAGAAACCACATCGTACATGTGCAATGACACGATAGAGTTTTTCTCTCCTGCCTTTGGATATTTAAATTCATGCTGATAGGGGTACAGGTCCTTACCGTAAACATCCATGGAAAAATGGGGAACCTCGGTTTCATCAAATCTTAAAAATGCGATTTTAGTTCCGTTGCTGTTCCACTCAAAAGCACGGACAAATGCAAATTCTTCTTCGTACACCCAATCCGTCACCCCATTTATGATGGTTCCTTTACTTCCATCAGAAGTAACCTGTTTAGTAGTCCGATCGGCCAAATCCATCACATATAAATTATTGTCCAGGACATAGGCCACTTTACTACCGTCCGGCGAAAGTGTAGGTTCTTGAATTTTGGTCTCGGAAATCTTTACCAGATTTTTGGTGGCAATATCGTACACATAGTAAATTCCGAGCCGGGAACGCCTAAAAATGGGTTCCACTTCTGTGGCCAAAAGCACTTGTGATTCATCGTCACTGAAAGAATATGATGAAAAATAGGGAACAGCATCGGATGATGCCACTATGGTTTCCACTTTTTCCAATGTCTTGTAGTCGTACTTATCCAAACTACTGGCGAGCGGAGAGCGGGTTGTGTTTAATATGGTATATTGAGTACCGTTGTTCATGGATCGTAAAACATCCATGTATTCTGTCCTGAATTCCCCGCCCCAAATTTCTTCAAGGGTTATTTTTTTCTTTTGTGCAGTAGAAAATGTAAATGCGCCCAAAAGGAATAGGAATAGAAAATATTTTTTGTTCATGAAGTGAAAAAAATTGATTAAAAACTCCCAAGTTTACTAATATTTATCGGAAAAATAAACTTTGCTGTTGCGTTTGCAACAATTTTAACCTTTGCCGATGCGCTTCGGTTCCAAAATTTAGATGCGGCTCCTCCAAACGGTCAATATGCGTATCTTTGAACTCTTTAACCCTGCTTTATGAAAACGCCCGTTGAAGGATTTTCCAAACTATCCAAAACCCAAAAAATTGATTGGATAGCCACCAATTGCACTCAGGACCCAAAAGCTGCCAAACAACTCTTGGAGCAGTACTGGAACACCGATCCAAGAGTACAAAAACTGCACGATGAATTTATAGAGAATACCATTTCCAATTATTATTTGCCGTTTGCCATAGCCCCAAACTTTAAGATAAATGGAGAGTTCCTGGCCATTCCCATGGCCATAGAAGAAAGTTCGGTCGTAGCCGCTGCAAGCAAGGCTGCCAAATTTTGGATGGATCGTGGCGGTTTTAAAGCAGAGATTATTGGCACCGAAAAAGTAGGTCAGGTCCATTTTATATTTAAGGGCGAAAAAAGAAGACTCAAAGAATTTTTTATTGCTGCAAAACCTGAACTTTTAAAAAGTGTTGCTTCCATTACCCAAAATATGGAAAAGCGCGGTGGGGGCATCAACGATATTGAATTACGTGACCTAAGCGATAAAATTCAAGGGTACTATCAGCTCCATTGTACATTTGAGACTTTGGACGCCATGGGTGCAAACTTCATCAACTCCTGTTTGGAACAATTTGCCAAAACACTCAAGGAATTGGCCCTTTCTTTTGATGAATTTTCGAACCACGAAAAAAACATTGAAGTAATAATGGGCATTTTATCCAATTACGTTCCCAATTGTTTGGTAAGGGCAGAGGTAAGTTGTCCGGTTCCAGAACTGGACAATTCGGACATGGACGCCGAAGAGTTTGCGCAAAAATTTGTTCAAGCGGTAAATATCGCGAAAGTGGAGCCCTACCGGGCCGTGACCCATAACAAAGGGATCATGAACGGGATTGATGCCGTGGTGCTCGCCACAGGAAACGATTTTAGGGCAGTGGAAGCAGGCGTACATGCCTATGCTGCAAAAGATGGGCAATACTCTAGCCTCACCCATGCCAAAATTGAAGATGGGATTTTTAAGTTCTGGATAGAAGTACCCTTGGCCCTTGGCACAGTAGGGGGCTTGACTTCTTTGCATCCTTTGGTGAAGCTTGCCTTGGAAATACTTCAAAAACCAACAGCCAAGAAATTGATGCAAATTGTTGCGGTAGCAGGATTGGCACAGAATTTTGCCGCGGTTCGCAGCTTGGTCACTACAGGTATTCAAAAGGGACATATGAAAATGCACTTATTGAACATGTTGAACCAATTAGGTGCAACGGAAGCGGAAAAACTACAATTGGTCGCTTATTTTAAAGAGCGGACCGTAACCAATGCCGCGGTCAAAGAGGCTTTTGAAAAAATTAAAGCTGAGTAATGGAAAAGGAGTTTTACAGTAATGGAAAGTTATTGCTCTCGGGCGAGTATGCCATTTTGGATGGAGCATTGGGACTGGCCATTCCCACCAGTTATGGGCAATCGTTGCAGGTAACTCCGAACACCAGTGGTTTTTTGGATTGGACCAGCTTGGACTTGAACAAGAATGTTTGGTTCTCGGCGCAACTCGACCTTACCAATTTAAATGTAGTTGCCACATCGGACAAATCCATGGCCAATACGTTAAAAACCCTATTGTTGGAGGCCAATGCACAAAACCCGTTGTTGTTAACAGACAGTGAGGGCTTTAAAATTGAAACACACCTTACTTTTCCAAGGAACTGGGGGCTTGGAACCTCGTCTACCCTGATAAACAATTTGGCACAATGGGCGCGGGTAGATGCCTACCAACTATTATGGAACGCATTTGGCGGCAGTGGTTACGATATTGCCTGTGCACAAACCAATTCACCCTTGGTGTACCAACTAAAAAACAATAAACCCAAGGTAGCAAGCATCGCCTTTGACCCGTATTTTAAAGAATCCCTATATTTTGTACATCTAAATCAAAAGCAAAGCAGCAAAAAGGCAATTGCCAATTATAGGGAGCAACAGTTCGACACTTCCGAGCTGGTTAAAAAGATAACCGACCTCACCCGAGCTATGATCGGAGCAACAACCTTGTCGGATTTTGAGTTGTTTATGGATAGGCACGAAACCGTACTTTCAGCAATATTGAAGATGACTCCTGTAAAAGAGCGCCTTTTCCCTGATTATTACGGAACAATAAAAAGTCTAGGCGCCTGGGGCGGTGATTTTATCTTGGCTACTGGTGACGAAAAATCCATTTCCTATTTTAAATCGAAGGGGTACAACACTGTGATCCCATATTCCAAAATGGTCCTTTAAACCACTTCTTATAATTATTCCCTGAATTCATTTACCCCATTCGTAAACTCAAATCGGGCATTCGTCAAATCTAAACATTCAATGTAGGACTTTACTAATAAGTTTGATACCTATTCATCAAACTATTTATGAGAGATGGCCCAAATCTTTACCAAAATAGGTTATCGATTCCTCCTAGGAACCATATTCCTAACTGCTTCCCAGACCTTTTCGCAAATTGACCCAGCGGTTTCCAATAGGCTCAATGGCTTTATGCGCGAAAACTGCACAACCACATTTAATGAAATTTCTTCCACCCCAGTAGAAAACATACTCAAATACAAAGTCTTCCACATTGTTCAGGAGACCCAAAACATGTATGGTGAAAAGAAGAAAAACATCAATGAATTTATTGTGATCGATACTGGACAAAAAGTAGCAAGTTTTGAACGCGTCCAAGCGAATACGAGCTTGCCTGAACTTACCGACTATATTCGGGAAGATTTTATTCTTGATCAAGAAAGCGCGCACGAATTCCAATCCCTCTTGGATTATATTTATCCCATAGAAGATTGGAAGCCCGACCATAGAGAATATTTTCAAAAAAATGGCAAATGGTACTTCTTACGCGATGCCTATTTCCGCACCAAGCAAGGGTTTGAGGTCACTGTTGATATTCAGGGAAGAATCACGGATATCTGCTATAAAATGAAATGGAACGATTCCGAAAGCAAATAACTATCTTGAACAAACAAAAATGCCTCCCGAACGGGAGGCATTTTTTATATTCTGTATGGCTATCTATTAGTAGAATGTAGCTCTCTTATCTTCTATCTCAGCCTTATCTTTTAAGGCATTGTAAACCGAACCGTTTACCCTTGCAGCAGCACTACTTTGCAAATTTTGTGCATAGGTACTGTAATTTTCAACATCTGCAGCTTCGGTTTTATTGGTCACTTTGATCATAAAAACCCCTGAGTTGCCTTCGATTAATTTGGATGTTTGGTTCACATCCAGAGCAAAGGCACTTCCTACAACCAAAGGCTCTCTACCGGCTCCTGGAATGGTAGGAGAAGACAAAGTCACCGCAGAGGCCGTGCTAACACTTACATTATTGTCGGATGCAATGGCTTCCATAGCCTTACCCTGATTGGCCGAAATGATCTGTTGTGCCTTGCGCTCTTTTCTGATTGCAGGCAATGCGGTAGCAGAAGCATCCTCGGGCGCCATAAGACCTTTTTTGTATTTTTTGGTCAATTGCACCACAGCATATCCATTGTTCACATTAAACCGTCTGATGTCACCAACACTGGTATCTTCGTTAAACACCCATTGTACAATACTACGTTGTGAACCGAGCCCGGGAAGATTTTCTTCCATTTCCTTGATTTTGTTCACTGGTCGAACAGTGTAAGAACTTTCCCTTGCGATATCACCAAAATTTTCGGGTTCTGCATCCAAAACGGCCATTTCAAATTTGGTGGCATCGGTAAACAAGGTGTTTATGGTTTCCTCGGAGGGCTCTATCTCCCTCGCCAAAGTTGCTACCTGGATCACATCTTGCTTATCGTCCACTTTGATCACGTGGTATCCGAATTGTGTTTCCACCAAACCTATGGTTCCCGTTGGGTTTCCAAAACAAAAATCGTTGAACTCGTCTGCCATTACACCTTCTTGGAAATACCCAAGGTCACCTCCACGTGGGGCCGATGGACCATCCGAATTATCCCTTGCCAATGTTGAGAACAAGACACCTTCTTTTTTGGCTTCTGCCAATAGTCTCTTGGCTTCTGTTTCGGCCTCTTCTTTTGTTCTGGTAATCGATGGATTGGCACGCTCTGCACCCTCCCAAGTAATCAAAATATGGCTTGCCTTAACGGTTCCATTGGCCTTTCTGTCCATTACTTTGGAAATTTTGTAAAAATCCCCATCCTTGTACGGACCATAAATATCACCAACATTCATTGCCATAAGTGTATCGGCCACAACCGTGGGCAAATCGTTCTTGGCCTTGTAGATGGTGTCGAATTTAGTGTCGGAGTAGCGGTCCAAAAATGCGGCCATCGCTGTTGTATTTCGGAATCCGGCAATGGTATCGTTAGCGTCCTTTGCTTCTGAATATTCCACAGAATCGTCCAATAGAGCGGTAATGCCTTCTTTTACATTGTTGTCATCTTCTGCGGATGGCTTTTCTTCAAAATACACAAATCTGATGTCGCGTGCCTTTTCCTGCTGAAACTTGGTCTTATGGTCGTTGATATATGCCTGTATATCACTTTTGGACACATTGATAGTGCTATCGGGTATTGAAGTAAAAGGAATACGAACGTACTGAAGGTCAACTTTATCGTTGGACATATCGTAGTCCAGTTTTCCTTCGGTCAAGGTCGCAGTAACCCCTCCTTTAACCAAATTAAAGTACATACGTTCTTTGGCAGCTTGAATGATGGAGGCCTCGTCCTGCAACCAAGCATCATATCGCAAAGGATCGTTCGCTTTCCAATCGGCAATGGCGCTTCTGAACACTTCTTCGTTAAAGATTCCGTTCTCATCTTGGAAATCCGGAATTTGAGCGTAGCCGGATGTTCTTACGAACTCAACGATTTGATCACTTTCCACATCGATTCCCAAATCTTCGAATTGCTGGTTCAAAATGGTCTTTCTTACTTCTTGATCGTACACCATGTTCACCAATTGGGTAGATGATACCGTTGGCCCATATCGTCGAGAAGCTGTTTCTACCTGAGCTCTAAACTCATCAATAGGAATATTTTCCCCATTAACTTCAGCGACCGTGGAACCCACTTTTGTTCCAGAAAAATTATCGCTGCTGAATACTCCGGATATTACGAATGCGAACAACGCCAAACCAATTATTAGAATTAGAACTGTTGTCCGTTTTCTAATATTCTCTAATATTGCCATTTTACTGCTTGTTTTCTTTAAATTCAGTGGGCGAAAATACCACTTTCTTTTCAAATAGGAAAGCTAAAAAAGGGAGTGGAATAGATTAATCTTCAGTCTGAACCACCACACTTACCAAATCAATTTTGGTATTGGACACTTCCAATATTTTGAAGGTGAAATTATCCACGGTCACTTCTGTATCCTTTTCGGGAATCTCGCCTGTATGGTTTACGATCAATCCGCCCAATGTTTCGTACTCTTCTCCCTCGGGAAGCTCCAATTTATAGTTTTCGTTAATGTAATCCACCTCCATACGGGCAGAAAACTTAAACTCGTTCTCACTTATTTTTTCTTCGTGCAGGTCGGTGGAATCGTGTTCATCCTCGATTTCGCCAAACAACTCTTCTATAATATCCTCTACGGTAAGAATACCGGATGTGCCACCGTATTCGTCCAAAACTACGGCCATGCTTTTACGTTTTTTAGTAAGTACGTTAAGAATATCCTGTATCAACATGGTCTCTGGAACAAATTCCACCGGTAGGAGAATACTTTTTATGGTCTTGGGTTTTTTAAATAGCTCGTAGGAATGGACATAGCCAATTATCTCATCTATACTTTCTTTAAAAATCAAGATTTTTGAATACCCCGTTTCCGAAAAGAGCTTGGCCAAATTCTTAGGGGTCTCGCTCTGCTCCACTGCTACGATTTCGGTCCTGGGAACCATGACCTCTCTTGCCTTTACGGTTGAAAACTCCAGTGCATTCTGAAAAATCTGAATCTCGGAATCCACATCGTCCTCTTCTTCCACGGTCTCCATTTGCTCGGTTATGTAATCCCCCAATTCCAGTTTGGTAAAAGAGAGCTGCATATCATCTCCATCGGTTTTAAAGAAAACCCTAAGTATAAAGTCGGATACTTTAATAACAAACCAAGATATAATGGAAAAAAGCAGGTAGAAAAAATAAGCAGGTACGGCCAAGGCCTTTAATAATGCGTTTGCATAGATCTGAAAAAATACTTTGGGCATAAACTCGGCGGTGAGGAGTATCACCAACGTAGAGATCACCGTTTGCGATAGCAGGCTAAAATCCGTCAACAAAACATTTAGGAACTGATAATTGGTAGGCAATAAACCTTGGAACCATTCCATTAACAGGTCACCCATAAACAGACCATAGATCACCAAGGCGATATTGTTTCCAATAAGCATGGTGGCTATAAACTTTGAAGGCTTGTCGGTTAGCAAGGTAAGCACCTTGGCCAAAAAGCCTTCTTGCTTTTTCTCTATTTCAATATGAATCCTATTGGCTGAAATGAAGGCTATTTCCATTCCAGAAAAAAATGCCGAAAACAGCAGGGAAAGTACGATAATGATGACGGAGGGGTCCAATGCTACTTTTTATTATCCGAATTGCGCTGTTCAAATCGTTTCCGATACCTTCTTCTAAAGAGGAACATTGCCACAGATACTACCGCGAAGAAGATAAAGATATAGGTCTCCTTTGGATTAATGCTCCAAAGTGTTGCGATCTTATAAATAGAAATCACCGCTACGGCCAAATAAAGGTATTCAGTATATCTTAAAATTTTGATCATCTTATTCTTCTTCTTTAATCGTCATTAGCCCAAATGTTTTGTGGGCCTTAAAAAAAGTAAAATCCTTATTAAAATCCATCCCTTCACCATCCATTACGGTTCCATCTTCGGGATTTGTGTACTTAAAAGTGGATTCTGTAAATATCCAATTGTTCTTTTGGTCGAAAAATAACTGGTCGGTTTCCAGTTTTTTTCCGTCGTGGGTCTCTATGACCACATTTCCTTGCAAATCTATCAAATTAGTTTGTGAATATTGGATTCCATAATCCGCAACCACTGTACTTTTTTGATTTTCGTCGTCGTAAAACTCCACCTGAAGTCCTTCGGGAAAGGTTTTAAACTTGAATCTTTGATTATCAAAATCCTCGGACAACGGACTGGACAAAACGGCAATCCGTTTGGAATGTGCAGAATCCTGCGTTCCCATGGCCTCTTTGGTCTCGGTATAGGTCAAGGTGAAATTATGGGCCACTCCTTGCGGATACAATGGTTTTACGGCTTCTTCCCCTACTCTCCGGTAGTCGTCCCCACAGGACATAAAAAGCATTGCCACGGTAAAAACCGTGGCAAATCTGTTTAAAATATGTTTGGATGTTTGTTTCACCTTATAAACTAGGTACTTTAACACTACCTCCTACCCAACAGCTAAAGGTAATGGTCTGACCGGCTTTTCCTGAACTAAAGATCATTTCTTTGGTGGGAGCCTTTGCACTGTAACTTGCGGCAGTTTGGTTGGCACGTCCGCTCAATGCGGGATCAACCCTACCTGCCTTTCTTGCCATTTCGGCTGCTTTCCAGTACATCGCTCTTTTCTCGAACGGTGTGCTACCACAATCGTTGGCACTGGTCGCGTAAAGGTTGGCAATCAACAAATATGCTTTACCATTTGCCGGGTTGGCCTCGGTAGCTTTAAGTGCGTAGCTTCTTGCTTGTGATTTACTAGATCTTCTAACGGTTGTTGCAATCTTGTAAAGAATCTCAGATTTTTTGTACGCATCGGTTTCCAATTCCACAGCTTTGTTGAAATCGGCCAAAGCACCTTTTGTGTCACCTGCTTTTTGTTTTAATACACCGCCATACATATATGCATCTGCTGATGGATCCAAAGCCAACTGGGCCTCGAACAACTTTCTGAACATAGGGTCGTCCGTGCATTCTTTGGAGAACATTCTACCCACGGCACGCTTTACCCATTTTACGTCGTCCTTTTTCTCATCAAAGCTTTTCTCGTACAATGGAATTAGGTTATCGCAATCTGCCAGAGCACCTAATTTGGAGTCTACACTGCTTGCTACCTTACCGAATGATTCGGAGTTTACCGTGGCTACCCTAAGTGTTCTTTTTTCTTTAGAGGTCAATGTTCCCAAAGAGTCTTTTGGAAGAAGTTTGGTTACCACATCGGTCAACTTTTTATTTTCTTCTTCAATTTTTCCTGTAACATCATCGTAGGTATTGAATACATCCTGAAGGTCTTTTTTACCAGACCCGTGCAAATCCACTAAACTTGAGAAGTATAGGTACAATGCTCTCGGATTGGTGAAATTGGCCTGATCTTCTTGGAAGGCCTTGTCCAACAAGTTGAACAATTGCTCGTCCGATGCCATTTTGTTCTCGTACATCAACAGTGCTTTGTCTATAGCTACACCTGCTTTGCTGTACTTGGTAGGGAAATATTTTAGGCTGTTATCGTACAACGCCATCAAATCCTGAATAAAGGCATCTTTCTCTGCTCCTGTGGAGCTATCTATTTTTGCCTTTAGGATACGCTCTCCATAGGAGAAATTGGCTTTGTTGATATCTGGGCAACTTTCGTAAACCATTTTCCATGGTTCGTAAGCCGCATCGTAGTTTTTCACCTTTACGTGTTCTGCGTAAATAGACAGATTGGTCATACACTCGGGGTTCTGTGCTTGTGCCATACTTAATCCCGCCAACATCGTGACCATTATCATTGTTAAGTAGTGTCTCTTTTTCATCTTACTAATTTTAAAGCTGTTAAAGTACAAATTTTCATTAAAAAATCCTTCAATAGGACTTTCTATGGGTGGTTATTTATTAATTTTTCAAAAAATGGGCTTTTAATTTATTTTTCTTTGCTGAAACCATCTATCATTTAATGATAAGCCCACATTAACTTTGAAATAACTTTCCTCTATAAGGTTAGCATCGGTTGTTCCACGTCTTCCCAATTCAAATCCTAGGTTAAGATTGGAGAAGGATGACCCCAGCGGTAGACCAAGTCCAAAAGTTATGCCAAAATTATTTATTTCTTTTTCGTTCACTACCAAACCGCTTACATCGTAACGTAGGCCCGCACGATAGGTTACGCGTTTAAAGTAGCCCGATAATGCCCGGTAATCCGGCACCCAATACCCTCCAAAGGCGTAGGTGTTCGCATCGGAATAGGTTACATTTTCGAGTCCTAAAAATCTATTTTCAAAATCGCTCATTTGCTGAAAACTGTACTCTGCTCCTAAAAACCATTTCTTATTTTCACCAAAACCAAGACCCAAAGTGGTCCTAGTAGGGATTTTTAATTCGGTATTCCTAAGGTTGGAAGCATCCAAATCGACATCGACCACCTCAACATTGTTTCCATTGGAAAGCGAAAAAGACCCCAGGGTCTGCGTGTTTTTAGACACTAAATTCCCTTGTGTGTTGACCAAAACCGAAGTATACAGCGTGTATTTATCCTTAATGGTAGGGTTGTAATTCAAGGCATATTTAAAATCGTATCCATTTATTTTGGATTCGCGATTGTCCAATGTCCCAAACTGGACATCTTCCACACTTTGTATCCTCTGATATTCCAGGTTTCCAAAGTTATAGTTGACCGTTACCCCCAAACTTAAATTTTTAATGGGTTCAAACCCGACAGACGCGTACAATCGGTTTATACCTCCATCGCCTTCGTAAATATTGGTCACTTCGGCACCTTGTGCATTGTCCATCACCGAGTTAAGGCTATATCCTACCGAGGAGTAGGGCATTATCCCAAATCCGACTCCCAATTTATCCGCTATGGGAAAACCAATTGACAGATAATCTAAATTGGTCACGGATAGATTCTGCTCTTCGTTGAAGTCTTTTAGTCGGTATTCCCTATGTGAAATACCTGCCGTGTATGTGGTCAATTTTAGCTTGGAGTATGCCGCCGGGTTGGACAAATTAATGTGGATACTATCTCCGTACATACTTACACCGCCCATCATTTGGTTATCTACCGTCCCGTTGTTCCGATGGTCGCCCACTCCAAAGTAAGAGTATGGCGATATTGTTCCATTTTGTGCGAACAGACCATGGGCCGCCACGCAGAAAAAAGCGATCAAAATTTGTTTAATCATTCAGTTTGTGTTGTATTCCAGTAGGCAATTTAACCCCTCCAAGAGAAATTTGGAGTTCGCAAATATGGTGTTTTTTAGCCTTTTGTCAAAAAAATGGGAGTCTCCGCCTGTTAAAATAACTGTTAAATCTTGAAAACGAGATCGATATTGATCGATAACACCGTCTACCTCTTGGACTACACCATTGATTACACCACTGTGCATGCAGGATTCGGTAGAATTCCCGATAATATCCAAAAACTCCTCAGGCTTTAGCAAAGGTAGTCCGGCCGTTTGATCGTGCATGGCATTGTACCTCATTTGCACGCCCGGGGAAATAGCTCCTCCGACATATTCTCCAATATTGTTCACCAGATCGTACGTTATGCACGTGCCGGCATCGATAACCAAAGTATTCCCCCTTGGGTTGTGGTGATACGCTGCGGCAGCCAGGGCAACTCTATCCACCCCTAAGGTCTGTGGCGTGGCATAACTGTTTTTAAATGGGACTCTGGATGCATTGGTCAGTACGTGCACTTTGCAGAAAAGAGCAACCACATCCCGCTCTTTTCGGTCCAATTTACCCACAGACGATAAAATGGCTTGGTTGATCTGCGGATATTTTTCGAAGAGTTCCTTGATTTTTGATAAAAACAAACCGGATTCCGTTGTTTGATGAAAAATAATCCTTCCGTTCTCAAAAACAGCGAATTTGATGAGTGTATTACCGATGTCGATGACCAAGTTCATATTACAAAGATCGGGAATTGAAAAAAATCGGTACCTTTTTTTCGGGTTTTTGTTTGTATATCCTAATTTTGAAATTATATTTGCACCCGCTTTAGGGCATGGTACCTTAGCTCAGTTGGTAGAGCAACGGACTGAAAATCCGTGTGTCCCTGGTTCGATTCCTGGAGGTACCACATCAATAACCCACAACAAATGTTGTGGGTTTTTTGTTTTTTATTCTTACTAGTCCTTACTGCCCCACTACCTCAACGCTTCTTTTACTATTTTTAAATTCACTCGGACTCAATCCATATTTCTCCTTAAAGATCTTGGAGAAATAACTCCGACTCGTAAAACCAATGGAATAAACTACTTCCGAAATATTCATTTCGGTATTCGCAATATAATCACGGGCCAGCTCCAATCGCGCATGTCGAATATATTCCGTTACCGTTTTATTGTACAACAACTTAAAACCTTCTTGCAACTTGGCCTGGGTAAGGCCGGTTTCCGCGGAAATCTCTTCAAGGGAAAAATCCTTGGCAATATTTTTTTCTATTTTTTTGGCGTATTTCCGGATTGCCTTTAATTCTCGTTTGAGCAAATTGGTCTGCGGCCCCTTATTCTGGACTTCTTTATTGTGCTGTAAAATGTGCATGGACAGGATCTGATACACAAATCCCTCGATCATCATAATACGGACCATGCCTTTTGCCTTTACTTTTTTTATTTGTGATATGACCTCGGCAATCTTAAGGTTGTAGGAGCCGTAATAGGCGAATATCTTTTCGTGGTCGGTATCTAAAAAAACGCGGTACAATTGTTTGTTCAACTCTTCGCCCTGATTCAGTCTTTTGCGCAAAAATGGCTTTCTGCGCACTTGGATCACCGTTTGCGAAATCTTTACATCTTTCGGGAAATATCTGTCGCTTACCCCACCATCACGATTGGTTAAGATCACCGATTGAAATTGTTCCATGATCTTGATCTTGTCTTCTGGCTGATATCCAAATTTATGTCCGCAGTAGCCTTCGAGACAATAATAAAAATTAATAGGGTTGAACTCCGAAGTGTCCACTTTCATCAATACCTCATCAGAAAAAGTAATATCGAACTCCAACAGGCTCACTCCCCATTCAAAAATTATGAAACGTATGCTTCCGGTTGCCCTCTCATTGGCAACATTCAAGGAATACTGTCCCCATCGTTCCGTTATCTCTCCACCGATTACTTGCCTGATCTGCTCGACCGACTCTGCGGTATCCTGAGCACTTACCTCAATTGTTATCATTAAAAGGTCTCCCTGCTTTTTGTTCAACTATTGATCCTAACCCATAAAGATAGTCTTTGTTGGCGTTTGTACAACCATACATTTTGCCTTTAGAATGATTTTGAGAAAAATAAATGGAAAGCAACACGATTAAAACGGTTTGAGTCAAACTTTTTACCCATTTATCGATTACTTGGAGTCCATTATTAAAGATTATGATTTACAAGCTTTCAAATGATGCAGGGAGAGAAGCCATAGAAAAGGAGTTTGGAATCCCCTTCAGGTATCCAAATCTATACAGACCAAACCCAGTGATCAACGGTTTTCATGAAACCAACCTTAGTGTGGTGACCATGGAAGAACCAAAAGTAATCACATTTGCTATCTGGGGACTTATGCCCCAAAATTTTAAAGAAGACTGGCACATTTTCCAAGAGTACACCAACTCATTGAACGTAACATCCGTGGAACTCAACAGTGTTGACTGGATGAAGGATTCCTTTACCCAAAGACGTTGTTTGATCATTGTTAACGGCTTTTACACCTATTTATTGGAAAATGGCAATACTTATGGTTACCACATACAACAGGCATCTAAAAAACCTTTCTACCTTGCAGGAACCTATAATAGACTAGAGGACGGTTTTTTGTGCACTGCACTAATGGTCAACCGAACGCACCCTTTTATTTCCAAGTACCACAACATCAGCAATCTGGCACCCGTTATTGTTTCCAAAGAGAATGCACCCACTTGGCTCCAAAAAGAATCTCCAAAGGAGGGTTTATCGAACATTATTAACCACCCACAACAGTTGGATCTAATAGCCGAAGCCGTCCCAAGCAGATTTTTTCAACGCGAAAAGAGCCTATTTACCAGCGAACAACGTATTTAACTGGCTAGTGCACTATCGATTAGCTTTTGAGTCAAGATTAAAACCAAAAGCGACAAACTCCCGCTCCAAACCGACCGATATTTGTACTGTACTGATTAAGAGATAGTCAGACATTAACCTTAAAAACACAATCATTATGTTACGTTGGACAGTTACCTTTATCATATTGGCCATAATTGCCGGTATTTTCGGATTTGGAGGCATTGCTGCTGGAGCAGCCAGTATAGCCAAAATCCTATTCTTCATATTTATTGTATTATTTATCATCTCCCTAATAACAGGAAGAAAAAAATATAGATCACACACACTTAAAAAAAAGTATTAACCCTAAACATAAAGAACCCATGAAAAAGTCGATAAGTTTATTCACCATGTTAATTGCAATGGCACTAACGTTAAGTTTTACCAGTTGCAGGGAAACAAAAGAAGATAAGGCCGAAGAGGCCATTGAAGAAGTAGAAGATGCAGCAGAAGATGTTGGCGACGGTATTGAAGATGCCGCGGACGACGTGGAAGACGAAGTAGAAGATGCTGTGGACGATAGTCCTCAATAATCCTTTACTTCCCGACCGAACAACTCTGGCAATAGTTTTGCCAGAGTTTTTTTATTGTACCGATCCTCCCCTTACCTCACGATTTATTGGTAAATCCTGCTTAACTTAGAAGAAACGAACACCACCCTTTATTTGTGAAAACAACTTTCATTATTGTATATTTAGTTGTTTCCGTTTGGGCCATTGGGGCCATAATCTACCACGGAAGAAGGCCATCGCGCTCCATTAGTTGGGCATTCGCCATCATAGTTCTGCCCATATTCGGCGCCGTTCTCTATTACCTTTTTGGTATGAACCGCAGAAAATTCAAATTCTTCAATTCCAAAGAATTTGAAAAAAGAAACACCTATACCCACCCCAAGATATCGGCGCAGGACAAATTTAAGTCCCATTTTAACAAGGACATCCGAAAAGAAAGGCTCAATCGACTCATATCCAAAAGCTCCAATACCACTGCAAAAACAGGAAATAAAATAGCCGTTCTACAAGACGGGGCAGAAACCTTCAACGAACTCTTCAACGCCATGGAAGAAGCCAAAAAATTCATTCATGTGCAGTATTATATTTTAGAGAAAGGCGATTTATTCGATAAGATGTTGGACCTTTTCCAACAAAAGATTAAAGAAGGCGTAGAAATCCGGATACTCTACGATTCACTGGGCAGCTACCAACTGCGTGGGCGACCCAAAAAGAAATTTCAGGATATAGGGGTCAAAATACACCCCATAATGCCCATTCGGTTAAAGAACCTGTTGTTTTCTCTCAATTTTAGGAACCATCGCAAAATAGTGGTCATAGACAATAAAATAGCATTCACTGGCGGTGTTAATGTCTCCGACAAATACATTAAGCGCAAAAATGATCTAGGCAAATGGAAGGACACCCACCTGAAACTCGAAGGCCCCATTGTCAACGATTTGCACATGGTTTTTTTGAAAGATTACTTTTTTGCCAGTAAGCAGGAAGAGTTCAATATAACGGACTATTTGTTCGAACAAAAATCCAAAGGCGAAATAGAAGCTCAGGTCGTTGCCGGAGGCCCCGATTCCAAGCACCCGACCATAATGCAACAATATATAGGTATGATGAACCAGGCCAAAGCAACAGTTCGCATTGCCAATCCTTACTTTGTACCCGGCGAAGCATTTTTACAAAGTTTAAAGATCACCGCTCTCGAGGGAGTGGACATTACCTTGTTGGTCCCTAAAAAATCCGATTCCAAAGCCGCAAAGTTTGCCATGTTTTCACACTTTGAGGAATTACTGAAAGTGGGCGTAAAAATTTATTTACGGGAAGATTTTTCACACAGTAAAATTATGGTAGTAGATGATGACCTCACATCTATCGGGTCGGGAAATTTTGATATTCGAAGTTTTGAACTCAACTACGAGACCAATATTCTTATCTACAATACAGAAATAAATAAGGAACTAACATTGGAGTTCGACAGAATCTGCAAAAATGCAAATGAAGTTACGTTGGAAAGGTTCCAAAACCGTGGCCTTTGGCTCAAATTCCTCGAAGGGCTCTTCAAATTCTTCAAACCGCTTATTTAGCACAATAAATTAATGGTTTGCATCAATCATTAAATGATTTAAGACAAGTAAAAACAGGGTTGAGACTACCTTTGTCTCAAAATAAAACAATCATGAAAAATTTACTTGTATTTCTATTTTTTATTGGAGCAACAACCATGAGCGCTCAGAGTATTTCCAAAAATGCCCTGGGTATTAGAGTAGGTGACAACGACGGTTTTGGAGGCGAGGTTTCTTATCAGCGATACTTGAAAGAGAACAACAGATTGGAGTTCGACCTGGGTTGGAGGGATTCCGACAATGTCGAGGCCTTTAAATTGGTGGGACTCTACCAATGGGTAATGCCCATTGATGGTGGTTTTCATTGGTATGTTGGTGCCGGTGGAGGTATAGGTTCCTTTGATGCCGGTGAAAACGACGGGGCCTTTGCCCTTATAGCAGGAGACCTGGGAATTGAATACGATTTTGATATTCCTCTATTGATCTCACTGGACATGAGACCTGAAATTGGTTTTAATGATGATTATTCCGATGACCTTGATCTGGATATAGCCCTAGGTCTGCGATACCAATTCTAAAAAAGCAACATTCAACCAAATAAAAGGGCAACACAGTTTTGCCCTTTTTTTTAACCCTTTCATTTTGAAAAAAAGACTATTGCTCCTTTTTGTATTTTTTATCTGCTCCTTTATTATGATCACATTTTTTAAAAAACCTAAAAGCACCGTTCCCAAGAATATTCGTCAAGAGGTAAAAACGGCGCTGAGCTATTTTCCCGAACTGGATGGTATTCCAATTCGTTTCAAGTTCAAGAAAAGTATAAAAAAATCGGTGATGCTCGCGCAGCCCACCTGGAGTGGACTGTTAAAACCCCGAAAGGAACGGAGTTACGTAATTCTTATCAGCGAAAAGTTTAAAATATCGGGAGAAGAATTCAAAACTGTGGATGTCCCGCGCGATGTGCTCATTGGGTGGATAGGGCACGAGCTCGGACATGTAATGGATTACCAACAGCGAGGAAATTTAAACTTAATGGGATTTGGAATTAGATATGTAATGCTTAAAGAATTTGTGAAAAAAGCGGAGCGAGCTGCCGACTCGTTTGCAGTATCGAGAGGCATGTCCAATTATATCTTAAAAACTAAACGGTTTATACTGAACCATGCCAATATAGACAATGGGTATAAAGAACGAATCAAACAATATTATCTGTCGCCGGACGAAATTATGGAAATGGTAAAAAAACAAGACTCCACGAACAACAAGGACCTTTTATAATTGTTGGGATATAAAATCCTCCCATTCCTGAAAGCGTTCCTCTCCCATCACTCTTTCCATTTTTACCTGTCCACCTTTTTTCTTGTTGGCACCACTCCATTCCGCAAACATTTGCTGCGGTACAAACCGCACCTTGACCCCTTGCAAGGCCTTGCTACGGGCGACCTTATAATTTTTATTGGCGTTTTGTAGATAATTATCCAAAATCTGGGCGGTGTTATCCCTGTCCAACTTTTTATCGGAGCCCAAGTACCACGAATGATAAAACCCATCGTCAAAACGTTTGGCGCACAATGTAAATTCCGGCACTTTTATGTTCAGTGTATCTTCCAGGTGTTTTACCGCATCGTTTAACTTGTTCACGGAAAGTTGGGAGCCAACGGTATTCAAAAAGAATTTGGTGCGACCGGTAATTTTAATTTCGGCCCGCTCTACATCCGTAAACGCAATAGTATCCCCAATGATGTACCGCCAAGCACCGGCCACTGTAGATATAATTAGCACATAATCCACGTCCTTTTCCACCTTGTCCAATGTAAGCGATGGAGCATCTTCCGTTAAAGACCCATCTTGGTTGACATATTGGGGCTCGAAAGGGACAAATTCAAAATAAATACCATTGTCCGTAATCAACTTCATTGCAGTGGTCTCCGGCCGCACTTGGCAAGCAAAAAATCCTTCGGAAGCCAAGTACGTATCGATTACCTGAATGGGACGGCCCAAAAGAGCATTAAAGCTTTTCTCATAAGGATCAAAAGCCACCCCCCCGGAAGTATAGGCCCGTAGGTTGGGCCATATTTCGTGAATATGGTTCACCCTATGATATTCCAGTACTTTTTTGAGCATTAGCTCCATCCAAGAAGGAATACCGCTCAATGCACCAATATCCCAGTTTTTGGCATGTTTGGCTATGGACAAAACCCGCTCGTCCCAATCATCTATTTTAGCAATCTTTTCTCCGGGCTTGTAATATTTTTTAAACCAAAATGGAATATTGCTGGCGCTTATCCCGCTTATTTCACCTTCCTTTTTTCCGTCCCGTTCCTCTAAATTGGTAGAACTGCCCAGCATCATAATCTCTTTTTCAAAAAAATCCGCTGGCATATCAAAATTGCTCATTGCGAACACTTGTTCTCTACCTGCTCGAGTAATGGAATGGAGCATGTCGGTGGTTACGGGTATCCGTTTGGATTTTTTGCCGGTGGTTCCCGAAGAAAGTGCGAAAAAATCCGGACTGCCCGGCCAAGCCACATTGGGTTCCCCGTTTATGGTTTTGTCCCACCATTCGGATTTTATCTTGTTATAATCGAAATAGGGTACGGAGTCCGAAAACGTCCTTTGGATATTTTTGGAATTCAAAATGGAATCGAAACTATACTTTTTTCCAAATTGGGTGTCCTTGGCCTTTTCCAGTAGGTCCACCAATACCTTATGTTGCTCTTTTGCCGGATCACCTTCTATGCTTAGGGCGTCTCGCGCCTCGATAACTCCTTTTATAATATTTCCTATAATCGCCATTTTGGGTTTTTTGTTTTACTCAAAAGTACCCAGTGGAGCTCGGAGAGTTTTACTCAATCCATATTTAAATTAACGTAAATGATCTTAAAAATTAAGGCTAACCTGCAAGGACGAGGATACCTTAACCCCTTTTTTTGGTTTTGGCTGAACAAGATTGTTTTTAATTTTTGAAAAAAGTGGTTCTGGAGTTTCCTCATTGACCAAAACATAACCGTTGGATGGATTAATTTGCATTACGACCAAAGAAAGGTATTCCATTAAGTGTTCTGCCTCACCAATGAGTATCTTTACCACCTGTAACCGAACTGCATATTCCAGTTCTACGCGCTGGAAATGGTCCAAACCCTTGCCGCTTTTCAAAGATTTCCAGATTATTTTCAAAATAAATTTTTTACAAAAAAAATCTAAATAATATTTAGATAACAATTTATTTACATTAATTTAATATTGACAAATTGATCTCCGAACATCAATTATAATCGCAACTTAGAATAGACAAGGCATTCCATAAATACCGATACTCAACTCCTATGAGTTTCACTCTTTTAGATTTTGATAGGACTTTAGTAAATTGACTTCTTAATGTTTTCATAAATATGAAAATCAAATGGTTCCATAGGCAAAAAATATCAAACTAACTCTTATATTTAGCCGATTGCGAATAATTTTAAAAATAAAAAATGACCCAAGATCTATTAATTGAAAAGGCAGAGGAGTTTGAAAAAAGACCCATGAGCCACATGTCCACAAGTGATAGGGTTGAGGCCTCGAGAGAAGCAAAAAGTTTAATCCTATCCATTAACGAGATATATAAGAAAACCAAGGATTCCAAGTTAATGGAAGTTATGAAGAACATTACCGCCAAAAAGCGCAAAATCGAAAAGCGCCTAAAAGGTACCCCACTGGTTTAAATAATTTTATACAAATCTATTGCGAAAGGGCGTTGGTTAGGACCAACGCCCTTTCGCAATACTACAAACAAGCTTCCTCACAATTATTTAACCTCTTGCTTATCAGTAAGAAATAGGAATTTATTTTCTATTTCCTTCTACCAAAAAGGTTGTTTTCCCATCTACATAGCTTTTACGACCACTTATGTTGCATTTGCCGCAACCAATAAAAATATGCATTGGAGTTATTGGTGTTTTAGATAATTTAGGTCTGTAGTTTTAACTCAACTAAATCAAAAACACCCAAAAAATGAACACTATAGAAGCAAAGTTAGGATACTTGTTCTGGTATGCTGTAATTGCACTGTCCGTCTACTCCCTATTAAGTAGTATTTATCTCTACTTTAATTAAGCTATACTAAACACCGACCAAAATATCCTCAGTTAGTAATGTGTCTGATCAGGCTCCTTTTTAGGGGCCTTTTTATTTCCATTCCATTTTAGGGAGCATTATTTCCCTTTTATTGTGAGAGCTCTCCACATTGATCAGTACTTCGTTCAAAAAAGAAATGGCCTCGCCAATATGGGGGCCTTTGTTCAACATAACACATTCGGCCTGTACAGAAGATGTAATATCCGTAATCTCCGACCTGGATGGCATCCCCTTTTTTGCCAATCCCTCCAAAACTTGGGTGGCCCAAACTACCGGGACATGGGCGGCACTTGAAAAGGAAAGTATCCCTTCTTGTACCATCCCCATGCTCTTCCAACCCACCTCAAGAGCAAGATCTCCTCGAGCTATCATTATCCCTATCCGTTTTCGCTGCATTGCCATAATTAAAATATTGATAAGGTTTTGGTACGCTAATTTGGTCTCTATTTTTAAAATAACCCCCAAATTTACACCTGCGCCCAATCTTTCCAATTCAACATATAGCTCATTAACGTCTTCTGCATTGTTCACATAGGAATAATTGACAATGTCCGCGTTTTCGACCACAAATTTGAGATTCTGCCTATCCTTTTCGGTCAATCCGGATATACCCAGATCCAAAGTCGGAAAATTAATTCCTTTTTCTCCTTTTAATTTAGAGCCTCCCTCTCCTGCTCTAGTTATCTCAACCCGAAAAGAATCTGCCCCCACCGATACGACCTTGCCTTCAATCTTACCATCGTCGAACAGAATGGGCGCTCCGGTTTCCACCCTTTGAATTATTTGAGGAGGCACGCAACTTACCTCTGCTGGCACTACCACCTTTCCCTCATGGTCCAACGTTGCCTCTACGGCAACATCCGATCGGCCGGTAACCACGAGCACATCGCCTTTGTTGAGTCGTAAAAATTCTTTTCTCTTCTTTTTCTTCTTTTTATGGTAACCTAATTCAATTTTTCCTGTTCTTACTTTGGCTCCTGACAAATCCATGGCGACCTTTACCGTAGTGTTGCACTCCAGCGCCGCCTTTCTAACATTCCTTATAATGGCCGACCATACCTCCGGGGAATCGTGGGCACAATTTATTCGAGCACAATCCATTCCATTTTTAACCATTTCCAAAACCAATCCATAATTCTCTGCCGCCTCGGTCGGCTGGGTGACCATTATGCGAACTCTTCGCGATCTTTTGGATTTTCCGAACAATTTGTTGGTATGTTTTTTTAACAGCTTTGCCCCGGCCCCAATGCCCAAGATTCTATCCTCTGCCAAATCTGGTGGCATACCCATCAAACTATGAACAATAAGTTTTAGTTTGAGTAAGCTTCCCAATATATTTCCTTCGGAATTGGCCAAACGTGTCAGTCCCAATTGCTTGAGCCCTTTTTGCATTTTTCTTGCATCAAAACTTCGAAAAGCCGCATAGTGCATTAGATTTTTTACACTCTCCTTGTACGTTCGGGACACCATTTCCACCAATTCGTAGCCCTCAAGGTCTTTTTCCTGAATCAGCTCTATGACCTGGTCAATTTGTACTAGTATTTTTTGAAGTTGATCTTCCGTAAGGCCCATACCTACTTTTTACTACAAAGATGAGCTTGAAACTTTATAAAAAAACTGATGTTCATCAGGCAGTGCTACTTTGCTCAAAATGTTTTATAATGATGATGAAGCTGCACTTTCTGCCTTGTTCTTCACAAGAATGTTGGCACCTTCAAAAATCCATACCCGCCATATCCTTTCTTGGAAAAAATTCATCTTTTTTGAAAGGAACGAACCTAAAAATCTACCTATCTTTAAGCATCGATTTGCAACAACAACCAAATATAAATACGTTGAGCAAAAATCTACTTCTTATCCTAACACGAAATCCGGAACTTGGCAAATGTAAAACCCGTTTGGCAGCAAAAGTGGGAGATACGGCTGCTCTGGATATTTATAAGTTTCTTTTACGCCATACGGTTTCCATTACCCAAGATCTACAAGTAGAGAAATGGGTCTTGTATTCTGAAAATATTTGGGAAGACGATATTTGGAGCAACCTTGGCTATAAAAAAAAATTGCAGGTCGGGGAAGATTTGGGCGAACGCATGTCACATGCGTTTGCCGAAGGTTTTAGGGCAGGATTCGAGAATATTATTGTTATTGGTAGCGATATGTTCCATTTGGACCAATCCGATCTGGAAAAAGCGTTTATCCAACTCCAATCCAACGATTACGTAGTGGGACCTGCCGAAGATGGTGGATATTATCTTTTGGGGATGAAATCCCTGCAAACAGCATTGTTCGAGAACAAAGCATGGGGAACCGATACCGTTTTGTCCGATACCCTAAAAGATTTAAGATCCAAAACCGTTTATTTTTTGGACGAGAGAAACGATGTTGATCATTACGAAGACATTAAAGATATTGAGGCCTTTGAGCCATTTTTAAAACACATTGAGCCATGACACAAAATCAAATCGACGAATCGGTAGATTATTTAAACAAAAGAGGTTTTGAAAATCCTGAAATAGGCATTGTACTCGGAACAGGGCTTGGTCAACTCATTGACAGCATCGAAAACCCGATTGAGGCCCATTACAACCATATACCCCATTTCCCGTTGGCCACTGTAGAATTCCATACCGGTAAGTTGATCTACGGAACCATTGAGGGCAAATCCGCAGTGGTAATGCAAGGGCGTTTTCATTTATACGAAGGCTACGATTTTTTGGACATTACCTATCCGATACGGGTAATGCACCAACTGGGCATAAAAAAACTGTTCGTTTCCAATGCCGCAGGGGCTATTAACCTAGAATTTAAAAAAGGCGACATTATGCTGATCGAAGACCATATCAACCTACAAGGCGGCTCCCCATTGGCATTTAAGAATGTGGGTGAGTTTGGAGATCGTTTTGTGGATATGAGCGAGCCCTACGACCTGCAAATGCGACAAAAGATAGAGCAAATAGCCACTAAAGAACATATTTCCCTAAAAAAGGGCGTCTATGCCTCGGTCGTTGGTCCACAATTGGAAACCAAGGCAGAATACCGCATGTTGAAAATAATGGGTGCCGATGCGGTGGGCATGAGTACCGTTCCAGAAGTTATAGTAGCCAATCAACTACGGTTACCTATTGTGGCGGTCTCGGTATTGACCGACGAATGCGACCCGGATAACCTACAACCCGTAAAGGTTCAAGAAATTTTGAAGATAGCTGGTGAAACCGAACCCAAAATGATTAGACTATTTAAAGAATTAATAAAAGAATTATGAGCTATTTAGATGCAACACAAAACCTTTACAAAGAAGCTGCGCTAACACCAGATGTGGGACTTTGCTGTACCACCAACCCGATTTGGCAGTTTCCAGGGCTTTCCATTCCCAAAATAATGCAAGAGATGAACTACGGCTGCGGCAGCACTGTATCTGCCCAAGATTTGGTAAATGAGCCCAACATACTTTATGTTGGTGTTGGCGGTGGAATGGAACTTTTGCAATTCTCTTATTTTTCGCGAAAAAAGGGAAGTGTGACTGGTGTGGATTCGGTAAATGAAATGTTGGAGGCCTCTCGAAAAAACTTCAAAATAGCGGAAGAGGAAAACGATTGGTTCAAAAGTGACTTTGTAAACTTGGTAAAAGGAAACGCATTAAACCTTCCTGTTGCCGATGAAAGTATAGACGTTGCAGCTCAAAACTGTCTTTTCAACATTTTTAAACTGGATGACCTAAAAAAAGCGGTTTCCGAAATGTACCGAGTTTTAAAACCTCATGGCAGACTGGTAATGAGCGACCCTGTTTGTGAACAACCTATGAGCGATGAGCTACGCAACGACGATCGTTTAAGGGCGCAATGCCTAAGCGGGAGCATTCCACTTAAGGAATACATTAAAGTTTTGACAGACACCGGTTTCGGAACCATTGAGATAAGAGGAAAACGATCTTACCGGGTTTTATCGCCCAACCATTACCCAACGAACGAAATTATCCACATTGAGTCCATTGAAATTGCTGCCATAAAAGACCCAATGCCCGAAGACGGCCCTTGTGTTTTTACAGGTAAAACCGCCATCTATTTTGGTAATGAGGAGTTTTTGGATGACAAAAAAGGGCATGTTTTGCTGCAGAACCAACCTTTAGCCGTTTGTGATAAAACTGCTGCAGCTTTGGCCAAGGTCTCCGATGAAATCTATATTAGCGAAAGTACCTACCACTATAACGGGGGTGGATGTTGCTGATTTGAAGAAGACCAATAGTTTCCTTTGAAGCCAAGCAGGCAGTGTGGTCAATTCTCGAATTTCACATCAGCATAGTCATTCATAATGCCATTGCGGATCAAATTGGCAAATTCTTCTTTGTTCGGTTTAATGGAGATTTTACTATCTGACTCTGGAGATGTCTTTTCCAGGGTCAGCAAGCTTATAGCGGGTAGTATGTTTTTTGCCAAAAAAAGGCTGCTTTGGTCTTCAAAAATATGACTGGCCTCATCCAGTGTTCTATTGGAGACACTGTTTTCTTTAAACACATTCTGGATGCTTTGCGCAAAACGTTGACCTTGTGAACTTTTGTTGTAGTGATAGACCGCAACATCCATGGTGTTGCTCCCAGAAACATTTTCACTGCGGATAACCAGTACACGCTGATATTTACCTTTGTGCTGCAGATATCGTTTATTGATTACATTTACGTAGTCGCCCATCGGATTTTCGTTGGATGCACTTGCTAAGGGCGTATCTTCTTCCATAATGTACACTTTAGCGCCATGCACCATAAGTTCGGCTGCCAATTGTTGAGAAATATCCCTTAAAAAACTATCTCCTTCACTCCTGTTTTCCGCAATTAGGTAATATACAGCATCTTTTAATTTTTCGCTCTTTAACGACATTTGTGCAAGTTCCTTATCAAAAATTGGCGCCTCTTCTTCATTTTTGGGTGCTACGATTATACCTGTTTTTTTAAAGGAATCGCTAGCATTGGGTATTTTATATTCCGTACCCAGTTTTAGCGCACTGCCTTCTTTTATTTTATCTGAATTTAACGCTAAAAACTCGCCATAATGCTTTACCGGGTCCAGCCCCTGTTTACGAAGCAAAGAAAAAATACCGTCTCCTTGTTCTGCAATCGCAATGGTATATTGGTTTTCTTGGGAAAAAATAAACGTACAGGCCCAAACCCAAAATAGAAGGGATAATCTAAAATTCATTTTTAGTATGTTTTTGGGTGGGATGCCCTACAAAGATGGTAAAAAAACTGTTCTGATTATGTTTTGACCGGGAAAAAATTTCAGTAGATACACCAAAACCATCAAAGCCTTGTTTTTCTTTCTTGGGAATATTGCTTTCGAATAACGGATTCGGCAGGTTTATTTTGTGGGGTAAACCTATTATCCTCATGTCCACCTACCTCATTATGTTGCATAAACCATTTCCAGACAAAACCTCCAGCAAACCAGCTCTCGGACCAAAACTCATCGAACAATACCTGGGTGGCCCTTGCCTGTGCCTCAAGATTGACATCGGTTTGGTTACGATCCACCAACCATGGTTTTTTCCCTGTAAAATCCATGCTCCTATACCCAAATTCCGTAAAAAGAATGGGGCTTTTTTTGTTTTTGGAAACCTCTTTTAATTTTGCTTTCCATGGTTGCCATCCTTTTGAAAGTGTTTCTACGGATGGATTTTCCTCTTCGCAAAGGGGAAAGTAGGCGTTTACCCCAATATAATCCAATCGGGACCAAAATGGTGTTTTTGCATACTCGTCCCAATTGGCTGCATAAGTAATTTCGCCATGATACACATGTCTGACCTTTGTGATGAGTTCGCTCCAAAATTCGGGGCGTTCGTTTACAAAAACCTTAAGCTCGGTACCTATACAGAATATATCGCTTTGAGTTTCCTCCGCTAAAGTTGCATATAGCAGAATAAATGCTTCGTAAGCTTCTTCGAATTGTTTCCAATCCGCTTCTGTCAACATTTTCAAGTTACCCGTAAAGGCTCCCCTGCTGATCCAAATTTGAGGTTTTACCATAATCCTGACCCCATTTTGGTGCATTTTTTGGATATACTGCTCAACCCCTTCCCTGCGCTCTCCGAACCATTGCCTGTCGGAATCAAAAACCAAATCCGGTGAATTTATATCACTCGTAAAACCAAATGGCATAATGGCCGCATAATTGGCCTGGACATTAAGTACCGGATCGATATGCTGTTGCGAAGCTTCCTCACCAGAAGACACAAAACTAACACCGTTGACCTTATGGAATTTAGCGCTGCTGCAAGACACCAACACCGTGGCACAAATAAAAATGATCTTCTTCATAATGATTGTAGACCTACTAAATTACTAATTTTAAAACATCGTGAGACTCCCAAAATCTTATTAAATTACTTTCGCTTGTTAAGTTCGCCCTATAAAGTCGACGTATTAAACAATCAAATTAAACCTATGGAACACGTTGTTATTATTGGAAACGGTATTGCCGGTGTTACGGCTGCCCGACATATTCGAAAGTTGTCCGATAAAAAAATTACCATTGTTTCCGCCGAATCCAAATACTTTTTTTCACGCACTGCCTTAATGTACGTGTACATGGGGCATATGAAGTTTGAACATACCCAACCTTATGAAAACCATTTTTGGAAAAAGAACGGAATTGATTTGATGGAAGGCTTTGTGGACAAGGTGGACACCCAGAACAAACTTCTAAAAATTAAAGGCGCTGCCGACCTCAAATACGATAAACTAATTATAGCAACCGGCTCCAAGCCCAATAAATTTGGCTGGCCAGGTCAGGATTTGGATGGGGTACAAGGGCTCTACTCCAAACAAGACTTGGAGTTATTGGAAGAAAACGCCCCGAACAACAAAGTGTGTAAACGTGCCGTGATCGTAGGTGGTGGATTGATCGGTATTGAATTGGCAGAAATGCTGCGTACCCGAAACATCCCTGTTACCTTTTTGGTACGCGAAACCAGCTTTTGGAACGGGGTACTGCCAAGTGGCGAATCGGAAATGATCAATGAACACATTCGGGAACACCACATAGACCTACGTTTGGGTACTTCCTTAAAAGAAATAATTCCAGATGAAAACGGAAAAGTAAAGTCCGTGGTGATAGAGGAGACAGGCGAGATAATAGATTGCACCCTTGTTGGTTTGACCGCTGGGGTCACACCTAATATTGATTTTCTGAAAGATTCAGGTATTGAGTTGGGACGGGGGGTAAAAGTGAACCGTTTATTGGAAACCAATACTAAAGATGTTTATGCCATTGGCGATTGTGCCGAACAGCATGAGGCCATTGGAAACCGTCGCCCTATTGAGGCTGTTTGGTACACCGGCCGGATGATGGGAGAGACCCTTGCCCAATCGATTTGCGGGAATCCCACCGAGTACAAACCGGGACATTGGTTCAATTCGGCCAAGTTTTTGGACATTGAGTACCAAACCTATGGTTGGGTTTTTTCGGAAAGAAGAAAAAAAGATTCCGAAACCCATTTTCATTGGCGGCACCCCAAAGAAAAAATTTGCTTAACGATTGCGTTCAATAAAGATTCCAATGCCTTTTTGGGCATCAACACCTTTGGCATTCGCATGCGCCACGAGATATTCGACCGTTGGCTGAACGAAAAAAGAGATATCGATTTTGTAATGGAGCATCTGGTTGACGCTAATTTTGATCCAGAGTTCTACAAACGTTTTGAAAACGAAGTTGTATCCCAGTACAATAGCGACTTTCAAAAATCCATCAGACTGAAAAAGAAAAACCTAAAACGCATCTTCCAGATCGCCTAACCGAATATTATGAGCACTTTTGACAAAAGCATGGCCCTGACCGGGGAACCCCCAAAAAGCCTAAGTACAATTCAAAAACTGGCAACATTATTGGGTCTTTCCGGCCTTGGCATTTTTTTACTTGCCATGTTCAACATCAACTTCCCGAACAAGGTGTTATGGCTTTCCATATCGCTATCAGCTATTGCGATCGGTATTATTTGGTTCTCTTGGGATGCCTACAGCAACAAACTTCCTGGTATAAAAAACGATGGGGTCTGGTTCAAATCCATATCCAGTCGCGGATTATGGGGTTGGGTGGCCGGAATTGCTCTTACCGGATTTTATATCGTATTATATTTTTACCCCGAATACCTTGGCCTTGTCAGCGATGGTGCAAATAAAGGCATAATTGCACTTTTTGACCCTTTGAGCAGGCTTTTGAGCGGAAATCCGGCCAGTCAATGGTTTGTTTACGGCACATTATATACGGTGGCCATATTGGCTTTTGGCATAAAATTTCTCTGGAAATACCGTCACAACCGTTACGAAAAGCTGCGTACCATTAGTGTAATGTTCTTTCAAACCGCTTTTGCCTTTATCATACCAGAATTAATGGCCCGTTTGAACGGTCACAAAATCTTGAACGGCGGAAGCCTTCCTTATTATGACCTAAAGAACGTTTGGCCGCTCAACTATTACAACTTTGAAAGTTACCGTATCAAAGCCTTTTTAAGTTCAGGTGAAATTGGTTTTGCTTTATTGATATTTGGTATCCTTTCCATTTTTGTGATTACCCCTATCCTTACCTATAAATATGGTAAAAGATGGTACTGCTCCTGGGTCTGTGGTTGTGGCGGTCTTGCGGAAACTGCCGGTGATTCGTTTAGGCAATTGAGTGATAAATCCACATTTGCTTGGAAAGTGGAACGCTGGGTAGTGCACAGCGTAGTGGTTTTTGTAACTTTAATGACCACTGCGGTAATCTATTCTTATTTGGGAACCGACACCAGTAAGTATTGGTTGACCAAAAGCACATTCCTTTTAAGTGTAGGTGGTTTGCTGACCTTGGTATTTGGCTGGGTCATGATCTTTAAACGAGAACAGCTTCAAAAAGATGCCCTTTACGGAGCCATTGGTTACTTTGTAATTATAATAGCTTTGATCGGGTTTCACTTTTTTAGTGGCGAAGGAGAAGTATTCCTATTCAAGTCCGGCACACTTCGTAAATCTTATTCTTTTTTAATAGGCAGTGTTTTTTCTGGAGTTATCGGCACAGGGTTCTATCCCATTTTTGGGAGCAGGGTCTGGTGTAGGTTTGGTTGCCCCATGGCGGCCATACTGGGCTTTCAGCAACGACTTTTTTCTCGATTTAGAATAACAACCAATGGAGGGCAATGTATTTCTTGTGGTAACTGTTCCACCTACTGCGAAATGGGGATCGATGTAAGAGCCTATGCGCAAAAAGGAGAGAACATAGTTCGCTCCAGCTGTGTGGGATGTGGCATTTGTTCCGCCGTTTGCCCAAGAGGCGTCCTAAAATTGGAGAATGGGCCTTTGGAAGGAAGAATTGACAGCAATCAGGTTTTATTGGGCAACGATGTAGATTTAATGTCCCTAGTGAACAAGAAGTAGTTGTTTTCTCTTTTTGAAAAATAAAATAAGCATTCCTAGGAAAATTTTAGTTTTGCCACCTAAACACAAACTACAATTAAGCTGAACCAATGGCAGACATAAAAGTCATTATTCCTGCAATCAACGAAGGAGATTCCATTGGTCTGGTGGTTTCGGAAATCCCCGATCATGTCTCGGAAATAATCGTTGTGGACAATGGTTCCGGAGACGATACCGTGGCAAATGCAAAAAAATCGGGGGCAACCGTGGTCATGGAAAACCGCAAGGGCTATGGCTTTGCCTGTTTAAAAGGGCTTAAATATATCTCCGAACAATCCAAAACACCCGACATTATCGTATTTATCGACGGAGACTATTCGGATTATCCAGAAGAATTGGATAAGATAGTGGCCCCTATTTTGGAAAATGATATTGATTTTGTGGTCGGAGCAAGAAAAAAGTCGCTCCGTGAAACAGGTTCCATGACTCCTCAACAGGTGTTTGGAAACAATCTGGCCACATTTTTAATGCGTTTGTTTTTTAAATCAAAATTTACGGATTTAGGACCATTTAGGGCAATTAAATACGAAAAGCTCAAAGAATTGAACATGCAGGACACAACTTATGGCTGGACTGTGGAAATGCAATTGAAAATTCTGAGAAAAAAAATGTCATATATCGAAGTACCAGTGCGTTACAAACGAAGAATTGGCATCTCAAAAGTTTCAGGTACCATAAAAGGTACTATATTTGCGGGCATAAAAATATTGGGTTGGATCTTTAAATACAGTTTAAAATAATGGGACTTGCTATTGCTTACATCATAATTGCTATTTATAGTATCGCCTTGATTTTGATTTTTTTCTACAGCCTTGCCCAATTGAATCTTCTGATAAACTACCTTGGCTACAAAAGACGAAACGAGGAAGCTCCCAAGTTTAATCTGTTAGATCCAAAAGAAATACCATTCGTTACCATTCAACTCCCCATCTACAATGAGGAATACGTAATGGAGCGTTTACTGGACAATATTGCCAAAATAGAATATCCCAAAAGCAAGTTGGAGATCCAAGTACTGGACGACTCCACCGACGATTCCGTGATAGAAACCGCTCGCAGGGTTCAAGAACTCCAAGAAACCGGACTGGATATTCAGCATATCCGCAGGGAAAACAGAAAAGGTTTTAAAGCCGGCGCCCTTAAAGAAGGCCTGGAAATCGCCAAGGGCGATTTTATAGCCATTTTCGATGCCGATTTTCTACCCGAAACGGACTGGTTAAAAAAGACCGTACCTTATTTTAAAGATCAAGAAATCGGTGTGGTTCAGACCCGTTGGGGGCACATCAACAGGGATTATTCTACCCTAACCCGCATCCAGGCCTTTGCCTTGGATGCCCATTTTACCCTGGAACAAGTTGGCAGAAACTCCAAAGGACATTTTATCAATTTTAATGGTACTGCTGGTATTTGGAGAAAACAATGTATTCTGGATGCAGGTAACTGGGAAGGCGACACCCTTACCGAAGACTTGGATTTGAGCTACCGTGCCCAATTAAAAAACTGGAAATTCAAATATTTGGAAGACGTAGAAACCCCTGCAGAACTTCCTGTGGTGATCAGTGCCGCCCGTTCCCAACAATTTCGTTGGAACAAAGGAGGTGCAGAAAACTTTAGAAAAACGGTTTGGAGCGTTGTTACCTCCAAAAATATACCGTTTAAAACCAAGTTTCATGGTGTAATGCACTTATTGAACAGCTCAATGTTCCTTTGCGTTTTCATTGTGGCTTTATTGAGCATTCCCATGCTCTACATAAAAAACACATACGGCCATTTGGGATGGGTGTTCGAGGTTACCAGCTTTTTTATCCTCAGCACCATAATCCTGTTTGTTTGCTATTGGTTTACCTATAAAAGTATACAAGGGAGCAGTTTCGACAATTTTGTGGATTATATAAAACTCTTTTTCACCTTCTTCTCGGTGGCGCTGGGCTTTTCTTTGCACAATACCGTGGCCGTTTTGGAAGGGCATTTAGGCAAGCGAAGTGAATTTGTAAGAACCCCTAAGTTCAATATCAATAACCTTTCCGATAGCTGGAAAGGCAATAAATATTTGACCAACAAGCTATCGCCGAACATGATCTTGGAATTCGCTTTAATGATCTATTTCCTATTTGGAATGTACAGTGCCATTCCTTTGAACGATTATGGATTGTTCCCATTCCACCTAATGTTGTTTTTAGGTTTTGGATTTGTTTTCTTTAAATCCATAACGTCCAAAGCATAAACCAAAACCATGCAATCTTACTGGCGACTGCATAGATATCCCATTCTTTTTGCCGTCGCGTGCACATTGTTTTATTGGAGCTTTGCATATAATCTCGTCAGAACCGATTTTACAAAGCTCTTAATGCTTTTTGGGGCACTCTTCTATCTTACCTCCAAAATACTCCAATTCGAAAAGTGGAACTATAAGTTTCTATTGGGCATAGGAATCTTGTTTCGATTGGTTTTTCTATTCGCCGAACCTAATCTATCGCAAGATTTTTATCGTTTTATTTGGGACGGTGAACTCATAAAAAACGGTATCAACCCCTATTTGTACACCCCTGACCAAATTATGGAACAGGGCGAGATTGCGTTTACCGGTATCAACAAACTTTATGCCGGCATGACGGACCTCAACGCTCGACATTACAGTAATTATCCACCGATCAACCAAATCCTTTTTGCACTATCAGCTGTATTGGGAGGCGGAAGTGTAGTGGGATCCATGATCGTTTTACGGTTGATTATAATCCTTGCGGACTTAGGAATGCTATTTTTTGGACGAAAACTTCTTCAAAACCTCAATAGGGCCAACCACTTGGCATTTTGGTACTTTTTAAATCCATTGGTGATAATTGAGCTCACAGGAAATCTCCATTTTGAAGGGGTCATGCTCTTCTTTTTTATTTGGGCCATTTACCTCTTATCAAAAAACAAATGGCTGTGGGCCAGTCCTATTTATGCCATTTCCATAATGGTAAAATTGGTCCCCTTGATCTTCCTGCCCATATTGGTAAAATACCTAGGGCTCAAAAAGAGTGCTATTTTTTACATTCTGGTCATAGCTGGCTGTATTATGCTCCTTCTTCCCTTCTACTCATCTGTATTTGTTGATAATTATACAGAGACCGTCGGACTTTGGTTTTCCAATTTCGAGTTCAACGCCAGTGTTTACAATGTGGTAAAAAACATAGCAGTAACCTATTTTGAGGCCAAACCATGGGAACTCATCGACACTTATGGTTCTTATCTAAAAATAGCTGTGTTAATAATAGTCCTGCTTCTTGCCTTTCTTCGAAAAAACCAAAGTTTAGACCATGTCCTCAGCACAATGGTCATTGCCTTGGCCCTATATTATTTCCTATCCAGCACTGTTCATCCTTGGTACGTGATATTCCTTTTGGGGTTTGCAATTTTTACGGATTACAGGTTCCCACTGGTATGGTCCTGCACCATAATTTTAAGTTATTATGCCTATTCACATCCCGATTTTAAAGAGAACCTATGGTTATTGGCCATTGAATACATCGTGGTAATCGGCTATTTTATTTATGAATTAATAGGAAGCAGGCCAAAAAAGTTATATTTCCTCAAAAAGTAATCACAACTTTAGTACAATTCGAATTAATTTGTACATTAGCCTCAGAATGAAAGGACAACAGTACATACTATCTACTTTGAGCATCACAGCTCCCATCAGTCCATTTACCCCCCGCCGTCGTCGCCCGTAAGGGTGCAACATATCTATTGGAAATAGGTGAGTCCATTTCCGCAAAACTCCAAATACATTTTTTTCACTTTTTTACAGATTAATCGCTTGCAATGGAAATTATTGTTGCTAACGAATCACATTATAAATACGCGCAGATCATTAGTGATACCATAACCGATTCCGCAAAGGTCAGAGGTACAGGTATTGCCATGCGAACTCCAGAATACATAATAAAACGTCTCCAAAACGGTAATGCAATTATTGCGTTGGATGGAGATAAGTTCGCTGGATTCTGTTATATCGAAGTCTGGGGGAACAAGGACTTTGTGGCCAACTCTGGTTTAATAGTCCATCCAGATTACAGAAACCAAGGTCTGGCCAAAAAAATTAAAAAAGCCGTTTTCGACCTTTCCCGAAAAAAGTTTCCCGACGCCAAAATTTTTGGCATAACCACTGGACTGGCCGTAATGAAAATGAACTATGAACTTGGTTATAAACCAGTTACATTTTCGGAACTAACGGACGACCCGGAATTCTGGAAAGGCTGTCAAACCTGCAAGAATTTTGATATCCTTACCCGAACTGATAGAAAAATGTGCCTTTGCACCGGGATGCTTCACGACCCAAAAGCAAAAAACCAACAACCGGAAAAAGTGAACAAAAAAGCATTTCAGAGATTGAAAAGCATTAAAGAATCACTTTTTCTCAAAAAGAAAAATAAATAGAAATAGAAATCTGTTCGAACATGATCGGATGCATTTCCATTCGACCGTACTCGACTGGAAAAACAACACATAAAGAATCAAAATGGAAAAATTAGTTATAGCTTATAGCGGCGGGTTGGACACCTCCTACTGTGCCAAATACCTTTCCAAAGAAGAGGGCTTCGAAGTACATGCAGTAAGCGTAAACACTGGAGGATTCAGCAAAGCTGAAATCGAGGACATTGAAGAAAAAGCACTTGCTTTGGGTGCCACATCTTACACTTCCATCGATGCCATAGGCACTTTTTATAACAAAGTGGTCAAATATCTAATCTTCGGAAATGTTCTCCGAAACAACACCTATCCACTATCCGTAAGTGCGGAACGAATCGTTCAGGCTATCGAGATTGTGAACCACGCCAAAAAAATCGGTGCTAAATACATCGCACACGGAAGCACAGGGGCCGGTAACGACCAAGTAAGGTTTGATATGATTTTTCAAATCTTGGCCCCGGAAATCAATATTATTACCCCGATAAGGGACAAAAAACTCGCCAGAGAGGAAGAAATCGAATATCTGCAACAGAACGGGATAGATTATTCTTGGGAAAAGGCCAAGTATTCGGTGAACAAAGGACTATGGGGAACATCTGTAGGAGGTGATGAAACCCTGACCTCACATCTATCCCTGCCCGAAAGCGCCTATCCAAGCCCATTGGAAAAAGAACTGCCCAAAGAATTGAAACTGACCTTCAAAAAAGGTGAATTGGTGGCCTTGGACGGTGAAGCGGACACCCCCGTTGCCAACATAGAAAAGTTGTCCGCTATTGCATCAAAATATGCCATTGGCAGGGATATTCACGTTGGCGATACCATAATCGGTATCAAAGGGAGGGTCGGTTTCGAAGCGGCAGCACCCTTGATCATTATAAAAGCCCACCATTTGTTGGAAAAACACACCCTGAGCAAATGGCAGCAATACCAAAAAGAGCAAATGGGCAATTTTTACGGAATGTTGCTGCACGAGGGCAATTATCTTGACGAGGTGATGCGGAACATCGAGGCATTTTTAACGGACACCCAAAAACACGTTTCCGGTGACGTTTTTGTGACCTTGCACCCCTACCGATTCGAGTTGAACGGAATCACATCCAAACACGATTTAATGAATGCTTCCTTTGGAAGTTATGGTGAAATGAACAAAGGATGGACCGCCGACGAGGCCAAAGGATTCATTAAGATCCTATCTAACTCTGGAAAAATTGCCAACCACGTAAACCAAGAATCATGATAAAAGCTGGAATTATAGGTGGCTCAGGATATACGGGAGGTGAGCTAATAAGGCTCTTGCTCAATCATCCACGGACCGAAATCGATTTTGTGTACAGCACTACCCGAGCAGGAAAACCAATAACCTCCGCCCATCAAGATTTGTTGGGGCAAACAGAATTGAATTTTTCTGGAGAAATAAATTCAAATATAGATGTAGTCTTCCTCTGTTTGGGGCATGGAAATTCCACCACATTTTTGAACGAAAACAAATTTTCCCCTGCTACAAAAATTATTGACCTCAGCAACGATTTCCGGTTACAGGCCGATTCTAACTTTAATGGTCAAAGATTTGTTTATGGTCTTCCCGAATTGAACAAGTCTGCCATAAAAGCTGCGGAGGCCATCGCCAATCCAGGTTGTTTTGCAACAGCTATCCAATTGGCATTGTTACCATTGGCAAAAGCAGGTTTGCTCGGTGCAGATGTACATATCAACGCAGTTACAGGAAGCACCGGAGCTGGAGTTGGACTATCCCCAACATCACATTTTAGCTGGAGGAACAATAACGTATCCTGGTACAAACCGTTTACCCACCAACATTTGGGAGAAATTGGGGAAAGCCTCAATTCTTACGGGAAATCTGTAGGTAAATTAATGTTCTTGCCCAATCGGGGCAATTTTACGCGAGGAATCCTGGCCACTGCATACACCAACTATAACGGCAGTTTGGAAGAAGCAAAAAACCTTTACCACGATTTTTATAAAGACGCTGTTTTCACCCATCTTTCGGATGGGGAACTACACCTGAAACAAGTAGTAAACACCAATCAGTGCCATATTCATTTGCACCAGCACGATGGGCTTTTATTGGTTACGTCCGCTATCGATAATTTATTGAAAGGAGCATCCGGACAAGCGGTACAGAACATGAACTTGATGTTCGGATTTCCAGAATCCGAAGGTCTGTTGTTAAAAGCAGGAGTATTTTAAAATATCTACCATGAAAATAGCCATTATAGGAGCAGGAAATTTAGGGTTGGCCATTGCCAAGGGCATTTTGCACAGCAATGGGGCCACTACCATGTACCTAACCAAGAGAAATACCAATTCCATTCAAGAGTTTGAAAAATACGGCAATGTAACGGTCACCAACAACAATCAAGAAGCCGTCAAAAATTCGGACATTCTTATTTTCGCCGTTCAGCCAGGTCAATTTATATCCATTTTGGAAGAACTTAAAGATCTGCTTACCGAAAAACATGTCATCATAAGTACCATTACAGGTTTCCGTATTTCCAAAATTGAAGAGATTATCGGTTCGGATAAATTCATCATCCGTAGTATGCCGAATACAGCAATTTCGGTAGGCAAATCCATGACGTGTATCTGCAGCAACGAATTGGGCAAAAAAAGGGTGGATCTGGCAAGGGCCATTTTTAACCGAATGGGACATACCCTGGAAATTCCAGAAGGGCAAATGCAGGCGGCAACTGTTATATGCGCAAGTGGGGTTGCCTTTTGGATGCGACTGATCCGTGCCACCACCCAAGGTGCCATACAATTGGGATTTGATGCAAAAGAAGCCCAAGAATTGGCCATGCATACCTGTAATGGGGCGGCCAACCTTTTAATAGAGTCGGGCAGTCATCCGGAAGAAGAGATAGATAAAGTAACCACACCTAAAGGATGTACCATCGAAGGTCTGAACGAAATGGAGCATCAAGGATTAAGTTCTTCCTTGATCAGGGGAATTGTTACATCTTTTGAGAAAATCAGTGAAATAAGAAAAGGATAAAAATGAAATTATTTGACGTATATCCGTTATACGATGTTACTCCAACCAAGGCCAAAGGCATTGAAGTCTGGGACGATAAAGGGGAAAAATATCTGGATTTTTATGGAGGTCATGCCGTAATTTCCATTGGACACACACATCCACACTATGTAAAACGGATAAAAGAGCAATTGGACAACATTGCGTTTTACAGCAATTCTGTTCAAAATCCATTACAAAAGGAGCTTGCAGAAAAGTTGGGCCGTTTATCCGGTTGCGAGGACTATGATCTTTTTATGTGCAACTCTGGGGCAGAAGCCAACGAAAACGCGCTAAAAATGGCTTCGTTTCACACTGGAAAATCCAAAGTAATCGCCTTTACCAACAGTTTTCACGGAAGAACCTCTGCAGCAGTGGCCGCTACGGACAATCCAAATATCAACGCCCCGATCAATAAACAACAAGAGGTGACTTTCTTGGCACTGAACGATTTTGATACTTTTGAAAAAACAATTCAATCCAATGAATATTGCGCAGTAATCATTGAAGCAATTCAGGGTGTGGGCGGACTCGATGAACCTACCACGGAATTCTTCCAATTCATTGCAAAAAAGTGCAAGGAACACCAGGTTGTCCTGATTGCGGACGAGGTACAATCGGGCTACGGCCGAAGTGGAAGGTTCTTTGCCTTTCAACACCATTTGGACACTGAGCGGAGTCGAAGTGTGCAACCCGACATTATTTCCATAGCCAAGGGAATGGGGAACGGTTTTCCTGTGGGCGGCATATTGATTCACAACTCATTTAAGCCTTCTTACGGGCTTTTGGGCACCACCTTTGGTGGAAACCACCTGGCCTGTACCGCAAGTTTGGCCGTTCTGGAAGTGTTGGAAAAAGAAAACTTGATTACAAACGCAGCCGAACTAGGGGTGTATTTTCGGGAAAAGGCATCGGAAATAACAGAAATCAAAAATATAAAAGGGAGAGGACTTATGATCGGACTGGAGTTTGATTTTGAAGTTGCCCCGCTGCGAAAAAGAATGATCGTGGAACAGCACATGTTCACTGGAAGTGCCAAAAACAAGAAGCTGTTACGATTTTTACCCGCATTGAACATCACAAAAAAAGATATAGACCTGTTCTTTGATGGGCTAAAAAAAGTAGTATAATGAAGCATTATTTAACCGTTAGCGATATAGAATCACTACCCGATTGGGTAGATGAAGCTATCGCCCTAAAAAAAGACCCCTATCAGTTTGAGGGTCTGGGCAAACGAAAAACCATTTGCCTACTATTTTTCAACAATAGCCTTAGAACTCGTTTAAGTACACAAAAAGCGGCCATGCAATTAGGTTTGGATGTAATGATCATGAACTTTGGCAACGAAGGCTGGGCGTTGGAATATGGTGACGGCACCATTATGGATCAAGGAACATCGGAGCATATTAAAGAGGCCGCCCAAGTGGTATCCGAATATGCCGATATTGTGGCCATTAGGGCATTCGCAGGATTGGTGGACAAAGAAAAGGACGAATCCGAAGAAGTAATCACCGGTTTTGCCAATTATGCCACAATTCCTGTAGTTAATATGGAAAGTTCGGTGGGGCACCCACTTCAAGCTTTGGCAGACGCCATCACCTTAAAGGAAAATGAAATCAAGATAAGACCCAAAGTAGTGCTTTCTTGGGCGCCTCACCCCAAAGCCTTGCCGCATGCGGTTGCGAACTCATTTGTAGAAATGATGCGGATGCAGGACGCCGATTTTGTGATCACCCATCCGAAGGGATATGAATTAAATCCAAGGTTGACCCAAGGTTGCCAAATTGAATACGACCAAAACAAGGCATTGGAAGGAGCCGATTTTGTATATGTGAAAAACTGGAGCAGCTACTCCGATTATGGAAAAGTACTGAGCAAGGACACCGATTGGACCATTACAGAAAAGAAATTGGGGCATGCCAAATTTATGCACTGCCTGCCAGTAAGGAGAAATATGATCGTGGAAGATGCCGTACTGGACGGGAAACAATCTTTGGTGGTCCAGCAAGCTAAAAATAGGGTGTTTTCCGCTCAAATTGTATTAAAAAAATTACTGGAAAATATATGAAAAGGAGTATAATTGCCTTTACAACCAAACCTTAAAATGTGAACAACATCTGACACATTATAAATAACACAAAACAGATGAAACAAAAATTATCCATTGTAAAAATAGGAGGCAATCTTATTGAAGATGTCGAAGGGTGCAAACGTGTACTAGATCTGTTCTCCAAATTAGATGGAAACAAAATTTTGGTCCATGGCGGAGGCAAAAAAGCGACCGAATTGGCCAATCAATTGGGAGTAGAATCCAAAATGGTAAACGGTAGACGAATTACGAACGCGGAAGCTCTCGAAATTGCCCTAATGGTGTACGGAGGATTGTTCAGCAAAAAAATCGTGGCAAAATTACAGGCCTTGGGTACCGATGCCATTGGAATGAGCGGAGCCGATGCCGATGCCATTAGAGCTCACAAAAGACCTAAAAAAAATGTGGATTTCGGTTTTGTGGGCGATGTGGACCTTGTGAACACATATGGCATTTTTAAATTGCTTCAAGCTGGTTTTACACCTATTTTTTGTGCCCTTACGCACGACGGCAAAGGGCAAATGCTGAATACCAATGCGGACACCATAGCTGCCGAATTGGCCATAGCCATGTCCGAGCAATTCGAGACCACATTATATTACTGTTTTGAAAAAAAGGGGGTACTGCAAGATATAGAAGACGACAACTCCGTAATCCATCATATCAATTCCAAAGATTACGATGAGCTTCTGGCCTATGGCATTATTGCCGATGGAATGCTTCCCAAAATGCATAATTGCTTTTACGCACTTCGAAATCAAGTAGGTAAGGTTTGCATCGGAAACACCGAAATGCTCGAAGCCAACAATACCGACTATACCACTTTGACCCTATGAGACCAACACAAACTTTATTGACCGAAAAAGCCATTGAACTCCTCAAAAAACTGATCGGGACCCCTTCGTTTTCCGGAGAAGAGGATAAAACCGCTGATGCCATTGCAGAATTTCTGCAAGGTTTTGGGGTAAAAACCCAAAGACAGCACAATAATATATATGCCTTCAATAAATATTTTGATGAAAGCAAGCCCACTTTGTTGCTCAACTCCCACCACGATACCGTTAAACCCAACAGTGCATATACCAAAGACCCCTTTAATGCCCATATTGAAGATGGCAAACTGTACGGACTGGGCAGTAACGATGCAGGTGGGTGTCTAGTCTCCCTTTTGGCCACATTCGTCCATTTTTATGAAGATGAGAATCTGAGCCATAATATTATTATGGCTGCAACCGGAGAGGAAGAGGATGCCGGTGAAAAGAGTATTCGTGCACTCCTTCCCATTCTCCCCAAAATCGATGTTGCCATTGTGGGCGAACCCACTTTGATGGACTTGGCCATTGCCGAAAAAGGACTAGTGGTATTCGATGCGGTAGTCGAAGGCACTCCTTCGCATGCCGCGCACCCCAACGACAATAATGCAATTTACAATACCATAGAAGTATTGCAATGGCTAAAAAACTACTCGTTCGACAAGGTTTCCGATGCCCTTGGAAAAGTTAAGCTCACAGTGACCCAAGTAAGTGCAGGAAACCAGCACAATGTAGTGCCCGGCCATGTGGATTTGGTGATAGATGTACGCGTGAACGATCGTTACACCAATCAAGAAATTGCCAATATACTACAAAAGGAAGCTCCTTGTAAAATGATTCCTAGATCGCTTCGATTAAACTCTTCTCGTATTGACCCTGAACATGATTTGGTAAAAAGTGGCCTGGCTCTTGGAAGAAAAACCTATGGTTCACCTACGTTGTCCGATCAGGCCGCTTTAACGTGCCAATCGGTAAAGCTGGGTCCGGGCGACAGTACAAGATCGCACTCTGCCGACGAATTTATATTTGTGGACGAAATAAAAGAAGGTATAGATATTTACATCAAAACACTAATAGGATTTTTGCAATAAACAATGACAAACCAGTAATTAAAGTGAGCCATTGTTTATTGATAATTGACAACTGATAATTGAATAGTATGAAACTCTGGGACAAAGGATTCAGTACCGATAAAAAAATAGACCATTTTACCGTAGGAGATGATCGTGAACTAGATCTGGTATTGGCAAAGTATGATGTTATCGCTTCAAAAGCACATGCTAAAATGCTGGGAAAGGTAGGTCTTATATCTCAAAACGAGGCCAAAGACCTTGTAACAGCATTGAACTCCATCGCAAAGGATATTGAAAAAGGAAAGTTCACAATCGAGAAGGATTTTGAGGATATGCACTCAAAAATAGAGTTTGTACTTACCGAAAAATTGGGCGACACCGGCAAAAAAATCCATTCTGCACGTTCCAGAAACGATCAGGTTTTAGTGGCTATGCAATTATATCTTAAAGATGAACTGGCCGAGATTAAAAATCAGGTAAAGTCACTTTTTGATCTATTGCTAAAACTCGCCGACAAACATAAAAATGTATTGCTGCCCGGATATACCCATTTACAAATTGCGATGCCCTCCTCGTTCGGGCTTTGGTTTTCTGCCTATGCCGAGAGTTTAATAGATGATTTATACTTTGTGCAAGCAGCCTACAAGGCAGCGGACCAAAATCCATTGGGAAGTGCCGCTGGTTACGGTAGCTCGTTCCCCATCGATAGAAGTTTCACCACGGCCGAAATGGGCTTCGACACTCTAAAATACAATGTGGTAGCTGCACAGATGGGCCGTGGCAAAGTGGAAAAAGCCACTACATTCGGAATTTCGAGTGTTGCTGCCACCCTTTCCAAAATGGCGATGGACATTTGCCTGTACATGAGCCAGAATTTCGATTTTATCTCATTTCCGAACGAGCTCACTACGGGAAGTAGCATTATGCCCCACAAGAAAAACCCAGATGTTTTTGAATTGATCAGGGCTAAATGCAATAAAATTCAAGCTGTGCCCAACCAGTTGATACTGATCACGAACAATCTGCCCAGTGGTTATCATAGGGACCTTCAATTGGTAAAAGAAGTAGTTGTCCCGGCATTACAGGACATGCATGCCTGTTTGGAAATGATGATCTTTAGTCTTAAAGAAATCAAGGTCAACCCATCTATTTTGGACGACCCCAAATACGATTATCTTTTTAGTGTGGATACTTTGAACGAACTGGTTAAAAGTGGAATGCCTTTCCGTGATGCCTATAAAACTATGGGCACAGCCATAGAAAACGGTAATTTTAAGCCTAAACGAGACATTGAACACACCCATGAGGGTAGTTTGGGCAATTTGTGTTTAGTGGAGATACAAGAAAAAATGGAGAAGCTTTTTTAACACAAAAGCTCTAGTTTCGACATATATGTAAATTTGTCATTTGGAACAGGGTAAAGATCAATTTCTACTAGAAATCCAATCGGAAAACCACTAACTTCATATTTGTCGATATAATTCATTAAAACGAATCATATCTTTATTGCTGTGCTTAAACAAGAAGAACTAAATTAAACCAATGAACAAACTACTAATTGGATTGGCAACTTTAATCTTAGTTGGTTGCAATACCAAAATCAAAAATGAGAAAGAAAACAGTAAAAACAAACAAAACTCTGAAACCGAAATAAACGGAAAAATTAGAGTCCTTAATTTTGGAACTGCTCATTTAAGCCAAACATCAGACGCAAATTCTTCTCAAATTGACTTGAATGACCCAAATGAAAAAGCTGATCTAAAAAAACTCGTTAAAAAAATCGTTGAATTTAAACCGACCATTATTTGTCTTGAGCTAGAACCTAAGAATAATGACTATATAGCTTCGACCTATTCAGAATATGTTAAAGACCAGACTAAAAGACTAAATTATTCGGACGAATTAAATTCGATCGGACTTGAAGTGGCGCGGTTGAGTGGTACAAATCGAATTTACGGGATAGACAGCCAAACAGGTTTTAATTACCCAAGTTTAGTGGAGATTGCTAATAAAAAAGTCGCCGACAGTCTTTACATTTCACAAGTTATGAATAACTATAAGAGAGTTAATGCTTTAAAATTTAGAGAACAATTTAGGACGATTAACACGAGAGAATATAAAATGGAAACATTTGACTTATACAATTTTCTGGCGACGCAACATACCACAGGAAATCAGGAAGGAGTTGATGAAATCACTAAATTCTACCAACGGAATCTAAAAATGTTCAGCAATTTTAATGATATAGAAATGACCGAAAATGACAGAGTCTTTATCCTTTTAGGAGCAACACACACTGCCTATTTTGACATTTTTCTGGAAAATAGTCCAAAATTTCAACTAGAAAATCCTAATGAATATACTCATTATTAAAAAGTACCAAGCTCTACAACATATGAATCAATTGCTTGGAACAAGCCTATTTACAAACCCTGACAGATTTTAAGTTCGGTACGTGCCTGTTAAGGTAAATACTAAACCACACAACCAACCTTACACGAAGCCAATAAGTGCAACATCTAAATGGCTCCCTTCCGCTTCATCCTAAATCCATCAATTCAAACAGCCCATTTATCAATTAGCTATTATTTGATAATTTAATTTTACTACTTTTCTCTTGTGAACTGAAGGGCTTTCCATTTAACTATTAAATAGATTCCGATGGCGGGCTATCAAAAAGTTTATTATGAGAAAAATAGTCTATTATGTTGCCTCATCCATAGATGGATACATTGCGGGTGAGAATGATGATATCAGCAAGTTTATGATGCATGGAGAAGGAGTTGAGAAATACAAATCCGATCTAGCTAATTTCAAAACCGTCATTATGGGGCGTAAAACCTACGAATTTGGTTACCAATATGGTCTTGAACCCGGTCAGCCCGCTTACCCGAATATGAAACACCATATCTTTTCCAACACCTTAACTATTGAAAATATATCCGATATGGTAACCGTAGAAAAACCGAGTGTTGAACGTGTAAACGAAATTCGACAAAATGCAAAATCCGACATCTATCTTTGTGGTGGCGGACAATTTGCTGGCTGGTTATTGGACAATGGATTAATTGATCAACTAAAAATTAAACTAAACCCTATTGTTCTTGGAGGGGGCACTAAACTTTTTGGTACGTCCAAGTCAAGTGTCAATTGGGATCTTACGGAAAAGCAATCGTTTCCGGATGGGCTACAGATATTGACCTTCACTAAAAAAAATTGAAAAAACAATATCAAAGACCATCTTTATTAAGCAGATAACGATTTCGGTTTAGGTCTTTATAGCTAGATTAAAGTATGTTGGCCCAGTTTTCTTAAAACTGTAACAATTCCAGTGTTACATCATCATTAAAGAAAACCAATACTCTATGCGAGCAATTTCAGCACTTTTTATTTTAGTTTCCACCCTAACTTTTGGACAAGATCAATTAAAATCACCATCAGAATTTTACCCCTCCCAAAAAACCAAAGTTTTGGTCGTGGGTACATTTCATTTTGATTTTCCTGGATTGGACGAGGTCAAAACTGCCGAAGATGATAAAATAGATGTTTTACAGGAACCCAAAAAGTCAGAATTGGAAGACCTCGTAGCATACATCAAAAAATTTAATCCCACCAAAATTGCCATCGAGGCCAGACCTTATTGGAACACCATGCAAAAGTACAAGGAGTACAAAAACGGCATGCACAAAGATGATAGGGACGAACGCTACCAATTGGGCATGCGTATCGCAGCAGACCTAGAATTGGATTCCATTTATGGAATAGATGCCACAGCATTTAGCAACGATTTATACAAACAAGATTCGATTTATGCGAACAAATTGTTCAACAAAGTAGATTGGAATATCGAAGACCCATATTGGGCTTATGCAGAACCTTATTTTGAATACCGTGACAAAAAAATGAAGGACCTGCATCTTTTGGATTTCATCAAATCAATGAATACTCGCGAAGCCCACAATTTTAATTTTGGCCTTTATTTAACGGGATCCATTGCCACGGGCAATGGTCAGGGTGCAGACCACCTGTCCATGTGGTGGTACAATAGGAACGCTCGTATTTTTTCAAAGCTCATTAACATAACCAAGAGCCCCGAGGAACGTATTTTGGTTGTTTTTGGTAACGGGCATGCTGCAATTCTAAGACAATTATTGGAGGCTTCGCCTCAGTACGAATTCGTGGAATTCGACAGTTTGGAAAATTAAAGAGCACCTTCTTTTCCCAAAAAAATAGTGTTTTGACAATTGTCTGTAGGCAAAAATGATTCATTAGCAGCTATCGAAGTAAATTATTACTTTTATGGCACTAAACAAACAATGATCAACCGAGCCTTTTTACCCCCAGTCCTCATGGCCTTTGCCATGTTCTTTTGCGTATTTTCCAACGCCCAAAAGAAAAATGCAGATTACAAAATACACCTGTTCAAAACCGATGAAGCCTTTACCATTGATGGTATAGGCAACGAAGCCACTTGGCAAAAAGCTGAACCGGCGAAAGATTTTTTTATGGTTTTGCCCATGGACGATCGTAAAGCCACACAACCATCGGAAATACGAATGGCCTATGACGACAAGCAGCTATACCTCTTGGCTACCTTTCACAAAACTCCAGGAAACTCTTATGTGGTGGAATCTCTACGTAGAGATTTCTCCTTTAACGGCAACGATAACTTTTTGTGGTTTATGGACCCCTTTAACAACCAGACCACTGGGTTCAGTTTTGGTGCCAATGCCTATGGCGCACAATGGGATGGCACCATGTCCAACGGTGGGAGCATAGACTTGAATTGGGACAGTAAATGGGTTTCTGAAGTCCAGAGTTACGAAGATAAATGGGTTGTGGAAATGGCCATACCGTTTAAATCCATCCGGTATGAAAAAGGTGTAAAGGAATGGGGCGTAAATTTTTCGAGATTGGACCTGAGCACCAATGAAAAATCCAGTTGGGTGCCCATTCCCCGCCAGTTCCCGACATCATCATTGGCATACAGCGGTACCATGGTATGGGACAATCCCCCGCCTAAACAAGGCCTAAATTATTCATTGATCCCCTATGTTTTGGGAACAGTAGGCAATTCCAGTATAGATGGCATTTCCTATGAAAATGAATTTAAAGTGGGTGGCGATGTAAAATTGGGAATCACCTCATCTTTAAATTTAGATTTGACCATAAACCCCGACTTTTCACAGGTCGAAGCAGATAGACAAGTGGCCAATTTGACCCGTTTTGAACTCTTTTTCCCGGAAAGGCGTCAATTTTTCCTTGAAAATGCAGACCTGTTTGCCAATTTTGGTTATAGCGAAATACGCCCTTTCTTTTCTCGTAGAATTGGTCTGGGCGTACCCATAATTGCCGGAGCAAGGGTTAGCGGTAATCTAAACCGAAACCTAAGGTTGGGACTTATGGACATGCAAACCGACAATGTGGACGAAACAGGGCTTCCTGGTCAAAACTTTGCCGTGCTTTCATTACAGCAAAAAGTGTTCTCACGCTCGAATATTGGGTTGATGTTCGTAAACAAGGAATCTTTGGACTATACCAATTTGGCCGATAGTCTAAAAACTAGATACACCAAGTTCAACCGTAATCTGGGATTGGAGTATAATTTGGCCTCGGCCGATAATAAGTACAATGGAAAGATATTCATGTTAAAATCCTTTGGTCCCGATTCTTCCTACGATGGTTTTGCACAGGGAGCCCATTTGGAATATAGTAGCCGTAATTGGAACTGGCGAGTGCAACAGGAATATATTTCCGAAAACTTTACTTCCGAAGTGGGTTTTGTTCCACGAAACAATTACATAAAAACAGAAGGTTCTTTGGGGTATCAATTCTTGCCGGCTAGTGAAACGGTGGTAAGCCATGGCCCAAAATTCACCGGTTTTTATTATTTTGATCCTAACATGACGTCCACTGACTATGTTTCCATTGTTGGGTATGGGGTGGATTTTATGGATCGTAGTTCTTTTAGTTTTGATGTGTTTAACGAATATGTTAGGCTTTTGGCCCCTTTTGACCCAACAAATACAGGCAAAGAACAACTGGCCGCTGGCACGCAACACCATTGGAACGGAGTTTACATCACGTACAATTCCAAACCCAAAAGTTTATTTACCTATAATTTGACCACAAGGCTGGGTCGTTATTTTTCCAGTGGATATCGAACCAATTTCAATGCAGACGTAGGGTATCGTTTTCAGCCTTATGTGAGCTTGCGCGCCAACCTGAGCTACAACAACCTAGATTTACCAGACCCTTGGCACACTACGGATTTTTGGCTCGTTGGCACCGAGACGGACATTACTTTTACCAACAAATTGTTTTGGAACACGCTTTTCCAATACAACGAACAGAGCAATAACTTTGGCATCAACTCCCGTTTACAATGGCGATATGCCCCAGCCTCCGACCTCTTTTTGGTATTTAACAACAACGAACAGTTATCACCGCTCGAAGGAAATCTATGGTCGTTGACACTTAAGTTTACATATTGGTTCAATAGATAATACTGCAACCCGGACCAAGCTTGTAGTTTTTCCAGTTTATAAAATCTATCCATCGGATGGGTAACGGGCCAGTAATAGCATTATTACCAAAAAAAATATTCCAATACCGAACTCCATTAGTCAACCACGGTATTTTTGATTGCTTTTTTTAAGTATCCCCCCGTTTTCATCATTCGTCAACTCATAACGGGCATTGGTCAATTCACAAGAGAAAAATCAGAGTACTTTCCCCACTTTTATCTTTTTATAACCAAATGGAAGGATAAAATATATGATGGGATTTACCAAATTCTCTTTAAAAGAAAAGCATAGGGAGTACCGAAAATGGAGAAAGGAAAAATTATTTAAAGGGGATGTAGTCCATTGTACTATCTGTAATTCCAACTATCGGGAATTTGGAATCTTTGGCAATACAAAAAGAAAAAATGCACAATGCCACAATTGTGGTTCATTGGAAAGGCACAGGTTAGTTTGGAAATATATTCAAGATAACGAACTGATCAACGAACCCATGCGATTGTTGCACTTTGCCCCAGAAAAAGTATTCTACAATCTATTTTCAGATATTCTGGAGATTGAATATTTCCCATGCGACCTATTTCCGCACGTTTATAACTACAAAGGAAAAACCAAAATTATGGAAGTCGATATCACCAAAATCCCTTTTGATGACAATTCTTTTGATTTTATTCTATGCAACCATGTATTGGAGCATATTCCCCACGATCAACTTGCCATGTCGGAGCTGTTCAGAGTTATGAGGCCTGGCGGTTTTGGCATATTCCAGGTACCTATTGATTACAACAGGGAAGCAACCTACGAAGATTTTTCCATAACCACGGAAAAAGGGCGGTTGAAGGCGTTTGGTAGGCGAGACCATGTAAGATGGTATGGTAAGGACTATAAGGACAGGTTGGCAAACGTAGGCTTTGAGGTAAAGGAGGATGACTTTGTAAATACATTCTCAAAGGAAGAGCAATTTAAATACGGATTTGATACCTCAGAGAAGATTTATCATTGTAGAAAACCCTACAATCGTAAGTAGTTACAAACTCTGATCAGTTGATTGTTAAACTTGCAAAACGCTTCTCAAATGGTACATCAGTTTAATAAAGTCTAAGATATTTTGCCTATGTTAGAAAAGCGATTAACAAAATTCACTTGTCCTTTTATGAGAGAGTGGCCACAAAAAAGTAAATTCGGCCAATAATTATCATTGTAGCCTATTATTAATGAAGAACATACTTACTTATTCACTTGTTATTTTAATTACTGCAACCTCCTGTACAGAAAAAAACAAGGAACAAACCACTAGCAAGAACAAAATTCAACAATCGGTAAATCCGAATGGCGATAGCGAACTGGCAATTTTAATGCGAGAAATGTTCGATGAAGCGGAATCGATCAAACAGCAAATAGCCAATGGAAAACCTGTAAAATTAAACATAGACCATGAGAAAATGCTAACTGCCCATGCGACCGAACCTGAAAAAACAGCTTCAGGGCAGTATAAAGTGTTTGCCGACCTGTATTTACAAAGCATAAAAAATTTGGAGTCTGCAAAAGCAAAACAAATGGACAGTCTTTACAATACAATGGTAGTAAGTTGCCTAAATTGTCATAAAGCATTGTGTCCTGGACCATTGGTCAGGATCAAAAAGTTGCAACGGCTGTAGCACAAACAATAGCTAACCTCTATTTATATAGTCCTACCTCCTCAATAATCCCTTAAAAATATTACCTAATATTCTTCAAATTGATCACCTCTTGCTCGGTTAAGTACCGCCAATGGCCACGGGGCAAATCCTTTTTGGTCAATCCAGCGAAAATTACACGGTCCAGTTTGGTTACTGTGTAGCCCAAATGTTCAAAAATTCGGCGAACGATCCGGTTACGCCCGCTATGGATCTCCACTCCTATTTCCCGCTTTGGCGCACCTTGTATATAACTAATGCTATCCACGGTAATAGGTCCGTCTTCCAATTCCAACCCTTCGCCAATTTTATGGAAATCTGCCAAGGATAGATTGTTATCCAAATGCACATGGTAAATTTTACGCACATTGTGCTTAGGGTGGGTGAGTTTTTTGGTAAGATCACCATCGTTGGTAAATAGCAACAATCCAGTTGTGTTTCTATCCAATCGACCTACGGGCAACAAACGATTGTTCGACGCGCTGGAAACCAGCTCCATAACCGTTCGGCGCCCCTTTTCATCACTCGTTGTGGTAATAAAGTTCTTGGGTTTGTTCAACAGAACATACTCTTTCTTTTCCAAATTGAGACGTTTACCATCAAAACGTACATCATCCGAACGTTTTACCTTGAATCCCATTTCGGTTACCGGTTTCCCGTTCACCGTCACATTGCCCGCAGCTATATAGGTGTCGGCTTCCCTTCGGGAACAAATACCGGCATTGGCAATATAGCGGTTCAGCCGTATTTCGTCCGGGTTGGATTTTTTCTTGGGAGTCCCCTGTTTTGGCCTTGGTGCATTACCCTTGCCAAATGGTTTTTTAGGGTCCCCGCCCTTGTAGTTTTTAGAAGGTCTTCTCCCTCTATTGTCTGATTTCGCCATCAGTCGTATTTTTTTGCAAATGTACTCTTTTTACACTCCAAAAAATCTAAAGCACAAAGAATTACAATATTCGGTTCAGCACCACGTCCACATCGATCAGAAGAATACTAAAAACTCCTGCCACGATAATAAACTTTATAATGTTGTGCAGCCATACATAGTGTTTTTTGGCATCTGCCCTCCACAATAATACCAAGAACAGCACCAAGAGCACAATACATGCCGCAAAGTAGAGGTACATATATCCAACATCGAAGGTTTTAATAAGTAAGAGCGCAGGAATCAAGGTGAGCACAATGAAAAGGGAAATCATCGTTTTGGACGTTTTGGGACCATACAAAATCGGTATGGTCCTATAATTCTGCGCCATATCGCCGGCCATATTTTCCAAATCCTTGATCATTTCACGCGCCAAGATCAACAGGAACAAAAAAATGGCGTGCACAAAAATTACCGCCTGGAAATTTTGATAATACACAAAAACCACAAAAAATGGCGCAATTGCCAATGTGGACGATACCAAATTACCTATAAACGGAATGCGTTTAAGCTTGTGCGAGTAGATCCAAATACCAAAAATATAGGAAGAGAAAAACAGCACTGCTCTGAACGAAATATAGCTTGCTGCAAAAACGGTCAAAAAATTAAGTATGAAATAGGTGGTGAGCTTAAAGCGTTGGCTTACCAAACGATCCAACATACTCTTCGTGGGCTTGTTGATCAAATCCTTCTCGGCATCGTAGAAATTATTGATGATATACCCACTGGCTATGGTGAGTGCAGAGGCCGTAACAATCATAAATAGATTTGCGTCCAAAACCACTTCACCAAGAGGAATATCGGGTGCCAAAATATAAATGGAAGCCAAATACTGTGCTAGGGTAATAACAAGAATATTGTACCCTCTAACCACAGAGAACAGACTCAACAGCTTAAAAAGCAAGAGTTTGTTTTTTCTATTGAGCATGTATTGGTATTTAGAAGTTGTAAACCACTTCCAAAGTATGTCCCTTTAAAGCTTTTTTTGCCTTATCGAGGTCTTGGGTAAAGCCCAATATATAACCTCCTCCTCCGGATCCGCACAGTTTTAGGTAATAATCGTTGGTCTCGATTCCTTTTTGCCAAAGCTGATGGAACTTGGAAGGAATCATCGGCTTAAAGTTGTCAAAAACCACGTTGGATAGCTGCTTTAGGTTACCAAATAAGGATTTTATGTTGCCATTCAGGAAATCCTCCACACAAGCGTCGGTATGTTTAATAAACTGATCCTTGATCATATTGCGGAATCCTTCCTGCTTCATATTTTCCATGAATATCTGCACCATCGGGGCGGTTTCGCCAGTAATGCCGCTATCCAACAAGAAAACAGCTCCTTTGCCCTCGGTATTTTGGGAGGGTATACTGGTAGATTCGATATTATCCTTGGAATTGATTAAAATAGGCAGACTTAAATAACTGTTCAATGGATCCAATCCGGAAGATTTACCATGGAAAAAAGATTCCATTTTTCCGAAAATCGTTTTCAACTGTAGTAACTTTTCGCGCGTCAGGTTTTCCAAAACCGTAATCTTGTCCGTAGCGTAACGGTCGTAAATGGCAGCCACCAAAGCGCCACTGCTCCCAATTCCATAACCTTGCGGAATCGAACTATCAAAATACATACCCTCGGCCACATCCCTTTCCAAAGCTTCGATATCAAAAGAGACCAAGCCTTCTTCCTTAATTTCCAGCGCTTTTAGGTACGCCGCGTAAGCTTTTAGACTTTTGTTGGATTCTTGGGCCATTTCCGAATTGTTCTTGTCCCACTTTAATGCTCCCTTAAAGAAATTATAAGGTATGGACAATCCTTTGGAGTCTTTGATAATACCGTACTCTCCAAACAACAATATCTTGGAATAAAACAATGGACCTTTCATATTACAGTACTAAGATACAAACAATTTTGTTTAATTTTTGATAAAATTTGATGAACAAATAAATTCTATCGATAAAAATAGCATTCCCAATTGGTAAAAAACTTTGGCAAATAACGTAAAAAAACAGCTTAGCTGTTCATTTTTAGCTGTTTATTTTGATGGCCCCCGACCCCACCACATCGTTAATGTACTGTCCGTTCTCGCAATGGTCCGCTAAGTTATCTTTGATAAACTTTTGTACCTTTTCCTTTTCTGATGACGGGTAGAGCAAATGAACATTGGCCCCTGCATCAAGCGTAAAACATAGCGGTATTTTGGTATCAAGCCTGAACTCCCAAACTTTGTTGATGATTTCCAAAGTGTCCGGTTTCATTAAAATAAAGTAGGGCATACTGGTCATCATCATGGCATGCAGGGTCAAAGCCTCACTTTCCACTAGCTTGATGAATCCTTCCAAATCCCCACTTGCCAGAATTGGTTTTAACGTATCCAAATTGGCAAAGGCCTGTTCAAAACGATTCGTGGCATACGGGTGACCGTGCATCAATTGATGGCCGACGGTGCTGCTCACCTGTTTTTGTCCTTTGTGGACCAATAAAATTGTATCACAAAAACCATTAAAAACCGGATGAATTTCGAACGGATACTCGATTCCGTACAAATTGGAACTGTTGGGAATGTTCTTGTGGGCGCCCCATTGCACCATACTGCCTTTTATGCTCCGGCATGCGCTGCCCGATCCCAATCGGGCCAAATAAGATGCCTTGGCATGGAACAGCTCATCCGACATAGCGGGGTTCAGTGTTTTCTCCATATCCATTAAACACATGGACAAAGCGGCCATTCCACTTGCCGAAGATGCAATTCCGCTGCTATGGGGAAAGGAATTGGTGGTATCAATGGTAAAGTGGTACTTATCCAAAAACGGAACATACTCCCGAATACGCTCAAAAAAAGTATGGATTTTGGGTTTAAAATCTTCTTTTGCCTTGCCCTCGAACAATAGATCAAAGGATATGCCCCCATTGTTCTTCTTTCCATACGATACCGATGTTGTGGTAGCACAGGTATCCAAAGTAAAACTTATGGACGGATTGGCGGGAATCTGTACTGGTTTTTTGCCCCAATATTTTACCAAGGCAATATTGCTGGGTGCTTTCCAGGTCACCTTGCCATTTTCGGGCAATTCCAAATACGTACCGGGCAAAAATTGTTTTTCCGTCATTGGCAATGGATATTTCAACAAATATAAGGAGCGCCAAATTTACAGTAATTAGGATACAAATAAATTCTTAATTTAGTCGAAGTTGAGCCAGCCATGAAAAAAAGAATTATTTACATCGCCATTAGTGTTTTGGTCTGCCTTGTCATAGGTTTTTTGTCCAGCATTGCCACCCAAAGTTCCGTGAACGACTGGTACCTTACACTGAACAAGCCCTCTTTTACGCCGCCCAACGAGCTTTTTGCCCCGGTCTGGACCGCTTTATATGTTATGATGGGCACTGCAGCTGGAATAGTGTGGTCCAAAGGATATCATCACATTTGGGTAAAAACGGCCTTGTATCACTTTGTTTTTCAGTTGTTGTTAAACGCACTTTGGAGCATAGTTTTCTTTGGACTTAAAAATCCTCTTGGCGGTCTAATTGTAATTTTGGCCCTGTTGACCATGATCCTACTTACCATTAAATGGTTCAAGGTGATAAGCAAACCTGCCGCAATTTTAATGGTACCCTACGTAATCTGGGTCGCTTTTGCCTCTGCCCTCAACTACAAAATCTGGGAACTCAACGCTTAGGAATCTATCATTTCCACTAGTTTCAGCATCGTTTTTCGGTTTCGGGTCGTAGCCTCCACTTTTAGTTTGTTCTCGATGTAGTTATTGTTGAGTTTTGCCCTGCCATATCCATTTTTACAGAGTAAATACACACATTTATCGGTAACAAAATAATCTTCATGCTTAAATTGATGTTGATTAAATTGTTCTACCAAATCATGTTTAGGCGAAGTTCTTAGCCAAACATAATAGAGTCTGTTCTCTCCATCGGTATCCATAAATGGACTTTTGTTCAAAACATGCTCTATTTCTTCCTTATTTAACAGAAATACTGGCACCTCAAAACCAAAATTTTGATAAATAGCATCAAAAATATATCGCTGTAAATCGTTTTGTTCTATGTTGCCACCCTCAAAAACAATATTCCCACTTTGAATATATGTTTTTACGTTTTGAAGACCGATTTCCTCTAAAACTCGCCTCAATTCGGCCATTTTAATCTTTTTTTGGCCACTTACGTTTATCCCCCTAAGTAAGCCAATGTATGTATTCCCCATAGTGATTGATTCTGCACACGAATTAATTTTAGTAAATTCAAGCGCATTAAATTAACAAAATGAACCAATACATCCTTGCTTTGGATCAAGGGACCACAAGCTCACGTGCCGTAGTGTTCGATAAAAAAGGCACAATTGTGTCCATGGCCCAAAAAGAATTCACTCAAATATTTCCCAGACCAGGATGGGTGGAACACGACCCCAGTGAAATCTGGTCCACTCAAGCAGGAGTAGCTGCCGAGGCCGTGAGCAAAAAAGGACTTAAATCCACCCAATTGGCCGCCATAGGAATCACCAACCAACGGGAAACCGTGGTCGTATGGGACAAAAACACCGGCGAGCCCGTGTACAATGCCATTGTTTGGCAAGATAAAAGGACTGCCGATTATTGCGATGAACTAAAAAAAGAGGGCAAATCCGATATCATCCGAAAAAAAACCGGATTGGTAATCGATTCCTATTTTTCCGGAACCAAGGTGAAATGGATCTTGGACAATGTAGAAGGCGCACGACAAAAAGCGGACAATGGCAATTTGATCATGGGTACCATTGACACTTGGCTTATTTGGAAAATGTCGGACGGAGCCCTACACATTACCGATGTGACCAATGCCTCCCGCACCATGCTTTTTAATATAAATACCATGGACTGGGACAATGAATTACTGGAACTGATGGGCATTCCCGAAAGTATGCTGCCCAACATAAAACAATCCAGCGAGGTTTATGGAAATACCAGTCCCAATATTTTTGCCACCAAAATACCGATAGCCGGCATTGCTGGTGACCAACAAGCCGCATTGTTCGGTCAAATGTGTACAAAGCAGGGCATGGTAAAAAACACTTACGGCACAGGTTGCTTTATGTTGATGAACATTGGTGACAAACCCATTGTATCCGAGAACAATCTACTTACCACGGTAGCCTGGAAAATTAATGGTGAAACCACTTATGCCCTAGAGGGCAGTGTTTTTATAGCCGGTGCAGTGGTACAATGGTTACGCGACAGCCTAAATATCATTAAATCTTCCGAAGAGGTAGAAAAACTAGCCAGCTCGGTCAACAGTACCGAAGGAGTTGTATTTGTTCCTGCCTTTGCAGGTTTGGGCGCCCCCCACTGGAACCAGAAAGCCCAAGGAACCCTATTCGGTATTACTCGGGGCACCACCGATGCCCATATTGCCCGGGCAGCCTTAAAGTCCATTGCGTACCAGACCATGGATATTCTTAAGGCCATGGAAGCAGATTCCGGAATTTTCATTAAAGAGTTGCGTGTTGATGGCGGTGCAACCGTCAACGATATGCTGATGCAATTCCAGGCCGATGTTCTGAATACCATCACCGTTCGACCAAAAATTGTTGAAACCACAGTAATGGGAGCGGCATATTTGGCAGGTCTTGCCGTTGGTTATTGGGAAAACCACCAAGAGATCCAGGAAATCTGGCAAACCGATGTACACTTTGAACCGACCAACGAACGGGAAACCATAGAACAGGGCATACAAGAATGGTACCGAGCGATAAAGGCACTTGAATTTTGGACGGAACTTCCATAACCATAAACACTAATATTACATTGATATGACTCCCTTTATAGCAGAAATTATAGGCACCTTTTTGTTAATGATCCTCGGGTGCGGTGTAGTTGCGAACGTTTCGCTTCAAAAAACTTATGGAAATGGATCTGGTTGGATTGTGATCACTACAGGTTGGGCGATTGCCGTTTATACCGGAGTAGTAGTGGCTGGGCCGTACAGCGGTGCCCACATCAATCCAGCTGTCAGTATTGGGTTGGCCGTGGCCGGAAAATTTCCGTGGAACGAAGTTCCAGCATATATTTTAGCACAATTTATTGGAGCCATGTTGGCGGCCTTTTGTGTTTGGCTAGTAAACAAAGATCACTTTAGTGCCACTAGCGATGGTGATACCAAAAGAGCCGTGTTTTGTACTGCCCCTGCCATACCCAATACGTTAATTAATCTTTTTTCAGAGTTCTTAGGCACTTTTGTGCTCGTTTTCTCGGTACTTTTTTTTACCGATGCCATGCTGACCACGGATAATACCATTATTGGCCTTGGTTCTTTAGGGGCCCTACCTGTATCCTTAATTGTTTGGGGCATAGGCCTTTCTTTAGGGGGAACAACGGGTTACGCCATTAATCCTGCCAGAGATCTAGGCCCACGGATTGTACATGCGCTATTGCCATTGCAGAATAAAAGCGGGAATAACTGGGGTTATAGTTGGATTCCTGTGGTCGGTCCCATTGCAGGAGCAGTTTTAGCCGCCTGGGCCGCTATACTTTTACAGTGAGCCCCTAGGAAGTTATGGCCTGTGCTGCAATATAGGCACCGGTCCATGCATTTTGGAAATTAAATCCTCCCGTAATGGCATCTACGTTTATAATCTCACCTGCAAAGTAAAGATCGGGATGCAACTTGCTTTCAAAAGTTTTAAAATTGATTTCTTTTAAATCCACACCCCCAGCGGTCACAAATTCTTCTTTAAACGTACTTTTCCCCTCTACCTTAAATGATGAAGCCGTCAATTGTTCTGCCAACGCCCGAAGCTCCATCTTCGAAATATCTCCCCAACGTTTCTCCGGCCCGATTTGTGCAGCTTCCGCCAATCGTTTCCATAATCGTTTGGGCAGTTCGGTGACATTGGTCCGCATCACGGTTTTTTTTGCCTCCACCTCCTTTATTTCCCTTAGGCTGGCTTCCATGGATTCGGTGGTGTATTCCGGCAACCAATTCACCAATATTCTAAAAGAATAATTGTAATCGTTAAGAATATTTGCTCCCCAAGCCGACAATTTTAAAATTGCCGGTCCACTTAATCCCCAATGAGTTATGAGAACGGGACCTTCTGCATAGAGAAAAGTATTTTGATCTAGCTTACTTTTAAGATTGAGCGATTTTTTATCCGTATGGAATACCTTTTTGGCCAAAACCTCGACCGAGGCGTATGTACTCAAACCTTGAATACCTTTAATTCTATTATCGGAAACATTAAAGGTAAAAAGTGAAGGGACGGGGGGTACGACCTGATGCCCTATTTTTTCCAGAAGCTTCCATATTTTCGGGTTACTGCCAGTGGCCAACAATAGTTTTCTTGATCGATAATGCTTGTTCATCGTGGTCACCTGCCACCCCTCTTCTGTTTTATTTATATCTTTTACAGAACTGTTTCTTAAGACTGTTACACCCAATCGGTCCGCCTCTCCTACCAAACAATCAATAATACTTTGGGAGGAATCGCTCTTTGGAAAAACGCGTCCGTCCTCTTCCACTTTCAATGGTACGCCCCGTTCTTCAAAAAAAGCCATTACGTCCATTGGGGCATAGGCATGGAATGGTCCCAAAAGCTCTTTCTCGCCCCGAGGATAGTTGGCCGCCAAATCTTTGGGCACAAACTCCCCGTGGGTAACATTACAACGTCCACCGCCTGAGATCTTTACTTTGGAAAGAACAGTCTTGCCCCTTTCAAAAATGGCTATTTTCAGATCGGGAGCACGTTCTGCCACTTGAATTGCCGCATAGAAACCTGCCGCTCCACCACCTACTATAATAAGGTCGAACATTAATTCACACGTTCTGGATAATTGGTGATAATACCATCGACCCCAAATTCTGTCATTCTTTGAATGTCTTCGGGTTCGTTAACCGTCCAGGTATATACTTTTAATCCTTCCGATTGGATTTTAGCAGTATTGTTTTGTGTAAGGGTTTTATAATTTGGGTTAATGGCCACGGCATCCAACTCTTTGGCCACTTCCAACGCTTGCAACGGATCTTCGGAGGTCAATACGGCAATTTTAACATCCTTATTGATCGCTCTCATGGCTTGGAGCTCGTCCCATTTAAAGCTGGAAATAATAAAGTTGTCGATATTCCATCCTTTTTCTTTTACATAAAAGTTGATGGCTTGATTAACTTTATCCGTAGTTCCCGCACCTTTTAGCTCTATATTTAGTGCTACCTTGTTATCTATGAGCTTCAGCACCTCTTGGAGCATGGGAATCTTATGCCCACCGTCCAATACAAGTTGTCGCAATTGAAACATATTATATTCCTCAATGTTTCCGCCGGCGTTGGCAAGCCGGTCTACCTTTTTATCATGAAAGACCACAATCTCGCCACTTTGGATCTTGAATACATCAATCTCGATCATATCCACTCCCAGATCCAAAGCTTTTTGTACCGATGCCAGTGTGTTCTCGGTCTCGTGCCCCATGGCTCCTCGATGTCCAATTACCAATGGTTTTGATTTTGTCATTTCACAACTCGTTAAAAGCCAAATGGCTCCAAGTGCAATAAGTAAGTTTTTTTTCATGATGGTTTGGTTATAGAGTTAAAAATACAATTTGTAATTAAAAAACACTCTTCTTACCCCTTGCAGAAACCCAACTTAACCTAAAATTAAAAAATAGGGCCAACTTGATCGGTCCTATTACTTTAATTTAAAAATATAAGATTGTAGCGGAGCCAAATCCAATTGGATTTGTCCTTGCCCATTTATTACGGAAAGTTTTGGGGAAACTTCTCCATATAAGACCTCGGACAACGGGTAATCACCATCTGTTAGCTCCCATTTTGTGATTACATCTTCCGGTACTTTTAGATTTAAAGAATAGTTTTTTAGGGCATCAAAATTGGAAAGTACTATTAGTTTTTCATTGGATGTCCATCTAACGAACGATAGTACTCTGTGATCATAATCCTCCGTATGATCTTTGTTGTAAAAATGAATTTCCTGGTACTCGCCCATCAACGCCTCACTGGATATGGTAAAATTTAACAGGCGTTTGTAAAAATCCCTAAGTTCCCTTTCTTCTTTGGTAAGTTGCCCTCCATCGAACTTTTTATTGTTGACCCACCTTTGGTGATGTGGCACCCCGACATAATCAAAAATCGAAGTCCGGGTCGGGTCACCAAACCCAGCATCTTCCGCCCCGGGCTCACCTACTTCTTGTCCAAAATAGATCATCGTTGGAGAGGTACTGATCGTTGCCGACACTACCATGGCCGGCTTTCCCAATTGTGCATTTCCTGCAAAATCGGGACTTGCGATACGCTGCTCATCGTGGTTTTCCAAAAAATGTAGCATGTGGTGCTCAATATCCGCCATGCCTTTCTGCACTACGGGGATGTGATCTGTCCATCCATACCCCTTCATTATATGTTTTATACTATCGTAGAGCTCGACCTTATCATACAAATAATCCATTTTTCCTTTGTGGATATAATCTCGGTAAAGGGCTGGATTATAGACTTCTGCTAACAAAAAGGCATCGGGGTTCTTCATCTTAATATTGGAGTTAAGGTAGCTCCAAAACTCCACGGGTACCATTTCGGCCATATCAAACCTGAACCCGTCTACTCCAAAATCCAACCAATATTGGGCAATGTCTTTGAACTTGCCCCAAGAATCCGGGAGTGTTTTGTCCTTCCAGAACTCATAATGTTCTTTATAATCTTTCTCTCGGAACGACTCTGGCAGTTCATCAAAATCTTTTGCACCGTCCGGGCGTACCCCATAGTTTATTTTTACCGTTTCGTACCAATCGTTGTAGTGTGGTTGTGCCAGTCTGGAGCCGTTACCTGTCCATTTAGCGGGGTTTTCTTCAAACTTGGAGTCGGCCAAATTGTTTTCCTCGCCACCAAGTGGCAGGTATCCTTCTTGCCAATCAGGAACTTTAAACGCTTCTCCGGGGATATAATAAAAATTATTGTTTACCGCATATTCTTTTGATGTATCATCGGAGCTTCCAAAATCCTCGACTCCGTCCGGATTGGTCTTTCCTTCATAATTTCTTGCTACGTGATTGGGTACGATATCGATAATGACCTTCATACCTGCGTTGTGCGTACGATCCACAAGTGCCTTAAATTCCTCCAATCTTTTTGATGGGTCGATGGCCAAATCCGGATCAACGTTGTAATAATCCTTAACTGCGTATGGGGAACCGGCCCTACCTTTTACCACATCGGGGTCATCATTGGAAATGCCGTATTCTGTATAATCGTTGATCACTGCATGATGGGGCACTCCGGTATACCAAATATGGGTAACGCCGAGAGCTTTTATTTCGGTCAAGGCTTTTTCGGAGAAATCGGCAAACTTGCCCACACCGTTTTCCTCTATGGTACCCCATGGTGTATTGGTAGTGTTTGTGTTTCCAAAAAGACGGGTAAATACTTGGTAAACTACTTCTTTCTTTTTCATAGGTTGCGGAGCTGGCTTTGGTTTTTCTTTGCACGATTTTAATGCCGCAATGGCCAAGATCAAGATTAGGCCTTTTGTTGTTCTCATGTTCTAAACAGAAATATTTCTTTGTAGAATTAATGTTCTATGGAATCCCTGATCACCAAGGTGGGCTCCAATATTTTGGTCGTATAGCTTTCTTCCTCAGCTTCGCTCTCTACTTTATCGATAAGCATTTCTGCAGAGACCTCGCCCATCTTTTCCCCGTGTTGGGCCACCACGGATAGACTTGGATTGGCATATTTGGACAGCACGCCGTCGGTAAAGCCGATAAAAGCGATATCCTCGGGAATTTTTAATCCCTTTTCTTGGACCAATCGCATGCTGTAGACCGCAAAAATTTCGTTTACGCACAGAACGGCATCAGGGTTCACCTCGTTCAAAAAGGTTTTGATGGCCTGCTCGTCCATCTCCATGGATGGAAGTTTTAAGATCAGCGATTCATCAACGCCCAAATTGCTTTCCTGAAGCGCTTTTAGGTATCCCTTTGTTCTTGCCTTGCTTACACTTAGGTAATCGTCGGTGGTGATCAGGGCAATCTTGTTTTTTCCTTGGTCAATGAATTTTTGAGTTGCACGATAGGCTCCGAGTTCGTCATCGATAATTACCTTGTCACAGTCGATTTCGTTGGTGATCCTATCAAAAAGAACAACAGGTATGCCTTTGTCAGTAACCTCTTTTAAGTGATTGTAATCGCCCTTAGATTGTGTTTCGGAAGATAGTGACATAATAAAACCATCTATACTTCCATTGGCCAACATTTCCATATTGATGACTTCTTTATCAAAAGATTCTTCGGAAAGACAAACAATTACATTATAGCCTCTGGCATTGGCATATTTCTCGATACCTCGGATAACGGTAGTAAAAAAATGATGTACAATATCCGGAATCACCACGCCTATATTCTTGGTGCGCTTATTCTTTAAGCTAATGGCTATATTGTTGGGCTTGTAGTTATAAAGTTTGGCAAAAGCCTGTACTTTCTCTTTGGTGTCCCTACTGATCTCTTCGCTGTTCTTGAGTGCTTTGGAAACTGTAGATATGGAAACCTCCAGCTCCCTTGCAATATCCTTTAAGGTAATCTTTGACTTCAACTATACTTGTATTTAGATTGCAATTTCCGTAACCCTAAAAATACTTAATTAAGATGCTGTACGACGTAGGAAAATCACCTTTTTTACATCGAACATGTTATAAAATCCTATTAAGGCTTAGCGGCCAAAATTGGCAAAAGCATATAATTTACTATATTAGTGTAAATCTTACTACATTCTTAACCACAGCTCACAAAATTAAGATATACTCAAACCACTATATTCATTTCTGTGAATTCAACATTTCCTAAAGTTATCAACACGAAACCGTTTTCGTGATAAATTACAATATAGTTAAATTTACATTAACCTTTTTTTTATATATGTTTAACACTTGAATTAAATTAACTAAACTTAAAATTAATTATCTATGAAGATTACGCTACTAAAAAGCTTTTTGCTGCTTGGGGCATTTTTATGCTTCGGTTTGGCAAAGGCTCAGACAGTATCAGGTACCGTTTCGGATGCGAACGGGCCGTTACCAGGGGCGAGCGTATTGGTAAAAGGTACTACCAATGGTACGCAGACCGATTTTGACGGTAACTTCACCCTAAACAACGTAGAGGATACCGCCACTTTGGTTTTCAGCTACATTGGTTACAAGACTGCAGAAATTGCGGTGAATGGACAATCTACCATTAATGTAACCTTGGAAGAAGACGCGCAAGCTTTGGACGAGGTTGTAATTATTGGTTATGGCCAAACAACGGTTAAAGATGCGACCGGTTCAGTTGCCGCCGTAACCTCGGAGGATTTTAACGGTGGTGTTATTGCATCCCCGGAACAGTTGATCCAGGGTAAAACCGCCGGTGTACAGATTACACAGGCCAGTGGTGAGCCCGGCGCCGGAATGAACCTAAGAATTAGGGGTTCCAACTCCATTCGTTCCAACAACAATCCACTCTTTGTTGTGGATGGCGTGCCATTATCAGGTGAATCCACTACTCCTTCAGGTGGTGATGTAATCAACGGTAGTAATGCAACAAGAAACCCATTGAACTTTATTAACCCCAACGACATCGAAAGTATGTCCATACTTAAAGATGCTTCTGCAACGGCCATTTATGGATCTAGGGGAGCGAACGGGGTAGTTATCATTACCACCAAAAGTGGTAAATCTGGACAAGGCGGTGTTTTTGAATTTAGCTCCAATTTAAGTATTTCCACTCCAGCCAACAGCTATGACCTTTTTGACAGGGATGAATTTTTATCAAAGACCGCTTCAGTAAGAAGTCAAGCAATTGCTGATGCAAATGATTTTGGATACAATACCAATTGGCAAGATTATATTACCAGATCCGTTGCTTCCCAAAACCAAAACCTTTCATATTCCAGAAATTATGGAAGTGGCAATATTAGAGGAACGTTCTCTTACGGAAAGCAATTTGGTGTAATAGAAAAATCAGCACAAGAACGTATTACCGGTAGAATCAATGCAAGTCACCGTTTTCTTGATGACAAATTAAGACTTACATTACAAGCATCCATTTCGCGTGTAAACGATGATGCACCACCAATTAGTGGTACTTCCGGAGCAAGTGGTAACTTGATTGGAGCCGCTTACTCCGCAAACCCAACTTGGCCTGCAAATTCCGAGTTCTTTTTGGAAGGAAATCAATTAAATCCAGCAAACTATCTTGCCAACTTCCAGTCGGTTACGCATACAGACAGAGCTTTGGTCAACTTTTCAGCTGAGTACGATTTTACTCCGGAATTGACCGGTAAGGTAAGCGTTGGTTACGATGATTCTGATGCTGAATCTATTTCTTCAATTTCGGGCAACGCCAATAACTTTAACCGAGTAACCGGTAATGGACAAACTGCATACAATACGTTGAATGCTACCAGTAAACTTTTAGAAGCGACTCTTAATTATAAAAAGACTTTTGACAATTCATCATTGGACGTAATTGTAGGTTACTCTTTCCAAGATTTCCAAAGAGAAGGCTTCAACTCACAAGGATGGCAAGCTCCAACTTCCGACTTAAATGAAATGGGAGAGTTGCTGATTGAAGACGTGAACAACATAAGATCAAGCATCAACGGGCCATACCAGCAAGCTGGATACGCCCCAAATGGAAATTTTGTAAACAGCATTAATCCTTTCGAGGATACTGCATCATTGGGAATTTCTTCCGGCGGATACACCTCGGTTTGGATCGATACCTTTGATAATACTGATGAACTTCAATCTTTCTTTGCAAGAGCAAACTACACTTTGAACGATAAATTTTTGTTCACAGCAACAGTAAGAGCAGACGGTTCCTCAAGGTTTAGTGAAGATAACAGGTACGGATATTTCCCTTCCGGTGCTTTTGCTTGGAAAATTAATGAAGAAGATTTTATAGGTGACAATATCTCAACACTTAAGTTAAGAATTGGTGCCGGTGTTACCGGTAACCAGGAAGGATTGGGATATGCAAACTTCCTAAGAAGAGTTCGTTTCTCCGAACCGAGTATTAGTGATAGTGGCGAAATCTTAAGACCAGGTGCACAAACCGTAGCCGTTCAAAACCCAGATTTAAAATGGGAGTCCACCTTGGATATGAACATTGGTCTTGATTTTGGATTCAACCTAGATCGTTTCAGTGGATCCATTGATTTTTACCGAAAAGAAACTAATGATCTATTGTTTAGACAGGGTGCCGCTGCTCCTGCTGCAGACCCATTTGTTTTCAAAAATTTGGAAGATGGCACAATCATCAACCAAGGGGTTGAAGTCGCCTTGAACTATGATTTTGTGCAAACAGAGGATATTACATTCTCCTCTTCCTTTAACATAGCTTACAACAAAAACGAGGTTGAAGGGTTAAATGGTGTTACCGCCAACTTTGGAGCATTGAACGGGCCTGGACTAACAGACGCTTTTGCCCAAAGATTAGGAGAAGGTAGGTCACTTTTCTCTTATTATATGGCTGAGTACTCGGAAGACAGCAATGGCAATCCAAACTTTAACCCAGACGAGAAAGATTTTGTAGGAGAAGATGGCCTTCCAGATGTGAACGCAGGTCTTTCCTTAAATCTAAGGGTTAAGAATTGGGATGCATCCGCTTACTTTACTGGTCAGTTCGGTTTCTCCGTATACAACAACACGGCTAACGCCTTTTTGAACAGACCAACTTTTGAAACAACAAGAAATGTTGATCAAAGAGGATTGGACACTAACATTAGCCAAGAAGTTTCTACATTATATTTAGAGGATGGCGATTTTGTTAGATTGCAGAACGCAAGTGTCGGTTACAATGTTCCGCTTAGCGGACAAGGAGCCATTAAAAGTTTGAGACTTTCACTTACAGGACAAAACTTGTTCTTGATTACAGACTATAGCGGTCTAGACCCAGAGGTATCATCCTCTACAGGTGACCTTGGAACAGGTATCCCGAGTGCCAGTATAGATTACACTGCATTCCCAAGACCAAGAACTGTGACATTGGGTATCAACGCTAAATTTTAAAAAAAAAGCAATGAAAAATTTTATTAAACAAACAAACAGATATTTCTCGCTCAGCTTGTGCGTAGGTATTCTGCTAGCTTCCTGTACGGATTTGGAGGTAGAGCCAACGGACTCGCTACTAGATGATGGGTTTACAGGCATACAAACCGCTGAAGCGGCTTCAAGTCAAATTACCGCAATGTACAACGATGCATACGGGTATTTTGGCACACAAGCCAACTTATATGCATTGAACGAAGTTACCACAGATGCCCTTCTGGTACCCACTAGAGGTTCCGACTGGGGGGATAACGGTATATGGAGACAAATGCACCAGCATTCTTGGACTCCGGAACACTCCTATATTTTAGGCGTATGGAACGAATGGAACGGTCTTCAACTACAGGCAAGTGAAGTATTGGATTCAAGATCTGCCTCATCTACCGAATCCATCGGACACGCTTCTTTCCTAAGAGCATTGTCCATGTTCATAATTTTGGACAATTTCGGACAAGTACCTTATAGAGACACAGAAGCTGCTGATCCATTGGCCGATCCGGACGTATTTACCGGGGAAGATGCCATCACATTTATTTTGAGCGATCTGGACACTGCAATTTCTAACCTTCCAGCTTCCTCTGCAGGCGACGATAATTTCAGGGCAACCAAATCAGCTGCTAGATTCCTTAAAGCCAAAGTTCTTTTGAACAGACACATTTACAATGGTTCCGGTTCAGCTGCTTCGGCAGACATGACCGAAGTTATTTCATTGGTGGATGCTATCGAGTCGGATGGATATGAATTGGCTTCTGACTACTTTGATATTTTCGTTCCCGGTGGAGATACCGAAACTATCTGGTACGCACAAACATCTGCAGGTACTAGAATTTTCAACACATTGCACTACAACTCAACCGAGTTAGGTGGTGGTGGTTGGAACGGCTTTAGTACACTCGCCGAATTTTACGATTTATTCGAGGGTGATGCCGACAACAACAGAGGTAATAATAATGGCACTTTACTCGACGGTCAAGAAGAGCGTAGAGGTTTTGTTCCGGTAGAAGGAGGAATTACTTTCGACGGGACTTACGGTAAAGACGAAAATGACGACGGTATTGTTGATGGGTCCAATGTAGGTTTTGGTTTCCTAGTGGGCCAACAGTACGGACCAAATGGTGCCGCTCTAGAGGACAGAGGTGGTGAGCCACTTTCTTTCACAAGAGAGTTTGTTAGTGCAGTTAATGGACAACCAAGTCTAGTGGACAACAACGAGGTAACCGGTATCCGTGTGATCAAATACAACCCTAGAGATGGAGAATTTGCCAACCACATAATCTTCTTTAGATATTCCGATGCCTATTTGATGAAGGCTGAGGCCATGTTAAGAAGCGGTGGAGACCCAACTTCTATGGTGAATGAACTAAGAACAGTTAGAGGTGCCGCTCCACTTGGTTCGGTTACAGAACAAGACCTTTTGGACGAAAGAGCACGTGAACTGTACACCGAAGGATGGAGAAGAAACGATTTAATTCGTTTTGGACAATACACTAAGGACTGGGAATTTAAAGAAGCTGGAGCAGTGGGAGACACTAACCGTCAGTTGTTCCCAATTCCGTCAGCACAACTTATTCTAAACCCAAATTTGGTTCAGAATCCAGGGTACTAACAATCCAAAGTTTAAGCTGTTTTATAAATGGAAAGACCACCGCTCGGTGGTCTTTTCTTTTTTTTTAGTGCTACTATTAATCAATTATTAATCCTTCTTTAGAAAAAGATTAATCGATAGCGTGCTGTTTCTTGGCCATGAATTAGTTAATTTACCCCTTTGCTACCGAAAAGAAATGAAAGGACCATTCTATATCATTATAGGCGTTGTACTTACCGTGTTAAGTTGTGGTAGAGATAAGGACGACACTCTTTTTTTACTAAAAAAATCGAGCCATACAGGAATACAGTTCACCAATACCCTTACACAGACACCGGACCTCAACATATTGAACTACCTTTATTTTTACAATGGCGCAGGTGTAGCTTCCGGCGATTTTAACGGAGACGGTCTGGTCGATCTTTACTTCACCTCCAATCAAGGCAAGGACAAATTATACTTAAATCAAGGCAACCTTGCTTTTAAAGATGTCACCCAAGAATCCAATCTCCGCAATGAGACCGGATGGACCACAGGGGTAACCCATGCCGACATCAACAACGATGGCCTTTTGGACCTTTACATTTGCAAGGTGGGCGATCACGGGATTATCCGAGGTCAAAACTTACTCTTCATAAATCAAGGAAATAACGAAAATGGCATTCCAACCTTTAAAGAGAAATCCAAGGAATATGGATTGAACTTTATAGGGTACTCCACACAGGCGGCATTTTTCGATTATGATCTAGATGGTGATCTGGACATGTACTTAATGAATCATTCCGTAAACCCCAATCGATCCTACGGCAAAGGCAATAAACGTAAAATTGTGGATTCCATGTCCGGGGATGTCCTGTTTAGAAATGATGATGGCAAATTTGTGAACGTATCAAAAGAAGCGGGGATTTTTCAAGGCACCATAGGTTACGGCCTGGGACTTGCAGTAAGCGATATCAACAATGATGGTTTTCCGGATATTTATATCGGCAACGATTTTTTTGAGAACGATTATCTCTACATCAATCAAAAAAATGGCACGTTTAAAGAGATTATTTCTGCAGACAATACAAAACTGGGGCATACCACCCACTTTTCCATGGGAAATGACATTGCCGATGTGAACAACGATGGTCTTGCCGATATCCTCTCCTTGGACATGTTGCCCGAGGACTTGGAAACCTATAAAACATCCGGACTGGAACACTCCTATCCAGTTTATCAACAATATTTAAAAAATGGATTTGCACCACAGTTTATGCAGAATACACTTCATTTAAATCTGGATGGTGAAAATTTCGGGGAAATAGCCAATTTAAGTGGCATAGATGCCACAGAATGGTCTTGGGGAGCCCTATTTGCGGATTATGATAACGACGGACATAAAGACCTTTTCATATCCAACGGCATACAGGGCGTAACCAACGATATGGATTATATAAATTACATATCCAATAAAGAGATCCAACAGAATATAGAAAAAGGCCTGTCCGACAAGGACATGAAACTTATAGACCGTTTGCCCAAAAAGAAGGTTCAAAACTATTTTTTTAAAAATGGAGGAAGCGCCAATTTTAAAAATGTAACCGAACTTTGGAGTCCTCCCTCACCCTCTTACAGTAACGGATGTGTGTATGCAGATTTGGATAACGATGGTGACTTGGAAATTATCGTAAACAACGTTAACCAAGAAGCCTTTGTGATGGAAAATACCCTGAAAAACGGGAACTATCTTAAAATCAAATTTAAGGGGAGCAACAAAAATACCTTCGGTATTGGTTCAAAGGTAATTTTGCACAACAAAAATAGGATATCCGTTCAAGAAAATATTGCCACTCGCGGGTTTATGTCCGCAAAGGACAATAGCCTAAATTTTGGTATCGGAAACGATACAATAATCGATTCCATTCAAATTGTATGGCCTCAAGGCAAGTTCCAAACATTGTACAAAGTCGATGCCAACCAAGTGCTGACGGTTTCGTATGCCAATGCATCAGGCAACTATTATAAAAATACAGAATCCAAGGGCACATCGGATTACACGTCCTCTCCCACTCAACTAAACTTTAAGCACAAAGAGTACCCTAGTCTGGATTTTGACCGGAACCCGCTCACACCCTTTGCCTACTCCAACGAAGGTCCGTCCACGGCGGTGGCCGACATAAATAACGATGGTTTGGAAGATCTTTTTATATGTGGGGGAAAAAAACAAGCATCGAAATTATACCTACAGAATCAAACCGGGGCATTCCAAGAATATCAACCAGAACTATTTGAACCGGATGCCATAAACGAGGACACTGACCAGGTATTTGCCGACATTGATGCTGACGGAGACCTAGACCTGATCGTTGTTAGCGGAGGCAACGAATTTACCAATGGCAAGCCACTTCAACCAAGGTTGTACCGGAACATAAAGGGCCAATTCTCCAAAGAGGATAACACATTCAATGAAATTGAAATAAATGCATCTAAAATAGATGCTGTGGACTTTGATAACGATGGGGATCTAGACCTTTTCATCGCCTCAAATGCAGTACCGACAAAATTTGGTGCAAAAAGCAATCAATTTCTTTTGGAAAATGACGGCAAAGGCAATTTTAGGAATATCACCCCCGAGTTTGCACCCAACTTGTCATCTTTGGGCAACATAAAAGATTTTGTCTGGAAGGACATCGACAAAAACGGCTTCCCAGACCTTATTGTGGCAGGCCACTGGATTCCGATAAGCATATACCTGAACAACGGCAAGCAACTTTTGCCCCAAGTAAATAACGGCCTTGCCCATACGAACGGTTGGTGGAACTGCATTGAACTCGGCGATATGGACAATGATGGTGATTTGGACATCCTTGCCGGTAATTGGGGATTGAACACCAAATTTTCGGCATCGGTCAGCAAACCGATCACACTGTACATAAACGATTTTGATAACAACGGCTCCATAGAAACCGTGGTAACACATTACCATGGTGATCGAGAAACAGCTTTTGCATCCAAGGACGAACTCTCCAAACAAATGCCATTTTTAAACAAAAAATTCCTTTTCTATAAAGATTTTGCAAAGGCCTCTTTGGAAGAGCTGTTCGGTGAAGAAAAGTTACAGCAAGCCACAAAAAGACAGGTGTACATGCTGGGTACTTCCTATTTTGAAAATGATGGCAACAACAGCTTTACGTTGAAGCCCCTGCCACGACTGGTCCAATCTTCCTCCGTGAACGATATCCACTTGGCAAAAAACAATAAAGAAAAGATTAATGAAATATTAATGGTCGGCAATAATTTTGAGATAAGCACCCAACTTGGTAGATTGGATGCTTCGCACGGGTTTTTATTGACGAACAATGAGCAGGGCAATATAACCTGGAAGCAAAGTCTGGGCATTTCCGGTGCTGCCAGAAAAATTAAAAGAATTAATAGAAACGGAAACACTGGATTCATCATTACGATGAACAATGAAGCTCCCATTTTTTTGGTCAAAAATAGCGATAGATGAAACTAAAATATACAACTGCGATTATATTTATATTGGGTCTGGTATCTTGTAACAACAAAAAGAATGACAGTCCCCAAGAAGAACAAAAGATAGAAACCTTATTTACTCTTTTGGAACCCGAGGAAACAGGTATCTCCTTTATCAACAAAGTAGAAAACCAGAAGAACTTCAATATTTTCAAGTATCGGAATTTTTATAATGGTGGAGGTGTGGCCATTGGGGACATAAACAACGATGGCCTACAGGATATTTACCTAACCGGCAACATGGTCTCCAACAGACTTTACCTGAACAAGGGCAACATGCAGTTTGAGGACATCTCGGAAAAAGCTGGTGTTTTAGGCAATAAACCCTGGTCCACCGGAGTGGTAATGGTGGACATAAACAACGATGGGTTAATGGATATTTATGTCTGCAACGCAGGGAATATGGAAGGCAATAACCACGACAACGATCTCTACATCAATAACGGGGATCTAACGTTTACCGAAAAAGCAGAAGAGTACAATCTTGCCAAAACGGGTTTCACCACACACGCTTCCTTTTTTGATTATGACAAGGATGGTGATTTGGATGCCTATATTTTGAACAACAGCAATATCCCTGTGAGCAGTTTAGGGTATGCCGAGCAACGCGAAGTCAGGGCCCAGGATTGGGAAGGTGTTCCGGACATTTTTAAAGGAGTTGGTGATATGTTGTTGAGGAACGATAACGGAAAATTCGTAGATGTAAGCGAAGAGGCAGGCATCTACGGTAGCTTGATCGGTTTTGGCCTTGGTGTAATGGTCACCGATTTCAACGGTGACATGTACCCCGATATTTATGTATCCAACGACTTTTATGAGAGAGACTACCTCTATATTAATCAAAAAAACGGGACATTTTCGGAAGAGATCAAAGATTGGACTTCACATTTAAGCCTTTCCGCAATGGGTATCGATGTAGCCGACATTAATAACGACGGTCTCAACGATATTTTTATAACGGACATGCTACCAGAGGAAGAGTCTCGGGTAAAATCCGTTATGGAGTTTGAAGGGTACAATATTTTTGATTTAAAGAAAAGTAAGGATTTTGGACAACAATACATTCAAAACACCTTACAATTGAACAACGGAAACGGCACGTTCTCGGAAGTGGCGTACTACAGCGGAGTAGATGCCACGGATTGGAGCTGGGCCGGTCTTATGTTCGATATGGACAATGATGGCCTCAAAGATATATTTATAACCAACGGCATTAATCATGATCTTACCGATTTGGACTTTGTGGACTTTTTTGCCAACGAAATCGTTCAAAAAATGGCACTTACGGGCAAAAAAGAGTCGATTGATTCCATCATAAGTAGAATGCCCATAAAACCGCAGCCCAACTATGCGTACAAAAACAATGGGGACATTACCTTTAAAAACGCAAACAAAGATTGGGGATTTGATCTTCCCTCCCGCTCCAATGGGGCCGCATATGCAGATTTGGACAACGATGGGGATTTGGACCTGGTCATAAATAATGTAAACACTCCGGCCTTTGTCTATAAAAACAATACCGATTCTCAATTGGCCCATAACTACATCCAACTAAAGTTTAAGGGACCAAAAAATAACCCCTTTGGCATTGGAACTTTGGCCAAAATCTATTTTGATGGAAATATAATTAACCAGGAATTGATTCCTTCCAGAGGCTTTCAGTCCTCGGTACAGTACGATATGACCTTTGGTCTTGGAAAGACCGAAGCTCTGGATTCCATTAGGGTTATTTGGCCGGACAACCAGACCCAAAAATTTGAAAATACGGAAGCAAATCAAGTATTGACCGTGGATTACACCAATGCAAAGGAAATCTATAGTCTTCCGAAAAATAAAGCTGTAAAATCTTTTCTCAAGGAATTAAGTTCCGATGCGGTCAAGGCGCACAAGGAAGATAACTACAACGACTTTGACTACGAAGGATTGATCTCCCACAAAGTATCCCAAGAAGGTCCATCACTGGCCGTTGCCGATGTTAATGGCGATGGCAACGAAGATTTTTATATCGGCGGCGCCAAAGGGCAGCCGGGCACCTTGTACATTCATCAAGGAAACGGCAAGCTTACGGCCAAAAAGGCAACCGCTTTTGAAGAAGACCGGGAGTTCGAGGATGTGGCCGCATCATTTTTTGATGCAGATGGAGATGGAGACCTCGACCTAGTGGTTGGCTCAGGAGGCAACGTAGTCAGTATGGAACGCACTTATAAGGCACGGCTATATGTAAACGATGGAAAAGGAAATTTTTCAAAATCCAAGAACGAACTACCCTCCACATTTAAAAATATTTCCACAATTTCTACTTACGATTACGACAACGATGGTGATGTGGATATTTTTATTGGGTCTCGAAGTGTTGTTGGAGTATACGGCATCTCTCCAGACCACCTGCTTCTCGAAAACATGGGAGATGGCACTTTTAACAATGTTACGGAACGTTTGGGGTACGACTTAAAAAATGCCGGAATGGTTACCGACTCCAAATGGGAAGATCTAGATGGAGATGGCAAAAAAGACCTAATCGTAACCGCCGAATGGGACACCCCGAAAATCTATAAAAACACAGGTCGAAGATTGACTAAAATGACCACCTCTTTGGACAGTTTGTACGGATGGTGGAACACCGTGGAAACGGCCGATCTAGATGGAGATGGAGACCAAGATCTTATTTTGGGCAATCAGGGTCTGAACCTGCATTACAAACCAACCGAGTATTCGCCAATGAAATTATACATCAACGATTACGATAACAATGGTACCATTGAACAGATTATGACGATCCAAGAAAATGGTGGGGACTATCCAATTCATCAAAAAAGAGAACTTACCGACCAACTACCTTCACTAAAAAAACAAAACCTAAAGGCGTCGGACTATGCACAAAGGACCATTCATCAACTTTTTCCTAAAGAGATCATGGATAAATCGATTGTAAAAAGAGTGGAAACTTCAGCCTCTGTGATCGCAATTAACGAAGGTGGGGGCAAATTCACCATAAAAAAGCTGCCACCGCGAGTACAACTATCCTGTGTTTGTGATATTATGTGTACCGATGTCAACAATGATGGCAATTTAGATTTGATTATGGCAGGGAACAACTACGAATTTAAACCCCAATTCTCTCGATTGGATGCCAGCCAAGGCAACTTATTACTGGGGGACGGAAATCTAAACTTTGATTGGCAAGATTATGAGACCAGTGGTTTTAAGATCAGGGAAGAAGTTAAATATCTTAAACAGTTCAAGGATAAAAACGGTAAAATTTATGTGATTGCCGCCGTAAACAACAACAAACCTAAGATCTTTGCTGTAAATGAATAGGCTTATATCCATATTGTTTATTTTGGTTGTTCTGGGTTCTTGCAAAAAAGAGGGCAGCCTTTTTAACAACCCGGAGGCACAAAAAACCGGGGTAACATTTACCAATGCCCTGACCCCTACCAACGAACTGAGCATTTTGGACTACCTCTATTTTTATAATGGAGGAGGCGTATCCGTCGGAGATATAAACAACGACGGTCTGCCCGATATTTTCTTTACTGGAAATCAGGTGAAAAACAAACTATTCCTGAACAAGGGCGACCTTAAGTTCGAAGATATTTCCGTCAGTGCGGGAGTAGAAGGCAACAGTTCTTGGAATACCGGGACCACCATGGCCGATGTGAACAGGGACGGGTTTCTGGACATTTATGTATGTGCCGTGGTCGGCATCAATGGATTTAACGGTTTTAACGAGCTGTACATTAATAATGGGGACAATACATTTACCGAAAGTGCGGCCAAATACGGACTGGACTTCGATTCCTACAGTTCCAATGCAGCTTTTTTCGATTATGACCTGGATGGCGACCTGGACCTCTACCTCCTTAACCATGCCGTACATACCCAAAACTCTTTTGGTCGTTTTGATTTAAGGTACGAACGCCGTTACGAAACAGGCGACAAACTTTTACGAAACGACAATGGAACTTTTACCGACGTAAGCGAAGAAGCAGGAATCTACGGAGGAATCAACGGTTATGGCCTTGGATTGGCCATTGCTGACTTTAATCAAGATGGATATCCCGATATTTATGTAGGCAACGATTTTCATGAGGATGACTACTATTACCTCAACAATGGAGATGGCACCTTTACCGAGAGCCTAAAAAAATACTTTGGTCACACCTCAAGGTTTTCCATGGGGAGCGATGTAGCCGATATCAACAACGATGGTAGGCCGGATTTACTTTCTTTGGATATGTTGCCAGAAGACGAAGTGGCCCTAAAATCCTCCGAAGGGGATGATAATATACAAACCCAAAAAATGCGAATAGAACGCTTCGGGTATCATTACCAGTTTACCAGAAATATGTTGTTCGTTAACCAACCTGACGGCAATTTTATGGAAACGGCCTTAATGAGCGGCATTGCAGCGACCGACTGGAGCTGGAGCGCCCTTTTTGGTGATTATGACCTGGATGGCCAGCAGGATGTATTTATTTCCAACGGGATTCCCAAAAGGCCCAACGACCTCGACTTTATCAAGTTTGTCTCCAGTGAACAGATCCAGGGCAAAATGGACAATACCAAGTTAGTGGACCAGCAAGCCTTAGCTTTAATGCCTTCGGGAAATGTTCACAATTATGTGTTCAAAGGAGGTAAAGACCTGTTATTCGACGACATGTCGGACAAATGGATCAACAAAGACACCTTAATTTCCGGAGCAACTGCCGTCGCAGACCTTGATGGTGATGGTGACCTGGATTTGGTAACGAACAACATTAACCAACCCGCCTCCCTTTACATCAATAAAACCAACGGCAAGGGCAATTATATAAAACTAAGGTTCGATTACACCAAAAACAATACTTTTGGAATCGGGACCAAGGTATATTCCTATTCCAAGAACGGACTTCAGTTCAAAGAACTTTTCCCGACCCGTGGGTTTCAGGCATCTTCGGAGCCCATGATTCATTTTGGTTACAAAAATGAAGAGCAAGTCGACTCCATAAAAATTATTTGGCCGAACAAAACCTATCAAGTTCTGCGGGATGTACCTATTAACCAAACCATAACCATCAAACCAGAAAATACCAGGCCTTTCGACTATAGATCGTTGCATAAGCCGGTAAAACAATTATTTGAACCTGTAGCCAACACTTTGGGATTGGATTATTACCACGTGGAAGACAACTATACGGACTTTAATAGGGAAAAGCTGATTCCTTACCAAATCTCCGATCGGGGTCCGGCCATGGCGATTGGAGATCTTAACGGTGATGGCAAGCAAGATATTTTCCTAGGTGGATCCAAGTATAAATCCGCAAAAATTTATATTCAAAAAGACACCTCCTTTATAGATCAAAAGTTTGCCGATCTCCAAAAAGATTCCATTCAAGAAAATATTTCGGCCGCGATTGCCGATTTTAACAATGATGGTGAGAACGATTTAATCGTAAGTTCCGGTGGTGGGGATTTTTTCGGAAAAGCAAGTCCGTTGTTGGATGCATATTACCAGAAAAAGGACACGGTTTTTACATTGATCACCTTACCGGAAAAATATCAAAATTCATCCGTTGTCCGTCCTTTTGATTTCGATGGGGACGGTGATCTGGATGTTTTCATAGGTGGACATACAATTACAGCGAAATTCGGAGCGCCAGCCAGTTCCTATTTGCTCGAAAATGAAAACGGCATTTTTACGGTGAACGCTTCCTTTGAAACCCATTCCAAAGGAATGGTGACTGATGCCATATGGAGTGACTTCGACGGAGACAACATAACCGACCTTATAATTGTTGGAGAATGGATGTCCCCTAAATTCTTGAAAAACCAAAACGGCACGTTCACAGAAATAAAACAGGACAATCTTTCCGGGCTTTGGCAAACTATTGAAGCATTTGACATCGATTCAGATGGAGATATGGATTATCTGCTTGGCAATTGGGGCACCAACTCTAAATTTAAAGCTTCGTCCAAGTATCCGATGAAATTGTTTTTTAACGATTTTGACAAGAATGGCCAGACCGAAACGGTTACGGCAATGCAAAAAAATGGCAACTATTATCCTTTGGAGACTTTGGATGGACTGGCATCTCAAATGGTCTTTCTTAAAAAGAAATATACTACCTATGCTTCTTTTGCCGGGCAAACCATGGAAGACATATTTGGCAAGGGAGTATTGGAGGAAGCCGCCCTATTAGAAGTAAGCACGCTAAAATCGGGATATCTGAGAAATGAAGACGGGAATTTTGTTTTTGTTCCCTTTGCCAACCAACTTCAAGTGGCACCAATAATGTCTTTTCTGGTAGATGATTTTGATGGTGACGGCACATCCGAAGTTTTGGTCGGTGGCAATTATTTTGGTGTAAAACCATATCACGGCAGACTGGATTCTTTCCCAGGTGCCCTACTAAAAAGTGAGAACGAAATTATAATGGGCAATCAGTTGGGCTTGGATTTCACCAAAAAATCCATTCGACACCTTCAAACTATTAGTATAAACAACCAAAAATATCTGTTGGCAGTATTCAACAACGATAAACTACAAGTCTATAAAATCAACAAATAAGCAAAAGGCCATGAAAAAAAGAATAAGCATAATCACAGCATTGGTATTGGTTCTGGCATCATGCCAAAAAAAACAGGAACCTATTGAGATTTCTCCAGAGGAGTTCCATGCTTCTGTGGACAAAGTCATCGAGGTCATGATTCATGATATTTTCTCTCCTCCCGTTGCCAGTAGGATTTTTGCCTACCCGAATATTGCCGCTTACGAAATCGTGGCCCTAAAAAATGATTCATATAATTCCTTGGCGGGGCAGGTTACCGGTCTGGAAAGCATTCCAAAACCCGAAAACGAGGAGAACATCAATTACGAAATGGCAGCCTTGGTGGCCCACATGGATTTAAACAAGAGACTTATCTTTTCCGAGGAAAGGATCGAAAGTTTCCGAGACAGCCTTTATACTATTTGGACAGAAAAAAATGAACCTGTTTTTATGGCTTCCAAGCAATACGGCCTGCAAGTAGCCAATTTTATCGGCGAATGGATGGATAAGGACAATTACAAGGAAACCCGTACCATGCCCAAGTTTTCAGTGGATTCAGAGGACCCCTCCAGATGGCAGCCCACCCCCCCGGCCTACATGAACGGTATTGAACCACATTGGGAGAAAATACGTCCCTTTGCCATAGATTCAGCTCAACAATTTAAACCTATACCTCCTCCAGAATTTTCAATGGAAAAAGACTCCGATTTTTACAAAGAGGTGATGGAAGTTTATGAAGTACGCAAAAGTATGATCGGAAAAGGTGATAAATCCGAAGAAATTGCCATTGCACAATTTTGGGATTGCAACCCTTATGTTTCGGTAACCCGGGGACACCTAATGTTCGCAACAAAAAAAATTACACCTGGAGCGCATTGGATCGGCATATCCAAAATTGCTTCCAGAAAAACAAATGCCGACTTTGCCAAAACCGTTTATGCCTATACAAAAACATCTATTGCGATCGCAGATGCCTTTATTAGTTGTTGGGACGAGAAATACAGAAGTAATCTTATCCGTCCGGAAACCGTAATTAACGAGTATATTGACGATAGTTGGGAGCCCGTTCTACAAACTCCCCCATTTCCCGAATACACCAGCGGACACAGTGTAGTTTCCGGTGCTGCGGCCGTTGCCTTAACCGATATTTTTGGTGACGATTTTGCTTTTGATGACGACACCGAAGTAGCCTACGGACTGCCTGTTCGATCGTTTACCTCGTTTAATCAAGCAGCTGATGAGGCTGCATTGAGCCGAATGTACGGTGGTATCCATTACCGTGCAGCCATTGTTGTAGGTATTAAGCAGGGTAGAGATCTTGGAAAATTTGTAGTGGACAAATTGGATATGACCAAAGGTTAATCCCTATTTTTGTTCCTTAGTTATGAGGAAGATCAGTTCAATTATTTTAGCCCTTTTGGTGGGGGTGATCCTGTGGTATCTTTTTTTAAAACCACAGGATTATCAAGTTAATTTCAAGGCAAAGGCCATACCCGGCACCATATTCGAAACTGTTAAGGCTTGGAACCAAGGTTTCGACTCGATGTCACCCATCCGGTACACGAGCCCCCGCCACTTTGAGCAGACCATTTTTGTGAACGACTCCACTCATGTGTACGAATGGGAGATCGACCCGATTCACGATTCGCTAAGTGCTGTTCAGGTAAATATCAAAGATGTACACAATTCGTTGAACAATAGGTTGGCTGTTCCCTTTGCCGACACCGATTTTGAAAAAGGGTCACGAAAACTCCTTTTGGACTTTAACGATTTCCTGATCGATCATATAAAGAATTTTACGGTTTCTATCGAAGGAGAAGAGGAAACCTTCTCTTCGTTCTGTGCCTGTGTACAACTAAAAACAACCCCAGAGGACAAAGCCAAGGGTATGATGGCCAATTACAATTTTTTGAACGCCATTCTAATTGAAAAAGAAATAAAGCTCAATGGCCCTCCTTTTGTAGAAGTACTGGATTGGGATTTGGAAAACAATAGTCTATCCTATAACTTTTGTAATCCTATCATACGTTCGGAACGTTTGCCCGACCATCCGGATATTGAGTACAAACGAATCTTTAGCAAAAACGCCATTAAAGCAGTTTATCACGGAAATTATATAACATCCGACCGAGCTTGGTATGCTATTTGGGACTATGCGGAAAAGAATAGTATCCCAATCGAGAAACAGCCTTTGGAGGTTTTCTACAACAACCCAAATATGGGAGGAAACGAACTGGAATGGACCACGGAGGTATTTATGCCCATAAAGGAAACCAATGAATAAAATTGTCTTTGCTTTTATTTTGATCGCATTACAGGCCTGTGCACAAAAATCCTATTTGGCGCAATTGGATCCCATGGGCAAGTTTCCATCCAAACTAAAAGAAGTATCGGGTATGGAAATTACCCAAGATGGAGAAATCTGGGTGATAGAGGATAGCGGCAACAAAGACCATGTCTATTTGGTAGATCAAGAGGGTGATATAAAAAAGTCTTTGGAAATAGATCATGCCAAAAATGAGGATTGGGAAGATTTGGCCATGGACCACAATGGCAACCTTTATATCGGGGATTTTGGAAATAATGGAAATGACCGCAAAAACCTGGTGATTTACAAGGTTCCTAAAGACGAAATGGGCAAAAAAGAGCCCAACGCAGAAAAAATCGAGTTTAAGTACCCTGAGCAGAAAGAGTTTCCCCCTAAAAAAGAGAATCTATATTTTGACACCGAAGGTTTTTTTCACCTGGATGACCACCTCTATATTTTTACCAAAAACAGAACAAGACCGTACTCCGGAAAAACATGGATATATCGTGTACCGGATAAAGAAGGGGACTACAAGGCCGAGTTTTTGGGTGATCTGTTCTTGTGCAGTGATCAGGATCATTGCTCGGTAACCGGGGCGGATATTTCCCCGGATGGCAAAACTATCGCTCTTTTAAGCTATGGTTACATATTCCTGTTGACAGATTTTGATGCTCCCAACTTTACCAATGCATCCATAAAGATAATAGACATCAACACTCCTACACAAACAGAATCGATCTGTTTTGTAGATAACCGCACACTTTTTATTGCCGATGAGCAAAACAACCATGGTGGTCGTAAACTATACAGGTTGGATATCGACTAAAATCCCAACCCCAGGCCAAAGGCAAAACGCACACCATCCGTACTGTTAAAGAGTCCAAAGTTGGCAGATAGGACGTCGGCACCGTTCAAAATAAAACCACCCCCATAGGAATTATGCCATTTTTTGGATTCATCGCCAGGGAACCATACCCGTCCATAATCGAAACCACCATATATACCCGGGGTTACCGGCAACACACCGGTTTTGGTACGCCTAAAACTATAACGCAGGTCGGTACTTTGAACATAGGCCTTTTTTCCCGTAAATCTTTGGAAACGGAAACCACGAAGTCCATTGTTGCCCCCTAAACTTGCTGCTTGATAAAACTCGTAGCCGTCCCCAAGGGTAAAATGTGCGTTAACTTTTGAGGCCAACACAACTCGACCATCTGCTGTAAGTTTATGGTCCATAGAAAAGGAAGGCTTTATGTAACCAAAGGACCTTGAAGAATCGTCCAGATTGGTTTTGAACCCACCTTCCAGGCTAAATGCCATTCCGATGGTCGGGAAAGCATTATTGTCCGCATTGGAATAATGGTAAGAGGCATCCGCACCAAAGAAACTTAAATGGCTTTCCTCTCCGTTGGCAATATAAAATTCATTGATAAATCTATCCTCTGTCTCCTCTATTTCGATATTTTCATAAGAAATCCCAAGCTTTACCTTGGATCCATAAAATCCTCGCCACACCAAAGCAGGTGAAAACTGTAATGTTCGGATACGCACCCTGTTGTAGTCCAGCCCCAAAGGTTCATCATCATCATTGTTCACCGATTCGTTGCCAAAACCAAAAAAATTGAGGGTAAAATTAGGGCTTGTAAAACGGGCATCCAATGCCAGGTTGACCTTATTTAACACATGGGCAAATTCCCCACTATACCCTAGATCAAATCCATTGGTGGCAAAAAAATAGGACGCATTAAAAGTATGTTGTTGCGTAAATGGATTTTTTCTGAATCCATTAAAGGTATAGGTGTTGGTAAGTCCAATTTTTACCCCATCGTCCGGATTAAAACCGATCATCGGGAGCACTTGGTTGTTATTCCCTTTTATATTCAAAAAGTCATAGGTGTTGGTATCATAATCGTTCACTAATTTGATCCTACCGGCATAGGCTTCATCTAGAGTATTTTTCTTAGTTTTAAAATCATACACCGATATCCTTTTGGAGTCTTCGGAGATTTTATAGATGTCGTTGTTCTGTCCCCCTGCAATCCGAACCTTTATTTTGGAGTCGGCTGTTTTAATATTGAATACATCATCATCATCCAAACCATACAACCAGATTTCCTTGGTATATTCTGGGCTGTAGACCTTGCTGAAAAACAAGTCTGTCATCTCTCCACCTTTTATTCTATAGCCCCGCACCTCGACATTCCCATTGGGCATGGATACAATATTAAAATAATCGTCTTTATCCGTTCCCGTCACCACACTGTATGTATTGAGCACGGCAAAATATTCCTTAGCGGTCTCGACCAAGTTTTGCTTTCTGGCCAATAAAATTGACTTGATCTCCGTCAGTGTTTCGTCCCTAACTTCTTCGGGAAAAGCCATAAAGGCATCATCAATAATATCTGCATTGATATTATCTTGGATAAACTTGGCTTGCTCTATCCACATATCCAAGTCGGCTTCGGACAATAATGCCATATCCAAAGCAAATGTTCTTGGTGAGGATGTAAAGCCTTTAACGCTTCGCACTTTTTCGTGAAATCCTTCAAAAATTCGAAGTGCCGGTACAGCTCTAGAGCCAAAATTCATGATAAGACCATCTCCCCAGCGAGAATACACTTGATCACGATCTCTTGGAATGGGTTTATATAATTTATTCCCGTTTTCCTGCTCAAACTCAGCCCAACGCCATTGATCTACGTGCCTGTCCCAGTCTCCCACAAGGATATCGAACAAACGCGCTTTTACATATTCTTTGTGATCGATACTATACTCCTCATCTTCTCGTAATTTATCCATGAGGTCGTATGTGCTTTCTATTTTTTTTGTATAGCCAAAACTTTTTAGGTTATCGTGATCGTCGGACACATGCTCCTCGATCATATAAAGCTCATCGCCAAATTCTTGGTTATAGTCCCCCAAAACAGATTGTTTAGGCACGTAATACAATTTCGGGTTGGTATGGAACATTCCCAGGGCATCGGAAAGTTTACCTATGGTAAAAGGGGCATATGGGTGTGCGCCGGTATATAGGTCCAACAACAATTTTTCTGTGTAGGTATCCTCAAACTGACCTATGATATACTGATCCTGAAAAGCAATGGCCTGCAAATATCTTTCGGCGCTTTTTCTTAGGCCGCGCATTACATATTCCTTTCCTTGCCTATCGGCAAGTCGCAACGAATTGGATTGATTCCCCCCTCCTTTCCTGACCACAGTCAATCCACCAAAAAGCGTATCGAGCCGAACGGTGGGGGCCTTTACCTGTGTGGCATAATATTTTCGATAACGCTCACCCCAAAGCCACTTATGAAACCCACTTTTTTCTATATCCTCGGCCGAATACACCGAAGCCATTTTGTATGCTGGGAACTCATCGGAAAGTTCCACTTTTTTAGTAGATCTATCAGGAGGTAGGACTTGGGTTTCGAACAAAAGCTCGTGACTATCTGCATCGGCACCATAGAACTCGACTTTGGAAGAGCCGTCCGTGAATACTTTGAGGATGGCATATCCATTTCTTCCGGTGGAAAATTTGCTGCCATTCAATAAGCGCGTGGCTCCTGTTTTGGCTCCGGAACCGCTTACAATTTGTGGTTTTCCAAACTCCTTAATGTATTGAAGCGTATGTTCGTGACCAGAAGCAAAAATCACCTTGTCCGAATATTGAGAGAGGGTTACGATTCGTTTTTTCAGTTCGTTGTAGCGCCTGTTGGTAATATCTTCTGCCGTGGCCCCGGAAGTTTTTCTCAAAAGATTGATCGCCGACCCTAAAATGGGCATGGGCACCTTGCCCCCATTAGGGTACAAACCTTGTTTAAAGGAATATTGACCACCGTGCGACCCATAAGTGAACATAGGATGGTGCATGGCCACAAGAATGGTTTTATCCCTGTTTTTTTTAATTAAACTTTCAAACTCCTCAAAGAACCGGCCCCTGTTTTTAATCTCGCACTCATCGTTCATGGTTGGGTGCTTGTCCCAATTGACCAGGTACCATTCCGTATCGATGGCAATTACCAATAGTTCATCGTTGATTTCTATATCTTCAATGGGGCAGCCGTTCTCCGGTTGAAAGGCTTCATTATCGTCCAGTGCATCCTCCACGTATTCCTCCTCTCTTTTTAGACCCTTCAGCCCATCGCTGTACCAATCGTGGTTTCCAGGAATAAACAAGGTTTTTCCCTTAAAATTATCCAAAGTAGCCAATTGCGCATCCAAATAATGTTTGGAATGTTCATATCCTTCTCGATCTTTATCTTTATCCACAAAACCTGCCGGATAAATATTGTCCCCTAAAAAAATTGCCGTGCTATTTTTGTCGGCATTATCCAAAACATCTTTGATTTTTTTTAAGGTGGGGTTGAGCTCTGCCATGGGAGACTTCCCTGCATCTCCTATCAGATAAAAAGTGTGCTCTACTTCTTTATCTTCCCACCCGGTATTGTTGGTAAAAGGCTCGGCATATTTGGTTTGGTACGTTGCACAGCCATACAAAAACACAATTAATAAGCCTATAAAGTAATGTTTCTTCATATCTCACAAGGTTGATTCCAAAATTTTGTAATTTGGATGTCTCCAATCAGAAGATATGTCGGAAATTGTTGAAAAAACTAAACTCTTCGTTACCAATCTATTAACAGAAAAGCTAGATTCCAAGTTCTTGTACCACAACTTACGACATACCGAACGAGTTGTTAAAAGTACTAAAGAATTGATCAACTACTATGACCTTGGAGAGGTAGAAAATGAAAGATTGCTCGTTGCGGCATGGTTCCACGATGTAGGCCATGTGAACGGAATGGAAGAACACGAAGAAAAAGGATGTAAGATCGCAACCGATTTTCTTACGGATAACGGGGTGGATAACACTACTATAGAGGTAGTATGCTCCTTGATCATGGCCACCAAAATGTCCAAAGAGCCCGATAATTTAATGGAGAGCATAATTTGTGACGCGGATTTTTCGCATTTGGCAAAGAGAAGCTATTGGGAGACCACCGATTTTTTAAAAGACGAACTCGAGGAATTGGGTGTTGGCAAATATACCTCCAAGCAATGGAGGGACAAGAACATTAAAATGTTCCGAAATCATGTTTTTTATACGGATTATGCCAAGGAAAATTGGGAAGACGGAAAGCAAAAAAACCTAAAACAACTTCTTAAAGAAAAGAAAGACGAAAAGAAGATTGCCAAGAAAGAGGCCTTAAAGGCCAAATATAAAAGTGAAAGTCCTGACCGCAGTGTTCAAACACTATATCGCGTAACCCTTCGCAACCACTTAAAACTTAGTGATATTGCAGATACCAAGGCCAACATTTTGCTATCTGTAAATGCCATCATAATTTCTTTGGTACTGGCCAATTTGTTCACCAAATTGGACAATCCTTCCAACTCCTATATGATCTACCCAACGTTTATATTGATTTTGTTCAGTGTAATTTCCATGGTCCTTTCCGTGTTGGCCACTAGGCCGAATATTACATCGGGCAAGTTCACCAAGGAAGATGTTGAGAAAAAAAGGGTAAATCTGTTGTTCTTTGGCAATTTCCATAAAATGGAGCTACAAGAATACGAATGGGCTTTAAAAGAATTGATCAAGGATAAGGACTATGTATACTCCTCTCTCACCAAAGACCTCTACTACTTGGGCGTGGTCCTAGATCGAAAATACAAGATTTTGCGCGTAACCTATAACATATTTATGCTGGGCATAATTATATCGGTACTTGCATTTGGAATCGCATTTAGGTTTTTTGGACCGGACAGATTGATTTTTTAGATCAAAGACTCAATTCGGCCATTAGGTCATCATACGTATAGGTCCTTTCCGATTTTTTATCCTTTTGATATAAAATCTCGGCCCTGATCGCCTTTAATCCAGATACACCCTGTACACCTTCGAGCTCAACAATTTCTATGTTATTGGTAAAATAACCCTTGGCCTTTAAAAAGCTGATGTACCTTAGGTATTCCTTTTCGTCCTTACGTTGAGAATACACTATGGACAACTTTCCTTTTTGGGTAAGGCGCTCATTGGTCCCTTTGATATAGGATTTATCGATACGCTTTTTAATCACCTCGTACCTTGCATTATATGTACCGTCCACATCAAAACGCTTTTCGTCCATTCTAAAACGTATGGCCAAAGATGTGCTGTACACCAATAATAGGGAGGCCACATCCAATTTTACCGGCAAATGGGGCTTTAGGGCGTAATATCTGTTTTCCATTTCGCACATTACCTGAAGTTGCCAAAGCCTTAGGTTGCTCAAGAACAACTCACTAAATTCCCTATCCTTGGCTATGGAACTTCCTATGTACATGTTATGCTCCACTCCATCGGTTTTGTATCGCTCAAAATAGTGTGGGAACATCTCCTGTGCTTCTTCCTGTTTTTTGTCCAGTAAAGCTGCCAGCTTCATGTTGGCCTCCATTACACTGTCATCATAATTTTTACGATGGTCGTAATAACTTTCGGTAGCTCTATCTATTTTCTCGTTGTATTTATCCAGAAGTACTTTTATCTCGGTGTCCTCTCCTTTTTGTAGGTGATCGAACACGGGGCACACTTCTTCTTTTACAAAATCAAAAACCGCTTGTTCCGTATGGGTAAACAAAGCTTCTTTAACCTCGCTCAAATAGTTGTTTACCCTGAACATTAATTCTTCGTAGATGGGAAGCTTGTATTTTTTGAAAGCAATTTCCAAAACATCGTTTATTTCGGAAAGCTGTATCATTAAATCCCTTTGAATCGCGAGATTTCTTTCTTTTGATGAATCCTTGATATCTATCTGGCCATACAACGGATACACGTTCTTGAAAACTATTTCCTTGAACACAGGTTCTTCGCCGGCCATTTCGGTGGCCATAAAGCGTTTGGCCTCTTCTTGGAACTTCCAATAGACCGACGGATGGACAGAGGTACACTCGTGTTGGATAACGGCATCTATCAAGTTTTCCTCCTCCTCAATGGTGCGCATCACTGCCGCAACAATATACGGCATAACATCATCCAATTTATTGGCATTCACGCTATTGAGCTCGTTTACTTTGCCGGACACCAGTTCCAGCACTCCTACCAGTTCCCCATTAACGGCAATTGGGGCCAAAATGGCACTTTTTATGCCTTGGTCCATTAAGTTTTTATACGGTTGGACTTTTCCTTCTGTCTTTTTAAAATATTTCTCTACGTTGGAAATTGCAAAATATTTATTCTCCTTAAACAGTTTTCCATGGGAATAGGTACAAAAAGATGAATCGCATTCCTCCATATCGTTTCCGTTAAGGATGTAGCTCTCCATACCTTTGCCGTAGATCTTGAAAAAATGGTTCGCACTCGAATCATACCCTGCAAAACCTACTTTAATATCGTTCAGGTTAAAAAACGATCTAAAAGTATCTTCGAAGCTCTCCATAAAGGACTCCCTGTCCTTTTGGGTCTTTCCAATCAGGGTAGATTTTATTTCCGAAACCGAGTGCTCCGCGGTAACATCGAACATATTGGAAATAACAAATCCTTTGGCGATAAAACTATTGGGAGGAATTTTTTCTTTCCACAGGTCCAGATTATAAAAGTTGTCCAACAGCTCATCTACATCTTCCTGGGTAATTTCCTTGGCCTTTTCGGTGGGAGTAATTTCCATAAAGTCCGCGTTGTACAAAATTCGGTATCTGCGCATTACCCCATTGGTATCGGGGATATCGTAAAAGAAAGGACGCTTAAAATCCAAGTTGTACCCATAATAGAATTTGAGAATTACGGTACTTCTCATAATATAACCGAACTCATTGGGTATATTGGTTATTTCTGGTTCAAAGTTCTCCCCGGCATCTTTTAATATCTGTCGAAATCGTTCAGAAGAATTGAACACAATATTTTCAAAAGGGGTCGAAGCCGTCTTGATCTCATTTTTGGTCAAGATGGGCGAAAAAGAATCTTCTAAGATCACCCTGATTACATCCTTGTGCTTGTCCAATAAGGACAAGTCCGTAAAACCTTCCCTTAAGATAGGGTACGGAGCCTGCACGTCCAATACATACTTTGCCCGTTCGGCCACATGCTCGTTGGGGCTATTTACCTGTTCATCATAGTGTTCCAACAATTTATTGAAACTAACTAGTTGAACCAAAGGACTTTCAGCATTGTAATCTTGCTTCATACGCAATTAGTCGAGGATTGTGATGCAAAGTTACAAAAAGTAACGATGCCCGTCCTTTTATCGATATCTTTATGGACAAATCACCATTTTTAAGGATATTTAGCAAAAAACATTTTCATGTCCTCTTCATCCCGGTTGAACCGCGCCTATAAAAATGCCAAGACCATTTGGTTCGGCGAGGAAGACAAGTTCATCTTTTTCAGCGATTGTCATCGCGGCGACAATAGCTTTGCGGATGATTTTGCCAATAACCGAAATATATACTTCCATGCCCTTAACCATTACTATCGCGAAGGTTTTTGTTATGTAGAATTGGGCGATGGTGACGAACTCTGGGAAAACCTGAGCTTTGATTCCATTTTTGAAGCGCACAAGAACGTGTATCAACTATTGCGAAGGTTCCATTTGGAGCAACGCTTGCACATGCTCTGGGGCAACCACGATATGGTGTACCGGGACCCCGAATACGTAGAAAAAAATCTCTCTCACTATTTTGAGCCCATTGATGGTTCGGACAAAGAACTTTTTGAGGGCATTACTTATCACGAAGCTTTGATCTTAAAACATAAGGATACGGAACAAGAGATCTTTTGTATCCACGGACACCAAGCGGATTGGTGGAACTATGTCTGTTGGCGTATTGGCCGCTTTTTGGTCAGGATCTTGTGGAAACCTCTCCAAGTTGTGGGCATTGCCGACCCAACAAGTCCCGCTAAAAATTACAAAGAGCTCATCCGAATCGAAAAACGAATCAAACGATGGATTCTCAGTAAAAACCTACTTGTTACATTGGCGGGGCACACACATCGGCCGCGATTTCCGGAACCTGGGCAAATACCCTTTTTTAACGATGGGAGCTGTGTTCACCCGAGGAGCATAACCGGCATCGAAATCGAAAACGGAACCATTTCACTGATTAAATGGCACATCGATACCAGACCAGATGGTACGCTTCAAATTGTGAGGGTATTATTGGAAGGTCCTGAAAAACTTAAAGATTATATAGAAAATTAGGTCCGCTCCGCCAACTTTTTGACCGCCACCACAAATTGATCCAGCTCTGCCGTCGTGGTAAATACATTGGGTGTTATCCTGCAACCGTGAACGTTTTCAAAATCTATGGCCACTGTCCAAATATTAAATTCATCCAATAGTATTTTGGCCATATCGCTTGGTTTTATATGTTTTAGGCCCACATTGGCAATTCCACAACTTCGGTGCGGTTCTATCGGGGTATTGATCACCACGTTCTCCACATGGCGCAATTGATCGCTCCAGTACCGTTGAAGATAGCGCATGCGTTCTTCCTTTCGTTCCAGGCCTATCATTTCCAGATAATCTGCCGAATCGTTAATGGTAAGGTCGGTATGTACTGGATGTGTCCCAGTATGGTTAAGTCTTCTGATCTTGGTGTGGTCCTTCTCATGTTCCGCCAATAAAGGCCATATTTTGGGTATGTGTTTTTCTTTTACGTACAACATCCCTGCTCCTAGAGGGGTAGCAAGCCACTTATGTAAACTAGCCCCATAATAATCGCAGTCCAAATCCAAAATATCCACCTTAATGTGCCCCACACAATGGGCACCGTCCACCATTACCTCGACCCCGTGCGAATGTGCCATTTCGCAAATCTTTTTAATGGGCAATATCTGTCCGGTTACATTCACCATATGGCATACCATTAGCAATTTGGTCCTAGGCGTAATCTGGGATTCGTAAAGGGACACTATTTCCTCGTCGGATTCGGGATGATTGGGCAAGGATATTTTCTTGCATACTATTCCATAACGATCTTCCATCTGATGAAAATGAATCTGCATGGCGCCATAATCCTGTACGGCAAAAACAGCTTCGTCCCCTTTTTTCCAAGGATACCCCCCAATGATCATATCGAGGGATTCTGTAGTGTTCCTTGTAATAATCAATTCTTTTTCCGAACAATTGACCAACTTGGCCACCCGAGTCGCTGCCTTATTTTTATTTTCCCATTGCACGGTTCTCATATAATACGACCCTTCAAAATTTACGTTTTGTACATGCTGGGTAAATTTTTCCAAAATAGGAGTAGGGATTATATTGTAATATCCACTTTCCAAGTTAATGTAATCCGGCTTTAGCTTATAATCCTGTCTGATCCTCTCCCAAAAAGCCTCGGTATTTTTATCCGGGTAGGGCAATGTATTCTTATAATTGTTCTCCACTGTGAGCGGCAGTAATGGAGCTGCCATGGCCGCTTGTCCAATATGGCGCAAGAATTGTCGCTTTTTCATTTTGATGTTGGGTCGATTAAAAAAAGAATGGTTCTTGTTGTTTTTTCTTAGTTGTGTTAAGATACAATTTAAGCCGGCTCAATGGATGAGGTAAACGTTATTTTTGATCAAATCCCCATAAAGCAAGATCTTATTATTTTGAGCATACCTTTACTACGTCCCCTATTTGGATAAAAGAAAGAAATTAACATCAACCCTGCAGATTAACGATTTAACTCCATTTTATCATGTTCGTGGCAAGGTATTTGCTAAATTTATATTTGCATTATTACCTGTCTTGCCATGAAAAAGAGAGTTTTTGTTTTGTTGGGCACTGTGCTTTTGGCATTCCCTATGTTCGCCCAGGGCGATTTGCCCACCACCCGACCATTAAAGATTGGCGATAACAACAAACTCGATGTTAAGGCAAGCAACCAAGGTACTTTACTGCGAATGCCCTCTGTACTGGACGAAAACCTTACTTCCAAAAATGAGAAACCGGGTGTAAAAATGCTCCCCGACAGACAGTTATTGCAAGCAGGGCACGATATGGTGATCGATCCCAAAGTAATGGAAAAAAAGGAAAAAGGTGCAAACGAACATTTTGGCGACCAATACTTGGGCGATTTTAAAACTACAGCAAAATTTGTGGGCATTGTTGCCCGGGACCACGAGTATGTGGACGGGGACCGCATTAAAATTTATGTAAACGGCCAAGTGGCCGAATATAACCTATTGCTCGATGGTTCCTTTAAAGGAATCAACCTGGATTTGGTGAAAGGTTTTAACCGAATCGAATTTGAGGCCCTCAACCAAGGTTCTTCTGGACCTAATACGGCACAAGTGTTAGTTACCGATGATACAGGTGTGGTAATCCACAACAACCGATGGAACCTTTCCACAGGTTCTCGGGCCAGCTTGATCATTGTAAAGGAAGAAGATAGCACTGTAGAAAACGGCAACGACTAATATTGTCAATACTTTTCTCCTGGGGAATAGTTGGCCTTAGCTCGATTTAATACATCTTCCTTGTAAAATGCCGCGTCTTTAAATTCCATATTGGCATAGCGTTGTGCTTGATCATTAAAATGTGGCGAATCCGGGTCGCCACTTTGGCCACCGGCCAACATGGTCTTCGCTTTGACCTTTTCACCAAACTCCACTACCGCTACAAAACTATTGCCCCGGGTACCGTAGATTTTCTTTGTGTTGTTATCATAGCGAGCTCCATATGCCGCCAATGCTCCCCAACTACCACTGGCAAATCCAATGGGAATACTTGGTTTTTCGTCATCAAATGGTTGACGGATATCACCATTCAAACGTTGATATCGGTTTACCTCTCCCCAGGGTGTTTTCCATGAACCAAAATCATTTTTAAGCTTTTCCAACACTTGTTCGAACAGCACCAGCCTTCGCTCTGCGGACACCCATTCTTCATTGTTGTTAAATAATTCGAACTGTGAAGGGCGATTCTCCATTTTTCCGGTTATCGCTTCCCTCCAAAAAATTGTTCCATAAAAATGGGCCAAGGTCATGGCAATCGATTCTTTTGACGTTTTATAATCCCACTTTCGTAAAAGCTCAATGGGTTCTCTTAGTTCAGAAATCGGGTTTTGATCAAAGGCCTTCACCAAACCGGGAATCAAAGCTTTAAAAGCCGGCAGGTAGGGGTCGTGCGCAAGTTCGATTAGACTGTCCAAGGTATAACCACTACGATCGGTCAACAGTTCAATAGCGTGAACACCCCTAAAGTTCTCTTGGTCCCTTGACATATATTTTGGGTAATCTTCACGGTTTGGACTATATTCCAAAGCCGAAGTGAATGGTGTAGAGTTACAGTTTTGAATCCAACCGTTCCCTGGGTTCAACACCAAGATATTTTCATCCACTGTATGCAATCCTTGCCAATCTGTTTTTGGATCACTACCGTCCACTGGCTCGGTATAATCAAAAATGGTATCGCGTTTGGGCACAAAGTTGCCATGAAAATAGGCAATATTGCCCTCGGCGTCGGCATACACAGTATTGTTGGATGAATTGGTTCGGATATCCATCATTTCCCTAAAACCATCGTATCCATTCTGTTTGGTTCTGATATAGGATTGCTCCAACGCTTTTACGGGTTCCCACATCATGGCCGAAGCCGTCCATTGTTTGCCCACTTGATGGGTAATAGGACCATGGTGAGTTCGGTACATCGGAAAAGTCCTCTCCTTTAAGGTTTCCCCATCCTTATATTTTAGTGTTACGGAACTCGAATCAACCGGTCGCAATTCTTCCCCATATTGATAATATAGCTTACCATTATTTTTAACTATGGTTTCCTTGAATTCATCCATTACATCGGTATAGGTCGAGGTGTGCATCCAACCTGTTTTTTCATTGAATCCTTGATACACAAAAAACTGACCCCAGGTAACCGCACCATATGCATTCAACCCTTCTTCGCTTACTACGTGCACCTCTCCCCTAAAATAAAATGAAGTATGCGGATTGATCAACAACATGGCGTTACCGGACTCGGTCAGGTCTCCTGCAATGGCTATGCCGTTGGATCCCTGTGGCTCGGCCATTTCCTCTTCTTTTTTGATTTGTAATGCTTCCATCTCCGGCAATTCCATGCCACTTTCGTAAAAACTTTTGATTTTACGGGTAGATATCCGCTCAATATCGCCACCAATGGAACCTTCACTAAAATACATGGGCATCCATGGCTCAAAACGAGTAAGCAACTTGGGTTTTACCTCTGGGTGAGTATGTAAATAATAATTGATTCCATCCGCAAAGGCGTCACAAAGTTCTTGTAACCACTCTGGACTGTTATTATAGTTTTCCTTTGCTTCTTCTTCGGTCATAAAAAGTCTGGCCCTAAGATCACTGTACAACGCATCTTCACCTTCGACTTCCGCCAAGCGACCCGTGGCCCAGATATAATTTTGTTCTACACGGTTAAAATCATCCTCGCATTGTGCATATAACAATCCAAAAACAGCGTCTGCATCTGTTTTTCCATAAACGTGGGGCACTCCAAAGTCATCTCGTATAATTGTAATATTTTCGGCTTGGGACTCCCATTCTTGAACCTCGGTCCTAGGTGGTTCTGCACAAGAAAAAAATAACATTAGCACTACAAGGATAGTAATTCTCATATCGGAAGAAGAGTTTAGTTAGTTTTGTGAAAATACATTAAATCAGCTACAATTACCAACTCCCACTGGCACCACCTCCACCAGAACTCCCGCCACCTCCGGAAAAACCGCCCGACGAACTACTCCCGGACCCAGAACCAAAGGAATGGGTTCCGGTGGACGAAAATGTCTTGCTCATATAATCCTTATCCGATTTAAAAAACGACACCTTTATTTCTTCATCGCCCTTTCTTTTGATCTTTACGATTACCAATGCAATTGTTGTCAGGATAAAAAGGATAAGTCCCCAAAATATCCAGGTTAAATCCTCCACCATGGCGTTCATTTGGTCTTCCAAGCCAAAAAGTAAACCCATGAAAAAGAGGGGCATCCCCATAAATACCAAGCCAAAAATTACAGGCATTCCCATAAATAAGGCCATAAAAACTCCACGGAAAATAGCTAGTTTTCCAATGAACATACCTCTTAGGATTTCCAGAAATGTACTATAGCCTTTATAAAAAACAAATCCTCCTGCGGCAACAAAGACCATCAAAAACAATCCAATAACCCCGTAAAGCCACCAGGGTGCTGCCTCTTCGGAATCCATTTCCTCCTTAAACTCTTCCAATGCCCCGGGATCTAAAAGAAACTTGATAATCTGGTCCGTTGCCAGGTCCAAACCTGAAAAATAGTCCTCTTCCTTAAATTTGGGGATCATGGTATTTCTAATAATCCTCGAGGCCACCGCATCGGTTATATATGATTCTAATCCATAGCCCACCTCTATCCTAACTTCCCTATCCAGTTTTGAAAAAAGAATCAGAATACCATTGTCCTTGCCCGCCTGCCCCAGCTTATTTTGGTTAAAGACATTGAGTGCATATTGCTCAATAGTCTCATTGCCAAGCTCATTAATCGTAAAAATCACTAATTGATTGGTCGTCTCCGATTCAAATTGATAGAGTTTTGTGCGTAGCACATCGAGCTCGGATTCTGTAAAAATCTTGGCATTGTCCGTAACTATTTCGGTTAAAATAGGGACTTTTTTTTGAGCAAGGCTACTTATGGACAGTAGAAAAAGTAACCCGTATAATAATGTCCTTCCCATGTTTTTAATTACCAGAAGGACTAAAGATAAAGTTTTTGCTTTTTACGGGGACCTGGACTTTTAAGAGAAAGTTCCATTAGCCTTCTTCCGGTGCCAACTCCACCTCCAGACCATCCAAATCGTCGGTAATATGAATTTGGCAGCCTAAACGGCTATTGTCCTTTACAAAAAAAGCCTCTGCCAACATCGCCTCCTCATCATCTGTTTTTTCAGGAAGCTGGTGATCGGATTTCACATAGCACTGGCAAGAGGCACACATGGCCATTCCACCGCATATTCCTATGGTACCCTCTGGAGCAAGTTCGTACGAACGCACAACTTCCATTAGGTTCATGTTCATATCTGTCGGGGCATCCACCTCGTGCAGTTTGCCGTCCCGGTCTACTATTTTTAATTTGATATCGCTCATACCTATTTAAAAACCATTACAGGTGGTTTTCTTAACGATTTAAATTTAATTTATTCTTAGTCAATAGCTTTTACTACGGCTTTTGGTGCTTCTTTCTTGCTTCCGTCAAATCCCGTAACACCTCCTACGGTGGTATATTTCATTACATATTTTTTATCCGGGAATATTTTTTGATAGGCACTTTGGCACATCAAGGTAGCCTCGTGAAATCCACAAAGGATAAGTTTTAATTTGCCAGGATAGGTATTAACGTCCCCAATGGCATAAATTCCAGGAATATTTGTTTGATAATCGTAGGTATTGTCGACCTTTATCGCGTTTTTTTCGATTTCCAATCCCCAATTGGCAATTGGCCCCAACTTGGGCGAAAGTCCGAATAAAGGAATAAAAGTATCAACGTCAACTTCTATTTCTTCGGCGGTTCCGGTATTTTTTACCGTTACTCGCTCCAATTTATCTTCACCCTTTAAGGCAATTACTTCTGCGGGTGTAATCAGATTGATTTTTCCTTCGTTCTTGAGCTGCTGAACTTTCTCAACGGAATCCAATGCTCCTCTAAATTCATTTCTTCGGTGCACCAACGTAACCTCTTTGGCCACGTCTGCCAAAAAAATGGACCAATCCAACGCAGAGTCTCCTCCCCCGGCAATCAATACCTTTTTATCTCGATAGACCTCAGGTTCCTTGATCATGTAGGACACTCCATTGTCCTCATACTTGGTCAAGTTCTCCAATAACGGTTTTCTTGGTTCAAAGCTTCCCAGTCCGCCTGCAATGGCAACTATGGGCGCATGGTGTTTAGTTCCTTTATTGGTGGTAACGATAAAAGAGCCATCGTCCAATTTTTCGATGGTCTCGGCGCGTTCTCCCAAGGTGAATCCAGGTTGGAACGGTTTGATCTGTTCCATTAAATTGTCCACCAATTCCCCAGCGAGCACTTCTGGATATCCTGGGATGTCGTAAATGGGTTTTTTGGGGTATATCTCGGCACATTGCCCTCCCGGTTGTGGCAATGCATCTATTAAGTGACATTTGAGTTGTAACAGGCCTGCTTCAAAAACAGCAAAGAGACCCGTAGGTCCCGCCCCAATTATCAGAATATCGGTTTTGATCATAAACTAGAATTTTTGGCATGCAACTTACTACTTGCCCAAAAAAGGAATAATGATTTTTATCAGTTAGGTGATGTTGACCACTTTCTCAATCTGGGGAGCGTACTTTTTTATGGTCATTTCCACTCCGCTCTTTAGGGTCATTTGATTTACACTGCAACCAATGCAATTTCCTTCCAATCGCACCGTAACAATATTGTCCTCAATGGAGACCAAAGTAATATCGCCGCCATCACTTTGTAAAAACGGACGTATTTCATCCAATGCTTTTACTACATTGCTTTTTGTTTCTTCTGATGTCATTGTTGCCATGCTCATTTCTTTTTAACGGCGGAACAACCGGCCATTGTTGTAATCTTAATTGCTTCGGTAGGGGGAAGATCGGTATTTCTTCTCACCATCTCCTGAACCACGTTCTTGGTCAGTTCCTCAAAGGCTTCTTCGGTAGGGGTCGCGGTCTGTAAAGCAGCCGGCCTTCCCACATCTCCAGCCTCCCTGATGCTCTGCACCAACGGAATCTCTCCCAAGAACGGTACATTTAGATCTTCCGAAAGGTTTTTTGCACCGTTCTCACCAAATATGTGGTACTTGTTGTCCGGTAGTTCAGCAGGTGTAAAATACGCCATATTCTCCACGATTCCCAACACCGGAACATTTATCGCTTCTTGCTGGAACATGGCCACACCTTTTCTGGCATCGGCCAATGCAATTTCCTGAGGGGTACTCACTACCACTGCCCCGGTTACCGGTAGGGATTGCATAATGCTTAAATGGATATCTCCCGTTCCTGGAGGCAAATCCAATAACAAGAAGTCCAACTCTCCCCAATGCGCATCAAAAATCATTTGGTTCAATGCTTTTGCTGCCATAGGCCCCCTCCAAATCACAGCTTGGTTGGGTTCTGTAAAAAATCCGATGGAAAGTAGCTTTACGCCATAATTTTCGATAGGCTTCATTTTAGCCTTGCCCTCCACATTTATGGACAAAGGTTTCTCCGTGGCCACATCGAACATAATGGGCATGGACGGGCCGTAGATATCGGTATCCAGCAATCCCACCTTAAAGCCCATTTTGGCCAAGGTTACGGCCAAATTAGCAGTAACAGTTGACTTTCCAACACCTCCCTTACCAGATGCAACGGCTATAATATTCTGAATTCCCGGAATGGGATTTCCTTTTATCTGATTCACTTTCGGTTTTGCAGGGGCATCAACCTTTAGGTTGACCTTGATCTTCGCCTTTTCATAAACTTCACTATGGATGATTTTCAAAATCTCCACTTCGGTCTTCTTTCTGGCCTGAAGACTAGGATTCTTTATGGTTACATCCACTTCTACCTCATCACCGAATACCTGAACATTCTTCACCGAACCGCTCTCGACCAAATTTTGGCCTTCACCCGGGGCGGATATTTTTTCCAATGCTCTTAGAATATCTGCTTTTTTCAACTTCATGAAACCTAATAATTTATTGACCAATTGTTTGAACTGGTTCTAAACTACAAAGATACGGTGTTGGGGTTAGATTAAGAAGTAGTACTGTTGAATTTCAAAATAAATGGGTTTTTACTTTTTACATACTGGCAACAACGCGATCCCTTCATAAAAAAGATAGATTATTATGTGCAATTTTCCGAAAAACTGTAGTTTAGAAGCAATTATCCAACTAACTCGACCAACATGCTACCAAAAAACAAAGTTACCCTGTTCGCCCTTTTGGTTATTTCTCTGTTTTGGATCTCTTGCTCAACCCATAAAAATTCCTTCACCAAACGAGACGTAAAGAAATCCGAGAAATTGATCGGACTGAAGTTCCCCGATAGAGCGATCGACACACTTTACCCCTATCTTAAAAGAAATCGAAGCGGGTTCGATTCCTTGCGCAAATATTCTTTGGGCAACGATGTATTTCCTGCCGTGCGCTTTGACCCCACTCCTTTTGATTTTACCATGCCAGAGCAACAAAATGGCAGCCAATGGATTATTCCCGACAATGTAGAAATCCCTAAACCTTATGATCTGCTGGCCTTTTACACTATTCCTCAATTGGCCTCATTGATCAAAAATCAGAAAATAACCTCGACCGAGCTCACCACATTTTTTTTGGAGCGATTAAAAAAATATCAACCTGCTTTGCAGTGTACCATTACCATTACCGAAAGTTTGGCGCTTGAACAGGCCAAAAAAGCTGACGAAGAGATAAAAAATGGCAAGTATAGGGGCATCCTGCACGGTATCCCTTATGGGACCAAAGATTTAATGTCCGTTCCCGGTTACCCTACCACATGGGGCGCAGCACCCTATAAGAATCAAATTATTGATGAGACCGCCACCGTAATTCAAAAACTTGAGGATGCCGGAGCCATTTTAGTGGCCAAACTTGTATCCGGAGCTTTGGCCCGTGGCGATGTTTGGTTCGATGGCAAAACAAAAAATCCTTGGGACACTACCCAAGGAGCCAGTGGGTCTTCGGCAGGGTCAGGTTCTGCTACATCTGCCGGGCTTGTTCCTTTTGCCTTGGGCACGGAAACTTTGGGCTCCATTACCTCCCCAAGCACACGGAATGGGGTCACAGGCCTGCGCCCTACATACGGCAGGGTGAGCCGGCATGGTGTTATGAGCCTAAGCTGGTCAATGGACAAAGTTGGGCCTTTGGGAAGAAATGCCGAAGATTGCGCAATTGTTTTTGAAGCGATTCAAGGAAAAGACAAAAATGACCTGACCACCATAGACCTGCCCTTTGGTGTGGATTGGAAAAGAGACATCAAAAGTTTGAGGGTGGCCTATTTAAAAAAAGATATTGAAAAAGATACTACTGATTCTGGCGACAATTTAAGAAACGCCTTAAAATCGCTAAAGGATCTTGGTATTGAACCTACCGCTGTAGAAATGCCCAAGGATATTCCTTATCGAGGATTCGATATTATTCTGAGGGCAGAAGCCGGTGCTTTTTTTGATGAACTTGTACGTTCTGGAGGAGTGGACACTATGGTTGAACAGGACCGGCGATCACGCGCCAATTCCCTGAGACAAAGCAGGTTTATCCCTGCTGTGGAGTACATTCAGGCCAACAGGCAAAGACAGGTGCTTATCCAAAAAATGCAGGATTTAATGAAGAATTACGACGTTTTGATTTCCCCTTCATTTGGAAACGATCAACTTTTGGCCACAAATTTAACAGGGCACCCTGTAATTGCAGTGCCAACCGGAATGGATAAAAAAAATCATCCTACCAGTATGACCTTCGTGGGGAACTTGTACGATGAGGAAAGTATTCTATTATTGGCAAAAGCTTTTCAGGACAACACTTCGTTTGATGAAATGCACCCCCCGGGATATTGATCATAATTCCACTACGGGATCCCAAAAGTATTTCTGAAAATCGACAACTTGGTTGTCCTTGACCGAGATGCCCTCGTTTTCCAGCAATTGTTGCATCATATTACTTCCATCAAAATGGTTCTTGCCCGTTAATATGCCCGCTCGGTTGACTACCCGATGTGCTGGAACATCTTTGGTATGGGAATTGTTCATGGCCCAACCTACCATTCTGGCACTACGGGCAGCTCCCAAATATTTGGCTATGGCCCCATAGGATGTCACCCTGCCATAAGGTATCTGTTTGGCTACTTCGTAAACTTTGTCAAAGAAGCTTATTTCCTCCATACTAGCGGTACATAATACGAATTAGGGTAATGATCAACAATAAGAGCATTAGGGCACTCAAAATATAATTGGAATTTTTGGAAAAACGGTTGGTCTTTGTTTCCATTTTATCAAAATAAAAAGTATACAGATATAGTACAGAAAATGTACCCGCGCCCGCCGCTACTACAAAGGTGGTAATGTCCTCGGCCTTGAACTTTATCCAACCCGCCTCGTTCCACATGGCATTTAAACCACTATAATAGGGAATGGTCAACAAATTAAGGGCCGCCAAGAGAACGCCCTTAAAAAAACTATTCTTTTTACTTAGATTTACTTCCTTTATGCCCTGCTGGGATTTGGTCTTGTTCCGTTTAGCCATCACAAAAAAGTAAATGGCAAAAAAGGCAAAGACCGCAACGGCAATTTTAAAAAGAATATCGATCACCTGCGGATTGCGGTACAGAAATTTTGATATGTACACTGCAATATAGGCCTGAACCATAATGGTGCTGGATACACCCAAACTGAAAATAACCCCATTGAGCTTTCCTTTTTCCACACTCACCTTAGCTGCATTCATATTCAGCAAGCCCGGGGGTACGGTAGCCATAAAGGCTGCCGAAAATGTGGCAAAAAAGAGGATAAGTACGTGGGTCATTGATCAGTTGATCCTAAATTGGATATATGTGATTGGTTTTCCGTTTTCAAGATACTGATTTTCGTAGAAAGTCTGAATTTCCAGAACTTCGGATGGTGCTCCTTCATTTTTATACACATCGTGATTGGCATAGAGTATTTCGTGGCCCAAGCCCTGTAATAGGCCAAGGGTATACCCGTGCATGTACTCGCTGTCGGTTTTAAGATTAATTACCCCTCCCGGCCTCAGTACTTTTTTATAGCGTTCTAAAAACACAGGGTTTGTCATCCTATGCTTTGTTCGCTTGTACTTGATCTGTGGGTCGGGGAACGTAATCCAGATTTCGCTCACTTCGCCTTCGTCGAACAAATGGTCCACCAACTCAATCTGTGTACGCAAAAAGGCCACGTTACCCAGATTTTGCTCAATGGCTGTTTTGGCCCCACGCCAAAATCGCGCTCCTTTAATATCGATGCCAATGTAATTCCTGTCAGGGTTCATTTGGGCAAGACCTATAGTGTATTCCCCTTTTCCACAGCCCAGCTCCAAAACTATGGGATTGTTGTTGCCGAAAAAGGAGGCCCATTGGCCCTTATGCTTAAACCCGGCCAAAACATCTTCTCGTGTGGGCTGCACCACATTGGCAAATGTTTCGTTCTCCTTGAACCTCTTGAGTTTATTTTTACTTCCCACTTTGGTATCGAATTGCGCAAAAAATTAATGATTTGGCAAAACTAAGGAAATCTAAAAGCAATTCGCATTTTGTTTTTTTGTTGTTATGAATTCTTCCAAACGCATTCTGGTCGCTCCATTAAATTGGGGTCTGGGACATGCCACGAGATGCATACCTATTATTCATGAGCTATTAAAGCACGGACATCAACCTTTTATTGCTTCGGACGGCGTTGCCTTGGCGCTCCTTAAAAAGGAGTTTCCCCATTTACCGGTTTTTGATTTGCCATCTTACAAAATATCTTATGCGGAAAAAGGAAAGCATTTTAAGATAAAAATGATCTGGGATTCCCCCAAAGTGCTTAAAGCAATGGCCAAGGAAAAGAAAGCGGTAAAACGCTTGGTAAAAGAGTATGGGCTAGATGGCATTATTTCCGACAATCGTCTTGGTGCTTATTACAAAAAAGTGCCTTGCGTTTTTATTACTCACCAGCTCAATGTACTCTCGGGGAACACAACATGGATGAGCTCCAAGGCCCATCAAAAAATCATTAAAAAGTTTGATGAATGCTGGGTGCCCGATGTAAAGGGAAAACCTAATTTAACCGGAAAGTTGGGGCATTTAAAAAAGACGAAACTGAATATTGCATATTTGGGCCCATTAAGCCGATTTGAAAAAAAGGAACTCCCCATTATCTACGATTTAATGGTCCTGCTCTCCGGTCCCGAACCACAACGCACCCTTTTGGAAGAAAAGTTACTCATGGAGTTGAATGGGTTCAAGGGCAATATCCTATTTGTGAAGGGTAAGATCGAAGAGGAACAGACATCCGAAGAAATACATTCGCCCCATGGAAAGATAACCTTGTTCAACTTTATGAAATCGGATGAGCTGGAGAATGCGCTGAACCAAAGCAAAAAGGTACTTTGCCGATCTGGGTACACTACGGTTATGGATTTGGCAAAATTGGAGAAAAAAGCATTTTTTATTCCAACACCGGGCCAGTATGAGCAGGAATATTTGGCGAAACGTATGCAAAAACAAGGCTTGGTCCCCTTTAGCACCCAAGAAGACTTCATTTTGGACGACCTATCCAAAGTGGTCGATTATAAAGGGCTGAATCAGTTTGAACCGATGGTGGATTTTTCTTCTTTGTTCAGTGTTTTTGTCGCTGCGGAAGTTTTTTCCAAGGTGAATGAAAACTCGGAACCGACATCCACTTCGCTCTCCACATAGATTTTCTCACCATGGGCCTCCACAATATGCTTTACTATGGCCAATCCGAGACCGGACCCTCCTTCCGAACGGCTTCCACTTTGATCTACACGATAAAAGCGTTCGAATAAACGAGGTATATGCTGTTTTGGGATTCCGGCACCATTGTCCGTCACCCTTACGATAACCTTGTTCTTGATCAAATCTTCCACACTTACCTCGGCCGTTCCTTTGGGCAATCCATATTTAATGGCATTGACCAACAAATTGCTCATTACCTGTTGTATTTTCTCCTTATCCCCATTCACGTAGATGGGATTGGGATAATTCATATCAAAGGTTAAGGACACCTCTTTTTTGGCCGCCCTCATTTCCAAGAGATCGAACGTATTTTGAATAAGCTCTATGATATCAAAATCCTCTCGCTCCAGTTTAAGTTCTCCAGCTTCGAGCTTGGTGATCAAATCGAGGTCTTTTACTATGTAAATAAGCCGTTCAACCCCTTTGTTGGCACGTTGTAGATACTTTTTACGAAGTTTCTTGTCGTTCATTGCCCCATCGAGCAAGGTCAGAATATAGCCTTGCACTGTAAAAAGTGGTGTTTTTAGTTCGTGGGAAACATTGCCTAAAAAATCTTTTCGGTACTCTTCCCTAATTTTAAGGGTGTCGATCTCAATCTTCTTTCCTTCGGCAAATTTTTCGATTTCTTGGACCAAGGTCCTCATATCCGTGGTAACCGGTTTGGAAGAAAAGGTAGACGACTCAAGTAGCGACACATCATCGTATATTTTTTTTATTCTACGATAGATAAAACGTTCCACCCTGATCTGGATAATGGTAAAGCAAATGATAAAACTTATAAAAGCAAACAGCACTACATTTGGCCAGGGCATATCCCCGAAATCGTTATGGAATGCAACAAAAAGGACCGTAATCAAGAAAGTTATGACCAGGGAAGACCTTAAAGCAAATTTATATGACTTTTTAAGCTTTATAGCCATTAGAGTACAAACTTATACCCCACACCTTTTACAGTCTTAAAGTGATCGTCGCCGATTTTTTCGCGTAGTTTTCTAATATGTACATCTATGGTGCGCCCGCCCACAACTACCTCGTTGCCCCAAACTTTATCCAAAATAACCTCGCGCTTAAACACTTTGTTGGGTTTGGAGGTAAGTAGGGAGAGTAGTTCAAATTCCTTTCTTGGCAGTACCATTTCCTCTCCGGCCTTCACAATTTTATATTCTTCCCTATTGATGACGATATCACCGACCTTAACTATATCCTCTACTTCTTTTTTCTCGTCCTTTAACCTTCTTAACAAAGCTTTTACCTTGCTTACCAAGACTTTGGGCTTTATTGGCTTGGTAATGTAATCGTCGGCTCCGGCATCAAAACCGGCCATTTGGGAGTAGTCCTCGCCACGAGCTGTAAGGAATGTAATTATGGTATTGTCCAGACCGGGGGTACTTCGGATAACTTCGCATGCTTCAATACCATCCATCTCTGGCATCATAACATCCATAATGATCAGATGCGGGTTTTTCTTTTTGGCCTTGGCCACGCCCTCGACGCCGTTCTTTGCGGTAAAGACCTCATATCCTTCGGCCGAAAGGTTATACCCAATAATTTCCAATATATCGGGTTCATCGTCAACCAATAGAATCTTAATATCCTTGTTGTTCATGGGTTGGTATTTCTGTGTTAAACGCTCAAATGTAAAGATAATACACTTACGGGATAAATGCTTAACGTTCATTTAATCTGGTAACCTTATTGTAACACAACTGAAAGAAACACTTAACATACCTCTAACACGGCTTTTACACCCTCCCTGTTTCTTTGCCCCAAAATTAATCCTACACAGTAGAGCATGAAAACATATTTAATATTGGCCCTGTCCTTATTTACCTTTTCGCTATCTGCACAACAGAATGGTAGCGTTGTGGGAAAACTTACGGACAAGGAACTTAACGATGACCCTCTACCTTTTGCCAATGTACTGATAAAAGGAACTACCATGGGTACCACTTCGGATTTTGATGGTCTTTTTCAAATAGCTGATGTTGAGCCAGGAACCTATACTCTGGTATTTAGCTTTTTAGGGTACGAGACCTTGGAAATACCAAATGTTCTGGTCGAAGCTGGAAAAGTTACAGAAATAAATGCAGGCCTTGGTGCCAGTAGCGTAGGTTTAGATGAAGTCGTTGTTACCACTACTGCCAGAAAAGATTCAGAAATAGCCCTTCTTCTACAGCAGAAAAATGCTTTGGTAATGCAAGAAGCCATTAGCGCGGAGGCACTGACATTAAAAGGTATTGATGACGCCGCTGCCGCCGTTGCACAAATTTCCGGAATATCCAAACAACAAGGTTCCAGCAATGTTTATGTAAGAGGATTGGGCGATCGTTACCAAAACACTACAATGAACGGTCTCGCGCTTCCGTCGAATGATGTAGAAAAAAAGAATATCAACTTAGACCTGTTCGGTTCCAGTATTATCGAAAATGTTTCGGTAAGCAAGGCTTATAGCCCAACTTTTTATGGTGATTTTGCTGCTGGAAATGTAAATATCGACTCAAAAGAATACACTGGCGATGGATACCTTGAAGTTTCTCTTGGTGGCGGAATCAATTCCAATGCTGCTGGCGAAGAATTTTTCAAGAGCGAGGGAACAAGTGACTTTGGTTTTTACAACAGGTATGACAATGACCCGTTCGCGGTAGTTCTATCCCATGGTGTGGACCCTGAGTCTGCATGGGAACCAATTAACCTAAGCGGAGCTATCGAGGGAGGTTACTCCTTCGATTTTAACAACGATAAATCCCGATTGAGCTTTTTTGGAACAGCTAGTTTTTCCAATGGATTTGAAATTTGGGAGGGACCCGCAAGAGACTTCACAAATGTACTAAAAGTGGATTTCCCCAACGTTCGTGAGTATGCTTACAAAACTACAACAACTGCTCTGGCAAACGTAACTTATCGCATTAATACGGAAAATAAACTCAAGTTCAGTTCTTTGTTCGTAAACAGTGCTGCCGACAGGGTAGGATACTACGGAGTAAATGGACAGGGCACCAACCGAGATGCCATTTTGGACACAGACCAAGGGTTCTACGTAATGAACGTTCAATTCAACCAAGATATGATCTTCGTAAACCAATTGACCGGTCAACACCTTTTTGACGACAAATTGAGCCTAGATTGGGGAGTTGGTTTCAACAAAGTTTTTTCTGATGAACCGGACAGAAAGCGTATCACCCTGGAAAACTATCAGTTTGCCTTGGACAATGATGATAGCACCAACCCTGTTTTCTATACCAACATTCCTTTCGACAACCAACGCTTTTTCCAAAGCATAGACGAAAACGAGCTAAATAGCTTTATGAACTTAGGATATAAAGTTTCAGACAAGGTAAAACTTAACTTTGGCTATAACGGAAGAAGAAAGGAGCGTAGGTTCAATAGTACCCGTTATGGATATGATATTGTAAACAGGGACAATACTCCCATTACAGATGTAAACAATCTCAATTCCATATTTAACGTAGAAAATATCAATATCCCTGCTGGAGAAGGTCTTTGGAACACTATAGTTCTTAACCCGATCACTAACGAAATAGGCAACACCAACCGACCTGGATTGCCAGAAAACACATATAAAGGAAATCTAGGCATCCATGCATTCTACACAACGGCCGAATTGGGTGTTACCGACAAGTTCAGTATTGTACCTGGTATAAGAATAGAATCTTTCAGTCAAAAGGTAAAATACGATGTTATCAACATAAGTCCGGTAGATCCAGGTTTTAGAGAAGTTTATGAAAACATCTTTTTACCTAGTATAAATGTAAAATATGCACTTACCGAAAATTCAAATCTTAGGGCTGGATTTAGCAAGACCGCATCTTTCCCAGAATTTAAGGAAGTTGCTCCATTTGTGTACGAATCGGTGACACAAAGGGTTGGAGGTAATCCCGACCTTTTGGGTGGTCTGGATGGAAATGGCCCTACCTATTCCGATATTTATAACTATGATGTTAAATATGAATGGTTCTTGGAAAGAGGGGAAATAATTTCCATTGCTGCTTTTGCAAAAACCATTAAAGACCCAGTAAACCGAGTTGTTGCTGCCGACGCAACCGGAACGCAACGTTATTTTAGAACTGGAGAACAAGCAGATATCTACGGTGTTGAACTGGAAGCTAGAAAAAACCTTTTAATGGACAGTGATGACAATGCCATTGTTTCCATGGGGTTGAATGCGGCGTACACACACACCGAGCAAGATTTAAAAGATATTCCCGCTGGTACAGAGAATACCTTCGGAACCTCGTTTGACAGAGATTCCGATGAACTTGAAGGAGCATCCCCTTTTATTATTAACGCCGACCTAAACTACAGTCCTACATTTGGTAACTATAGGCCTAAAGCCACAGTGGCCTTTTCCTATTTTTCCGATCGTATTTTCTCTTTAGGAGCAGGTAGTTTGGGCAACATTGTTGAAAAAGCGGTGCCTACTTTAAATTTTGTTTGGCAAAATTCCTTCGGAGAACACTTTGAAGCCAATCTTTCAGCAAAAAACATTTTGGACCCGGATATTTCTTTGATAAGAGAAGGAACCGATTTAGGGGACATTGTAATAAGAGAGTATAATCTTGGGGTTAACATTGGGCTAACCCTTAAATATAAATTTTAATTCTATTTAAATTCTGACAAATGAAAAACAAGTTTTTATTTTTAGGTATAGCCGCTGCTTTGTTCATTGCTTGTGAAGCTGACGATACCTCAGATATTGTTATCACCGATAACAGTGTTACGAACAATACCACCAACAATTCAGATGGTGGCGGAGATGAAGTAACCTCCGTAAACCTTAATGGTCTATACACACAAGACCTTACTTTGGACCCCGATATTGCCTATACGGTAACAGGGCCGGTCCTTATGGCAGAAGGAACAACCTTGACCATTCCAGCAGGCATGACCATTGAAGTAGAACCAATTGGTGTAAACGCCTATATCGCAATACTCCAAGGAGCACAGATCAATGCCAATGGAACATCTGCAAACCCAATCGTTTTCACTTCTAACAGTGCAGACCCTGGGCCTGGTGATTGGGGCGGATTGGTTCTTTTAGGAAAAGCGCCCATCAATTCCACTCCTGATGGATCAACCGACCTTGCTACTTCAGAAGTAGGGGCATTGTCTTACGGAGGAAACACTCCTGGCGATGATTCAGGTGTGCTTCGTTATGTTCGTATCGAATATTCCGGTGGTGCAGTTGATGGCAACGCCGAATTGAACGGACTTTCCCTTTACGCTGTTGGTAACGGTACTGAGATAGATTACGTTCAAATCTACGAAGCATCCGATGACGGATTCGAATTTTTTGGCGGAACCGTAGAAGCAAGCCACTTGATCGTTGTGAACTCCGAAGATGATTCAATCGACTGGACAGAAGGATTTACCGGCGCCCTGACCGATGTATACGTACAACATGGAGGAACCATCAACGACAAAGCTTTTGAATGTGATGGATTCAACACAGACTTTAGTAACGAAGGTGGTTATTTTTCTAACCCAACTGTAACCAATGTAACCGTTGTAGGAGGTCCAAACAACGCTGGTGAAGCAATAAGATTACGTGCTGGAACACAAGGAACATTTACCAATGTTGTTGTAACCGATTTTGAAGAGGCTTTCGACTTGGACGACAGCGATACAGGACAAGGCGTTTTGGATGATCTTTTAAATATTGTTGATGTAACCTTCAACAATGTTACCACGACTTTGAAAAACGATACCGGAGCTGTATTTAACGAAAGCGATGTTATCTCTGGAGTTGGCAACGGTACTGGAACTGATGTTGCTACTTGGGGTGCTGACTGGACAGTTGGTATCAACGAATAAAATTTCTAAATAAATTAAAGGAGCCCTCGAAAAATCGAGGGCTTCTTTTTTGCATTTCATCGAAAAGTAACCCTCTATTCATCAATTGGTTCCGGTTTGGCAAAGCAATTTTTATATATTTGTGGCATACCGTTTGCAACCATTAACGTATGAAGCACTTTTACTTCGTTATTCTTTTATTTATCTGTACACTTGGTTTTTCTCAGGATAATGCCAGGTCAAGTGCCGATATTGAAGGCTTCAAACTTTACCCCAATCCGGTTACTCAAGGAAAGGTCTACATCGAAACAGCTCTAAATGCACCAAAAAAAATCCTCGTTTTCGATGTGTTGGGGACACAGGTCCTGGAAACCACTATTCTTGGTAAGGAACTCAACCTTTCCAATTTGGATAAAGGTGTTTATATTTTAAGGGTTTTCGAAAAAAACAAGGTAGCCACTAGAAAGCTCATTGTTAAGTAGTTCGACCCTTTTTAACCTTATTTTCCAATCCTAAACAACAGCTTTCAACGCTTTACCACCAGTTTTAGTATTTTCACAACATAATGTGGTACAACTTAACATGGTTATCTACTTTTATATTGCACATAGACCCCAAATCAGCAATATGAAGAAAATCTACTTTGTTTTACTTATGGCTTTACCTTTATTTTCTTTCGGTCAGGAGCTGGTAACAGTGAACAATGAGCCCGTACAAGAGCTCAAGGGTTTTAAAATGTACCCTAACCCGGCCTATGGAAGTGAAGTGTATATTACGACGGAATCCAACGGAACCAAAGAAATCAGAGTTTACGATGTTTTTGGCGAAGTTGTGCTTACAAAAAGAATAAACACCAATACTTTGGACATTTCCAGATTGGTTCCCGGAGTTTATGTACTCCAAGTAACGGAACGCAAAAAAACAATGACCCGAAAGTTGGTGATCAAATAAAAATTGCCCAACATTTTTAAAGCCCTTTTCATCAAGGGCTTTTTTATTTTTAGGTAATTTTGGGGCTCAATGAAACAGTTTGCTACCCATCGCATATTTTCCATCTCCAACGCTTACGATTTTGACCGGGTCGCATTGGATGTTTTTAGGTTTCAATACCAGAACAACCAAGTCTATCACCAATTTTGCAACCATTTGGGCAAGACCCCGAAAACTGTTTCGCTAACACGGGAAATTCCTTTTTTGCCCATATCTTTTTTTAAGACCCACGCTGTACGCTCCACAGAACAGGAAGCAGAAACAGTATTTACAAGCAGTGGTACAACCAAAACTTCCACAAGCAAGCATTTTGTTCCGGAAATCGAACTTTACGAAAAGAGTTTCTTGTCCGCTTTTTACAAATTTTATGGTTCACCAAAAGAGTTTTGTATTCTGGCCTTATTGCCATCTTACCTCGAAAGGGAAGGATCCTCATTAATTTATATGGTCAATGATTTGATCAATAAATCCGCTCATCCAAGCAGTGGTTTTTATCTTCATAATCTGGACGAACTGCACCAAAACCTGCTCAAATTGGAACAGAAGGGAACCAAATGTCTTTTGATCGGTGTTTCTTTTGCCTTATTGGATTTAGCAGAAAGATTTTCGATGAACTTACAAAATACCATTATAATGGAGACCGGTGGAATGAAAGGTCGCCGTAAAGAATTGATTCGAGAAGAACTGCACCAATTACTGCAAAAAGGATTGGGCGTGGAGAAAGTACATTCCGAATATGGAATGACGGAGCTTTTGTCCCAAGCATATTCGAAAGGCAATGGCATTTTTAAGACCCCACCTTGGATGAAAATCATTACTCGGGATACCGAGGACCCATTATCTATCCAATCGGCCGGTAAAACGGGAGGTATCAACGTTATCGATCTTGCGAACATTTATTCTTGTTCATTTATTGCCACACAGGATTTAGGAAAAGCTTATCCAAACGGAACTTTTGAAGTTTTGGGCCGTTTTGATGATTCCGATATCCGCGGTTGTAACTTGATGGTCTTGTAATATTACATAGTCCATACATCCAATTATACACAAAACCCATCTTTTCATAACATCATAACCTTCGTGTTATCAATATTTTACGTAATTTATTGAGATAACCAAACAATCGAGATTATGAATAGAAGTGCTTTTTTAAAAAGAAGTGCCCTCTCTGCAGCGGCATTGGCCACTTTACCTGGATTCGCCCATGTACATCCAAAGGAAGAAGAGAACAACAAAACTCTGGAACCAAAAATTGTACGAAAGGGAGAGGGCAAACAAGTAAATGTAATCGGTGACCAACAAACATTTAAACTTACCAGCGAGGACACCAACGGACTTTTTACCTTAATAGAAGAAGTAAATCCTCCCGGCACAATGATTCCTCCACACGTTCACACCAATGAAGACGAAATCTTTAAAGTTTTGGAAGGCGAGCTAGAAGTAACTGTTGGGGACCAAACAACTATTTTAAAGGCAGGTGATTTGGCATTTGCGCCTAAAAATATTCCACACACTTGGAAGGTAGTCGGGGATAAAGACTGCAAAACCATTTTAAGTGTATTCCCTGCAGGGCTGGAACTAATGTTCGAAGAATTGGGCAACTTGCCCCCTGGCCCGCCAGATTTTTCCAAAATAACCGAGATTTGCGGCAGATATGGAATTACATTTTTAACCTAACAAAAAAGCCATCTTTTAGATGGCTTTTTTATATTGCTTTATGTTCAAGAAAATGTCCTTTGTTATCCTGAACTTTTTAGGACTGTCCCAACTATTTGTTTGACCCGTATGAATTGGTTATTCCGCAATCAACACAAAATAATTTTTTTTGCCCCTTTGTAGCAGTACAAATTTATTGTTGATCAAATCCGATTCGGTAATCAGGTAATCTTCTTTAACCTTTTCCTTGTTTACGGATATGGAATTCTGTTTTAATTCTCGTCTTGCCTCACCATTCGATCCTAAAAACCCGGTTTTGGCGGCCAACGCCCCTATCATGTCCAAACCTGGATTTAGTTCCTCTTTACCAATAGTGGCTTGTGGTACCCCGTCAAAAACATCCAAAAACGTTTTTTCATTGAGTTGTTTCAAGTCTTCAGAAGTTGACTTTCCAAAAAGGATATTGCTCGCTTTAATCGCATTGTCCAAGTCTTCCTGGGAATGCACCATGATCGTAACTTCTTCTGCCAATCTCTTTTGAAGCGCCCTCATATGTGGAGCCTCCTTATGTTCAGCAACCAAATTCTCTATTTCCTCCCTGCTCAAAAATGTAAAGATCTTGATATACTTTTCGGCATCTTCATCCGAAGTGTTCAACCAGTACTGGTAAAACTTATAGGGCGATGTTCTTTCTGCATCCAGCCAAATATTGCCGCCTTCTGTTTTTCCAAATTTGGTCCCATCTGCCTTGGTGATCAAAGGACAAGTAAGGGCAAATCCCTTTCCACCACCAATTCTACGGATCAATTCGGTCCCCGTGGTAATGTTGCCCCATTGGTCGCTACCTCCCATTTGAAGGCTACAATCGTGGTTTTGGTAGAGGTATAAAAAATCGTAACCCTGCACCAGTTGGTAGGTAAATTCGGTAAAGGACATACCCTCCTTGGCATCGGACGAAAGACGTTTTTTTACGGAATCCTTGGCCATCATATAATTAACGGTAATATGCTTGCCAACGTCCCGGATGAACTCCAAAAACGAAAAATCCTTCATCCAATCGTAATTGTTGACCAAGACCGCAGCGTTGGGCCCACCGCTTTCGAAATCCAGAAACCGGCTCAATTGCGATTTTAAGGCTTCTTGATTATGGCGCAGTGTTTTTTCGTCCAGCAAATTCCGTTCGGCTGATTTTCCAGAAGGATCACCGATCATGCCCGTGGCACCACCCACCAAAGCATAAGGCTTGTGTCCGGCCAATTGAAAATGCTTCAACATCATTACTCCCACCAAATGTCCAATATGCAGGGAGTCTGCGGTAGGGTCTATCCCTACATAGGCAGAACGCATTTCCTCCATAAGATGTTCTTCGGCTCCAGGCATCACATCGTGTACCATTCCCCTCCATTGTAGTTCTTGAACAAAGTTCTTCGTCATAATCAGTTTTTTGGAATAGGTGCAAATATAAAATGAAGTTGGCATTTGACTGAATATTTCCAGCACAAATAGGTACTTTTACGGTATGATTTTGGTTACGGGAGGCACTGGACTGATCGGTTCCCACTTACTTTTCCATTTGATCAGCAATGGGAACAAGGTCAGAAGCAATTATAGGACAAAGGAATCCATTGATAAAGTCCACAACGTTTTTGGATACTATACCGACAATCCGTCAGATTTGGTGGAACAAATTGATTGGGTTAGGGCCGATATTACCAATTTAGGTGGTTTGGATTCGCTTTTTGATGGGATATCTCAAGTATTCCACTGTGCCGCACTGATCTCTTTTGACCCCAAGGATTTTAAAGCTTTAGAGCGCACCAATGTTGAAGGAACTGCGAACATCGTGAACCTATCCTTAAAGCACAAGGTAAAAAAACTGTGCTACGTAAGTTCCATTGCTGCCATAGGACCAAGCCTTAAACAAAAAGAAATCACCGAGGAAACCGAATGGCTCGAAACCAAGGCATCTGTTTACGGAATTACCAAATATGAGGCTGAGCTCGAGGTATGGCGCGCATCACAAGAAGGCCTGTCCGTGGTCATAGTAAACCCTGGTGTTGTGATCGGTCCTGGTTTTTGGAAGTCTGGCAGCGGCACCTTTTTTTCCTATGCAGCCAAAGGAAAAAAGTATTACATCCCCGGTGGCACCGGTTTTGTAAGCGTGCACGATGTTATCAAAGCCATGACGATGCTCATGGCCTCGGAGATTAAAACTGAACGATTTATTTTGGTGGGCCAAAATATGACCTATGGAGAACTATTTAAGAAAATAGCTCCAAAATTGGGCGTTGAGCCACCGGACCGGAAAGTTTCCAAATTTATGTTGGAACTCTTTTGGCGGTTGGATTGGGCAAGAAGCCATTTGTTCGGAAAAAGGAGAAGGCTATCCAGAATAATGGCCAAAGGATTGTATCAACAGCAAACTTATAGTAATCGGAAGATACGATCGCAGCTAGATTTCACGTTTGCGGACCTGGACAAAGCCATCGCTTTTTGCTGCGATAAGTTTATGACGAAGAATTAGATTTCTTTTCATTGGCTTCGCGTACGGCCTTTATGGAATCGGTCCGTTTTAAACTTGCCGCGCGAACACTATCGTTACGACGCTTTCCAATGGCCTCCAATGTGTCCTTTTTCTGCTTCACCCTTGCTTCCACACCTTCATAAATGGCCTGATACTCCAAAGGAAGCGAAGCATAATACAGATCGCTCTGCGAAAACTGTGCACTATCAATATCGTACTTGGTGTAGATAAAATCCATAATATCGATTCTGGAATCCTTGAATTTTCTGCTCGTGGTTGCTTGTGCTGCATTAAAAATTGCCAGATCATGGAGAATATCCATCATTTGTTCCTTTGGAATTAGGTTTTCCGGTTCTTCCACTACTTTTTCCGCACAGGAGACCATCAAAAAAAATAGACCTATAAAAAAAAGTATGGTACGTATCATTCCTTATCGATTAAAAGTGAGCCTCTTTGCATTTTTCTCTGGATGGAAGCTACCATTTTCAAACGCCAATAAACCATTTACAAAGGTTCGCTTTATTTCGGAACCAAAAGTAACACCTTCGAACGGGGACCATCCACATTTATAGAAAATATTATCCTTTTTAACCTCGTTTTTAGAACCTCTGTGCACCTGAACCAAATCTGCAAAATACCCTTCTCGAACAAATCCTCGCCGATCAATATCAAAAAGCTTGGCTGGATTATGGCACATCTTCTCTACCATTTTTTCCAAAGTAATAACACCTTCCTGTTCTTTTTGTAGCATGGCCAATAGTGCGTGCTGTACCAGAGGTCCACCAGAAGGTGCTTTTGTATAGGGGTTGTCCTTTTCTTCCATGGTGTGCGGTGCATGGTCCGTGGCCACAACATCAATACGATCATCTAGGAGGGCTTCCCAAAGTTTGGCCCTATCGTTTTTGGTCTTAACTGCCGGATTCCATTTAATGAGTGTTCCCTTTTTTGCATAGTCCTCATCCGAAAACCAAAGATGGTGGATGCAGACTTCCGATGTGATTTTTTTCTTTTCCAATGGAATCTCATTGGTGAACAAATCGGTTTCGATGCCCGTTGAAAGGTGAAAAACATGCAATCTCGCCCCCGTTTTCTTGGCCAAGGCAATCGCTTTTGATGAACTTAGGTAGCATGCCTCCGCACTCCGGATAATGGGGTGCATCTCTATAGGAATGTTATCCCCGTACATTTTTTTATATGATTCCAAATTGGTCCTAATGGTCCCCTCGTCCTCACAATGGGTGGATATCACCATTTCGGTATTGCTAAAAATCTGCTCCAATACTTGCTCGTTGTCCACCAACATATTTCCTGTTGATGAGCCCAAGAACAGTTTAACCCCGGAGCAGGCATTTTTATCCAACCGTTTTAGTTCCTCCAAATTATCGTTTGTGCCCCCAAAAAGAAAGGAATAATTAGCGAAGGAATCTTTTGCAGCAATGGCAAATTTATCTTCCAATTTTGCTATTGTGGTCGTTTGCGGGTTGGTATTGGGCTGCTCCATAAAAGTGGTTATACCCCCAGCTATGGCCGCCCTGCTTTCTGTGGCAATGGTACCTTTGTGCGTTAGCCCTGGCTCCCTAAAATGTACTTGATCATCTATAACCCCGGGCAACAAAAGATCTCCATTCAAATCGATTACCTTCGCATTGGGATCGGATATATCGGCATCGACACGGAGAATAAAATCACCCTCTAACAACACATCGGATTCAAAAATGCTGTTCTCGTTTACAATGTTGGCGTTTTTCAACAGAATTTTTGACATACTAAAATTTCTTTTTAAAGAATACACTTCTAAATTTCATGGCTATCACACCAAAAATGGCCTCCCGGATAATTGCCGAGTTCATTTTAGATTTTCCTTCTACCCTATCGGTAAAAATTATCGATACTTCCTCTATCTTAAATTTTTTGAGGTACGCCCTATACTTCATCTCTATTTGAAAGGCATAGCCAATAAAGCGCACATTATCCAAATTAATGGTCTCGAGCACTTTTCGTTTGTAGCATACAAAACCAGCAGTGGGATCGTGCACTTTCATTCCGGTAATGAACTTTACATAGAAAGATGCACCATAGGAAAGTAAGATCCTGGCCAAGGGCCAGTTGACCACATTTACTCCTTTTTTATACCGGGAACCCACGGCAACATCGGCTCCGTTTAAGCAAGCTCTGTGCAATCTGGATAGGTCGGCAGGTCTATGTGAAAAGTCGGCATCCATCTCAAAAATGTACTCATATCCTTTTTTCAGGGCCCATTTAAAGCCATGGATGTAGGCCGTCCCCAAACCAGATTTCTCTTTTCTGACTTCCAAAAACAGTCGTTCCGGAAAGTCAATTTGCAATTTTCGGACGCAATCGGCAGTACCATCCGGAGAGTTGTCGTCTACCACAAGTACATGAAAATTCTTCTTTAGATCAAAGACCGTTTTTATAATGGCCTCGATATTTTCAATTTCATTGAATGTGGGTATAATGACCAAGCCGTCTGACATTCGCACTGTATTAGTTTGTCAAAAATAAGGTTTTCTATCTTGCCTGCACAAGTAACCTTTGGCAAGTAATACGGTCACTGGTTCAATATTTGTAACTTTGCGCCTTTAAAAAACCTATTTTGATGTCTCAAAAGTTTCCCAGACTTTTTTTTATACTATTAGCGGTTCTTTTTGTACTCAATCTTGTTCAAGCTTCGATAACGGAATTGATTTACGATGAGGCCTATTACTGGTACTATGCGCAAAACTTGTCCTGGGGATATTTTGACCATCCTTCCATGGTTGCCTTTTTGATCAAACTAAGTAGTCTTTTCTTTGATGGTGAACTAGGGGTAAGGTTTATGAGCACCATACTTTCGGCCGGCACCTATATTTTGCTCTGGCTTTTGGTGGACAACCCCAAGAAAAAGGACTATGTTGTTCATTTTTTCTTGTTGGTGTTTTCTTTTACCTTGATGAACGCATATGGTTTTTTAACCTTGCCCGATACATCCCTACTGTTCTTTACCGCCCTGTTCCTATGGCTATACAAACGCTTTCTTGAAAACGAGGCTATCTTGACCACCATTTTACTGGGCCTGACCATGGCTGCGCTTATGTACAGTAAGTACCATGCGGTATTGGTCATCTTGTTTGTTTTCCTTTCCAACTACAAACTAATTTTTAACAAAAAAGCGTGGCTTGCAGTAATACTGGCCTTGATTTGCTACATTCCCCACTTTGTTTGGCTCTATCAGAACAACTTTGTATCCATTACCTTCCATTTGTACGAACGGCCCAACCAAGCCTATTCCTTTGATGGTTTTACATTGGGATATTTCTTGAACATTATTGCAATAATCGGTCTATTGTTCTATTGGATCTATGGTTCGCTTTTTAAGTTCAGGCCCAAGGATACTTTTTCCAAAGCTTTGGTTTATTTGGTATACGGTGTATTGATTTTCTTTTTCATTTCCAGTTTTAACAGAAGGGTACAAGCGCAGTGGACCATTGTTGTCTCGATCCCGTTGGCCATAATTGCTTTTGATTACCTGATCAGCAATAAAAAAAGTAGAAAATGGATGTGCCGAACAGGTATTGTTAGCTTGGTGCTTTTAATGTACGCCAGGGCATGGATGGTACACTACCCGTTATTTCCCATGCTCTACGAAACCCATGGCAACAAGGTTTGGGCCAAAGAGCTTAAAGAAAAGTCCGGGGGTGTTCCGGTTGTTTTCGAAAACTCCTATCGCAGGGCTCCCAAATATGAATTTTACTCGGGGGTTCCAGCCATTTCCTTGAACAATTATATGTACCGAAAAAACCAATATTCCATAGATGGTTCCGAAGAAAGGGTTCGTGGCAAAAAAGTATTGTACGTATCCAAATACAAAAAGAGTGGGGATGTGACCTATATGCATTTGGACAGCACCATATTTTTTGGAAACTATATTGAAAACTTCCAATCGTACCGAAATCTAAAGTGCATAGTGGACAAAAATGAAAACAATACGGGTTATTCGTTAAAAGTGTACAATCCTTATCCTTTTGACATCCCGTTGGAGCAATTAAAATTCACCATTTCCTATTCCAACAAACACAAACAAGTAAAACAAATGCGCTCTTTAAAAGTTAATAAGCTAACGCCGAAAGCTTCAACCTTGCGGTCCAAGGACACTTTGTTCTATTCTTTTGATCTACCCCTGTCCAAAATGGAAAACCCATCTTACTTTAGGATTGGAATTGCAGAAAATGGATTGCCTCCCGGACTAAACGGACAACCTATTAAAATTGAATGATGGAACCGGTTGAAAAAACGATCATTTCTATAGATTGGATGACGGTTATGCTGTTCATCAGTTTGGTTGTTTTGGCTTTGGGCAAGTATTTGTACCACAAAAAATTCTTGAATTTTATTATCCTTCCATTTAATGATAAATACATTCTTCTCCATAATAAAAAAGGGCAATTTTCCCATTGGTTCCATCTACTTTTAACCCTTTTCCAATTAATCAATCTTTCACTGTTTCTTTACTTGGTCTTAAGAACTTTTTCCTTGTTGCCGGATGGCGAACCTCTTACCATTTATTTTATATTATTGGGTTTTTTGGCCCTGTTCGAACTGGTTAAATTTTTAGTTCAAATGTTCACGGGATATGTTTTTAACAATACAGTTGTTATAAGCGGCCTGATTTTTAGTAAAATTTCTTACCTCAACTACAGCAGTATTGTAATTTTACTCACTAACATATTATTGATTTACATTACAACCAACTCAAAAACAGCAATATATACTGCAATTCTATGTGTTGCCCTAATTAATGGCATTGGTGTGGCCAAGCTGTTGAAGAACTATCAAAAAGCACTGTTCCCTTATTTTGTCTATTTTATTTTGTACCTTTGCGCACTCGAAATTGCGCCCTTGGTGTTAATTGGAAGCTATTTAAAAGGTTGATAACTTATGAAAGTAAAAACAATTTTGGTTTCCCAACCAGAACCCAAAGTCGAAAACTCACCTTACTCAAGATTAATTGAAAAAGAGAAAATTAAAGTAGATTTCAGACCATTCATTCATGTAGAAGGCGTAGAGGCCAAGAATGTTAGGCAACAAAAAATCGACTTGAACAACTTCTCTGCAATTATCTTGACCAGTAGAAACTCTGTTGACCATTTTTTTAGAATTGCTGACGAAATGCGCTTCAAGGTTCCGGATTCAATGAAATATTTTTGTCAGTCGGAGGCAGTTGCCTATTACTTACAAAAATATGTTGTGTACCGTAAGAGAAAAATCTATGTTGGAAAAAGGACTTTCAACGAATTGATTCCTCTGATCAAAAAGTATAAGGACGAAAAATTCCTATTACCCTCATCTGATTCCCTAAAACCTATTGTCCCCGAATTATTGGACGAATTGGGAGTTAATTGGACACGTGGAATTTTTTACAAAACCGTGATCAGTGATCTTTCCGACCTAAGAAACGTTTATTACGACATCTTGGTATTCTTTAGCCCTTCTGGCATTGAGTCCTTGATGAAGAATTTTCCGGATTTTGAACAGAACAACACGAGAATTGCCGTTTTCGGCAATAGTACGGTAAAGGCCGCGACCAATGCAGGACTTAGAATCGATATTCAGGCGCCAACGCCGGAGACTCCATCGATGACCATGGCACTGCAGAAATACATTACCAGTGTAAACAAATAAAGTCGAAATTTTGATCAATAAAAAAGCCCCGAAAATCGGGGCTTTATTTTTTTAGAATGCATACCGTTGCGGGCCTCCCCTTCGGATTTCCTCACTGGCATAAGATTCAAACTTTTTAAAGTTTTCCCTAAAGGCATTGCTCAATTTAAAGGCTGTTTTGTAGTAAGCCTCATCATTGTTCCAAGTAGTTCGTGGACTGAGCACTTCTTTAGGTACTCCAGGACATTCCCTTGGCTGTGCCACCCCGAATACGGAGTGTATATGATAGTTTTCGTAATTGTACAGCCCAAGTTTACCTGTTAATGCCGCACTTATCATTGCTCTGGTGTATTTTAACTTCATACGGGTACCAACTCCATATGGTCCGCCGGTCCAACCTGTGTTCACCAACCAAACATCAACACCGGACTCCTTCATTTTCTTACTCAACATTTCAGCATATTTAGTAGGGTGAAGCGGCATAAACGGAGCTCCAAAGCATGCCGAAAAAGAGGGCTGTGGTTCCACAACACCCGCCTCGGTCCCTGCAACCTTGGCCGTGTATCCGGAAATAAAATGGTATGCCGCTTGGGATGGTGTTAGCTTAGAAATTGGAGGCAACACACCAAAAGCATCGGCAGTAAGGAAGAAGATGTTCTTTACATTTTCACCAATGGACGGCTCTTGAATATTTTCGATATGATGGATCGGGTAACTTACTCTTGTATTTTGTGTAATGGAGGTATCGGCGAAATCGACCACCCCATTATCGTCCATGATTACATTCTCCAAAATCGCCCCCTTCTTTATAGCACCGTAGATCTCTGGCTCTTTCTCTTCGGCAAGGTCTATAACTTTTGCATAACAACCACCTTCAAAATTAAAAACCGTATTCTTGGAGGTCCATCCATGCTCATCATCACCGATTAGCTTTCTGTCGGGATCAGTGGACAAGGTAGTTTTTCCCGTTCCCGACAACCCAAAGAATATTGCGGTATCCCCATCTTGTCCCATATTTGCGGAGCAATGCATGGGCAAGGTGTTTTTATATACAGGTAGAATAAAGTTCAAAGCAGAAAAAATTCCTTTTTTAATCTCCCCTGTGTACCCGGTACCCCCGATCAGGGCAATTTTTTTACTGAAATTAAGTATGGCAAAATTATGCTGGCGGGTTCCATCTTCCTTTGGATCGGCCTTGAAACCTGGTGCATTTACAACAGTCCATTCCGGGTCAAAACCTTGCAATTCTTCTTCGGTAGGGCGAAGAAACATGTTGTAGGCAAACATATTGGACCAAGGATATTCATTGATCAACCGTATGTTCAACTTATATTCTGGATCGGCACAAGCATAAGAGTCCCTAACATACAGCTCTTTATTGTTGAGATATGCGATTACTTTATCATAAAGCTTATCAAACTTTTCGCTCTCAAAGGGAATATTAATGTTGCCCCACCATATTTTATCGGATGTAATATCGTCCTTAACAATAAAACGGTCCATGGGCGATCTTCCCGTAAACTCCCCCGTGTTAACGGCCAAAGCTCCAGAGGAGGCCTCTTTGCCCATACCCAACTCAATGGTAATGTCGTGCAGCTCGTCCGGTGAAAGTTGATAATTGATATTATCGTGGGTTATCCCATACGTTTTTAACGAAATCGATTTCGTGGCTGAAGCAGAATCCTTCATAGTTTAGTTTATTTGTTGGTACAAAACTAGAAAATATTCGCTTTTCGACCTTTTAAATATGGGTTAATTGAGTTCTTTTTGGGTTAAAATGTGATATCCCAAATAAATCCAAGCCATGATCAAGAAAACTCCCCCGATTGGTGTTAAAAAGCCGATAATCTTAAAGTCAAATGAAGTTAAACTGTTCAATGCCAATAGGTAAATTGAAAAAGAGAACAATACAACACCCAATAGCAAAAGGATAAAAACCGGCTTCTTTGCTTTAATCTTAACACCATTATACATACCCAGGAAAAGAAGGAACAAGGCATGATACATCTGGTACCGAACCCCTGTTTCAAAAGTATCAACAGCATCGGAATCCACAAGCTTCTCAAGCCCATGGGCGCCAAAAGCCCCCAACACTATCGCCAACATTCCCAAAAAGGTTCCAGTGAGCAAAATTGTTCTGTTCATAACTTTTATTTGCTATTTTTTTAAAAATATAACATTTTAATACCTTAGTAACGATTAAACAAAAGTAAACAAAACACATGGTCCGCACTATATTGGTTTTAGGCGCAGGTAAATCAACCTCATACTTACTAGATTATTTTCTAAAAAAGGCGAACGAAGAAAATATTCATTTAAAAATCGGGGATCTTCGTCCCGAAAATATCCCCGATGAATTTTCCAGACATTCCAATTGCACGGTATTTACGTTGGATATTTTTAATGAGGCCGATAGGAAAAAAGCTGTATCGGAAGCCTCCATTGTAGTTTCCATGTTACCAGCAAGTCTGCACATCAACGTTGCACACGATTGTATCGAATTCAATAAACATCTTATTACAGCATCGTACATAAGTAACGAACTAAAGGCTCTGGATGATAAAGTAAAAGAAAAGGGCCTTGTATTTATGAACGAAATTGGTCTTGACCCTGGAATCGACCATATGAGCGCCATGGAGGTAATAGATCGCATCCGGGACGCAGGTGGAAAAATGTTGCTGTTCGAATCCTTTACCGGCGGATTGGTAGCCCCGGAAAGCGACACCAATCTATGGCACTATAAATTTACCTGGAATCCCAGAAACGTGGTACTGGCGGGCCAAGGAGGCGCAGCAAAATTTATCCAAGAGGGCACGTACAAATACATACCCTATCAAAAATTGTTCAGAAGGACAGAATTTATGGACGTCGAGGGCTACGGCACTTTTGAAGCCTATGCCAATCGCGATTCCTTAAAGTACCGCGAAGCGTACGGCCTGCAAGACGCGTTAACACTTTTTAGAGGAACCATGCGAAGGGTAGGTTTTTCCAAAGCATGGCAAATGTTTGTGGTCCTGGGCATGACGGATGATAGTTACTCCATTGAAAATTCCGAAGGAATGTCCTATCGCGAATTTGTGAATTTATTTCTTCCCTATTCGCCTACAGATTCGGTAGAGTTAAAAATGAGACATTACCTAAAGATCGACCAAGACGATATTATGTGGGGCAAGCTTTTGGACTTGAACATTTTTGACGACTCTAAAAAAATTCCGCTCAAAAATGCATCGCCTGCACAAATGCTCCAATACATACTTGAGGATAGCTGGACCCTGAAAGAAGACGAAAAGGATATGATCGTAATGTACCACAAGTTTGGATACGAATTAAATGGCGAAAAAAAACAGATTGATGCCAATATGGTGGTCATCGGTGAAAACCGACGTTATACGGCAATGTCCAAAACTGTAGGTCTTCCCGTAGCTATCGCCACCTTAAAAATCCTGAACGGAGAAATTACGACACCAGGTGTACAAATTCCTATAAGCAAAGAGGTATACGAACCTATCTTATCCGAATTGCGTACCCAGGGCATCGAGTTCAAAGAATATCAAGTTCCCTATTTAGGTTACAATCCCGATTCGGTAGCGAGTTAAAATTTGTTAGATTTTGGATACCTTTAGCTATACTTTAAAATTCAAGAAGTGAAAAACAATAACAGTTCCGTAAAAATAGACGGTATTGACAAAAAGATCCTAAGGTATCTCATGGAGGATGCAAGACGACCCATTCTCGAAATAGCAAGAAACATAGGCATTTCGGGAGCCGCAATACACCAAAGACTCCGCAAACTGGAAAGCTCAGGGCTATTGGCAGGATCCAAATTTGTAATCAACCCAAAAGTATTGGGCTATTCTACCATGGCCTACATCGGCATTTATTTGGACAAGGCCATGACCAACCCGAGAGCGGTAAAACAATTGGAAGAAATTCCGGAAGTACTGGAATGCCATTACACCACAGGAAACTGGTCCATACTCATTAAAGTATTGTGCCGGGACAATGAACACCTCATGCAGGTCCTCAATAAAAAAATCCAACAGATCGAAGGAGTATCACGAACAGAAACCTTTATCTCCCTGGATCAGCAAATTGATAGACAAATACGGATTTGATATTTGTATTGAATCTAAATAAATATTACATTTGACCCCATGAATGTAGTATTCAAATCCAAATATTATACACTTTATCAATCCACGGCCGAACGCCGATATTATATCGATTTTGGACAAAAGCTAGTTCGCATGTCTCTTTGCGAGCTGTTATCCCTTAGGCATAAAATACTGTCCATCTCCGTAGAAGACCATTTTGATAGTGATTTGAATTCCCACGGTTTCGAAGTTTTGATGCTTTGCAATAAAGAGCATTTGTTCATCCTTAATACCTTAGAGGTACTAGATCTTAAAAATCTTATCCATAATGGTTTTGTGGCCATAGGACTTTCTGCCAAAGCCGAAGCCCTTACGTAAAAGACCTACTTACTTTTATCCAGTCTTAATTGGTTTCTAAATTAAAGGGACCTGTACGCTGTACAGATTTAAATCTGTAACTTTATATCACAATCACATTAGAAACTTAGTATTATGAAAGATATCGCAAGACAAAGTATGAGCATAAAAGTGGAATCCATGGATTTGCTCAACGGACAAATAAAAATGGAAGCCCATGCCTCTGCGACCTATTTGGCCATGGCCTCATGGTGCGAGCAAAATGGTTTTTTTACCAGCGCCAAATTTTTCTTTAAACAAGCAGAGGAAGAACGTGAACATATGATGAAAATCTTCAATTTTTTGGTTGATACAGGAGGGAACCCAATTTCACCGGAAGTAACCAATATCAACCACGATTACTCTTCAATTGTTGATGTATTTGAATCTACTCTGGAGCATGAGGTAAAAGTGACCAAATCTATCCACAATATTGTTAAAAAAGCCCGTGAATCCGGCGATATTGCAACCGAGCGTTTCTTGGATTGGTTTGTAATGGAGCAGGTGGAAGAAGAAAATACCGTAAGGGACATCTTGGATATGATCGAGGTAACGGGCACCGAAGGTGTTGGACTCCAAATGATCGACAATCAAGTAGCAAACTGGATTGACTAGTCAATTTTCTGAAAGTCATTAAAAAAGGGGCCGATCGGCCCCTTTTTATTTGAGTTATAATCAATTCTTAATCTCTTCCTCCAAAAACCTGTACCGCCCAGTACAATAGGGAGGCCAAGGCGCCCAAAGCTGCGACCAAATAGGTTCTTGCCGCCCATTTTAGTGCATCCTCTGCTCCGGAATACTCCTCTTGGGTAACCATGTTCTTTTGCTTTAACCACACCAAAGCCCTTTTACTGGCATCGTACTCAACGGGCAGGGTAATAAAGCTGAACAAAGTAGCAAATCCCATCATAATCAAACCAGCAACAGCTATATAAAAGCCAATACCGCCCGCTACACCCGTAGCGGCCATCAGCATAATTCCACCAAAAACCACCCAAGTGGACATTCCAGAGGTAACGCTCACCACAGGAACCAATTTGGAACGCATGGTCAACCATTCATATGCCTGCGCATGTTGTACCGCATGTCCACATTCATGTGCCGCTACCGCGGCAGCAGAAGCATTTCGTTGGTTGTACACACCTTCACTAAGGTTTACGGTTTTATTCTTAGGGTTGTAGTGGTCCGTCAACATTCCGGGGGTGGAAATAACCTTAACATCCCTAATTCCATGATCATCCAGCATTTTTTGGGCAATCTCCGCACCACTCATCCCATTGCGCAAATGCACCTTGGAATACTTCTTGAACTTACTCTTTAATCGGTTGCTCACCAGCCAGCTGACCAGGGCAATTCCCCCGATCAATATATAATATGTCATCATAATTTAATCGTTTATATAAATATACCACATAAATGCAAAAACCCCGCCAAATCGTGGCAGGGTTAAAATACTGTCAAAATGTTAGTCCAGTTAGACCAATACCGGATCTAAATGAAAAGTTTCGGCGATTTCTTTGTAAATAATCTCTCCTTCAACAACATTCAATCCTTTTTTTAAGGACGGATCCAATTTGCATGCACTTCTCCATCCTAGATTGGCCAATTGTAGCACATAGGGCAGTGTAACATTCGTCAAGGCAACTGTAGAAGTATAAGGCACTGCCCCTGGCATATTGGCTACACAATAGTGAACTACATCATCTATAATAAAAACTGGGTCCTCATGGGTTGTAGGCTTGGTGGTCTCCACGCATCCTCCCTGATCTACGGCAACATCGACAATTACGGTGCCCGGATGCATATCCTTTAGCATATCCCTGGTGATCAAGTTGGGTGCCTTGGCCCCTTTTAAAAGCACTCCCCCAATAATAAGGTCGTGCGTTTTTATATGTTTTCTGATGTTGAACTCGTTAGAAAAACCGGTTACAACATGACTTGGCATAATGTCGTTCACGTACCGGAGGCGCTTCATGTTCACATCCAAAATAGTGACCTGCGCACCCAGACCTGCTGCCATTTTAGCAGCCTGAATACCAACAGTACCCGCTCCCAGAACCAAAACCCTACCTGGTGAAACTCCGGGAACTCCACCCAAAAGCACTCCTTTTCCCTTAACAGGCTTTTCCAGATACTTTGCTCCTTGCTGTATTGCCATTCTGCCGGCAACCTCGGACATTGGGGTTAACAAGGGCAAGGTTCCATCTTCATCTTCCACCGTTTCGTAAGCAATACAAATGGCCTTACTCCTGATCATGGCCTTGGTCAAGGCTTCACTGGAAGCAAAATGGAAGTACGTAAACACAATCTGTCCTTCCTGAATTAGGTTATATTCTTCTGCTATGGGCTCCTTTACCTTAACGATCATATCGCTCATGGCATACACTTGACCAATGGTATCCAAAATTGTGGCCCCGGCCTGCTGATAATCCTGATTAAAAAAACCACTGCCTTCACCTGCACCTGATTGCACGTAAACCGTGTGATTGTTCTTTACCAATTCAAATACTCCAGCGGGCGTCATGCCCACCCGGCTCTCATTGTTTTTGATTTCTTTCGGTATCCCAACAGTCATTTTGTTGTTTTTAATGGTTTCTGGGACCAAAGTTGTACAAAAAAAATGAATCACAACAGAAATAATCGATAAAAAGCAGGGGCGTCAGGTTAAATAATATATTTTTTAACATTTATACCCTCTATTTATATAGGTCTAATTAATTTTTTTATATGTTTTTGACTTTGTACCCCTATTTTTTTAAGGGGTGTTGTGTTTTAAACAAAAAAGCATGCCGGTCAGCATGCTTTTTTGAGGGTATTCTTATAAAATTCGTATTGATTTTATCGTAAGGTGATGTTTTCGTCATCCTGAACTTGATTCAGGTTCCCATAAAACTGATTTAATCGTATGAGATTCCGAATCGAGTTCGGAATGACAGCAACAATTTATCGGATTACCCAACAATATTTACAATCTTACCTGGAACCACAATTACCTTTTTAGGCTCTCTGCCCTGCAATTGTTCCTTCGTTTTTTCGTGGGCCAGCACCGTGGCTTCAATATCCTCCTTGCTCATATCCAACGGCAACTCCAATTTAAAGCGCATTTTTCCATTAAAGGATATCGGGTATTCCTTACTGCTCTCCACCAAATATTTTTCCTCAAACTTCGGGAAAGGCACTTCGGCAATGGACCCGGTATTGCCCAACCGCTCCCAGAGCTCTTCGGCAATGTGCGGCGCGTAAGGTGAAACCAAAACTGCCAATGGACCCAGAATCGCCTTGCTGGTACATTTTTGAGATGTTAACTCGTTTACACAGATCATAAAGGTAGATACGGATGTATTGAACGAGAAGTTTTCGATATCCTCTTCCACTTTTTTGATGGTCTTGTGCAGCGTTTTGAGATTATCGGCGGTGGGTTCCGTTTCAGCTCCGCTCAGCGACCCATTTGTATATAACTTCCAAAGTTTTTTAAGGAAAGAGTGCACTCCGGAAATACCTGCCGTGTTCCAAGGTTTGGACTGCTCCAATGGCCCTAAAAACATTTCGTACAAACGAAGGGAATCTGCCCCATACTCCTCACAAATGGCATCGGGGTTCACCACATTGTATTTGGATTTGGACATTTTTTCGACCTCGCGATGCGTTTCATACTCACCATCATCATTAAATAAAAATTCAGCATCGGTATAACCACTATACATTGATGAATCCTTAAACTTCTCTATTTCCAAAATATCCGAAGTCCCTTTCAGCATATCAATTGGAACTCGATGCCTCAATATTTTGAAATTAAGTTCGTATTCAACATTTTCTGATTCATCATAAAAATTGAATATTGATAAATCCTCAATTCTCTCTCGGATAAAATCAAAAACAACCTTTGACTTATCAGTTTCAACATAACCCAACTTACCGTTTTCCTCTTCTAAAAGATCAACCTTTTCAGCACTTATAAATAATGGGGAGAAAAGAGAGCCTTTACCTATAAAATTATTTTTCTCAATCTTTCTTCTTATTCCTGGAATAATTTGAAAAACAAATGCACTCGTACCCGTAATCATCCCTTGGTTGATCAACTTTTGGGCAAACTCGTCTTTGGGCACATAACCCATATCAAACATAAACTTCTGCCAAAAGCGGGAATACAACAAGTGACCCGTAGCGTGTTCGCTTCCTCCTATATATAAATCCACATCTTGCCAATAGTTGATAGCTTCGGGAGAGAAAATAGCGTTATCATTACGCGGATCCATATACCTATTAAAGTATTGGGAACTTCCTGCCCAACCCGGCATGGTATTTAATTCTAGAGGGAATACAGTTTCATGATCAATTAATTGATTATTGACCACTGTACATTGTTTTACGTCCCACGCCCATTCTGTGGCGTTGCCCAATGGTGGCTCACCCGTTTCGGTGGGAAGATATTTTTCCACTTCGGGCAATTGCAAGGGCAAATGCTCCAAATCGATCATTTGCGGCATACCATCCTTATAATATACAGGAAATGGTTCGCCCCAGTAGCGCTGACGGCTAAATACGGCATCGCGCAAACGGTAATTCACTTTTCCTTCGCCATGTCCGATCTTCTCCAACTCGGCAATGGCTTTCTTCATGGCATCCTTATAAGATAATCCATTCAAAAAGTCAGAATTGGCAATAATAGTAGTTTCCTTATCAGCAAATGCCTCTTCGGAAATATCCACCCCTTCAAAAATATTGGGGATATCTATATTATAATGTTTTGCAAAATCATAATCGCGTTGGTCGCCACAGGGTACGGCCATAACCGCTCCCGTTCCATAACTGGCCAACACGTAGTCACCAATCCAAATCGGGATAGGTTCTTTGGTAAACGGATGCTCTGCATAAGCTCCCGTAAATACCCCTGAAATGGTTTTTACATCGGCCATACGGTCGCGCTCGGAACGTTTTGCCGTAGCTTCCACATAAGCATCAACCTCGGCTTTTTGTTCCGGGGTCGTAATTTTGGCCACCAATTCATGCTCAGGAGCCAACGTCATAAAACTTACACCGAAAATGGTATCGGGGCGGGTGGTGAAGACTTCGATTTGATATGGGTGATTGAGCGAAGTTGAAATCACTCCCTCTTGAGACTTCTCGACTGTGCTCGAAGTGACATCCCGGTCGCTTCGACTACGCTCAGTGTCCAACACATTAAATGTCACCGATGCCCCCACGGAACGCCCAATCCAGTTCGTCTGGGAATCTTTTAATGGCTGAGGCCAATCAATTTTATCCAATCCGTCCAACAAACGTTGGGCATAGGCAGTAATGCGCATGCTCCATTGCGTCATTTTTTTACGGACTACGGGGTGACCTCCACGCTCGGAAACCCCATTTACGATTTCATCATTGGCCAAAACGGTTCCAAGGGCAGGACACCAGTTCACTTCGGTATCCGCCAAATAGGTCAATCTGTATTTTAAAAGAATTTCTTGCTTTTCCGTGTCGGAATACGCATTCCAAGTGGCTGCATCAAAACTTGGGACATCATCATCACAAGCGGCTTCAACATTGGTATTCCCTTCTTTTTCCAAAATGGTGATCAGACTGGAAATGTTTTCTGCTTTGTCGGATTTCTTATTGTACCAAGCGTTGAACAATTGGATAAAAATCCATTGTGTCCACTTGTAATATTGTGGGTTGGAGGTTCGCACTTCGCGGCTCCAATCAAAAGAAAAACCTAGTTGGTCCAACTGCTCACGGTACCGGTTAATGTTGTTTTCCGTCGTAATCGCAGGATGCTGACCCGTTTGAATCGCATATTGCTCCGCTGGCAACCCGAAGGAATCGTAGCCCATTGGGTGCAACACATTGAATCCTTTGTGTCTTTTGTAACGCGAATAGATGTCCGTGGCAATGTATCCTAGCGGGTGCCCTACGTGCAGGCCTGCCCCCGAGGGGTAAGGGAACATCGACAATGCATAAAATTTAGGTTTATCGGAATCGTTGGATGCCTTAAAAGTTTCATTTTCTGCCCAATACTTCTGCCATTTGGCCTCAATCTCGCGGAAATCGTAATTCATTGTTAATCTTGTTCAATTTCGTGTGCAAAAATAGGTTTAATCCCCTAAATACAATTTACTTTTCTATTTTTACGTACTGATTCTATTCTATGAGCCAATATATTGAACGATATCAGAGACGAAAACTGATTTCCTCCTACTTTTCCGTGGCTTTGAGCATTGCCTTGGTCCTGTTTCTTTTGGGTGTTTTGGGCCTTTTGGTGCTCAACACCAAAAAATTGGCAGACCATTTTAAAGAGCAGATCACTATTTCGGTGTTTTTGAAAGATAATGCCAAGCCGGTCGAGATTGACCAGTTACAAAAAAGTTTGGCCCTTGCGGAGCACACAAAATCCGCCGAATACATTTCCAAAGAAGATGCGGCCGAACAATACAGCGAGGATATTGGCGAAAACTTTGAAGAGTTCTTGGGCTACAATCCCTTGAAAAATTCCATCGATGTGCATTTAAAGGCCGATTTTGTCTCTCCACAACAAATTGATGAGATTGCAGAAGACTTGGCGGCCAAGGCCTACGTGGACGAAGTTAGCTATGACAAACCCTTGATTTCCTTGCTCAACAACAACGCACGGAAAATCAGTTTATGGATATTGGTGGCCAGTGCTGTTTTCACCGTAATTGCCGTTTTATTGATCAATAGTTCCATCCGACTTTCCATTTATTCCAAAAGATTCATTATTAAAACCATGCAAATGGTAGGCGCCACCAAAACCTTTATACGAAGGCCTTTTATCTGGACCAACATTAAACTGGGCATGGTCGGTGCAGTTGTCGCTTTGATCGGGTTGGGTGTATTGGTGTTCTATATCGACAAAAACTTCCCCGAACTGAATCTTTTGCAAGATTATATCGTTCTCATTATTTTATTCGTTAGTGTATTTGGTTTGGGCGTTATCATTTCGTGGGCCAGCACCCATTTTGCGACCCAACGCTTTTTAAACCTGAGAACGGACGATCTTTATTACTAAATTTGCAGCATGAGCAAGAAAAACAACAACGGTTCAAAGCCTACAAAAGAATTTGTTTTCCAGAAGAAAAACTATCTCTTCCTATTTATAGGTATTGCCTTTATTGCCCTTGGGTTTATTTTGATGAGCGGTGGCGGAAGCGACGACCCCGAAGTATTCAACCCCGAGATATACAACTTTAGAAGAATCCGTCTTGCACCAACTTTAATTCTTATTGGTCTGGGCATTCAAGTGTACGCCATTTTGTTGAATCCTAACAAGAAAAACAAGGAGTAATTTGGAGATAATCGATGCTATTATCCTTGGAATCATTCAGGGATTGACCGAATTTTTACCCGTTTCGTCCAGCGGACACTTGGAATTGGGAAAAGCCATATTGGGAGCACAGGCCGTTCCAGAGGAAAGCCTTTTATTTACCGTAATCTTGCACTTTGCCACGGCACTGAGCACCTTGGTGGTATTTCGGAAAGATGTTTTCGATATTTTAAAAGGCCTCTTTCAATTTAAATGGAACGAAGAGACCAAATTTTCCTTAAAGATTGTTATTTCGATAATTCCCGCCGCCTTGGTAGGATTGTTTTTAAACGATTTTATCGAAGTATTTTTTGATGGGGCCATTGTAATCGTAGGGATAATGCTCATAATTACGGCATTTTTACTGTATTTGGCAGATTTGGCCAAAACTACGGAAAAAGGTGTTTCTTTTCGTAGTTCCTTCATTATTGGAATGGCACAGGCCGTTGCCATCCTGCCCGGTATTTCCCGAAGTGGGGCAACTATTTCGGCTGCCGTACTTTTAGGAGTTGACAAGACAAAATCGGCACGTTTTTCCTTTTTAATGGTAGTCCCGTTGATCTTGGGAAAAGTGGCCAAAGATCTTATGGGAGGCGAAATCAATTTTCATGGTGATCAGGCCATAGCCATGGGGGCAGGGTTTGCAGCCGCTTTTTTTGCCGGATTGGCAGCCTGTACCTGGATGATCAAGCTGGTACGCCAGAGCAAGCTTAGTTATTTTGCCATTTACTGTTTAATAGTTGGGTTAATTGCCCTTGCTTGGAGCATTTGGGGATAGATCAGTATATTTGATGCCAAAATCCCAATTTTTTGAATACCCAAGAAGATTTTTTGAACGGTCGGATACTCTTGATCGATAAGCCTTTGGAATGGACTTCGTTCCAAGCAGTGAATGCCCTAAAATGGGCCATCCGGAAAAAATTTGGTCTAAGAAAAATTAAAATTGGCCACGCTGGAACATTGGACCCTTTGGCCACTGGTTTGTTGATTATCTGTACGGGGAAATTCACCAAAAAAATTCCAGAGCTTCAAGGACAGATAAAAGAGTACACAGGAACTTTTACTTTGGGAACTACTACGCCTTCATACGACCTGGAGACCGAAGTGAACGAGACCTTTCCCACAGAACATCTTACCAATGAATCAATCCAAGAAGCGACTACACAATTTTTAGGAGAGATTGACCAAGTACCCCCTATTTTTTCAGCCTTAAAAAAAGATGGGAAGCGATTATATGAACTCGCCAGGGAAGGCAAACAAGTGGAGATAAAATCAAGAAAAATAGAAATTCTTGAATTTGAGATCACCCGAATTAATCTCCCCGAAGTGGACTTTAGGGTAGTCTGTAGCAAAGGGACCTATATACGTTCGCTTGCACACGATTTTGGCAAGGCTTTGGCGTCCGGGGCCCATCTTAGCAAACTAAGAAGAACCAAAATAGGGGATTTCAACGTAGATAATGCTACGAGCCCCAATGTTTTCAAGGAAAAACTTGAGGTAAATACACCGACCTAAATAGGTCCAAATAAAATATTTTAATAAAAAAGCGGTTATAGTAAAGCCATGAACCTTAACAAGAGCCAGTTATCACTTTTGATTACTTTCTTCTCTATGTCCATAGTGATTTTATTGCTTTTCAATATTCATCTAGGGGGCGTACAAGAGGATGAGTATGTTATTGAAATGAGCCTGGCCGACGAGGATATTGAAAAGCTTATTGAGGAAGAGGAAGAGCGACTGGAAGAAATGCGAGCTGCCAATGACCCCATTAAAAGCCACATGGCCCTCAACGAAACCGCAAAACCCAGTGTTGGCAACCCAGAACCTCTAAAAACACTGGAAGAGCTCATGGAAGAAAGAGCTTTGAGCAGCGAATCCGGGGAATATGCCGATAATTCCGGTTTCGAAGATCAATTAAAAAAACTCCGGGAACAACGCGACGAAAAGAAAGAAAAATTAGGGGAACGCGATGCCCAAAAAGAAGAGTACACCAACTATTTAAAAGATCGACGCACTTCCATTTCCTATTCATTGGTAGAAAGAAATGCCTATTATCTTCCTCCGCCTATTTACACCTGTATTGAAGGCGGCAAAGTGGTGGTGAACATTACGGTGGATAACAACGGGTATGTTACCGAGGCAAGTTTTAACGATAAAAGTTCCGGAACCAATAATGGTTGTTTAGTGGACAATGCCATTGCCTATGCATTAAAAGCACGCTTTAGCCCCGATTCCAAAAATTCGCAGATCGGAACCATAACCTACCTATTCCAAGGCAAGTAGTTCCAATATATCCTCTAGGATATTTTGCCCTTTGTTCTTATTGTACCACACCTGTAGTTCCTGTTTAAACTCGTCGGTAAGTTTCCCGTGTTGCCTTTTGCAGTCCTCTACCATTTTAGTGGCAATGCTAGGTCTTGGGCCCCATTCACCGACAATTTCATTTTTGTTCTTGTCCAGTACGATCACCTTGGGGATAGAACGTGCTCCTTTGGTAAGAAATGCATCCATTAGGTCAAGGCTCTCATCCCGTAAAACGATCTTAAAGGTAATATTGGGACTAGCTTCTGCTATTTTGGAGATTACGGGCAAGCTGGCCGCCGCATCACCGCACCAACTCTCGGACAGGGCCAAAAAAACAAGTTGCCTATCCAGGTTGCTCAACTTTTGTTGGTCCTCTTCCGAAATCTTAAAGGTCTTCTCCCACCGCACCATTCTACGGTCGCCAAGTTTGGTATAATTAATTAGGGCATCGGATTGAACAGGACCAGTAGTTTTACCGGATTTTGCGAGTTCGCTCACCAATTCGCTATAAGTTCTGTAATCTATTCCTTTCTGAAGATATTCCCGGACTATTTCCAATCGATTCTTTTCCAATACTTCCATAAAATTGATTTTTTCAAAAGTACATTGGGCCATCCACCCATTTTCTGACTTTTGTCATTGGTAGTTATTAGAGGCTATTCCTTACAATGCTTTGGGGTTTATGGCCAAACTCTTGAACAACATCGCTTTGGTATGGAAAAATTTGTTCTGCATTTCGTTCTGCTTTAAGTAAGCATCGATAAGCTTGCTTTCCCTGGAATTGATCAAAAACAGGGAACTTTCCCCAAAACTGAATTTACGTTCTTCGGCGGTTAACATCGTGGAATAGTCATTTACTATATCCCGGATGAGCTGATTTTGTTGGGTAAAAGAGTCCAACTCGTTATAAATGGCAATTACTTTGTTCTGAATTTCCACTTCGGCATTGTCCCTCTCATATTCGGCATCCCTGAGTTTAAATTTTGCCAATTTTAGGTCTCCACGTTCCTTGCGCAGGAATATGGGCATTTGAAAACTTAAGCCCGCTTTGTAGTTCTCGGTAACAAATGAGTTTATGAATTCTGGTGTTTCGGTTATAAAATTGTATTCCGCCTTTAATTTTGGCAATAGTTTATTGGCTTTCAATCTTTTGTCAACCGTCAACCCTTCTATTTTATAGTTCAATGACAAAAGTTTCGGATGTGATGCCAAACTGAAGCTATCCAATGGCATACCCTCGATCTCCAATGTTGAATTGATATCCATCTCGGGCTCCAAATTAGGTCTTACCCCAGGTTGAAGCTCAACGGGCACATCCTCGATCCATAAGTAATTACTGAGTTCGAGTGATTTTTTCATCAGTTTCACCTTGGCCTGTTGATAACCTAAATCCCGGTTTCGAACAGCAATTTTTGCCTCTACTGTATCGATCATGGCAACTTCACCGGCCATGGCACTTTCCTTGACCCCCTGAAAACGAGTTTCGGCATTTTGTAAAAAATCCCGGTACACTTCGGCATCCTTAAAGGCCCTTAACCAATCAAAATAGGCCAATGAGGCATTGTATAAGACTTGGTTTACCTGTAGATCTTGTTCGGCTTTGGTCTGTTCCCTAAAAAACTTTGCCCTTTTTAAGGTTGCCATACGCTCATTGATCCAAAATCCTTGCAATACGGACATGGAGACCCCTGCACTGTACAGACCATCATCTGGCAAAGTCTCGTCGGGATTGAGATAGGTACCCTCACGCTGTTGATAATTCCCTTTTAGCTCAATACCAAACCATGTGGGTATCTTAAAAGTCGTATTCAATCGATCCCAATACTCGGTCCCTTTAAACTCTTTGGTATCGTAATCTACCTCAACTTTAGGGTCAAAGCCACCCCTTGCTTTCATAAGGTTGGCCTGCCCTATGGCAATATTCAGTTGTGCCTGCTTGGCAATGGGGTGATATTTTTTTACATACCCCAAATATTCCTTAAAGCCGAGTACCGATACATCTTGTTGTGCATAAAATGTACAGGTAGCAAAGATCAGTAGGGCAAAAAATAAAAGTTGGCTTCTATTTCTTTGTGGCATTTGCGCTAGTATTTTGGGGTTGATAATAATTTGGAGGGAAGCCGTTGAGCTGTCTCCACAATTCAAACCAAACCGGAACGTCTTCCAAAAGTGCGATAGTGCTTGCTCCGGATCCTACACGAATATCTTTTGGCCATGGGGCTTCTTCTTCGTCCGGCGCCAATAGTACCCGGTATTTCCCATTGGGGCTGATGAAGTTTTCGATGGCCACGACCTTACCGCCAAAAGTACCGTAGGATGCATTGGGCCAGCCGCTAAATACGATAGCCGGCCACCCATCAAACTGAATCCGCACTTTTTCATCCAAATGGATCAAAGGCAAATCTATGGGCTCAACAAATGTTTCTACGGCCACATCATAATCAGCGGGCATTATACCTACCAATTGGGCACCTTCTTTAAAAGTTTCCCCGATTCCGGATTGGATCGCCTTTGTAATATACCCATTTTGAGGAGCACGTATGTACAGCATATTGTTCCTCATCTCGTAGTTGGTATATTGATTCTCCAATTTTGTTACCTGTGCCTCGGAATCGAACTGATTGGATTGCGCCGTGTACAGATCGCTCTGTGCCTTGGAAATCTTATCCGTATACTCCGCCTTTACCCTATTGATTTCCACTTGCGCATTGATCACATCGTTTTTACTGGTCAACAATTTGTTTTCCTGACTTATCAATTTGGCCTGGGTCTCTTGCAACTTAAGGCGTTTCTCCTCAACATCTGTCACAGCTTTTAGGCCTTCTTCTTGTAATTTTTGAGTACGATCGTACTGCCGTTGGGCAATGGTAATGTTGGTGTTTGCCGCTTCCAGATCAATACTGTCGCTTTTCACCTTTAATTTGGACTGCACCAATTTATTTCGGGCTTGCTCCAATTTTAGTCCCAACTCACTTTTGAGTGCATTTATTTGTTGGTTCAGCGCTTTGACCTTTTCCTGATACGACGTTACGGCCATTTCCTTTGCTTTGATCTGCTGACCGGTGCGCTCTACCAAATTGGGGTCGAAATACTCACTTTTTACTTCGGAAATATATAGGATGGTATCCCCTTTTTGCACATAGTCCCCTTCTCTTACATACCATTTTTCTATTCGGCCAGGTATCGGGGACTGTATGGTCTGCGGTCTTTGATCCGGTGTCAGCGTTGTAAGAAACCCTCTACCCGTGATATTCTGCGTCCAGGGCAAAAACATCATAAAGAACACTGTTATGGAAAAATACGCCAAAAAGCGATTAAAATGTTTGTAATGTCTTTTATGAAAGACTTTTTGGCCCGCCTTATAACCTGTAAGGTCCACTTTCTCGTTCAACTTGTTATTGGAAGAAATATTGAGCATGAGCTTTATTTTATGTTTGTCAATCTACCGTTGTCCATTCGAATGATCTGATTACAGCGACTCTCCCATTTTGGGTTCTCGCTAACCACTACAAGTGCCCATCCATTGGCCGGATCCGTAAGGAAGTCCATCATCCGTTCTGTTGCTTCTTCATCGTATTGCTCCAAAGGGTCCTTTAAGATCATTAGCTTTGGTCTGGTAACAACACTGCGTGCCAAAACAATTTTTCTGGAGATAAAGTCCGGTATTTTTTTACCCTCGGGATACAAGATGGTTTTAAGTCCCTGTGGCTGTTCTTTAACGAACTCCGTAAGCCCCACTTTCTCCAAGGCCCAGTACACATCTTCCATCGGTATATCTTTGTTCCCAAAGGTAATATTGTCCAACAGCGTTCCTTCGAATGGATATTCTTCTTTAAGGGAATGCCCTAAATATGCACGGTACTGGCTCAGTTTTACACCTTGGAGCGATACATTGTTCACATATATTTTACCGGAATCGGGTTCTAGGATCCCAGCCATCATTCTTAAGAGCGTGGACCGACCGGAACCACTTTTTCCCAATATCAACAATTTGGAATCGGGACCAACGGTCAAGGACAGGTTATCTATAATCTTCTTTTCCAGTCCGGGAACCTTGTACACTACATCTTGTAGTTCGATCGTTAACCCATCTTTATCATTGAATGGGGTTTCCCCGTCTTTGGGCTCCAATTTCTTGTCCACGACCTGCCCCATTTTTTCCAAAGAGGTTAAAAGATCATAAAATGTTTCCAATCCCAAAATCAGTTTTTCAACAGAACTGATCACCAAAAGAATGATGATTTCCGCAGCTACGAACTGTCCTATGTTCATTTGCTGGTCCAGAACCAATAATCCTCCGATCAACAACAATCCCGCCGTAACCAAGACCTTAAAACCGATCATTTGAATAAATTGTAGGACCAATACTTTAAAGTGGTTTTCCCTGGCCTCTAAATAATCACTTACAAGAGCATCGTTCTTGTCCAAGGCATGGGATGTTTTTCCAGAAAGTTTAAAACTAATAATGGATCGGGCGATCTCTTGTACCCAATGCGCCACTTTGTACTTTATTTTTGATTCTTCCAAACTGGTATCCAACCCTCTTTGTGCCGTAAATTTGAATACGATGTAAATCAATAAGAGCAACAAGAGTCCGTATATGATAAAGAACGGATGATAAAAGGATAGCAGCAACAGACCAAATACGATCTGCAACAAAGCTGCTGGAAAATCTATCAATATTTTGGACAGTGATTTTTGGACGGTCAGCGTATCAAAAAAACGATTGGCAAGTTCTGGTGGATAGTAGTACCTCAACTCGCTCATCTTAATTTTTGGAAATCGGTAAGCAAACTCAAAAGATGCCCTGGTAAAAATTTTCTGTTGTAAATTTTCAATGATTCGTATCTGCATCAATTGCAAAACACCTACAAATGCAACCCCCAAGGTCACCAAAACTACCAGCACGATCCACGATGTGCTTACTCTGGCCCCCTGTATAAGATTAATTATGGCCTGTATCCCCAATGGCAGGGAAAGGTTTACCAATCCGGCAAAAATTGCATAGTAAAATATCTGAAAAATGTCTTTCTTGTCCAAGGTCAGAAGTCCCGTTAACCGTTGCCAAGCCGTGAGTATATGTTTAGCCATTTACTTTTTTGTTTAAGGTGCGAAAAATTAAATCTGTAAAAAAAGTTGTTGGTGTTATCTTATGGTTACAATTGGTTATGGTAGGGAAATGTTCCTGCAAAAAATATTGATGGAGCGATCCTTCCAAAACGTTGCTGGCCAAACTGATCGGATAAGGATAGTGATCGTCCACTGCTTTGATCATATCACTGAGACGGTTGATCAGTCTTTTGTAAACAACAAAGTAACCGTCCTTGTTTTCTTGGTTGATTTCTTTTACCAAATAGGATTTGGAGTATTCGTTGATGATCAATCTGCTCAATACCACTTCGTTCACATGGGTCACGGAAGTATCCTCCTCAATGCTCTTGGTCAAGATCTCCACCGCCTTTTCCAGTTTTTTTACCGGGTCGGATATCCCATTGGTGGCAAAAACCATTCTATACTCCATCCATCCCCAATACCACGTGGCCAAATAGAGGAGAAGTTTATGCTTGTTCTCGAAATACCGATAAATGGAACTTTCGTTGGAGTTTATTTTTTCTCCCAGTTTTTTGAAGGTAAAATGATCAAACCCGATTTCATCGATCAACAGTATACTGTGCTGCACAATATTCTTTCCTAAAGTGGAAGACTCCGGGTCTTTTATATAGAGTTTCTCGTTAACTCCAATTTTTAAGGATTTCATAAGTAAATCCATTACTCACACTTTTAAAATTTTCTCTCGCAAATATAAAAGTAATACTATTATTCTATAATACTTTAACTTTCAATTAACTCTAGACTTTTTCCATTACTTTTGATAAAAAGTGAACTGCGATGAAGAAACACAGGTGCGGATGGTGCTTGGGCGACCCGCTCTACGAAGCTTACCACGACACGGAATGGGGAGTTCCGGTTAAGGATGACTCCACGCTCTTCGAGTTTTTGATACTTGAAACGTTTCAAGCTGGTTTGAGCTGGATCACTGTTTTACGCAAACGCGAAAATTTTAGGGAGGCCTTTGATAATTTCGACTACAATAAGATTGCTCAATACAATCAAACCAAAATCGATAGCCTGTTACAAAACCCGGGCATCATCAGAAATAAATTAAAAGTAAATGCCACGGTATCCAATGCACGGGCATTTATGGCCACGCAAAAAGAGTTTGGTAGTTTTAGCAAGTATATTTGGGATTTTGTGAACGGCAATCCCATTAAAAACGAATGGGAAAATTATAGGGATGCTCCTGCCACTACCGAACTATCCGACATTATTAGCAAGGATCTAAAAAAACGAGGGTTCAAGTTTGTTGGCAGTACGGTTATTTACGCCCATATGCAGGCCACCGGTATGGTAAACGACCACGAAGTAAATTGTTTTAGATACCATGAAGTATAAAGTCATCATACTGGCAATACTTGCTATGGCACAGACCGTGTTTGCGCAAAACAAGTACGAAAGAGAGTCCAGAATAGAGCAAGAACAATTCCCTTCCAAATCCTATGGATTAATCCAAGAATACCTACAAAACGCCAAACGTGTTCGTTTTTATCAGGAAACGGACAGCACAAAAAAAAGCTACGAAGTCAAATTTAAAAAAGGCCGTCTGCATTACAGCGTGGAATTTAACGAGCAAGGTTTTCTGGAAGATGTGGAATTTAAAGTAAAAGAGCGGGACCTCCCCAATGCCACCTGGGATGCGATACAACACTATTTGGCAAAAAACCACAGTAATCACAGGGTAAAGAAAATACAGCAACAATACCCGGCCCGCAAAGGACAGTCCGTGGAGAAAACCCTATACAATGCGTTCCAAAATTTAATTCTGCCAGATGTAAATTATGAGCTTATATTCTCGGCAAAAGAAAAGAATGGTTTTCAAGAATACGAAGCTTTGTTCAATGCCGACGGAAATCTAATCGCCATTCGTAAATCTTTCCCTCCAAGCTATGACCATGTGCTGTACTAAGCGATTGCTTTTGTTTGTTTTATTACTTTCGGTATCCCCGACCATTTGGGCCCAAAAAAACTTAACGGCCTATTTGCAGCCACAGATCGCGGTCAACTACAAGATTGCCGGATCGTACTCCCAAAACTTTTCTTTGGCGAGCCGAAATTATATTTTTAGCAATGAGGATTTTCTTTTAAGAGCCAGGCAATTGGACCTTGCCCATTTTTCCAATTTAAATATCCGCGACAATCAAAGTATTGCACTAGGGGTCCAATATAGGTTCAGAAACAACTTCGAGGACAAAGAAAATGAACTGAGAACAACCCAACAATACAACATTGCCCAAAGGCCCAATGCCATCCGTTACGGACATCGGATACGTGCCGAGCAACGAATTACCCAATCGCTCACCACTCATCGGTTTCGATATAGGTATGCCATGGACTTTCCTTTAATCGGGGAAAAACTGGACTTGGGCGAACCTTATTTTGTTGGCAGTTTGGAAAATTTGCTGAGCGTAGCCAAAGGTACTTCACCACAATACGATACGCGCCTTTCCGGCCAGGTAGGGTGGCAACTCCAAGGGGGGTTAAAGCTTCAAATGGGTATTGAATATAGGCTGGAAGATTACAGCTCCTCTTTACCACAAAACATTCTTTTTCTATTGACGAGCATGCAGTTGTCCTTGTAGGATTTTCATAAATTCCTTTCTGGGCAGCAATTCGGCACCCAAACTTTCCAGGTGATCCGTATGCACTTGGCAGTCAATGATCCGATACCCGTTTTTATACATTTCTTGGGCCATTTTTATAAATGCGAACTTGGATGCATTGGAAGTTAGACTGAACATACTTTCTCCACAAAATACATGTCCCAGGTCCACCCCGTACAAGCCACCGACTAGTTCGCCATCTTCCCAGACCTCGTAGGATTTAATAAATCCTTTTTTATAGAGATTCATATAGGCCATTTTCATTTCAGGTGTAATCCAGGTACCCTCTTGCCCTTTTCGATGTATTTGAGCGCAATAATCTATGACTTGCTCAAAACATTTATTCTGGGTAAGGGTAAATTTTCCTTCACGGATCAGTTTGCGCATACTTTTGGAAATCTTCACCTTTTCTGGAAAAAGGACCATTCTCAGGTCCGGTGTCCACCAGAGTATCAGGGAGTCATCGTTGAACCAAGGGAAAATACCATTCTTATAGGCCAACAATAATCTTTCTGGGGATAAATCGCCCCCAACAGCGAGCAATCCATCTTCTCCAGCAGTTTCAACGGGAGGAAACTGCAATCTTTTGCCCAAAAAATGTAATGGAGTGTTTTCCAAGATCAATTTTTCTTAAAAATACAAATAGGTCCCAAAACAAGAAAATCCGAACTCAACGCCCGGATTTCATTTATAACTTGTTTAAAATTGATTTTTTGATTAAAACGGCAGGTCATCATGATCCTCCTCATTTAGATCGTCCGCAGGCTCAAAAGCTTCCATTGGGGGTACGGGTGGCATATTGTCCGATCCTTGCTCTTGTTGCAAGTTTTCTATACGCCATCCTTGGATAGAGTTAAAATATTTGGTTTCGCCTTGTGGGTTTACCCATTCCCTTCCTCTTAGGTTGATACTTACCTTGACCATTTGCCCAACACTGTAGTTGTTCAGCAAATCACATTTATCCTGCACAAACTCTATCATTATATGTTGTGGATATTGCTCTTCGGTGGTCACGACCATCTCTCTTTTTCTGAAACCATTATTGCCGTATGTCTTGGTCTCGTCTATCATTTTTATTCTTCCCTGAACTTCCATGCAATGTTAATTTTTGTTGAAAACTCAAAAATACATAAAATGAATTCCATCGATCACCGTTATTTCAACTAACTATCAACATGTTTTCCATTTGTTATCTTTAAAAAGAAATTGACCTTTATGAACTTTAGTCCAAAAAGGAAAACCTCCAATATTATAATGCTGATCTCGGCATTCGTGATCGTCAGTCTTATTTTGTGGAATACCAATAGTTTCTTCCGTAAATTCAAGGAGGAGGAACGTTTAAAGATGGAAATTTGGGCCACTGCACAATTGGAGCTCATCCAATCCTCAGTAGATCAAGAACTGGGCAACCTAACCCTTAAAGTCCTTGGCAACAACACGTCGACCCCCATGATCTTGGTCAACGAGGAGGGTTCTTACAAAACACACAATATCCCGGAGGACAAAATAACCGATAGTGTATATATCCATAAAAAAATCGTTCAGTTCAAAAACGAGAATGAGCCCATACAGATCATTCAGGAAGACGAACTGCTGGAAACCTTATATTATGGCAATTCCGAGGTGCTGAACAAACTAAAATACTACCCTTTGGCCCTACTTTTGATCATTTTCTTGTTTGGCGCCGTAATCTTCTTTTTCTTTCGTACCAATAAGGCTTCCGAGCAAAATAAACTTTGGGCGGGTATGGCCAAGGAAACCGCGCACCAGATAGGAACCCCCTTAACTTCTTTGTTGGGATGGAACGAACTGCTCAAATCGGAAGATATCAACCCTGAGGTTACTCAAGAAATTGCCAAGGACATCGACCGTTTGGAGACCATTACCGAGCGTTTTTCCAAAATTGGCTCCATACCGGAGCTTCGGGAACACGATATTGTCGACGAGACCAAAAAAGCTTATGATTACCTTAAACAGCGTAGTTCCAAATTGGTCCATTTTTCTTTTAGTTCCAATGTGGACCAGGCCATGGTATTGATGAACCCCCCGCTCTACAACTGGAGCATTGAAAATTTGGTAAAAAACGGTATCGATGCCATGAAGGGCAAAGGCAACATTGCCATACAGATTGAAAAAAAGGGGCAAAATATCAACATATTGATCTCGGACACCGGCCACGGAATCCCTAAAAGTGATTTTCAAAATATTTTTGACCCAGGGGTAACATCCAAGCAAAGGGGCTGGGGATTAGGCCTTTCTTTGGTAAAAAGAATCGTTGAAGAGTACCATAAAGGAAAAATTAAAGTATTTTCGTCCAGTAAAGAAGGAACTATCATGCAGATTTCCATAAGAGCACTATAAATTTAGGTTATGGCCAAGGAAAAAAAACTTGTAATTCAAGAAGCTGATATTACCAACAACTGCCCCGTGTGTTTTAATCAGGAACTTAAGATTACCTTTTATCAAAAACATACTTTTAATGCATTCTATCACAGGACCACAGGTGTGGTGAGCCACGATATCCAATGTAAAAAGTGCCACTCGACGATTTATCCCGTGGATTGGACCCCGGATATTGAACGTGTTTACGATTACTACAACAAACTGGTAAATCCCGACCGACCTGCGGTAAGGTTTACCATGCTCTTTTTTATTATTCTGATTTTAATGCTATGCCTGGTAGCTGCTGGGGTATATTTTTATTTGGAAAGTTTTAATTGAGGTAAGATCTTATATCCTTGGCCACTTCTTCGAATTCTTCTGTGGTCAAACTTTCTTTTTGTTGAAAAGTTGCGTTTGCCATTGTGTTCAAAGGTATTAAATGCACATGCACATGTGGAACTTCGAGCCCGATTACGGACATTCCTACACGCTTACAGGGCACAGCTTTTTCTATGGCCTGCCCCACCTTTCTGGAAAAGGCCATCAACTTCATGTACGATTCCTCATCAAGATCTAGGATTTTGTCCACTTCTTTTTTTGGAACACACAAGGTATGCCCTTTGGTATTTGGATTAATATCCAAAAAAGCAAAGTTATCCTCATCTTCCGCTATCTTATAGGAAGGTATGTCCCCGTTTATGATCTTTGTGAATATGCTGGCCATTATCCGTTGTTTTACATAAAAAAATCCCGTTGAAAAACGGGATTAAATATAACTAATTTTGTAGCGGTTACTCTCGTGTAATCTCCAAAATCTCAAATTTTAAGGTTCCATTGGGCACTTTGATCTCGGCAACATCGCCCACTTTTTTGCCCAACAAGCCTTTTCCAATAGGGGAGGTAACGGATATTTTTCCTGTTTTTAGGTCGGCTTCGCTCTCTGCCACCAGGGTGTATTTCATTTCCATACCATTTGCCTGGTTCTTGAGCTTAACCGTGGAAAGCACCAATATTTTGGAGGTATCCAATTGTGATTCATCTATTAATCGAGCATTGGCCAGGGTTTCTTCCATTTTGGATATTTTCATTTCCAATAGGCCTTGTGCTTCTTTGGCCGCATCATATTCTGCGTTCTCGGAAAGATCTCCTTTATCCCTTGCTTCGGCAATGGCCTGCGAAGCCTTGGGACGTTCCACATCTTTCAGGTGGTTCAGTTCGTCCCTTAATTTTTTTAGTCCTTCGGGCGTGTAGTATGAAACTTTGCTCATATCGTTAATTTTTAATGCAATAGGGCATTGAAGAAAATCAAAAAATTTCCCCAATACGCGCTTACTTTATAAATACAAAAAATCCTCAACTATACCCATGACCTGCACGGTATTTTTGCGAGGATTTAACGCAAATATATACAATTTTTCATCAACTTTGTCTCGGAAAGACATTCAAACTTTGATTATGAAACAGTTCTGGGCCATTGTTCTTTTAGCCGTTATTCTGTCGTGTAGCTCGGATTCATCCAATCGAAATCCATATTTGCAAGAGGTTCGGTTCCGCTTTGAACTCAACCTCAACCTACCGCTTTACAACGACCTCAACAATATTGGAAATCCTGTTTACGTTGGCAACAATGGTGTTGGTACCCGTGGGGCCTTTGTTATAAAATCGAGTTTAAATACCTTTTATGCCTTTGAGGCCAGTTGCCCCAACCACACACCGAACAATTGCTCTACCATGACGATTGACGGACAGAATGTTGTCTGCGGTTGCGAGGGATATACGTATAGCCTTTTTACAGGGCAACAACTGGACAGACCAGATGACGGCAACCGTTATTACGACCTTCTTTTTTACAATGCTACGCAGAGTGGAAATACGGTGATTATTTCCAACTGATCACTTTTGTTTTAGAATTTGCTCCATTACCCAACTGGTATGCAATCCCGTTTTTCCCGTTGATGGGTGAACCACCGCACCCAAAAGATGCTGTTTTATATGTTCCACATGATGTTGTTGAATGTGCTCTGGGTGATCAATATGTATCCGTTGATGGCCTGATGGGTTTTCTATTTCGATGGGTGCTTCATCCAAAACCGAAAACTTTATTCGCCCTTGTGAACCCAAAATCTCAACATTGTCCGATCGGTGATGCGTACCAAAATTCCAACTGCCACTACCGGTTGTGCCGCCTTCGTGCACCCAATGTGCAGTAACGGCATCGAAAGCGGGGTACAGACCAAGTTGATTGGTTCCAAACCCACTGACCTTTTTAATGTTTCCCAAAAGAAACGTAAACAGATCCAAACCATGGCTTGCCAAATCATCAAAATATCCTCCTCGGGCAATATTAACATCGGTTCGCCAGTTGTACGATTTCGATAAATCGATTGGGTTCGGGGGTTTTGTTTTTTGCCATTGAATATGCCTTACTTCTCCAATCAGACCGTCCTCCAACCACTGTTTTACTTGTAAAAACCTTGGTAACGAACGACGATAATAGGCGATAAAAAGCGGAATATCCTTGCTTTTAAAAGCTTCATATACGGCTAAACACTCCCGGTATGTAGGAGCCATGGGTTTTTCCAAACAGCAAGGCTTTCCTGCCTCGGCAACTTTTAAAGCGTAAAATTTATGTGTGTCGGGAGGCGTTGCAATATAAACCGCATCGATATCCGGATTGTTGATCACTTTATCCGCATCGGTTGTCCATTGTGCAATTTGGTGCCGGTTGGCATAGTCTTGGGCTTTCCCGGCATTTCTTCGCATTACCGATTCCACCAGGAAGCCCTTGGTCTTCTGATAGGCAGGCACACTTTTTTTCTCGGCTACGCTACCACAACCTATCACGCCCCACCTAAGAGGGTGTTTTTCGGAAAAATTAAAACGGGATTCTGTCATTGTGTTAAAATTACAGAATCCCGATATAAAAAATGTATCAAAAATCAAATCCCGGTACATAACCCTTTAGGGTTATCCCGAACTTACTTTTCTTTTAAAAATTGATGGTCGCTCCCAATAAAAAATTAATTCCTGCTTGTGGGTAATAACCGGCCCCTTCAATGGTAGTAACGGTTCCTGGATTGGAGTAATCGTCATCAAAGGTGTAAAAATACCCATTGGAAACAATATCTGCATCAAAAATGTTATTGACCAAACCAGAAAACACAATACTTTTTACAAAAGAATTGGTTTGTATGGTGTACTGCACATTCAAATCCGTTTGTGAATAGCTATCCAGTACAGAATTGTCCGAATCGATATTGCCCATGTACTGTTTGCCCACAAATTTTGACAGAATGGACAGTTGAAAATCTTGATCTGGCGAATACGTGATAATGTTCCCTGCAATCAATTTGGGAGAATAGGCAATATTTGTATTCCCTAAATTTTGAAGCTCACCATCTCTTTCAAAATAAAAATCGAGGTTACGGTTATCGCTCAAGGCGATGTTGGGCCTCCAAGTAAAGACATTGGACAAATTGACGGAAGCATCGATTTCGAGCCCCAACCTATAACTATCACCCACATTGGAACGTAATGGTGCTCCAACGTCGTTCAATTCACCGGTAAGCACCAACTGATCTTTGTAACGCATATAATATACATTGGTGTTTACTTGAAAACTAGGGGAAACGTATCGCCATCCTAGCTCAAAATCGTTCAATTTTTCCGGTTTTGGACTTCCACTTTCGTAATCGTTACGATTAGGCTCACGATTGGCCCTGGCGTAGGATAGATAAAAGTTATGGTTCCGATTCAAATCGAAAGTTACACCCGCTTTTGGGTTAAAAAAATTAAAGGTATCGTCCACCAATCCTGTATCCTCTCCATTGGCCTCGTAAGATACGCCACGATATTGTAGGTCGCCGAACAAAGACCATTGGTCCGTTAACTGGTAATTGGCTTTGGTATAAAAGTTCAGATCGGTTTTTGTGGAGGAATCATCATAATACCTATCCCTAATTTCTGTGCTACCGGCGTATTCGGCCCAGATAATCTCTCCGAAATGGTCTCCTTTGTACTCGTTGTATCCACCTCCAACAATAAGTTGTAGACCATTATTTTTATATGTCGCGGAAAAAATACCTCCATAAAAATCATTGTCCAACCATCGTCGGCGGATCAAATCGGTGGTTTCCACCAAATCTCCATTTACACTGATGGGCTCCAATCCATAGGTAACAAAATCATCGTCTTCCCTGAATTGTTCAAAATAGCCTCTTCCCCGAGTATAATGTACGGCAAAATGGGTGTTCCAAGAAGCGTTCCATGTTTCGTACCAATGCAACTGAAAATGATCTTGTTTGTAATTATCCACTTCTTTGTCGTAGTATTGGGTGGTGCCGTTGTCGTCCGTATATTCTCCTGCGGAATTATAGGTACGGTCGTCCCTTAACTGTTCTGCGGTGATGCCGTTCCAAGCTTGGTACGTGATTTCATGCCCTCCAAAAAGCAAGGCTTTTACCAGGGTGTTTTCATTTTTATATGCCCCTTGTAAAAAATAACCGTCCAGTTCTGATGATGCACGGTCCACATAGCCATCCGAAGTTATCCTGGACAACCTTCCGGAGAATTCAAAATGGTCGTTCAACAGTCCGGTACTGAACTTAACATTGTTCCGTAAAGTACTAAAACTGCCCACAGAAGACGAGATCCTTGCGTATCCTTCTTCGGAAAATGCGTCGGTAAGCAGGTTTAAACTTGCTCCAAAGGCACCGGCGCCGTTGGTAGATGTTCCCACTCCTCGCTGCAATTGCAAGTTTTGTGTTGAAGAAGCGAAATCGGGCATGTTCACCCAAAAACTACCATGCGATTCGGCATCGTTGTAAGGTATACCATTAATGGTAACGTTTACCCTTGTGGCGTCGCTGCCACGTACCCGAATGCTCGTGTAGCCCACGCCGGCACCTGCATCGGATGTAGTTACCACAGCGGGCATAAAATTCATTAGAATCGGGATATCCTGCCCCAAATTTCGCGGTGCGAGTTCCACTTTGTCCAATTCGGAAAATGTAATGGGAAATTCCTTGGTTGCTCTCACACCCTGTACCAAGACTTCGTCCAGAGTCACTTTCTTGCCTTCCAATGTGTCGATTTCTTCTTGTGCACTTACAGAAAATGCCAAGCCGAATAGGGCTAGAGTGGACAACAAAAATTTAATGCGATAACGGTTTCTTTTCTTTGTCTGTCGCACTGAACCGCTTTTTAGTGCTGCGGCCTTGCACTGCATAATTGAATAAAGGGTTTTCATTCGTAAAATTGCTACGAATAAAAGGGGTCATTATTCTTTGTTAATAATTGATTTTTGTTTCTGATGAAACATAGAAATTCCAAGATGCGCGATCTGCGCATTCCCTTGGCGGCATTACCCGCCCAGGTTCATTGGGTATAATCTCAGCCTTTTGGTAAAAGCACCCCTTTGAGATGCGGCAAATGTAAGATGTTGTGATGATTTTTAAAAACGAATTGCAAGAAAACCGTTTACCCACAAATAAAAAAGACCGCCGAAGCAGTCTCTTTCACTTTGCGTGATCACAATCGCTTGGAAAAGCTATCTATAATCTGGCAAATGGACAATACATGGATAGTGTTTATATAGCATCACCCTAATTTTTAATATCCTCGTCTCTTTTTCTGTTCTGCAGATAAATTATCAATACGTATAGAGCCAATCCCAAAGAGATCAAATCCATAATAAGCACAATTTTGCTAAACATAGTATTAAGTATAGTGTTCTGTAATTTGGGCCTGACCTTAAAGAAAGCCGCACAATATGCACGGCTTCTTAACAAATCAACCAACTTTAAATAACCCTTTCGGATTATCTCAATTCAATTCTATCACCGAAAATAATTTCGTGTTTACCTATAAGACACAGCTTTTGTTCATTGGTCACTTTCAAAAACAAAAAAACCCATTACATAAAATGCAATGGGCTCCAACTTATTGAAACATATTGTTTTACACCTGATGAGAAGGCTTTAAAAGATCGTTCACGGTTTTTACCGGATTAAATGTAACCAAGGGCACCTCCACAAAAATGGTGTTCCAAAATGCCATTGCTCCATTCCACAGACCTGGAAGCTCGAGTGCCTTGAGCTCTTTTCCTTCTTTGGTTTTTTCCGTTATAAAACCTTGTTTATGATCTACAAAATCCAAAAGATTATATTTTTCTCCTTTGTAATTACGCACACCACAAACCAAATCCACAGGGTTAAAATGTGTGGAGTTTTGTAAAATGGCAGCTTGTTGTCTATTGTTTTGATCTATCTGTGCGGATTCAATAATTTGAAGCGATATAGTTCCTTCATTATCTTTTATCCAAAATGGACCTCCTCCAGGTTCTCCTTCGTTCTTCACCATTCCGCATACACGGATGGGACGATCAATCCTATCCTTTAAAATTGATTTTTGCTCCGCTACACTAAAATCATCGTAATTTCCGGGCATACGAACATTTAGGTCTTTCTCCAAAAATGCCTTGATCTCATCGGCTTTTTCAAAAGATACTTCACCCTCCAACAGTTTGGCATACGCAAAGGCTTTGTCCTGCACTTTCTTAAGGACTCCTGCCAACATTTTTTTGCTATTGGCCACGGTTTCGAGATTCTTATCGATAACAACGTTGTCTATGTTTTTAATAAAGATTATGTCGGCATCTTGATCATTCAAGTTTTCAATAAGTGCTCCGTGCCCACCTGGACGAAACAAGATAGAACCATCATTATTTTTAAAGGGCTTGTTGTCCATATCCACGGCAATGGTATCGGTAGATGGTTTTTGATTTGAGTACGAGATATTAAAACTGGTGTCCGTTTTTTCTGAAATTTTTGGCCCCACCTGTGCTTCTTCTTCGGCAAACATGGCATCGTGCTGTTCGGATACGGTAAAATGGAGATTTGCCTTGCCTTTGGTTTTTGCGTAAAGTACGGCCTCTTTTAAATGTTCCTCAAAAGGTGTTGCCGCACCAGTTTCATACTGATGGAATGGCAACAATCCTTTGGGATAAAATCCATAATTAAGTCCACTTTCCATCAACATTTCCTTTACAAAAAGAAAAGCTTCTTCGTCTCCATTGGATGCTTTTCCCTTGATCCTGGTCATAATCCGGTCATAAAACGGAAAACTGGATAGGTTATCCGTAAACTTTTTGGCATCGATATCCCCTGCTCTATCGATATATTCGGAGAGTTTTTCTTTTGATGGATCGTAACTGTCCAAAAAGTTGAACATGGCCTTGAACATTCTGGATGCCGCGCCCGAAGCGGGCACAAACTTTAAAAGGTCCAGTTCTGAGCGATGGTCTTCAAAATACTGCAGAAGATCTAACTGTTCTTTCTCGGAAAATCGAAGTATGCCATTGCCCACTACAGCTGCTTGCGATAGCTGCACAAAGGGAATCCCATCTTTAAATGTTTGTATCTGATTTTCTACTTTTTCTTTGGATATTCCTTTGGAATCCAGTTGTTCCAAGTCTTTAGGACTTAATTCGATCATGTTTTTGGAGTAGTTTATCTATATGTTCAATTGCTGTTTTAAGTCTTGATGCTTTATCACCCCTTAATTTAATGAATTTCCTATTATTCTGTTCCAAAGCCTCCTTAAAATATCCGAACATACGCTCTCTTTCGTCCGGCTTGTCCCTCAGATCATCTGCCACCCAGGGCGTATCTATATAGGTCAAAAAATAAAGATCGTAACTGTTTTGGAGTGCATATTTTTCTATCAATGGATCACAAGTACTATCATAATAAGCCTCTGAATACACTTTGGTTTCCAAAAGATCAGTATCGCATATCAAGACCTTATTGGCTTTTTTGGCCAATATGTTCTCCAATGCCATTTGCCCGTATGCAATTGGGGGCAGATCATGAGGTTCACAAGTTTTCTGTTCTCGGTCCCATTTGTCTTGTAGATATTCGCGGGCGTACTCGGGCACCCATTCTGTTTGGTAATGCGCTGCCAGTTGTTTGGACAGTGTGGTCTTCCCTGTGGATTCCGGTCCGAACAGGACTACTTTTATGAGGTTTGAGGGCTCTTGCCCAAGCTTTTCTTCCATGCTAAATATCCCTGTATTGCCAACACAGTAAAAATGAGGTATTGCAAAGAGAACATACCCCATCCCCTATACGCATACAAAGGTACGGTTATTAAATCACCCAATATCCAAAGGGTCCAGTTTTCCAATTTTTTATTGGCCATATACCACATTGCCGTAAAAAAAACACCCGATGTAAATATGTCCACATAATTGGTCGGACCGATTTCGGCACCGAAGATTTTATACACGCCATAGGTGACCAACATGGTCAGCACAAAAAAGCCGAAACCGATCCATTTTTCTTTGGAACTTGTTCTGGTTATATACACCACGGGCTGCCTATTGTCCCTTCTGCGGGCCCAATTCCACCAACCATAGATACTCATCATGGAATAATAAAAATTCATCATCATATCCCCGAACAAACTGTCCACAAAAAAAATATACGTGGTTATTACGGTAGCGACCAAACCTGTGGGATATACCAAAATATCCTCTTTTTTGGCATAGACCACACTGGCAATCCCGAAAAAAAAGGCGGTTGCCTCCAGTATGATCAGGGAAAGCTCCCTATCCTCGTAAGGGCCTAGGAAAAAATCAAAAATGGGGTTCATACTCACTTCTGTCAGATTTCACCATTTTCATAGTCAAAACCACATGGTCCAAACTTTCAAAACTTTCCTTGATCTCGGTTTGAAGAACATCCATCACCCTATCGTAATCTCCAAAAACTTGGGTGCTCAATGGATTTTCCAAAATGGTCAATCCAGAATTACGCATTTTTTTGATAAACTCAATAACAGGGGCTTCAAAATCATCTTGAAGTGGCGACAGCGTAAGCTCTACGGAAATTTTCATTGGCGGTTATGGTTACTGGACAAATCTACAAAAAGGATTTATCACCCGCCCATCAATTTTAGGGCATACACACATGTAAAACCTTCAAATTCCAGAAAATCAATTTCGTAATGTGTTTTTTCTCCTTTGTACAATATTTCAGCTACGGTCCGTGTATCGTCAAAAGAAAAATCCATTACATCAATATGTCGTAAAAAACTGAGTCCTTGCTGTGCATAAATTTTGTACAAGGACTCCTTTGCCCCCCAGACTATGGTCAATTTTCGCATCAACGCCTCTGAATTGGCCAAGGTTTTATATTCTTGGATAGGGGTGAATTTGTGGGCTATTCTTAAGATCTTGTCCCTCTGCATCTCAATATCTATTCCCACTTCATCGGTTTCACTGACAATAATCCCGGTGAAATTATGTGAATGGGTAATGGAGATATGGTTGCCATCTTTTAAATGGGGCTTACCAAAATCGTCGTAATAGAGGTCGTGATCCACATACCCAGCCAGTGCCAGCAGGTGCCTAATACTTAAAAAAGCCCTCCGGTGCGCCTCCGATTTCATGCCTTCCATTCGTTTTTGGCAATGATCAGTCAACTCCACATTCAGAGCAAGTTGGGCCTCTGGCTCCGTAACTTTCCAGATGTAGACCTTTGTGGTCGGGGAAACTGTTATTGTTTTGTAAACTGGCATGAACAAAAGTTAAGCGAATTCGTATCTTTGTGCACTATTTAAGCGAAGCTACAAAAGTAAATTTATAAAAAGTATGAGCACAAAGACAATTCCGTATGTACCGTATAAGGTAAAGGACATCTCTCTTGCAGATTGGGGAAGGAAAGAAATTGAGCTTGCAGAAGCAGAAATGCCCGGGTTAATGTCCTTGCGCGAAGAGTATGGGAGCCAACAACCTTTAAAAGGGGCAAGGATTGCCGGTTGTCTTCATATGACAATCCAGACCGCCGTTTTAATTGAAACTTTGGTGGCTCTTGGCGCCGATGTAACCTGGAGTTCTTGCAATATATTCTCTACACAGGACCACGCCGCTGCCGCCATAGCTGCCGCAGGTATTCCGGTTTACGCTTGGAAAGGGATGACCGAAGAGGAATTTGATTGGTGCATTGAGCAAACCCTGTTTTTTGGAGAGGACAGACAGCCTTTGAACATGATACTGGACGATGGTGGAGATCTTACCAATATGGTTTTGGACCAGTATCCTGAATTGGCCGGAGGCGTAAAAGGCCTCTCAGAAGAAACCACCACAGGAGTACACCGCTTGTACGAAAGAATGAAGAATGGCACGCTTCCAATGCCGGCCATAAACGTGAACGACTCCGTGACCAAATCGAAGTTCGACAATAAATACGGGTGTCGCGAAAGTGCCGTGGATGCCATTCGTAGGGCCACCGACACCATGTTGGCGGGCAAAAGGGTTGTTGTTGCCGGTTATGGAGATGTTGGAAAAGGAACAGCTGCATCTTTCCGTGGAGCTGGGGCCATTGTAACCGTTACCGAAATCGACCCTATTTGTGCTCTGCAAGCTTGTATGGACGGTTTTGAGGTAAAGCGATTGGAAAACGTGGTGCCCAATGCCGATATTGTAATTACCACTACCGGAAACAAGGACATTATCCGAGAAGAACACTTCAGGGCCATGAAGGACAAAGCCATTGTTTGTAACATCGGTCATTTTGATAATGAAATTGATATGGCCTGGTTGAACGCAAACTACGGCAATACCAAAGACGAAATAAAACCACAGGTAGATAAATATACCATTGAAGGTAAAGATGTGATCGTATTGGCCGAAGGTAGATTGGTAAACCTTGGTTGTGCCACCGGCCACCCAAGTTTTGTAATGAGCAACTCTTTCACCAACCAGACGTTGGCGCAGATTGAACTTTGGAAACACAGTGACAAATATGCCAACGAAGTGTACATGCTACCCAAACATTTGGATGAAAAAGTGGCCAAGTTGCATTTATCCCGATTAGGGGCAGAGCTAACCGAACTCAATAAAGAGCAGGCCGATTATATTGGAGTAAAAGTAGAAGGGCCGTTTAAACCCGAATACTACAGATACTAAGAAACAAAATGATATAAAAAAACCCATGGCAAACACCATGGGTTTTTTATTGTTCAATGTTTTTTATTCGGCCAAAAGGGTTTCGTTATAATAATAGGTATCCTTTTCTTTAAGCAACGCCAATCCTTCTTCCCTTGTGCTCATAGGGTCTATTTTTACTTTCTCACCGTTGGGCATGTGAACAATATAGAAACCTTCTTCAAAAGAAGATAGCTTTATAATTTCTCCATTTGGCCTAATGGCATTCCACGATTTTTCGTCGGGCTTGTAGACCAAATCTATTTTCTTTCCTTTTTTTGGCCCTTCCACCACAGTTACCTGAATCCTGTTTTTGGTGGCGATCATCTCAAAAGTATTGCCATCGTGTTCCACCATCTGGGTTTCCGACTCGCCGTCCTTCATGGCAATTGGGTTGGAGCCGGACCAAAACTCTATCACATTAAATATGATTGCATCGCCAAGAAAGAACAATCCGTAAACCGGAACAATGTTCAATCCCCAAAAAATCAAGTTGTCCAAGAACTTGCTGTCGGTCAGCCCTTGGTTCCAATCTTTTAGGTTATTGAACGCACTGAACGACCCTAAACAACTGGTAAACAAAATAGAACAAGCCAATAGTGATGAAATAACTGCTTTTTTCATGATTTAAGATTTATAGTTAATGTTCTTAAAGCTACAAAAAGAAATCCATTCGCTTATCCAATCCAATCTCTGAATCAAACAAATAAAATTACCGTTCATCCCATTGTGATTGTTACCTTTAATCCCATAAATCTGGATATATGGACAGGGATTGGTACGTTATTAAAAATATTGAAACTGTGGATTCTCCATCCATAGCGCTCTACTCAGAAAATTTAAAGCACAATATTAACGAGATGGTCGATTTGATCAATGGTGACATGGATCGGTTGATGCCCCACATTAAAACCAACAAAATGCCCAAGGTACTGGAACAAATGTTGGCAGCCGGCATATCCAACTTTAAGGCATCCACAATACCTGAAGCGGAAATAGCAGCAGAGGCCGGAGCTACATCTGTTTTGATCGCACATCAGCTTGTTGGGCCCAAGGTGGACCGTTTCCTTAGTTTGTCCAACCATTTTCCCAACACTGCCTTTTCCACGATTGTGGACAATATAGACAGTGCAGAGCTATTGAATTCGAAAGCTCGGGAGAAAGAGGCCTGTATCAGTATTTATATTGACATTAATAATGGTATGGACCGCTCTGGGATAGAAATAGGCCCGGGGTTGGATGAATTGATGGATTATCTAAAAATATGCAAATCTCTTTCCTTTAAAGGACTACATGCGTACGATGGACATTTAAGGGATGTGGATTTTACCGTTAGAAAAGAAAAAATAGAGAAAGGTGTAAAAGATGTTGAAACTTATCTTGAGGCTCTGAAACCTGATTACCCTTTGGCCAAAATTATTTGTGGTGGAACTCCATCGTTCACCTCCCACCTGTTGGAAGAAACGCGAATTACGAGCCCGGGCACCTGTGTTCTTTGGGATTGGGGCTATGGGGATAAGCTGAGCGAACAAAATTTTAAACCAGCCGCTATTTTGGTCACACGAATTATTTCCAAACCTACGAAAGGCATAATTACAGTAGATCTAGGACATAAATCGGTGGCTGCGGAGAACCCGATCAACAAACGGGTAAAGTTCCTTAACCTGGACCATTACGAGTTACTTTCACAAAGTGAAGAGCACGGGGTGATCAAAGTGGAAGAGTGGAGCAAATTCAAGGTCGGTGATATCCTTTATGGCATCCCGTATCATATTTGCCCCACTATTAATCTTCATGATGAAGTTTCGGTAATCGAAAACGGTAAAAAAGTTGATGCTTGGGAAATTACCGCTCGAAAAAGGAAACTCAAATTCTAGGATTTATTTTAAGTCCAAGGCTTTGTTCAAATCATAAAAATAGAAGTCCTTTTCATCGTTCATGGCTACAAAAAGTCCGTTAGGGAACGTATTGTTCAACGGAACTGTCACCACATCACAACCATCGGTTTCCGTGGTGGACAGATTCACTGCTTTGATGAAACTGTTATCTTTTCTCGAGAAAATATTGAATTGACCACGTTGTTGGTCCGAAACAATGATGTAGCCCTCTCCATTTGGATATCTGGCAATGGCAATTCCTTCTATATCCTCTAAAAAGTATTCGCCACCAAAACAGGCCAACTCCTCGTTACCCATACTAGGTTCTGCATAATATTTCTTAACACATTCACCTTCATCGGAATAATATACGTAGCCCAATTCGTTGTCCACAGCAATGGCTTCAATTTCTTTGCCACCGGTAAAGCTTCCAAACTTTCGAACCAAGTTGGCAGAAACTCCAGTACTGTCCGATTCCAATTTATATTGATATAAATAGGAGCCGCTAGGGCCAATTTTTCTTCCCACGATGGCATAAACCGATGAATCTTTTGGGGATTTGTACAGGCTGATGCCCATAGCCAAACGGTTTTCGATGTTGGCCTCGTCTTCAAAAACGGGAAATCCACCACCATCCAACGGCTTCATATCGGGCACGGAAAACAAACGAATTTGTTGCTTTTCCCTTTCGGTGAAGGCAATCACATCAACAGCGACCGAATCGTTCAATTGAAAACCATATTCCAAATCCACATTATTGGGACGTTGAATCCCTGTAATGGACTTTTCTTTGATGATTTTTCCGTTCAAATCGAAAGCATAGATGCCACCATTTGTTTCTTTATCCGTACCGAAAACAATACTTTTTGATGCATCCTCTGGATTTATCCAAATGGCTGGGTCGTCTGTATCGTTCGGTGTTTTTTCAGTAATAACATCTGGTGCAATGGCAGGCAATTTGCTTCCTTGTTCTTTACAGGAAATTGCGGCCAACACCATTATTATTGGGATATATTTTTTAATCATAATCTTCAATTAATCTTTAGGTCAGTAAGGCACAAGTACCCACCCGCTGGGCAGGCACTTGTTTTGACTTAGTATATAAAATATACTAACTGATTTTATTTTTTGAACAAATCGTACTTCAAGCCAAAAGTGAATCTTATACTGTAAAATTCAGCTTGTTGTGTTCTTTCCTTTACACTTTGGAAATAACGTAATGGTTGATTGGTGATATTGTTCACATCGGTATAGATCCTCAAGTTATTGGTGATGGCATAACTGGCGTTGAAATCCAAGAAGAACTGCGTATCGTAATATCTGTCCTCAAAAGCATTTCCACCAATCTCATCGATATAAGAATCGGAGAAGTTGGCTGAAAGTCTTGCACTGAATCTCTTATCGGCATAACCCAACGACCCGTTGAACATGTTTGGCGCTGTGTTTGGCAGATCCAAATCGGTACGCTCGTCACCATCTTCGTTACGGATACCATCCGCGCTTGAAGACAAATACGTATAATTCAAGTAGATGCTAAAGTTTCTGGCAAAGCCTGGCAAGAAATCCAATTGTCTTTGGAAAGATACCTCCGCACCGAAAATAGATGCTGAATTCCCGTTCAAAGGTTGAAAAACATCATACCCTGTTGTTCCTGAACCAAATGAATCATCTTCGGCCTCAGTGATAAAGGTATAGATGAAATCGTTGATTCTTTTATAGAACAACCCACCTGAAATAATACCTACACTTTCAAAATAGTGCTCTGCATTCAAGTCGAAGTTCATGGAAGTGGTCGGGTCCAACTCAGGGTTTCCAACGATAACTTCTTCGTCCTCGTTAACAATCTCCGACCTAGGAATTAAATCCACGTAGTTTGGACGTGCCAGCGTATTGGTCCAAGCAAAGCGTAGGATAGTGTTATTATTCAAATCGTATTTAAAGTGCAGTCCAGGCAAAAAGTTGGTATAGGAGTTCTCATCAGAAACAGGTTCTACCTCGATTCCCTCTTCTATTCCTGCATCTTCATCTTCTTCAATATACACCACTCGGTTTCCATCCGATTCGAGTTTTGTGTTTTCCACACGAAGACCGGCCAAAACACTCAACTTGTCGGTCAGCTTTTGGTTGAACATGGCGTAAGCGGCCAAAACATTTTCCTTTACTTCAAAATTTCCTGGAAGGTATTCATCTGGCAAAGCTTCACCATTTGTAGTGTTCAAATCCAAAGTGCCCAACCATTCTTCACTGGCAAAAGTACCTGCTTGGTATTTTTCTCCAGCCAAGAAATCTGGATCGGTGTAGTTTTTAACAGGAACAGCTCCTAAAGTAGGATACAGATCTTCCAAATCATATTCATAAAAGTCGTTGTCGCGCATTTTTGTTTTAAAACGACCTCTACCACCAAATTTGATCGTACCTCCATTACCAAACAGATCCGCCGGCAATTCAAAATTCACAAAGAAGTTTATGTCCTCTTCCTCAGTATATTGGTTTTCGTTGGTGATCTCATCAAACTCAAAGTTGTCCATATTATTGAAATCACTTGGGTCGGATGCAGTCATTATTGGGTACTTTGGGTTACTATTGTCATTATTAACAATGTACTCCGCAGCATAGGCAGCGTATCGTTCGTTCAAACGCTCTTCGGAGGCTTTCGCGTAAGCTGCCATCCAATCCAGTTTTAATGAGCCGAACAAATGGTCTCCACCCAGCGTGTAGTTTTGCATACGCTGGTCTTCCAATCGTCTGTTTTTGTTGCGTCCTCCAGCGATACCCCCTTTGGATTCGCGAACTGCTTCAATCGGAAAACGGGTCGGGACTCCATTGGTAATGGTAAAATCCCCTGCTTCAATATCCTCTCCATCCAAAATTTCTTGTGCGAAGGCAAATCTATTTTCACGATCATCCCTCCAATTGTACATGGTTTTTAGGTAGATATTATTGGCTGCATTGATCTGATAATCAAAATTGGCAGAAAAGCTTCTTCTCACCCTTTGTACCAAATATGTTCTTTGTTCGGTTACATTGGTGTAAGGGTCCACATCAACTTCTTCCAAAATAGGCTCTCCCTCTTCGTCTTCCAATCCAGTATTGTATTCGAACTCGTCGCTCCATTCGGCCTCAATGTTGTCGGAACCAAAATCATTGTCGTTGATGGTTGCAGAGAACATGTAACCAAATTTACCATCGTTGGTACGGTCACCCACCAAAATAGATCCGTTCCAAATTCGTTTATCGGTGATAAAGTTTACACCAGATCCCGCAGTCGCAGAAAGTCTGAATCCTTGAGGCGCAGTTCTGGTTACCAAGTTTACAGAACCACCCAAAGCGTCACCGTCCATATCTGGGGTTACGGCCTTGTTCACTTCGATGGTCTGAATCATGTCAGAAGGAATAAGGTCCATCTGAATATTTCTATTGTCGGACTCAGCAGAAGGAATTCTACTACCATTTAAAGTAACTGAGTTTAATTGTGGAGAAAGACCACGGACAATAATGTTCCTTGCTTCCCCCTGGTCTACTTGCATGGTGATACCGGGAATACGTTTTACGGCATCACCTATATTGGCATCTGGAAATTTACCAATTTGGTCGGTTGACACCACATTGGTAATGTTCATGTTTGTTCTTTGGGTATTCAAAGCTTTGGACTGACCACTCAATCCGTAAGCACTTACCTGAACTTCATCCAGTTCTACATTGGAAGGGTTCAATACAATGCTAACGGCAGTTGTTCGACCTGCTGTTACCGCAACTTCTTGCTCCACATCGGTATATCCCATATAGGTAATGGAAAGTGTATAGGATCCCTCAGGAATGCCAACAAGAGTGAATTTTCCATCAAAATTGGATATTGCTCCTTTGGAAATGGATTCAATATAAACATTAGCTCCAGGAACATAAATACCGTTTTTATCGGTAATGGTGCCTTGGATGTTTCCTGATTGTGCTTGCCCAAGTGCTGTTCCGAGCACTAAAAACAGCGTTACATAAAAGAGTTTTGTTAGGTTCATCAGTTGAAATTTGAATTACATTACTTAGTCACCCAAAACTATGTATATCAACTCTTTATGATTTAAACTAAAAGAGAACAAAAGGGAAACAAATCGAAAAATGGCTATAAACATCAAGGCAACAATTACAGTTTGTTTACATGCGATTAACTTTTTGTAAAGAGTTGAAGCAAAAAGTGACTAAAGGTCAACCATAAAGTTTACCAATTCCTCTTTTTGATCTATCGGCAATTTTTTTCTCAGACGATAGCGCGCCACACGAACACTATCTGGGGTTACCCTTAAAATGGAGGCAATCTCTTTTGATGATAAGTTCAAGCGTAACAACATGCCCAATCGGAGCTCGGCCGGAGACAAGCTATTTTCGGAAAGGGAGGACAATTTTTTAATGAATTCCGGATGGATTTCCTTGAAAAAGGACATGAACTCATCCCATTCGTTCTCTTCCTGAAGATTGTGATCTATTTCCTTGACCAAGGTTTTAATCTTTTCCGAAGTGTTCATGTTTTTTCGGGATGCGATATTGGTCAAGGTTGAGGAAAGATCCAACAGGATTTTGTTCTTTTGGGAAAGGTGTAAACTGTATCTGGACAAGGAAGAGGTTTTGAGTTGCACCTCACGTTGTAAATTTTTCTCCTCTATCGCTTTTTTCTCCAACTCTGCTTTAAGCATGCGTTGTTTATATTCCTGCAGTTTGATTTTTGCTTCTTTTTTTCTTCCCAAATAGAAATATAAAATGGTGAGAATAGCTGCAATGGCAAACAATGCCACCCAAAGAACATTTTGATTCGCCCTGCTTACTTTTCCTTGTTCTTTCAGCAATTCAATTTCAGCTTCTTTTTTATTGGTCTCGAAAATGGTTTGAAGCACGTTCAACTGGTCACTGTTTTGGGAAGTGATCATTTGGTTGTTGAATTCCGACGCCGACAATAAATGGGAATGGGCTTTTTCATAGTCCCCCATCAAAGCATAGGTTTTGGACAAATCTTTGTGGGCGCTTTCCAGCTGATGTAAATCGTTGATTTCTTCAGCTAAATTCAATGATTTGACGGTAAACTCAAGAGCTTTGGTGTAATCCTTAGTTTTCCTGAAAACATCCCCTAAATTATTTAGAACATTGGATTCTTCGATTGAAAAACTGCCTTTGAAAAAAGTATAGGCCTTTTTAAAGTACAGATATGCCTTGTCGTATTCCTCGAGGTCCTCGTAGATACTCCCAATATTTTCATTGGTGAGTGCGATTCCTGATGAGTCTTTCAATTTTTGAAACAGTGAAAGACTTTGGAATTGATCCTCTAATGCTTCTGGGTACTCCGATTGTTTTTCGTGACTTGCTCCCAGCAAGCCCAAAGATGAGGCCAAGCCGGCATCATATTTAAGTTCTCGGGCCGATTTCATGGATTCGGTAAAATACTGTTCGGCCAATTCAAATTTATTGAGTGCCAGATACACTCGACCTATGTTATTGTTCAGCGTAATGAACAGTGGGTCGTTTAAGGCGGTACCCAATTGATTTAATGCCAGATTGTATTGTTCGGTGGCTTCTGAAAAGAGACCTAAAGAATGGTAGTATTCACCTAGTTTTAAATAGGCATCGGCTATTTCTTTATAGTTTTCTGGATACTGTTTGACATTTTCCAACTGTTCTTTGAGCGGAAAATAGCCTATCTGGTTTTCAGCAGTGGCTTGGGCAAGACCAGTATATGGAAATAGGCAACAACCTATCCAAAAGAAAATCAAAAATACCCTATTTTGATTGCCCACCACTTGCGTTTGAAATAAACCTACAAGTAAATCAATCGGGCTAAAAAGAATATTACGGCTAGGTTATAAAACCTTTAAAAGTAACGCAAAACAAAAAGGCTCCACTAAAGTGGAGCCTTTTAAAATTATATAAGTCTTTGTCTTAAGCTTGGAAAGGCTCGATGGAAACAAAAGATTTACCACCTGACTTTTTCTCAAACTTTACAATACCATCAACCTTGGCATGCAAGGTATGGTCTTTTCCTGCGTATACATTGTCACCGGGGTTGTGCTTGGTACCACGTTGTCTTACAATAATGTTACCAGCTACAGCTGCCTGACCACCAAAAATCTTAACGCCAAGACGTTTCGATTCTGATTCTCTACCGTTTTTTGAACTACCTACACCTTTCTTGTGAGCCATGATATATAAATTTTAGTTCGTGTCTTATTTACTTAATGCTTCGATAAGCTCGGCTTTCTTCATAGAAGAGTAACCGGTGATATCTTGTGCTTTTGCCAATTCTCTCAATTCAGCAACAGTTTTGGAACTTAAATCCTCTGTCGCTTTTGGAGCTTCTTTTTTGGGAGCTGCTGCTTTTGCTTCTGCCTTTTTAGCTTCAGCTGCAGGTTTTGCCTTAGCTGGGGCTGCTTTTTTAGCACCTTTAGCTACAATGCCTTCAACAACGATTTCAGTCAAATATTGTCTGTGACCGTTTTTCTTGCGGTAACCTTTACGTCTTTTCTTTTTGAAAACGATTACCTTATCTCCTTTAAGGTGTTTAACCACTTTGGCTTCTACAGCCGCACCTTCTATGACCGGGGCGCCAATGGTTACGTTACCACCATCTTCCAAAAGAAGCACTTTATCGAAAGTAACTTTTTTACCTTCTTCTTCTTGCAAACGGTGAACGTACACTTTCTGGTCTTTTGCAACTTTAAATTGCTGCCCTGCCATCTCTACAATTGCGTACATAATGCGTTAATTAGATTAAAATTACTTCGCTTTATTAAAATAAGCGGGTGCAAATATACTGCTAAATCCTTAATCCACAAGTATTCTTAATGGATTTAGCCCATAATTTTTTTAGAGTTATTACTGGTTTTAAAAAGTTGCATAAAAGAAAGTGTCAAAACCAAGGTCGTGGCAAACCCCATAATGGCAACGGTAAAAAAGACAATTCCTTGAAAATTTTGATAATCACTGGCCCAAGCGGTCGAAAGATTATCCAAAAATACACTGTCCAGTTCCGTTGCATAAAACGCGAAGAATATGGTAAATAACAGAGTAGCAACAAATCCAGTGGTTATACCTGCTGTAAATCCTTTGCCGTAACTAAAGCCTTTTCCCTGTTTAATCTTGGTATACTTGATGGTCTCATAGATGCCAAATCCGGTAATTATCCCATTAAAAAGACTATAGAACACATTGGTATGTTTACCCATTAAGGCCAAAATCAAAAAATACGCTATCAGCACAGCGCTGGTAACTATCCCAAATCGAATAGGAAGAGTTAAATTTTTCATGTGATTTCTTTTTGGATTCATTGTATAATTTACTGAATGTTTGTGAATTATCCCACATTTTTAAACCCAAAGACCTATATAAACTACTTATGCCCGATAAAATTATTTTATATTTATCGTAACATCCAGGTTAAAATGGATACCAACCTCGTAGCAACATCAAATATTTTAATACTAACTATTACAATGAAAAAACATTTGTTTACAGCATTTACTATGCTCTTTGCCGTAGCACTGATCTCTGCTCAGGAGGTGGTGTTCGAGGAGTATGATTTGGACAATGGGCTGCATGTGATCCTTCATCAGGACAATGGCGCCCCGGTGGTCACTACATCGGTAATGTACCATGTGGGATCTAAGGATGAAGATCCCGACAAAACGGGATTTGCCCATTTTTTTGAACATCTTCTTTTTGAAGGGACCAAAAACATTGAACGGGGCGAATGGGATCAAATTGTTTCAGCAAATGGCGGAAGGGCCAATGCCAACACTTTTTTAGATCGCACCTATTATTATGAAGTATTTCCTTCGAATAGTTTGGAAGTAGGCCTTTGGTTGGAATCTGAGCGTCTAATGCACCCAATTATAGGTCAGGTGGGCGTGGATACCCAAAAAGAGGTGGTCCAAGAAGAAAGAAGACTGAGAACGGACAATGCTCCGTACGGCGCTTTTTTTGAGCAAATTTTAAAAAATCTATACAAGGATCACCCTTACCGATGGGGGGTAATCGGTTCGTTAGATCATTTGGCGAGCGCCACCTTGGAGGATTTTAAAAAATTCAATCAAACATATTATGTGCCCAATAATGGGGTTTTGTTAGTTGCCGGTGATTTTGAGATGGATAAGACCAAAAAAATGATCGAGGATTATTTTGGGCCCATCCCAAGAGGTGCGGAGATACCAAGACCAAATATAAAAGAAGAGCCAATCACAAAAACTATCTTTGCCAAATACCACGATCCCAATATTCAAATACCGGCCATTTTGTTGGCATACCGAACACCTGGCCAGGGACAGAGAGAGGCTTATGTGATCAATATGATCTCTACCTATTTGAGCAGCGGTGAAAGCTCTAAACTTTATAAAAAATTGGTGGACGAGAAAAAGATGGCCCTACAGATTCTTTCCGTTCCGATCGATGCGGAGGATTATAGCTCCTACATTGTTGGTGGCCTTCCGGTAGGGGACAACTCCATCCAGGATATCAAAAAAGAAATTGATGAAGAAATCCTTAAGCTTCAAATGGAATTGATTTCCGAAAAGGATTATCAAAAACTTCAGAACAAGTTCGAAAATCAATTTGTAAACGCGAACAGCAGTGTGGAGGGAATCGCCAATTCATTGGCCGAAAATTACATGTTGAAGGACGACACCAACCTCATCAATACAGAAATAGATATTTACCGTTCCATTACCCGAGAAGAAATTATGGAGGTGGCCAAAAAATATTTAAAGGTGAACCAACGTGTTGAATTGGAGTATTTACCAGAACAAAAAGACGCTAATTAAAATGAAAAAGTATTTAGTTTTAACCGTGCTGTCCTTGTTTATGACAGCCGCTTACTCGCAAATAGACAGGAGCACACAGCCGAAACCTGGCCCTGCTCCAAAAATCAACCTAAAAGAGCCTGCGCGTTTCGAACTTAAAAATGGGCTAAAAGTGCTTGTTGTCGAAAATCATAAATTGCCCAGGGTCCGCATCCAATTATCCATAGACAACCCTCCTATTATGGAAGGGGATAAAGCAGGCGTGTCCGCCCTTACCGGAAGTTTACTGGGCAAAGGCTCCAAAAATATTCCAAAAGATGAGTTTTATGAAGAAGTTGACTTTTTGGGCGCCAACATTTTTATTGGGGACCAAAGTGCCTTTGCAAGTTCACTATCCAAATATTTTCCAAGAATTCTAGAGTTAATGGCCGATGCCGCACTAAACCCGAATTTTACCCAAGAGGAGTTTGATAAGGAAAAAGAGAAGATCATCACTGGCATCAAATCGGAAGAGAAAGATGTTTCAGCGATTGCAGAAAGAGTTCAGGCCGCTTTGGCCTACGGTAAAAACCACCCGTATGGTGAATTTATGACGGAAGAGACCGTAAACAATGTTTCCCTAGTAGATGTGGAGCAATTTTACAGGTCCTATTTTGTGCCCGCCAATGCCTATTTGGTAGTGATTGGCGATGTTGAGTTCGATACGGTAAAGGAATTGGTTACAAAGGCCTTTACCCCATGGTCCAAAGCCGCACCGCCATCTTTCACCTATTCCGACCCCAAAGATGTACAATACACCCAGATCAACTTTGTTGATGTGCCCAACGCCGTACAATCCGAGGTAGCCGTGGAGAACCTTACCCACTTAACAATGAAGGATGAAGACTACCTGGACGCTCTTTTGGCCAACAGAATTTTAGGAGGCGGAATGCAGTCCAGATTGTTTCAAAACTTAAGAGAGGACAAAGGATACACCTATGGTGCCTATTCTGGCATCAGGGCAAACAAATATAGCCCTATGAGATTTGATGCCTTTGCACAGGTTCGAAATATGGTTACCGATAGCTCAGTTGTGGAAATATTGAAAGAAATCCAAACTATAACTTCCGAGCCGGTTTCGGATCAAGAGTTGGCCAACGCCAAGGCAAAATATGCAGGTAGCTTTGTAATGGCCTTGGAAAAACCGGAAACGGTAGCACAATATGCCTTGAATATTGAAACACAAGACCTTCCACAAGATTTTTATAAAACTTACTTGGAACGATTGGATGCCATTACCAAAGAAGATGTACAAAAGGCCGCGCAAAAGCACTTTACTACTTCAAATGCTCGCATTGTGGTTACTGGCAAGGGCAGCGATGTTTTGGAAAACTTGGAAAAGGTGACTTTTAATGGAAAAACCGTACCCGTGCTATACTACGACAAATATGCCAATAAAACAGCAAAGCCAGATTACACTGCTGGTATTCCAGAGGGCATGGATGCCAATACTGTTTTGACAAACTATATAAAGGCTGTTGGCGGTAAATCCAAATTAGAAGGCGTTAACTCATATTCCATGATTGCTGAAGCTGAAATGCAAGGTATGAAGTTGGAGCTGGAAATGAAAAAGACTACCAAAGATCAGTTTATGCAAGATGTAAAAATGCAGGGCAATTCCATGCAAAAACAGGTTTTGGACGGAGATTCCGGTTATATGGTAGTTCAAGGCCAGCGTAAAGACCTTTCACCCGAAGAAATCGCAAAGATAAAGGAAGAAACCGCAGCATTCCCGGAGCTAAACTATTTAGCCGCCGGCGATGTTACCTTGGAAGGTGTGGAGCCTGTTGGTGATTCCAAAGCATACAAGCTAAAAATAAGCGATAACAAAACAGCATTTTATGATGTGGAAACTGGACTAAAGGTACAAGAAACCAATACACAGGAAGTACAAGGACAACAAGTAACCAGCACCATTGGATTCGATGATTACCAGGAAGTTTCCGGCATTAAATTCCCGTTCAAGTTAATACAAAGTATGGGGCCTCAAAATATGGAGTTTATTGTAAAAGAAATCAAAGTTAACGAGGGTGTAGAAGCCACTGACTTTAAATAAGATATACTTTGATTCCATTAAAAAGGCGCCCAAAAAGGGCGCCTTTTTTTATGATTATTCTTGATTATTTAAAAAAACTTGCCCCTAATAATATTAGCTCAAAACAAAAAGCCGCTCCAATGGAACGGCTTTTTTATGAATGAATTCATTTATTTCAATCGGCTAGGACGATTACTTTATTGTCCTTCATCTCCACGGTACCACTCGATATTGCCAAAACTGTTTCCCCATTGTTTCCTTTGGAAAACTTATCGGCAAAATCCTCATCAATGGTGATGTTACCTTTCACTTTTACGTTTCCAGCTTGCAAAAGAGATACGATAGGTGCGTGGTTCTCCAACATCTGAAATTCTCCATTTACTCCTGGTACGGTAACCGAGGTTACGTCTCCTGAGAATAAAGTAGCTTCGGGTGATACTATTTCTAAATACATATTTATTAGTATTGAGATATTAGATGTGAGTATTGAGATATGAGCAAAAAGAAATCTAACTACTCAATACTAGCATCTGAAATCTTTTTTAGGCTTCCGCCAACATTTTCTCTCCAGCCTCGATAGCTTCCTCGATGGTACCTTTAAGGTTGAAAGCAGATTCCGGTAGGTGATCCAATTCACCGTCCATAATCATATTAAATCCTTTGATGGTCTCTTTAATATCAACCAATACCCCTGGAATACCTGTAAACTGCTCAGCTACGTGGAAAGGCTGAGATAAGAAACGTTGCACACGTCTAGCTCTACCTACGGCCAATTTATCTTCTTCAGAAAGTTCTTCCATACCCAAGATGGCAATAATATCCTGAAGCTCTTTATAACGTTGCAACAACTCTTTTACACGCTGTGCACAATCGTAGTGCTCTTTACCCAAAATCTCTGGAGTCAAGATCCTAGAAGTGGAATCCAAGGGATCCACAGCAGGATAAATACCCAACTCCGCAATTTTACGGGATAGTACGGTTGTTGCATCCAAGTGAGCAAATGTTGTAGCTGGTGCAGGATCCGTCAAGTCATCCGCAGGAACGTAAACCGCCTGTACAGATGTAATGGAACCTCTTTTTGTTGATGTAATCCTTTCCTGCATGGCACCCATCTCTGTTGCCAATGTTGGCTGGTAACCTACCGCAGATGGCATACGACCTAAAAGTGCGGACACCTCTGAACCTGCTTGGGTGAAACGGAAAATGTTATCTACGAAGAAAAGAACGTCCTTACCTTGTCCTTCTCCCGACCCATCACGGAAATATTCTGCAATCGTTAAACCGGACAATGCCACACGTGCACGAGCCCCGGGTGGTTCGTTCATCTGACCGAACACGAATGTTGCTTTGGAATCTTTCATTGCGGTTTTATCCACTTTGGATAGATCCCATCCGCCTTCTTCCATGGAGTGCAAGAAATCGTCTCCGTATTTTATAATGCCGGACTCCAACATTTCTCGAAGCAAATCGTTACCTTCACGAGTACGCTCCCCAACACCTGCGAACACGGACAAACCACCGTGACCTTTAGCAATGTTGTTGATCAACTCCTGGATCAATACGGTTTTACCTACCCCGGCACCACCGAACAATCCAATCTTACCTCCTTTTGCGTAAGGCTCGATAAGATCGATTACCTTAATACCTGTAAAAAGTACTTCTGTAGAGGTGGAAAGGTCTTCGAATTTTGGTGCTTCCCTGTGAATTGGAAGTCCATTGTCTCCAGTTTTAGGCAGTTCCTCCAAACCATCGATAGCGTCACCGATCACATTAAAAAGACGTCCGTAAACATCTTCTCCGATTGGCATTTGGATTGGATTTCCGGTAGCTACTACCTCTACACCTCTGCTCAATCCATCGGTAGAGTCCATAGAAATGGTCCTTACTGTATTCTCACCAATGTGTGATTGTACTTCCAAAACCAATCTTGAGCCATCAGCTTTTGCAATTTCAAGGGAGTCATAAATTCTTGGGATCTCTACCCCTGATTCAAACTCAACATCAATGACCGGGCCTATAATTTGGGCAACCTTACCTGTTACTTTAGACATTAGTATGTTTATTTATAATTGAATACGCGGAAAATAACCGCTATTTTTTCGGCTGCAAAGATATGCTTTTACATTCTTATTCAGAAACTGATTTTCAGTTTTTTTTAAAGAAAAAAGGCGTTGGAAAACCCAACGCCTTTACTTTTTCTTTTTTACTACGGTTTAAGGGTTTATGGTCCAGGACAGATAATATATAGAACCTACAAAACCAGTACCGATCGCCGTGTAATATTCATCTCCCAAAATATTGGAACCACCTACTTTAAAGACAGATTTTAGAGATGGTACGGAATAATTGAGCTGTGCATCCAGCACGGTAAACGCAGGAATATCGCCATCGGCAAATGAAGCTTCCCAGAAATAGCTATCGCTCCACCTGTAATTTACATTGAATCCAAAGTTTTTGAACAACTCCGAATTTCCAAATGAAGCTTTCACCTTATGCTTTGGAGTGTTAAAATTTGTTCTTAAGTCAGGATATTTCCCTTCATCTATATCCAATTCAGCGAATGTATAGTTTACGCCAAGATCAAAGTTTCCTATTTTGGTATCTACCCCAAGAGTAGCGCCATAAGAATTTATATCGGCCTCTGAGTTGGTATATGTTTGATATACTTGGTAATCTCCATTCTGTATAGCCAAGAGGGAAAGACCACCATCACCTGCTTCACCATAAAAAGGTACAGCTGTAGTTGTGTTGGCCAAGAAATCGGAATAACTATTGTAATATCCGCTCAAATCAATGGTAAACCTGCCCACTTGTCCCCGATAACCTGCTTCGTAAGCAATAATTTCTTCAGGCTTAACAAGCGGCGTATTAACTGCCTCAGGAGCACCTGCTTGCAATGAGCTAGTTGAATAAGCGTTTTCGTAGGCTGCCCGACCAACAATTTCTACGGTAGCTGGTTGACCCAAATCATCTTGAGCTTTTTGACTTATATTAAAGGTACGCACATCCCTATCCAAGTTAGCTGGTGCAGAACCTACCAAAATGGCACGACCCGCATTTAAACCAATAAACAAATCCTGTGTTGTCGGGTTTCTAAAACCTTGCTGCACGGAAACCCTAAGATTATGGTTACGCTCCTCTCCCAATGTATAGGCAAAAGAAACCCTTGGTGAAAGGAAACCATCAAAAAACTCATTTTTATCGTAACGTGCAGACCCTGTGAATTTTAGACGATCGTCCAAGAATTTTTTCTGAACTTGTAGGTAAGCACCGTATTCGTTGTATTTGATCGGACCATCGATATCGGTAAAAATGGTTCCGTTGGAGTTCAGTTCATATTCCCTGAACGAACCTCCTATTTGAACATCTGCCCAATCATCAATTAAATGAGCCAGGTTATAGTTACCATTTACGTGACGGAATTTGGTCTTATCGATAAACTTGGCACCGGTCGTCAAGTCACCATCATTTACAACTGTATTAAAAGCACTTTGGAACGCAGGTGTGCCTGGAATTAATCGCCCTTGATCGGCAGCTTGCCTACCAGCAATATGTGCTTGGGCCGAAGCCTGTTCAGGAGTAAGTCCTGCTCCTTGAATTCCTCCTAGATAAGTAGGAATATAAGCCCCTGCATAATCTGTAAACCATTGAGTATCGGATTTCCAAGCCCTATTCACATTGATTGCCGCAAAACGCGTGTCGTATGCATCCCCGGAGTTCTCGGATACGATATATCCTCGGATAAAGAAATTGTCGTTTTTGATCTCCAACTTATGCTGCTGCATGGTAAAGCCTGATACTGCGTAACGGTTTGCCCCTTGATAGATGGTTGTCCCCCTACCTATTCTACTGTTCAAAATTATTTCCAGATCATCCGCAAACGGCCTGTAGTGCAACGCAAAATCAGATTTTATACTTTCTGCTCCGTAGTCGGCCAAATCCGCCTCATCATACCCTGTTCTTGATATCAAAGCAGTTCCAACCGTTCCTGTTGGGAAACCAGCTGCGGCATCAAAATCCAACAAGGTAGAAACCTCATCACCATAAACGTTCAATCCGTCGTAAGCTGGATTGGAACGATCGGCCCCTGGGTTGTTTAAATCTACGCGACTATTGGCATGCCAATCTTCGCCTGTTAGTACCGAAAGGTTCGCCTTTATAGCAAGCTTGTCGCTAAAAGCGTGGGCGGCACGCACTCCAAAATCCTTATAAAAATTACTGCCGGCGGCATCTTGGGTAGTTACCCCTGCCTTGGCATAAGCACTGATTCCTTGAAAATCGAAAGGACTTTTACTTCTCATAAACAGAATACCGTTAAAGGCACCTGCACCATAAAGTGCGGAAGAGGCCCCTGGAAGGATTTCTACACTTTGCACATCCAACTCGGACATACCCACTAGGTTACCAAGAACAAAGTTGAGCCCGGGAGCTGTATTGTCCATGCCATCCACCAATTGCAAAAACCTGTTATTGGCAAAAGTGGCAAAACCTCTGGTGTTAATGGACTGGAACGTTAAACTGTTCGTGTTTATATCCACCCCTTTTAAATTTTGGAGACCCCCATAAAACGACTCTGCCGTGGTATTCTTAATTTCCTTTAGACCGAATCTTTCTACGGATACCGGCGATTCGAAGATACGTTCCGGGGTCCTCGAGGCAGAAATAACGATTTCGTCCAACATTGTATTGGCTGCCGAAAGCGTAATGGAAAGTGTTTGGTTGTTAGATGTTACATCGGTGGTAAAATCTGAAAATCCTATACTCGAAAATTGAAGTTTGAACGGGGGTGTTTCCGAAGTATTAAATGTAAAGTTTCCATCAAAGTCCGTAGTGGTTCCTTCTGCTTTGCCCACCAAAACCACGTTGGCGCCTGGTATGGGTTCATTGTTTTCATCAACTACTTTTCCCTGAACCGTAGTTTGACCGTAGGTGGCCAAACCAAGCAGCATTAGGGAAACAAACATAAGTTTTTTCATTTGCTATGGATTAGAGTTAATTTAGTTTATGTGCTTGTTTGTATCAAATGGGAAGATACATTTTTTTTTATTCCAATTATACAAATTTGAAAAAAATTATGCATGCATAATACTTTTTTGGCAAAAAAAAGTATCCATATCTACGTTTTCAACAAAAAAAGGAGCCCATATCGGCTCCTTACTCCTAAAAATATGTTTTAAAAATTTATTCTACCGTTACCGATTTGGCCAAATTTCTTGGCTGATCTACGTTACAGCCCCTCATTACCGCAATATGATAGGATAACAATTGCAATGGGATTGTTGTGAGCAGAGGGGAGAGACTTTCCGATGTCTCCGGCACTTCGATGACATGATCTGCCAGCTCCTTTACCGATTGATCTCCTTCTGTTACAATAGCAATGATCCTGCCTTTTCTGGATTTGATTTCCTGAATATTGCTGACCACTTTTTCGTAATGTCCCTTTTTGGTAGCTATAACCACTACGGGCATTTGTTCATCGATCAAAGCGATTGGGCCGTGCTTCATTTCTGCTGCTGGATAACCTTCTGCATGAATGTAACTGATTTCTTTTAGCTTAAGCGCTCCTTCCAAGGCTACCGGAAAATTGTACCCCCTGCCCAAATACAAGCAGTTGGCCGAATCTTTGTACGTTTCGGAAATTTCCTCTACCAAGGGGTTGGACAACAAGGCCTTTTCCACTTTGGCGGGCACCGCTTCCAATTCAGTTAAATATTCATGAAATTTAGACTGGGAAAGTGTTCCTTTATCCTGTGCCAGTTTTAATGCGATCAAACTCAACACCGTAATTTGGGTCGTAAACGCCTTGGTCGATGCCACCCCGATTTCCGGTCCGGCATGGGTATATGCACCGGCATGTGTTTCTCTTGCTATGGAAGACCCTACAACGTTGCACACTCCAAACACAAAAGCTCCTTTTTCTTTGGCCAATTTTATAGCTGCCAAAGTATCGGCTGTTTCACCTGACTGCGATATGGCAATAAGGACATCGTTTTCGGTTATCACGGGATTCCTGTACCTAAATTCCGAAGCGTATTCGACCTCCACAGGAATTCTTGCCATGTCCTCAAATATATATTCCGCCACTAAGCCTGCGTGCCATGATGTTCCACAGGCAACTATTATGATTCTATTGGCATTCAGGAATTTTTCAAGGTTTTGATCGATCCCCGCCATTTTTATGATGCCCTTATCGGCCAACAAACGACCTCTGTAGGTATCCATAATAGCCTTGGGCTGCTCATAAATTTCTTTGAGCATAAAGTGATCGTATCCTCCTTTCTCAATCTCTTCAAGATTGAGCTGCAACTCCATAATGTTGGGATAGGCAATGGCATCATCCTTTATTTTTCGGAGTTTGATTTCCTTTCCGATACGCACAATGGCCATTTCTTCGTCTTCCAAATAAACGGCATTGTTCGTAAATTCTATAAATGGTGAAGCATCCGAAGCAATAAAATACTCGTTCTCTCCTATACCGATGGCAAGTGGACTTCCCAACTTGGCCACTACGATCTCATCTGGTTTGTTTTTGTCGAAAACAGCAATGGCATAAGCTCCAACAACCTGATTCAATGCTATCTGCACTGCTTTGCCCAGCTTAACTCCTTCTTTTTTCTTAACTTCTTCTATTAGATTGATGAGCACTTCGGTATCCGTATCGGATTCAAAAGAATACCCCCTTTTTATCAAAGCCTGTTTAATGGACTCGTAGTTTTCTATGATTCCATTGTGTATAATCACCAAGTCGCCAGAATTTGAATAATGGGGATGCGAGTTTACATCGTTCGGCACGCCGTGTGTAGCCCATCTTGTATGGCCCAAGCCCAACTTCCCTTTAATGGGTATCGTGGTCTCCGCCTTGTTTTTTAAATCCTCTACTTTGCCCTTGGTTTTGGCCAAATGGATGTTTTCTCCATCGAAAAGAGAAACACCGGCACTGTCGTACCCTCTGTATTCGAGTCTCTGTAACCCTTTGATTATAATTGGATAGGCATCTCTATGACCTATATAACCGACTATTCCACACATAAGTTTTTTTTTAATTAATAACCATCTGGGGGATTGGTCCTCAAATTTAAAATGTATACGTTAAAATATGCCGTTCTGGTTCTTTAAAACGATAAACGTTTAAAAAACTACGATAAATACAAGGTTAGTTGGCCTTAGTGTAGTAGATTTCAAGCTTTAGCTTTCGGTCTTCTTCTTCTGGGGCAACATTACTTCCATAGAGTATGGTTCCCAATGGGCTCATTGCGGCACCAACCGGATAATCTATCTCTTGCATGTCGCTCCCGAGCGCTTCTTGAACCGCGGTTAAAGCAATGTTCGGGGTTAAGGTCAAGCCCAATTTAGCGTTTACGGAATCCCTAACGATTATATTATTGATGTGCTCCGTAATCCGAACCGTGTATTTTACACCTTGATTGTTGCTGGACTGCAACACTCCGTCGTGGCTCGCAAAATATCGCAACGAATTTGGTCCAGAATTCGGCGTTACATCCTCGTTGGCAATATTGTACAGGGGTAGATTGGTTTCTGCGTTGTACAGATAAAGCCTTGGCGGTTCGACCACGGAAGTTCCCAATGTCTCGCGATCCACGTAGAATACCAAATTTGCCTCGTTAATGATCCAATTGTTCTGCTTGATTTCATTGATGATCGTAGCGCCTCCGTTTTCCACTTCATCGAACAAACGCACCTCGGCAAGAGTGGCCCCTCCTTTTACATAAATTCGAGAAGCATTCTCTTCGGAATTCAATGCGCTCTCAATTTGTGAAGGAAGCATGTCGTTTTCGAACACGTTAACCGCATTTCCAGTAATCTGACCATTGGTATTGGCTACCAACAGACGAAGTGTAAAATCTTTCTCCGCGACCACAACTTCCTCAGCCTCGGCATCATAATCGTTGTACTCGTAGGTAATAGTGATGTTGGCTTGGGTCAAATCCAACAAGAACATAAGTTGCTCCATATCGGACCCCGCTAAGTGGATACCTCTTATAAAATTTCTAAAATTGGATTGCCTCAACAACTCAGGCTGACCTTCTTTATCCAAAATGTTCTGTTGAAAAAAATCCGGGTTTAGGGGAATTCGAATGCCCGGGGCAATTCTACTCTCTACAACTGTTTGTGATTCATCTACATCTGCCGTATCGGGGTCATCTTCGGCAAAAACCAAGGTTTCGATATCGTCAATGGTTACTGTTTTTTGACCTTCGATTGACAATTCTTCGCCAATAAAAGCCGAAAAATCCTGATTGGAGTAATATTCCTGGGCTTCTTCAAAATTAGAATTCGGGTCCAAATCGCGCAAGAAGTAATTAGATTTGGAAACTGTCAATTCAAAAGTTTGGGTCCTATCGCCGTATATACTATCCAAATCAAACCTATTGGGATAAATATTGGCAACAAATCCTTCGGCGGTGCCATCTTCGTTTGGGTCGTACGGATTGGAGCCAATGATCCTTTCCTGGTTATCGGTGACACCATCGCCATCGTAATCAGAATTTGGGTCTTCCGCATCCTCGCCACTTTCCAGTTCATCCGGAATACCATCACCATCAGAATCCGGCGAGGGGGCTGTTTGAAAAGGTATGGTCAAAAACACTTCTTTCACGGTTTCGTTTTCCTCTACCGTTGTGGCATTATCGTCCGAGTCGGCCGTATCCTCCACCTCTTGCCTCAGGTCTCCAAAGGTTGGGGCTTCGGCGGACAATGCAAGTTGGGAAATTATGCTGGCTTTTCTTTGTCCATATACAGGGTCGTTGAATGTACCCAGTTGGTACAAAGGCAATTTATTGGTCTGCACGGCAGTTATGCCTTTATTAAAGGCAAAAACATCGTACTCTACTTTACCCGTACTGAAGGGTTCTCCTGCAACAACACCTTCTCCAATGGTGTCCATTTCATCATCACACGAAGCGATCAGCAAAAACAAAGTTCCAACAAGTGTCGCAACTTTGGTAATCTTGGAAAATCTCATTCAAACTATTTTAGAACCTCTGTATTATAGAAATTTGTGTATGCCTCCTCTGCTTCTTGAAGCGGGACATAAGGCAATACTGGTACGGAAAGATTATCTATGTGGTTTTTTAAATCCTCGGACAAATCCTCCGCGGCTAAAATAACGGCATCGGAATGATCTACGGCAACCTTTAACAAATTATTATACTCGGGCTTGGCAAGAACGGAAACTTCCTCTTTATCAATACCATCGAAAGCTATTTTGTTGATCATTTCGGCATCCAGCTCACCTTCAAAATCCTTGCCGTAAACGGAAGTAACAATTCTACTATCGGCGAACAAGGGTTCATCAGCATAATATTTTCTGAGGTAAAGTGGCACCATAGAGGCCATCCAGCCATGAACGTGGATAATATCTGGGGACCAGTTCAATTTTTTTACGGTTTCCACAACACCTTTGGCAAAAAAGATGGCGCGTTCGTCGTTATCCGGGAACAAATTCCCATCGGCATCTGCAAATGTTGCCTTTCTTTTAAAATACTCATCGTTATCAATAAAGTAGACCTGAATCCGTTCTTTTGGTATGGAGGCCACCTTAATGATCAAGGGCATATCCATGTCGTTGATCACCAGGTTCATCCCCGATAAACGTATTACCTCATGTAATTGATGCCTTCTTTCGTTAATATTTCCATACCTTGGCATAAATATCCGTATTTGCCCACCATTACTGTTCACCATTCTAGGTGCTTCGTAAGACATTAAGGAAACAGGATTCTCTGGGAGGTAGGGAACTAATTCAGAAGATACAAACAATACCTTTTTACCATTCATAAACGCTTTCTTTTGTTTATCTGAAAAACATAGCTGCAAAAGTACAAAAATTATGCTGATTAGCTGTATTTGTAGTATTTTTGCACCCTTTTGTACCTGTATATGAAGATTTTCGACCGTAAAAAAGAACTCAATGCCTTTAGTTTGGAGGAGCGCAGAAAAGACCGCACCATTGGTCTTGTCCCCACTATGGGCGCATTGCACTCCGGTCATATTTCGTTGGTAAAAAAAGCCTTATCCGAAAATGATTTTGTGATAGTCAGCATTTTCGTAAATCCCACCCAATTCGACAAAAAGGATGATTTGGAAAAATATCCGAGAACTTTCCAAAAAGATGTAAGCCTTTTAAAAGAAGTATCTGAAAACATAGTTGTTTTTGCACCTACGGTAGATGAGATTTATGCCGGAAACCTTAAATCCGAATCTTACGAGTTCGATGGATTGGACAAAGTAATGGAAGGCGAATTTAGAACAGGACATTTTGACGGTGTCGGCACTATTGTGGAGCTTTTGCTGCGAACTGCCGAACCTAACAAAGCCTATTTTGGAGAAAAAGATTTTCAGCAATTACAGATAATCCGAAAAATGGCCGAAACAAAAGACCTTCCATATACCATAGTAGGATGCGCCATTGAGAGGGAACCCCATGGACTTGCCATGAGTTCCCGAAACGAAAGGCTCTCTAAAGAAACCCGCGAACAGGCCAGTTTCATTCACAAAACCTTACAGACTGCCAAAGCTAAAATTGGCACGAAAAGTGTTAAAGATATTACGGATTGGGTCACTTCTGAATTTGAAAAACAACCTTTGTTCGATTTAGAGTATTTTGAAATAGCCGATGAAAACACATTGACACCCGCTTTAAAAATTCAGGACAACCAAAAATATAGGGCGTTCATTGCCGTTTATGCGGATGGCGTTCGCCTAATTGATAATCTAAGATTGAATTGATATTTTTGCACCATGCAAGTAGAAGTCGTAAAATCTAAAATTCACCGAGTAAAAGTTACCGGGGCAGACCTAAATTATATAGGAAGCATTACCATTGATGAAGATCTTATGGATGCCGCCAATATTATTAGAGGCGAGAAAGTGCAGATTGTGAACAACAACAACGGCGAACGATTGGAAACTTATGCCATTCCCGGACCAAGAGGTTCCGGTGAGTTGACATTGAACGGTGCCGCTGCCCGAAAAGTGGCGGTCGGCGACGTATTGATCCTAATTACCTACGCTTGGATGGATATCGAAGAAGCAAAAACATTTAATCCAGCATTGGTGTTCCCGAACGAGGAAAACAATCTACTCCAATAAATTTTGGGCAAATCCCTAAAAAAATTCCTTAAGATATTTGTACCCATTGGATTTGGGCTTTTCTTGATTTGGTACTCCTACAACTCCACCACACCGGAAGAACGCAATCAAATTATCCATTACATTTCCAATGCAAGCCCATTCTGGGTGGTAATCTCCGTAATTATAGGCATACTGAGCCATATTTCCCGTGCCATTCGCTGGAAATATCTCTTGGAACCCATGGGTTACAGGCCAAAAACCTCAAATACAATATTTATTGTCCTTATATCCTATTTTGCCAACTTGGGCATTCCCCGTTCTGGTGAAATTTTAAGGGCAACAGCACTTACCACCTACGAAAAAGTTCCATTTGAAAAAGGTTTCGGTACAATCGTTACTGAAAGAGTAGTCGATTTATTGATGCTCTTGACCATCATTCTAGTTACTCTGGTGCTCCAAACCGATTTTATCCTTGGGTTTTTAGAAGAAAAAGGAGTCAATTTCGTAGGAGCTATCACTATTTTGTTAGCAGGTATAATAGGGCTGTTCCTGGGGTCGTACATAATTCGCAAATCAAGATCCCCTTTGTCCCTTAAGCTAAAAGGGTTCCTATCCGGCCTGCAGGATGGAGTGCTCAGTGTTTTTAAAATGAAGAACAAATGGCCGTTTATCCTTCATACTCTTTTTATCTGGACCGCCTATTTTGGTATGTTCTGGGTCATTAAATATACTGTGGAAGAAACCATCCCGTTATCCTTGGGCGAACTATTGGTCGCTTTTGTCGCGGGAGCCTTCGCCATGTCCACAACCAATGGCGGAATAGGCCTGTACCCTATCGCCGTTAGTGCCGCATTGGGCATTTATGGAATAAGTTCTGTTTCTGGTGATGCCTTTGGCTGGATCATGTGGATCGCCCAAACTATTATGGTGGTTGTTTTTGGTACAATATCCTTTGTTGTATTACCGTTATTGAATAGAAATCGGTAAGCCCCAACCGCTAAAACTTAACCAATGAAAAAAAGTCTATTATTACTGATAGGCCTTATTTGCCTGAACTCCAATGCCCAGGTAAAAAAAGAAATCTTTGAATCTTTCAAACTCCAGGAACGAAGGGACGTCTCCTATTATTTCCCCGAAGATTATTCCGATGACGAACTGTATCCGTTGATCGTGGTTCTCGATGCCGACTACCTTTTTGATTTGGTCGTTGCCAACGTTAAATTCCAAAGTCGATTGGACCGCATGCCCGAGGCCATCGTGGTTGGAATCCACCAAGCAGAAAACGATCTAAGATGGGAAGATTGCGATTATGATGAAGCCTCAGGATTGCCGACCGAAAAAGGTAAAATGTTCTATGAGTTTTTGGGAACGGAATTAATTCCCTACATGGCCACCACATATAAAATTGCCCCCTTTAAAATGTTCGTTGGGTACGATATCACCGCGAATTTTGGCAACTTTTATTTGTTCAAGGACAATTCATTCTTTAACTCTTTTGTGAGTATCTCACCGGTACTGGCAACCGAAATGGAGAATCGTGTCCCCGAGCGTTTGTCCGCATTGGACCAAACTATTTTTTATAATCTAATTGTAGAAAAGGCACCATCGGACGACAGACAGCGCATACTGCAAATGAACCACAGCATCAATTCCATAAAAAAAGAATCGTTGCACTATTTTTTTGATGAATACGAAGAGGCTGATCACGAATCCATCGCAGCTTACGGGATCAGCAAAGCATTCGATAACGTATTCAAAATATATAGACCAATAACCCCCGAGGAATACAAAACTGAGATTGTTACTTCCGAAGAGCCCGTATTTGACTACTTGGAAAACCGATACAACACCATTGAAGATCTATTTGGGTTTGAAAAACAAGTGGAACTCAACGATATTATGGCCATTTATGCCGCTTGCTTAAAAAAGCAAGACTACGAATCCTTAAAGCCTTTGGCCGATCTATGCAAAAAAGAATTCCCAGAAACCATGATGGGATTTTACTTTGAAGCAGAACATTACGAATTTATCGGTGAGCCCAAAAAGGCATTTAAAGCGTTTGAAAAGGCGTTCCAAATGGAAGAAATCGACTTTTTGACCAAAGATTTGGCTCTGGACAAGATAGATGCTCTGAAAGCAGACTTTGGGTACTAGATTGATCGATTATTGGGTTATTAGATTATTGGGTATTGACCACTTGGAGTACTCGATAATACAACTCCAAGAATCTATTGCTCCGAAAATCCAAGAATCCAATTCGCAATTCCATATCTTTAGGCTCCTCATTTTATTTTGAATGGCCAAGACCAAAACAGCATTTTTTTGTCAAAATTGTGGAGCTCAATTCCCAAAATGGATCGGGCAATGTTCCTCTTGTAAGGAATGGAACACCATTGTAGAAGAAGTTGTCCAAAAAGAGGACAAAAAAGGGTGGAAAACAGATCGGCCCGCCAACACCTCCAATAAACCGCTTCGTGTTTCCGAAATAACACAGGAAAAGGAACTCCGCTTGGACACCAAAGACCAAGAGTTCAACCGCGTGTTGGGCGGTGGATTGGTACCAGGGTCTTTAACCTTATTAGGGGGGGAACCCGGTATTGGAAAAAGTACCTTGTTACTTCAAATTGCGTTAAAACTGCCCTATAAAATACTTTATGTGTCTGGGGAGGAGAGTCAAAGACAAATTAAAATGCGAGCAGACCGTATTCAACCTAAGAGCGAGAATTGCTACATCCTTACCGAGACCAAAACACAAAATATATTCCAGCAGATTGCCTCTATTGAGCCCGATTTAGTGGTCATCGACTCTATTCAGACCCTGCACACGGATTATATCGAATCCGCAGCGGGGAGCATTTCCCAAATCCGGGAATGCACCGCGGAACTGATCAAATTTGCCAAGGAAAGTCATACTCCTGTTATTTTGGTAGGGCATATCACCAAAGATGGCACCATTGCAGGCCCCAAGATTTTGGAACATATGGTGGATACCGTTCTTCAGTTTGAAGGAGACCGCAATTATGTATATCGCATTCTCCGTTCTCTTAAAAACCGCTTCGGTTCAACCGCCGAACTTGGCATTTACGAGATGCAGGGAAGCGGCCTACGCGAAGTGAACAATCCATCGGAGGTGCTTATTTCCAAAAATGACGAAGACCTCAGCGGCACTGCCATCGCAGCCACGGTGGAAGGTATGCGACCCTTGTTGATAGAAATTCAGGCCTTGGTGAGTACAGCGGTCTACGGAACACCACAACGTTCCGCCACAGGTTTCAACGCCAAACGATTGAACATGCTCTTGGCCGTTTTGGAAAAACGCGCAGGTTTTAAGTTAGGGGCAAAAGATGTTTTTTTAAACATCACCGGTGGAATATCCGTGGATGATCCTGCCATTGACCTGGCTGTTATGGCCGCCATCCTATCAAGCAATTCCGATATCGCCATAGAAAAAGGCGTTTGTTTTGCCGCAGAAGTCGGACTTGCGGGAGAAATTAGGCCAGTGCAACGAGTAGATCAGCGCATTCTCGAAGCCGAAAAATTGGGCTTTTCCAAAATATTTGTCTCCAAAAACAACAAAATAGGCCTAAAACAATCCGGCATACAGATTCAAAAAGTATCCAAGATCGAGGACGTCGTTGCTCATCTCTTTGGTTAATCAAGGAGCAGGATTAGGAATGGCATTGTGTATCTCCTCAATGCCATCCAATACCTCATCGGAAAGGTCCACATCGATACTGGCGATGTTTTCCTTGAGTTGTTCCATAGTGGTAGCACCAATGATATTGCTCGTTAAAAATGGTCGGGTATTTACAAATGCCAAGGCCATTTGAGGGAGGCTAAGATTGTATGCCTTGGCCAAGTCAGCATATTTTTGTGTGGCCTGTGTAGCGGTTTCTCCACTATAGCGACTATAGTTCGGGAATAAGGTTATCCGTGCTTTTCTAGGTGGGATTTCGGTAAGGTATTTACCGCTCAGCACCCCAAATCCAAGAGGAGAGTACGCCATTAAACCAATTTGTTCCCTCATCGAAATTTCGGAAAGACCTACTTCAAAAAGTCGGTTAAGAAGGCTATACGGGTTCTGAATGGTGCGCATTCGGGGCAATCCTTGGTGGACTTTGCTCTCCTCCAAATAGCGCATGGTGCCCCAAGGGGTTTCGTTGGACAATCCTACGTGCCTAATCTTACCTTCGGCAATCAAATCTCGTAGGGTCTCCAAAACTTGGTGTATGTTGTCGTCCCAAACATCAACAGCATGGGCATTGTAACCTCTTTGACCAAAATAATTGGTATTCCTTTCTGGCCAATGGAGTTGGAACAGGTCAATATAATCGGTCTGTAATCGCCTTAGGCTTCCTTCTACCGCACTAACCAAAGCTTCTTTACTGAACCCGGTACTTCGAATATGGTTTGCGACCTGCCCCGGTCCTGCAATTTTTGAAGCCAAGACCACCCTATCCCGATTCCCTGTTTTTTTGAACCAATTCCCGATTAATTCTTCTGTAACGGCATATAATTCCTTTTTGGCCGGAACGGGATATAATTCTGCTGTATCAAAAAAGTTAACGCCTTGGTCTAGGGCATAGTCCATTTGCTCCTGCGCTTCCTCTTCATTGTTTTGGCGCCCCCAGGTCATGGTGCCCAAGCAAATTTTGCTGATTCGGATATCGGTATGCGGGATTCTGGTATACTTCATTTTTTACAAATTAGGACGGTTACGATTGGGGCTCTCAAACCCAACCATCTTACTTTCTACCTTTAGAATAGCATTATTTTTCAACCTCCAATAAAATGGGGCAGTGATCACTATGTTTGGCTTCGGACAAGATCACGGAACGCTTTAACCGATCTTCCAAAGGATTGGCCACCATGCCATAATCCAAACGCCAGCCTTTGTTGTTGGCCCTGGCATTGGCGCGGTAACTCCACCAGGTGTAATTATCGGGTTCCTTATTGAAATGCCTAAAACTGTCAATAAAGCCACTTTTCATAAAATTGCCGATCCATTCGCGTTCCACAGGCAAGAATCCCGATACGTTTTTGTTTCGGACAGGATCGTGAATATCTATAGCTTCATGACAAATATTATAGTCTCCCAACACAATTAAATTGGGACGTTCTTTCCGAAGCTCATCTGCATATTTCTGAAAATCGTCCATATACGTCAATTTAAAATCCAGGCGATCCATATTGGTGCCGGATGGCAAGTACATGCTCATTATGGAAAGGTCTCCGTAGTCGGCTCGGATATTTCTTCCTTCATGATCCATGTAGTCGATACCCGTACCAAATTCCACATGGTCCGGCTCCTCTTTACAAAGTAAAGCCACGCCACTATATCCTTTTTTTTGGGCGCTGAACCAATAATTATGGGAATATCCTGCCTCTTTAAAAACAGTAGTATCCAATTGCTCCTCCATGGCCTTGGTCTCCTGCAGGCAAACCACGTCAGGGCTCACCGTTTCCAACCATTCCACAAATCCTTTTTTAAGCGCTGCCCGAATACCGTTTACATTGTAGGATACAATTTTCATATACTCAATTTTGTTCAAAAATAGCTATTGTGAACGGCTCCTTAAAATTGAATTTACCTATGAATCTATCAATGGAATGAATTGATGTCCCTTTTTTTGATCTTTTCGTTTACTTTTAAGCCAAAAAGCTTCCTCATGACAGCTCTTGTTCTAATCGATGTCCAACGCGGACTGCAAGAAATCGGGTTTTACGGCACAGAAAGAAACAATTTGGATGCCGAGGAAAATTGCGGAAGGTTATTAACGTTCTTCAGAAAAAAACAATGGCCCATCTTTCATGTAAAACATAATTCCACCGACCTTGGTTCCCCTTTGCACCCAGGTAAAGTAAGTAACTCTTTTCATCCGGCCGTGGAACCTATGATCAATGAACCGATTTTTGAGAAAACGGTGAACAGTGCTTTTATTGGCACTGAACTGGAGGCTCGATTAAAAACAGAGCACATCACTAATTTAGTGATAGCGGGTCTAACGATAGAACATTGCATTTCCACCTCGGTAAGAATGGCGTCGAATTTAGGTTTTACCGTTATTTTGGTTTCCGATGCGACCGCTGCCTTCGATAAAATAGGACACGATGGCAACACATACGCTGCTGATGTTATTTTCCACGCAGAACTGGCCAACCTTAAAGATGAGTTCGCAACGATAAAGGATACCGACACCATATTGAAAGAACTTGATCATTAGTCCCTATTTTTACAACTCTAATAATTCTGTTATTCTTATGGTAAGATCAGCATCATTTTTTTTATTATGTTTCTTCCTTGCAATCGTACAATTGTTCAGTCAGTCCGAACCGCTTAAAATTGGTATCGCAGGACTTACGCATACCCATGTTCATTCGATTTTGGGCCGTGATGCCATTGGCGACATCAAAATTGTGGGCATTGCAGAGCCAAATCGTAAGCTTGCCCAACAATATGCCGATCAACACGGGTTTTCCATGGATTTGGTGTACAACAGCCTAGAAGAAATGATTGCCGCCACCCAACCAGAGGCAGTAACCGCATTTGGCAACATATTCGATCATTTGGAAGTAGTTCAGACCTGTGCACCAAAAGGAATCCATGTTATGGTAGAAAAACCATTGGCGGTAAATATGCGACATGCCAAAAAAATGAAAGCGCTTGCACAAGAACACCGTATACATCTGCTCACCAATTACGAAACCACTTGGTATCCGACCAACCATAAAGCGAAAACCCTCTTGGACAATGGCGAAATTGGAGACCTTAAAAAAGTCGTTGTCCGCGATGGTCATCGCGGACCCGTGAAAATTGGTGTTAACGAAGAATTTCTGGAGTGGCTCCAAGATCCCGTGCTCAATGGCGGTGGTGCCCTCACCGATTTTGGCTGTTACGGGGCAAATCTTACGACGTGGCTATTACAAGGCAAAAAACCAAATACCGTTACCGCTGTTACCCAACAATTACAGGCGGAAAACAATCCCGAAGTAGATGATGATGCCGTTATAATTCTTACTTATGACGACTGCCTAGCGGTATTACAACCTTCTTGGAATTGGCCCATAGGCAGAAAGGATATGGAACTTTATGGCTTAACAGGTGCTATTTATGCAGATAACAGAAATACACTTCGGGTAAGAACTGCAGAAGGTTATGATGGCTACCAAGAAGAAATCTCAATTTTAGAAGAAAGACCATATCCCTACAACGACCCATTTTCACTTTTAGCTGCTGTGGTGCGCGGTTCCGTTGAGTTAAACCCAAGTGATCTAAGCGCGCTCGAAAACAATATGACCGTAGTGGAAATATTGGATGCTGCACGCAAAAGTGCAAAAACGGGTAAAACCATCAAACTAAAAAAATAACCTCTACCAACATTTGTTTCCAATGAGAGTCTTTGTTTCCCTATTATGTGTATCACTGCCCTTACTTTTACTGGGCCAGATTTCCCCAAAAGACTCCATAACCCAATTGGATGAAATTATTCTAGTCCAGAACGCCGTTCCAAAAAAAGCCACGGGAATCACTCCTTCTTCAAAAATTGCCGGTCAAACCTTTGAGCGTTTCAACCCCACGGACATCCCTTCTGCTATCAATCAGATTTCGGGCGTTTATATTTTATCGGGAGCCATCAACACCAACCGCATAACAGTTCGAGGCATTGGAGCAAGGACACCATACGGAACCAATAAACTACGCATGTACTTTAATGGAATCCCTGTAACCAATGGTACCGGCTCTTCTACCATTGAAGCTTTCGACTTTGAAAACCTGGGTGCCATAGAGATCATAAAAGGACCTAAAGGCACTGCGCATGGCTCCAATCTTGGCGGAGCTTTTATTTTGGACACCAAAGCGTCCATTGAAAATAAGACGCAATTGACCAATACGTTTTCGGTCAGCTCTTATAACATGGTAAAGGACAACCTAACATTTTCGCATGCAGAAGATGGTCTTAAACTAAGTTTAAGCTATAATCATTTGGAAACCGATGGGTTTCGCCAGAACAATGAATTTGAGCGTGATGGATTTTTACTGAACACACAATTCCGAACGGGAAGAAACAGTAGTTTGTCCTTTTTAATGAACTATATTGATTACACGGCCCATATTCCAAGCTCCATTAACCAAACGGATTTTGATGAGGACCCTACCCGTGCTGCATCAAACTGGCTGGCCGCAAAAGGATATGAAGCTAACAAATATATACTTACCGGCCTATCTTACACGCATCTGTTTTCACAACATCTTCAAAATACAACCAGTATTTTTTATACCTATTTGGACCATTACGAACCAAGGCCATTCAATATTTTGGACGAATTCACCAATGGGTTTGGTTTTAGAACCGTTTTTGAAGGCGATCTTGGCAAGGTTCAATTTACTTTAGGGAGTGAATTCTATAAAGATGAATACCACTGGGGCACGTATCAAAATTTATATGAGGAAAACAATGGCAATGGCAGTTTACAGGGAACTCAACTTAATGACAATATAGAATTCCGTCGACAATTCAACCTTTTTGGAACGCTTACCTATCCCATTACCTCTGCATTTTTGGTACAGGCCGGTCTCAACTTGAACAAAACCCATTACGACTATAGGGATTTGTTCAACCAAGGAGCGGAAAACGCATCGGCAGAGCGTGATTTTGATGCTATTTTACTTCCCAACCTTGGACTCAACTACCAATTAAAAAATGGAAAGATCTATGCGAACATTAGTCGGGGTTTTTCCAATCCCAGTTTGGAAGAAACATTGACTCCCGAAGGCATCATCAACCCGGTTATTGCACAAGAAACAGGTATAAGTTATGAGTTGGGAAGTGAGTGGTCGCTGTTTGAAAAGAGACTTACGGCCAACATTGTCCTGTATCGAATGAACGTAAAAAACCTTTTGGTGGCCCAACGTGTTGGTGAAGACCAATATATTGGCAGAAATGCGGGAGAGACCCGCCATCAAGGGTTGGAACTGGACCTGCAGTATCAAGGCAAACTGTCTCGGTCCCTCACCTTTTCCCCTTATCTCAGCTATACTTTGAACGATCATAGTTTTTTGGATTTTGTGGACAACGACAACGATTATTCTGGAAATCCGCTCACGGGAGTCCCTAAAAATCGCTTAAGTTCAGGTATCGATTTTCGCCATTCCAATGGATTTCTGCTCCATCTTACCCATCAGTTTGTAGACGAAATTCCTTTAACGGATGCCAATACGATCAACAGCGATTCCTTTAACGTATTCCATATGAAGTTGGGATTCCGCACTTCACTTTCACAGAACATCAGTTTGGGACTGAACGCAGGAGTCAACAATATTTTTAACACCAATTATGCTCAATCCATACTGATCAATGCGACTGGTTTTAGCGGGTCGCAACCAAGATACTTTTACCCGGGAAATGGTCGGAATTTATTTGGAGGGATACAATTAAACTATGTTTTTTAATATTTGATGCATGACACCTAGAATCGAAACCGTGCCGACCACATTTTTGATTGGCCAAAAAACGACAACATCTTTGGTCAGCGATAAGACCAGGGAACTTTGGCAAAGCTTCTCCCCAAGAAAAAAGGAAATAAAAAACTTGGCAAGTGAAGATCTATATTCCGTTGAAATCTATCCAGGTCCGGAATACTTTCAGCATTTTGACCCAACTATGGAGTTTGAAAAGTGGGCGGCCGTTGCCGTATCGGATTTTGATGAAATCCCGGAAAGCATGGATGTGCTAACCATCCCTTCGGGAGAATACGCTGTGTTTCACTACAGAGGAAAAACCAGTGAAGTCATGGAAATATTCAAGTACATTTATGGCGAGTGGTTCCCAACTTCTGGATTCACTATCGATCATAGGCCCCACTTTGCAGTAATGGGGAGTAAATACAAAGGAGAGCATCCAGATTCCGAAGAAGATTTCTGGATACCGATCAAGAATACATAAAAGATTATTGGAATTAATCCCAACAACAAAATTCAGTTAGACTAAAAAGGATGAAGGCAACAACAAATAGTATAGAATCCTTATCTTAGTTTTCCAATCTGCAATTAAATAATGAGGAAACTTGTTCCGTTTTTACTATTGCTTCTATTTTTTTCTTGCAACGAGCAGGCAAAAAAAGACGTGAGCTCAATCGACCCCGTTAATTGGAACAACCGTATAGCTTCAATATCCGCTGAAGATTCTTTATTGAACGGTACTTCCTACCTCTCCGTGTATTCCCAAATCTATAGCGAAACAGAGCATCGCACTCACAACCTTACGAGCACTATAAGCATGCGGAACACAAACCTACAGGACACCATTTACATCAAAAAAGCAGAATATTTTGATACCAAGGGCAATCCTATCCGAACGTATTTTGATGAGCCCATCTATATAAAGCCCATGGAAACCGTAGAGATCGTGATTGATGAGAAAGACCAATCGGGCGGAACCGGTGCCAATTTCCTTTTTCAATGGTCCATAAAACCCAATGCCCACGAACCCTATTTTGAGGGAGTGATGATATCCACATCCGGACAACAAGGGCTATCTTTCACCACCCAAGGACGACGCGTGGAATAAGGTTCACAGAGCTATCAAACTCCATCATAGTTTTACTGCATCAATTATAGTATATTGTATGTGATTTGCAGGCAAATCGCACACGATTCGTTTGCGCTTAACCCATTAATTATGTCCGACTTACAAATTGCCAAAGGTGTTTCTTTAAAACACATCTCCACCATTGCCGAAAAATTTGGGATCGATTCCGATGAAATTGAAATGTTCGGGAAATACAAGGCCAAACTACCGCTAAAGGCCATTAATAGGACCAAAGCCCAAAACAGTAATCTTATTTTGGTTTCGGCCATTTCCCCGACTCCTGCGGGCGAGGGAAAAACCACTATGTCCATTGGGCTTTCCGAAGGCTTGAACCGCTTGGGTAAAAAAACGACCGTGGTTCTACGGGAGCCTTCTTTAGGTCCTGTTTTTGGCATAAAAGGAGGCGCAACTGGGGGCGGTTATTCCCAAGTTTTGCCCATGGAGGACATCAACCTACATTTTACCGGTGATTTTGCAGCCATTGAAAAAGCGCACAATCTATTATCGGCAGTTATCGACAACAATATTCAAAGTAAGACCAACTCTGTACGATTGGACCCCAGGACCATAGGTTGGAAAAGGGTTATGGACATGAACGATCGTTCCCTCCGGCACATTATTGTAGGCTTGGGCGGTACAACTTCTGGTGTACCCCGCGAAACAGGTTTTGATATTACCGCTGCTTCCGAAATTATGGCCATCCTCTGCTTGGCCGAAAGCCTTAGCGACCTAAAAAAACGCTTGGGCAATATTTTTGTGGGCTACACCTTCGACAAAAAACCGATCTACGCCAAAGATTTGAAGGCAGAAGGCGCCATGGCTGCTTTATTAAAAGATGCCATAAAACCCAACTTGGTTCAGACTATAGAGGGAAATCCCGCCATTATTCACGGTGGGCCTTTTGCGAACATTGCTCAAGGCACCAATTCTGTGATCGCCACTTTAATGGGCATGTCGCATTCCGATTACACGGTAACCGAAGCTGGATTTGGTTTTGACCTTGGTGCCGAAAAATTCTTCGATATTAAATGCCAGAGTGCCGGCTTAACACCAAAAGCCGTAGTGCTCACTACAACTATTCGTGCGCTAAAATATCATGGGGGAGCAGATTTAAAAACCTTGACAGAACCCAATGTGGAAGCTTTAAAAAAAGGACTTCCGAATTTGGAAAAACACTTGGAGAACATAGCCAAGTTCAAGGTAATCCCTGTTATATCCATAAATAAGTTTGTATCCGACACAGATGAGGAGATTGCCGTGATCAAAGAATTGGCCAATTCCAAAGGAATTCGCGTAGCCGTTGCGAATGTTTGGGCCAAAGGCGGTGAAGGTGCAGAAGAATTGGCCAAAGCAGTAATCGATATTGTAGAGTCCAACGATTCTAATTTTGCACCATTATATAATTGGAAATCCAGTGTAAAAGATAAAATCGTCACCATTGCCACCGAAATTTACGGTGCCGAGTATGTGGATTACACGGCCAAAGCCAAAGCCGACCTCAGAAAAATTTCTGATCTTGGATTGGATCGGCTACCCGTTTGCATAGCAAAAACACAAAAGTCTTTATCGGATAATCCCAAACTATTGGGCAGACCAAAAGACTTTATCATCACGGTCAGGGAAATAGAAATTGCCGTTGGTGCAGGTTTCTTGATCCCGATTACCGGAAATATTATGCGAATGCCCGGTTTGCCCGCTCATCCAGCTTCCGAAGGAATGGATATTAACGATGATGGTGAAATTACCGGTTTGTTCTAATCCTTAGATTTTCTGCAACCAATAACGCATATCCACCTCTTTGGAAATGATTTCTTTCACCTCCGAAAGTTTTACACGGTTTTGCTCCATGGTGTCCCTGTGACGGATGGTTACCGTATCATCTTCCAATGTTTGATGATCAACGGTAACACAAAACGGTGTTCCTGCCGCATCTTGGCGACGGTAGCGACGGCCTACGGCATCCTTTTCGTCATAATCCACATTGAAATCCCATTTCAATTCGTCCACCAATTTCTGGGCGACTTCGGGAAGTCCATCCCTTTTCAATAATGGGAGTACGGCGACCTTGTTCGGGGCCAGAACGGCCGGAATTTTAAGTACCGTACGTGTGGACCCGTTTTCCAATTCCTCCTCTTGCAAGGAGTTGGAGAAGACCGCCAAGAACATACGATCCAACCCTATGGAAGTTTCCAACACATATGGAGTGTAGCTCTGGTTTTCTTCGTGGTCGAAATATTGTAGTTTTTTACCTGAATATTCTTCATGTTTCCCCAGATCAAAATCGGTACGAGAATGGATTCCCTCCAATTCCTTGAATCCGAATGGGAACTTGAACTCGATATCGGCCGCTGCATCTGCGTAGTGTGCCAATTTTTCGTGGTCGTGGAAACGATAGTTGTCTTCTCCCATGCCTAGGGAGAGGTGCCATTTCATCCGTTTTTCCTTCCAAGCTTCGTACCACTCCATTTGGGTGCCCGGTTTTATAAAGAACTGCATTTCCATCTGTTCGAATTCCCTCATCCGGAAAATAAACTGACGCGCTACGATCTCGTTACGGAAAGCTTTTCCTGTTTGGGCAATCCCGAACGGAATTTTCATTCTTCCAGTTTTCTGTACGTTCAAAAAATTGACAAAGATTCCTTGTGCAGTTTCTGGACGAAGGTACAGATCCATCGCGCTATCGGCAGAAGCGCCCAACTTGGTTCCGAACATCAAATTGAACTGCTTTACATCCGTCCAATTTTTAGATCCGGACAATGGACAGGCAATTTCGAGCTCTTCGATCAGTGCTTTTACATCGGCTAAATCTTCCTTTTCCAAAGACTGACCCATTCTTTTTAAAATGGAATCGGCTTTTTTTTGATAGCCCAAAACTCGATTGTTGGTGGTAAGGAATTGTTCTTTGTCAAAGCTATCGCCAAATCGTTTGGCGGCCTTGGTCACTTCTTTCTCGATTTTGGCCTCTATTTTGGCGACATAGTCCTCGATAAGGACATCGGCACGATATCTTTTTTTGGAATCTTTATTATCAATCAACGGATCGTTGAAGGCATCCACGTGGCCCGAGGCTTTCCAAGTGGTAGGGTGCATAAATATGGCAGCATCGATGCCCACAATGTTCTCATTGAGCTGCACCATGGCTTTCCACCAATATTCGCGAATATTCTTTTTTAGCTCCGCACCGTTCTGACCGTAGTCGTAAACAGCACTAAGTCCATCATAAATTTCACTGGATTGGAATACGTACCCATATTCCTTTGCGTGTGAGATTACCTTCTTAAAAACGTCTTCTTGATTTGCCATTGGGCAAAAATAGAATTTTACCCAAAAAGAAATAAGCTATTTCAACTGAAATTCGGTGGAAGCCAACAATCTTTCGTCCTCAAATACATTAAGTGTGTAAATTCCCTCTTCCAAAGAACCTTCCGGAACGGTAATGGCATCACAGATACTGATCTCTTTTCCGGTATATACGATTTCCACCTTTTTACTATAGGTATTCCCACTTACCGAAATGGTATTCGCGTTGTCCTCGACAACCCTCATGTTGGGGTCCAAAAATTGAAGGTAGAGTACTTTAATATCGCCTCTGGAACTTGCATCGCTCAGAATGGTAACGCAACCACGTAATTTTTCGATTACGGAAGCCTTATTGGTTTTGATAGGTCTTCCTGCCCTTAACCTAAATCCGCTACCTTCTGCATCTTGCAGCTTTAAATAGCTTTTTATTCGGAGTTCCCGGGTTAGCTCTTTATTGGTTTCCCTGAGCAGGGATTCGGTTTGTTGCATGCTACTTGCCCTGCCACGGAGTTCTTCCAATTGCTTTATGGTCTCGTCGTACTTACTGGCCAACAAGCTATTGTTGTACCTAAGAAAATTATTCTTGAGCTTGAGGCTGTCAAAACGTAGCTCCAACTTTCTTAGCTCTTTTCGAGTTTCCTTTAATTTGGTAATGCTAAAATTTAAGCGTCCCACAGAATCCAAAAGTTGCTGAACCCTAAAGCGCGAGGTTTGGAGCTCGATTTCGTTAACCTCGTTTAAACCGGACAAACGATCCACCTCGGCCCGCATCAACGTCAAATCCTTTACCAAAAGTGACTTTTCTTCTTCTAAATAAATCATTTGGTTCTTGGACTGAGCGTAACTGTAATAAAAGGCTATTAGAATCCCCACGATTACCGCTACCAGAGCGGCAAAAATAATTTTGTAATTGAAATTGTTATCTTGGGAGTTCATGGGGTTGACAATCTGCTCTAAAACATATATAAGTTTTGACACCAAAAAGGTTGGCTAAGATAATAAACGAGATTAACACCATCCTATTGCCAAGGGCATGTTTTGGATGTAATGCGCAATTATTTACCGAAGAGCATATTTTGTGTGCAGTTTGTCGACATGATGTGCCACTCACCGATCATAACTATCTGGAAGAAAATGAAGTGGACCGCATATTTTATGGTAGAGTTCCCATAAAAAAGGCTGCTTCGTTCGTATTTTTCTCAAAAAATGGACCTATAAAAAATTTACTGCATTGGCTCAAGTATAAAAACCAAGAACAAATTGGTGGTTTTTTTGGGGATTGGTGCGGCTCGCTTTTACAGCTACAGGAAGAACTTGATGATATTGAGGTTGTGATCCCTGTTCCCTTACATAACAAAAAACTTAAAAAGCGCGGGTACAACCAAGTTGCGCTATTTGCCCGAACAATTGCAGAACGACTTGGTGTTGTTTACTGCGATGATTGGCTGATCAAGGTAAAAAACACAAAAACACAGACCAAAAAAGGTAGGCAGTGGCGCTGGGAAAGTTCCAAAGATGCCTTTCGCCTAGATTCGTCCAAAAAGTACACCTATAAAAAAATATTGCTGGTCGACGATGTGATCACTACAGGGGCCACAATAGAATCCTGTGCCCAAACTCTTCTCCAACAACCGGGTATGGAAATTTCGGTATTGAGTATTGCTGTTGTTCCTGAGGGTTAAAATTTATTAATGTGACACACCAGTTTTTAAATAAGTTGTTTCTTTGTTGCACATTATTTTAGGCATGGTGCACTTAAAAAAACTGTTCGGACTCCTTTTCTTTGCTTTTATGACCTTGGCACTTTGGCAATGTGCCAAACGTGGTTCTCCGAGCGGCGGTCCAAAAGATGTAACCCCACCTAAACTTACCCGTACGGAACCAGAGAATTTTAGCACTAATTTCAAGGAAAAGAAAATTCGACTTTATTTTGATGAATTGATCAAGCTTCAAGATGTACAGAATCAATTAGTGGTATCTCCTCCATTTAAACATGCTGCGGAGATAAAGCCCCAAGGCACCCCCAGCAAGTTTATAGAGGTTACCATAAAGGATACACTTCGTGAAAATACGACGTACACCATCAATTTTGGGCAAAGTATCCAAGACAATAACGAAGGAAACCCCAATAGTTTTTTGAGCTACGTATTCTCTACAGGGGACTATATTGATTCCTTGACCTTATCCGGAGCGGTAAAAGATGCCGTAAACAGAAAAGCCGATGAATTTATCAGTGTTGTCCTCTACGAAATGGACAGTACCTATACCGATTCCACTATTTACAAAGAACCTCCTTTGTACATTACCAACACCGGTGATAGTTTGCCGCTCTTTGAATTAAGAAACCTAAAGGCCGGAAAATATGCCCTTTTTGGTTTAAAAGATGTAAACAAGAACAATATGTTCGATCAGGCCCAGGACAAAATTGGGTTTATCGAGGATACCATTACTATTCCGACCGATTCAATCTATTTGCTAAACCTATTCAAGGAAGAATTAAATTATAAAGCTTCGGTACCCAGTTTGGTGGCCAAGAACAAAATAATATTCGGGTATCAAGGCAATCAAACGGATATGGACATCAGTACTATTACTGCTCTTCCCGATTCCGTGAGCACAACTATTTTGAAAGAGCGGGACAAGGATACTTTAAATTTTTGGCTGACACCGACCGAGTTGGATTCCATTGTTTTTCTGGTAAAAAACGACAAGGTCGAGGTTATCGACACCTTTACGGTAAAAATGCGCGACCTCGCCATAGATTCGTTAAAACTTTCTACTTCGGTAAACGGGAAAATTAATTTCGAGGATACTTTTAGCATTTTGGCCAATACGCCCTTGGTTACTCTGGACACCACACAAGTCTCCCTAAATGTAAGCGATTCTATTCCTGCCCCGTACAGTGCCGCTTTGGACACCATAAAAAACAAAATTGATTTTGATTTTAAAACAGAACCCAATCAAAATTATACGTTTACATTGTTGCCCGGGGCCATCACCGATTTCTTCGGGATACAGAACGACACCCTCTCATATAACCTTTCTACCGGTAGTTTTGCCGATTATGGAAATCTGCGCATGGTACTGGGAGGAGACGTAAACTATCCTGTAATTGTTCAGCTCACCAACGAAAAAGGAGAAATTCAGCGAGAGATTTTGGCGCGCGAATCACAAATTTTTGAGTTCAACAACTTGCAACCTGGAAATTATGTTGCCAGAGTAATTTTGGATGAGAATGGCAATGGCAAAATGGATACGGGGAATTTTCTTAAAAAAATCCAACCGGAAAGGGTAAGTTATTATCCCGGAACTATTGAGATCAGAGCTAATTGGGAAAAAGAAGAAACTTTTATTTTATCAAATTAAAAGTGTCCCTGTCTTCCAAAAATTTTAATTTATTTCTTGTATTTTCAATGTGTTCCTTATGCAGTTTGGCATAAAGAATTTCTTCATTTCTCGAGAATACCAACGGTTCGCCGAGTACGTTATAAATTGCCGAATGTCCAGGATATTCAAAACCCAACTCATCGATTCCGCTCCGATTGACCCCGATACTATAGGACATATTCTCTATGGCTCTTGCCTTTAAAAGTGTATCCCAGGCATTAATTCTTTTTTTTGGCCAGTTTGCAACATAAATGAGTATATCGTAGTTTTCGGTGTTCCTTGCCCAAACAGGAAACCGAAGATCATAACATATCATAGGACATATTTTAAATCCTTTGTACTCAAATATCAATTTTTGGTTTCCCGCTTTATAAACCTCATTTTCTCCCGCCAAGGTAAATGTGTGCCTTTTATTATAGGTGTACATTTCCTGATCTGGGGAAACAAAGAACAAACGGTTGTAAAATGCATCTTCTTCCCGATACACAATGCTTCCCATAACCGCCGCATTATTGTTTTGAGCAATAGTATGCATCCATTGTACAGTAATTTCGCTTTCTTCCTTTGCTATGACATCCGGATTCATGGTAAACCCGGTAGTGAACATTTCTGGCAGTACGATCAAATCCACATCATGCGAAATACCTGCTATTTTATCCTCGAACATTTTTCTATTGGCTTCGGGTTTTTCCCAATGCAGATAGGTTTGGATCAATGCGAGGTTCAATGTGGGATACATCTAATATTTTTTTAGGAGTTTCTGCATTTCGGTGATGCCTTGTTCCAACACATGATCCATGGCTGTTTTACCCCTTGCATCCTTTACTGTGACATCTGCGCCATTTTTAAGCAATAGTTCCGCCATATCTTTCCGGTTAAAGGTAACCGCATAAATTAGGCAGGTAGCTCCCATCGCATTCTTTACATTTACACTGGCCCCTGCATTGATCAGAGTTTCTGCAATACCTGTATATCCTTTAAAGCAAACTCCCATTAGAGCGGTGTTTCCGGAACCGTCCAAAGCATCGACTTTGGCCCCTTTGTTCAGCAAGGACCGAACAATATCGCTATGTCCATAATACGCAGCCAAAAGCAATGGTGTTGATCCACGTTGATCTTGTGTTTCCAAGAGTACTGGATCGGTCTGCAATAGGCCTTCCACTCCTTGGAGATTTCCATTTCTTATATGGTTGAAGAGTTCTTCCTTCCTATTTTTAGTCATGCTGAAAGTTATAAAAAAACTGCCACAACCGTATGGGTCATGGCAGTATTGAAATTGATTTTCTTTTTCTGTTTATTATGTTTTAATTCAAATCAAATCGGTCTAAGTTCATCACCTTTATCCATGCAGCCACAAAATCTTTTATGAATTTTGTTTTTGACCCGGACTCGGCATAAACCTCTGCTATTGCTCGTAAAACGGAGTTTGATCCAAATACCAAATCCACACGGGTACCCGACCATTTAAACTCACCGGTTTTTCGGTCAACGCCCTCGTATATTGATTTTTCTTCGTTGGCAGCTTTCCATTCCGTAGACATATCGAGAAGATTCACAAAGAAATCGTTGCTCAACACTCCAATATTCTCGGTAAAAACCCCGTGTCTCGACCCATCAAAATTGGCTCCAAGTACGCGCAAACCTCCAACAAGGGCGGTCATTTCCGGTACGGTAAGTGTCAACAATTGAGCTTTGTCCACCAATAAATGTTCTGCGGGAACTTTAACCCCATCCACCACATAGTTTCTAAATCCATCATAAGGCGTGTTCAAAAAGTCCACTGATTCTATTTCGGTCTGCTCTTGTTTTGCATCGTTACGACCTGGAGTAAACGGTACTTTGGTAGAAACACCAGCGTCCTCGGCTGCTTTTTCTATAGCGGCACTACCCCCCAAGACGATCATATCTGCAAGTGAGATTTTTTTTCCGCCACCTGCATTCTTGTTGAATTCATCTTTGATTCCCTCCAAAACCTGTATGGTTTTATCGGTTCCTTTGTTTACTTCCCAGCTTTTCATAGGTTCCAAATTGATGCGGGCGCCGTTGGCTCCCCCACGTTTATCACCTCCTCGAAAAGTAGCTGCCGATGACCAAGCCGTATAGACCAAATCGGATACTGAGAGATCGGAATCCAATATCTTCGTTTTCAACAATGCCACATCGGCATCATCGACCAAAGCATAGTCCACAGCGGGAATTGGGTCTTGCCAAATTAATTCTTCTTTGGGCACTTCTGGTCCAAGGTATCGGGAAACCGGTCCCATATCTCGGTGTGTCAGTTTAAACCACGCTCGGGCATAAGCCTCGGCAAAGGCCTGTGGGTCGTTGTAGAATTTTCGTGAAATCTTCTCATATGCAGGATCAAAACGCAAGGACAGGTCCGTTGTCAACATAGTGGGTTTTCTATTGGGGCCTCCAAAAGGATCAGGAATAATGGCCTCGGCATTTGCCGCTACCCATTGGTGAGCACCAGCAGGGCTTTTGGTCAGTTCCCAATCATACTCGAACAAGAATTTGAAGAAATCGTTGCTCCACTGTACAGGGGTAGATGTCCAAATTACTTCCAACCCAGAAGTAAAGGCGTCTGGACCTTTTCCTGAACCGTTCTTATTTTCCCAGCCAAAGCCTTGCGATGCCAAATCTGCTGCTTCTGGGTCTGCATCCATATCCACTTTTGCGCCATCACCATTACCGTGTGTTTTACCTATGGTATGCCCACCGGCAATCAATGCCACGGTCTCTTCGTCGTTCATTGCCATTCGCTCAAACGTCTCTCGGATGTCGTGTGCGGCAGCTACTGGATCGGGATTGCCATCCGGACCTTCTGGATTAACGTAGATCAATCCCATTTGTACTGCGGCCAATGGATTTTCTATTTCTCGCTCCTCTTTATTATGTTGGTAGCGACTGTTCGGGGCATCACTCAATGCCAACCATTCAGTTTCGTTCCCCCAGTAAACATCTTGGTCCGGTTCCCATACATCTTCTCGACCTCCGGCAAAACCAAAGGTGCGGAAACCTGTGGATTCCAAGGCAACGTTCCCTGCTAATATCATAAGGTCCGCCCATGATATTTTCTGACCGTATTTTTGTTTAATGGGCCATAACAAGCGTCGAGCCTTGTCCAAACTCACGTTGTCGGGCCAGGAGTTCAATGGAGCAAATCTTTGTTGCCCTCGGCCTCCTCCTCCACGTCCATCTTGCACTCTATAGGTTCCGGCACTATGCCATGCCATTCGAATAAACAAACCGGCATAACTGCCAAAGTCGGCAGGCCACCAATCCTGTGAATCGGTCATAAGATCTTTTAGATCTTTTTTGAGAGCTGAATAGTCCAGCTTCTTAAATTCTTCGGCGTAATTAAAATCTTTTCCATGTGGGTTCGATTTTTCTGAGTGTTGGCTCAAAAGTTCCAACCTTAATCGATTAGGCCACCAATCTTCATTCTGCGTACCTCCACCGGCAACTTCACTTAAAAAAGGACATTGACTTGCATCTGCCCCATTAGCCATTTCTTTACTCATGATGATATTGTTTTTTAAAGGTTTTTCGGATTACTAAAATTACAAAAAGTAGATCTCTAATCATAGACGTTTGATATTAAAATACTATTAAATCATAACTGTTCTCTATCCTTATTGATTCATTATATGTAAAGTTTAGCTCATATGCTTTTCTTAACAATTATTGTGAAAGTCTTTCCTGTAAACGACTTACGCGTTTTCTACCTTTGAATTGAATACAAAAAACAACAGATATGAAAAAAATAAAATCAGTGATCGTTGTGGCCTTGATGTTTATTGGAACAAGTGCCATAGCCCAGAACAGTAAGGACAGAAAGATTATGGCCGATGCGGAGAGGGCCAAAACAACCCTATTGGAAACAAGTCCTGCTTTGGACCAGTTTTTTGAAGAATCCGCAGGTTACGTTATTTTTCCTAATGTTGGAAAAGGAGGATTTATTATTGGCGGGGCATCGGGCAATGGTGTGGTCTATGAAGACGGTGATGCCGTGGGCATGGCAAATCTTAAAAAATTGAATATCGGGCTACAGGCTGGTGGACAGGCTATTATTGAAGTTATTTTCTTTGAAACCGAAGTGGACCTGCAACGTTTTAAAACCGAGAAGTTCCAGTTTGCGGCAGAAACTTCTGCTGTGGCCCTAAAATCCGGAATTGCCTTTGAGGCCAAATACAAAGACGGTGTAGCCGTTTTTGCACTTCCGAAGGCCGGTCTTATGGCAGATGCATCGGTCGGTGGACAAAAATTTAAGTATACGGCTTTCTAAACAGTTTACTCCCTAATCCCCGGGGAAAAATCCTCGGGGGCATTTTGGGGCGTTTTAATGGTTCCTGCATCTCCCGAATCGTTAAAAATGGTCCATTCACCAAAGGTGAAGATGGGACTGCCCTTCAAAATATCGGAATTACGAACGGCGCGCCCATCTTCAAACTCATGATCAGTGCCTGTTCCATCCTCTCCAATTACTCCGAACACATCTATTACCTCGCCAAAAGGATCAACCAATTCCAGATTATCATCCCCGTTGGAGTCTGCCGGGCTATTGGTGGACACGCCCAAGTCTGGCGCAAAGCCGTAAACCAGCTCAAATTCTTCCGCATTGGGCGAAATGACCAAAGTACTTTCCGGACCAATAACAACGCCCGACAAATCAATAGTGGAGCTAACTTCTGTATTATCGTTAGTGTATCGTCGGAGTGTCCACAGGTTTAAATCCAATGGTTCCAAAGCGGAATTGTACAGTTCTACAAACCGGGCTTTTGAATTATTGTCCGGGTCTGCCAATTCAGAAATAAATATTTGATTAGAGGTGAACTCTGTAATAATTTCTGGGCAACGCTCTTCGGTAAAATTTACATCTTCCAAAGTTCGAACAAACAATTGCGGAACATCTCCATCCTTTGTCAAAATAGCTGTAAGCGTCCCGTTATTTTCAGGTAAAGATTCGGCTTGGAAGTCGGCATACCCACTATTCACGAGCATAATCTCATTTTCTTCACAATCCTGTATGGTTCGTTCCGTCTCTTCTTCTGCAATGGCGTAGGTTTCCCCTAAAATTTCATCAGCAATTTCAACACTTTGCAATTGTACTACTATGTTTGATGGCAGGCTGTTCATTTCGGGAATGGTTGTGACCACAGGATCTACAATTCCGCCACCGTCACACGACACAAAAAGATGCTCCAATACTTTTCCAGATGGTATCCTCCCGATGGAAATGTTTCCAAATGAAGAAAAAACACTGCCTATTCGGATATTGTTGCCCTTTTTGCTCAAATAAAGACCTTTTAATTTTACATATACTTTACTCCCTAATGGGAATTTTAAATGCGATTCCCTTAAATCCATTTCCAATTGAATTCCTTTGGACGGATTGCTCAATGCATCTTGCAGATAAAGCTCTCCGAAAAAGTTCCCAGCCCGGTCAGATGAAATCACGTAGCCTTCCAAAATCAAATCCTCTTGAATTTGGACTACCTCTTCTTGCACCAACGAATCCAAGTCTTCAAAGGAGATGTTGGCGGCCATATCGGTCTCACAATTACTGCCAATTTCATCAAATTCCCTTCCATCAACACAACATAAAAGAGTCATTGATCCAATAACAATAATGGTTTTAAACAGTACATTTTTCATAAGTAGGATTTAAAAGCTAATGGCCAAGTTCAAGAAATAGGTCCTCCCGTAACTGTACCAATATTTGGGTGCAAAAGAGGGAGAGCCGCTTTGATTGTCTTGTTTCAACTGACCAAAATTTCCGTTCCGGCTCTGTTCGTAACCGCCAGTTCGAAAGACCGTATCAAAAACATTGTTGATGCTGGCAAAAAAGCTAATGTACTTTCCATCAACGAGCCAAGATTTACCTCCGACCAGATTGAGCAAATAGATATCATCAAGCTTATTTTGCTTTAGCAATTTGGCTACATTTTCCTCCGTAGCATCGGAAAAGGTTTCACCGGTTTCCGGGTCTATTAAAAAACTTGCAGTTCTGGTAATAGTGGACAGATTGATGTAATTATTGGTGAGAAAATTGGTGGTTCCGCTTATCCACCAATACTTTGGAGCTCTGTAGGAAACTCCCAGCGCAAATGCTGTCTGGGGTCCCTGGGCCAATTTTAGGTCTTTAAGGGTGGCAACGCCCAAGTCAATATTTCCTTCTGGCGCTATCAGGTCTTCCTCAGCACCTGCAGTATCAAAATTGATTTGGACAGATGGGTCGCTGGCGTACACATAATGCCCCAGATTTCCAGCAGCGGTCAATTTTACCGTAGATGATGCTTCGTACTCGAAGCCAAACTCAATGCCTTTATGTAGCCTATCCAATCCCGTGATCACCTCCTGTACAAAATCGGAACCGAGTCCTGAATCCACAAAAAAGAAATTGATATCCGTGGTACGCTGGAATCTTGTGTAAAACGCACTGATTCGTCCTGTTAAGCGTGGCAAGCGCACAAAATAGCTCAAATCCACACTGCTTACCAACTCTTTCTGAAGCTCAGGAACTATTTCATTGTTTTCCCTTGGGTTGATGAATATATTTTGAACAATAGGTGACCGTTCCACCATAGCTGCATTTGCAGCAAACCAATGCCTCCCCGTTAAGAAATAGGTAAATCCTCCTTTGTAGGCCAAATTGGAAAATGCTATTTTATCGCCCGTTCCAAAGGAATTTTCCAAATAGCGCTCGTTTTTAAAGAATCCGTTACGCTGCACATTAAAGTTGGAGTACGATGCGGAAGCAAATCCATTCCACTTTTTGGCATTAAGTTTCACCTGTGCAAATCCTTCCAGCTGCGAGGCATCCAAATTGTAATGGTAATTGAATTTTTCACCTTCGGTTTTCTGTAATTCTCCATCGACATGGTTCAATGTACTGGAAAAGGTATCCATATCCTCATGATAACTGGCACCCAACAGATCTTGAATCTCTGCATAATTTTCTGATGATATGGATCTAAAATTTCCACCAAATCCCAGTTTAATGAAATCGCTCAATGTATAATTGAAGCTAGTGGCTGCAGAAATAGTTGTGTTGTGAGCAATATCATTATAAAGCAGGTAAGCTGCTTTTTCTCCATTGTTACTGTTAGCCGTGTAGAGTTGTCCCCAATCCAATTGCGGGTTTTCCAAAAAGGCTTCTCTTGCCAAGTTGGCATTTATAAAGTCCGCTCCAATGGAACTGTTAATGTGGTAGCTGGGCAAATAGCGATAGTAGGTCGGGTCGGGATTCGGCGCATTGTAATAGCCAAGTCTGCTTCTGGAATTGATTCCCGTTTGATAGGCAAGTCCAATATTCCAATCGATTTTATTCTTATCCAATGCATAGTTCAAGAGAAATAACGGTTCAAAAACCTCACGTTCCCTAGAATTCCTGATTTTTCCATCCTGTTTTCCCCAATACGGATTGTACTGGTTGCCCCTCAAATCAAAAACCTCCTCCGTTAAGGCTGAAGAACGTCCGCGCCGGTTACGTGCCAAAATTGAGGTAAATGTGATGCTATTTTGTGGGTTGAACTGGTACTCTATTGCTCCAAAAACTGAATAAGCATCGTACAACGTACCATCTACAAAGCCCTCTTTGGCCCACCGCCGCGAAACGGATACCGAATAAGCCAATCCGCTCGGTTTTTCTCCTGAGTTATAAGTGGCCATAAGTCTACCGCGATAGGTACGATTGGAAGCTGATGAAGATAAGCGTAGGCCTGGACGCATACCAGAGGGCCGGGTGTTGATATTGGTATTTCCCAAAATGCCCCCAAATGTATAGGGATCGAATGTTAGACCATTGGTAAATTCTTGATTTCGTACCGCATCATTAAGTCCGCCCCAATTGTTCCATTGCGGCCTGCCATCAAAAAATTTATTCACTGGAATACCATTAATGAGCACTTGTCCATTTCTGGAATCGTAACCTCGTACCTTAAAAAATGCTTGACCAAAATCAAAAGCGGCACGGTTCAAGAAAATGTCGCGTGTAGATTGCAATAATCCCATGGAAGTGGAAACGGATTCAGCATCATCGGACAGGTCGCCATCGGTAAGCGAAATCAAATTATCCGTTTGCTCGTGGGCAATATCCCGTTCGAGATAAATCAGCCCTAAATCAATCGGGTTTCCTTCCAGATAGACCGAAAATCGCTTCGATATAAAATCCAAAGCGGAAATACGAAGCATTTGGTCTCCGGATTTGGACAAGGTAATTTCAAAGGCTCCGTTCTTGTTTGTCTCAAATTCTTGTGAAGTGTTTTCCAATGTAATTATAGCATTGGAAATGGGCACATCCGAACCCTTTTCCATTAATTGTCCTGTAACTCGGGTAGCTTGTTGTGCATACAGCAATTCACAACAACAAAGTACGGCCACTACTATGGCTAGCCTCATAGCGTATTGTAGGTTAATTAAGAAAAAAGGGGTTGTAATTGCTGTACAAACTGCGAAAAAGCGAACAATTCTACATATTTTAGCTACAAAATCAAAATAAAATGCGATTATTAATATGCCTACTTGTATTAATATCGACCTCACTGTATGGACAAAAGTCCAAGGCCTACACCTTAAGAACAATTGCTTTTTACAACTGTGAAAATCTGTTCGATACGGTAAACGACTCCCTCACTTTTGATGACGACCGCACCCCGGAAGGGCGGTACAACTGGACAGAAGAGCGCTACTTGAAAAAGGTGGAAAACCTATCCAAGGTCATTTCCAAAATTGGTTATGAGACGTCCAAAACATCTCCAGATATTATTGGTCTCTGCGAGGTTGAAAATCTGGATGTGCTTGAAGATTTGGTGCAACATCCCAACTTAAGGGAAAAGGATTATGGCATCATTCATTTTGATTCGCCCGATGAACGTGGAATTGATGTTGCCCTACTTTACAAAAAGGCTTCCTTTATTCCATCGTCGTTCAAAAGTCATAGGCTTTTGTTGTTTGATGACATGGGGGAACGGGAATATACCCGTGATCAGTTGGTGGTCGGCGGCACCATGGATCAAGAAGAAGTCTATTTTATTGTGAACCATTGGCCCTCCCGAAGGGGTGGTGCCGCCAAAAGTCAGCCGTTTCGGGTACGGGCGGCCTTGCTCAATAAGCGCATCATAGATTCCATTCAAAAATTGGATTTGGATGCAAAAATCATCGCCATGGGAGACCTAAACGATGACCCCATTGATGACAGTTTGAAAAAAATATTGAAAACCAAGGGCAAAACTCGACAATTGGACAGCACTAGTCTTTATAACCCCATGGAAGGGATGTTCAAAAAAGGGATAGGTTCTTTAGCATACCGAGATAAATGGAACTTGTTCGACCAAATCTTTTTTACATCCAATTTGGTGACCGAAGACCGAACTAGGCTCACATTCTGGAAAGCCGGAATCTTTGCGCCAGAATTCATCCGAACGGACAAAGGAAGGTTCAAGGGTTATCCATGGCGCACATACTCCGGCGGCACCTACACGGCTGGATACAGCGACCACTTTCCTGCGTATTTGTTTTTGTTGAAGGAGGTACGGTGATGGATTTCCTGTTAACTGTTACATCGTGTCCTTCGGCTTCGCTCAGGATAAACCACAACCGAATGTTTTGAGCACTTTTCGACTGTGCTCAAGGTGACAAAATATTTCACATGCCCTGTAGATTCCTACTTTAGCAATGACATCATAACATTTTTAAGCGAACCACTGCCCCCAAGGGATACGGCTTAAAATCAATAACAAGCCCAGTCCGTAGAAAATGGAAATGGTCTTGAATTTTTTATTGCTCTCCATAAATTTTTTGTGGCGGGACCAACCAATGGTAATCAACACCAATGCTATAATATTAATGAACGGATGCTCTACCGCCAATAAGCGCGCAGGAGCGTTAAGCCCGCTCATACCCAAGGTCTGTATGGCCTTAAGACCGTTTGTTGAGGTAAAGTACAATAAAAGTCCGACCAATAGCTGAATGTGGCTCAGTATTAGTGCAAATAGGCTTACACGAAGGTCTTTTTGCATAGTAAAGTCCTTTTTGCCCAACCAGCCGGCAATGGCATTGACCACTGCGATTACCAAAACGGCCAAAACCACGTAGGCCAAATAAGAGTGTAGGTTTTTAATGATTTCCATAGGTATAGTTTGAGCTCCTAAAAATACGGAATTTTGGAGATAAAAAAAGCCCCTTGCAAAACAAGGGGCTTTTAATATTATGAAAAGAGTTTATTAGAAATCGTAACGCAAAGTAACGTTCCAAGTTCTACCCCATCCAAAGTAACCTTGGTTGGAAACGTTGATACCCTTATAAGTTTCATCGCCAGCTTCAACAGGATTATTTGTTGTTAAGCGAGAAATATAAATGTGATTCAATAGGTTATTAACGTTGGCTCTTATTTTCAATTGCTTTGTTTTGTTTGCGCCAAGAGGAACACTAAAAGTTGCACCGGCATCCATTAAGCTATATGCAGGTAATTTCAAGTTATCCTTAACAGCACCTACATCGGAATAAAGATCTCCGTAATATCTCCAGTCAGAATCAACAGAGAACATATCGTTAATTCTATAAGAGAAACCAAGACCACCAGAAGTTTGGGCCGCACCACCTACTTTTCCACCGTCATAATCAACAGTTTCAGTACTTAGGACATTTCTTTCCTCATCGGTAACTTGTGTTACTGCACTACCTTGGTATTTCCAGTCTCCAATAGATGCAAATCCATTGATGGAAAGACCTGGCATTGGTCTAAATTTAAAATCCAATTCAGCACCGGTATGCAATTGTTCTGTCCCAAAGTTTGTTTCGAATGTAACTACATCGTCAACAACGTCGGAGCTTGTAACCACCCTGTCTTTCCAAGAGGTTCTGTACAAGTTTATATTGGCAGAGAACATAGCGCTTGAAAAACCATAACCAGCTTCCAAACCAAGAATTTTCTCGTTCTCGGTCAATGGATTTACTTGGTTGGTAAAGTTCAAGTAAATGTTATCGTGATATGGTTGACGGTTATAATATCCTGCGTTTGCGTAGAAACTATGTTGGGATGTTGGCGTGTAGCTAAATCCTGCCTTGGCATTGTACCCGAAGTTGTTCACTTTTTCAGAATCCGTACCTGGCTCAATATCCGCTGGTAAAGGCTCTCCTGTCCATTGAGATGACGTCCCATTGATCAAAGCCTCATCAGCATATTGATAGAAATCAAATCTTTGGTGGTACTGATTGGAAATAGAACCTTGGAAGAAGGTAGAGAATGTGTCCGTAGCGTATTCCAATTGTGTGAACAATCCACCGTAAGAGATGCGCTCATCGTTGCTATATGCAATTTTTTGATCTTCAGGATAAGAATTAAAGGCAGCTGCCCATCCAGATGGTCTGAAGGATTCAGTAGCTATCACCTGCTTGTATGTACCAAAGGTACCATAAGATTCGTGGTTGTTGTTTTGGTCGATCAAACGAATGTTCTCTTGCCAAGAATCCAATCCGTGGAAATCTGAAACTACCCTAAAGTGTTTACCGTAGTATGTTCTTAAATCGAAACCTACGTTCCAAGTTAAATTATCACTTAACTGTTTTTCAAAGTTTGAAATCAATCCGTACCAGTTGTGCAAGTTCATGGATGCACGGGTAACATAACCACCTCCTGCGGCGAAATATCCTCCTTCACCATTGGGCACACTTTGGTTGAATGCGTAGATTGCATCATAGTCAATTCTCCCTTCGGCCGTTCTGATACGGTCACCACGGTTTCCTGTTCCACCTCCATTACCCCAAGAGGCATAAAGTACTGTGGAAAGGTTAGCTGTTTCGCTAATAGTCCAGTCCCAGTTAAGGTTGGCCACAGGCTTGTGATAAAAGTTTCTTCTTTCGGTCAAGTATTGACCATTGTATGTACCCCAGTTGTTGTTATATCTTCTACCATACTCCAAATAATCTGAAATTGGCTTGGTAAAGTTTTGATCGTGGAACTGAGGAGCACCAGTTAGCAAAAAGTTGAAGTTATGTGAAGCACTTGGTCTGTAACCAACAGAAATAAAATACGTTTGTCCTTCTCCAAAGTTACCTTCGTTGTAACCATCACCTTGCCAGTGAGACAACATAACACTCATACCCCATCCTTTATCTGAAATACCTGTATTGTATCCAGCAGATGTTTTGATATAGTTATTGTTGGCAACAGTTGCATAACCAAATCCACCTTCGTTCATCTCAGTGGCCTTGGTCACAAAGTTTACGGTACCTCCTACTGAGGAGATAGCCAATTTTGAAGATCCCAAACCTCTTTGAATCTGGATACCTGAAGCAATATCATTGATTCCAGACCAGTTGGACCAGTACATTTTACCGTCTTCCATTCCGTTAATTGGCTGACCGTTCAAAAGGAAAGCGGTGTTATCTTGCTCAAATCCTCTCACCCTCATGTCGGTATCACCAAAACCTCCTGACTGACCAGATACATACACAGATGGCGTGTTTACCAAGGTCATGGTAACGTCTTGCGTACCTATTTTTTCTTGAATTGTTTTAATTGGCACGGAAGACACTGCAATCGGAGTCTGTCTATCTGTTGCAAGGTCAATAATTCCGGTACCTACAACAACAACCTCACCGAGTTCTTCTGCATCGGGCATTAGCGAAATAGTTCCTAAGCTACCAGAAGAAGAGAAAGGAATTGATTTGGAAACAAATCCTATATAAGATACGATCAATGTTCCTGAGCTTTGGTTTACTTCCAAAGTAAAGTTACCGTCGAAATCGGTAGATGTTCCTGTCCTGGTTCCTTTAACCATTACAGTTGCTCCTGGTAACGGTCCGCCTAAATCCCCGTCGACAACCGTTCCAGTAAGAGTTCCTTGTGCAAATGCCATTGCTGAAACAAAAATAGCCGCAATAGCCAAGTAGAATCTTTTCATTTAATTCAGTGTTTAAGTGTTTTATTAGCCCTGCAAATGTGATCCATTTTTGGATTACACCCATTAAGCCAAAGTTAAAATCGATCAAATATAATTAACACTAAATTAACAAACAAAAATCCCTGACAAACAATTATTTACGGTTTTCACAACTATTTGAGAAGATAACGATCTACCCCTTAAAATAATGCAAAAGGTTCAGTGTAGAGCTGTCGTGTTTGCCGATTGTTGAATTTTCTATGTCGGATAAAATATTTTTTGCCAATTGCTTGCCCAATTCAACACCCCATTGATCATAACTGAATATGTTCCAAATTACCCCTTGTACAAATATCTTGTGTTCGTACAGGGCCACTAGGGCTCCCAAACTTTTTGGCGTAAGCTTATCTATTAAAATGGTATTTGTGGGTTTATTGCCCTCAAATATTTTAAAAGGAAGCAGTTCTTGGACTTTTTCCGCCGAGAGACCCTGCGTCTCCAATTCTTGCTTAACCTCATCCGATGTTTTCCCGTTCATCAGAGCTTCGGTCTGCGCAAAAAAGTTGGCCATTAATTTATTATGATGGTCCACATCACCGTGCAACGAATTCTTGAAACCGATAAAATCGGTCGGAATCAGTTTGGTGCCTTGATGTATCAGCTGGAAAAAAGCATGTTGTGAGTTGGTTCCCGGTTCTCCCCATATTATGGTGCCGGTTTCGTGACCTACCCGATTGCCCGACCTATCCATACTTTTTCCGTTGCTTTCCATAATCCCTTGCTGCAAGTATGCCGAAAAACGGTGAAGATATTGGGTGTAGGGAATAACGGCTTCGGTCTCCGCACCATAAAAATTGTTGTACCAAACACTTATCAGTGCCAGCACAACGGGGATATTATCCTTGAACGGTGTTTCCTTAAAATGAACATCCATTTCGTTGGCCCCGGTTAAAAGCTGCTCAAAATTCTCGTTACCCACGGAAAGGGCAATAGACAAACCTACGGCACTCCAAAGGGAAAACCTGCCCCCGACCCAATCCCACATGGGAAATACGTTCTCATCGGCAATACCGAACTCTTGTATCTTTTCCAGATTGGTCGACACGGCAACAAAATGATCGGCCACGTCTTTTTCCTTAGCGTTTTGTAGAAACCATCTTTTTATGGTCAGGGCGTTGCTCAAGGTTTCTTGAGTGGTAAACGATTTGGATACAATCACAAATAGTGTGGTCTCTGGATCAAGTTCCTTTAACACTTCGTGCACCAAATCACCATCCACATTACTTACAAAATGGATCTTAAGGTCGTTTTGATAAAACTTGAGTGCCTCGGTTACCATTACAGGCCCCAAATCCGAACCTCCAATACCAATGTTCACAACATCTGTAAAGGGTTTACCTGTATGCCCTTTTCGTTCACCGGAAATTACCGCATCGGAAAAGGATTTTATTTTATCCTTAACCTCAAAAACCTCATCTACAATGTTTACTCCATCAACATAAATCTCCTCGCCTTTTTTTGCCCGCAAAGCGGTATGCAATACGGCGCGCCCTTCGGTCTGGTTGATAAGCTCTCCTTGGAAATAACTTTTTAAACTATCTTTTAAACCGACTTCCTCGGCCAGTTGCAACAACAACTCCAAGGTTTTATCGGAGATCCTATTTTTAGAATAGTCCACCAAAAAATCGTTCCATTGAATGGAAAGTTTTTTTCCACGTCCTTCTTCCGAAAACAGTTCCCTTAAATGTACTTCTTTGGTTTCTTGATAATGCTGTTGAAGTTTTTTCCAGGCGTTGGTAGCAGTAGGGTTGATTGTGGGTAGTGCCATTACTGGTTATATGATATTAGGGTTTCTTCAGATTCGAAAAGTGATGGATCGGCATATTCTATGCAATCCAATTGTTCTTTTAATGGTGAAATATGTGCCAGATAATCCGTACGCAACGAATCCGCTATAGGTTCTGCCGCGGGAAGTTTCTCTTTTAAGGGATCCACCTGTCTGCCATTTTTCCAAAAACGATAACAAACATGGGGGCCACCCGTATTACCGGTCATGCCCACCCATCCAATAACATCGCCTTGTCGGACAAACTCGCCCTTTTTTACTTTTTGGGCTTTCATGTGGAGGTATTGTGTGCTATAGGTCCCGTTATGCTTTATTTTAACATATTTTCCGTTGCCCCCTCTTCGAGTGGATTCCGTTACGGTACCGTCCGCAGTTGCCACAATTGGCGTACCTACCGGTGCGGCATAGTCTGTTCCTTTATGTGGCCTAACTTTATAACCATAGTAAGCGATTCTACGCTTTAAGTTATATCTTGAGGAAAGCCTATATCCAAATTTTATCGGCGCCCTTAAAAAAGTGCTTCTTAAGTTATTGGCTTCCTGATCGTAATAATCCAAAATATTGTTTACCGTATCCGCTACATATGGGAAGGCATAGACTTCACGGCCTTTGTGTTCAAAAAGCGCCGCTTTTATGGGGCCACGGCCCGCGTAAACCGTATCGTTGATATAGCGTTCATCAAAAATCACTTTAAATTTATCGCCTTTTTCCAGTCTAAAAAAGTCAATGGTCCACGCATAAATTTCTGATAGACCGATTGTAACACCGTAATCTACACCCAAGTTGTCCATAGCTTCCGATAAACTACTGGTTATAACTCCACCTACCTCTCTTTCCCTTAAGGTCACCTCCTTTTTGTTCTTGTAGGCCACAGCCGTATCCCGAAGGTCTACAACAGTATAATTGATCTTATCGTTCTGATATATAAAAACTTCGGCCACTTCCGAAGTATCTTTCGATTTTAAGATAACGTAGGGTTTACCAACCTGTATTTTGCGCACGTCGAAGGTGTCCCTAAAATTTTCTGATATAGTGGCAATCTTTGGATAGTCCACTTTGTTTTTGAGCATTAGCTCCCCAAAACTGTCCCCTCTGCGAACGGTGTCGTGGACTACTTTAAATTCTTTAAGATCAAAACCATAATGCAAGACCGGTGGTTTCACAATAGTTTCAACCGTTGCCACCTCTTCCAATGGTTCTCTTGTTTCTTTGCATGACACCAATACAACCATAAGTGTCAACATTGCCCCAATAATTCTATGCATTTCTATTCCTTGTATTCTACGTTTGCTGGGTTAAAAATATGATCTACCCATTGTTTACCCCACGTATCCAGTTCATAATCTGAGTACAAAGTTGGGAAAAATATTATTTTCTGAAAACTAGGGGGCAAATACTCTTTCCAATTTGTCCCTCCCGTGGCCTCTACATCCTTGCCTTCCTTGGCCAAATATCTATGTGCCGAGCCCATGTGCATTAACGGCCAATTAACGTTGGCGTTCATATCCAACTCCTTTAACGCAGAGATCAATTCTTCATTGTTCCGTGATACCTCGGGCAATTGCAGATATTTATGATAAATAGTACTGTTCTTTACCGCGTTGGCAATTCGTAAAAGTCGTGGGGTATATCGCACCTCAAACTGTTTTAGGGTGAGTGTTTTCTCCCCAGTGGCCAAATCGGTGGCCCCTTTTTTCCAGTATACCTGCTCAAACAATTCTTCAATGGTATTTTCTGATGAGAATGTGTCCCTTTGCGTGGAATGCACCAAATTTTCCAATGGTGTGGCGTAGAACTCTATCATCCTATACTGTGCGGACTGAAATCCACTTGCTGGCAACAAGGCCATCCGATATCTCAGGAACTGCTCCCGCTCCATCCCTTTGATCATTATACTGAATGAAGAGATGAGTGCTTTGAAATAACTGTTTATTCGCCGTGCCTTTTCGGTAAAAAAAAGTACATCCTGTGACCTGTCCTCTACAATTTGCTTTTGCTCATGAAGAATAAGTTTAAAATAAAGTTCCGTGATCTGGTGGTACATAATGAAGATTTCCTCGTCGGGAAAATGCGTTCTGGGCACCTGTAGACTGAGCAGGGTGTCCAAATGAATGTAATCCCAATAGGTGAGGTATTTTTGATAGAGCAGGCCGTCCAAATACGAACTCAGGTCTTGGCCCGAATTTTTGAACTTTTCTTCTAGCTTGTTTATCTGGGAAGCGATTTTTGCATTCTTGTCCATTAATGCCTACTACTATTTCATTATTATTTTAAACTGGTTCTTTAAACCGTTGTAGCCATCCAAATCCGCTTTGAGCGAGCCTACGGCCAAATCCGCCTTGATCCTGATAGGAATTTTGTTCCAATCGTTTGATACCCAAAGAGTGAGACTCTCTTTTTCTTTAAAAACACGTCCGGACTGAACCAATGGCCTAAATTTAAGACATTCCACCTTTCCAAACTTGGTTCTGAGTATTTCTTTTCCCAAATATTTTAATTGAAACTTGAACACCCCATCATCATCAAACAACATATCCAGGTTTATGGCATCCCCGACCTCGAATTCTTCCAAATTGTAATTGCTCCTTAAAAAATATGAGGCAGATATCAAATCCTGTATTTGATCATGGATGGGAATATTCATTTTAGTGCCGTTCTTATTGTCTTTGAGTACGGCCTTGTCCTCCTTGTAATCAAAATCGATCTCGATATCCTTGGTATAGCCACCTTCATCAATCTTACGGATAAACTTGTAGGGTTTCCCATGATCAATATCAAAATAGCTTTCGTAGGTGTCGTCCACCTTAAAAAATATACTGGCAAAACCCGTTGTTTTTCCCCGGCCGACCACGTGGTACACTGGAACCCCGTTCAACGTATTGGTAGTTAGGTGCATTGTTGCATAACTCGCATTCAGGAACCCGTAGTGTATCCTAAACTTGAGCCATTCCCCTGGTTTAAAAGCTGGTCTGGGATCTTGCCCATTTGCCGATATTGCCATTATGAGCAATAGTAAGGGCGTCAGTATCTTTTTCATAAACAATTAATTGATATAAAATTAGTAAAATAGCTTTAGGGGTTATGCTGTTTTACATATACTTAAACAAAACTTATTCCAAAATAGTATAACAAAAAAAGCCCAGTCTCGAGACTGGGCTTTTCCTAAATAACCAACCAAACTTTAAATTATGAAAAACCAATACTTAAAGTTATAAGGGAACCACCCCTTATGTGGGTGTAAAGATACGGCAGCATTTTGTAGGAAAAAGTGTTTTTAACGGACTTTAACTAAAGTCGCTAAGAATTGGTTGTTTTTGTTCTTGTTTTTGACAATTTTTTAAGATTGTCCAACATTTTATACAAGGGTTGCAATCAAAACCAATAGCCCACGCTCACAAAAAAATTACCGTTATCCACTTCGGGCGACCACGAATAATATAATTGGATCGGACCAAGAAAAGACTCAAAGCCATAACCCAGTCCAAAACCGATAAAATTGGGCTCCTCGAACCAATCTCCGGTCCTAAAAAGGTCATCGGCCACATTGGCAATGTTCGCGGAAAACAACATATGTTGTTTTGGCGCGAACCTATAGTCCAATCGGCCATAGCTCTTTACATAACTATTACCCGGTATGCTGAGAAAATCGTATCCGAAAAATGGTGTAAAATTGTTTACAAAATTATTCCCGAAACCTCCAAGGATAAAATCAAAAGTAGCTACAGAGGATGTTCCCAGTTTTACACCCCCCTCGGTCTCCAAGTTTAGGCTAAGATTATGGAACAATGAAAACACCCCGCCCAATTTAGCCTTGGCGACCGCAAATTCTTTAAAATTTTTGTTGTAATCGGAAGAAAAGGCATAAAAATGAAAATCCCCATCGAACAAAAGTCCCTTGGTCGGGAAATATTTATCGTCGTAAGTATCCAATTTAATCTGGGAATAAGCACTAAAATAATTGGAATTCTCAAAATTGCTCCTTCTATTGGCAGATTGAGATCCTTCTTCCGCCTCGGGGTCCACTTGGTTCAGTGTGCGTGTACTATAATTAATAAATTTATGTTCCGCCCCGATCACAAAGGCAAATTCCTCCTGTAGAACTGTTTGCAAATATACCTGGTTGGTAAGATCGGTCACATCTACATTGATCCGTTGGATATTGGGGTCGTCCGGAACATTAAAATTGCCCCGAATCAGGGAAAAGTCGATATCTGCATCAAAATCGGTGAGTCTGGAATTTACCCCAAAACTCCAATAGTAGCCTTTATCCAAGTAATACTGCATATTGTACCGGATATGGTCCCCCAAAATAAAATCGAAGGATGCCACATCGTCTTTCATCAAAAAGTTTTTCTTGGTCAGGTTGATCAGGGCGGCACTTTTGTACAGGTCATCGTAATGTGCAGACATTTTGATGAACATTTTAGTTGGCTCTTCCTTAAGTTTTAAAATCAAGTCGGTGCCCAACCCATTTGAAACAAGGTCGTACCGAATGGCCTTAAAGTTACCCGTAGCAGAAAGATTGTTTATCCCTTGCTTTAAATCTTCAAAAGCAATCTTTTCCGATAAGTTGAACCTTAGTTTTCCTTTTATATAACCACGGGTATACCTATCGTTCCCCTCTATGATCATCCTATTAATGGTAAGGCTATCCATCAACTTAATGTTCTTTTTTGGTTTGGGTTCACTTTTTTGGGCCTCTGCAATCTGCACAAACTGGTCCATTTTGGCTCGTGCCGATATTTCGCCATTGTCAATGATCTCCCTGCCCCTTTCAAAATCGATTACGGAAAACTCATCTATATCGGGTCTAATATAAATGTCGGTTTTCTTGGATTTTGATTTCATGTCGTTTACCGTACGATAATTGTTGATCTGCAATAAAATTTCCGTAGCGGAAGAAAGTGATTCTCGCGTGGCCAAGTCGTGTTGAACATCTACTCCGATGATGATGTCGGCCCCCATTGCTTTTACATGATCAATAGGATAGTTGTTTACCACGCCTCCGTCAATTAAAATTTGCTCCTCTATCTCGGCCGGCTCAAACAAAGAAGGAAACGTTCCGCTGGCCACAATGGCCTCGGGCAAATACCCTTTGTCCAGCAAAATCTCCTCTCCAGTTTCCACATTGGTGGCCACACACAAAAATGGGATGGGCAATTTTCCAAAGTCTTGTACGTCCTTGACATGAAAAAGCAACTGCACCAGAAGATTGTAGATGTTCTGTCCACCCGAAATTGCCTGTGGAAACGATACTTTAAAGTTCTCAAATGGCAACGAAAGCGCATACCGTTCCGAATCTTCTTTTTCGTAAAAAGTTTTGGCACCACGAGGTACATTGTCCTGTATAAGATCTGTAAAATCGGTACTCTTAAAAATGGAGTCCAGTTGATGTGCGGAATAGCCCGAGGCATATAGTGCACCAACAATGGCGCCCATGCTTGTTCCTCCGATATAATCGATTTGTACTCCCGCTTCTTCTAAAACTTTTAGTGTACCGATATGTGCCAAACCCTTTGCACCACCTCCACTTAGCACAAGCCCCACCTTGGGCCGTGCATTGTCCTTGGCGCTTTGGGCCATGGCACATAAACCGACCATGGCAAATACTATTGTAATGATGAGACCTTTTTTATGCATGGCTATTTATGAAAGGTTTTATAGATTTTTTTTGCTTTTGATGCCCCCACGGAAGCAGTTAAATTTTCGAGCGAGGCTTCCTTGATGCGTTTTACCGATTTAAAGCTTTTTAATAATTGTTGAGCTGTTTTTTCCCCAATCCCTTCAATGTTCACCAACTCGGAGTTAATGGCGCCCTTGCTTCTTTTGTTTCTATGGTGGGTAATTCCAAAACGATGTGCCTCGTTCCTGAGCTGCTGGATAATTTTTAGGGATTCCGATCTTTTGTCCAAATAGAGCGGGACGGGGTCGTCCGGAAAATAGATCTCCTCCAAGCGTTTTGCAATGCCCACTATGGCAATTTTTCCTCTCAGGCCCAATACTTCGAGACTTTTTAATGCCGAGGACAATTGCCCTTTCCCCCCATCTATCACAATTAGCTGTGGCAGGGGCTCTTCTTCGCTGAGCAATCGTTTGTATCTCCTATGGACAACCTCTTCCATACTGGCAAAATCGTCGGGGCCCTCTACCGTTTTTATGTTAAAATGGCGATAATCTTTTTTAGAGGGCTTACCATCTTTAAAAACCACACATGCCGCCACAGGGTTACTGCCTTGAATATTGGAATTGTCAAAACATTCAATATGTCGAGGTTCTTCCGATAGGCGAAGATCTGTCTTCATTTGGGCCATGATCCGTTTGGTATGGCGATCTGGGTCGGTTATTTTAATTTGCTTCAATTTATCCTGTCGATAAAAACGGGCGTTCCGTTCCGATAGATCCAATATCCTACGCTTATCCCCTAATTTGGGCAGAGTTACCTTTAAATCATCATCAACAGCAACGGCAAATGGAAGGTAAATTTCTTTTGATCTTGAACTGAACCGTTGTCGAATCTCGGTAATAGCCAATTGCAACAACTCCTCATCAGATTCTTCCAGTTTCTTTCTAATCTCCATGGTATGGGACCGGATTATGGCACCATGTGATAATTGCAAAAAATTGACATAACCATGGGTCTCATCAGAAATAATGGTGAACACATCTACATTGTTTATTTTCGGGTTCACCACTGTAGATTTTGCCTGATAATTCTCGAGTACTTCGATTTTATCTTTGACCCGTTGTGCCTTTTCAAATTCCATTTGCTCGGCATAGTCGGTCATTTGTTGCCGAAATGTCTGTATGGAGCTTTTTAGGTTTCCTTTGATAATCTGCCTAATATCCTCGATTTGGTTTAGGTATTCTTTTTCGCTCTGCAGCCCTTCACAAGGTCCCAAGCAATTTCCCAAGTGGTAATCCAAGCACACCTTATATTTTCCGGATCTTATCTTTTCTTCGGAAAGGTCATAATTACATGTCCTTAAAGGGTAAAGGCCCTTTACCAAATCCAACAACGTCCTAACTGTTTTCATGCTGGTGTAAGGCCCAAAATATTCGGATCCGTCCTTGATCAGCTTTCTTGTAGAAAAAACCCTGGGAAAACGCTCGTTCTTAATACAGATCCACGGGTAGGATTTATCATCCTTGAGCAGCACGTTGTAACGGGGCCTTAATTTTTTGATCAAATTGTTTTCCAACAAAAGTGCGTCCGACTCCGTAGGGACTACAATATGTTTTATGGAGTCTATTTTCTTGACAAGCACCCTGGTTTTTCCATACTCCTGCTTTTTATTGAAATATGAAGAAACCCTCTTCTTAAGGTTCTTGGCCTTGCCCACATAGAGTATTTTACCATCTGTATCATAAAATTGATACACTCCGGGATTGTCAGGGAGTGCACTCAACTGTACTTTTAATGATGCTGATCTGGACATAAAAGCTTAAAAAATGGACCTCAAAGGATTTACAACAAAGTTATATTTTATAAATGGGGTTTATTGTTAAACTTGATCAATTCCTTATTTGGATCGACCCCTAAGGTATCTCAATGCACAAATGATACAAATCTAAATCGGAATTAAATTTGGTAACAATTTGCGAAGGATCAATAGATTGGGGTTTTTCCGCAAATAAACTATGGAAAAACCCCAGTTCCATGTTAACAAACCAGTCCAATTTGTTAAACAGTTGCTAAATATTGTGTATTTCACCGATAAAATGTGCAGTTCATGGTATATTTTTCAATTGTTTTACTTACATTTAACGGTATAAAAACAATCCAATGGAAAACTATATCATTGTTTTGGGAATGTACTTGATTTTGATGCTGTTCTTCAAAATCTTTTTCTCCGTTGCAACAAAGGGAGAGTAATTTTTTTATAGTACCCCCAAATAACCCCTTAATCTTCAACAGTAAATGTTGAAACGTGAACTAAGAAAAAAATATAAAAATCTGAGGATGGGATTATCCCCGGCACAAGCCTCCGATTTTAGTTTGATTTTAGCAAACGAATTACTACAAATCCCGATTTGGGATTTTTTTTATTACCATACTTTTCTGAGTATGGAGGATAAAGTCGAAGTGGACACTCTTCCCTTGATCACCTTGCTACAGGGCAAGGACAAAAATATTGTTGTTCCCAAAGTTGCAGGCCCAAACTCCATGGAGAATTATCTGCTCACAGATAGCATAACGATAAAAAAAAGCCCTTACGGTGTTCCAGAGCCAATTGATGGCATAGAGATTCCGGAAAACAAAATTGATGTGGTGTTTGTTCCTTTATTGGCATTTGACACTACAGGAAACAGAGTGGGGTATGGCAAAGGATATTACGATGGCTTTTTGAACAAGTGCAGAAAAGAAACCGTAAAAATCGGCCTTTCCTTTTTTGGACCGGAAACGGAGCCTATTTCGGATATCAACACGAATGATGTAAAATTGGATTATTGTGTAACCCCGGAAAAGATCTACAAGTTTTAATTGCCCAAATCTTCCTTTACCTCGTTGGCCTCATCGTTTTTCGGAAAGGCTTTTTTGTTGAACACTATTAAAATACCTACTCCTGTACTTATCGCAGTATCCGCTATATTAAAAACGGGTTCAAAAAAACGAAAACGTTGACCTCCCCAAGAAGGAACCCAACTAGGCCAGGTGGTATCCACTAAAGGAAAATAAAGCATATCCACCACTTTACCATGAAACAGGCTCCCGTAGGGCTCATTTGTAAAAAGTGTGGCCACCTGCCCGTTGCTGTGATCAAATATTATCCCGTAGAAAACCGAGTCTATTATATTACCTACAGCTCCGGCAAAAATCAAGGAAACTGCCAACACCAATGTTCTTGGCGATTGTTTTTTAATTATGTCCCAAAGCCAATATCCGATTCCCAAAACCGCAAAAATCCTGAAAATGGTCAACACCAATTTTCCGGTAGGCTCCGAAATTGGTAAAAGATCGCTCAATTTGGTTCCCCATGCAGCTCCTTCATTTTCTATAAATAGAATTTTGAACCAACTGAACACCTCATGTGATTCACCAAGCACAAAACTTGTTTTAATGAAGATTTTACTTATTTGATCCACGAGCAGAATCAAGAGAATGATGTTAAGGGACTTTTTTAAACTCATACTTTTAATAAAGGATTGCAAAAATATGGATATTATTTTGTTTTTGTAAGGAAGATGTCCCCTTCTATGGTCTTAAGAACAAATAGATTATGTCCAAAGGGTATGGACTCACCATTTACTTTCCCATAAGTGCTCTCCGCAACTATTTCGCCCTTTGGTGTTGCCAGTAATATATCGCCTTTTTGCGTAGTTACGGTGACGGACTCCGAAACATCCTGCAACGTACAACGGCCATCGGACAAGGTTATATCCAAGTTTTCGTATTTGCCGCTGGAATACACATTGGTATTGGTTCCATAAACCGCAACATTCTTATACTCGGGCACGCGTACTTGCAAAGCAATGGAAACCACTTTATGCGCACTAAGCTTATCGTTCGGATCTACAAAAAGTGGCTGAAAATCGGCACCGATCATTACCGTGGTTCCGTTTTCTTTGATCGAGATCAATAAATCCTTGGCATATTCGCCCTCCATACTGGCAGAGACCTCTACCTCGTTGGAGGTTGTGGTCTGCAAATCAATTCTATAGCAATACCGCGAATCGATCTGGATGGTTTCTGTTCTAGGGCCAATAAAAGCTTTTCTAACCAGTTTTTGCCCATGAACGTGCACGAGTGCAAAAAATACCGACAAAAACAACAACGCCCTCATAAAGAAAAAACGCCCTAAGGCGTTTTAATTATTTTTGCATGTTTTTCGCCTCAATACTCAATGTTGCATGGGGCACAAGCTTTAATCGCTCTTTATTTATCAGCTTTCCGGTAACTCGGCAAATTCCGTATGTTTTGTTCTCTATACGAAGTAAGGCGTTTTTAAGGTCGCGGATAAATTTTTCCTGACGTATGGCCAGTTGGGTATTCGCCTCTTTGCTCATGGTCTCCGAACCTTCTTCGAAAGCCTTGAACGTTGGCGAGGTATCGTCCGTGCCATTGTTACCATCGTTCATGTAAGAGCTTTTTAACAGCTCCAAGTGTTTTTTGGCCTTTTCTATTTTTTCCTCGATCAAGGTTCTGAATTCTGCAAGGTCTTTGTCGGAGTATCTTACTTTAGAATCTTCTGCCATTTTCTTAATGTTTTTGAATAAACAATTTTGTGTTCACTTCATCAAAGGTGATCGCTACACCTTCTTCAAGTTTCTCTTCAAAGTTGAGCTCGGCGGTCAGGGTTTCCGTTTTGATGTATTCTTCGTTACTGGAAACTGCATTTTCCACCAGGCCGTCCTTCAATATTTTAATATCAATTTTATCGGTTACCTCGAATCCGGACTCCTTGCGCAAGTTCTGGATTCGGTTAACAAGTTCCCTTGCAATGCCCTCTTTTCTTAAGGTATCGTCTATCGTTACATCCAGGGCTACGGTCAAAGGACCTGAGCTGGCTACCAACCAACCTTCGATATCTTGGGAACTGATCTCTACATCGGTTAACTGTAAATTAACGGTTTTATTTTCCAATTGCAGCAATATTTCTCCTTCGCGTTCAAATTTTTGGATATCCTCTTGACCCAATTTTGATACTTCTGCTGCAATGGCCTTCATGTCCTTGCCGAATTTTGGACCCAACACCTTAAAGTTCGGCTTAATTTGTTTTACCAATACCCCTGAGGCATCATCCAGCATTTCGATCTCCTTTACATTTACTTCGGATTTTACCAAATTCGAGACTGCTTCGATATCGCTTCGTTGTTCATCATCCAAAACCGGTATCATTATTTTTTGAAGCGGCTGACGTACTTTTATTTTTTCCTTTTGACGGATTGAGAGCACCAAAGAAGATATCTTCTGTGCCAATTGCATTTTACGTTCCAAATCCTTGTTTACCATATTGGCATCAAAAACCGGAAAATCCACCAAATGCACACTTTCAAAACCTTCTTTTTGCGTGGTGGCATCCAAATCCCGGTACAATTGATCCATAAAGAACGGGGCAATCGGTGCGGATAATTTAGCCACGGTGGACAAACAAGTATACAGTGTTTGATAGGCCGAAATCTTATCTTTTTGATAATCACCTTTCCAGAAACGTCTCCTGCTCAACCGCACATACCAGTTACTCAAATTTTCCTGTACATAATCCGAGATCATCCTAGCTGCACGGGTAGCTTCGTAGTCTTCGTAAGCCTCGTCCACATTTTTTATCAAGGTATGGAGTTCGGATAAGATCCATTGGTCGATTTCAGGTCTTTCAGTCAATGGAATATCGGTCTCGGAATAATCAAACTCGTCTATATTGGCATAAAGTGCCATAAAGGAATAGGTGTTGTAGAGTGTTCCGAAGAACTTTCGTTTTACCTCAACTACGCCTTCAATATCAAATTTTAGGTTATCCCAAGGGTTTGCATTGGAAATCATGTACCAACGGGTAGCATCTGGGCCGTGTTCTGGCAATACCTCGAACGGATCTACGGCATTTCCCAACCGTTTGGACATTTTTTTGCCTTCCTTGTCAAGTACAAGTCCGTTGGAAACCACATTTTTATAGGCTATACTATCAAAAACCATGGTAGCAATGGCATGCAATGTATAGAACCATCCTCGCGTTTGGTCCACACCTTCGGCTATAAAGTTGGCCGGAAATGCAACACCATCATCTATTAGTTCTTTGTTTTCGAAAGGATAATGCCATTGTGCATAGGGCATGGAGCCACTATCGAACCAAACATCGATCAAATCCGATTCGCGTTTCATGGGTTGCCCAGATGGTGATACCAAAGTGATACCATCCACAATGTTTTTGTGCAGATCGATCTTGTCGTAGTTTTCCTCGGTCATGTCGCCTACTACAAAATCTTCGAAAACGTCTTTGTCCATCACTCCAGCTTCAACAGCCTTGGCCATTTCCGATTTAAGCTCTTCCACGGAACCAATGATAATTTCTTCCTTACCATCTTCGGTACGCCAAATAGGCAAAGGTATTCCCCAATACCTTGATCGGGACAGGTTCCAATCGTTTGCATTGGCCAACCAGTTCCCAAAACGGCCTTCTCCTGTAGATTTTGGCTTCCAATTTATGGATTGGTTCAGGTCGAACATACGTTCCTTTACATCGGTAACTTTGATGAACCAAGAGTTTAATGGATAATACAAGATAGGCTTGTCCGTTCGCCAACAATTTGGGTAACTGTGTACATATTTCTCGACCTTAAATGCCTTGTTCTCTATTTTAAGTTTGATGGCAATCTCGACATCGACCGATTTTTCGGGTGCTTCACCCTCATCGTAATATTCGTTCTTTACATATTTGCCGCCAAATTCTTTGAGTTCGGGTCTAAACTTCCCCTGTAGGTCTACCAAAGGCACCGGGTTATCATTCTCATCCAAAACCAGCATGGGAGGCACCTCCGGAGTGGCTTGCTTGGCCACTAGGGCATCGTCCGCACCAAAGGTGGGCGCCGTATGTACAATTCCGGTACCATCTTCGGTGGTTACAAAATCACCAGCAATTACTCGGAAGGCATTCTCGGGATCTTGGTAAGGCTGCACATAATCGATTAATTGCTCGTACTGTATGCCTACCAAATCTTTACCTACAAATGATCCTCCTATCAAAAATGGAATCTTTTTGTCTCCTTCGCCGAAAGATTTTAATTCCTCCTCGGTTTCTACTTTAAAAAACTTTCCTGAAAAATTGTAGTCCACCAGGTTTTTGGCCACCACAACACTAATAGGCTCGAATGTGTATTGATTGTAAGTTTTAACCAATGCATACTCAATCTTTGGACCTACGGTCAGAGCCGTGTTCGATGGGAGCGTCCAAGGCGTGGTCGTCCATGCCAAAAAGTGGATGTCTCCCTCGACCTTTTTTAAAAAAGCGGGAAGTGAATCTTGTTTTGCTTTAAATTGGGCCGTAACCGTGGTATCGGTCACATCTTGATAGGTTCCCGGCTGGTTAAGCTCATGGGAACTTAAACCTGTGCCCGCCTTTGGCGAATAGGGTTGTATGGTATAGCCTTTATAAATAAGGCCTTTATCGTAAATCTGTTTAAGCAGCCACCAAACAGATTCCATGTATTTGGGCTTGTAGGTTATGTACGGGTCGTCCATATCTACCCAATAGCCCACTTTTTCGGTCATTTCGTTCCAAACATCCGTGTATCGCATCACTGCTTTTTTACAGGCTGCGTTGTACTCCTCGACCGATATTTTTTTCCCTATATCCTCTTTGGTAATACCCAGTTCTTTTTCCACACCAATTTCCACGGGCAGACCATGGGTATCCCATCCGGCCTTTCTTTTCACCTGAAAACCTTTCATGGTCTTGTACCTTGGGAATATGTCCTTGATGGTACGCGCCATTACATGGTGGATTCCCGGCATTCCGTTTGCAGAGGGCGGTCCTTCAAAAAACACATAGCTCTCCTTGCCTTCCCTGGTGGAAACGCTCTTTTCAAAAATCTGTTGGTCTTTCCAAAAGCTTAGAATTTCTTCAGATACTTTGGGTAAATCCAGCCCTTTATATTCCGCAAACTTCATATACTTCTTCTTCTAGTAGAATTCAAGTTTGCAAAATTATGAATTTAGATGGAATTACGCCTTGCAATTTAATATTAGAATGCACATAATCCCCTTACCCTAAATATGATATGCCAACAGGCTTCTTTTTCCATTAAATTTTCTATCTTAAAACCTTAATTAACACTTAACCATTTTAATTATGAAAAAAGTAGTATTGACTGCGATGGTGTTGACTTTATCCTTAACAACATTAACATCGTGCAGAGAAACAAAGGACAAAGCCAAAGAGGCGACCGAAGAAGCTGCAGAAACATTGGAAGACGCAGGCGATGACCTAAAAAAGGCCGCCGATGATGCAGCCGACGCCATGAAAGATGCTGGAGAAGAAGCCAAAGAAATGGGCGAAAAAGCAATGGACAGTCTCAAAAAAGCAGGTGAAGAAACCATGGATGCCGCAAAAAAGGCCGGTGATGAAATGAAAGAAGCCGCCAAAAAAGCGATAGACAGCATTTAGCAACGTTGCGGATAAAAGACAAAAAGCTGTATGGCTCGGGAATTCCCGGGCCTTATTTTTTAAAACACATACCCTATCCCCAACACCAAATTGGTTCCAGGGGCAGCAATTCCCGAAGAATACATTCGGTAACGTTGATTGGTCATGTTTTCCAAACTCATGGTGGCCTTTAGTGCATTGGTGATTTGATATTGCGACCTAAAGTTCAAGGTGTACCAAGAGGGGGAATACGGATTGCCATTGGCGTCGCTGGCATACATATACGTTTTGCTTTGTTCCGACAATGCCAAATCATCATTACTTACCTCCCCATTATAGTTTAGAAATATGTCTGCTTTTAATTTTTGGTTTTGCCATATTAAGTGCACATCCCCGAAAGTTGGAGCGGCATGTCGCGATGGACTATCGGTTCCATCGTCATCTTCTTCGATTCCTTCGGTCAATGTTAAATTGGAATTCAACGATAGGTTTTCATTAAAAAAAGCTTCCACACCAAATTCAAATCCATACACATAGGCCTTAGCGGCATTCTGGATAGCCTGAACATTGCTGGGTTCACCATTGTACTCTATTTCCGTCTCGCCATTGAACGTAAAATTCCTTCTTACCAATGCATCGACCAGATAGGTGTAATACGCTGCTCCTTTTAGTACTAGAACGTCGTTGAAGTTTTTCCTTAATCCCAATTCGCCATTATAGGCATACTCCGGTTCCAGATCTGGATTGGGAACCACTACGGAACCAGGTTCAGAATCAAATATCTTCCCGATATCGTCGATATTGGGCGCGCGAAATCCTGTTGACCCGTTTAAAGTTACTTGCCAATCGGACCTAGGAAACCAACTAAGTCCCAAACTTCCCGTTAGTGCCCCTGTTACAATATCGGCTTCATCAAAAGGAAAGGAATAGTGGGTGTTGCTAAAAGAAGCATCTACCCATACCTGACTATATCGCACTCCGGACAATAAAGTAAAGTTCGGTTTTAGCTGGTACTCTCCGTTTACATAACCAGCCAGGGTCTGCCAAGTTGAACCATCGGGATACCTGGATGCTGTTTCTTCCGTAGCCTCTGTTTCAATATTACGCATACTGCCATTGGAATGTACTTTGTTGAAAACATATTCGGCCCCATAGTACAAGTGAAGATCTCCTATTTTTTTGTTTTCAAAATCTAAATTTACTGAGACTGCATCCACCTTTTCTTCGGTTGAATAGAGTTCCAGACCTTGAAAATCCCTGTCGTGCCTACTTTCTTCAAAAAATTGATAGGCCGTGGTGAGTTTTATTCCATCGTAGAATTTATTTTTTCCTTTTTGGGTTATTTGGAAATTTCCCATAAACCATTTTTGTGGACCATAGTACCATTCCGCAGAACGAAGCCCAGTGCCATCACGGCCAGGTCTTATCAATCTATCATATCGGGGAAAATTGGAAGTTTCCGAATAATACAGTCCCAGATCATAGTTCCAAGTACTGTTGGGTCTGTAAGTAAATTTTTGAAGGAAGTTGATCTGATCGTAGCCGGAACCTACCTGTTTTTTGGGATCATTGTTGGTAATTAATACATCTTCTCCGTTCTCACGAACCACATAATTGTTCCGTAAATAAGATTCTGGGCCGTGTTCACCCATCTTTAGATCATCAAAATGATTAAAGGTAAAACTGGTATAGGATGCCCAATCTTGCTTTCCGATATTAATATCCACATGCGCCGTGTTTTCATTATTTGCCGATGCAAATCGATAATCCAGTTTACCGGAAAAAACCAAGCTGTCCGCAAAGGAAAAACGTGGTTTTTGTGTGTAAAAGTTCATTACGCCGCCAATAGCATCGCTTCCATATATAACGGAACCAGGACCAAAGGTCACCTCTGTCTTTTTTATGGAGAACGGGTCTATGGAAATTACATTTTGAAGGTTTCCTCCTCGAAATATGGCGTTGTTCATACGTACACCGTCTACCGACAATAAAATACGGTTGGTCGCAAAACCCCTGATCATTGGGCTACCCCCTCCCAATTGGCTTTTTTGCACAAATACTTTACCGCTGTTCTGCAATAGATCGGCGGAGGTCTGCGGATTGGCAAAAGCAATGTTTCGTGCATCAATAGTTTCTATTTTCTGGGGTATGTGCTTTTTTTGTTGTTCCCATTTGGACACGGACATAACAACTTCTTCCAATTCTTCTGTTTTTAAGTGTAGGTACACCCTATTGCCCCGACGATAGATCTGTGCCTTTGTTGTGGTATAAGGCTCGTAACTAATATGTTTAAAGGTTATTTTTTCGTTACGGGCAAAAGCATCCAGGTCACTTTTTCCGTTCACATTGGTTATAGTGCTCTTGGATTGATCTTTGTTAAATATGGCGATATTGTCTATGGGCACACCAGTATCGGCATCTAAAACGGTTACCTCTTGGGCATAAGTGATAAGCGCAAAAAACGAAAGGAATAGGGTTAAGGTTGATTTTAGGTTTTGCATTTTACGTAAATACGGCATTAAGTACTGCGAGCGACTTTGGCTCCCGAAATCCATCTACATGCAATTTGTAATATTGGACAACGGTTTTTAAAAGTTCTCGTCGATTGGATTTAGTTAGTTGTATTGTGGACAATGCCTCAAAATCCATGCCTAAAAACTTCTTGAAATTATCCAGGTTTTCGCTCTGTATCAAAGGGTTGAGCGACGGTGTTTTAGTGAAGCTACCTTCCAAAAGATCAAAAAACGGCAAATTATTGTAGGAAGTGTCGGGGTAAAAGCCCAAATATTTGGTAAGATTGAGCAAGAACATAATATGAAAATTAGGTGATAACGCATGCATATCCATCCAATGAAAAGCGTATTCCAAATAATTGAAGAGACTTTCATCCTGCTCTTGTTCCTGAATGCTATTGCCCAACATCTCCGCCAAAAAAAGCACAACACTATTCTTAACGATATTCGTATGCATGGTTTGATAAGGCACAGCTACCTTAACCTCCCGTAAACTTTCCAAATTTCCTTTGTTCTTGTGATTGGCAACAACCTCCAACTGCATTAATGGAAGAAAATAGGCGGGCTTGATTTTTGCCCTTTTGGAAGTCAGAACCCCTTTCAGCAAATACGATTTTACCCCATCGGATCGGGTAAAGGCCTTAACGATAAGGCTCGTGTCCCCGTATTTAAGGGAAGAAAGTACAATGGCTCTGGTCGTAATTTGCATATGCCAATAAAAAAGCAGTTACCGGAGGTGTAAATGTAACCACTAGTTCCGGTAACTGCCAATCAAAAATTACTGTTGATGCTGGGCGCCTTAAATCACCCCTTGTGCCAACATTGCATCTGCAACCTTAACAAAGCCGGCAATATTGGCCCCTTTAACATAGTTGCAATATCCATCTTCGTTTCCGTATTCCACACAAGCATCGTGGATGTCGGACATAATTCCTTTTAATCGTTTGTCCACTTCTTCCCTGGTCCAGCTTATACGCAAGGAGTTTTGGCTCATTTCCAATCCGGAAGTGGCAACACCTCCTGCATTGGACGCTTTTCCTGGAGCAAATAGAATTTTTGCTTCGTGGAATGCATGGATCGCTTCTGGGGTGGAAGGCATATTTGCACCCTCTGCAATGGCAATACATCCATTTTTAATCAATGCTTTGGCATCATCACCATCCAATTCGTTCTGGGTTGCACAAGGCAGGGCAATATCACAGGCTACCTTCCAAGGTGTTTCTCCTTTGTGATATTCGGCAGAAGGGTATTTATCCACATATTCGGAAATTCTACCACGCTTGTTGTTCTTTAAATCCATTACAAAGGCCAACTTTTCCTCGTCAATACCGTCCTTGTCGTAAATGTAGCCTCCTGAATCGGAAAGGGTAAGAACCGTTCCTCCAAGGTGCATCACCTTTTCGGCTGCATATTGCGCCACGTTGCCCGATCCTGAAATCACGACTTTCTTCCCTTCAAAAGTTTCATTTTGGGTCTTTAACATGCTATCCGCAAAGTATACCGTACCATAACCGGTTGCTTCCGGACGGATCAACGATCCTCCCCAAGAAAGACCTTTACCTGTTAACACTCCCGTAAACTCGTTACGGATCTTTTTGTACATACCGAACAAGAAGCCGATCTCACGAGCCCCTACTCCAATATCTCCGGCAGGAATATCCGTATTAGGCCCAATATGCCTACAAAGTTCAGTCATAAAAGCATGGCAAAAACGCATGATCTCGTCATCCGATTTTCCTTTAGGATCAAAATCGGAACCTCCTTTACCTCCGCCCATGGGCAAAGTGGTCAAACTATTTTTGAACACTTGCTCAAAGGCCAAAAATTTAAGAACACTTGCATTTACGGTCGGGTGAAAACGTAAACCTCCTTTGTACGGCCCGATCGCAGAGTTCATTTGCACCCGGTAACCACGGTTTACATGGATTTCACCACTATCATCTATCCAAGCTACACGAAACGAAATCAATCGTTCCGGCTCTACCATTCTCAATAAGATGTTTTTTCCGTGATAGATATCGTTTTGGGCGATATAAGGAATTACCGTTTCTGCAACTTCCTGCACTGCTTGTATGAATTCGGGCTCATGACCATTCCTGGCGATTACCTCATCCATAAATGCTTTTATTTTATTTTCCATAAATGGGTTAAAATTAAATGTCTCTCCGCTAGCGAAAAGCACTTTTATTGTTGAATTGTGATTTTGAGCGCAAAATTATGTTATTTCAACAATCTGATTATAATATAATTATAAATTTTTCAAAAAAATTAATTTAGGGCCTGGTCCAGGTCTGCCATCAAATCATCTACATCCTCTATGCCCACACTTAGCCGAATCAATGCGTCCACTACCCCGTTCTTTTCCCGCTCCACTTTGGGAACGCTACCGTGCGACATACTCGCTGGGTGACCCACCAAACTTTCTACGCCCCCCAACGATTCTGCAAGTGTAAAAATCTCCAGCTTTTCTACGATTCTAATTGCCTCGTCATAATTTCCGCCCTTGGGAACAAAGGAGATCATTCCGCCATAGCCATCCATTTGTTGATTAGCGATCTTATGGTTCGGATGAGTCTCAAAGCCGGGCCAATACACTTTTCCGATCTTGGGATGGTTGTTCAAAAAGTTGGCGACCACCGCTCCGTTTTCGCAGTGCCGCTGCATTCTTACATGAAGGGTTTTTATACCGCGCAGGGTTAAAAAACTATCCATAGGCCCACAGATGGCTCCACTGGATTTTTGGATGAAGTAAAGTTGTTCGGCCAGTTTTTTGTCCTTTACCACCAAAGCTCCGACCACTACATCGCTATGTCCTGCCAAATATTTGGTAGCGGAATGCATTACTAGATTCGCACCAAGATCCAAGGGTCGCTGTAAAAACGGGGTAGCGAATGTATTGTCCACCCCCAACAAAATACGGTGTTTTTTGGTGACCTTGGCCACTGCTGCAATATCGATAATATTCATCATAGGGTTGGTAGGTGTTTCCAACCAGACCAATTTGGTGTTTTGTGTTATTTGCGATTCCAGTTCGCCCATATCCGACATACTAGAAAACAAAAACTTAATACCATACTTTGCATAGACCTGTTTAAAAAGCCGATAACTCCCCCCATATAGATCATTGGTACAAATAACCTCATCACCCGGGTCCAAAAGCTTCATTACGGCATCGATTGCTGCCATACCGCTTCCAAAAGCCATTCCAAAACCACCGTTCTCCAAACTGGCCACCGCATTCTCCAAAGCTGTCCGGGTAGGATTCGAAACTCGGGAATATTCATGTCCCTTGTGCTCGCCCGGGGTAGACTGTGCATACGTGGAGGTTTGATATATCGGTGGCATTACGGCACCGTAGCCCCTCTCCGGTATTTGCCCACCGTGGATGGCCCTACTGTTAAACTTTAACTCTTTTTTGCTCATGCTCAAACTATCTTCCTACAAATGTATCGTTATCTTCCCGAAGTATTATTTTTGATGCTCCAAAACCTCAAATCATGAAACAACTGCTAGGTGCTTTCTTATTCTTCTTTGTATTGGTAAGTTGCCAAACGGAGAGCAAACTTACTTTTGAACCTCTACACTTGAAAGGTGAAAATTGCGAAAGTTGCCCTAAAATCGACATCAATATTCCCAATGCTTTGGATAATTCGCCCGTTTCGCAGGCCATAAACAGATCGTTACAAGAAGAGGTCATCAGTATTTTGTCCTTTAGTGAAGATGATACGATTGATGAAATGGGCAAGGCGCTACAATCTTTTTCCGATAGCTATAAAGAACTGAGGACCAAATTTCCGGACGAGGTACAGTGGGAAGCCGAAATAGATGGCATTGTGGTTTACGAGGATGAAAATGTGATCACTTTTATGTTAAATTCATATTCCTTTACCGGGGGAGCCCATGGTTATGCTTCCACATCGTACCTGAATTTTGACAAAAAGAAAGGTGTGGAACTGGAAAATTGGCAACTTTTTGAAGATTTGGACGGGTTCGAGGATTTTGCCGAGACCAAATTTCGAATCCAAGAAAAAATACCCCAAGATTCCAATATCAACTCAACCGGTTTTATGTTCGAGGGAGAATCCTTCCACCTGCCCAACAATTTGGGGTACACCAATGAGGGGCTTAAACTGATCTACAACCAATACGAAGTAGCTTCCTATGCCGACGGCCCAATCGAACTGATCTTACCTTACAACGAGATAAATCTGTATTTAAAGCGAAAAGTAAAAGAATAGCCCATCTATTTAAAATAGTACCTGATTCCAGCGCCCAATAACAGTGTAGAATCATTCAGGTAGCTATTAAAATGGTAGTAACCGTTAATGGGAATGATCAAGGAGAAGGCATCGGATATATAGAAATCCATTTCAAAAGAGGCATATCCCCCATAAATAAAACTACTTTCCGCCTCCAATGCGTCAAAAGCAAACTCTGTATTGCCCTTGTTAATATATTTGTAGCCAGCTGAAGGGCCCCCTCCAAAATAGAAAAAAATCCCCTTGTCGGGAGCACTTAAAATAGTGGTAAAGTATCCTAGACCGAACAAGTAATCATCGTATGGAAACTCAACCCCCGAATTTGGTTTTTCTTTGGAAAAAGTCGCCGCTAGAGACACTTGCATAAAATCCGTGGTGCTATGATAGTAATTTGAGTTGAGCTGTATACCGTAGCCGTCCGTTTTATAAGTTGGCACCAAGCCCAAAGATAAGTTTCCCCGTTGCGAAAATACTTGTTGAAAAGAAAACAAAAGGAGTGCCAGCAGGACCCCATAGTCTAAATGGTAGTTCTTCATTTTGATTAAGATTTGGGTTCTTAAATTCTGGCAGGTAAATATAATTGATTTTCATGGACTTGGGTTTACCTCCAAATCAATTCAGTGGAAAAACCATGAAAATCTGGCGACTAAAAAACAATCCAAAGCATAAGAGGGCGAAAAAATCAACCGCTCGCCAAAGCCCTTTTAAGGGCAAGAATGGAGCCTAAATGGAGCCCTTCGTGGAAAACATTAAATTGCAGTGCATCCTCCACACTGTTCAACCCAACCTTTGGCGTAGTCATATACTCCTGAAAATTTTTGAACGTACCTCGTTCGTAATCCTGTTGGATTTGTTCCACGGTACTGAATAGATAGGTCATGATCTTTTCCATTTCAGTTGGGGATGGCTCTCCCTCTGGAAAAGTTCCTTTCTTGTATTTGTTGACCAACTCCTCTTCAATGGAAAAATCCAGACCGCTCAATTTATACAGCAATAATTGAGGGGTTACCACAACATGGGCAATGTTCCACCAAATATTATTGTTAAATCCTTCAGGAATTTTGAACAGGTCCTCTTTTGGTGTGTTTTGCAAAAAAGTGTGAAGAATAGTTCTGTTTTTTAAAAGAATATCAAAAATCTTGTCCATGGTTTTGGGCTATTTGTTGTAAAACTAGTCTTAAAATTTTAAACCGCACCAATAGCTGGAACATACTACAATAATTAATTAAACATCTCCCACAAAAGGTGTTGAAATTATCTATTCCCCATGCATTTTGATTGATTTTTAACTTCCTTTGTTCCTCCAATACGTAAATCATGAAAAAAATATACCATCTGGGCAGTTGTTCCACCTGCAAGCGAATCCTAAAAGAATTGGAACCATTGGACGGCGTGGAGCTTCAAGAAATTAAAAGTGAATCGATTACCTCCGAGCAATTGGAACACATGGCAAGTTTGAGCGGAAGCTACGAATCCTTGTTCAGCAGAAGAGCAATGTTGTTTAGACAAAGGGGGCTTCACGAAAAAGACCTTTCCGAAACGGATTACAAGGACCTGATCTTGGAGCACTACACTTTTTTAAAAAGGCCAGTGGTAGTGGTCGAAGATCAAATCTTTGTCGGCAACTCCAAAAAAACGGTAGAAGCCGCCAAAGAAGCCCTGCATCCATGAGTAAAAGAACCCTCGCTATACTGGCCGCTATTGGCGCTACGGTTATTTACGGTATTAACCACACAGTGGCCAAAGGTGTAATGCCTACCCATGTTAAACCCTTTGGGTTTATATTTTTAAGGGTAGGAGGAGCATCTTTGCTCTTTTGGCTTATATCTATTTTTGGGCCCAAAGAAAAAATTGAAAAAAGGGATTGGGGTCGTGTATTGGTATGCGCCTTGCTGGGAATGTCCATAAACATGCTCACTTTTTTTAAGGGACTAGAGCTTTCCACACCTATAAACAGTGCGGTTTTAGTTACCATATCCCCAATAATCGTTGTGGTAATCTCTGCACTTTTTTTAAAGGAGAAAATCACCTTGAACAAGGGTCTTGGCATCTTTCTGGGCTTTGTAGGAGCGGTGGCTCTTATCCTTTTTGGCGCCGAAGTACGGCAGGATGCTCCAAATATTCCATTGGGCAATATCTTGTTCATCATTAATGCAGCTTCGTATGGGGCATATTTGGTCGTTGTAAAAACCTTGATAGAAAAATACCATCCGTTTACCATGCTTAAATGGCTGTTTACTGTTGCCTTTGTAGTAAACCTTCCCATTACCTTGCCAGAGGCAATGGAAATACAATGGGCCTCTATACCAGCTTGGGCCTTCGGTTCTATTGCTTTTGTAGTTATTGGCACTACATTTTTTACCTATCTTTTCAACATATTTGCACTTACCCAGCTTAAGGCCTCTTCCGTAGGTGCCTTTGTTTATATGCAACCTTTGGTCGGAATAGTTTTTGCGCTTTTTTCGGGCAAAGATCAACTCACCTTAATTAAACTGATTGCCATGGCCTTTGTGTTGGTCGGTGTGTATTTGGCCAGTAAAAAGCCAAAAAGGGGTAAATAACATTGATCAAAACAGCACCTACGTCAAAACAAAAGCGCCATCTGTCAATTCGGTGACGTGATTCATCATTGGATTATGTAGTTTTCCTGCAAAATGGAACACTATGCCAGAATATTCTATACAAATTCAACGCATTAAGAACAAACTCTTTAAGGCAAAGGAAAGAGATGGACTCTTCAAAGTTTTTGGAGCCGGGGGTCATAAATATCAAATTAATGCACCAATAGATATTTGCGACATCAAAGCATTCGAATACAACTTTGGGATAAAGCTGCCCGAATGTTATAAACACTTTGTGCTACACATTGGGAATGAGGGTTCCTCTTACCAAAATTCGGGTGCCGGACCATATTTTGGCATTTATCCTTTTGGGCAACATTTGGACGACCTTATTTATAACCATGTTGAAAAACACCTAAAAAGGGATTGTATTTTACATCCGTTCATAACCCAAAAACAATGGGACGAATGGACCGATCCATTGTACGAGGACAACATTAGCGATACGGATTTTGAAGAATTGAACGGTCAATTATACGGGGGCATATTACCTCTTGGCTCACAGGGTTGCTCCTTTATACATGCGCTGGTGCTAAACGGCAACTATAAGGGCAGGGTTGTGAACTTGGACAGAGGAGAATTGTCGCCGCCAAAATTTTCTGAGGACCTTACCTTTTTGGATTGGTACGAACGTTGGTTGGATGAAATCATCTCGGGGAAATTGATCACCAATACCCCGAGCTGGTTCGGTTATCCTAAAAATTGAGATTTCTCCTTAGATCATTTCCATATCCTTGGGCACTTGCACATGCTTGCGGGTATCCTCTTTGGTCAAGGTTTTAAAATCGTCCGTTTTTTCCATGGCCTCGAAAGCTTGAAGAAATTCATCGGGCAGACCGATTAATTTACGCTCTTTCAAATCGATCCAGGCACCCATCATTTCGCAACGGGCAAAATTTTTCCCATTATGGTCGTAGAAGTTGTGCCTAAATTCAAAGAATTTTCCATCCTCGCTCATCCCGGCAAACTCCAACGATACTTTAACTGGCTTTCCTGCAAATGCTTCCTTAAAATAATACATGTGCTCATAAAACACTACTGGGCCAATATTGTGAACTGCCATACTCTTTTGGTTAAAGCCCAGCAGACCCAAATATGCCATTCGGGTATGACTCATAAAATTAATATAAGCGGAGTTTGCCAAGTGTCGATTAGCGTCAATATCGCTCCATCTAATTTCAAATTCTTTAAAAAACATATCAGGTTATTTTGTTATGCATGCATAATAATTGTAAAAATACCATAGTTTTATAACTGATTCCTATAAAGAATAGGAATTGTTCATATTTTTAAACATAGTTTAACACAGAAGCCATGAGTGAAAAAGCTGAATTCATTAAAAAATTATCCCTTCCGGTGGTTGCCGCTCCCATGTTCCTTATTTCGGGACCAAAATTGGTGGTAGAATGTTGTAAAAATGGAATTGTGGGCACATTCCCGGCCCTCAACCAGCGAACCAGCGAGGGTTTTGAAGAATGGCTCATCCAAATAAAAGCAGAATTAAAGCAATTTGAAGAGGAAACCGGCAAAAAAGCTGCCCCTTTCGGTGTAAATTTAATTGTGCACCCAACCAATCCACGATTGGAAGCCGACATAAAGCTATGCGTAAAACATAAAGTCCCGCTCGTAATTACATCCTTAGGTGCCGTAAGCCAAGTGGTAGATGCCATCCATAGTTATGGCGGATTGGTGTTCCACGATATAATTAAGAAACGCCATGCCGAAAAAGCTGCGGAGGCAGGCGTGGACGGTCTTATTTTGGTATCCGCAGGGGCAGGAGGGCATGGAGGTACCATAAACCCAATGAGCTTAGTAGCGGAAATCAAAAAATTCTATACCAAAACCATATTATTATCAGGGTGTATCAGCACTGGACGGGATATTGCCTCTGCTTTGCAGATGGGCGCAGACCTTGCCTACATGGGCACCCGTTTTATAAATACCGAAGAAAGCAAGGCCACGGAAGAATACCGTAAAATGATCATGAACGCTGGTGCGGACGATGTTATCTATACGGCCGCCATTTCGGGTGTGCCCGCTAACTTTTTGGCAGAAAGTCTCCGTGCGGCCGGAATTTCCGAAGAAGACTTAAAAAAAGACCGTAAAATAGATTTCGGCAAAGAGTTGGATACAGAAGCTAAGGCTTGGAAAACCATCTGGTCAGCTGGCCAAGGGGTCACCACAGTAAACAATGTGTTGCCCGTATCCCAACTAGTAACCGACCTTAAGAGTGAATTTAAGACCTCAGTAGAAGAGCAGGCCAATCTTTTAAAAACCTATCCAAAAGAATAAATTGTACCAATGCCCCAACAAGACTCCAATTATGCACCTCCTATTTTGTTCAGAAACGGGCACTTTTCCACCATATATTCGGGTATAATCCGATCGGTGAACGGTGTGGTCCAAAACAGGGAACGGATTGCCCTTTCCGATGGTGATTTTTTGGATCTTGACTGGAGCTATGCGCAATCCAAATCAAAAAAACTTGTGGTGCTCCTCCACGGCTTGGAGGGAGATGCACAACGCCCCTATATTACCGGAAGCGCCAAAATACTTAACCAAAATGGTTACGATTGTTGTGCAGTGAACTTTAGGGGCTGTAGCGGGGAGCCGAACATAAAATACAGATCTTACCATTCGGGAGCCACCGAAGATTTGATGAACATTCTAGATCATATACTGAGCACAAGGGATTATAAGAGCATCTTTTTGAAAGGCTTCAGTCTGGGCGGAAATCTTTTGCTCAAATATTTGGGAGAGGGAAACCAAATCCCAACCGAATTAAAGGGCGCCGTTGCTGTTTCCGTGCCCTGTAATTTGCACGACTCTTGTAAACAACTTCTCAGCACAAAAAATATACTGTATGCTATCCGGTTTAAAGGCAATCTATTGGAAAAATTGAGACAGAAACAAGCTATGTTCCCAGAGAAAATTAGCAATGCCGACATTAAAAAAATTAAAACCTTAATGGATTTTGATGATGCTTATACTAGCAAAGCACATAATTTTAAAAATGCTTTGGACTATTATGAGCAATGTAGTTCACTTCAATTTTTACCCAACATACAGGTACCCAGTTTGATCATCAATGCCAAAAATGATTCCTTTCTAGGGCCCGATTGTTATCCGGTGTTGGAAACTGATAATAATCCGAACCTACATTTAGAGATGCCCAACTATGGTGGCCATGTGGGGTTTTGGGGCAAAAATAACATAACCTATACCGAGAAAAGGGCTTTGGAGTTTTTCGAATCCCTATAAACAAGCTGGTGAAGTCATTTTGTGATGCACAAAACAAAATCCCTCCAGTTTTTCTTCCCTAATTGCCTATCTTAGTGGCAACATTTACACAAACAAACTTCAATAAAATCAGAATGAAAAAAACTGTTATGGTCTTGGCACTAGGTGCCATGATAGCGAGCTGCGGAGGAAAAAAAGAAGAGAAAAAAGATGGTTTTGAGGTAAGCCGCACCAAGACCGAAGAAAAGAAAGCCACGGAAAAAGAAGAAGTGCCCGTTGATTTGGACAACAAAGGTGTCGGGCCAATTACCGACCTGGAGTTCCCAGATGATATCAACAATGAGATGGTTGCACGGGGCAAGGCCAAATTTGAAGCCATTTGCGTAGCCTGTCACATGGTAGATAAACGTATGATAGGCCCTGCACTTAAAGGGGTTTACGACAGAAGAAGTCCTGAATGGGTAATGAACATGATCTTGAACCCTGACGGAATGTTAAAAGAAGACCCTATTGCAAAAGCATTGCTGAAAGAGTACAACAATGCGATTATGTTGAACCAAAATTTGACCGAGGACGAGGCAAGGGATATTGCCGAGTATTTAAGAACGTTGTAACAGCCTTAATCAAAAATTTAAAATGCTGTTGTTTAATTGTTTAAGCAACAGCATTTTTATATTTTAGGAGAAAATCGAACCTATGAGAAAGTTTATCACATATTTGCTGGCGTTTATGGCGATTTCAATACTACAAGCCCAAAACCAAAAGGGGGCTTGGACCACAACTGTTTCCGCAGATGATGGCCGTATAATTGAACACGTACTTATTTTAACCGAAAACCATTTTTCCGAAGCCATTTTTGAAAAAGAAAACGGAAAATTTATACGCACCAAAGGCGGTAGTTATAGCACTTCGGATGATTCACTGACTTTTTTGTTCGAATTTGATTCCAATGCACCCGAAGTTATTGGTGAATCCAAAATCGAAGCATTCAAAATAAGGAATGGGGCACTTGAATTGGGCAATTCCAATTGGACTCGAATTGATGATGGCTCGCCTGGCGATCTTAATGGTGCCTGGTTAATCTCTGGAAGAAAACGGGACGGTGAAATTGTGAAACGGGACACCTCCGGACCTCGCAAAACCATGAAAATATTATCTGGCACCCGTTTTCAATGGATAGCATACAATACCGAAACCAAACAATTTATGGGAACGGGAGGGGGTACCTACACCACCATTGATGGCAAATACACCGAAAATATAGGTTTCTTTTCCAGAGACGACTCTAGGGTCGGAGCTAGTTTACAATTCAACTATGAGGTAAAGGATGGCGATTGGCATCATTCTGGTAGCAGCAGCAAAGGAAAGCCCATTTACGAGGTTTGGAGCCAAAGGGCTGAAAAATAATCTGCCGTAGTATGAAAACCACCACTATATTGCTTTTCCTTTCCGTGTTTTTGGCCGAATCCTGCATAGGTACAAAATCAAACGAAGAAGGATTATACGGTACAACCTGGGAACTCGAATTTATCTCGGAGTCAAAAATTGCGTTTGAAGGATTATTTCCCGATAAAAAACCACTGATCACTTTTAATAAAGAATCTGGAAAGGTTACCGGCACCGATAGCTGTAACGGCTACTCGGCACCTTTTAAAGTGGAAGAGCATAACATATCTTTTGGGGAACCAGGCCCATCAACCATGATGTTCTGTGGAGGAAGTGAGCGTCAATTTTTGGAAATGATGGCTAAAATAGACGGATACTCCTTGGAGAACGGCAAACTCAGTTTACTAGTGGATCAAGACCCCGTGTTGCGTTTCAAAAAAATATCGCCATGAAAAACATTTTAACCCTTAGTTGTATCGCTTTCTTATTTTTTAGCTGTTTGGACAAGAAAAAACAAGAACCTTCCCAAACCATCGTAGCACCAGAAGCAATTGTAAAGGACACTATGCAAAAAGAAGAAAAAGAACGAGAAATGGAACCCATTGCCATCGATATGGATGGTAGTTATTTTAAGGCTACAGGTACCGAACCGTTTTGGGGATTAAAAATATACAACAATAAAATTGAGCTCAAAACCATGGAGGACACCATCCAGACCCCTCCAACGGAACCCATAAAAGCACAGGATTCCAACATTGCCATGTACCGCATACAAACCGAAGCTACCTTATTGGATGTTATTATTGCGCACAAGGAGTGCAGCAATGCCATGTCCGGCGAAGTGTTTCCATATACCGTTACCGTATCCTATAAGAATACGGGCGGAGACGAAACCAAGGTATACGAAGGCTGCGGTTCTTACATTACCGATTATAGACTTCATGATATTTGGGTGTTGGAAAAGATGCAAGGAACCACGGTCAGTAAAGAAGATTTTAATGGCAATGATGTTCCCAATATGGAAGTCAACATCAATAACAATCGATTTTCTGGATTCTCCGGATGTAACCGGATGAACGGAAGTTTATTTTATGAAAAAGATGTGCTGCGTTTTACACAAATCGCCTCTACACGAATGGCATGCCCGAATATGGAAAAGGAATCCGAATTTTTATCGGCATTGCAAAGCAGTGTCAACTACAAAATTGAAAACAACAGACTCTACCTCTCCAATGACTCGGAAGAAAATTTATTGATTTTCAAAAAAATTGATTAGTAGGGAAAAATCTATCAATTTTAATTAATTCAAGGATTATAAGTTTAAAATGAAACTACCCTACCGAGAAATCCCAAAATATCCAGAAAACTACTTGCCCGGAAATATATTGGCCAGATTAATAGATGGCTTGGGGTATCGATTCTATTGGGCAACCGAGGGGTTGACGGAGCATGACCTTGCCTACAGACCATCAGAAAAGGGACGGTCCATTTTTGAAACCATGGAACATATTTATGTATTGTCCAACAATATATTATTGGCACCAGATGCAAAACCCTATGAAAAACCAATAAATCCGGCTCCATATTCTTTTAAGGATTTAAGAAAAAAGACCTTGGGCAACCTTCAATCTGCGAGCAGTAAGGTTAAAAATGCCACCATGGAGGATATGGAAAACTATAAAGTGATCTTTAAAAAAGGTGAACATAAATTCGAATTTCCAATTTGGAACATCATTAACGGGATGATTTCGGATTGCATTCACCACACAGGCCAAATTGTTTTGATGCGACGTGCCAGCGGCAATCCACAAAATCCAAATGTGAATGTGTTCATGGGAAAAACCAAGGAATAAGTATATACTTTAGTCCACCACAACTTTATAGGTTGGGTCTTCCAATACGTTCACTTCGATAATATCGTCGGCATTGGCCAATAATCTTCTACAGTCTCGGCTCAAGTGTTTCAGGTGCACTTTTTTGCCCACTTTTCGATAGCGTTCCGTAATCTTGTTCACAGCTTCAATAGCGGACATATCGACTAACCTACTTTCCGCAAAGTCGATGACCACTTCCTCCGGATCGTTCAAAACATCAAATTTTTCAGCAAATAAAGTGGTACTGCCAAAAAATAACGGGCCGTAAATTTCGTAATGCTTTACGCCCTCCTCATCAATGCTTTTTCTGGCGCGGATACGTTTTGCGTTGTCCCATGCAAATACAAGTGCGGAAATAATCACACCTACCAATACGGCCAAGGCCAAATTGTGAAGGAATACGGTGACCAAAGTAACCAACACCATCACCAACACATCGGATTTTGGCATTCTACGGAAGGTTTTTAGGCTCGCCCATTCGAAGGTTCCCAAGGCTACCATGATCATAAGTCCTGTAAGTGCGGCCATAGGAACTTTTTCAATAAGGCTGGAACCGAACATTATAAACACCAAGAGCATTAAAGCGGCCACAATACCAGAAAGTCGTGCGCGTGCACCATTGGAGGTGTTGATCAAACTTTGTCCGATCATGGCACAGCCACCCATTCCAGAAAACAATCCAGAGAGTATGTTGGCCGTTCCCTGGGCAACGGCTTCCTTATTGCCCCGGCCACGTGTTTCGGTAATTTCATCCACAATGTTCAGTGTCAGCAAACTTTCAATAAGACCAACACCTGCCATAATTCCGGCAAAAGGGAATATAATCTGCAAGGTTTCCCAAGTAAAAGGAAGGTCGGGAATATGAAATGGAGGAAATGTTCCTTGAATGGAGGCTATATCTCCAATGGTCCGTGTGTCCAATCCCAAGAAAAAAACAATCCCGAAGACTAATAGAATGGCTGCTAAAGATGCCGGAACTACCTTGGTTAGTTTGGGCAGTCCCCAAATAACTACCATAGTAAGCAACACCAATCCCAAGAAAATGTACAAGGTACTTCCGCTCAACCACTCGCCATCCACGGTTTTGAACTGGCTCATCTGCGACATAAAAATAATGACCGCCAAACCGTTTACAAAACCAAATATAACCGGATGGGGTACCAAGCGCATCAATTTTCCCAATCGAAGCACTCCGGCCAACAGCTGCAAAATACCTGCTAGGATTACGGTGGCGAATACATATTCTACTCCATATTGCTGTGCCAACGTTACAATTACCACGGCCACGGCCCCGGTCGCCCCAGAGATCATTCCTGGTCTACCGCCCAAGATAGACGTGACCAATCCCATAACAAATGCGGCATACAAACCGGTCAATGGCGACAGGCCTGCGATAAATGCAAAGGCAATGGCTTCGGGCACCAGAGCAAGTGCAACGGTTAAGCCCGATAAAATTTCTGTGCGATAGTTTACTTTCTGGGAAAAGTCAAAAAGATTGAGATACTTTTTCATGGCTTATTTCTTGAAGCGGGCAAAAGTAGCATTATTAAATGCAAGACCCTAATTGCCCAGGAATTTTTAAGGATTTGATAATGTAACAGTTAGTGCGACCTATAAAACAGCTCTTATGGTGAACGATGGTTAACGGTATCGTATCCGCTTTAACCTATCCATAAAAAAATCGCCCCGATCAATTAAGCCCGGGGCGATCCTTAACTAAATAACCAACCAAAAAAACTGTTTGTATAGTCGAACCATAAAGTTCTTCCTTACATATTTCGTTGACGGGAAACATTCATTACAGGATTGTTGGTCTTTGAACGTTTTTTACCTGTTCCGCCGTTCGATTTTAAATATTGAATGTATCCTCTACCTGTAAACTCGTACACGGTTCCACTGGATACATGGTACAATTCTATAGTGTTATCATTGATAACGTACAACTCAAAATAATCATTGCCCAAGAAGTCATAATCGAGTGTTAAAGTTTTCAGAGTGGCATCGTTGGCAACATCGAACACTTGGTAATCTCCCTGATAAGCCCATTGTATATTGGTCAATGGAATTCCCTGCGCATCTAGGGAGGATCTAAAATACCCGCCATCATCTGAAAAAAATTGCAAGTAGTTTTCATTATCGAACTCATTTAGTGCGCCTAATTCACTAGTGTAGGTCTTCTCCCAAACTTGATACTCCTGCAATACATATTGGATATTATCGTAGAAGACCATATCATAATCAAACTGACTTTTTTGATAACCTTCCAAAACATAGGAGGTATCTGATCTTGAATCATATATTTCCAATGTATTATTATCCAGCGCATACACATCCAGCAACCACAATCCATCCACATCGTGGTTTATTTCTACTTGACCGGCAAGGGTCGCATACAAGCCTACATCGATACCTTTTCCATTACCTGTTTTTCCCAGACCTGAAAGATTGTTGTTCGCATAAACGGTTCCCCTGTCAAAAGAAATCGTAAAGGCGCGTTGCAAAAAGGGAACTTCACCATTGCCACGAGTTTCATTGATATCCACATACCATAGATCATAGGATTCCAAGACCAAGGCGGTATTAATGGGCGATTCTTCTATAAAATCGTCTTCCACAATAACCTCGGTATAACAAGAACCGGCCAATAGGCCTATGAGTATAATTCCAAAGAGTAGTTTTTTATTTTTCATAATCGAGGTTTTAAGGTTCACTTTAGCTAGACCAATCACTATGCCATTTTTATTAACCATTTGATAATCAAGCTAAAACAGACACACTATTTTATTTTTTAGATTTACACCATAATTAGGATACATGAAAGACAAGCTTACCTTTGGCGTACTTGGAGGTGGAAGTTGGGGAACAGCCATTGTAAAAATGCTGACCGAAAATTTGGATCAGGTAAACTGGTATATGCGAAGCGATTCTGCTATCCGGCATATTGAAAAGGAAGGTCATAACCCCAATTATTTGAGTTCGGTGGAGTTTGACACCGATCAACTACGCATGAGCCACGATATAAACAAAGTGGTCGATGCTTCGGACGTACTCATTTTTGTGATCCCGTCGGCTTTTTTGGAAAGGGAGTTGCAATGTTTGACGAGTTCCTTGACAGGAAAAATTATCTTCTCGGCCATTAAGGGCATTGTTCCTGAAAGTGGGCGTATTGTTGGGGAACATTTTAATGAGAAATACAATATCCCATTCGAGGATATAGGTGTGATCACCGGCCCATGCCATGCTGAGGAAGTGGCACTGGAGCGCTTATCTTACCTAACCATTGCCTGTGCGGATGCCGATAAGGCCAAAATGGTGGCAAATCACTTAAAAAGTGATTATATCCGCACTAAAATCTCCGATGATATTATTGGAACCGAGTACGCTGCCATGTTGAAGAACATTTATGCCATTGCAGCGGGGATTGCCCATGGTCTGGGATATGGGGACAATTTCCAGAGTGTGTTGATGAGCAATGCCATCCGGGAGATGAAACGGTTTATTGACAAGGTGTACAAAATGAAGCGCAACATCAATGCTTCTGCCTATTTGGGCGACCTATTGGTAACAGGCTACTCCGTTTTTAGCAGAAACCGTATGTTCGGGAATATGATCGGCAAGGGCTACACGGTTAAAAGTGCCATGATGGAAATGAACATGGTGGCCGAAGGCTATTATGCCACCAAAAGCGCCCATGACCTTATGGATAAACTACAGAAAAAGTCCAAAACACCGATCATAAACGCGGTGTACCAGGTGCTTTATAAAAACAAGAACCCGAAAAAGGTGTTTGAGAAGTTGACGGAGAAGTTGGATTGATCAAAAAAGAACTTTAATCAGAATGTTTGGGGTTATCAACAATCTAGGACTATTTACATTTTTGAATAAATGAATGAAGGATTCTTTCACCTATTTTGCGGAGAGGAAAAACCAGGTGTAATTGCTTTTATTTTATTACTATACTCTTTTTCGGTTAAAATCTTACCTTTTAATGGTTTAATATCAAGACTCTCCGACTTCATAATTTCTATTTCTGTTGCATAAAAAGTAAAATGGGTATCTCTAAGCTCCAAAATAAGACCAGGTAAACTATTGAATTCTTTAGGTCCAAATTGACCTGGTAACTGAGGGCAGTACCATGCAACAATTTCGAAATTAAATGTTCCTACCGAATTTTCAACTGTTTCATTTTTGATTGCTTTGAAGGTTTTATATTTTCCTAAAAATTTAGACTCATTGGTCAATTTCCAATTCCGAGAATCAATTGGGTACCTGATCAGAATTTTTTCTCCATACACATCTGTTTGTCTATAAACAACATTTTGTTCTAAATCAGTATAGTATCTACCTTTGGACACAATATTTTCCGCCCAAGACTTACCCAAAGGGGAAATGTCATTTTCCAATGTCGTAGCTATTTCAAAAACCGATTTGCTATCTGAAAATGACAAGATAAAAGTAACATCCTCCCCTTGCTTACGAAGTTTATCGAAAATTTCATCTCTGTTTTCAGTAAACTCAGATTTAATTTCGGTAAACCCATATGTTACTCTTCCAAACTGGATTTGAGTTTGACCGTTGACCTCCAAAAAAATCATGGTAAATAAAGTCAAAAAAATAAGCGACTGCTTCATACAACCAATGGTTTAATTTGGGCGAGAAAATTTAAAATCAATTCTCTCACCCAGTTATAATTATTTACATTTTAATTACATGTTAACATCCCCCATTGAATATCCTTCACAGAGTGCGTAACTTACATTCATATACCATGTAGAGCCTCATCACTTAGCCCCGCTGCATGTGCTTGCTGACCAACCATGAGGGCCTGATCCATGCAATCTTTGACTTCTGCTCTTGAGAAATTTGCATTTAAATTAATGGTAAACAACATAATTGCGATTACCATAATGAAGTTAATTTTCTTCATTTTAAAAAAATTAATGGATTAATACTAGTTTTCTCTTACCATTAATTTTTTGCGCAAAAATGTAAGATTGATGTCAAGCTATGTAAAAATTATCTTTCAAAATTTTCTAAATCAATGGTTACAACTTTTGGATTGATGGATTGTAGTTTTGAGTTGACGGATTGGCAATTATTAAGATTACAGTTTATATGAAATCTTAAACATCACAATCCTTGGCATAATGGCAGTGAATTGATCGCTGATCAAAAAATCCGAAAAAGAGTTCTGCCTTTTGAACCGCACATCAAAAAGGTTTTGAACGGAGACTTCGAAACCCCAAGGACTGTCTTCCTTTTGATAAAACAGCGATGCGTTGGCTACATCAAAAACATTGGTCAGGTTTTGTCCCTCATTAGTGTATTCCGTTCGCTCATAATCACCCTTCAAATGGAAATCATTGAAAAACACATAATCCAGATTTGCGAAAATACTTGAGTTGGTAAAGGTGTTTTTAGTAGTGAATGTGGTATAAACCGATGGTTTGTGCGTGTAACCCAGCTCAATATTGGGCCATTTATCGAAAAGAGTCTCAATCTTTCCGGTAGCAGAAATAGAACGGGACAGGTTTTTTGACACATTGTTGTTTACCAACTGGAAAAACTCGTTATAGCTTCCCCTACTTTCTACGCTAACTTTCATCTTGTTGATTCGCTTCCCAAATCTAAAATTGGTGCTCAAAGAATTTTCAGGCTGGTTGAACATCGTATAGGTCACAAATTGATTGATGCCGTCCAATACTGTGGTGTTCTTTACACTTTGTGTTCTTTTATTATAGGTCAAACCAACATTCAGATTCAAACCTCGAAACAAACTGAACTTAAAATAGGTCAGGGAATAGGAATGGGTTCTCCCGTTTTGCAAATCGGGTGCGCCCAAACCTACCGAATTAAAGGATCTCAACATAAAATCGGCCCCCAAGTGGTCAATGGTCGGGAATTGCATCCGCTGCCGGTATCGGAATCGTATTTTTTCACTACTATTGAACTCCGCCTCTGCATCAAAAGCCGGCAGCAGAACTTGGGTGCTATTGTTTACCGAAAGCCTGTCTTGCTCATTGTCCCAATTGTAATTGTGATAAAACAGTCCTGATTTCACCGTAAAAATACCTGCTAAAAATTTATATTCCAGCCCCAGAAATGTGTCATTGAACCGATAATCAATATGGTTTCCAAAGCCATTTTCTGAAAAATCATTGATACTTCCATTGGTGAGTTGTTGTATTTCACCACTTGTGAAATCATCGAACCGTAAATTGGTGCCGAAGGTGGTATAGATGTGGTTGAAATTGTTGAGCACCCAATAATCCTTCAATACTAAATCAAAGGATGTGGTCCGGGTCTCTTTCTTCTGAAAAACTTGATAGGAATCGTTTTCTTCCAAAGGAATCAAATCTTGCAGAAAAACTTGGTCCGTTTCCCAAGTATTCTCCGGAGTGCTTTTTTGAAATGCCATAGAACCCTCCAAACTCAGGGTTTGAGTTCTTGAAAAACGCTTGCTGTATTCAACATCCTGCTTAAGTTCCAGTGCGGAAACATTTTGAACGGTATTGAAAAAACTGTTTTGACCTTTACTTTGAGTCAAAATTATCCCGTCGCCCTTGTTTTTGGTGAGTTTTACAAACGAATTCAGGGTTACATTCTCATCGCTGTTGGGTTCGTGTTCCACCGTTGCCTTCCCAATCAAAAAGAAATTGTCGTAATTGTTGCATTCCGTTCTGTCTTCGTTCAAGAATCCATCGGAGTTGTTGTAAATGTTCAGGGTGTTGGATTCCGTTTCGGTATCGCTGCTGTTGGCAATTACATAACTGTTGATGTCCGTTTTGGGCGAGACCGTTTGCCTAAGATTGAATGCCCCAAAGCGATTGGTGTTCGCCCTGAAATCGGTGTTGTTCAAAAATTGGGAGAAATCGTCTCGGCTCAGGGAAAAATAGCCGCCAATATCGTCCATAAGCTTGCCAAATCCCCCATTGAACTCCAAATAATCGGAAAAGGAGAAACTTTTGACCCCAATATTGTTCAAGTCCCCAATAAAATTGATGTTGGTGTTGGGGCTATAATAAAATAGATTGGGATGCACCAAGTAACGGTCTTTGATTCCGCCACCTGCTTCCATATCGCCAAAAGCGAATTTCTTTTTGTCCTCTTTTAGTTTGATGTTGAGCGCCAGTTCATCGGAATCCTGCAGTCCTTTGAGAAATCCGATTTTATTATAATTGTCCAACACTTGCACCTCATCCACGGCATCGGCAGGAATATTGTTTACGGCCAACTTGCTATTGCCCGTAAAAAAAGTCTTGTCCTCCACGAGAACTTTGGTTACTTTTTTGCCTTGGGCGGTCACATTGCCTTCTCGGTCCACCTCAATGCCGGGCAGCTTTTTAAGTACTTCACGCAGTTTACGTTCCTCTCCGGTAACAAAAGCATCTGTTTGGTAGGTTATGGTGTCCTCTTTTACTTCTATTGGAATTTTGTATTCCAAGACCACCTCATCGAGGTCGTTGGTTTTGGGCACCATTTTCAAATCTTTTATTTCATCTTGTGTTGCGGTATAATCAAAAGAGAGTTTTTGGTATCCGAGATAGCTTACCTCAATGGAGTAGGAAACTTTTTTTTCTAAGCGCAGCACATACTCACCCTTATCGTTGGTAATGGCAAACTGGGTACGCTCGCCATTATTTTTGGGGAAGGCCAAGATGTTGGCGTTGATCATTGGTGCCGTGGTGGTGCTATCCGATACAGTGCCCCTTAGGGTAACATTTTGACCCAATAAGTTGATGGGACTAAAACAAAGAATATAAATCAATAAAAAATATCGGCTCAATATAATTTGACTATTTCATGTAAATTACCTTCCTCCAAATCGTTCTTTGGCTATTTTGGCTCCTATGGCATCAAATTCTGCTTGTGTTATAGGTTTTTTACCTTTAGGTGGAGCTATAAGCTTACGTTGCTTCTCGTCCAATTGACCCAAGTTTATTTTATCAGCATAAAATATTCTATCCTTTTCACGTAGTTCTAAAATTAATCCAGGTAGGCCAGAATAATTTTTGGGACCAAAAGACAAATTGATTTCGGGAGCATACCAAGGAATAACCGGAAATTCAAATCTTCCTTTGCTATTATTTACAACATAAGTCGTTGTGGCTTTATAGCATAAATATTTACCAATGCTCTTACTATTTTTGGTTAGCTTCCACTCATTTGTAATTACAGGATGTTTTACAATAAATCTCTCTCCAAAGGCTGGTAAATCCTCATAAACCAACCCATTTTCAAGATTTGTAAAAAACCTTCCTTTTGCACCAAGAATGGTCAATGCAATATCGGCTCCTTTTTCTGCATCATTGGTCAACAGTTTTTCTCTATAAAAAAGTGACTCCTTTGCATAACCTAAAAGTTTAAAATCTATGAACTTTACATTATCATAAGCTATTTTATAAATATCCTTTAAAACCTCAGAAACTTCAGTTTCAACAAGGTCGACCTTGTACGTGACCTCTACCGAGTTTTGTTGCGCAAACACACAATTGATACAACCCAACAGAATTAAATACATTATTCTTTTCATTTTTGTGAAGTATTAATATTCCAATCATTTCTTGATTCTTACCACCATCCTCCATCCAGTTGTGCTTTGACCTTTTCGCCTTCACTTTTGTATTCTTCCTCTGTCATGGTTTCGATATCTTGGGGCCATTCTATTTTTACTTCTTTTTTGGGGTTTAGTTCAACTTTGCTAGCGGTGTAGGTAGCTATGGGCAATTGTAGTTCCAAGATTAGGCCAGGAAGGTTTCCCACATAATCCACCGGACCAAAAGAAACGGGGATTTCCGGGGCATACCAGGCTATAGTATCTTCATTTAATCCAGTGTTGGATTTATCAAGAATGGCTTTATAGCACAAAAACTTTCCAATTTGTTTCTTTTCCTTGGTCAGAGTCCAATCTTGTTTTTCTATTTCTGACTCTACATTGTATTCCCTGCCTTCATAAAAAGTCTGTAAAAGTTGGGTCCCATCTTTTATATCAGTATAATAAGTTCCATCAGAGGTGAGGATTTTCACCAATTCATCCAATTCTTCATAATCCGAAATACTGAGTCCTTTTTGATGTTGAAAAATGCTTTGCTCCTGGTTGAAGAGAAGCTCCAACTGAATGTTATTGGCCGCATCAGCGGTCATTCTAAACATCCTCTTCAATTCTGGCGACACTTTTCCGTCTTTCACACCATCTTTATAAAAACCCTCCATATTTACATTGTAAAGGACTTTTCCACTTGTGATTTGGGCAAAGATTTGATTTACTCCAAATAGAGCAATAATTATATATGTAAGACTATATTTTTTCATAAAGAATATTAAGACAACCCCATCCACATTTTAATGTTTAGCCCTCTTCATCTTTTCCAATAGCATTTCCCTTGCTTTATCCTCAAGTTCACCTTCCGTAATTTTTTGACCTCCAGTTGGTTTTTTAATATTCAATTTTTCTCCCTTATCAAAAAGTTTCAGTTTTTTGGCAACAATTTTACTATTGCCATCTTCCAACTCTAAAATTAAACCCGGTAGTGAATTATATTTTTCGGGACCAAAAGGATTGTTCAGCTCAGGGGCATACCAAGCTATGATCAAACTTTCTTTAGAATTGTTGTTGATGTCCTTATACTGGTTTTTTAAATGTGCTTTCAGGCATTCATACCCTAAGATGTTTTTCTTCTCTTTAAACAAGTGCCAATTTTGGTTCAAGGGTGATTCAACCAACATTGTTTTGCCCAAAAATTCCTTTTTATGAATCGTCACTTTGGATTTCAGATTGAAGTAAAATTCTCCTTTAAAGCTTCCTAGATTTAATTTTGAGAGTGCGCTCTTATCCGAATCATTCGATAATGATTTAATTTTTGTGTAATGGGATTCATTTTCTGAAAAGGTCAAAACATACCTCGTATCCTTTAGTTCATTATTTAGTTTTTCTAAAAACGCCTTTTCTTGAGCTTCCGAACCAGTATTGTCTAACCTATTTTTTATATCCTCAAAATTTGAATTTTTCGCATAAATAACCTCACCCGAAATGTTTTGGGAAACACCCGAAAAACATTGCACGAAAAGAAAAAAAATCATAAAAAATATCTTTAACATAAAGTTTTCTTTTTGAGCCTCGAACTCGAGGCCCAAATATTTACAATTCATTTTTTACAATAAGTTTTCAAGAGTATCACAAGTATCATATAAGTTAACCCAATCTTCAACGGCTTGGGATAAATTGCCATCAAATGCTCCTGCTGCAACAAGATTAGACATCAAGATATCAACCATACCGTGGCATCCAGCATATGCATCAATCTAATCAGAGGCATTCATTGAAGTTGCCATAAATAATACTCCACTTATTGTTAAAATTGCTTTCTTCATTTTCAAAAAAATTAAGTAGGTTAAAAAATCAGTTTTACTTACTTCAAGATTTGCGAAAAAATGTAAGATTGGCGTCAAGCTATGTAAAAATTATCTTTCAAAATCCTCTAAATCAATGGGCGCCCCTTTTGGGTAGACGGATGTTGGTTTTGAGTTGATGGATGACAAATTATATCCCTAATTAAAATGCCAAAATATTGGCATCCAACATTGGTGCAGTGGTTGAGTCTTCCTAAACAATGCTTTTCAAATAATAATGCTTTGCTAAAACTTGGTTGGCAGCAATTATAAATAGTATTGTAATTACAGCTAAAAAATTATTCCCACGATGTATCGCCAATGAATTTTCAATTAGGCATTCTTACTTTAACCATTTTCTTGAAAATACTATCAAATTCCTTTTCAGAAACTATTTCTCCACTAATATCATTTTCAACAGAAATATTTTTATCCCACTCCATATGGTCCAAAAGAACGCTATGTCCTTTTAAATCAAGCTGGACAACAAGACCAGGAAGCCCCACAGCTTCGAAAGGCCCAAGTTTTAACGGTATTTCTGGACAGTACCAAGCTACAATATCTAAAGTCTTTTTGTTAAAGCTTTTCCCGGTCAAGGTCCTTTTACCTGTCGCTTTATAACATTCATGCCCATTTATTACTTTTTTTTCTGGTGTCAACTCCCAATTTTCTTTATCTATATGTTTTACTATGGAAAAGGCTTTATCAAAAATTTGTTTTTCCTCAATAAAATAACCCTCGACGATATTAGTATAATATGCCTTATCCGCTCCAAAAATGACTGTTGCCATCTTAACTCCAAAATCATTCTCGTCGATTTGTAAATCTTTGACTAAACTAAACATCGAGCCAGTTTGGTCAAAAACTAGTTGAAATCTTAAGCTCTTAGCCTTTTTTAGAATATTTTTTATATCATCCTTATAAACCCCCATCCTTGGCATTTGACTATCCTCAGGAAAGACAATCCTATAAATACCTGTACCAGATTCCGCTTGGGAAAACAGAAACTGAAATGAAAATATTAAGATAAAAGCAATCCTATACCTAGACATATGTCTATCAATAATACTTTTCAATGCACTCTCCATAGGCGTTGAACCATGCTACATCGTAATTTGCCTCAAACGCTAATTGCGCAAATGTTGCTATTGCAGTTGCATAATCACCGCAAACAGTAAATTCTTCAAAGCTTAAATTGTTCGGTTGTTCTCCTTTTTTAGCATTTGTAATTCCAACGAAAAAAACAAAAGCCACCATAAAAAATATTTTTCTCTTCATTTTCAAAAAAATTAAGTAGGTTAAGAAATCAGTTTTACTTACTTCAAGATTTGCGCAAAAATGTAAGATTGGTGTCAAGCTATGTAAAAATTATCTTTCAAAATCTTCTAAATCAATGGATGCTCTTTTTGCGTTGACGGATAGCTGTTTTGAATTGATGGATTGATAATTTTCAGTGTTCTTCGAAAAAAAAATCGTGTCGAGAACTGGAAATCAACAAAAACCGATGTATTTTACTCGAATTGATAGGTTTTGGCAAAGAAAAATATATTTATCGGAGAAATTGGATTAATCCCGCTCCAAAGAAAAATCGGAATGTTCCTTTAATTGCGAATCCAATTCCTTAGAAAAGACCTCCATTTCTTCATCGGAGTAGTTATATGATTTTTGGAACTCTTCAAAAACAGCTTCTTTGTATTTCCGAACACTATCAATATCAAAATAAAGCCTGCCCGTTCTCCGAATGAAAAAATCCAAGGGATTCAATGCTTTTTCGTAGGCTATGGCAAATTGTACTTCTGCCCGAATCATGTTTTCTTGGGGGTCGTTTCCCTTAATCTTAACATATAGTTCCAAAATAGTTTCTACCTGCTTACCATAGGTGGTTACTAAATACCAAGCTTCGTACTTTGTAAAACCATCCCCTTGAAGCCTCTCTTGAAGTTCGGCAATGTATTTTTTTACATGTTTGAACTTTTTAAAGTCGTTTCCACAAAGTGGAATCTTATCCGTAGTACACGCTTTAAGTTCCACACCATAATCTTCTTCCATTTTTTGAGAAATACGGTTCACGGTGCGCTCGGCCATTTTTCGATAGCCCGTAAGCTTACCTCCGGCAATACTCACTAATCCAGATTCAGAGGTGAAAATTTCATCTTTTCGGGATAATTCAGAAGCGGATTTGCCCTCTTCGTGAATCAAGGGGCGTAGTCCAGCCCATGAAGAAATAATATCATCCAGTTCCAGTTGAATGTCGGGGAACATATGGTTAACGGCAGAAATCAAATAAATGGCATCGGCCAATTCTGTGGTCACATGGTCCTTGTCCGAATTATAATTGGTGTCAGTAGTCCCAATATAGGTAACCTTGCCACGTGGAATGGCAAACATCATCCGCCCATCGGGAATATCAAAATAAACGGATTGCTTCACGGGAAGTTTTTCCTTCGGAAATACCAAATGGACACCCTTGGTCAAGTGCAAACGCTTGCCTTTTTTGGATTGGTTCACAATACGCAGCTCATCCACCCAGGGACCTGCCGCATTGATCACATATTTTGATGAAATCTTGTACTCGTCTCCAAACACTTCGTCCGTAAACTTGACCCCTGCTACCTTTTCATCGTCATACAGAAAATCGGTGACCTTGGTATAATTGAATATCCGCGTACCAAATTGAAGGCTTGTTTTTAGGTTTTCCAAAGTAAGTCTCGCATCATCGGTGCGGTACTCTGCATAGTATCCTGCACCGTTCAAAATCTTTTTGGGCAAAAGGGGCTCCAGTTTCATGGCCTCCTTCTTCTCCAGCATCTGGCGTTTATCGTCCCCCGAAACCTGCGCCAGAATATCGTAGACTTTTAAACCAATGGAAGTCAACCATTTTCCGTAGGAACCACCCTCGATCAAAGGGAGCAACATTTTTTCGGGAATCACCAAATGCGGGGCCAATTTATGTACGATGGCCCGTTCGGAACCTACTTCTTTTACCAACCAAAAATCAAATTGTTTTAAATAGCGTAGTCCGCCGTGGATCAGTTTAGTGGATTTGCTACTGGTACCAGAGGCAAAATCACCTTTTTCAAGCAGTAAGACTTTCATTCCTCTGGAAGAAGCATCCAAAGCAATACCGGCACCGGTAATACCGCCGCCGATAACCACAAGGTCATACAAATCCCTATCAATATTTTGGAGGGCCTCTCTTCTATTCACATTTGAAAAATCGATGTTCCCTCCCATAAAATTTTATTTGTTGAATTCGTATTCACGCTCCACGCGACATATGCGTACTTTGTACCAAGAATACCAGGTTTCTATTCCTCGTTTTTGAGCTTTTTTATGATCTAGTTGAGATTTCCAGTTGGCAACGGCCTCCAGACTTTCCCAATAACTAACGGCAATGCCCATGCCATCCCGGGCACTTTCAAAACCCAAAAACCCTGATTGTTTTCGGGCCAATGCTTCCATTTCTTCAGCCATTTGGCCATATCCATTATCTCCTTCGGTTCTCAGGTTGGTAAAAATTACAGCGTAATATGGTTTTTTAAGTTCCATTTAAACAATGTACTCCTTTTCCAGAAAATAATTCACCACAGCTTCCTTCATTAACACGGTCTGCTCCCCTGCTTTTAGCGGTGGTAGTTGTTCCTTTACTTTGTAATGGGGCCATCCATCTTCATCAAAAAAATCAAAATCGTAATAGCCATAAGGTTCCAAAAGGCGGCAGATAGCAATGTGCATCAGATTGACCTTCTCGTCCTTTTTAAACTTACGATGAAAATCTCCAAGCTCTTGGACCCCTACCAAATAAACAATCCCGTCCAACTCCAAAGGGTCACCATCAGAAAACTGTGCAGACAATTTTGCCACCAAAAATTCCCATCGTTCCTTTAATTGTTCGTCTCTTGACATCTGTTTTTGATATGAGTTTCAAAGGTACAAATCAATATTCTATATTTGTTAAAACCCTTGTATGAGCTTTTTGGACATCATCATCGGAATTCTGTTGATCTGGGGCCTATATAAAGGCTTAAAAAATGGCCTTTTTGTTGAGCTGGCATCCCTGATCGCCCTTATTGCCGGAATCTACGGCGCAATACATTTTTCCCACATCACCGGCGATTATTTGGCCGCACAATTTGATTGGAGCGAGCAATACCTAAAAATAGCGGCCTTTTTAACAACCTTTTTTGTCATCATCGTTACAGTAAACTTGGCCGGTAAAATATTGACCAAGATTGCCGATTTTGCCATGCTCGGGCTTTTGAACAAAGTCGCAGGCGGTATTTTTGGCGCTTTGAAGGTTGCTGTTATTCTAGGCGCTTTCCTTATTTTTTTTGAAAAACTCACGACTCCTTTGGGCCTAATTAATGAGGAAACCAAAGAAGATTCTGTTTTTTACGAACCGATCAAAGATTTGGGCGATCTGATCTTCTCCTATGTTTTTGATGACGAAAAAACTATACCTTCCGATAACATTGAAGCCACCGAAGAGATAATATAACCGGCTTGGTATAAAATGACAAAAATCACTCCCAAAAAACCCTTTGTTTCCTTTTTCCTGTATTTCAACGTAATAATCTGGCCAAACATGGAAATTTCATGGAATAAGAAAGGTGCTCCGCTATTTTAGCAATGAGAACACAAGGGAACTTAGAACACTCCCGAAAACACCCCGAAAATGAAAAAATTATATGGCACTTTGCTGGCCGTAGCGCTTGCTCTTGGCCTTACCGCTTGTAGCACCACACCCGCGCAAGAAGATGAATTGGGATATACAGAAGCTACTCTTGGAAATGAAAAACAAACAGTTGACCCGGCTAAAATGGAGGAAGATTTGTTAGGTTTGGTCAACGAACATCGCAAATCGAAAGGGTTAAGCTCACTATCCAAAAGTGCTCCCTCCTATAAATATGCCGAAGAACATAACGATTACATGATTTCGCGCAATGCCCTTAGTCACGATAATTTTGATTCGAGAGCATCAAAAATAGCAGCAGAAACCGATGCTATCAGTGTCTCGGAAAATGTAGCAAGATACTATACCTCGGCTGCCAAAACTTTAGAGGGTTGGATAGAAAGCTCCTCTCATAAAGCTGCCATGGAAGGCGATTTTACCCATACTACACTTAGTGTACAACTAGATAAAGAGGGGAGACCGTACTACACCCAGATTTTCTTAAAGGTTGAATAGGTTTTTCGAGTAAAAGTATATCAAGACCCGTCGCTAAGCGGGTCTTTTTTGTTAATCGCTATGTTGCCAGCAAGGATTTTTTTACCTTTCGTAAAATCTTTGAAAATGGCTATACAGGCACCTTTCAATCTAAATAAATGGATTGAGGAAAACCGAGATACCCTAAAACCGCCGGTAGGGAACAGAAACCTCTACAAAGAATCCGGTGATTATATAGTAATGATCGTGGCCGGGCCCAATGCACGCAAAGACTATCATTACAACGAAACCGAAGAGCTTTTTTATCAGTTAGAAGGTCATATTGAGGTAAATATCCAGGAAGATGGACAAAAGAAAACCATGAAGTTGGGCCCCGGGGACATGTACCTTCATCCAGCCAAAGTACCCCACTCCCCGGTACGAAAAGAAGGCTCGATCGGGCTCGTGGTGGAACGCAAACGTACCGATCTGGATGCAGAGGATGGATTATTGTGGTTTTGCGACAATTGCAACCACAAACTGCACGAGGTTTACTTTAAATTGAATGATATCGAGAAAGATTTCCTAGGTCATTTTAAGCACTTTTATGGATCGGAACAATTGCGCACCTGTGACAATTGTGGTACCATTATGCCTGTGGACGAACGTTTTGTAGCCAAAGAAGAATGATACTCCTATTCGCAAAGATCATAATTGGGATCGTGGCCTTGCTCCACATATATTTTCTATGGCTGGAAATGTTCGCTTGGACCACCAAAGCAAAAAAGGTATTCCGTAGTTTTCCGGAAGATTTGTTCGAACCTACCAAAACATTGGCCGCCAATCAAGGCCTTTACAATGGTTTTTTGGCAGCAGGACTGATCTGGTCACTGTTCATACAAAATGCCGAATGGCAAATTTATGTGGCCCTCTTCTTTTTGGGGTGTGTTGCCGTGGCCGGACTGTACGGAGCTCTCACCGCATCTAAAAAAATATTGATCGTGCAAGGCCTTCCGGCCATCTTAGGTCTAGGCTTGCTTCTGATCCATCAATTCCTGTAAACCCTTAAGAATAATAAGATTATTCGTAATATTGTAAAAATATAACAATTCACTACTAAAAAGTTATAAATGTCAAAAATAGCAACTGCTTTTGGAATAGAAGAAGCCTTAAAAGAGTTGGGCTTGAACGAAATCAATAATGGTACCTCTACCGGAAAAGATTGGTTTTCAAATGGTGAAATCATAGAATCTTATTCTCCAGTAGATGGTGCACTTATCGGGAAGGTCAAAGCTACCACCCCTGAAGATTATGAGAAAGTGATCAGTACCGCTCGGGAAGGCTTCAAGAAATGGAGAACCATGCCAGCGCCCCAACGTGGCGAAGTGGTTCGTCAATTCAACGATGAACTTAGACGGTTAAAAGAGCCATTGGGCAAGTTAGTATCCTACGAAATGGGAAAAAGCTACCAAGAAGGATTGGGCGAGGTGCAGGAAATGATCGACATCTGTGATTTTGCAGTGGGACTATCCCGTCAACTGCACGGACTTACCATGCACAGTGAGCGTCCAGGTCACCGCATGTACGAGCAATATCATCCACTAGGAGTTGTAGGAATTATTTCCGCTTTTAATTTCCCCGTGGCCGTTTGGTCCTGGAATACAGCCTTGGCCTGGGTCTGCGGTGATGCCTGTATCTGGAAAGGTTCGGAAAAAACCCCCATCACATCCGTTGCATGCCAAAATATTGCTGCCCGTGTATTTGCCGCAAATGGCGTTCCCGAAGGTATTTCCTGCTTAATTACCGGAGATTATACCATAGGCGAACTGATGACAAAAGACGAGCGCATTCCATTGATCTCCGCCACGGGATCTACAAGAATGGGAAAAATAGTGGCCAAAACCGTGGCCGAACGCCTTGGTAAAACATTGTTGGAGCTTGGGGGCAACAATGCCATAATCGTTACCCCGGATGCCAATATTAAAAATACCGTTATCGGAGCCGTATTCGGAGCCGTGGGCACTTGTGGACAACGTTGTACCTCTACCCGTAGATTGATTGTTCACGAAGAAGTTTACGATAAGGTGAAAAATGCCATAGTTGATGCCTACAAGCAGATCAAAATTGGAAATCCTCTGGATGAAAACAACCACGTAGGACCGCTTATTGATAAAGATGCCGTTAAAAACTACTTGTCCGCATTGGAAAAAGTTGAGGCAGAAGGTGGAACTATTTTGGTTGAAGGTGGGGTACTGGAAGGTGAAGGATATGAAAGCGGTTGCTATGTAAAACCGGCCATTGCAGAGGCAGAGAATCATTACGAAATTGTCCAGCACGAAACATTTGGCCCTGTACTATATCTTCTTAAATACAGCGGAGACCTTGAAAATGCCTTGGAACTCCAAAATGGGGTTCGACAAGGACTTTCTTCAGCTATTATGACCAACAACCTGCGTGAAGCTGAACGATTCCTTTCCGTAGAAGGTTCCGATTGTGGAATTGCCAACGTAAATATTGGAACTTCCGGTGCTGAGATCGGTGGAGCGTTTGGTGGAGAAAAAGAGACTGGTGGAGGCAGGGAAAGTGGTTCCGATGCTTGGAAAATTTACATGCGCAGACAGACCAACACCATTAACTATACAACGGAGCTGCCTTTGGCACAAGGCATTAAGTTCGATCTATAAAAACATAAAGCCGCCCTTTCAGTAGTCTTACCGGAGGGGCGGTCTTTAAACCAACTTAACTAACTCAAACTTAAATTTAAAACCCTACTCCAATGCCGGAACTTTGTCGGGAGAAATAGGGTTCTTCACCTAATATTTGGCCTAAAGTTCAATATATTCCCCATAGTTTCTAAAAGGTATCTTACAAGTGGCCATAAAAATTGTATGATTGGTTCCTTTTTGCCCTTTATCCGTTTCAATTCCATTTCAGCGAATCGTATTTTTTACTAACTCCCTCAATTTCTGATACATTTATTTAGAATTTTAAGATTTTTTTAATATTTTAAATGTCTCGTTTACACGGTGTTTATTTTTTAAAAATGGATTGGGAAACTTCAACTTTATGGTATTGGATTTTACTGGCCGGTGTGGGGATCATTTCTGCTGTTCTCGGTTATTTTTTTGGAAAGTCCGACACGCCTTCCATTTCACAAAACACAGAGGCGCTTAATCTTCTTGAAATTGAGAACACCAAGTTAAAATCGGATTTGGAGAATTGTCATAAAAGGCTGGACAACTCAAAAATAAAATCCTTGGATATTGAAAAAATCGTAGGGTCACCAAAAGCGGAAACGCACCTATTCGACCCCTCGGAGGCTAAAGCTATATTTGGGAAAACCATTAAAGAAAATGATCTAAAACTTGTGGAAGGAATCGGCCCCAAAATTGAAGGTCTGTTCCACGGCGTTGGTGTTAAAACATGGGAAGCTCTGTCCGAATGTTCTGTGGACAAATGCCAAGAAGTTTTAAATACTGGTGGAAAAAGGTACCGTATCCACGACCCTGCCTCTTGGCCTATGCAAGCAAAAATGGCTCACGAAGGTCTCTGGCAGCAGCTATTCGATTGGCAAGAAAAGCATAGGGCAGGTAAATATTAAAAAAACTCCATTGGACCAACCAGTCGTTCTACATTCTTCCGTTGGCCTCGACCCATTTAAAAATGTACTGTTCCTGAGAAAACTGCATTCTCTCGGAAATCCGTTGTAATCGCTCTGGAAGCTTCATAAGATAGTCCCTTGCCTTTTCCGCTTTATCCGAAAGTCCTCGAAGATTTCCAAGGTCCCAATACTCGTTCAACTTTTTTAAGATGTCCACATAATCTTGTGCCGTATAGACGCCGAGTCTTTGTGCACAATTGGAGAATTGTTCGAATGCTTCACCAATGTTACCCCCTGACTCTCTTAAAAAATGGGCGGGCATAACTATTTTCTTCTTCATCATATCGGCAAAGGCCAAAACCATTCCGTCGGGGTCTTGCCCCATAATGGTCTTTACAAATTCTCTATAGGCCAAATGGTGCCTCATCTCATCCCCAGCTATTATCGTACACATTTTTGCCAGTAGGCCATTTCCCTTTTTCTTTGCCAATTTACCCACTCTTTTGTGGGATATATTGGTCGCGAGTTCTTGAAAAGTGGTATACACAAAGTTTTTATAGGGGTCTCTATCCGTTCCTATATCAAAACCATCGGATATCAAATGCTGGGTGGTGATTTCTATTTCTCGCATATTAACTCGTCCGGACAGATACAAGTATTTGTTCAGGACGTCACCATGTCTGTTCTCCTCTGCAGTCCATGCACGAACCCACTTGCTCCATCCATTATCCTTTCCATTGTGCTGATCGATACCTTCAACATCCATTAACCAAGACTCATAGGTAGGCAAAGCCTCTTCGGTAATGGTATCTGCCACGAGTGTCACCCAAAAATCGTATTCCAACTCTTTGGCTTCTTCCCTGATCTGTTCGATTTCATCAAAAAAATTATCGCTCTGCGAATTGGGCAAAAAGTCGGTGGGTTGCCATATTTTTTCGGTAGGAATAAGGAATTCATCTATAAACCCTTCTACTTTGGGTTCAATTGCCTGCATTACTTCCAATCTTACATTCTTTATCGACATACTTGGGGTTTTTCACAAAGGTCAAAATAAAATATTGGAATCTATCTAATTTCTTCCTCTTTCCTCAGGATAAAATGAACGCACCGGATCACTCTGCCAAAATTCTTTGGTTTCCACATCCAGCATGGTCAGTCCGCCCATAAAGGCAGCACCGGTGTCCACGTTCCAAACATTCGCACGCCGTTCCGGCTCCACAAATTTTGTTTTCGACAATGGAGTATGCCCAATAAAAACTTCCTTATAATGGGTAAGTCGTTTTGGAAACTTTGGGTCCTTGGGTGTTAGATCCGGATCAAGAGCGGTCGCAAGTTCCCAAAGAGTTCTATCCCAGTAAAACGACTGTTCAAAATACTCAAAATCTATTCCTTTAAGGTTAGTGTAACCTGCATGTAGATATAACCGGTTGTCCTGCGAGAGGTAATAGTTTTTTAACCCTTCGTAAAACTTAATATGCAATTGCCATTTATCCTTGTCCGCTTTTAAATACGAATTTCGGGTAGCTGCTCCACCATGCGCCAACCATTGTGGGTTCTCCTTTTGACCCATGAGCCATGCCCGGCAAAGTTCATCGTGGTTGCCTCTTATAAAGGTGCACTGATGATCGGTATTTAACTGAATCAAAAAATCCACAGTTTCCACAGCAGTGCTCCAAGCATCAACATAATCTCCCAAAAATATTATATGATCGGAAGAAGTTACCTTTGCCCTCTCCATTACTTGCTCCAAAGCTCTTACTCCCGAGTGGATATCACCCACAACCAATGTACGCATAGAATAGTTTTTGACAATATTACACACAAATCCCTGTCCAATAAAAAATGATAGGAGCTTTATCGAGTATTTAACCTTCAATTAAAATAAGGACCCCGATTTTTGGACGTGGTATAAATTTCTATGTACCTTAGAATATTTCGAAAAGCGTATGAAGAAAATTTACTGCATAGGTGAATTACTTATAGATTTTGTTGCCGAAAAGCAAGGAAGTGACCTTTCCCAGGCCTTTGAGTTTACAAAAAAAGCAGGTGGTGCACCGGCCAATGTGGCCTGTGCGATTTCCAAACTTGGAGGAAACGGGATTTTTATCGGTTGTGTTGGGTCTGACCCATTTGGTTCTTTTTTATTGGAGACCCTTAAAAACGAAGGTGTTGATATTTCCTTGACCCAACTATCCGACACCTTTACAACGCTGGCCTTTGTTTCCCTTTCGGAAGATGGTGAACGGGATTTTGTATTTAACAGAGGTGCGGACAAGGAGCTCAAGTACAATGCAAATCTTCGAAAAAACCTGCATGGGAACATCCTTCACTTGGGTGCTGCGACCGCACTATTGGGCGGTCCTTTGGAAAAAACCTATACCAAATATCTTTTTGATGGTCTTACCAAAGAAATGTTCATAAGCTTTGATCCAAATTTTAGAAGCGACCTTTGGAAAGATGACGAGGAAACTTTTATAAAAAAGTGCATGCCCTTTGTAGAAAAATCGCATTTGTGCAAATTTAGTCAAGAAGAGGCTCAACTGATATCGGGTAAAGAGAACATTGAAGAAGCCTGCGATTTTCTACATACAGTAGGTACAAAGATCATTACCGTTACTTTGGGAAAAGACGGCACACTTTTAAGTATGAACGGCACAAAAAAAATAATCCCGAGCATACCGGTAACCCCGGTGGACACTACCGGTGCCGGCGATGCCTTTATTGGCTGTTTACTCTATCAAATTTCAGATCTGGGCAATTTTGACCCCGTAATGAAAGATTTCTCCCTCCTCGAAAAAATGGTTGCTACTGCCAATAAGGCCGGAGCCATCACTACAACAAATTATGGGGCCATTGTGGCCTTGCCAACAAAGGAACAGTTGTAAAATTCCATGAACCAGACCAGTTTACATCAACTTCTCTCCAAAAATAAGGTCAGTAATGATCTTGAGCTATGCCATTTAAGGTTGGCCACCAACCTCACTTTGATCCAAAAACTGTTCTTCTCTTTATATCCAGAAGAACAGAATCGGGAGCATTTCCAAAACCTTTTGGCACTACTGCCCAAACTGTTTGCAGAAAGACCATCGGAATTAAAAAAACAGGATCTTGAACGATTAAAATCGGGCAATTGGTATCAGTCGCAGAATATTGTTGGAATGCAATTGTATGTTGAACACTTCAATAAGGACATAAAAGGTCTGCAGGAAAAAATACCCTATTTTAAAAAACTTGGTGTCAATTTTTTGCACCTAATGCCCATCACCACACGCCCAAAAGGCGAAAATGACGGCGGCTACGCGGTGAACGATTACCTTGAAGTTGACAAAAGATACGGCTCCAAGGACGATTTGTTGGGTTTGACCAAAGCTTTGCGTAAAAATGGCATTTTTTTAATGCTAGATTTTGTAGTAAACCATACGTCCAATGAGTATTCTTGGGCAAAAAAAGCCGCAAAGGGCGATAAAAAATACCAAAACTATTATTACACGTTCGAAGACCATACCATTCCAGAGGAGTTTGAAAAGACTTTGCCCGAGGTATTTCCAGAAACAGCGCCCGGGAATTTTACCTATATCCCCGAAATGGAAAGATGGGTAATGACCGTTTTCAACAATTACCAATGGGACCTCAACTATACCAATCCCGAAGTATTCCTGGAGATGCTCACCAACTTGGTCAAATTGGCGGATATGGGGGTGGATGTTGTCCGTTTTGATGCCCTGGCCTTCCTTTGGAAGAAACTTGGTACAATTTCGCAAAACCTTCCCGAAGCACACAACCTTATCGCCCTCTTCCGTTTATGTCTTCAGATCGTTGCCCCTGGAACCATTCTATTGGCAGAAGCCATTGTGGCCCCAACGGATATTATTAAGTACTTTGGGGAGGATGAAAAACGAGGCAACGAATGCGAAGTGGCCTACAATGCATCCTTAATGGCACTTTTATGGAACTCAATCGCCACCAAGAAAACGCATTTGTTGTACAAGAGTTTAACAAACGTACCCCAAAAACCCAAAGAATGTACCTGGATCAATTACATCCGTTGTCATGATGATATTGGGTTAGGTTATGAAAACCATCTTATAGAAGAGTTGGGCCTAAACCCGCAAATGCACCGAAAATTCCTTTTGGATTATTATTGTCAACGATTGGATTGGTCGCCAGCCACCGGAATGCTGTTTATGTACAATCCCAAAACCGGTGACGGACGCATTACCGGGAGTGCCGCTTCGTTGTTGGGACTGGAGAGAGCCCTTGCCTTAAAAAACAAAACACTGATAGAGCAGTCCGTGGCCAAAATAAATATGTTGCACGGGATCATCCTTGCCTTTGGTGGTATCCCATTGATCTATGCAGGGGATGAAATAGGCACTTTAAACGAGTATTCCTTTCAGGAAGATAACAACAAAAAAGGGGACAATAGATGGGTAAACCGGCCCTTGCAGGATTGGAAAACCATCGCCAAACTGGAAGATACCACTCTTCCACAATCCAAAATATTCGGCACCTTGCAAAAGCTTATAAGAATTCGGAAAGAAAACTCTGTTTTTGCCGACCACAACAATGTTGAGCTCTACCATACCGGAAACGACCACATATTATCTTTTGAAAGAACATGCAAAAAACAAAGGCTGTTGGTTATTTGCAATTTTGATGAAAATCCGCAGGTAATCGATAGTGGTTGGATAAAAAAGCTGGGGTATTTCAGTAAAGGAGAACCCTTAGATCTGGTATCCGAAGAAAAGATAAAACTAAACAGTGGCCTTGTGGAGATCGGCCCCTATCAAATGTTTTGGCTTTTAAATGCCTAGGCATACCTAACTTTGCGCAAAATTCTTTGGGACTCTTTTAAGGATTGGTACACATGGCTATCGTATGCCTTTAACAATTGCCTTGCACCATCCATTTTGTCCTTGGCCTCTTCAAACCCGTTCAAATAACAAATGAGATAAGTTGCCGGCAGGTGGGTCATATCGGTATGTTCGGAACTCGTGAGGGGAATATGGCTTTCCAACTTTTTTAGGAGGGCATTGTTGGTATTGTATACGTGAAAAAGTGTTTTCTTGTCGAACTGTGGAGGTTCAAATATCAATTTGCTATGTATCGAGTACTTGCCATTGTCGGAAAAAGTGATCGTCATTTCCTCCAAAGGATAATATTTTTGTTGTGACCCCAATCCCAATTGCACATATTCCAATGTTTTAAAGGAATCATCGTCGTAATCAATGGTGATTTCGTCCAAAGCGGAGTAAAAGAGTTTTACCTGCTCATTGATCAGTTCGATATCCACCCGTGAATAATATACCTTGCCCTTGACCTTTTTTTTATTGCCTGCCCAACAGACCACAAATTGTTCTTTAAAAACTTTATAATCGCTTGTTAAGTCGGGATGGCGTGTGTTGAAGAAATTGAGAACGGCATCCAGGGTATATTCAATGTTGTTCCTCGCGTGCTGCTCTATTGTGGCTACTTTTTCGGAATTGATGTCTTTTAACTCAATGTCGAAAGCTTTGGGCAGACTAATACTTCCTTCTCGAAAGAATACTGCCCCACCATAGTATTTCCAAATGTTTTTGCGAAGTGCGCATACTTTTCCGTTCGATGCAATTGTCACCAAGCCCACAACCTTGCCTTCTGGCAAATGTGGAAATGGAATATTTTCATAGGAAATTATAGGAGGGTTCTCCAAATAGGCATTCACCAAATTCTGGATTTTACTATCGTCAAAGAAATCAACCCCGACAATTTTGTTGTCTTCATCTTCAACTCCAATAACAATAAAAGAGTTGTTTTTGGGATTGGAATTGGCCAAGGCACAAACATGTTTGAGAAACTTGGCCTTTCCTTCTTTTTCTCCAATGGATATAAAACGCTTTTTGTCGTAAAAACTATTCTCGTCGTTATGGGCCAATAAGTTTTTTACGAGTAGGCGTTTATTGATCATAGTTCTTTCTTCACTAATGTACTGCTGGCCTGTGCAGTGGGCATTACCACAAGGTCGGCAATGTTTACATGATAGGGCCGGGTAACCACAAACAAAATAATGTCCGCAATATCCTCCGGTTTTAAGGGTTGAAAACCTTGATATACTTTTGAAGCTTTTTCAGCATCGCCCTTAAACCTAACGTCGCTGAACTCGGTTTCTACCAGTCCTGGGTTTACGGCTCCAACTCGAATTCCATAAGCATTCAAATCTATTCGCATTCCCTGATTTATAGCGTCCACGGCGTGCTTGCTGGCACAATACACATTCCCATTTGGGTACACTTCCTTGCCTGCCGTGGATCCAATATTTATAATATGGCCCGATTTACGCTCTGTCATTTTTGGAATAATGGCCTTGGACATATAAAGCAATCCTTTAACATTGATATCCAACATGGCATCCCAATCATCTATACTGCCCTTGTCAATTGGGTCAAGACCGTGGGCATTACCGGCGTTGTTGATCAAAATATCGATTTCTGAAAATTCCTTGGGCAAATTGTCGATGGCCGAGAATACATCCTCACGATTTCTCACATCAAAATTGAGGGTAATAATAGCTGTATCCCTGCCCAATTCGTTCTTAAGTTGATGTAACCGCTCTTCCCTACGACCGCAAAGAATCAGATTGTAGCCTTGCTTTGCAAAAAGTTCGGCAGTTGCTTTTCCTATACCACTGGTTGCTCCTGTTATTAATGCTGTTTTTGACATTCCAATTAAATTCTAAGGAACATCGTGTCCTTGGCTAGCTACCAAAAGGGCAAACCAATCCTGAAGTTCCAATTCTATGTTTACGGCCGCAGCCGATTGTTCTATTCTTTCTTTGTTGGTGGTTCCGATGACAGGATGCACCATGGCTGGGTGTTTTAATATCCAAGCCAAGAGCAACTGGCTTTCATTCACATTATATTTATCCAACAATGGATTCATCGCTTCTTTTATCCGCTCTGTCTGCTCATCGGTTTCCCTAAAAAAGCTTCCCAATGGACTCCAGGCCATGGCCATTCTTTTATTGCCGATACAATCATCAAAAGTACCATCGTACATTGGTTTATTATGGGTCAGGGAAAATTCGACCTGGTTTCCCTCCACCGGCATCCATTTTTCCAACATGGCGACTTGCGATGGGGTAAAATTGGAAACTCCGAACCGATTTATTTTACCGCTTTGCAACAAATGTTGGGCTGCTTCTGCAATTTCTTCGGGCTGCATTAATGGACTAGGTCGGTGTATCAAGAAAAAATCCAGATAGTCGGTATTCAACTTTTTTAAGGATTCTTCTGCAGATTCAATAATATATTGTTTATCGTATTGGTAATGATTGATCTTGTTGTTCCTCCCATCGGTAAGTTGGATTCCGCATTTGGTGATCAATTGGACATTCTCCCTTTTGATACCGCTCTCTGCAAAAGCTTTTCCAAATTCCGACTCTGTAGAATATCCACCATAAATATCGGCATGATCAAATGTAGTGAGTCCACAATCCATGCTGTGGTGCATTAATTCGACCATTTCTATTTTTGAAAGTTTTTTGCCCCAGCTCCCCCAGGTCATTGCTCCCGATATAATGCGGGAAAAATTCGTTGTCTGTTCCATAAGTGCTCAAAGTATAAAATTAAACCCTTAAATCCTTCATAAAACTAGGGCTTTAGCGTTTTTTTTAACCATTAATTAACAGGTGGGTTTTAAATAAATTTTCATTTTGCACACCTTAGTAAAAACCCCGACCTTAACACCAAACAATAAAAGTATACAATGGAAGAAAACACTACTATTGATATTAGTGCTGTGAATGAGAAAATCGCCCAAGAAAGCGCTTTTATTGACCTTTTAACGGTTGAAATGAACAAAGCGATCGTGGGCCAAAACCATATGGTAGAACGATTGTTGATCGGTCTTTTGGGCAAGGGCCATATTTTGCTCGAAGGTGTTCCCGGGTTAGCAAAAACATTGGCCATAAACACCTTGGCCAAAGCAGTAAAGGGCAGTTTTAGCAGAATACAGTTTACCCCTGATCTTTTGCCGGCAGACGTTATCGGTACATTGATCTACAACATAAAAGAAAACGATTTCTCCATAAAAAAAGGACCAATTTTTGCCAATTTTGTGTTGGCGGACGAAATCAACAGGGCACCAGCCAAGGTACAATCCGCACTTTTGGAGGCCATGCAGGAAAAGCAGGTTACCATTGGTGACGAAACCTTTATTTTGGACAAGCCCTTTTTGGTAATGGCCACGCAAAACCCCGTAGAACAAGAAGGCACCTACCCTCTTCCCGAGGCCCAAGTCGACCGTTTTATGCTAAAAACGGTGATCGATTATCCAAAACTCAATGAAGAACAACTCATTATTCGCCAAAACCTAAGAGGCGAAACAGAACCCATTAAGCCCGTAGTGTCCTTGGAACAAATTCTTAGGGCCCAAGCAACCGTTCGCGAGGTTTATATGGACGAAAAAATCGAAAAATATATCCTCGACCTCATTTTCGCAACACGATACCCTGAAAAATATAACTTGGAAAGCTTAAAGCCGCTCATTAGTTTTGGCGCTTCTCCAAGAGGTAGTATCAACTTGGCGAATGCATCCAAGTGCTACGCGTTCATCAAACGAAGAGGTTATGTGGTCCCCGAAGATGTAAGGGCGGTGGTACACGATGTGCTTCGCCACCGTATCGGGATCACTTACGAGGCCGAGGCGGAAAATATTACTTCCGAAGAAATCATCAACAAGATTGTAAACGAGGTAGAAGTGCCTTAGCGGTTCAATGTTTATCGGAATAAGTAGCAATACTTTTAACCAACCCGAAAACCTATTTATTTGAACCAAATGGATACAAAAGAACTACTAAAAAAAGTACGTAAAATTGAAATTAAGACCCGGCGTCTTTCCGACCATATTTTTGGTGGGGAATACCACTCTACGTTCAAAGGTCGGGGGATGACGTTCAGTGAAGTAAGACAGTATCAGTTTGGGGACGATGTAAGAAGTATCGACTGGAACGTGACCGCTCGCTACAACGAGCCATTTGTAAAAGTATTCGAAGAAGAACGCGAACTAACCATGATGTTGATGGTGGACGTAAGCGGATCGGAACTTTTTGGTACATCCAACCAATTTAAAAAAGAAATCATTACCGAGATTTCGGCAACCCTTGCATTTTCGGCACTTCAGAACAACGATAAGGTAGGTCTCATTCTTTTTTCTGACGAAGTGGAACTTTTTATCCCGCCAAAAAAAGGGAAAAGTCACGTACTTCGAATAATTCGGGAATTGTTGGAATTTCAGCCAAAAAGCAACAAGACCAACATTGCGGAAGCTCTAAAATTCTTGACCAATGTTATGAAGAAGAAAGCCATTGTTTTTGTGCTTTCCGATTTTATGGCGGACGACTACGACAATACCCTTCGCATTGTGGGCAATAAGCACGATGTTACCGGGATCAGGGTATTCGACAAACGTGAAGAAAACATTCCAAATCTTGGTATGGTACAGATGCAAGACGCCGAAACAGGCGAAGTTCAATTGGTTAACACCCAATCCAAACAAGTGCGTTCTGCCTATGGAAAACATTATATGGAAAAGGTCGCGTATTTCACCAATTCCTTTAAAAAATCCGGTTCCGGAGCAATTAACTGCAGAACGGATGAAAGCTATGTAAGAAAACTATTGGGCTATTTTAAACGAAGAGGATAATGCTAATGGACAATTTACATATAATCAGAGATAGACATAGGCATCCAATCATATGGATCGCCCTGTCGCTCCTATTCCTCTTGCCCATAACGGGCCGGGCTCAATCCAATCCAAAGGTAAACGCCGAAGTGGACACCCTATCCATTAAAATAGGGGAACAGATACAATACAAAATTACGGTGGAGGCGGACTCTACCGATGTGGTTTTCTTTCCCGAAGGGCAAACCTTTTCGCCGCTTGAAACCGTAGAGGCCATTATGGCCGACACCATAAAAAATGAAGAAAAAGTAATCCTTCAAAAAATCTATGCCCTGACCCAGTTTGACAGCGGCGCGTATACCATTCCTCCACAACGGATCGCCATTAACGAGCAACCATTTTTTACAGATTCGTTCCAAGTTAAGGTAGCCGATGTTGCAGTAGATACAACCAAACAAAAGATGTATGACATCAAGCCTTTGATTGAGATAGAACGGAGCAATGCCGATATGTGGCTTACCGCTCTCTGGATTCTTTTGGGGCTGATTGTGGTCGGTGGTCTGGCCTATTGGTTCTTTTTACGCAAAAAACCATTGACGGAAGAGGAAAAAGTAGCTTTGCTACCGCCTTACGACCGTGCCTTAATGGAACTAAAAAAGCTGGAAAATTCCAAGTATCTCATACAAGACGAGTATAAACAATACTATTCCGAGCTCACAGATATCGTTAGGGCCTATTTAGAAGAGGACGTACACGTTTCGGCGATGGAGAGCACGACCTCGGAACTCATCACCAAGTTGGAAATGCTCAAAGATGCCGGTGAACTCAATTTGGACGACGACACCATCCATCAGTTTCAAAAAATATTGCAGACCGCAGATCTGGTGAAGTTTGCCAAATCAAAACCTGCCACTTCTCTTGCTGAACACGATAGAAAAATTGTAGAACAAATCGTTATAAAAACCCATGAAGCCCTACCAGAGCCAACAGAGGAGGATTTGCTCTTAAACGAAGAGTATCTAGAAGAACTGGCCAAGAAAAAGCAGCGCAAACGTATGTATTGGGCCGCTGCCATATTTATTGGGATAATAGTTATGGGCAGTGTTTTTTCGGTCGCATATTTTGGCGTAAAAAAAGTAAGGGACACCGTGTTCGGCTATCCTACCAAAGATCTTTTGGAAGGAGAATGGGTGGCAAGTTCCTACGGTTTTCCACCAATTTTGATGGAAACGCCAGACGTATTGGTCCGTAAGGAAATTGAGCTGCCCAAAGAAACCGAAGAGCTGATCAAGGAATTGCAGACCTTCTCCTACGGCAGTTATGTCGGTATTTTTTCCGTTAGTACGAGTTCCATCACCTTTAAAGAACAGAACGAAGATCCTAATTTTGAAGCTATAATTGTTTCCACGCTAAACAAGTTCGAACAATTAGGTCTTAAAAACATCATTACCAAACAGGAAGAATTTGTTACCCAATCCGGTGTAAAGGGATTAAAAACCTATGGATCGGGATCTTTTGGCGAACCGGATGGCGATAGTAAAAAAGCAAAATACAACATTCTATCGTTCGGTGGAAAAGGGTTTATTCAACAAATAGTGATCACTTGGGAAGATGGCGACGAATATGCCGAAGAGATCGTGGAACGAATTTTAACCAGTTTAGACGTAAAAACACAAGCATAAATGTTTGAGAATATAGAGTTTGCAAATCCTGAATTTTTCTGGCTGCTTCTATTGCTGCCATTGGCTTTGCTATGGTATTTTTTCAAACGAAAAAATGAAATGGCATCACTCCGTATCTCCAGCATCAAAGGATTTACGGTCAAAAGTTGGGCCTCTAAAGTAAAACCAGTACTGTTTGGAATCCGACTATTAGCCTTGGCGGCCATCATCACAGCTTTGGCAAGACCTCAAACAGAGGATATCTCGACACGGACAAAAACCACAAAGGGAATCGATATTGTTATGGCCATCGATGTGTCTTCCAGTATGTTGGCCCGCGATTTAAAACCGAACCGACTATCCGCCCTAAAAGAAGTGGCGGCCAATTTTATTGAACAACGCCCCAACGATCGTATCGGACTAGTAGGATATGCCGGAGAGAGTTATACCAAAACCCCTATTACCAGTGACAAGACCATTGTTTTGGCCGCCCTGGACGATATCACCTATGGTGAACTGGAAGATGGTACCGCCATTGGAATGGGCTTGGCCACATCGGTAAATCGATTAAAGGAAAGCAAGGCCATCAGTAAAGTTATCATTCTTTTAACGGATGGTGTCAATAATTCTGGCTTTATTGAACCCAGAACAGCAGCCGATCTTGCCGTGGAGTTTGGAATAAAAACATATACCATTGGTCTGGGAACCAACGGCAATGCACTTTCTCCCATTGCCTACAACAGAGATGGCTCCTTTAGGTACGGAATGCGACAAGTGGAGATTGATGAAAAGCTTTTGGAAGAAATCGCAGAAGTGACGGGCGGCAAATATTTCCGTGCCACGGATAACGAATCTCTGGAAGAAATTTATGACGAGATTAACAAATTGGAGAAAACCGAAATAGAAGAATTTAAATATTACAAATACGAAGAAAAATTTAGGCCCCTAATATTTCTGGCCGGTATTTTATTGTTGTTGGAATGGGGGCTGCGCAACTCCATCTTTAAAAGTTTTATTTAACGAATGATTCAGTTTGACGAAAAATTATATTTCTATCTCTTGGCCATAATTCCCGTTATGGTCCTAGCCTTCTTTTTTCTTCAAATCTGGAAAAAAAAGACCCAAAAACGATTTGCGAACACCAATCTTCTCAAACGATTGGCCCCTAATCGGTCCTCATTTAAATCCGCTGTAAAGCTGGTATTTTTGTTGGCCGGCCTTACTTTTTTGATTCTGGGCTTGGTAAACCCCAAAATTGGAACAAAACTGGAAACCGTAAAACGTGAAGGCGTGGACATCGTCTTCGCCATCGACGTATCCAAAAGTATGTTGGCAGAGGATATTGCCCCAAATCGGTTGGAGAAGGCAAAGCGTATCGTATCAGAAATAATCAATCAATTGGCAAGCGATCGTATCGGGATTATCGCCTACGCCGGACAAGCCTATCCGCAATTGCCCATTACTACAGATTATGGTGCTGCAAAAATGTTCCTACAGGGCATGAATACGGATATGTTATCCTCCCAAGGAACCGCCATAAACGCCGCAATTGACCTGGCCAGCACCTATTACGATGATTCACAGCAGACCAATCGGGTGCTGTTCATCGTGTCGGATGGAGAGGACCACTCGGAAAACACCACCTTGGATGCGGTCGAACAAGCCAACCAAAACGGAATCCGTGTTTTTACTATAGGCGTGGGCAAACCAAAAGGAGCACCTATACCCATTAAAAGAAATGGCATAGTTGAAAGCCTGAAAAAAGATAACCAAGGGGAGGTTGTTATTACCAAACTAAACGAAAACGTACTGATCGAGATTGCCGATAGGGGCAATGGTGATTATATTGATGGCTCCAACACCGAAAATGCGGTGGAATACATCAAAGAACAATTGAACAGGATGGACAAAACCGAGTTCGAAGCCAAGCAATTTGCAGAATACAAAGACCAATTCCAATGGTTTCTTGCGGCCGGCTTTTTATTTTTATTTTTGGACATCTTTGTTTTGGACAGAAAAACACAATGGTTGAAAAAACTGAATCTTTTTAACGAGCACGATGATGAATAAGATGACGTTAATGTTTGGACTATTGCTAAGTTTTACAGCGGTCCAGGCACAGGAAAACAATATCGAAAAAGCGCAGAGAGAAGCTGAAAAAGCACTACAGGCCTCTACCAATATCACCTACGAGGCCAACCAAGAGCTAACTTCCAACAACTTTGTATCCGCAGAGGCAGAATATAGAAAGGCCATTTCCAAAAGCGATAAAAACGCGGCCGCTAGATTTAATTTGGGCAATGCCTATTACAACCGAGAAAGTTTTGGCGAAGCCTTTGGCCGGTACAAAGAAGCCGGTGACGCCGCAGCGGACAAGAGTGAAAAACACAAGGCCTTTCACAATATGGGCAATGTGTTCATGAAAAACAAAGAATACGAAAAAGCCGTTGAGGCCTATAAGCAAGCCTTGCGCAGCAACCCAACCGACGACGAGACCCGTTATAATCTTGCCCTGGCCAAAAAAATGCTCGAAAAACAGCAGGACGAGCAAAAGAACGATCAGAATAAAGACGATCAAGACAAAAAAGATCAAGAAAACGAGGATAAGGACAAAAACAAAGACCAGAACAACGAAGGGGGCGACAAGGAAAAGAAAGACGAGGGCGAACAAAAAGAAGACGAAAACAAGGACAAGGGAGACCAAGGTGAAAATGGTGAGGACAAGCCCGAAGAAAATCAAAAGGGCGATGGTGATAAGAAAAAAGAACAGGAGAAAAAGCCCAACGAAGGGGACCAGCCACAAGACCAAAAACAACAACCAAAACCCAATCAGCTTTCCAAGCAACAGATTCAGAACCTGTTAGAGGCCATGCAAAACGAAGAGAAAAAAGTACAGGAGAAAATGGAAGCAAGAAAAGTTCGGGGCAAAAAAATTAAAAACGAAAAAGACTGGTAATGAAAACCTTGATGGGCAACATAGGGTTGATTTTGGGCCTCTTCCTTTTAACAGGAATATATTCCCATGCTCAGGAAGATTCCGATCAGGTTACGTTTACCCTGAACTTGAGCAAAGAGGAACTGGGCATAAACGAACGCCTAAGAGTTGATTTTACCATGAACAGGGATGGCGATAACTTTAAACCGCCCCAGTTTGATGGTTTTAAGGTAGTAATGGGACCTTCCCAATCCATAAGCTCCTCGTGGATTAATGGCAAGCGCAGTTTTTCCAAAACCTACACCTACATCCTAGTACCCACGGCCAAAGGAAGTTTCACCATTAATCAGGCAACCATAGAAATTGAGGGGAAAACTTACAAGACGACTCCACAAAACGTGGAAGTGACCGCAGCCGTGGACAAGCCGAATTCTCAAAAAACTGTTGATGATGTTGCCGATGAGAGCCTTCATTTGGTCGCAGAGGTATCCAAAGCAAATCCTTATCTCAACGAAGCCGTAACCGTACTTTACAAACTATATGTAAGTCCAAACATTAGTGTTACCAATTACCGCCCATTGGACAACCCGACCTACAACAATTTTTGGAGTCAGGATATCCCGGTAACCAAGCATACGGCCCAAAATGGAACATATCAAGGCAAGCCATACCGCTACGTGGTTTTAAAACGAGTGGTACTATATCCACAAAAAGCCGGAAAGCTGGACATAGAACCGTTATCCTTGGAAGTGTTTGTTGATGTGCCTACAGACCGCAGGGATTTTTTCGGGGGCAGGATTTACACCCAGACCAGTAAAACGGTCTCCGCAGGCAATAGGACGATCAACGTAAAACCATTGCCCGAAGCCGGTAAACCGGAGAATTTTAGTGGAGCGGTAGGTGAATTTGATTTTTCGGTAACTACGAGCAAAACACAACTGAATGCTTCGGAATCGTTGCAGGCAAAAGTTGAAGTGACCGGAAAGGGTAACCTAAAATTATTTCAACTTCCCGAACCAGAATTGCCTAGCTCCCTGGAAGTTTATGATCCAGAATACGACGAGAACATCCGTACCTACAGTACTGGAATGGAAGGTAAAGTAGCCAATAATTACACTATTGTGCCCTCTTTCCGAGGAAAATATCCCATACCCAGTATCTCCTTCAGCTATTTTAATCCTTCGACGGGAAGGTACAATACCATCAACTCGGAAGAAATAAACATTGAGGTAATAGAGGGACCAACAGGAAATTCCGATAATGTCTCGGTACCTTCCGCGAATAAACAATTGGTTGTGCCTACCGGGGAACAGTTCCATTTCATCAACATTAATCCCAACCTAAAGCCCATCGATCAAAAGCGCTTTTTTGGCTCAAATACGTTTTTTATCCTTTTATTGGCACCCCTACTCTTGATCCCAATGGCCATTTTCTTTTTTAAGAAACGTGAGGCCATTGCCAGCGATGTGATCGGAAACAAAATCAAGCAAGCCAACAAATTGGCCAGAAAATATCTTTCCACCGCAAAAAAGGAGCTTGGCAATAAAGAGGCGTTTTATGTAGCCCTGGAAAAAGGACTGCACAATTATTTAAAAGCAAAGTTACATATAGAGACCTCGGAATTCAGCAAGGATAAAATAACCCCTATTCTCTCGGAAAAGAATGTCGACACAAATGACATTTCTGGGTTTATTGAATTGCTGAGAAGTTGCGAAATGGCTCGATATAGCCCATTCTCCAATGTTCAGATGCAACAGGATTACGAAAAGGCGAGCGATGTAATATCTAAATTGGACAAGCAATTATGAGCACAAAAAAAATAGTCCTTTTAATTTGTCTTGGTTGGTGCTCTTTGGGATTTTCCCAAAATGAAGCACTCTTTAACGAAGCTACAGAACTGTACAACAATGGCGAATACTCTTCGGCCATTGAGAATTATAAAAAAATACTTGAAAACGGAGAACATTCGTCCTCGGTATATTTCAATCTTGGGAATTGCAACTATAAGTTAAATGCCATAGGCCCAAGTATTTACTTTTATGAGAAGGCACTGCTTTTGGACCCGAACAACAAAGAGATTCAAAACAATCTTAGGTTTGCCCAGAATATGCGTTTGGATGCCATAGAAGAAATGCCAAAAACTGAGCTTTCACGGATATATAATGCCATAGTCGGTATGTTCTCTTCCGATCAGTGGGCATATATTGCCGTTGGACTAATTTTTTTATTCGTTCTGGCGTACATGGCCTATTATTTTTTACGATCGGCCAACCAAAAAAGAGCCGCCTTTATCTCGAGTATTTTTTCTTTAGCATTGGGGAGTGTTTGTATCTTAATGGCTTACCTCAACCATCAACAGTACAAAAATGATGATCCAGCCATTGTTTTTAGCAAAGAAGTTCAAGTAACTTCCGAACCAAACAACAACAGTGCGGCCATTTTCACCCTACACGAAGGGACCAAAGTAAACATCTTGGAAGAGTTGGATGATTGGAGGAGAATACGCATTGCAGATGGTCAAACTGGATGGTTAATGGATAACACCATTAAGCCATTAAAAGATTTTTAGTTATATTTTAACAGAAATCTTTGCGTCTTATCGTAAATTTGCAAAACTTATAAGTATTTATGCGAATACTGGCCTTACCACTTGCTTCTTTTTTGATGGTCTTCATTCTGATGACCTCTTCCTTTGTTCCCCTTTTGGGCAAGGAGTACAGTACGGCCATTATTTTAGGTTCTTCCGAAGAGGAAAACAACACCCACGATACATCGAACAATAAAACATTTGATAGCAAATACTTCCTGTACAAAAGCTTTTTTGCTATGGATCCTTCTATAAATCAGGAGAAAAGCAACAACGCCTTGGGATATGTATTCACTGTTTTAGAGTTTACACTCGAAACACTAGACCCTCCTCCCCGAAAATTGGTTTAACACTCAATTTTACGTTCAAATCAAATTTTCAACGTCCCCTATCCAGTAATCCCGGTGTGGCGGACAAATCTTACTTATTATTATGTTCAAGAATTTAAAAAATGACTTGCCTGCAAGTATAGTGGTCTTTTTTGTGGCACTACCCCTATGTTTGGGTATCGCCCTGGCCAGTGGAGCACCTCTCTTTTCGGGTCTCATCGCAGGTATTATCGGAGGAATCGTTGTTGGAGGATTAAGCGGTTCACAAATAGGGGTAAGTGGCCCGGCAGCAGGACTGGCTGCAATTGTTCTTACGGCCATTGGCACTTTGGGGGGTTATCAGAACTTTCTGGTTGCCGTGGTTTTGGGAGGTGTCCTACAGTTTCTTTTCGGAATCTTGAGAGCTGGTATCATCGCCTACTATTTTCCATCATCCGTAATTAAGGGAATGCTTACCGGTATCGGTATCATTATCATTCTAAAACAGATTCCCCATTTTTTTGGTTACGATGCCGATCCCGAAGGAGATTTTGCCTTTTTTCAAGTAGATGGTGAAAATACCTTTAGTGAAATCATCAATACCGTGAATTTTATAAGCCCGGGTGCTACCATTATTGCGATTATCTCGTTGGCAATATTGATTTTGTGGAGCCAGGTATTGACCAAAAAATCAAAAATCTTTGAACTTGTACAAGGACCATTGGTAGCCGTAGTCCTTGGAATCATTTATTTTACGGTAACACAGGGAAATGAGACTTGGGGCATCTCTCAAGAACATTTGGTCAGTGTACCCGTACCCGATAGTTTCGAGTCCTTTTTAGGTTTCTTTAGTTTTCCTAATTTTTCGGTGATCACCAGCACCGAGGTTTGGATTACAGCGTTTACCATTGCACTTGTGGCCAGTTTGGAAACCTTGCTCTGTGTGGAGGCCACAGATAAATTGGACCCTTTAAAAAGAACTACACCCACCAACCGAGAGCTTATGGCCCAAGGAGTAGGCAATACACTGTCCGGTTTGGTCGGAGGACTGCCGGTAACACAAGTTATTGTGCGTAGTTCAGCAAATATTCAATCTGGAGGTAAAACAAAAGCTTCTGCCATTATCCATGGTTTTTTACTTTTGGGATCGGTCATCATCATCCCGACCCTTCTCAATAAAATACCTCTGTCCGTTTTGGCGGCCATCCTATTTATTGTAGGTTACAAACTTGCAAAACCGAGCTTGTTCAAAACTATGTACCAAGCAGGTTGGAAACAATTTGTTCCATTTATCGTAACCGTTGTTGGTATTGTTTTCACAGACCTTTTGGTAGGAATCAGCCTTGGTCTGTTAGTTGGAATCGTGGTAGTTTTGATCAAGAGTTACCAAAACTCACACTTCCTTCATATAGAGGATAAGAGCAATGGTGCCCACAAAATTAAAATGACCTTGGCAGAAGAAGTAACCTTTTTCAACAAGGGGGCCATTCTAAAAGAGTTGGATAGCCTTCCAGAAAATTCGTACCTGGAATTGGACGTAAGAAAAACACGCTATCTTGATAATGATATCGTGGAAATTTTAGAGGATTTTTCCAGCAAGGCCAAAAATAGAAACATCGACATCAAAATAATTTCTGAAAGAGGTGAAGTCGAAAATCCGGAGAGCTATATCGAATTCTTTAATCTAAGACCGAAAAAATCGGCATAATAATATATTTATGAAAGCACACACAAAAGAAACGCAGTTGACGATGACCCCTAAAAAAGCCATCGATTTTTTAAAGGAAGGGAATGAGCGGTTTCAACAAAACTTAAAAGCAAACAGAAACCTTTTGGAACAAGTGAACGATACCAAGGATGGGCAATTTCCTTTTGCGACCATTTTAAGTTGTATCGATTCCCGAGTTTCTGCAGAGCTTGTGTTCGATCAAGGTCTTGGCGACATTTTCAGCATAAGAATTGCCGGGAACTTTGTGAACGAAGACATTTTGGGGAGTATGGAGTTTGCCTGTAAGTTGGCCGGCACAAAAGCTATTGTTGTACTAGGCCACACAAGCTGTGGTGCTGTTAAGGGAGCTTGTGACCATGCTCGCCTAGGTAACCTAACTGCTTTGATAAACAAGATTGAGCCTGCAGTAGAAGCTGTATCCGAGCCAAAAGATGAAAGCATGAGAAACTCCAAAAACTTGGAATTTGTTGATGCTGTCGCGGTTAAAAATGTGGAAATGACCTTGGACAACATCCGAAAACAGAGCGAAGTGCTCAAGGAAATGGAGGAAGCGGGTGAAATAGCCCTAGTCGGTGCCATGTACGACATATCCGATGGTAAAGTGACTTTTTTATAAATTCACATTAACTTTACGTAAGCAATGCCAGTAGGGTTTCCTGCTGGCATTTTTTAAGTATAAATATTTCTATATTCAATTACCAAAAACAACAGCCATACCATGTTCAAACACTTTAGAGGAGATTTATTCGGTGGAATTACAGCGGGCATTGTAGCGCTTCCCTTGGCACTGGCCTTTGGTGTAAGTTCCGGTCTTGGGCCGAGCGCTGGTCTGTACGGTGCTATTTTTATTAGCTTTTTTGCCGCACTTTTTGGTGGTACAAACACCCAAATCTCCGGCCCTACCGCACCCATGACAGCGGTAAGCATGGTAGTTATTGCTGGTATTATTGCCGTAAACGATGGAGATGTGGGCAAAGCACTCCCGGCTATTCTTACTGTGTTTCTTTTGGCAGGCCTTATGCAAATTGGTTTAGGTCTTGTTGGGCTCGGAAAGTATATAAAATACATTCCATATCCCGTGGTTTCCGGGTTTATGACCGCAATTGGTGTAATAATATTAGTTACCCAGATATTACCAGCTGTTGGGTATTATCCAAAAGAAGACTCGGACTATGTAAACCAATTTATGCCAGAAGCCGAAGAAAAAATCTTGGAAAACATTCTAAAAGAAGAAGCCGGAGAAGGAATTTTGGTATTGGAAAATTTCACGGAAACCATTAAAAGAGCCGAAAAGATCACCCATGATGATATGTTGAAAGAAGCCAGTACTTTGGCATCCAAAGATGCCTCGGGCGTTCTTGGAACTTTTAAGGTACTGCCCAGGGCAATCAATAACATCAATTGGTTGGAGCTTGCTTTGGCGTTGGCGACCATTTTTATAATTTATGGGTTCAAAAAAATTACAACCGCAATTCCGAGTACTTTGGTGGCTTTGATAGCTGTTTCCGGGGTTGCATATGGTTTTGGTTGGAACTACAGGCCCATAGAACAAATTCCCAGTGGCTTGCCCGTACCAAATCTGAATATTTTTACGTCGTTTCAATTTGATTCTGTAAGCCCCTACATTTTTACGGCACTTACACTGGCACTGCTTGGTGCCATTGATTCCCTTTTAACCTCCGTGGTTGCCGACAATATGACCCAGACCAAGCATAAACCCAACCAAGAATTGGTAGGCCAGGGTATCGGAAACAGTATTGCTGCCATTTTTGGAGGAATCCCTGGAGCTGGTGCAACCATCAGAACCGTTGTGAACATAAATTCTGGTGGAAAAACAAAGCTCTCCGGTATGGTCGCTGGCATTTTATTATTGGTTATTCTGCTAGCCCTAGGACCAGTAGCTTCGCAAATACCTGCAGCCGTGTTGGCCGGTATATTGGTCACAGTAGGTATCGGTGTTATGGATTATCGGGGATTAAAAGCCATTCCACATCTGCCCAAAGACATTAAACTTGGACCACTAAAATTAAGCTCGGAAGTGATTATTATGTTAGTGGTATTGGTACTTTCTTCGGTTTGGAACTTGGTATATGCCGTTGGTATTGGTCTTGTTATAGCTTCGCTAATGTTCATGAAAAAAATCGGAGACCTAACCGCTAAGCATTCCAAAGTAAAGGCTCTTCGGGAGGAAGCATGGTCAGATGAAAAAAATGTGCCAAAAAAAATCCTGGACAAGGTATTTATAAAACACATAAACGGACCTTTGTTCTTTGGTTCGACCAACGAGTTTCAACAACTTGCCTCCCAAATTCCAGATTCTGCTTCCACTGTAATAATTAGAATGGGCAGAATGCAGTATATGGACCAAACAGGGCTCTATGCAATGGAAGATGTGTTGCAAGATCTAAAACGAAAGGGTGCAACAATACTATTGGTCAATATTTTGGAACAGCCAAGGTATATGCTCGAACGAATAGACATTATTCCTGACCTGATTCCGGAAAACAACGTTTTTAGCAATTTAAAGTCGTGTTTGGCATGGGTAGATACACATCTAAACACGAAGGAATAAAAACGAACAAACATTGCCAAAAACTATTTTCCGCCCCAATATTTACTTTTTAACCATAGAATATTTTTTGGGATGAACACTATTTACAGTGAAATCCGGTTCTCGGAACAGTAGATATTATCGCATAACCCATATATTCTAGGACAATTTGCTAAATTTGTCCGCCAATAGCGTAATCAATCATGATTGAGACCATAAAGGAACATATTGCCGAAGTAGAAAAGTTCACTTCGACCTCTACAGATGAAATTGAAGCATTCCGAATCAAATACTTGGGAAAAAAAGGACTGTTGAACAGTTTCTTTTCGGAATTTAAAAACGTGCCAAACGATCAAAAAAAGGATTTTGGCAAGGTGATCAATCAATTAAAGAGTGCCGCTACCAATAAAGTGAACGAACTCAAGGAAGCATTGGAAAGCCAGGCTGAAGTAGCTGGGAAATATGGGGACCTAACACGCCCTGGCGAACCTGTATCGCTAGGTGCACGCCACCCTATATCCATTGTAAAGAACCAGATCATAGATATTTTCTCAAGAATCGGTTTCAATGTATCCGAAGGTCCTGAAATCGAGGATGATTGGCACAACTTTACAGCGCTCAACCTACCGGAATACCATCCGGCACGGGATATGCAGGATACATTTTTTATCCAGACCGATCCCGACATCCTACTGCGTACCCACACTTCATCGGTACAAGTAAGGTACATGGAAGCCAATCAGCCTCCTATTAGAACTATTTCGCCCGGGAGAGTGTACCGAAACGAGGCAATTTCTGCCCGCTCACATTGTTTTTTTCACCAAGTGGAAGGTTTGTACGTAGATAAAAATGTGTCTTTCGCAGATTTAAAGCAAACGTTGCAATATTTTACGTCAGAAATGTTTGGGAAGTCAAAAATAAGACTTCGCCCATCTTATTTTCCATTTACCGAGCCCAGTGCCGAGGTAGATGTATATTGGGGGCTGGAAACCGAAACCGATTACCGTATGACCAAAGGTACCGGATGGCTGGAGATTATGGGCTGTGGCATGGTGGACCCCAATGTGCTCAAAAATTGTGGAATAGACCCAGAAGTGTATTCAGGCTTTGCCTTTGGAATGGGAATAGATCGGATTGCTCTTTTGTTGCATCAGATTTCAGACATTAGATTGCTCAGTGAAAACGATGTACGTTTCTTGGAGCAGTTTAAGAGCGCCCTTTAGATCATAATTGTATGAAAAAGGATATTGAAATTCCGATTGCCACCGACGTACACGTGGCCATAGTACATGAATGGAACGAAGAATTTCTGTCCAAAGATTGGAACGCCTATTTAATAAACAACAGGTCGGATACCATCGAAATGGCCATTGTGGTTTCCAAAGGGTTTGATGGAGATACCAGAACATCCACCATACGACATGGTATTGGAACACTGGAACCGGGCAGCTTTAAAAAAGTAGAAGTATTGCAAGAAGATGTCCTTGCACTAAACAATGAGTTCTTTGTAACTTTTTTTGCCGAGAACAAACTCTTTGAAAAACGATTTTTATTTCCAAAACATACGGTTACAGAAAAAAATCTCAGTACCATCCCCGTAATACAATCAGAAGGGGTTTTATCAAAAGATTGACCTCGCGTTTTCCTCCATTTCCATCTTTTAACAAACTTTTAGTTCTTATTAGTTCGGTAATTACCGAACCAACACTAATTTTGCGCTTCAATTTTTAAAAAAATGTCCAGAGAAGAGCAAAAAAAAGAACTGATCGAGGAACTTGGAATCCATTTGGAAAACCAACACGATATTCCGCCATTGGCTGCAAGACTATATGCAATGCTTGTGGTCACCAACCGTAATGGGCTCAGTTTTGAAGAATGCCAAATTAACCGATGTGCAAGTAAAAGCTCCATATCTACCGCAATTAATCTCCTACTAAAATTGGGATTGATCACCTACTTCACCAAACCGGGAGACAGGAAAAGATATTTTAAGACCTCAGCGGCCAACACTTTCTACCTAAACAAATTGGAAGAAAAATTAAAACGTATTGAGACAGAAAACCGAATTATAACGAAAATCAGAAACTATAATCAAACTTATAATCCCGAAAGGTATGAGACCAATAAAGAACGGGCAGAGATCTATCACTCATTTATTAAGCAAAGTGAAGAATTACTGAGCAACACCCTTCAAGTACTTAAAGAATTAGAAAATCATAATCACAATTAAACAACCCCAACAATACTAAACATGAAAAAAATTGCATTAGGCCTATCTGCCATTAGTCTTGCTATTTTAGCTTCCTGTGGTGGTAAAAATGAGCAACAAGCCGCTGCTCCTCAAGCGCCATCACTAAAAGTAAATACCCTAGAGAAACAGGACATTACCTTGTACAACTCCTACTCTACCAATATAGAAGGGGAACAAAACGTTGAAATTTGGCCAAAGGTCTCCGGTTTTGTCCAAAAAATCTATGTTGAAGAAGGTCAACAAGTTAAAAAAGGCCAGTTACTTTTTAAACTGGAAACCCAGACGCTTTCTCAAGATGCCCAAGCCGCCAAAGCAGCAGTAAATGTCGCCCAAGTAGAAGTGGACAAGCTAGTTCCGTTGGTTGAAAAGAACATTATAAGCGAAGTTCAACTAAAAACGGCCAAGGCTCAATTGGAACAAGCAAAAAGTACCTATAGCAGTATTGCAGCCAACATTGGGTACTCCAATATTGTTAGTCCCGTTAACGGTTATATTGGGGAGATTCCATACAAAGTGGGCGCCTTGGTAAGCAGTTCAATGGGACAACCATTAACGGTAGTATCGGATATAAGTACGGTACGCGCTTATTTCTCCATGACAGAAAAGCAACTTTTGGAGATGAAGAGCAAAATGACCAAAGGTGGTGCTTCGGTTTCTTCGGAGAATTCTCCAGAGGTGGAATTGGTAATGATCAATGGTGAAACATATCCACATAAAGGGAAGATTGCCATGGTGAACAATATCATCAATCCAACTACAGGAAGTGTTACCTTAAGAGCAGATTTTAACAATCCCAACTTTTTATTGAGTTCCGGAAGTACGGGAACCATCAAGGTACCTTCTCCTCAAAAAGATGTTATGGTTGTCCCCAAAATGGCCACAGTGGATATACAAGGGAACAAATTGGTCTATATACTTCAAGATGACAACACTGTAAAATCGCAAAAAATCAACATTATTGATCAGACCGATTCGGAGTATTTGGTATCCCAAGGTGTACAACCCGGAAACACGATTGTTGTAGAAGGTGTTTCCAAACTTAGGGAAGGACAATCCATAAATCCAATTAAATAACACATCACATAAGTAAAAGATAACCCATGTTTCAAAGATTTATAGATCGGCCCGTGCTCTCCACGGTGATTTCGATAATCATTGTTATTCTCGGTCTTTTAGGTTTAAGTAGCCTAGCGGTAGAAGAATATCCAGAAATTGCTCCGCCGACCGTTCAGGTAACAAGTACCTACACCGGTGCCAATGCGGAAACCGTGCTCAAAAGTGTGGTGGTTCCTTTGGAGGAACAAATCAACGGTGTGGAAGACATGCTCTACATGACCTCCAATGCCAGTAACGACGGTAACGCCACAATCAATGTATTCTTTAAGTTGGGCACAAACCCCGATATTGCCGCGGTAAACGTGCAGAACCGAGTGGCCCGAGCCAATAGTGTACTGCCACAGGCTGTGGTACAAACAGGGGTAATTACCCAAAAGTCACAGACCAGTGCCCTTATGTTCTTCTCTTTATTCTCGGAGAACGAAAATTACGATGCAACCTTTGTAGAGAACTACGCAAGAATAAATATAGTTCCCAAACTTCAACGTATTGAAGGGGTTGGAAATGTTACCGTGTTCGGTTCCAAGGATTACTCCATGCGTATTTGGTTGGATCCAGAAAAGATGTCCGCATTTAATCTGATGCCATCCGACATTCAAGCGGCTTTGCGAGAGCAAAACCTAGAGGCGGCAACTGGTAAGATCGGCGAAAGTGCCGACGGTGTATATGAGTATGTCCTAAAATACAAAGGACGGTTAGCAGAAGAAGCAGAATATGAGAACATAATTATAAGAGCCGAGGAAAATGGCCAGTTTTTACGTCTGAAGGATGTAGCTGAAATAGAACTTGGCGCTTTTAATTACGGAACCAAGAACGAAGGTATGGGCAACCCCGGAACTGCAGTGGGTATTTTCCAAACTTCGGGATCTAACGCCAACGAGATCATTGAAAACATCGAGGCTATTCTGGAAGAATCAAAAGCTAACTTCCCAAAAGGCTTGGATTATGTTATCCCGTTCAATTCAAAAGACTTCCTTGATGCTTCCATAGATCATGTAGTGCAAACCTTGGTAGAAGCATTTATTTTAGTGTTTATTGTGGTGTTCCTGTTCCTTCAGGACTTTAGATCGACATTAATTCCTGCGATCGCCGTTCCCGTGGCCATTGTAGGTACCTTTTTCTTTTTACAGTTGTTCGGGTACTCCATAAATATGCTTACCCTATTTGCCATGATTCTAGCCATTGGTATTGTGGTGGATGATGCCATTGTAGTGGTGGAGGCGGTACACGCCAAAATGGAAGAAGGTTCACAAAATGCAAAAGTGGCCACCAAAACGGCTATGTCCGAGATTTCCGGAGCCATTATCTCCATCACCTTGGTAATGTCCGCCGTATTTATCCCGGTATCCTTTATAGGTGGGTCTTCCGGTGTGTTTTATCAACAGTTTGGTATTACATTGGCCGTTGCCATTTTAATTTCTGCCATAAACGCCTTAACACTGAGTCCTGCACTAGCGGCCCTGTTTTTAAAACCGCACGACCATGAAAAAGGTAAAAAATCAAACTTAATTGCCCGTTTCTTCAAAGCTTTCAATATTGGTTTTACGGCAATGACCAATAAGTATACCAACACCATTGGTACGTTGGTCAAAAGAAAGTGGGTAACCTTGGCTCTTTTAGTAGGCACAGGTATAGTTGTTTTTTTCCTCTTCAGGACCACGCCTTCCGGGTTTATCCCCAACGAGGACAAAGGAATCATCTTTGCAGATGTTACCATGCCGCCCGGAACAACTTTGGAGGAAACCCAAAAAACGGTTAAGAAACTGGATTCCATATACGAATCCATGGGAATTATTAAAGCCCGTATGAACATAACCGGTTTTAGTATCCTAAACAGTGTTAATGGTGGTTCCTACGGATTCTCCGTAATTCGATTACAAGATTGGGAAAACAGAACAGAACCTTCACAAACCGTTGAGGCTACCATTGGGCAATTATTTGCAAAAACAGCAGGATTAAAAGATGCTCGTATTTTCTTCTTTACCCCGCCAGCGGTAAGGGGATTCGGTAACTCGGCCGGTTTTGAACTAAACTTACAGAACACCGATGCAGAAGATTGGCAATCCATAGGTAAAACTACCAACGAGTTTTTAGCTGCCTTGAATGCAAGACCGGAAGTCCAGTATGCCATCACTTCGTTCAACCCAAATTTTCCTCAGTATGAGTTGCAGGTGGACGTAGAAAAAACCAAGTTGGCAGGTTTGGCCGTTACCGATATATTCAATGCAATGCAAGGCTATTATGGGGGACTGTACACCACAGACTTTAATAAGTTCGGTAAACAGTATCGAGTAATGATCCAGGCCAGGCCGGAAGACAGGGCGGACGAAAAGAGCCTTAACCACATATTTGTCAGCAATGCAAACGGTGAATCTGTTCCCGTATCTCAATTTGTTTCCTTAAAGAAAATATACGGCCCCGAGATTGTAAGCAGGTTCAACCTTTTGAACTCGGTTAAAGTCAATGGTGCCATGAACCCTGGTTACAGTACCGGTGATGCGATTACCGCAATTGAAGAAGTTGCCGCACAAGTATTGCCCAACAACTATACTTTTGAATATTCCGGCCTTACCAAAGAGGAGAACAGTGCGGGCAGCCAGACCATAATCATCTTTATTTTGAGCTTGGTGTTCGTGTACTTCTTATTGAGTGCTCAGTACGAAAGTTATATTCTGCCGCTTTCCATATTGCTATCGTTGCCATTTGGTATTGCAGGAGCCATTTTATTTGTGAATTTGGCCGGTTTGGAAAACAATATTTATTTCCAGATTGCACTGATCATGCTCATTGGACTCTTGGCCAAAAATGCCATTTTGATCGTAGAATTTGCCCTGCAAAGAAGAAAGTCGGGATTATCGCTTTATGATGCCGCCGCCGAAGGGGCCAGAGCAAGGTTACGTCCAATCTTAATGACCTCCTTTGCATTCATCTTTGGTCTGTTGCCATTGGCGCTATCTTCAGGAATTGGTGCCATCGGAAACCGTTCAATCGGTGTAAGTGCAGTAGGTGGTATGCTCGTGGGAACCATTCTGGGTGTATTTGTGATTCCTGTCCTGTTTGTAATATTCCAAGCCATACAGGAGCGTTTTTCAGGCAAGCCCGAAGCATCTCAAAATCAGAACAATGCCTAATCATCCTTTGAACCAACAAAGATTATAATCCATGAAAATTAAACCTTCATATAAATTGTTTTTGCTACTTGCAGTACCTCTGCTATTGCAATCTTGTTTTGTGGCAAAAAACTACAGTAGACCAGAACTTGAGACCGAAAGTCTTTACAGGACCGACAATTTGCCACAGGATAGCATCTCCATGGCGGATGTTTCTTGGAGAGATCTGTTCAAGGACGAACAGCTTGCGGCTTATATTGAGCAAGGATTGGAAAATAATATTGATGTCCGAATTGCGCTACAAAATGTTCTGGCCGCAGAAGCTTATGTAAAACAGGGCAAGGCCGGTTATTACCCGACCCTGTCCGGCACAACAAGCTTTACTAGGACAAAAAACTCCGAGAACAGTCAGTTTGGAAGTTTTTTTACCAGACCTCTGGAGCAGTACGAACTCTCGGGCACCCTTTCTTGGGAGGCCGATGTTTGGGGTAAGATCAGAAGTAACAAACGGGCTGCCGGGGCATCTTACTTACAAAGTGTTTCTGCCCACCAAGCTGTAAAGACCAATTTGATTGCGGGAATTGCGACCACGTATTTCCAACTTATGGCCTTGGACAAACAATTGGAAGTGGCCAAACAGACTTTGGACGCCCGAAAAAAGAGCCTGGAGACCACCATGGCCCTAAAAGATGCAGGACAGGTTACGGAAGTCGCCGTAAAGCAAACCAAAGCTCAAGTACACACCACCGAGATCATTGTGATCGACTTGGAGAACAACATTAAATTGTTGGAAAATGCTTTTAGCATTCTTTTGGGCGAAGGACCGCAAAAAATTGAAAGAGGCAATTTGGACAATCAATCCATCGATACAGATCTAAGTACCGGGGTCCCATACCTGTTACTTGCCAATCGACCAGATGTGATGCAGGCGGAATACGGTCTTATCAATGCTTTTGAACTTACCAATGTAGCCAAGAGCAGTCTTTATCCTTCGTTAAGCCTATCCGCTACCGGTGGTTTTCAGAGTTTGGAGTTTGATAATTGGTTGGATGCCAGTTCGCTATTTTCAAATCTTGTAGGCTCGTTGACCCAGCCGATCTTTAATGGCAGAAAACTACGTACCCAAATGGAAGTGGCCAAAGCACAACAAGAACAAGCTTTGCTTGCTTACAAACAAGCCCTGTTAACGGCCGGAAGAGAGGTCAGTGATGCCCTATATACCTATAATGCGGAAAGCCAAAAGTTGGATGCACGGGCCAAAGAACTCGAAGCATACGCAACGGCCGAAACTTATTCCGAAGAATTGTTGAACAATGGTTTGGCCAATTATTTAGAAGTGTTGACCGCAAGACAAAATGCATTGAACTCCGAACTCAACTATGTTGATTCACAATATGCACAGTTAAGTGCTATTGTGGAATTGTACAGGGCACTGGGCGGAGGCTGGAAATAGTTTATTTTGAGTGATAAAATCGAAATATTGGCCCACGCTATCGAGAACTTTACCCGATTTGGGAGCAAACGATTCTCTATGGATGAATTGGCCTCCGAGCTAGGGATTTCGAAAAAAACACTCTACAAGCATTTTAGCAGTAAGGAAAAGCTTGTCTCTGAAAGCTTAGCGTATTTTTTGAATGATATCCGTACAGACATTGAAAAATACATATCAGAAAACCCGAATAAGGAAGAGCCCCTTACCACTATAATCTACATATACAAAAAAGGGTTGATGGTATATCAAAACCTCAACCCTTCTTTTCTAAGAGGCCTGAACAAATACTATCCCGAAGCCTATCAAAAGTATATTGAGCTTAAAAAAGAGATTGTTTGGAACATGGTACACCCTCTTTTGCAAAAGGCTCAAATATTGGAACAAATAAGGCCTAATGTCAATCTAGAACTGGTTTGTACATTATTTCTGTCCCGCATGGAAGACATTGTTTATTCCAAAGAAAATCTCTTCAACGAGTTTAGCATCAAAGAACTTCTGGACCACATTATCATAAACAACTTGCGAGGTATTCTTACGTTGAATTATCTTCAAAAATGCCCTGTTTAACGGCAATAATATTGCTCTTTTTTTAAATTTTAAGCTTTTTTATTGAGATAACACATCTTTAAACCCCTGTTTTTTGCGTTTTTATCGTTGATTTTAGTGAATTGATCATATAATTTTAATTTCTTCTAAAAACTAAATAACCAATGGGAACTACAACTAATATCAACAGACGCGATTGGATAAGAAAAAGCGTTCTCACAGCAGGTGGGGCAATGGCTTTGCCATATATGGGATTGGCCGAAACTCCTAAAGCTCCATTGACCTTGGATGCCGAAGGAAACGCAATATATAGTCCGTTCTTTAAAGAATATTTGCCAAAACCTGAAGATTTAATGCCAGAATTGGCTGCAAAGTTAAATGCAAACGAAAATCCATACGGGCCATCTCCAATGGCCATGGAGGCATTTAAAAACTCCGTTTCCGGCGGTAACAGATATGCTTGGAAAGAACTATTTCAGTTGGTCGACAAAATAGCGGACTTTGAAAAAGTTGAGAGCAAAAACATTATGATGGGGCCAGGGTCGTCCGACCTTTTGGAAAAGACTGCCATGGTTTTCTTTAAAGATGGTGGCAATGTTGTTTCCGCCGATCCTTCTTACATGTCCTTGATCAGAGTGGCCGAATCCGTGGGAGCAACTTGGAAACCTGTTCCACTAAAAGAGGATTGGTCCCACGACCTCAAAGCAATGGAAGAAGCTATCGACGACCAAACAAAACTGGTCTATATCTGTAACCCGAACAACCCCACCGGTTCTATGACCGATCATGAAGAGTTGGTTGACTTTTGTTCACGCGTATCGGAAAAAGTACCCGTTTTTGTAGATGAAGCCTATTTATGGTTCTTGGAAGATGGTGCCAAAAAAAGTATGGTGTCCTTAATAAACCAAGGAAAAAATGTTATAATCGCAAGGACATTTTCCAAAATACATGGTATGGCAGGACTTCGGGTAGGCTATATCGTAGCTCTTGAAGAAACCTTGGACAGGTTGAAAAAGATAACCCGAGGCGGAATGGGAATTACGCTGCCCTCCGTATATGGGGCTATTGCTGCCATGGATGATGCTGATTTTATAGATAAATCACGAACCCTAAATGCCGAATGTAGGGAGTATGTGTACTCAAGTCTAAAACAATTGGGAATAGATTCTTATGTGCCTTCTTCCACTAGTTTCATAATTTTTCCTATTCAAATGGAGGGCAAACCGTTCCTTGAACGAATGACCGAGTTAAAGGTGGGCGTTCGAGCATTTCAATTTATGGATCAAAACTGGTGCCGAGTAAGTATGGGCACCATGGAAGAAATGAAAACTTTTACCAGTGCACTCAATAAAGTGTTGGTATAGTGGATATTGGAATTCAAAAAACCATAGTATTCCTTTTTTTCATCTTTATTGGAATCTTGCTCAAAGCTAAATTTAAATCCAAAGAAGAAATTACTGGAATAAAAAAAGTGATTCTAAACCTTGCACTGCCGGCAACCATATTTATTGCGTTGTTGGGAGTCAAGGTAGAACTGCCGCTTTTAATATTGCCCTTATTGGCCCTTGGCCTTAACGTTTTGCTGTTCTTTTCCATGTCCGTTATTTTACCCCCATTGGGCATTGGCAAAGGAACTTCGGAGTATAGAACAGCTAAGTTATTGATTCCCTCATTGGCACCTGGTTTGTCCGCTTTTCCCTTTATCGTGGAATTTTTGGGAGAATCCTATTTGGCAAAAGCGGCGATGTCCGATCTGGGCAATAAGATTTTTGTGCTCTTTTTTTTATATCTCGTTGCTATGAACTGGCATTATGGCCAACAATCCAGCAAAGAAAAAAATGGCGGAACCCGATTAATGCCCTTGATCAAAGCAATGGTTTCCGAACCGGTCAATATATTTATCGGTGCTGCTTTGGTATTACTGGTCTTTGGTCTAACTATGGACTCGCTTCCGTTTTTTATGAGTGAAACACTCGAAAAACTCAGTTTGATCATGACTCCTTTGGTATTATTGTTTATAGGTTTGGCGGTAAAGATCAAGAGAAAACAGTTTTTTCAAATATTTTCCTTATTGTGCGCCCGGGCAGGATTGGTATTGTTGATTTCTGGACTTTTTGTGGCCATAACAGGGATTAACGTGCAAAACGAAATCTTGTTAACATTGGCCTTTGGTCTTAGTGCCTGTAGTTTTTGGCCTTATGCCCATATTGCAACTGTCGATGGAATGGAGATGGATAAAAAAACAAAAAGCAAAACTTTCAATAGTGATTTTGGGGTAACCATTCTAGCTCTTTCGTTCCCACTTTCCACCATGTTGATTCTTGCAACATTGAACAGTGGATTCTTCTTTGTAAATCCGTTTAATATATTTTTGATGGCCGCTTTATTTTTAGGGGTTGGATTCACTTTTCCTTTGATCAGTGTAATCAACAAAAAAAAGTGGTCGGAGCAAAAAACTATCAACCATAAACTAAATCCAACAACAGAAAAAGCTGCTTAAGTTCAATTGGCAACGAGCCAATTATTCTGACGGTCTTAAAACGAGGCTTCTGGCAGCATTTGCAATCAGACCAATACTTAGCCAATAGCTACTGAGCACAACGATTCCCGAATAAGCAAAGGCTGTCTTGAACTTGGAGATGGCAATCATGGTATCGGAGAACATAAAACATAGTACCGCTACTGCGATCCAACCAAATTCCTTCCCCTTATGTTTTAAATAAAGACCTATTCCCTGCCATGCCATAGTGCAGATTACCAAAATATAAATCGCGACCGGAACCAAAAAATCGCCAAGTCCCGGCCACAGCCAATAAAAAATTAGCCCCCCAGTACCTAAAAACAGTACTAACGAACTCAAATTGCGCTGAAATCCATTTATATGTACAAATCCCCAAATAAATAGCAAGTGTGCCACCAAAAAAGAGGCAAGGCCGAACACAAAGTATTCCGGAAATAGTAAGACTATATCGCCCAACAAGCAAAAGGACAAAGCTAGAACAACAATTTTTCTAAATATGGACCTGTTTGCTTTTGGAATACAGACCAGTAATGTTATCACCAAAATCGTAGTAAGCGGCTTTAACAACCGATATACCGATAGATATTCCAAATATTCCATAACCATGGCCATAACACCACTGATTATGATCAGTAGATTTATAATTACAGTGGATTTCCTAGGTTTTGCTACCACACCTTATACGGTTTTTTGCTTAGTTGTGAATTATAATACTTGATCCTACCTGTGACTTCCTCTCCTAACCATTCCGGTCTTTCAAAACGTTCCTCTTCGTGCTTAAGTTCCACTTCTGCCAATACAAGGCCCTTGTTCTCGCCCAAAAACTCGTCAACTTCAAATATCTGATTACCAAAAGGCACTTCAAACCGTATTTTTTCCAAAATCCCAGATTCGCACAGGTCTATTAGATTTGTAGCTTCGGATACAGAAATTTCAGTTTCCCATTCAAAACGGGTGGTTCCCGATGCGTTGCTCGCTCCTTTAACGGTCAAAAAACCTTTTTCTCCTTTTATTCGAACCCTAACAGTTCTATCCGGATCCGTATTCAAAAAGCCCTGTACAATCCGGTTTTGGGAGATAGCTTTCTGTTTATACCCATCCGACTTTACTAAAAATTTTCGTTCTATTTCCAAATGTTCCATCAAACTAAATATACCCTAAATTTGAAAATGGACTTTAATTTTCCCCTAAGAAAAATAATTCATGTGGATATGGATGCATTTTATGCTTCCGTTGAACAGCATGATAACCCTGACCTCAAGGGGAAGCCTATTGCCGTGGGCGGAGGGTCCAAACGAGGAGTAGTTTCGGCTGCAAGCTACGAAGCCCGTAAATTTGGGGTGCGTAGTGCCATGGCCGGCGCCATTGCCCGTAGAAATTGCCCCAACCTCATTTTTGTAAAGCCCCGTTTTGATCGCTACAAGGAAGTTTCCATGCAGATCCGCAGTATTTTTTTTGAATATACCGACTTAGTGGAACCCCTGTCGCTGGACGAGGCCTATCTGGACGTAACAGAGAACAAAAAGGGAAATCCCTCGGCCACTTTGATTGCCAAAGAAATACGCCAAAAAATTCTTGACAAAACTGGTTTAACAGCATCGGCCGGAATATCCATAAACAAATTTATCGCCAAAGTGGCAAGCGATTACAACAAACCCAATGGACAAAAAACAGTGAATCCGGAGGAAGTAATCGAATTCTTGGAAAACTTGGATATTCGTAAATTCTATGGAGTGGGCAAAGTTACCGCCGAAAAAATGTACCGCCTTGGCATTTTTACTGGATCGGACCTAAAATCAAAATCGTTGGAGTTTTTAGAGCAGCACTTCGGAAAAAATGGAGCGCATTATTACAAAGTGGTCCGGGGCATTCATTTAAGCAGTGTAAAACCACATCGAACTCCAAAGTCGGTAGGTGCCGAACGTACTTTTTTTGAAAATTTAAGCAGTGAGATTTTTATGCTGGAAAAATTAGAGAATATTGCCGCTGAGCTGGAAAGAAGGCTACAAAAATCCAAAATAGCCGGAAAAACAATTACTTTAAAAATCAAGTACAGCGACTTTACCCTGCAAACACGCAGCAAAACACTGCCCTACTATATTGGCAGCAAAGATTTGATCCTGGATACCGCCAAGGAACTTTTGTACCAGTCTCCTTTGGAAAACTCCGTTCGGTTACTGGGTATTTCACTCGCCAACCTCAACACGGAAAAAGAAAAACAAAGCACGGAAAAAGAATCCGTGCTTGTTCAACTCAAATTTGATTTTTAAAAAGGAGAAGTTGTTTAAAAATACTTTTTAGTTGTCCGTCATTCCGAACTAGTTTCGGAATCTCATCATGAAATTCTAAAAGGATTATGAGAACCTGAAACAAGTTCAGGTTGACATAAAAAGCTTCTTGGACAGCCCTCTACAATTTAGTTTTTTATATCGGTTTCCATTGGCTTTACTGCAGGCTTTATGGGGTTGCCATCGGCGTCTATTTCTATGATGTTATCAAAACCGAGTTCATCCAATTTTGTAATGATCTCAGCTCTATCACCAACCATGAACCAATTCACTTTTTCGGGCTGCACTACCTGGTTGCTCACCTTTCTAACATCGTCCACGGAAAGGTTTCTCACGTTTTGATCATATTTTTGATAATAATCGTCCGGTAAATTATACCTGACCAAGTTTCTTACCGAGCTGTTCACGGAACTATTGGTTTCCCACTGTCCTGGGAGTTTCAAAACTTGGTTGGTCTTTACTTTTTCAAGCTCTTCGCTGGTTGCCGGTCTGGTCGATGTAAACTCAGAGATCTCTTTTCTGATTTCGGTAACGGATTCTGCCGTTTTATCGGTTTGAACCGGGGCATATACAATAAACGGCCGTGCTTCTTTGGAACCCATAACAAATCCTCCGGCGCCGTAGGACCAATGCTTGTCCTCCCTTAAATTCATATTGATCCGCGATGTAAAATCTCCTCCAAGAATACTTACCATTTGCTCCAAAGCGATTTCGGAGACATCGCCATATTTTTCGGTAAGATGACCGGCCAAGATCACGGATTGTTGGGATTCGGGACGATTCATTAAATACAATGTATTCTTGGAATTGGTTTTTGGCGCATTAAATGCAATTGTGGGAACATTACCGCTCTTCCATTTGCCCAATTTCTTTTCCAACTTGGATTTGAGCTCTCCCATCTCTACATCTCCCGTAACGATCAAGGTGGCATTATTGGGCTTAAACCATGTATTGTAAAAATCGACCACGTCTTCCCGTGTCAATTTTGAAACGGTATCCTCGTATCCAGTTCCCGTATAGGGACTGCTGTATGGGTGGTCCTCTCCATAAAGGTACTTGTTCATTACACGAAGTGCCATGGTTATGGGTTGAGATTTTTCTTGTTTTATATTGTTTATTTGTTCTTTTTGAAGTCGTTCAAATTCCTTCTCTGGAAATACAGGGTTGAGGACCACATCCAAAAACAGATCCAAACTTGCATCCAAGCTTGGTTTAAGGGTGCTCATATAAACATTGGATTCATCCTGACTGGAAAATGTACTCAAGGAAGCCCCCAACAACTGAAGCTGTTCGTTTATTTCCAAAGAAGTTTTGTCCTTGGTTCCTTCATCCATCAAGTTCATGGCCAACATTGCCGTTCCTGGACTGGCCAAATAATCCGTTTTGTAACCGGCATCGGCGACCAAATTGATTACCACGGTCGGAACGCCTTTGCGCTGTGCAAGTACCACATTGAGTCCATTGGAAAGTTGCGCGCGCTGGAGATCTGGAAATTTTGAACTTTTCGGCGCACCAAGTTCCGGCAATTTACTTCTGTCCACGGACGATTGTACAATATCGTACTCTGGAAATGGGTTACAGACCAAAATATGTTTTCCTTTGGAAAGCCATTTTTGGGCCGTTTTTCTTAAATCTTCCGCAGTGGCATCTTCAACAAATTTCAATTGGGTTTTGTAGTAGGAAGCATCCCCATGATAGGTTTGATTGGAAGCAAGAATATCCGATACACCCCCAAAACCTCCTATACGTTCCAACCCTTTAATAAAGTTGGCAAAGTAGTTTGCTTTAACTCTTTTGAGTTCTTCTGCGGTAGGGCCTTCTTCGATAAATCTCTGGATTTCCGCCTCAAGTTCCCTCTCCAATTTGGATGGGTCTTCACCCTGCTTTACGTTTAACCAAGTAATAAACTGGCTCGCAATTTCGCTGGAGGCTTGGAAAGACACTGCTGCACTTGCAGATTGGTCCTTATAGATAAACTTTTGGTACAATCGTGAATTCTTCCCATTGCTAAGAATAGCGGAAATCAAATCAAAATGGAGGTCCTCCTTAACACCAAATGGCGGTGTATTCCATGCAAAGAGCACTCTTGTTTCGGGAACACGATCTTCGTATACCTGACGAGAATCAAAAATTTTATTGGGAATATTGATTTCTTGTCGTTCCACCGTGGGTCCTGAAGGGATGTCCCCAAAATACTTGATTACCTTCTGATGCACTTCCTCGGCATCCACATCCCCTGCCACGGCAACAACGGCATTGGCCGCGCCATAGTAGGATTTAAACCATTCCTGCACATCTTCCAAGGAAGCTGCGTTCAAATCTTCCATTTCTCCAATAACCGTCCAAGAATACGGATGACCTTTAGGGTACATGGCCTTGGTCAAATAATCCCACTGCATACCGTAAGGCTGGTTTTCACCTTGCCGCTTCTCGTTCTGTACCACTCCTCGTTGCTCGTCGAGTTTTGCTTGATCAATAGCTCCCAATAAGTGGCCCATTCTATCGGACTCCAAAAACAGTACTTGATCTAATGCGGATACAGGCACATTCTGAAAATAGTTGGTGCGATCGTTATTGGTTGTTCCGTTAAGATCGGTTCCCCCGATACTCTCCAAGGCTTGAAAATAGTCGGTATTGTAATTTTCGCTCCCGTTGAACATTAAGTGCTCGAATAAATGGGCAAAACCACTTTTTCCTGGTTTTTCATTCTTCGACCCAACATGATACCAAACGTTGACCGCCGCAATAGGTGCTTTGTGGTCCTCATAGACCAAAAGGGTAAGACCATTGCTCAATGTGTACTTTTTGTAATCGATGTTAATGTCATCGGCTTTAAATTGAAATCCTTGGCCAAATCCAACGGCAAAGGACAAAAGCCCGATAAAACAGGCTAGAAGTAATTTTTTCATCTTGATAGTGTTTTAATTGTTTTGATTGATAATACTAGTTGCAACAAGATAGGAAATTGTTTCCAACAAACACTATTCTAGGCGATTAACCTATAGGCGAAAAATAATTTTCTTGAAGATACGTTCTTTTAACCGTTAGTGTCCATAGGTATAAAGGTGTACTTGATAGGGGTTTAATTGCCCGACCCAATATTTCTTTATTACTTTGTACCAACAGCCCCCACTTTAAACACTATTACACCATTTTTCTATGCAGCGAAGCGAATTGCACGAACATATCATAACTTCGGCGGGCAACCTTTTTTATTCGCAAGGTTACAATTCTACCGGCATCAACGAGATCATATCAAAATGTGGCATTGCAAAAGCGACGCTTTACAGTCATTTTAAATCCAAAGAGGATATTTGCAAGGCGTATTTAAAACAACGGCACAACGCTTTTATTGCTCGGTTAAAAAACTATGTTGAGCAAAGGAATACGGGCCGACCAAAGCTACTGGCCATTTTTGACCTGCTACGCGATATGTATCTGGATGAGGATTTTCAGGGTTGTTGGGGCATTAATACACTTGGAGAACTTTCACCGGACCAAACGGCCATATTGGCCGTAATCCAACAACAAAAAAAAGAGCTGCTATTGTATTTGGGTGAAATTGTTGGCGACAATATCTCCAACTTGTCCAAGGCGGAAACCGAAAAAATCTCGGGAGGCATTTATATGCTATATGAAAGTGCCGTAACGGAGAGCCACCTTTTTAAAAATGATTGGCCCATTTTTATGGCAAGGAGCATTGCCCCGGCGCTTTTTAAGGATACTGAGCTTATCTAAACGCAAAAAATGTCAGTTCGAGCGCAGTCAAGAACACGTTATGCTGTCAATGGACAAAACATATTGGCTACGCTCGTTGTGACATTCTCCTATCAAAAATAATAGGATTTGTTAGGTTGTAGTCGCTATTATGCGCCTACCGTCTCCAAAGGCTGGGCCTCAGGGAAATCTACAGGTACTTTAGTTGTACTGTGTATATAGTTGGATATGGTTTTGTCGCCTACCAACACAATAGTGTCGATCAAGTTTTCTTTGGTCCATCCGGCCGCAAAGAAATTATCCACTACTTGGGCATCTGTTGCTCCTCTGTTCTCGGTAATATTTTTGGCCAAACGTGCCAAAGCGTCCAATTTTTCATCAAAAGATGCCTTGCCCGCTCTTAATTCAAGGATTTGCTCGTCGGTAAAACCGTTCATTTTACCAATGGCGGTGTGAGCGGACAAACAGTAAATACAATTGTTTACTTGACTAACTGCCAAATTCACCACTTCTTTCTCTTTGGCCTTCAAAGAGGTCTTCGCATTGGAAAGTGCTAAATAATTGCCCAATGCATTTTCTGAGTGGGCATAGGTCGCGAAAAGGTTCGGAACAAAGCCTACTGCTTTCTCCAAGTTGTCAAAAATGGCCTGATTGGCCGTACTTACTTCTTCTCTTTTAGGTACATTGATTGTGCTCATAATTGTAAATTTTAAAATGAATTTTATAAAAGGATTAATAGGTCTGTACAAAGGGTTTTTCTACATCACAGTAAAAATCGTGATGGTACTTTTGCTCACAGTGTTCTGAAGCTCTTACAGTTTGCACCGCGGTTTTTGGTGTTGTTCTAAAAATCTCGATGAGATTAAAAATTGATTTTTCCGTGATATTCATCTCTTGTCTGCTTTTTAATTACAGTGCAAAGATGCTTCGGAAAGGAAGGTGGGTGTTAGGAGCAATTTCCCGATGGCTTGACGATTTTTCCCTTAGGCTACCAAAAGCAGGTTTTCGCGGTATTCGGAAGGGGTCATCTGGGTCATTTTTTTAAAGAAACGACTAAAGTGGGCCGGGTCGTTAAAACCAAGTTCGTACGCTATTTCCTGATTTTGCTTATCGGTAAAGTTGATAAGTCTTTTGGCTTCCAACGCAATTCTATCCAAAATAATCTGTTGGGGCGACTTTTGGTTGTAAATCGAGAATAGGTTGGAGAGGGTTTTGGGAGATTTGTGCAACAGTTCGGCATACTCGCTCACTTTTCGCTTTGTTTTGTAATGCATGTCCACCAAAAAATTGAATCTTCTGATGGTATCGATTTGGTCATTCCCCAAAGTTTTTACGATCAACTGTTCCTTCGCCAATCGCGTACTCATAATTATCAACCTTTTAAGCAGCATTTGGAGCATATCTCCCTGAATATTGTCCGGAGTCGAAAATTCTTCGATGAACATATCGTGCAATAGGTTGAACTTGTTCAATTGTTCTTTGCCAATAGTTATTACCGGTATATCCTGAGTGCCAAAAAACAAAATTCCATTACAGGAAACCTCGCTATCATGATCAGAAATACAATAAAACTCCCGGTTAAAAAGAATCCCTGTTATAGGCAATTGGGCCTTGCTATAAGAAACGTGTTGTAGATAGGTTACCGTAATAATTTGGTTTGGCAACAGTTCCAGGTCCAGTCCATCTATTTGAATGGTCAAGGGACTGCCATTTCTGTTCCACAAAAATTTTATGGTCTTGGAAGTTTCGGAAAAATATCTTTCCTCTTTTTTAATATCATCCGTAAACCCTAATATAGCACCTAACCTGGAATCTTTGTATTCGTGTTTCATTGATCAATTACTTCTATACCCGCTATTTAGTCCCATTTAGTGGTTCATACTTACATCACAGTGGCCCCTAAGGCCACTAAAATAAAAAGGTGTGCTTTGCAGAGCACACCTTTTTTATTTTTGGTATATAACTTCTTTCTAGAAATTACATGTCTCGATTTCGGTCACCCGTAGGGTATTTACCATTCCCTTTTCCTTAATCGGCATTGCAGCCAAACTCACCAACATGTCCCCAACTTCCAAAAATCCTTTTTTACAGGCAATTTGGTTAACGTCTTCTATGGTTTGATCCGTGGAAACGAACTTATCATAATAAAAAGCTTTAACGCCCCAGAGAAGATTAAGCTGGGTCAAAATCCTTTTATTCGATGTAAATACGAGAATATGTGCCGCTGGTCGCCATGCCGAAATCTGGAATGCGGTATATCCGCTGTTGGTCAAGGTGGATATGGCTTTTGCCGATATCTCGTTGGCCATTAAAGCGGCATGATAACAAACTGATTTGGTAATGTACCTTTTGGTACGGATATGTGGTGGATTTTGAGGTACCTTGATCAAATTGGACCCTTCTACGCTCGTGACAATGCTCGACATTTTCTCAATTACTTGGACAGGATAGTTGCCTACCGATGTTTCTCCAGAAAGCATTACGGCATCGGCACCGTCCATAACGGAGTTGGCCACATCGTTTACTTCGGCGCGGGTAGGTGTTAAACTGGTGATCATGGTTTCCATCATCTGGGTGGCTATGATCACGGGGATTCTACCCTTTTTGGCACTCAATACCAGTTGTTTCTGAATCAGTGGAACCTCTTGTGCCGGCACCTCCACACCCAAATCGCCACGGGCCACCATAAGACCGTCGGATGCTTTTACGATTTCCTCGATGTTTTCCAGTGCTTCTGGTTTTTCAATTTTTGAGATTACAGGAATTTTATGCTCGGTGTGTTCCTTGATCAAATTATGAAGATCGTATATGTCCTGGGCATGACGAACAAATGAGAGTGCAATCCAATCTACTTCTTGACCGATAGCAAAAATGGCATCTTTGATGTCTTTCTTGGTCAATGCCGGTAAAGAAATATTGGTATTGGGGAGGTTGACTCCTTTTTTGGATTTTAGCGGCCCGCCCTGTATTACTTTGGCTACCACTTCGTTTTCTCCATTGGTGGACTTTACCTCGAATATAAGTTTACCATCGTCCAGAAGAATTCGCTCACCGGCCTTTACGTCTTTTGGGAAGTTCTGGTAATTCATGTAAACTCGTTCTGCCGTTCCCTCGAAAGGTTCTCCGGTTACAAAAGTTACTTCATCGCCCGGAGAAACTATGGCCTCTCCTCCCATTACGCCCACTCTTAGTTTGGGTCCTTGTAAATCGGCAAGTATGGCGGTGTTAATTTCCAACTCTTCGTTAAGTTCCCTGATTATTTTGATCCTCTCAGCTACATCTTCATAAGCGGCGTGGGAAAAGTTTATCCTGAAAACATCTACTCCGGCCAATATCATTTCCCTTAGGGTTTCCTTTTTACTGGTAGCTGGCCCGAGGGTTGCTACAATTTTCGTTTTCTTAGTAGTTGGCATTGTTAAAAGATTAAATTTCTTTTTGATTTCAAATTTTGCGTATCCAATGGATATGCTGTGATAACCTTGGATATCTTATTTATGAACTTGATTTTTTGGGAATATAGATCTTCGTTCTCAGCATCTACCTTCAAAAAATAATCCACTTCCTTCTTTTCTTTGATCAAATGATCGGTTCGCGTGGTTACATTGTTCTCGAACAAACCTAAAGAAGGTGTTTCCTCCCTTACTTCACATTTATTGGAGATCAGGGTCCAGTATACATCGTTCAGTTCATCGTCCCAATCGAACAGCGAGAACGACATGTGACCATCGAGACATAGGTCTTTCTTCATGCGTTTTAATTTGAGTCCGCAAGCGGAATTTATTGCATATGTAATGGCGTAGTCCTCCAAATTGCTGTGTATGGCAATAAGGGAAAAATTGTCGTCATATAAATCTGCAGATATCCTGTGCGTTGTCAAATTTCCCATAACACGAACCGTAAATATAAGGCTTAATCTTAATGCATGTCCAGTTTTCTACAGGACAATACTTCTATTAAGTAAACGAAAACGTTAGAGTTAACTATTATTTAAAGTTACTGGTTTTCAATCTTGCTCTGCAGAGCGAAATATGCTCGTTTTGAGGCTTTTTCCTCTGCTTTTTTCTTGGAGGTGGCCCGTGCTTTTGCCAACATTCTATCACCAATGGTAAGTTTTACGGCAAAATGTTTTAACTCGTCGTTTCCTGTGTCCTCATATACGTGATAATTGAATGTCTTTTTTTCTTTTTGGCACCATTCTATCACCAAACTCTTATAGCTGATCACTTTACCCTCGAGCTGTTCAATATCCACATAGGGCTCTATTACTCTTTCATTTATGAATTTTTCACAATACATGTAGCCTTTATCCAAGTAGATCGCACCCACAAGTGCTTCAAAGACATTACCATGAATATTCTCCCCAAAATGTGCTTTCGGAATCCTACTTTCCACAAAATCCAGCAATCCAAGGTCTTTACCAAGCTCGTTCAGGTGCTTACGGCTCACTACCTTGGAACGCATTTTGGTGAGATATCCCTCGTCCCCTTCCGGTACTTGGTTGTACAAATGTTTTGAAATGATGGTCCCCAGCATTGAATCTCCCAAAAATTCGAGGCGCTCGTAGTTTACAGGATTCCCTTTTTCGTCCTTTTTGTTCATGGACCTATGAAGGAACGCTGTTTTATAGAGCTCCAAGTTTTTGGGCTTGAAACCAAGGATCCTTTTCATACCCCAAAAAAAATCCCCATCCGAGTCAGGATGGGAATTGAATATTTTGGAAGTGAGTTTCATGTTACAAAACTACCCTATTTTTTTAAATAAAATACAAGCATTGTGTCCTCCAAATCCAAAGGTGTTGCTCATGGCGACCTTTACTTCGCGCTCTTGTGCCTTGTTCAAGGTCAAGTTGAGCGATGGATCTATCTGATCATCCACTTCACTGTGGTTTATGGTCGGTGGCACCAAATTATGCTCCATGGCCAAAATGGAGGCAATGGCCTCAATGGCTCCTGCCGCTCCCAACAAATGGCCAGTCATGGATTTGGTTGAATTAATATTGATGTTTTTGGCGTGATCACCAAATACTTTGCTAATGGCCTTTAATTCGGCAACATCACCAAGTGGGGTTGAGGTACCATGTGTATTTATGGCATCTACATCTTCTGGTTTAAGCCCAGCGTTTTGCAAACAGTTTTCCATTACCTTTACCACTCCAATACCTTCTGGGTGTGGAGCCGTCATGTGGTGGGCATCACTGGAAAGACCTCCACCCAAAACTTCGGCATATATTTTAGCCCCCCTTGCTTTGGCGTGCTCATATTCTTCCAATATTAGCGCACCTGCTCCTTCTCCCAGTACAAAACCATCTCTTGTGGCATCAAAAGGTCGAGAAGCAGTTTCGGGGCTTTCGTTTCGGGTAGATAGTGCATGCATGGCATTAAATCCGCCCATACCTGCAATAGTTACAGCGGCTTCGCTACCACCGGTCACAATAACATCGCAATGACCCAATCTAATGTAGTTGAGCGCATCGATCATGGCATTGGCCGAAGAGGCACATGCAGAGACAGTGGTATAGTTTGGTCCCATAAATCCATGTTTAATGGATATGTTCCCAGGTGCTATATCCGCAATCATTTTTGGAATAAAGAACGGATTAAAACGTGGTGTTCCATCGCCATTGGCATAGCTGATCACCTCGTTCTGAAAAGTTTCCAAACCTCCGATTCCCGCGCCCCATACTACACCAACCCTAAACTTGTCCACAACGTCCAAGTCTATTCCAGAGTCTGCTATGGCCTCATCCGATGAAACCAGAGCATATTGGGCAAACCTATCTAGTTTTCTAGCTTCCTTCCTATCAAAAAAATCCGAAGGATCGTACCCTTTAAGCTCGCAAGCAAACTTTGTTTTAAATTTTTCGGTATCGAAGTATGTAATGGGGGCAGAACCGCTTTTTCCGGTTCGTAGTCCTTCCCAATAAGCTTCCAAATTATTACCAATGGGCGTTAACGCTCCCATTCCGGTAACCACAACTCGCTTTAACTGCATTGAACTATTTTTTTACCCTTTAGACGTAAATTATAAAAAAAATTATCCATGTGACAACAATCACATGGATAATTTATAATCTTTAGCGATATATCATATAATTACTTAGCTTCTTCTATATAGCTAATGGCCTGACCTACAGTGGCGATGTTTTCTGCTTGGTCATCTGGTATCTGAATATCAAATTCTTTCTCAAACTCCATGATAAGTTCAACAGTGTCCAAGGAATCCGCTCCTAAGTCGTTGGTAAAGCTAGCTTCTGCAACTACTTCATTTTCATCTACACCTAGTTTATCAACGATGATAGCCTTTACTCTTGATGCAATGTCTGACATAATTATTGTGGTTTTAAAAATTTAAATCGTTGGCAAAAATATAAAACTTTGGATTAAATACACTATTTGACGATAAAATGTGATTCAAATTAAACATCTTACATCAGTGTATCTTACTTTAGCCGACGTAATTTAGTCCAAAAACACATGAATTCCTAACGAATGAAACGAATTGTAATCTTTGCATCGGGCAGTGGGTCCAATGCAGAAAATATCATATCCTTTTTTCGCAAAGACCCTGCGATCACGGTTGCGGCGGTACTTACCAATAAAAATTCGGCAAAAGTACTGGAGCGCTGCGACCGCCTCGGCGTGCCCGCTTTCTATTTTAACGGGCCAGCTTTTAAGGATTCCAGTGCTATTGTGGATCTTTTACACGGTCTACAGACGGATCTTGTGGTACTAGCCGGCTTTCTTTGGAAAATACCGGAAAACCTTATTGAGGCGTATCCAAATAAAATCGTGAACATACATCCTGCCCTTTTGCCCGATTATGGCGGAAAGGGCATGTACGGCGACAGGGTACACAAGGCCGTTAAGGACAACAATGAGAGCGAAACGGGCATAACCATACATTATGTCAACGAAAATTACGACGAAGGTGCCATCATATTTCAGGCCAAGACCATGATCGAACCCACGGACACCCCAGAAACTATAGCTCAAAAGGTACACCAGTTGGAATACGAGCATTTCCCTAAAGTGATCAAAAAACTACTGTCCTAATGGCCAAGAAAAAAAAGTTTTATGTGGTTTGGAAAGGAAAACATCCCGGAATTTTCGAGTCTTGGGCCGATTGTAAGGCGCAAATAGATGGCATTAAAGGAGCTCAATACAAATCCTTTGCTACGTTCGAAGAGGCCAAAAAAGCCTACAACGGCAATTATGCGGATTTCAAGGGTAAATCCAAGGGCAAAAGCGAACTTACTCCAGAGGAACTGCTTAAAATCGGGGACCCCAATTATAACTCTATAGCGGTGGATGCGGCCTCCAGCGGCAATCCGGGAAAAATGGAATATCGCGGTGTGGACACCAAAAGTAAAAGAGTCCTTTTTCACCAAGGCCCTTTTGAACAGGGAACTAGTAATGTAGGTGAGTTTTTGGCGTTGGTCCATGGTTTGGCCTTTTTAAAACAACAAAAAAGTGAACGTATCCTCTATTCCGATTCCAGAATTGCAATTGGGTGGGTAAGAAAGAAAAAATGTGGAACCAAACTGAACAAAACCGAAAAAAATGCACAGCTTTTTGAGCTTATTGCACGTGCCGAAGAATGGCTCAAAAAAAATCGGTTCAACACCCCAATAGTTAAATGGGAGACCAAGGCCTGGGGGGAAATACCTGCTGATTTTGGCAGAAAATAGAAAGCAGATACCAGTAATATTAGACGGCATGCCTTTATTAAATTTGCGCTTGAACTTGAGTTTAATCCCTCATTTATTCTCTGTTTTTCTTAAATCCTTTGTTAATGATTCCAATATGGAATATCAAACCGTATATTTGCAGCAAAATTTAGGTAATGGGCAAATTACTGATCGTGGGGACCATGGCCTTCGACGCTATTGAAACACCGTTCGGAAAAACAGGAAGAATATTGGGTGGTGCCGGCACATTTATAGGTTTGGCAGCATCACAATACAAAATAGACTCCGCAATTGTTTCTGTCGTCGGAGACGACTTTCCACAGTCCTACATGGACATTTTTATAAACAAGGACATCGACCTATCCGGTGTTGAAGTAGTAAAAGGAGGCAAAACTTTTTTCTGGGAAGGAAAATACCATAACGACCTAAACTCTCGAGATACCTTGGCCACAGAACTAAATACTCTGGCCGATTTTAATCCCGTAGTACCGAGCAACTTTACCGACGCGGACATAGTAATGCTCGGTAATCTTCACCCCAACATCCAGCTAAGTGTAATCAATCAAATGGAAAAACGACCAAAACTCATAGTTTTGGATACCATGAACTTTTGGATGGACAATAGTTGGGACGATTTGATGAAGGTAATCTCTGAAATAGATGTTATCACTATTAATGATGAGGAAGCCAGACAAATGACCGAGGAATATTCCTTGGTGAAAGCGGCCGAAAAAATTCAAAAGATGGGGCCTAAATACGTCGTCATTAAAAAAGGGGAGCATGGAGCACTTTTGTTCCACAAGGAAAATATTTTCTTTGCACCCGCTCTACCGTTGGAAGAGGTATTTGATCCTACCGGTGCTGGCGACACTTTCGCCGGTGGATTTGTGGGGTACTTGACAGAGGTAGGCAACATATCATTCGAAAGTATGAAGAACGCCATTATACATGGCTCCAATTTAGCATCGTTCTGTGTGGAGAAATTTGGCACCGAGCGCATGGTGGATTTACATAAAAGCGAGGTAAATGCCCGCTTACAACAGTTTAAGGAACTGACACAGTTCAATATTGAATTAACCTAAATGCGTGCCCTGAAATTTTCGGGGCTTTTTTTATTTGATTTGCTATGAGTGATCCTATTAAGCACGAATGCGGAATATCGTTGATCCGTTTGCTTAAACCCTTGGAGTACTATAAAGAAAAGTACGGTACAGCTTTTTATGGTGTAAACAAGATGTACTTAATGATGGAAAAGCAGCATAACCGCGGACAGGATGGCGCCGGTTTTGCAAGCATTAAAATGGATATGGAGCCTGGGGAAAGGTATATGAGCCGGGTAAGATCGGCACAGCAGCAGCCCATCCAGGATATTTTTGCCCAGATCAACAACCGTATCAATACGGCACTGACCGAAAACCCAGAGTTTGAAGATGATGTAGCGTGGCAAAAAAAGAACATCCCGTACATTGGGGAACTTTTGATGGGACACGTTAGGTATGGCACCTTTGGAAAAAACAGTATCGAGAGCGTACACCCGTTTCTGAGACAGAACAACTGGATGCACAGAAACCTTATTGTGGCCGGCAACTTTAACATGACCAATGTTGACGAGCTTTTTGGCAACTTGGTGGCCTTGGGTCAGCACCCCAAAGAAAAAGCCGATACCGTTACCGTAATGGAAAAAATCGGCCATTTTTTGGATGACGCCGTGGCAAAATTGTACAAGGAGGTCAAAAAAGAAGGGTACTCCAAAAGAGAGGCCTCTCCACTTATTGCCGAACGCTTGAACGTTGCCAAAATACTACGAAAGGCTTCCAAAAACTGGGACGGCGGTTACGCCATGAGCGGATTGATCGGGCATGGCGATGCTTTTGTAATGCGCGACCCGGCAGGAATCCGACCGGCATACTATTATCAGGATGATGAAGTTGTGGTCGTAGCATCCGAACGCCCCGTAATCCAGACCGTGTTCAATGTAAATTTTGATGATGTAAAAGAGCTAGATCCGGGCCATGCAGTAATCATTAAGAAAAATGGCTCCATGGCGTTAAAACGTATTTTGGAACCTACCGAGCGAAAAGCCTGCTCTTTTGAACGCATCTATTTCTCCAGAGGGAGTGATAAAGAAATCTACCAGGAAAGAAAAAAATTGGGGAAACTGGTTTTTCCAGAAATTTTGAAGTCCATCGACAACGATTTGGAGAATACCGTCTTCTCTTACATTCCGAATACTGCGGAAACTTCGTTCTTTGGAATGGTAAAGGAGGCTCAAAACTACCTCAACAAGAAAAAAGAAGAACAAATTCTGGCCTTGGGGCCGAACATGACAGGCGAGGAGCTTCATAAAATATTGAACATTCGTCCGCGAATAGAAAAAGTGGCCATCAAAGATGCCAAGTTAAGAACCTTTATCACCCAAGATAGCAGCAGGGATGATCTGGTGGCCCACGTTTACGATATCTCCTATGGCTCTGTAAAACCCACCGATAATCTGGTAATTATAGATGATAGCATTGTTCGTGGCACTACCTTAAAACGTAGTATTTTAAAAATACTGGACCGTTTGTCTCCCAAGAAAATAGTGGTTGTGTCCTCTGCACCACAGATCCGCTATCCGGACTGTTATGGTATCGATATGGCAAAGTTGGAAGATTTTGTTGCCTTTAAGGCAGCTTTGGCTTTGCACGAGGAACATGGCACTACCCACTTGATCAAAGAGATTTATGAGAAGTGCCTTACCCAGACCGAAGCTTCAGACAAAAATGTGATAAACTACGTGAAGGAATTTTATGCACCATTCTCAGCAAAACAAATTTCCAAGAAGATCGGGGAAATTCTAAGTCCTGAAGGAATAAATGCAGAGGTAGAGATTATTTATCAAACCATTGAAGGTTTGCATAGCGCCTGTCCCAAAAACTTGGGCGATTGGTATTTTACAGGAAATTATCCCACCCCGGGCGGTAATAAGGTGGTCAACAAGGCGTTTATCAATTTTTTTGAAGGAAAGAACGAAAGAGCTTATTAATCAACCACATAGAAAAAGAGCGCAATCTGTGCGCTTTATCGATGAAACTAGCAGTATAGCGGGTTTTTATACGAACAGAAACCCACAACCCTACTTTAGTACTTGCCATAGCATAAGTAGGTTAAGTTCATGGTAAGATTTGGGGCAAAAAAGGTGGAGTTTATCCACCTTTTTTATTTTCTACAACTTTGCCCATATTTCACTCTCTCCTTTGTTTTCTTGACATTTATCAATAATCGAGCCCTGTTGAACATTTCAACCAATTAAAGAGGGTTTCATCTAAAAGCTTGGGTTCAAAATCAACTCTTGACTTACATTTGGAGGACCATAGCATAAGTAGGTTAAGTTCATGGTAAGATTTGGGGAAAGAAGCCGGAGCATGCTCCGGCTTCTTTATGTTTGACTACCAAGGTTTTAACAATTTTATCGATGAACTGCACATTTTATTTTTACTTCCAAAAGCAAAATATTTTTTAAAACCCTTTGTTATTTTACACAATACCAGTATTTTAGTCGTGCCATAGCATAAGTAGGTTAAGTTTATGGTAAGATTTGGGACGAAAAGGGTGAGGACTTCCTCGCCCTTTTCTATTTTATAAACATGAATAAGAATTTTTGTCTTTTACGGATAGTCGGTAATCAATTGAGAAAGAAGATTATCTTTTAGAAAAGATGGAGTAATTACAAAGACTTTCGAAAATTACGTAATCAAAACTTTGCAATTATGAGTTCTTATTTCTAGGAATACAATAAAAAAAGCGCCCCTCATCAGGACGCCTTTTTTAATCGATAGCACTTTTGCTCTTAAAATTTATATTGAACAAATGCGGATAGATTTCTTCCTGGGTCGTTAATGGGCACTCGACCAAAATCAGCTTGATTCACAAAAGAAAAGTTCAAGTGGTTATTGTAGGTCGCATCAAAAATGTTGGATGCAGCTACACCCACTGTAAAATGTTTGAATGGTCTTGCACCAAAGCTCAAATCCACAACACCATAACCATCTGTAACCTGCTCTCCAAAAGACAGTGCAATGTCCGACTGTTCCGAAGTAAGGGTATAAGTGGCCTTGGCCCATATTCTCTCTTTTTCAAAATTAAAGTTAAAACGTGTCACTAGAGGTGGGGTCAACGGCAGGGATTCATTCAAATCCTTGTTTTTTGCATAAACATAGGACAACTCTGTTTTAAAGCTAAAGTCCTCCAAAAATGCCAACTCTCCATAAACTTCGAATCCTGTTTTGTATGCATCGTCCAAATTCACGAACCGTTTAACTTCGGTCGGTTCTGCCATTGGCATATATTTTTTGTCCAAAGTTGGGTCAATTACCGGAACAATATAGTTGTCGTAAATGGAATAATAAACCGATGCTCCATAGTCCAAACGGTTAAAAAAGTAATTCTCAAAGTCTGTTTTTGCTTTGATCCCCAGCTCAAATTGATTATTTACCTCGGCATCCAGATTGGGATTTCCCACATATTCGAATGGGTCCTGCCCCACAGTAAAGTGGTTGATATACCTCTCGATCATGTTCGCCGATCGCATACCTCTACCAAATGCCAACTCTAACAAGACATCCGAAGACACCATATATTTGAAGGAGGCTGTTGTACTTATATTGTGCTCGGTTCGAGTATCCAAATCGGGATATTCTGCGATAAAATCATCGGAAGGGTCATCGGATTTGGAACAAACCATATCGTACCTTGCCCCGACGTTGAGCAAAAGCTTGGTGGATAACGGATATTTTGCCTCTACGAACAATCCGTAATCATCTATTTGGGAATCTTGCCAAACACCATCCACAAACTCCATGGGAGCGGGCAGTGGATCTCCCGTCATCATGTTCCTTTTCACCAAACGGGTTCTTTCACCCGTTCTTCCTACGGAGAATGCATCCAATCCCGTGTAGAGCTTTATATCTGAACCGGGGCGCCATTCCAATTCGACCCTGCCACCAATTGTAGTCGCATCCACTTCCGAAACTGCCTCTGTCATCATAAAGCTAGGTCTCAGTTCGTTGGTCATTACATGATCTACCTTGGAACGGTACACCTTAGCGTTCAAGGTTTTTAATCCATCGGAAATATTGTCCAATTTATAATCTACCGAAAGTACGTTGCTATCGTCTATTTCGGTATCCATGGGCAGACCGGCATGCAGCACATCCCTTCCGAAGGATTGTCTAAAACCAACTTGCAATCTTTGGTTTTCCGTTGGATTAAAGCCTACTTGCACTCCATAATCCGTACTTCTGAATGATGATGGTATTTCGTTGCCATCCCCATCTTCGTAATTTCCAAAATCACGATACCCAAAGTTCAGGTTTACATCGAACTGCTCTCCAACATATTTTAAATTAGCGAAACTTGTAAGGGCGTTTCCATTGTTCTCGCCACCAAAATTAACGGTACCATGGTAACCTTTTGCTTGCTTTTCCACCTCTTGGGTCACCAAGTTTACAATTCCACCAAAAGTTGGACCATACCTAAAGGTATACGGCCCTTTTACAACTTCTACGCGTTCAATCTCCTCGGGAATTACATGGGTGGTTATGGGATCCATTCGGTTGGGGCAGGCATGCATAACTTTGGTACCGCCATTGAACTGGACATTCAATTGCTCGTATTGGGAAGCACGAAACGATGGGTCTATTGCATAATTCCCCCGTTTGATCAACCCAAAGCCATTAATGTCCTTAAATAGATCGGCTACATTTTTGGATTGCACAATTTTTCGCGCCGGCTCACTTTTAAAGGTAGAAAAAACAGGGTCTGTCTTTCTCTTTCCTTCTACCAGTACTTCGTCCAATTGCACCGGCTCTTTGGTCAAGGTATCTTGTTCGGTAGACTGTTGCGCGTACAGCACACCGGTACCCATAAGCAAAACACATAGTTTTGCCAGTATACTTTTATTCATTTTGATTATTGTTTAAGATTTAACATGCATGGTCCAGGCTACAGACCATTTTCAGAAAAAAACCTTAAACCCTTGGTGGTTCTAATGGGGTATCAGTAAAACTATATGTGTAGTGATCCTTGTGATAAAATACGTTTAGACCGTTTTCATCACTACGGAAAAGAAAAACTTTAGGCAATTCCATATAAAACACCAAAACCTCCTCCCAACCAATTTGTGGAAAGGGCTCGTCGTCTTCGGTTTGTGCGTTGAGCATTTGTGCCAAAACACATTTTCCATCACAGTTCAATTCGGGCACATCCTTGTTTTCGCAAAGTTGTTCTACAAAACCTTCCCTATCCAAACTGTAATACACATACATGGAAGAAAAACGAAGATTGCTCATCAGTATTAAGCTGATGAACAAGCCCGTATAAACTGTTCTAAAATTGAATATGGAAACAATTCTTCGCAAAAACATGAATTTGAAAGCAAATATATTCGTAGTCCCTATTGTTTTTTATGACAAAAATCATCTTACCGGATTTAATGATTGCGAATTGTATGATAGTGTTTGTGGTATGGTTATTTTTGTGCAAAATTTGTACACAATGAAAAAATTCCAAGCCATTTTAATTTGCTCTGTCCTATTCTTGAGTTTTTCCTGTAAAGAGGAAAAAAAATCGACGGAAGAGTCCTCCCAAATGAAAAAGGTAATGGCCATCCATGACGAGGTAATGCCTAAGATGAGCACCATAGGAAAGCTTGTTGGCGAAATAAAGCCAAAAGTGGATTCCACCGAAATGGGACAGAATTACGAAGTAGCCATGAAGGATCTACAAGAAGCCAATAGGGCCATGATGGACTGGATGAAGGATTTTGGAGACAGGTTTGACCACGAAGAAATATTGGAAGGAAAAGAGCTTTCCGAAGAAAAGCAACAGTGGCTGGACGAAGAAGAGGAAAAGGTAAAAGTGGTGAAGGACAAGATCAATGGCAGCATTGAGCGCGCGCAGGCACTGCTTGCCAAGGACACTGTGCAATAATCAGTTTTTCCATTCCAGACTTTCCATAATTTTCCTGATATCGTTCTGCAGATATATAGCGGCCGGTAAAATGGAATCGTAATTGGGTTTTGCGTAAAAATACAGGGATCCGGTTACAAAGTGGTTAATACTGTCCGTTACATAAAACTGGGATTGCGATGCGGCATTACCGCTTACTTCGTAAAACATCCCATAGACCTTTTTCTCGGCATTGATAAAAGGTTGCTCAACAATATTGTCGGCCTTGACCACATGTTCATACGACAATTTTTGTGCATCTACCAATAAGGTATCCAGGTTACCCCGCACAGGCTTGTACGTTAAATATATAGACCCGTTCATAATAGGATAGTCCAGAACCAAAGAACAATCCTTGTTTTCTTTTATATTGGAAAGTGTGTTCTTATTAAAGGTGTATACACAGTCGGCATCGGTAATTGTGTATTGGGCGGTTGGATAATCCAAATGCAACATGGCCTTGGGCTTTGGCAACACATCATCCTTACAGCTTAAAAATAGGGAGGCTACCATAACTAAAATCAAAATTTTATGTTTCATGTGGCAATGTAACTTTTATTCGTTTTAATCTTTTCTTGTCCATGCTCTCCACAATAAAGCGGTAGTCCTTGAACATAACTTTTTCTCCGATCTTGGGAAAACTGCCCGATATTTCCAACACAAATCCCGCTATGGTCTCGGATTCTCCTTTCTTGCTCTCGAACTCCTCTTCTTCTTCAATTTTTACGACCCGATAGAAATCCTTTAAGGCAGTTTTGCCATCGAAAACATAATTATGGTCGTCCAATTTGGAGAATACCAGATCTTCGTCGTCGAACTCATCACTGATATCCCCAACGATCTCCTCTATTATATCTTCCAAGGTAACAATTCCAGAGGTGCCGCCATATTCGTCCACGACCACGGCCAAATGGTTCTTTTTTTCCTGAAACTCTAGCAACAAATCGTCCAATTTTTTGTTTTCCGGGACAAAGTAAGGCTCTCGTATCAAGGACATCCAGTTAAAGGTTTTTCTATCGATATAAGGCAAAAGGTCTTTCACGTAAAGTACACCCAAAACATTGTCCATATTTTCCGAAAATACCGGAATTCTAGAATAGCCGTTTTTCTTTATCTCCTCGATTACCTCCGGGAATTTCATTTTCTCGTTGACGGCAAAAATATCTATCCGCGGTCGCATTACCTGCTTGGTGTCGGTATTGCCAAACGTTACGATGCCTTCCAATATTTTCTGTTCTTCTTTGGTGGTATCCCCCTCGGAGGCCAGTTCGAGTGCTTGCGATAGGTGATTAATGCTTAAATTGGATTTTTTCTTTCCCAACTTATCTTCCATGTATAATGTAATCGACCGCATTGGGGAACTTAAAGGGGTAAATATATAATTGAGTCCTTTTAGGGGAATGGCCATAAAATGGGAAAACTGAACACGATTGCGGTTCGCGTAGATTTTGGGCAAGATCTCACCGAACATTAATATTAAGAAAGTGGCCACTACCACTTCCAATAAAAAGCGCAAGGTTCCTTCGATTCCTTCAAAAATGGTATCGCCAATGGAACTAAATAGTAGAACAATTCCAATATTGATGGCATTGTTGGTGATCAGTATGGTGGCCAGCAACTTTTTGGGCTTGTCCAACAATTGTACAACAAGTTTGCCTCGTTGGGAATCGTTTTCCTGCATTTCGTTCAAATTGGTCTGCGAGAGACCAAAAAGTGCCACTTCTGCGGCCGAAATTAATGCGGAGCATGCCAATAGCAGTACCAGCACAACAATTTTTAAGGTGAAGATTCCACTAAAAGTGGTAAGATAAATTGCCAAACTATGGGGCTCGGGATCCAATTTAATATTGCTTTTTTAATCTTTAGTTCTTAGAATGGTAGGTCGTCATCCTCTTCTTCTGAATTTTGAATAGGCGCCGAAGGTCTTTCCTGCTTGGATGGTTCTTGGTAGTTCGAAGACGACGGGGATGTCTGTGCATTCACCGTTCCTCCTTGTCCGGCGGACAAGCTTTCCTTTTTGGTTGTTAAAAAGGTAAAATCCTGTACGTGTACTTCGGTAGTGTATCGGGTATTTCCGTCCTCACCCTGCCATTGTCTGTTTTTTAAACGGCCCTCCACATATACTTTATCGCCTTTGCTCAGGTATTTTTCACAAATTTCAGCAGCCTTGTTCCGTACCACAATGTTGTGCCAATCCGTATTGGTAACCCTTTCGCCCGTTTGCCTGTTGGTATAGGTCTCGTTGGTGGCCAAGGGAAATCTGCCGATACAATTGCCTCCTTCAAAGTAGTGTACTTTGACTTCGTCCCCCAAATGCCCGATCAGCATTACTTTGTTTAATGTTCCGCTCATATCTCTTTAATTAATCAAAAGTACTAAATTTTAAATGTCTTGATGAAATCAGCTATTAAAACTGGCACAGGAAAATCGCCTATCTTTTTCCAGGACGTTCCCTCCTCTAAGATATAGGAAGTTTTTAGGATCCAAAATTTTGTGTGCAAATGTTGATGGGACAATTTGTGCACAATGGTTTCATTATTATATAAGGATAAGGACTCATATTCCGGCAATTGACCATTACCTTGGATTAAAAGTTTTAGTTCCTCCGTCTTAAGGTTCTTATCGGACTCTACAAGGGGAAACTGATACAGATTTTGCCAAATACCCTTTCCTGTTCTTTGCTCCAAGATGGTATTATTTTCCGGATCGATGGGAATTACATAATTAAAATAGCGGTTCTTTACCTTGGTCTTGTTCAGTTTTAGAGGTAGCTCACTCACTTTTCCATCTTTGACAGCTATACAACTTTCTTGTAAAGGGCACAGTAAACAGTAGGGTTTTTTGGGGGCGCATTGCACGGCTCCAAATTCCATTATACCTTGATTGTAATCCCTAATGTTCCCCGAATCCATTACCTCTCGGGCAAGTTCCTTAAAGTATTTGATGCCCTTGGTACTATTAATAGGTATATCTACTCCAAAATATCGGGACAATACACGATATACATTTCCGTCCACAACCGGTTCCGGAGCATCAAAACAAAAAGATGCAATGGCACTTGCGGTGTAATCGCCAACCCCTTTTAACGATTTTAACTCTTTATATGTATTTGGAAATTGGCCATCAAAATTGTTCGCCACTATTTTTGCTGTGGCATGCAGGTTTCGCGCTCGGGAATAGTATCCTAGCCCCTGCCATAGTTTCAACACTTGTTCTTCGGGTGCTTTGGCAAGATCTTGAACCGTTGGGAAAGCATCAACAAATCGCAAATAATAGGGCATACCTTGCACAACGCGAGTCTGTTGGAGTATAATTTCCGATAACCAAACCTTATATGGGTCACGTGTTCTTCTCCATGGCAGATCTCTCTGATTTTCATGGTACCAATTCAGGATTTTTTGGGCAAAACTCATCAAAGAAAGTAATAAAGGTCAAATGTATCAGTTTATATACTTAAAATTAAAGGGTTAAAGGGAAAGATTAATTATAATGTTTATATTTGCAAGCCGAAAAAAATTAGAAAATTAATAAGACGAAATGACGAAAGCAGATATTGTAACTAGGATCTCAGAAAAACTAGGTATTGAAAAAGGAGACGTGCAAGCGACAGTTGAATCCTTTATGGAGGAGGTTAAATCATCTTTAGAGAATGGAGACAATGTTTATTTAAGAGGTTTTGGTAGCTTTATCATCAAGACCAGAGCGGAAAAAACAGGTAGGAACATTTCCAAGAACACTACCATAAAAATTCCTGCACACAATATTCCTGCTTTTAAGCCGGCCAAAGTATTTGTGGAGGGCGTAAAGACCAATGTACAAGTAAAATAATATAATTAACAACTCAAAAGCAAGAGCCATATGCCGAGTGGAAAAAAAAGAAAAAGACATAAGGTAGCCACGCACAAGCGCAAGAAGCGCAGAAGAGCTAACCGACACAAGAAAAAGTAGTTGTTTCAACTACTTTTTCGTTTTACCCAATTACGTTCTTTGACATAGAGATTCCAAAAACGAATTTCAATCGGTTCGAAAAATAACCGATTCCATATATTGTTTAATCATTTGTCCCAAAATTCATGTGGGATAAATTAAAATCGATTCAGGTGAATAGAGAATTAATAGTAAGATCTACGCCGGAAGCAGTCGATTTTGCCTTATTAAAGGATGGAAAATTAGTAGAATTACACAAAGAAGAAGACAACAACAACTTTTCCGTAGGGGATATCTTCCTAGCCAAGATTAGAAAACCCGTAACGGGCCTTAATGCGGCTTTCGTTAACGTAGGTTATGAAAAAGATGCGTTCCTGCACTACCATGACCTCGGACCGCAACTGTCTTCCATGTTGAAATTTATCAAAAAAGCTAAAACAGGGAAGTTAAAGGACTACACCCTAAAAGATTTTCCATTTGAAAAAGATATTGACAAGAATGGCAGCATCAACGATGTATTAAAAGCCAATCAGTCGCTACTCGTACAAATTGTAAAAGAACCCATCTCCACCAAGGGACCAAGAATAAGCTCCGAGCTTTCTATCGCTGGGCGATACTTGGTAATGGTGCCTTTTTCAGATAGAGTTTCGGTATCCCAAAAGATAGCGAGCAAAGAAGAAAAGGACCGACTTATTAGACTTGTAAAAAGTATAAAACCCAAAGGATTTGGTGTAATTATCCGTACCGTAGCAGAAGGCAAAAAGGTTGCAGAACTGGACAAAGATCTCCAGAACTTGTTATCCAAATGGGTAGCAATGTGCAAGAAATTGCAAAGAGCGCCCCATCCATCCAAAGTATTGGTGGAATTGAACAGGGCCTCCTCCATCCTTAGGGATGTATTCAACGATTCCTTTACCGGAATCCATGTTGATGATGAAACGCTTTACAACCAAATCAAGGATTATGTGCACGAAATCGCGCCAGAAAAAGAATCCATTGTAAAGCAATACACCGGTTCGGCACCCATTTTTGAAAAATTTGGTATTGAACGCCAAATAAAAACCTCGTTTGGCCGAACTGCATCCATGAGCCGAGGGGCTTATCTTGTAATTGAGCATACCGAAGCGCTGCACGTTATAGACGTAAACAGTGGTAACCGCTCCAACAAGGCAAAAAACCAAGAGGATACAGCATTAGAGGTAAACCTATTGGCCGCTACCGAAATTGCAAGACAATTACGATTGCGGGACATGGGTGGAATCATCGTTGTGGATTTTATTGATATGACCAAAGGCGATCACCGCAGAAAACTGTACGATCACCTTAGGGATGAAATGAAGGACGATCGGGCCAAACACAAAATTTTGCCCCCGAGTAAATTTGGACTTGTTCAAATTACAAGACAAAGAGTGCGTCCGGAAATGAATATAAAAACCAGCGAGGAAAACCCGAACCTGGCGGGAGCCGAAGTAGAAGCTCCCATTGTGTTGATCGATAAGATCCAAGCGGACTTGGAAAGAATCCTAAAACAAAAGCAAAAAAACAATGGAATTGTTCTTAATATCCATCCGTTTATTGCAGCTTACCTTACCAAAGGGTTCCCATCTATCCGTTCCAAATGGTTCAAAACCTATAAAAAATGGATAAAGATCCAACCTAGGGATGCTTACACGTATCTCGAATATCGTTTTAAGGATAAAGACGGTAAAACAATACGAGCATAATACAAAGCGACTCCATATTTTTGGGGTCGCTTTTTTGCTTTTATACATTTCCGTTCAAAGCTTTATTTTTGAAAGACAAGCACAATTATTATGAAAATTAGAATCCCCTTGCTTTGCTCCTTATTGATTTTGGCCTGTACCCCAAAATCTGAACCGTTACTTTCCGACATATTGAAAGAGACCCCCAGTATTTCGGGGAACAGCGAATATTTGTCCTCTCCTTTTGTTACGGCCGGGAACAGAGTTTACATGGTCGGACATCAAGATGGCACCTTCCCGCCTTTGGGTTGGCACATAAAGGGCGAAATGGGTGGAATATGGAACCACCCCATTAAACTTATGGATGGCTTTGATGCAGAACTAACTGTGAACGCAAACACATATTTACTCAACAAGGCTTCGGAATTTGTGAACTACCCCTTTGCCAACAAACACATTTTTGAACTTGAAGACGATACCCTTGTAATTGAGCGAGTTCAGTTTGTGCCCGATAACATTCAAGGCATTTCGATACAGTTCATCATAAAAAACAATAGTTCCAAAAATATAGAAGGACAATTAAAATTCACTGGGCATACCAATTTAAGACCCACATGGCTAGGAGAACAATCCAAAATGTTGGACACCAAAGACTATGGGGTTTTAAAAGAAAATCACTGGTTGGTAAAAGACAGTTTAAATCCATGGCACAATGTTTTTGGGTCGGACCAAGCCCCAATTGCAACACAGGAAATCAAAAGTGCAAAACAACCCAACGGTACTTCCCATTCTTTAACCTATACCGTTCAAGTACCTTCTAAATCCGAGCAGGTTATCAACTTTGCCGTAGCTGGCTCTTATACTTCCGAAGAAATTGCACTAGATCAATACAAAACCATACTGAGCCAACGCAAAGACTTGTTTCAAGAAAAGAAATCCCGCTACGAAGCGCTTGCAAATCAGTCCAAGCTGACTATTCCTGACAAACACTTACAAGAAACCTTTAAGTGGTTAAAGTACAATTGTGATTGGTTGGTGCGCACAATTCCAGAAATAGGAACAGGGATTGGGGCCGGTATACCGGATTACCCCTGGTATTTTGGGGTCGATAGCGAATATGCCCTAAAAGGCTACATGGCCATTGGACAGGATAAAGTAGTTGAACAGACCATAGAACTTTTGGACAGTGTTTCCATGGCCGTTAACACCAACGGTAGGATTCTTCATGAAATGTCCACCAACGGAGTAGTTTTTAATAAAGGCAATATTAATGAAACTCCCCAGTTCACATCGTTGATATGGGAAATATACAAATGGAACGGCGACAAAGAATTTTTGACCAGGTATTTTCCGACCATAAAAAAGGGGTTGAATTGGCTATTGGAAGAAAACGACGACAACAACAACCTTTTTCCCGATGGCTTTGGAATGATGGAAATCCATGGACTTGACAGTGAAATGATCGATGTTGCCTCTTACACCCAACGAGCTTTTGCCGATGCTGCCCTGATAGCCGAAGAATTGGGCAATTCGGAATTGGCCAAAAAATATCAAAATTTGGCAGATGAGCTAAAGACAAAGATCAACGAACAGTTTTGGTCGGAGACGTTTAATTCTTATGCGGATTTTATTGGAACCGATGACCAAGCCCTTCATTTAATAGAAGATGCCTTGGTAAGGGCGGACACTTTGAACAAACCTTGGGCCATTGAAGAGCTGGAGGCCACCAAACAACAAATTTTGAGCAACCCTTCCGATACACCCAGGCCTTTTGTGCTTTATCATAACTGGGTGGTGAACACTCCCATGGAAATGGGAATTGCAGATTCCACCAAAGCGATTTTGGCCTTGGACAATGCCACAAAATTTACTAATCCATTTGGAGTTTTTGTAACAGGGATCGATCGTGATGAAAGCGCAGGCGAGGACGATGGTTCCTTTGAAGGCAGCAAGGTATTTTCCTATACCGGTGCGGTAATGACACTCCCAACAGGGGTACAGGCCATTGCCGAGAACAATTATGGCCGTCCAGATCGAGCTTTGGACTATTTACAGAGAATGTCCCGCACTTTTAGCTATGCGCTACCGGGAAGTATCTACGAAGTTTCCCCGGATTACGGAATGATGACCCAAGCTTGGAATATTTATGCCTTTGCTGTTCCCATTGTAAATCAATTTTTTGGAATTCAACCTATGGCGCATAAAAAAACCACTGTTATTGAACCACAGATGCCAACGGAATGGGGCGAAGCATCTTTGGAAAATGTAAAAGTAGGGGACAATACTGTTTCGATTTGGTACTCTGGCAGCAAAATCAAGATTCAACAGACTCGTGGCGATTGGAAAATAAGGCTCGTATTGCCCGAGGCAGATTATATGGCAACCGAGGGCAATCCAGAAAGGACCACAACAAATGGAAAAACCATCCTTACTTTTTCGGATAAGGACATTGTTGTTTCCAAATAGGCAATCTATGAGATCACAATTTTCCGGACAGAAGTTTTACTCCATCCAAGAAGCAACCCAAAAAATGGAACGCTACTGTGCCTACCAGGAACGATGCCACAAAGAGGTAACGGAAAAACTAAAAAATATGAACATGATCCCTGAGGCCATAGATCAAATTATTGGGCATTTGATACAGGAAAACTTTTTGAACGAGGAACGTTTTGCAAAGGCATTTGCACGTGGAAAGTTCAATATTAAAAAGTGGGGGGCAAACCGTATAAAAAATGAGTTAAAGTATAGGGACATTTCTGCCTACAACATAAAGAGCGCCCTGGCCGAAATCTCCGATGAAAATTATTTAAGGACTTTGGATGAGCTGGCCAGAAAAAGATTAGACCAAATCAAGGAAACCAATAGCTTTAAAAAAAAGAAGAAATTGGCAGATTATTTACTCTACCGTGGATGGGAGAGCCATTTGGTCTACGAAAAAACCAACGAGCTGATCAAGTAGCTATTATTTTTGGAGCAATAGCTTTTGTGTTCGCTCCACGGCCTTCTCGTTCTTCCAGTCTATCCATTTTTGTCCTTTGAATTTTCGCATAAGGTTATCAAAATGCCTCATTACAAAAATATTGTAGACCGCTTGGCCAAAATTCCTGGGTTTTCTGGCAACCGCCCTCAAGCTCATTGAAAATCCGGGCGTTATATATTTCATATGATGCCAATATCCTTCCGGGATGTAAAGGACATTACCATGTTCCAACTCTGTTATGTGCCCTTTTGCATGTTGCAGGGCGGGCCATTTTTCTAAATCCGGATCGGCAAAATCAATATCCTCCCTGGTAATCAAGGAATGCGGGATTTTATAGAGGTATTTGGTCTCGGATTGCGAAAAAAGAATGCACTGCTTTTTCCCTTCAAAATGAAAGTGAAAGATATTGGCAAGATCTATGTCATAATGCATAAATGTATGTGAATCCTCCCCGCCAAAAAATAGCATGGGCAACCCTTTCATTAAACGCAAACCAAAGTCCGGGTAGTAAAAGTCTTTTTGAAGTACCGGAACCTCTTTGAGCACGTTCCAAAGAAAAATTCGGTATTTTGTTGGACCACTTTGCAATAGATCTACATAATCGGACATCTTCATTTTAGCGTGCGGCTCATTGAATCCTTCGTCGTGTTTTACTGGGCGATCATCGTACAATGGCACTTCCTTGTCCCCTGCCACCTCTTTTACATAGTCCAAGCTCCATTTGGAATATGCAGGCCAATCCTCAATAAAGCGCTCAATGACTACTGGCTTCTGGGGCTTGAAATATTTTTGGACAAACTCTTTCTTGGAAAGGGTTTTTTCCCGAGGTATCTGTTCAAGATTCAGCTTCAAGATTTCAATGAATTTGAAACCACTAAATTAAGAAAAGGATTTGAATGGTCTCCAATCCAACTTTTTGAAATTGTTTTTCCCATGTCTCGCTTTAGCTTCAATACTTGACCACGCTTTCGGGGGCGACCTTTGTTCCTACTAGTTTCCATCCTACTCATGTGCGATATTACAACACAGATTGGAGTGCCTATCTAAAACTATAACGCAGACCGAAAAGCACGTTGCTCGGCGGCATGGGCACAAAACCCGACTCTATGTAATCTGCATCGAAAATATTGCTAGCCGTTATGGTAAGCTCAGCCTGATTTACTTTAACGGCCAAAGAGGCATCCCAAACATTATAGGTTTGTCCCGTAGTACGTTCTGCGTACTTATAAACTATATTCTGACGTACATTCTTGAACAATTGCGTACTTAGGCGTGTGGTGTATTGATGTTTTAAAGTGTTCAAAGAATATCGCGATAATGCTTCATTCTGATCCAGAATATTATCATCCAAAAAAGCGTAGCCTACATTCAGCGTCTGAACAAAATCTTTGAACATAAAATTATAGGCGGCATCCAACTCCAGACCTTTGGTATTTACCTCTGTAATATTAGTAGCTGTAAATACGTCTTCAGAAATATCGTTTCTGATATAATCTATAAGATTGTCCGCATCTCTGTTAAAAACAGCGACACTAGCGTTAAACTTGATTGTGGTATACTTTAAGCCTAATTCTTGTGCAAAAGCTTCCTCTGGTTCCAAATCTGCGTTTCCACTAGTAACAGGGTCGTTGTAGAACAAATCGGTATAGGTAGGAACGCGGTAAGTATAACCTATGTTACCATATACTTTAAAATTGTTTGTTAGGCTATACCCTATATCCAATCCGGGAAATGCTTTAAACTTAAAATCTGAAAAGTAGGTGAGTGCCACACCTGGTGTAATATCCAGCTTATTGTCCGCAACACTAAAGCGGTGCTCTAAAAACACATTGGACATAAAACGATCTCTATTACCAAGGTTGTTACTTCTTAAATAAATTTTGGAAAACTCTACCCCAAAACCTGTAATTCCCAGTTTAGAGAGGTAGGATGCATTGGTTTCCACTCCAATTTTATTGGAAATATGCATGTTCCTATAAAAACTCGGTTCGTTTCTTCTTAATAAAAATAAATCTTGATTACGTTTCCAGTAAATTCTTGGCTGTATTTTAAGCTTGTTATTGTTAAAAGTGGTAGAAAACGCCAATAGGCTGTTTTGAGTTTCTTCATACTCATTAAAGGTAGGATTGGTGGTGTAAAAATTCTCGGCCCCAAAATTACGCTCCATAAATGTAGCTGTCATTTCTATAGGCTGTGAATTTTTATTGAAAATACTTTTTAAATAGTAATTGCCATTATCATAATCCGAGTTGTTTCTATAACCTTCGGATGTTATCCTGCCCACATGTATGATATGGGATGAGTTTTCCTTTTCCACGCCAGCCGTTACGCTACCATTCAATTGTCCAAAAGAACCTGCCTCTACATTTAAGGACACCGAATTGTTCAAATTCTTTTTGGTAATGATATTTATTGCGCCTGCAAATGCATTTTGACCAAAAACGCGTGCCGCAGGTCCTTTTATAATTTCAATTCTTTCTATTACCTCCAATGGTAATGCAGCATTCATGGTATGGTGACCGGTTTGTGCATCGTCCATTTTTACACCATCAATCAATAATAAGGTCTGGTCAAAGCTGCCTCCTCTTATGTACAAGTCGGCTTGGCTACCCCCGGTACCGCGCCTCCTAATATCTACGCCCGCAACTTGTTGTAATAAATCCGCAACATTAACTGCAGCACTGTTCTTTATATCTCTAGAGGTAACTATGTTTATGGTTCTTGAATTTTCTTTGAAAGGAAGATCGATACGATTTGCGGTCACTACAACTTCGCTCAACGAATCTACTTTTACAACAGCATCATCTTGCTGTGCTTTTACCTGAGAAACACCCGTAAGTAAAATCGCAGAAAATAAAATTGATTTCTTCATAATTGGAATTTATAACCGGTTGAAAGTTGTTCAATTAATGCTGCAAAAGTCCTAACTTTCCGGACGATTAAACTAGTCCAGTTTTAAAACAATGAATAGTCCGGTTTTTGAATTATTGAATCAGCTGGTATCGATAGATAAATCCTTGGTTCAGCCTGTATATGTACAAGTGGCCCAACAAATTATGAACGCGATACAAAGAGGCTATTTAGAAAAAGGCAGCAAGTTACCTGGGACACGAGGGTTAAGTGAGTTATTGGGCGTTCATCGGAATACGGCTGTGGCCATTTACGATGAATTAGCTTCGCAGGGATGGGTAAACATTATACCCAATAGAGGAACCTTTGTCGTGGTCCCGGAAAATTCCAAGGTAAAAATCAAGGCAAGCACACAGCACATCAATCGGGCATACGAATATCCAAAAGCCCCCGGGTTCCCGTTCCAACAATCCTTTAATCTTTCTTCAACAAAAGAAGAGACTACCGCTAAATATGCTTTAAGCGATGGTAAGCCCGATTTAAGACTGCATCCGGTGCATCAATTTTCCAGGTGGTACAGTGCGGCAATGAAACGAAAACCGTTGATCAACAAATGGAACAGAACAAGTGCTTTTGCCCCTTCCATTTTTAGCACGCAACTGTGTAATTACTTAAATGCCACTCGAGGATTTCATATTGAGCCAACCCATTTATTAAATACACGAAGCACGGAAATGAGCTTATATATTGTTTCGCAGGTGCTAATTAATCCGGGCGATTTGGTACTGGTCGGTCAACTGAGCAATTATGTGGCCAACATGATATTTCAACAGGCAGGGGCAAAAATAAAAACAGTGCCCGTAGATGATGAAGGCTTGGATATTGGCCATATAATGGAACATTATTTACATGAGAACATTCGTTGCATCTATGTTTGCTCCAACAGGGACTATCCCACAACAATAACCTTAAGCACCAAAAGAAGGTTGCAATTGTTAGAATTGGCCAAAATTCATGGTTTTGCTGTAATTGAGGACGATTATGACCATGATTTTCAATTTGAAGGAAGTTCCATGTTGCCGATGGCAAGTTCAGATGCCGATGGAAACGTTATTTATTTGGGCAAACTAGGTCAGTCTTTATTTCCGAGTTTTCATACTGGGTTTGTTGTTGCGCCAGAACAGGTGATAACCGAAGCCAAAAACTACCTTCAATTATTGGATGCCCAAGGAGATTTAATACAGGAACAAATGCTTTCCGAATTGATATCCGAAGGCGAAATATACCGGCTCAAGAAAAAAAATATAGTCACTTACAAGCAACGTAGAGATACTTTAAGCGCTTTATTAAAGCAGCATTTTGCCAATATCCTTGACTGGCGAACACCTTCTGGAGGATTAGCTGTGTGGTTGCGCTTTAAAACTCCGATATCCTTAATTAAGCTTGCCGAAGAAGCTGAAAAACTGGATTTATTTGTACCAAAAACCATCCTCTATCAAAATAAGGCTACCTGTGCCATTCGTTTTGGGTATGGACATCTAAACGAGGAAGAACTCAAAATCGTAATGGAAAAATTAAAACAAGCTTATCTGCAGGTAGTAGCTGCATAAAACAAAAAGAGACCATGTAAAAATGGCCTCTTTAATGGTTTGTCTGTTTTATGCATTTTCTGAAGATTCCGGCTTGTCCATGTCCTCTTTAGAGTTTTTCCCGGCAACCTTATCTTTTCCTTTTAAATATTCTGGCAATTCCATCCCTGCCATGTTGAACATTTCTTGTAAAGGCGGTACAGATTTGTACATGCCTGAAATAAAGTTTGCCGTAGAATTCTTACCGTCTTCACTATTGCCAGAATCCCAAACAGTGACCTTATCTATCTTGATATTTTTAATGGCCTCGGCTTGTTTTTCAACAAGTTCCGGAAGTTTGTCCGCAATTAATAAAAGTACTGCATCCTTTGGGTTGTCTCCTGCTGCCTGAACGATTTTGTCCAGACCTTCTGCTTGTTTGGTAAGTACCTCAAATATACCCTTGGCCTCTGCCTGGGCTTTAAAAAGTATTGCATCTGCCTCTCCTTTTGCTCTTCTACGAATCATTTCGGCCTCAGCTTCCGCTTCAATTTCTACCTTTTGTTTGTCTATTTGTGCTGGTACGACAATATCTGCCATTTGGGAGCTTCTTTCGCGCTCTGCCCTAGCCATTTCCGCATCTTTCTCTGCCGCATAAGACTCTTCCAATGCTTTTGCCGCCTGTACCTTTTCTGCTGCGATCGCTGTGCGTTCCGCTTCTGCTTCGCGCTGTCTTCGTAAGGAATCTGAATTGGCAACATCAATTTTAGCAACGTTTTCCCCTTCTACCGCTTTGGCATTGGCAGCAGCTACCTGGGTACGCTCATCTTGTTTGGCATTGGCCTCACCAATAGAACCATCCCTGTTCTTTTCTGCTACGGATTTCCTTGCCGCATTTATGGCATGTGCGGCGGCTTCTTTACCCAACGCTTCAATGTAGCCAGATTCGTCTACAATATCGGTAATATTAACGTTGATCAGTTTTAACCCAACCTTCTTCAGTTCCGATTCAACACTTTGAGAAATATTGGTCAGAAATTTATCCCTGTCGGCATTGATTTCTTCAATATCCATGGAAGCAACGACCAATCGCAATTGACCAAATATGATTTCCTTGGCCAATTCCTGAACTTCTTGCATACCAAGTCCTAAAAGCCGTTCAGCGGCATTTTGCATAATTCCCGGCTCTGTAGAAATACCAATAGTAAACCGAGAAGGCACATTAACCCGGATATTCTGTCGACTTAGTGCATTGGTAAGATCAACTTCGATAGAAATTGGTGTTAAATCCAAGAATTCATAGTCTTGGATTACCGGCCATACAAATGCGGCCCCACCATGAATACATTTTGCAGAATTACCTGTACCTACTTTTCCGTAGACTACAAGAATACGGTCAGATGGACATCTTTTATAACGCCTTATAAAAGAGATTATAATAATAAAGAAAAAGAGGATGGCGAAGCCTATGGCCAGTAAGGTAGCCCCTCCGCCCATTTGTAATGGTAGTGTTAGCATAGTAGTTTTATTTATTTAAAAGATTAACGATCAAAATCCCAGTGTCTGTTACCTCATGTACTTTTACCACATTGCCCTGTACCAGGTCTTGGTCTTCATCGGTCAAAGCTTGTAGTTCGCGCAGTGTCCCCTGAACATTTACGGAAACTTTGCCGATTCGAGTTCGATTAGCTCCAATGGTTAGGTACACTTCTCCTATTTGATTTACCGCATTGGAGAGTTTTAGCGTGCCACTGCTCTGCAATTTTGCCAAATAGTAGAATAGGGAAGCCATGGCAAGCATCATTAATAATCCGCACACCACAGAAATGAAGACTGTGAGTCCGGTGGACACCCCATTTTCAATACAGGCAATTCCAGACCAACCGAAAATGGTAAAGAAGCCCATTAAGTTTTTAAAGGATAGAAATTGAAAATCAATTCCAGTATCCGCCTCAATGTCTGTATCCACATCCCCCAGATCATCTACATCGCCTCCGATCAAGGTTATTATTACAAGGACCAAAAGGATTGCCGAACCAGCAATGGCAACAATCCAATAGACTTTCTCAAACACAGTCAAAGCTGCAAACCAATTTTCCATGGTATTAAAATTTAAAGTTGGTTATAGGTGTTAAGATACTACTTTGAATCGATATTTTGGTAGGATCAAAGTTATCCAGCGGAAGATAATATGGACTCTGCATTTTTACGAGATCTCGCAGCGTTTACCATAACGTTTCATTCTTTTTGGGAAATGCTTCGTAAGTTTCGAACGCAATCGGACAGGCCCAAGGTGTTCAAGAATAAAAAACAAATATTTCGGGGCCAAGAGGGCCTGAAGCTCCAAAAACATGATCTGTTCTACTTTCCAATTATATGTAGTTATAAATGGAATTTTGTTACAAATTATTTTTCAAATGCAAAGAAACTATCAAACCATCCAAATTTATATATATTGCACAGAAGATAACCAATGGCCCAATTGCTCAACTCCATCGTGCTTCAAAAAAATGCTTCTTTAAGGTATCATAGCTTAGACTGGAAAACTGTCTTATTTATTTTGGCGCTATTGGCCATATGTATTCGGTTCCCCTTCTTTTTTAGGGATTATATAGATCGCGACGAGAGTACTTTTATCTTAATGGGTCAATCGTGGGTCGATGGTCATTTGCCGTACACCCGTCTTTGGGACCTTAAGCCTCCCATTACATTTTTATACTTTGCCCTGATCATAAAACTTTTTGGTAAGAGCTTTATCGCAATACGCTTGTTTGGTTCCTTACTTGTTGCCCTTACAGCCTTGTTCACCTACGGTATAGCGACAAACATTACTTCTAGAAAAGTTGCTTTTTGGACAGCGGTTTTCTGTGTTTTTTTTCAAAGCTTGTTCGGTAGTCTTCAAGGTGTAATGTCCGAACATATCAGTATTCTGTTCTTTGTAATGGGTGTTTATCTTCTTTTTCGCAAAGAGAGTTGGGTTTCCTATCTGGCCATCGGGGGCCTAATTTCCCTTTCCGTACTATCCAAGTTGAACATGGTGTATCCTGCCGTATTTTTGGGATTGTTTTTAATATGGGAGGGACAAAAAACAAAACAATTGTCCCTACGGATCCGGCAATTATTATGTATGGGGATTGGTGCGGTGCTTATAGGTATTCTTACAATATTGCCCTATTATTTCCAGAACGAAATTCATGTGTGCTGGCAATCTATAATTGAGGCACCATTGGCCTATTCTGGAGGAAAACTACATTCCACCTTAAAAACATTGCCGTTTGTATTGGTGGTTTTGGGAATTTTAATCACCCTTTCAGTTCTTAAAATAATAGATTGGAAGGATACAAAAATCCAACTTTTAATTGTAATTACCCTGTCCATTTTATTGTCCTTTGTTCAGGCTGGAAAAGTGAACGGGCATTATTTGATCCAATTATATCCCTTTATTTTGATTCTTTTGGGTATTGCCTTCTCCAAACTTCCAACCATTCAAAAAAAATATAGGCCCCTAATTGCCATCTTGCTGATCTTAATCCCAATGGAATCGTATTTGGAGTATGGGAATATTATTTCCAACAAAATAGAAAAGGGCACTTTTTTTAATGGTGAAGGTATAGAAGTGCCCCAATACATAAATGATCATAATTTGGATGCCGAGAACATTTTTTTTACGGAATATCACATAGGGTATTGGCTGTTGAACACGGAACCCCCCACAAAAGCAGCGACCCACCCAAGTAATATAACCCGCGAAGAAATGTTTCCGTTTATGGAAAATCCCAGAAACACAGGAATGCAAGAACTTCGATATATTATGGAGGTTGTCAGGCCTAAAACTTTGGTGGCCAGAAAAGGAAAAAAGATATTCGACAAGAAATTGGTCGAATACAACACCTACATAGATGCTTATCTAGAAGATCATTACAATTTGGAAGCTACTGTTGGCAGAGGCCTAATTTATAAACGCTTAGAATAATTCCATTCACCAATGCTCAGCGGGCAGGCCTCGTAATAAAGTTGCACTGCATGCATTGGTACTTTCTGGGTTCAAAAAATGGAAACAGCTTATAGAAAACATTGCTTCTAGTGTAATAAATTTCTGATTTGGCAGCTTTACAATTGGGACAGACCACTGGGTTTCCCAACCTATCGGTAGCGTAACTCCGGATATCATCAAAAATTTCCTTGGCCCGTTCCCTATCGCTCGAATATACCTGAAGCTTAACCCCGCCCAGAGCGGCACTTATCAGAGGGTCAGAATTAATGGTAGCTTCATCCCTCAAAAAAACAGGAATCCCCTCTGCTTCCAACTTTCCTTTAATTACTACGGCATCGGCAGGAAATTCAAAGGTTCCCAATGTGTAAAATTCTGTTTTCATGCTTCTGTCGATTTACTGAATAATTGTAATGCTAGTCTTCTTTTGATATGATGATCCATATAAAATTATTGGGAAAAATTAGCCACTCCACAAATGTAGTACTTACGTTGATTAAACTGTATCTTAGTCAATCTTAAACCTTTACCAAAAATGAAAATTACACTTTCTTTTTTATTGCTATTCTCGGTTCTATTACTAAACGCACAGACCAATACCTATCAAATCTCTTTCGAGAACGCCGAACATCATGAAGCAATTATTGAAGCCTCTTTTCCCGATTTAACCTCGGACACCGTTGAGTTCCGGATGAGCAGGACTTCTCCCGGGCGGTATGCCCTACATGAATTTGCCAAAAACGTATATGGCTTTAAAGCCACGGACGGTAAAGGAAACGCTTTGACGATTACCAGACCTAACCCCTATGCTTGGAAAGTTAGCGGACACGACGGAACCATCAACATAAAATACGTTTTGTTTGCCAATAGAGGGGGCGGCACTTACTCCCAAGTGGACGAAACACATGCGCACCTGAATATCCCTGCGACTTTTATGTTTGCCCCAACATTGGAGGACCGACGCATCGAGGTAACTTTTAATGTCCGTGAAGACTTAGGTTGGGAGGTCGCTACGCAACTTCCATTGGTTTCGGGAACTACCTACTCGGCACCAGACCTTTATTATTTTATGGACAGCCCCACGGAAATCAGCAATTATATGCTTCGCTGGTTTAAATTGGATGGAAAGACCATCAGTCTTGCATTGCATCACAATGGCACGGAAGAAGAAGCCGATGAGTATTTTGAAAAGATAAAGAAAATAGTCTTGGCGGAGAAAGAAGTTTATGACGAATTGCCCGATTTTGATTATGGAAGCTATACCTTTTTGGCCTGCTATATCCCAAATGCCTCTGGTGATGGCATGGAGCATAGGAACTCCACCATTTTAACAAGCACGCGCAGTTTGGCCAACGGTGGAATGGAGCGCAACATTGGAACAGTATCCCACGAATTTTTTCACGCTTGGAACGTGGAGCGTATACGTCCTAAAGCTTTGGAACCTTTTGACTTTGAAGAAGCCAATATGAGCGGTGCACTTTGGTTTGCTGAAGGGTTTACCAGTTATTATACCAACTTGATTCTTTGTAGAGCCGGTTTAATAACGCCCGCAGTATATGTGGAAGGTTTGGCCGGAACGTTCAATTATGTTTGGAACTCTCCCGCACGGCAATTTTTCAACCCCATTGAAATGAGCTTCCAAGCCCCTTTTGTGGACGCAGCCACCTCAGTAGATCCGGTAAACCGCGAAAACATGTTTATTTCTTACTACTCCTACGGTAGTGTTTTGGGTTTGGCATTAGATCTATCTCTACGCGAAAAAGGATTGAACTTGGATGATTATATGAAGTCGATCTGGAAAAAATATGGCAAACCCGAAATTCCATATACCATTCAAAACCTACATGATGCCTTAAAAAAATACGCAGGAAATACTTTTGGTGACGATTTCTTCAATAATTACATCTATAAAAGTGAAATGCCCGACTATAAAAAACTTATGGAGTCCGTTGGCGTTGTATTGGAGCAACCCGAAACCTATCCCTATTTTGGTGCATATGTTTCCATGTTGCCCGATAGATCCGGCTATAAGATTCTCAGAAACACAAAAATTGGCAGTCCTGCCTACCAAGCCGGTCTAGACAATGGGGATGTAGTTCTTAGTATAAATGATAAACCCTTTACCGAAGACCAATCTTTTGAGGATTACCTCGACCATTTCAGTATAGGAGAGCCTTTACTGGTAACATTCGCGAGGTACGGAGAGGAAAAAACTACAGAAATGGTTTTGACCCCAAGTCCGGATTATATATTTAGTTTGATGGAGGATAAAGAGCAACAACCATCAAAAAAAATGCTTGAGCAAAGAAAGGAATGGCTTACCATTAAGTTATAATAAAAAAAGCCGCTCCAATGGAACGGCTTTTTCAATAATAAAATTATGCTCTTACTTGTTGGCAGCGTAATTTTCTGCAACCTTATCCCAATTGATTACATTAAAAAATGCATCGATGTATTCTGGTCGCTTGTTCTGATAGTTCAAATAATATGCATGCTCCCAAACGTCCAATCCTAAAATTGGTTGTGCTTCGCAAGTTACTCCGGGCATTAGCGGATTATCTTGGTTTGGAGTTGAGCAAACTTCCAACTTGCCACCTTTGTGCACACACAACCAAGCCCAGCCCGACCCAAATTGGGTAGCGGCAGCGGCCGAGAATTTTTCTTTAAAAGCATCGAAAGAACCAAAAGCATCATCTATGGCAGAAGCCAATTCTCCAGATGGAGCTCCTCCACCGTTTGGGGACATTACTTCCCAAAAAAGACTGTGGTTAAAAAATCCGCCACCATTGTTTCTGACCGCGGCATTGGACATGTCCAAATTGGACAAAATGTCCTCGATTCCTTTTCCGTCCATATCTGTTCCTTCGATGGCAGCATTCAACTTAGTGGTGTAGCCATTGTGGTGCTTGGTATGGTGGATTTCCATGGTCCTTGCATCTATATGGGGTTCCAATGCATCGTATGCATACGGTAACTTAGGTAGTTCAAAAGCCATAATATTCTGTTTTTTTAGGTTATTACTTTATTTAGGTAAAAATACAAGTTTTAACATTTATATTCCGCTAAAACCATGTTAACATCAAGCTGGGAATCCTTATTTTGCAAGAAAAAAGACACTTGGACGGCTCCAATTTTAAAATATACAGTGCATCTGCAGGTTCGGGCAAAACATATGCCCTTGCCAAAACCTACCTAAAATTATTGCTTTCCAACGATTCCGCCATAAAATTCCGTCAAATCTTGGCCATTACCTTTACCAATAAGGCAGTTGACGAAATGAAATCCAGGATTTTGGACAATCTTTTTGCTTTTGGACAAGATGTTGTGCCAGAAAAACAGAACGGTCTGTTCTGGGCCATTTGCAACGAACTTTCACTGTCCGAACAACAATTACGGCAAAGGTCGCAACTCATTTTAAAGCGTATTCTCCACAACTACTCTTTTTTTGAGATTTCCACCATAGATAAGTTTAACCATAAGATCATAAAGACCTTTGCAAGAGACCTTCATCTATCACAAAATTTTGAAGTGGAACTCAACACGGACGTCCTATTGGAAGAAGCTGTTGGCAGATTATTAGAGCGCTCCGGGAACGACGAGAACCTTACAGAGGTCTTGATTTCCTTTTCGCTCGAAAAAATTGATGATGATAAAAGTTGGGACATTACCTACGATTTAATGGAAATTGGAAAGCTGCTGTTTCAAGAAAACCATGCCGAACATGTGGAACCATTGCGTGAAAAATCGATCAATGATTTTAAGGAAATCCAAAAACGGATAGCAACTGAGAGCAAGGCGATTAAGGAAAAAGTGGTGCAATTGGCTCAAAGTGCACTTCAAGAAATAGAGAATCAAGGATTTGAGCAGACCGATTTTTCGAGAGGAACTCTTCCAAATCATTTTATAAAAATATCCGAAGGCTTTTTTGACACTAAAAGATTGTATGCCAACCAACTGGAGGAAAACCTTAGAGAGAACAAAAAACTCTTAAATGCAAAAGACAAAAGAGACTCTTCCGTTTTAGCTTCTTTAATTTTAAAGCAATACTTGCTTGTAAAGAAAAATCTCCATCAACTAGCCTATCTCCAAAACATTTATGGCAACATTGTTCCTATGACGGTTTTGAACGAAATCGCCAAGGAAATCAAGAACATAGAACTAGATCGTGACATTGTGCCAATTTCGTCTTTGAACGCAATTCTCTCCAAAGAAATCAAAAATCAACCTGTACCTTTTATTTATGAGCGGATGGGCGAAAAATACCGCCATTATTTTATAGATGAGTTCCAGGATACCTCCAAAATGCAATGGGAAAATTTGGTGCCGTTAATAGGCAATGCCCTGGAGAGTGAAGATGAAAAACAAGAACGGGGATCCCTTTTTTTGGTGGGCGATGTAAAACAGGCCATTTATCGCTGGCGAGGCGGCAGGGCGGAACAGTTCCTGAACCTGATCAATGGAAAATCGCACCCATTTGTTGTGGAACCAAGTGTTAGTTCGTTGGATACGAATTGGCGCAGTTTTGACGAGATCGTCAACTTTAACAATAGCTTTTTTACAGAAACGGCTCCTGTGCTTGCCAATGAAGATTATCGAAACCTCTTTTTGAACGACTCTCATCAAAAAACGAACAACAAGCCCGGTGGCTACGTTCAAATAAGCTTTTTGGACAAGGACGAGAAGGACAAGGATCACGTTTATTGCAATGAGACCCTAAAATATATTCAACACATTATTTCGGGAAAATATGCTTATTCCGACATCTGTGTGCTGGTCCGCGATAACAAAAAGGGCATGTTGTTAGCGGATCATTTGGCGCAACACAAAATCCCTATTATTTCTTCGGATGCTCTATTATTGGCAAATAATGAAAAAGTGAGGTTTTTGATATCCGTTCTTCGAATTTTTGAAAACCTAAAAGACCGGGAAGCAGCATACCATATATTAAGGTATCTCTCCCCTGATCAAAATAGTGCCCACGAGTTTATTTCCGGACATTTGGAAAATATAGCGCCATTCTTGGCCTCCCAATATAGTTTTAACCTTGTAGATTTAAAAGGACAACCCGTACTCACCATATTGGAAACCGCAATTGTGCATTTTGAGCTTTACCAAGGTTCCGTTGCGCACATTTCTTTTTTAATGGACGAGGTGCTCGATCTCGAAAAAAGGGAAGGACCCAGCGTGTATGCCTTTCTTAACTATTGGGAAATAAAAAAAGAATCCCTGTCCATAGCTGCTCCAGATGGGGTCGATGCGGTAAAAATAATGACGATTCACAAAGCCAAAGGACTAGAATTTCCTTTTGTGATTTTTCCATTTGCCAGTGCGGCATTGATCAAAAGGGACAAAAAGTCGTGGGTTGCCGCCACTCCTCAAGAAGACAAGATAGGCCTGAATGAGTTTCTTTTGAACACCAAAAGCGATATGCTGGAGTACAACCCCGCAACACAAGCAAAGTATTTGGAAGTCGAACAAAAGTCCTTGTTGGATGCAATGAATGTCCTTTATGTGGCCCTTACCCGCCCCGTAAAAGGATTGTTCGTAATTACAGAATCCGGCAAAAAAGAAATTGTTACTATCGAAGATGCATCCTCCTATCCAGATCTTTTTAAATGGTATGTTCAACAACAAAACGTAGAGGAAACCGCGAGTGGGGTTTATACCATTGGTACATTTCCTGCAAACAATGAATCTTCTTCGACTTTAGAGTCAACCGAAAACTATATCCCATACCTTACGCGGCCCAAAGAAGATACTGGCTTTGCCATTTCCACCAAATCTGGCCGCATGTGGGACGATGAGCGTTTGGAAGCCATAGAAATGGGAAATGTGATACACTTTGTTCTAAGTAAAATCGAAACAGCAAAAGATATTGACCCGATTTTGGAACAGCTGGAAATCGAGGGGCATTTTCCCAAAGGAGCAACTGTCGACATCAAACAAAAAATAATGGCGGTGGTCAACCACCCAAAGTTAAAAGAACTGTTCCTGGAAAACCATCAAATTTTAAACGAACAGGAAATTCTAACCACAGATGGTCGATCATTACGCCCGGACAGAATTGTACTGGATGGCAATGATGCCTACGTAATCGACTACAAAACCGGCAAACCAACTCCCAAGCACAAAGAGCAGATTGCCAACTACGCAGATGTGTTGAGAGATATGGGCTATAACATCAAAGAATCTGTTATTGTTTATATTGACCAAGAAATAGACCCTATTTTTGTATAAAGCTAAATAAAGATATGTACGGAAAAATTAAAGAACATTTGACCAAAGAGCTGGAAGAAATCAAAGAAGCTGGCCTTTTTAAAAAAGAACGCATCATAACATCACCTCAAGGTGCTGTCATAAAAATTTCCACTGGTGAAGAGGTCATTAATTTTTGTGCGAACAACTATTTGGGGCTATCCTCCCACCCAGATGTGATCCAAGCCGCCAAAGATGCGATGGACACCCACGGCTTTGGAATGTCCTCGGTACGATTTATTTGCGGAACACAGGACATCCACAAAGAATTGGAACAGAAAATTGCCGATTTCTACGGTACCGAGGATACCATATTATATGCCGCCGCTTTTGATGCCAATGGAGGTGTTTTTGAACCCCTGCTCACGGCTGAGGATGCCATTATCTCCGATTCCTTGAACCATGCCTCCATTATAGACGGTGTTCGTTTATGCAAGGCAAAAAGATATCGATACGCCAATAATGATATGGCCGATCTAGAGGTACAACTAAAACAGAGCAAAGCAGATGGAGCCCGTTTTAAGATTATAGTCACCGATGGGGTTTTCTCCATGGACGGTCTAGTGGCCCCATTGGATAAAATTTGCGACCTCGCCGATAAATATGATGCCATGGTAATGATAGATGAATGCCACGCTGCTGGTTTCATTGGTGAAACAGGTCGGGGTACCTTAGAAGAAAAAGGCGTTATGGACCGAATTGATATTATAACAGGTACTTTGGGCAAAGCACTAGGTGGTGCCATGGGCGGTTATACCACAGGAAAAAAAGAAATCATTGAACTCCTGCGCCAGCGTTCCAGACCCTATCTGTTCTCCAATTCCCTGGCACCTGCCATCGTTGGAGCCTCCATTAAGGTTTTTGACATGTTGGACAAAGACACCACATTGCGCGATAAACTTCAGAGCAACACAGAATATTTTAAAAAAGGCATGAAGGAAGCCGGCTTTGACATTATCGACGGGGATTCCGCCATTGTGCCAGTTATGCTCTACGACGCCAAGCTCTCACAGAATATGGCAGACATGCTGTTGGATGAGGGCATATATGTTATTGGATTCTTCTATCCCGTAGTTCCCAAAGGCAAGGCAAGAATACGCGTACAACTATCGGCTGCTCACGAAAAAGAACATTTGGACCATGCCATAAAAGCATTTTCCAAGGTGGGAAAATCGTTAAAGGTCATCTAAATTCGACGAAATGCAATAAATCTTCTGGCAAATGAGTCAAAAAAAAAGAAATTTAGATTTTGTTAATAAGTCTTAACAACTTACATTTGCTGCTGATAAACACTTAAACTTAAAATTTTGAGCATGAAACATCTTAGCAAATTATTGGTTGTTGCTCTTGTATTTGTAGGGATCAACAGCATACAAGCGCAAGACGAAAATAATCCCTGGCAAGTAAGCATAGGGGTGAATGCAATAGACGCTTATCCTACTAACGATAGTAACAATCCATTTTCCAGTACTACGTTGTTCGATGAGTACTTTAACGTATCCGATCACTGGAATATTTTGCCTTCTGTATCTTATGTAGGTGTATCCAAATATGTTGGTGATGGATTTTCTGTTGGAGCCAGAGGTTCCTTGAACAGAATCGAGAAAATCGGAGACTTCGAAGTAGATGAGCTTTCTCACTATGCTATCGATGGTACTATCAAGTACAACATCCTTAAAAACACTACCATTGATCCTTTCGTTGAAATAGGTGGTGGTTATACTTGGATCGATGAAATCGGTGCCGGTACTGTAAACGGTGGTGTTGGTGTTAACTTGTGGTTCTCTGACAACCTTGGTTTAACGCTTCAAACACAATACAAGCATGCTTTCGAAGATTATTTGATTACACACTTCCAACACATGGCAGGTCTTAGCATCAAATTTGGTGGTACTGACACTGATGGTGACGGTATCTACGATAAAGACGATGCTTGTCCAGAAGTTGCTGGTCTAGAAGCCTTCAACGGATGTCCTGATTCTGACGGTGATGGTATCGAGGATGCTAAAGATGCATGTCCTAACGAAGCTGGATCTAAAGAAATGAACGGATGTCCTGACTCTGACGGTGATGGTGTTGCCGATAAAGATGATGCTTGTCCAAGCACTCCTGGTCTTCCTGCACTAGCTGGTTGTCCTGATGCTGACGGTGACGGTATCGCTGACAAAGACGATAAGTGTCCTAACGAAGCTGGTCCTGCTGCAAACGACGGATGCCCTTGGCCTGATACTGATGGAGATGGAGTTCTTGACAAAGATGATCAGTGTCCAGAAATTGCCGGTACTGTTGCTAACAACGGTTGCCCAGAAGTAACTGAAGAAGTACAAAAGCAGTTGAACGACTACGCTAGAACTATCTTGTTCGATACTGGTAAATCTTCTATCAAAGCAGAATCTACTTCTGTAATGGTTGACATTATCCAAATCTTGAACGAGTATCCTAACGCTAAGTTTACTGTAGAAGGTCACACTGACAGCGTTGGTAGAGAATCTACTAACCAGAGCCTATCTGAAAAAAGAGCTAACTCTGTTAGAGATTTCTTGATCGACAAAGGTATCGCTGCTGATAGATTGACTGCCATCGGTTACGGTGAAGCTAAGCCAATCGCTACCAACAACACAAGAGCTGGTAGAGCACAAAACAGACGAGTTGAAATCAACTTGGTAAAATAATCAGAAACAAAGTTTTCTAGAAAAAGGCTCCGCAAATGCGGGGCCTTTTTTATTTTTAGTCCATGCAACAAACATTCCTTGAATACGTACTGGACGACCTCCAAAACAAACAGTTGAACTTTATCGACTGTACTTTTGTATTGCCCAGTAAACGATCGGGCACTTTCCTAAAAAAACATATATCCAACCGTCTCGAAAAAAACATTTTTAGCCCAGAAATAATCTCCATTCAAGAATTTATAGGAGGGCTATCCGATCTAAAACAAGCTTCCAATATTGACTTATTACTGTTGCTGTTCGAGGTATACAAATCCTCGAACATAGAAGATTCCGATGATTTTGCAGCCTTTATAAACTGGGGGCAGACCCTCTTACAAGATTTTAACGAAATTGATGGTTACCTAATTCCCGCTTCGGATATACTCAACTATCTATCCGCCATCAAAGAAATTAATCATTGGTCCACAAGTAAGGATAAATCCGAGCTCATCGAGAACTATCTACAGCTGTGGAAAAACCTCGGAACCATTTACAATACTTTCTACACCGCCTTGTTAGAACAAAAAAAAGGTTACCAAGGCCTTATCCAAAGAGAAGCCGTAAAAGCCCTAAAAAACGAAAGCAATCCAAAAATAAGGTCCAACCCGATTATATTTATTGGCTTTAATGCCTTAAATGCCGCCGAATCAACTATCATTGAACATTGCCTAGCTCAAGGAAATACCCATATTTATTGGGATATAGACGCCTACTTTTTAAACGACAATGTACAAGACGCCGGATTGTTCATCCGGAACTATCAAAATAATTGGCCGTACTACAAACACGGTCAAAAAATAAATTCTCAGAATAATTTTCTCAAGCCTAAAAATATTACCATAACCGGGGTTCCCAAAAACATATCCCAGACCAAATATGTGGGCCAGTTATTAAAAAAGTTAGGGGAAACAAAGGAAATAGACCTTACCAAAACTGCATTGGTACTTGCGGACGAAACTTTACTAAACCCTATGCTCAATGCTGTTCCCAGTAGCATCCCAGAGGTAAACATCACCATGGGGATGCCTTTGGACAAAACAGTTTTGTATTCCTTTTTTATAAGCTATTTGGAATTACATCTAAATGTTTCCGACCAAGGATGGTTTTTTAAACGTGTCTTGGAATTGCTCTCCAATCCGTACACACTTACCCTATCCGGTGAAGACCAAGGCAACTTTGCTCAAAAACTATCCAAAGATATTAAAGAAGGTAACCTACTCTATATAAACAAGGAAGCACTTTTAAAATATCCCAAGGCAGAAGATTTATTGACCCTTATTTTTCATTCAGGAAAAATATCGCCGATTGATTGGATAAACAATTGTCTAGGGCTCATTGAGCGGTTAAAAAACATTTATCAAAACGAGAAAAATGCATTAGAACTGGAATACTTGTACAGATTCTATACTCTTTTCAATCAATTGGGACAATATTTGGACCAAGTGGATTTTGTGGGAGAACTCAGGTCCATTAAAAATCTTTTCAAGCAATTGGCCAATATGGAATCCTTGGATTTTATCGGTCAACCTTTAACCGGGTTTCAGATTATGGGAATGTTGGAAAGCAGAAACTTGGATTTTGACACTGTCATTATCACCTCTGTGAACGAAGGGATTCTTCCCTCGGGAAAGTCAAACAATTCCTTTATACCCTTTGATGTAAAACGTGATTATGGCCTGCCCACTTACAAGGAAAAAGATGCCATTTATGTTTATCACTTTTACCGTTTGATACAACGCGCCAAGAATATTTACATTACCTACAATACAGAACCCGATGTGTTGGAAGGTGGAGAAAAAAGCCGATTGATTTCCCAATTATTGACCGATAAAAATCTTATACCGCACATAGCCCATACTATTGCCACCCCTAAAATATCCATTGAGGCAAAACCACTGATCCAAATGGAAAAGGACAGCCGTTTCATGGATGATCTTATGGCATTTACGGAAAAAGGCTTTTCACCCACTTCGCTTACCAATTATATTCGAAATCCAATCGATTTTTATACCAGAAACATTCTTAAGATCAATGATTTGGATGAAGTGGAAGAAAATATTGCGGCCAACACTTTTGGAACCATTATTCACGATAGCCTAGAGCAGCTATACAAACCGCTCATTAATCAATTTTTGACCGAAGAACATATTAAATCCTTAAAAGAGAAAGTGCCTGAAGTGGTGCAACATCATTTCACCCAAAACCTCTCTGGGGTCGATGTTTCCAAAGGAAAGTTTCTATTGGTGTACAATGTTATCCTCAAGTATCTGCACAATTTCTTGGACGATGAGCTACGTCAACTTAAACGACACGAAATCAAAATATTGGCACTCGAGGAACGTTACGAAGAAATAATTACAGTTCCCGGGGTCGATTTCCCGATCACCCTAAAGGGAACATTGGACCGTGTAGATCAGTTTGATGGAACCGTGCGCATTATCGACTACAAAACCGGTAAAGTAGAGCCAAAAAATGTAAAAGTCACAGATTGGAACGAACTGATCACGGATTACGACAAGAGCAAAGCGTTCCAATTGCTATGCTATGCTTATCTGTTTTCCAAAAAACACAATATTGGCGAAGTACAGGCCGGCATTATATCCTTTAAGCACTTGGGCAAAGGCCTGTTTCCGTTTTCAGAGGAGAAGAATACCCGAATACATTCGGATACTCTTGCAACCTTTGAAAAATACTTGTTCTTACTTATACAGGAAATATGCAACCCTACTATTCCCCTGATCGAAAAGGCGGTCTAATTATTTTAAATCGGGACGCGTGGGGCGTACTTCTATTTTACTGGGCAAGGTACGTGGGTGCATGGTCAACAAATCAACGACCAATTTCCCGATATCCTCTGGCTGTATCTTCCACGCATCTTTATCCGATGGGTCGTTGTTGTTAAAATTACTGGACACCGATCCCGGCATAATCGTGGTGACCTTTATATTGTATTGTCTTAAATCGAGCATTGCGGCCTGGGTAAATCCTACCACGCCAAATTTTGTGGCATTGTAGCCCGCTGCGGTGGCAAAAAAGTTGGTCCCCGCCAAGCTTGCCAAGGTCATATAATACCCTTCCGATGTTTTTAAAGCCTCTACGGATGCTTTTAAGGTGTGGTACACCCCGTTCAGGTTAGTATTTATCATTTGATGCCATTTATCGTCCTCCAATTCATCGATCGGTGCAAAATGACCCACTCCTGCGTTCGCCATAACCACATCCAACTGCCCCCATGTCTCGAGAACAGCGGCAACGGCCTTTTTCTCATCGCCCAATTTGGAAACATCGGATACCAAGCCCAATACCCTATCCGGTTTATTCAGCCTTTTTACAGCTTCATCGGCACTTTCTTGACTTCGTCCACTAATCGCTACTTTCATGCCCTGCTCCAACAGGCTTTCGGCAATCCCATATCCGATACCCTTGGTTCCTCCAGTAATGTACGCTACTTTTCCTTCTAATTTCATGTTGATTTTGTTTTGAAGTAAAGTTCAAAAAAGCATGGGCCAAATACAAAAAACAGATATTAAAAGGTTGATAAAGTTTGTTGCAGGAAAGGAGGACACGCTAAACCATGGTATAAAATATGGTACATTTACGGTCAGTGATATGATTTATTAAGCCATGGCAAAAAGTAGATTGATAATTTTACTGGTACTTTGTTTGAACCAGGCAATCGCACAAGATCAAAACGACATTACGCAATTTAACAGCGCACTGAACAAATTCCTAAATGTTCGTGATTTATGTATTTCAGAAAATGGTAGCGAAGCATTTTTTACTATTCAGAGCCCATTGCAAGATATTTCCCAAATCGCCTTTATCCAAAAAAAGGGAAACGAATGGACAGAGCCCGAACTGATGTCTTTTTCGAGTTCTTATATGGATTTGGAACCGTTTTTGTCTCACGATGGAAAACGATTATTCTTTGTTTCCAATAGACCATTGGACGACTTGAGCAAAGAAAAAAAAGATTTTGACATCTGGTATGTGGAACGAGGTGGTTCTGACCAAGAATGGTCCATGCCCAAAAACATTGGCGCTCCCATAAATTCGGGCCTAAATGAATTTTATCCATCATTAAGTAAAAACAACAACCTATACTTTACCTTGGAGTCGCCGAACGGACTTGGAAAAGATGATATTTACTTCTCACGTTGGGAAAATGGTTCTTATTCAACACCACAACTATTGGATAAAAACATTAATACTCCCGGGTATGAATTCAATGCCTTTATTTCCAAAGAAGAGGACTTTATTCTTTTTTCCCGATATAACGAAGAGGATGGTCTAGGTAGTGGGGATATCTATATTTCCGTAAAAGATGATCGGGGAAACTGGGAAAAAGCGAGAAATGTTGGAGCTCCGATCAATACCAAATACATGGAATATTGCCCGTTCTATCACGAAGGAGACCAAACGCTCTATTTTACTAGTCGTCGCAACGAACTATCTCCCAAGTTATTCAACTCTGTATCGGAATTTCAAGAATACATGTACGAAAGCAATAATGGATTGAGTAAAATCTATATGACCCAATTAAAAATCAAGGGCATCACTAAAGAGTAGAAGCATCATTAACCAAATTGAAAACCATACCGTTCCTCATATTACGGAGTCCCAACGGCTACAGGAGTATGGTGTGGGAATTTTTAAAGCTTTGCCCACCAAATCGGCACTTAAAAAGGCTTTAAAGAAAAGATATATAACGGTAAATGGAATACATGCCACCACCGCGACCATAATTTCTGGTGGAGAACACATTGTTTTATCCATTCCTCAAAAAAATATACCCAAAAGGCAATTTATACTTCCCCTTAAAGTATTGTTTGAGGATGACTATCTGGCCGCTATACACAAACCTGCTGGCATTGAAGTGAGCGGCAACAAGTTCAGGACCATCGCCAATGCTTTGCCGCAGAACCTACAACCCAGTTCGCTATCAGATGCTGTAACTCCCCAACCTGTCCACCGTTTGGATTATGCCACCACGGGTATTGTTTTGGTGGGCAAAACGAGCAGTAGCATCCGTGTCTTGAACAAAATGTTCGAAGACAAACTCATATCCAAAACCTATTATGCCGTTACCATTGGAAAGATGAGATCCAATGGAGCAGTTACCACGGAGATAGATGGAAAACCCTCCCGATCGGATTATAATGTAATGAAATCCGTGCCCTCGGAACGTTTCGGTACATTGAATTTAGTAGAATTACGTCCCAAAACGGGCAGAAGGCATCAATTGCGAAAACATCTTCACGGTTTGGGGCATCCTATTCTGGGAGACAAAGATTACGCGATAGAGGGGTTGGTTTTAAAAGGGAAGGGCCTGTACCTGCACGCACACGCTTTGGAGTTTGAGCATCCGTTTACTAAAAAAACCATCAAAATAACAGATGTGCTGCCTGAAAAGTTTGGGATGATTTTCCTTCTCTAAATAAAAAAGCACCCCGTTTGAGGTGCTTTTAGAAATTTTGTGGAGAATACCGGATTCGAACCGGTGGCCTCTTGCCTGCCAGGCAAGCGCTCTAGCCAACTGAGCTAATCCCCCAAGGAGAGCGCAAAATAAATACTTTTTTCCGAAAGTATCAAAAATTGCATTACTTCCCTAATCTTTTTTAACACTGAGCACCAATACCGGTATCTTAACAAAGAATTCCGATTTTTGTATGGTATTCTTTTCCCATAGTTTTTTAAAGAACCCACGCTTTCTTCGGAACACGCATAGCATATCCGGTTGTTCCTTTTGGAAATATTCCGTTACCCCTAAATACGTTGTACCGTTCTCGGTAATGGTCAATTGGGAGCTCAAATCCATCAAGGCAGTGTTAACTTTTAAGTCATCCTCGGTATAACCTGGTCTCTTTACCAACAATAAGCTTATTTCCGATCTAAACTTGTTTTTGATAATGATCAAAGGGTTCAAAATACTACTACGCTTCAAAATACCGGAGCCAAAGGCAGTTAAAATCTTTTTGACAGGTTTAAAAGTTGTTCCCTTTGGAACGATCAAGGTCGGGATCTCGGTCTGTTTGATAATTCTTCCAGATGTGTTGCCCAAATAAAGTTCTTCTTTAATATCATTACTTCTCGGGGCAATAATGATCAAGTCAATGCCAAGTTCTTTGTTAATGCTCTTCAAACCATCGATAATATCGCCATTATAGGTCGCTATTTTTATCTCAACACCTTTGGTGTCTACTTGATCTATAACTCCTTTTAACTGTTCCTTGCTACTTTTTGCTACTTTTTCTTCCACATTCGCCAAACTCCCTACGGCAGTAGTCACGGAAAAAACATCCATAACATAGATCATAGCCCCGAATTCGGAAGCAAAATCAACCGCATATTGTAAGGTTTGAGAAGCATTTGGAGAAGTTCCAATAGGTACAAGTATATTGTTCATGGTTTGGTGATTATGATTAAACCTTAAATTTACAATTAAATTGAAACGAATCAATGATAAGACGAGCAAAGATTTCCGAAATCGCCGACATCTTGTCGATTACCAAGGCCTGTGCCGTAAAAATGCAACAAAATGGAATTTTTCAATGGAACGAACATTACCCCTCCAAACAAGCCTTTTTAAAAGACATTCAGCGCAACGAACTCTACGTGATTGAAGAAAACCACATTATTTTGGGCACTATCGTCATATCAACTTTAATGGACGACGAGTACATACCCATACAATGGCTTACACCTAATGGCAACAGCTCGTATATCCATCGTTTATCAGTCCATCCGAATCATCAAGGAAAAGGGTTGGCCCAAGGGCTAATGGACTTTGCTGAAAGCCATTCCAAAAAAAATGGATTTGTATCGGTGCGGTTGGACACCTTTTCCCAGAACAAAAGAAACCAAAGATTTTACGAACAACGGGGATATCAAAAACTAGGCGACATCTTCTTTCCAAAACAAAGCGAACATCCCTTTCATTGTTATGAATTAGTGCTGTAACTTGCACCCGATTTGAGCAAAGAGGTAAATTTTAGGAGCATTAACCAATTGGCGGTTCCCGCTACCATATCGGGCATTGCAGAACCTATACTGTCCATTACCGATACCGCTATTGTTGGCAATATTCCGGTAGACGGACTTGAATCTTTGGCGGCGGCCGGTATAGTGGGCTCCTTTTTGTCGATGCTGATTTGGGTTTTGGGCCAGACCCGTAGCTCTATTTCGGCCATCATTTCCCAATATTTGGGAGCAGGAAGATTGGACGAGGTAAAAAATATGCCCGCACAGGCCATATTCCTGAACATTGTTTTAAGTCTTCTGGTACTGCTCACCACCATTTTTGTAATTGAAGAGATTTTTTCGCTCTTCAATGCATCGGGAAAAATATTGGAGTATTGTGTCTCCTATTATTCCATTCGGGTTTGGGGATTTCCGCTTACCCTGTTCACCTTTGCCATTTTTGGTATTTTCCGGGGTTTGCAAAACACCTTCTATCCCATGGTCATCGCAATGCTTGGGGCAGGACTTAATATTGTACTCGATTTTGTGTTTGTTTATGGTATTGAAGGTTTTATCCCTGCACTATATTTGGAAGGTGCAGCATGGGCCAGTTTGATTGCCCAGGCCATTATGGCGCTTTTGGCACTATTCTTTTTAATGAAGAAAACGGATATCAGCCTAAAGTTGACCCTTCCGCTGAACAAAGAGATCAAACGACTCATTTTTATGAGCCTTAACCTTTTTGTAAGAACCTTGGCCCTAAATGCTGCGTTGATGTTGGCCGTTCGAGAAGCCACTACTTTAGGAGACCGCTTTATCGGGGCACATACCATTGCTGTTAACCTATGGTTGTTCGCCGCATTTTTTATTGATGGTTATGCCGCTGCCGGAAACAGTATGGGCGGTAAACTTTTGGGAGCCGAAGATTATGATGGCCTTTGGAAATTGGCCAAAACAATATTCAAGTACGGAATGATCGTAAGTCTGGCCCTTATGTGCTTCGGATTTATTTTTTATCGACCCATTGGTCAACTTTTTTCGAACGAGGAAATCGTGCTCAACACCTTTTACAGCATTTTTTATATTGTAATCTTAGGACTTCCCATGAACACCTTGGCCTTTATTTTTGATGGGATTTTTAAGGGTATGGGCGAAATGAAATACCTGAGAAATGTACTCCTTGCCGCCACCTTTTTGGGGTTTATCCCCTGTCTTTACCTGGGCATGTATTTAGGTCTTGGTTTTTACGCCATTTGGATTGCTTTTATTGTTTGGATGATGATTCGCGGATTCTCACTGGTCTGGAAATTTAGAAGAAAGTTCCGGCCCTTGGTTCAAAACCCTTAATTTAGTATCCAAAGGCATCTGATAACTAAATTGAATGACAACAGATAGAACCAACGGAAGTTTATATACTCGAATAGAAAACAGGATCGCTACGGTCGAATTTGGCCATCCGGCAAGCAATTCTTTTGTTTCGGAGCTTTTGGCACGACTGGCCAAGGAGTTAGTTGCACTAGGGGAAAATAATGAAGTTTCCGTTATTGTCTTAAAATCAGAAGGGGAACGGGCCTTTTGCGCCGGCGCTTCTTTTGATGAACTGGTGGCAGTTTCCAATTTAGAAGAAGGAAAACAGTTCTTCAGCGGATTTGCCCATGTGATCAATGCCATGCGCAAATGTCCCAAACCCATTATCGGCCGGGTGCAAGGGAAAACTGTTGGTGGCGGAGTCGGATTGGCCTCGGCCTGCGATTATGTGCATGCTACCGAAGCAGCGGCAATCAAACTATCCGAGATTTCCATAGGAATAGGTCCGTTCGTAATTGCCCCTGCGGTGGAACGTAAAATGGGAAAGGCGGCTTTGGCAGAACTCACTTTGTATCCCACAGAATGGAAAAATGCCTATTGGGCCAAAGAACAGGGACTTTATGCCAAGGTATACGGTTCCATTTCCGAAATGGACAAAGAACTGGACATTCACCTGCAAAAGTTGGCGAGCTATAATCCCGAAGCCCTTGCTGAAATGAAAAAAGTGCTTTGGCAAGGAACCGAGCATTGGGACGACTTATTGTTGGTGCGTGCCGAAGCCTCCGGAAGATTGGCACTATCGCCCGATACTAAAAAAGCATTGGAAAAGTTTAAAAAGTAGTTGTGTGCTCTCTAATTATAAAAATATGCGTCACCCTGAACTAGTTTCAGGGTCTCATTAAAAAGATAAAGTTGTGAGATGCTGAATCAAGTTCAGCATGACGGTTTAAAACGAGAGAAGAATTATAAAATTTAGAATATGAATGATTTAGTTTTCCCCATACTCGCGCTCTTTGTGATTGTGGTATATGTGGTCAACAGAATACGAAGCAACCGACGTTACAAAAAATAAATGAAGAACATTGCCCTGCCTAAAGGCAAAAAAGTCTATTTCGCGAGCGATAACCATCTCGGAGCACCCACCCGAAAGGATAGTCTCCCCCGTGAAAAAAAGTTTGTAGCTTGGCTGGATTCTATAAAAGACGATGCCGCTGCCATTTTTTTAATGGGCGACCTTTTTGATTTTTGGTTCGAGTACAAAACTGTGGTTCCCAAAGGCTTTACCCGCACCTTGGGAAAACTGGCCGAGCTATCGGACATGGGCATCCAAATTACCTATTTTGTGGGCAACCATGATCTATGGATGAACGGCTATTTTGAGGAAGAACTCAATATTCCCGTATACCATAAGCCGCAACAGTTCCTTATAAACGACGCTTACTTTTTTATCGGACATGGGGATGGATTGGGTCCTCACGATAAAGGTTTCAAACGAATGAAGAAAGTGTTCACCAATCCCGTGGCCAAATGGCTTTTTAAATGGTTGCACCCTGATTTGGGTGTTCGCTTAGGGCAACATCTTTCCGTGAACAACAAGGTTATTTCTGGAGATGCGGATGCTACATTTTTAGGTGAGGACAAAGAATGGTTGATTTTATATGCCAAGCGCAAACTGGAGCAACAACACTATGACCATTTTATTTTTGGTCATCGACACCTGCCCATGGAAATCAAACTCAACGAAAAATCCACCTACACCAATCTTGGGGATTGGATTTCCTATTATACCTATGCCGTTTTTGATGGTGAAAAATTGACTTTGGAGAAACTGCAGGGTTAATCCTCCTTTTCATGTTCATCAATGTCTTTTTGAAGATCCAGTCGGCGAAAGGTCGGTGAAACAATCGCGGTTGTTCCAGCGGTCAAAAGCGTCATGCACCCACCGAAAACCACTGCTGTAACCGTTCCCAATAATTTGGCCGCCAATCCACTTTCAAAGGCACCTAGCTCATTGGACGACCCAACGAACATAGAATTCACAGATGCGACCCTTCCTCGCATATTGTCCGGCGTTTTCAATTGTAAAATAGTCTGCCGTATAATCATGGAAACGCCATCCACCGCACCACTCAAAAACAAGGCTATTACGGATAGCCAAAACAATTCCGACAGTCCAAATACGATAATACAAATACCAAAAGCAAAAACGGCCATCAATAATTTTTTACCTGCTTTTTTATGCAATGGAAACCGTGTTGAGCCAAGCATGGTTATGGAAGCCCCTACCGCTGGGGCTGCGCGTAAAATCCCAAAGCCTTCGGAGCCCACATGTAAAATATCCTGAGCATATACTGGCAACAGTGCAACAGCGCCACCGAATAAAACAGCGACCATATCTAAGGTCAGGGCTCCAAAAATGGCCTTGTTCCCAAAAACAAACTTGAGTCCATCACGTAAACTTTGAAATACCGGCTCTCCGATTTTTGGATTTAAGATTGGTTTTCTCGGTATTTGGAACAAGAAAATAAGTGCAAGTACCGAAAACCCAAAAATAAGGCACATGCTCCAATGTACCCCGATCCAACTGATCGAGAACCCGGCCAAGGCCGGACCCAAAACAGATGCCAACTGCCATGTGGAACTGCTCCATGTTGCGGCATTGGGGTATATTTTTTTGGGAACGATCAAAGCAATCAAAGAGAAAATTGTAGGGCCCAAAAACGAACGCACAAACCCGCCCAAAAAAACCAAGGCGTAAATCGAATACAGTATGGTTTTGGATTCCCAAGAATCTTCAAGCCCGGGCCAGCTCAACAAGAACAGCCCAAGACTGATTACCGAAAATCCAGCAATGCAAGTCACCAAAAGGTTTCGCTTTTCCCGCTGATCTACAATATGTCCGGCAAACAGGGCCATACTCACCGCAGGAATCACTTCCATCAACCCGATAATGCCTAGTGAAAGTGGGTCCTTGGTCAAGGAATACACTTGCCATTCAATCACAATAAACTGCATGGACCATGCAAAGACCATGGCAAAACGTACCAATAAAAATATGTTGAATTCCTTATAGCGAAGTGCTGCGTAGGGGTCCATAAATTGCTAGCGAATATCTCTTAGTTTTAACTGAAGGCTCACCGTTCCGTTCCATTCATTTTCATCCAACGAAAATACGGCATCAAATGGTTTTATGCTTTTAACTCGTGTCAATTTATTGCCCAAATTAAACCCAATTGCGCCAATGGGATTGGAACCGGGCTGATAGAGACTGCATTTCAAGTGCTTTTCGCCCTGTCCCACCCCTCGGGCATGGCCGGTATCCTTTAAACCTTCTGCCATAAAAACAGGTGCCATGTTACCCGGTCCAAATGGGGCGAATTGCTTTAAAATCCGCATTAGTTTTGGTGTGATTTGATGCATTGAAATTTTTGCGTCGATAGAAATTTCGGGCTGCAACAATTTTGGGTCAATTGATTCAGAAACTACTTTTTCAAACTGCTTTTTGAAGAGTTCGTACTGTTCTTCCAATAGGGTAAGTCCTGCTGCATACATATGTCCGCCAAACTGCTCCAAGCAATCTGAACAGCCTTCAAGGGCATTGTAAATATCAAACCCCTTGACCGAACGTGCCGAAGCAGCCAATTTGTCCCCACTTTTGGTAAACACCAAAGTGGGCCGATAATAGGTTTCTGTTAATCTAGACGCCACAATACCTATGACTCCCTTATGCCAATTTTCGTTATAGACCACCGAAGTGAACTTGTCCTCTTCTCGATTTTCTTGTATTTGCACCAAGGCCTCTTGTGTGATCTCTTGGTCCAAACTCCGTCTTTCGGTATTGAACGATTCAATTTCCGATGCAAAACGTTGTGCTTGCAAAAAATTGGTTTCGGTTAACAACTCTACAGCGTGTTGGCCATGTTTCATCCGTCCTGCGGCATTGATCCGAGGTGCCAAGATGAACACTACATCCGTAATGGTAAGTTCGCGCTTTTTGGTCTGATCGATCAATGCTTTGATCCCGGTTCTCGGGTTTTCGTTGATGACCATTAACCCGTAATAGGCTAGAACCCGGTTTTCTCCCGTAATCGGAACTATGTCCGCGGCAATGGCGGTGGCCACTAAATCCAGGTAAAGCAAAATGTCGTCGATGGTCTTTCCTTGCTGATCGGCCAGAGCCTGAATCAATTTAAAGCCAACGCCGCATCCACAAAGCTCCTTGTAAGGATATGCACAATCCTCTTGTTTTGGGTCCAAAATCGCCACTGCTTCCGGTAAATCTTTCCCCGGTCGGTGATGATCACAAACGATCACGTCAATACCTTTGTCCTTGGCATAGGCAATCTGCTCAATGGCCTTGATGCCGCAATCCAGGGCAATCATAAGGCCAATATCGTTGTCGGCGGCAAAATCGATCCCTTTAAACGAAATTCCGTAGCCTTCAGCATAACGATCGGGAATATAAGTCGCGACATTAGGGTAGGTTTCTTGCAAATAAGAGCTCATCAGGGCTACCGAAGTGGTTCCGTCCACATCGTAATCTCCATAAACCAAAATGTTTTCACCATTGGCAAAAGCTTGCTCAATGCGCTCCACTGCCTTTTGCATGCCCTTCATTAAAAAAGGGTCGTGCAAATGGGTTAACTCTGGTCGGAAAAAACTTTTGGCTTCCTCATAATTGGTCACTCCTCGTTGGATCAACAATTGGGCAATTAAATCATCAACTCCCAATGCTTCGGAAAGATCATCAATGCTTTTTTGTTCTGGTTTTGGTTTTACGGTCCAGCGCATATTAGGTATTAGTTTGATGTTGGGACGTTGCTTTTAAATCTTTTAACGAGTGAAAATGTAATAAAAATGTGGGCCAGGTAGTAGGTGGGTGTAATCAGAAAATCGAACGAATGATAACCCACGAATTCTTTGAATGCAATTATAGTATCCGAAAAAATAATCAGTACAATTCCAAAAATAAAGCTTCTTTTAGCGGCCAGGTCTCCTTTTATCCCCATGGCCGCGCCCAAAGAAAAACAAGAAATGAGCAAATACACCAAAGATGCAATCATCAACGTAACATCTGTAAAAGTGGGATAGAGCACTAAAAAGAAAAATGCCAAATAGATAGTCAAAACAATCGCAGTAAACATTCCTCTTATACGACCGTTCCGCAATGCGTAGAGCAAATACCCCAAGTGGGCCAAAAAAAACAGGGCGATTCCCTTTACGAACATGGTGCTATCACCGTTCATATGGGATAAAAACCAATCCCCGATTATGGAAAATAAAAAAGCTCCGATTATCCACCAAGCTTCTTTAATGCTAGATTTGTCCACAATACCCATGATGAGGATAATAACAGCCCCCATACCTGCCGTACCGGACTTAAAAACAAAGTTTTCGGTCGTAACCCCCAATATTGCAAGAATCACGGAAACCGCCAGCAGTACATATAACCCATTCTTTTTTAGCCACATTTGATTTATATTTTACAAGTAAAAACATCTAGGATTTTGGTAAAAATCCCATTTCGCCAAAAAGGAACCAGGGGTTATCGTCCTTTTCTACATTTTAGCTATTGTGATATAAAATTTTGATGTCCAATTTTGCAAACTTCCTGAACATTTCCATTACACCACAGTATTTTTCCACTGATAGGTCTACCGCTTTTTTCAGCTTTTCCTCGTTAAGGTCAGAGCCGGTAAAATGATACTCTATTACAACGGAATCGTAATATTTTGGATGCTCATCGGTAAGGTTTGCAATGGTCTCTATCTTGAACTCCTTTACATCCAGTTTCATTTTTTTGATGAGGGATGCCACGTCCAGGCCCGAACAACCTGCCAGAGAAGATAGCATCAATGCCTTGGGGCGCAATCCTTCTCCAGATCCACCGCTTTCCGGTCCTGCATCGATTTTTATGGTCTCCCCGGATGGGTTATTGCTTTCAAAAGCCATTTCACCAAGCCATTTGGTGGTAATGTGATTTGTCATGAATATAAATTTTTGTTTCTTGTAGAAATCAAAAATACAACTTAAAATCTCATCGATGGCCTTAGTAAATCCTCTATCCCCCGATCATGACTTGGAAACCAAACAACTGGCGGAGTTCTTTAACGAAACACTTGGGTTTTGCCCGAATTCCGTTTTAACCATGCAGCATAGGCCCGCTATTTCCAAGGCGTTTATCAACCTTAACAAAGCGGTTATGGCCAACGAGGGAAAGGTAACCTCTGCCCTTAAACGAATGATTGCCTGGGTAAGCAGCAACGCGACCGGATGCAGATATTGCCAAGCCCACGCCATACGCGCTGCGGAACGTTATGGCGCCGAGCAAGACCAACTTGAAAATATCTGGGAATATAGAACCCATCCTGCTTTTTCGGAAGCGGAAAGAGCCGCTTTGGATTTTGCGCTAGCTGCTTCTCAGGTTCCGAACACCGTAAACGCTGATATAAAAGAAAGACTCCATAAATATTGGAACGATGGCGAGATCGTTGAAATGATGGGTGTAATCTCTCTCTTTGGGTACCTGAACCGTTGGAACGACTCCATGGGCACCAATATTGAGAATGGCGCTGTGGAAAGTGCTGAAAAATACTTAGGTGAAGTAGGCTGGGAAAAGGGCAAGCACGATGGCAGCAAATATTGATATGTATATGATTTCTTGATCTGCATCAACATTTATGTGCTTGATTACCTTAAAATTTGTGGTTTTAAATCAACAACAATTTTTAAGCGTATGGCCAAGTTATTCCTAACACCTGAAAACCAAATTCAACGATTGAACATTGTGCTCAACAATGTGGTGTCCCTACAAGAACTCGATACAGATATGCTAACAAACGTATCGGTTCCGGATACATGGAGCATTATTGAAGTATTGGCACACTTAAATATTGCCTACGGCCCTTACCGAAATCAGTTAGATGAAGCAATTTCCAAAATGACCGATTCGAATGAAGAGCAAAAACCCTTTAGAGCTAGAACTTGGCAAAAAATGATGATTGAAATGCAACGTCCCAAAGGAACCCGAAGAAAATGGAAAATGAAGACCATGAAACGATTTGAACCCTTGTTGGACAGGAAAAATATTGGGAAGGAAAAAGTGGAAGATATTTTTCGTGAATTTTTTGAGCTTCATTGTCACCTGAAGCATTCAATCCTAAAAAGTAGAAATAAAGATATATCCAAAATTAAAATCACTTCAGGGATAGGACCCATTGTAAAGTTCTATCTACCGGAAAGTTTTGAATTTCTGTTGTGCCATTTGGAGCGGCATATGGTACAAATTGATGAAATTTTAAATCAACAGAAAGTCTTGACTCAGTAATTTATAGTGGGAAATTGCCCCAACTGTATTATTCCTATTTTTATGGAAACCAAGTGATTCTAAACAATGGAGGTCGAAGCATCCCTTATTTTGAAATCTTTCTTTTCAAATCTTGATTTATCGAAAGATGAAGAACAACATTTTACATCCCTTTGGACACTGAAGTCATTTGATCAGTATGATATAATTACCGAAGCGGAAAGTATAGAGCGTAACTTTTATATTGTTCTGGAGGGTGTACAAGCAATCTATGTGCTAAATGAAAAAGGCGAAAAAGTGGTTTTGGGATTTTCCTACGCCGGAAGCCCTTCAGGAGTATTTGATTCCTTTGTAAGAGGAGAGCCCTCTAAAATTTTCTTGGAAGCTTTGAAACCATCTAAATTACTGGCTTTATGCAAACAGGACTATGATGAGATGTTCAAAAACCACCTCTCTTTTTATAAATGGGGACATCTTTTTTTTCAGGACGTGCTTTTTGGGCGATTGTCCAGAGAGGTGGAAATTTTAACCCTTACGGCCGAACAACGCTTTGTTGCCTTTATGAAAAGATGCCCAGAAGAATTAAAGGTAATTCCACAAAAGTACCTGGCATCTTACCTCAACATGAAACCCGAGACTTTCAGCCGATTGAGGGCGGCCAATGTATATTAAGATTTCTTCCCGCCGACCACAATCACAAATTCGCCTTTGGGTGCCTTATTGTTGAAGTGTTCCAGTACCTCCGTAACCGTTCCGCGAACGGTCTCTTCGTATAATTTGGTCAATTCCCGGGATACGGAAATGGGTCGGTCTTCCCCAAAATACACGGCTAAATGGGTCAAGGTTTTTAAGAGCTTGTGGGGCGATTCGTAAAAAACCATGGTTCGGGTTTCTTCGGCAAGTTCCAAAAGTCGTGTCTGACGGCCTTTTTTTACAGGCAAAAATCCCTCAAAAACAAATCGGTCGTTGGGCAATCCACTGTTCACTAAAGCAGGAACAAAGGCAGTTGCTCCGGGCAAACACTCTACTGCAATACCGTTTTCCACACAAGCACGGGTCAATAAAAATCCTGGATCGGAAATAGCCGGGGTGCCTGCATCGGATATGAGAGCGTAAGTTGTCCCTTCTTTCATTTTTTGTACCAACACATCCACCTGTTTATGCTCGTTGTGCATATGATGGCTCTGCAACGAGGTGTTGATTTCAAAATGCTTGAGGAGTTTTCCGCTGGTACGGGTATCTTCTGCCAAGACCACATCGACCTCTTTGAGCACTTTAATGGCACGAAAGGTCATATCTTCCAAATTTCCGATCGGTGTAGGAACCAGATATAATTTTCCCATACCCAAAGTTACGGCCTTGAGATTAAATTCAGCTTGAAAAAATCAATTTAAGCGAACCGTCTTTCAATAAGTGCCACAAATCGGGCTTCGTACTCTTCCTTACCTTTCCAATTATTGTACTCGGGCTTAACCATATTGTTGATAAAAGCTATCGATCGCTCCTGTGAATCTATGGTGGTGAGTTGGGATAGCACCCGGGTGTAATCCTCCATACTGTTGTTGAACAGATGCTTCACAAATGCCAGCTTATCGTTGAGCCCTACCTGAAAATCTTTTGCCAACCTATCGTTTACGGACTTTGCGGATGGTGCAGAAACTGGACTATCCTCTTGTGGTGCCAGATTTTCCTTGTCGTTCTTCATAAAGTTTGGCTTGGCCACAAACTCCGCGAACACACGTTCCAAATCTGCATTGGAAGGCATTTCGGAAACAATATCCTTAATGGTTTCCATGGATGGGGTGGTTATAATGTCCTCTTGGTGCGGATTGCTCTCGGGAACAGAGGTGTTTCCGCTCAAAACGGCGTTTGCCATTTTCTCGAATCTTGAGGCTATGACGTTCTGGGAAACATCGACCTCAACATCACTCAGTTTTTCATCGATAAACTTCAATACGGCCAATTTCTCATATATTTCTTTAGATCTATCATAAAGTGCCGCAAGATCGGTATCTTCCCTTGCCGTAATTATCTCGGTGGACAATTTGATCAATTCTTCCCTCAATTTCCGTATCATAGCTTTTATTCTTTACTATAAAAATAAAACGATTTTGCAAAAACCCTATCAACAAAAGGTTAAAATCTTATTGAAAACAAGGGTTCAATTTTTTAGTAGCTTTGTGCTCGTCCCATTATAACGGGAAAACAAACAATTTCTTTCAAAAATACGTTATGTTTCTCGAAAACACAGTAAACCATAAAGAACAATTTGGATGGATCGAGGTGATTTGCGGCTCCATGTTTTCGGGAAAAACAGAAGAGCTGATTCGACGTTTGAAACGGGCCCAGTTCGCCAAACAGAAAGTAGAGATCTTTAAACCGATCGTGGACACACGCTACCACGAAGAAAACGTTATTTCTCACGACTCCAACGAAATTAGATCTACTCCTGTGCCTGCAGCTGCCAATATTAGGCTTTTGGCAGACGATTGCGATGTGGTCGGAATCGATGAGGCGCAATTCTTCGATGAGGAAATTGTTACCGTTTGCAACGATTTGGCCAATAGAGGAGTCCGCGTTGTGGTCGCCGGATTGGATATGGACTTTAAAGGAAATCCCTTTGGCCCTATGCCCGCCTTAATGGCGACCGCCGAATACGTCACTAAAGTACACGCCGTTTGCACCCGAACGGGGAATTTGGCCAATTACAGTTTTAGAAAATCCTTAAACGACAACTTGGTGCTCTTGGGCGAAACCGAAGAATATGAACCCTTGAGCAGGGCTGCTTTCTACAAGGCCATGTTGCGCGAAAAAATAAAGGAAATGGATGTGGACACAGAAGAAGTAAGCGCCAAAAACAATAAATCGGATGAGTAAGGTAGGAGAAACCACCTTGGTTTTGGACCTGTTGGCACTAACGCACAACTACAACGTACTGCGATCCAAAATTGATCCAGATACAAAATTCTTAGGGGTCGTTAAAGCGTTTGCCTATGGGAGCGACATGGTGGCCATTGCAAAGAGATTAGAGGAACTAGGTGCCGATTATCTGGCCGTAGCCTACGTAAGTGAAGGAGTTTTACTTCGGGAATCAAATATAAAACTCCCTATTTTGGTTTTGCATCCATTGGCCTCAAATTTTGATGATTTGATCGCAAATCAATTGGAACCGAGCATCTATTCCATAAACATCCTGAACCAATTTCTGGACAGGGCAAAAGAAAAAAAACAAACGGATTATCCAATCCATATTAAATTCAATACCGGGCTGAACCGTTTAGGATTTTCTGAAGCAGATGTTGATTTTATCGTAGAAAAGACCAAAGAGAACGGGTGCATCAAAATTAAGTCTGTTTTTTCTCATTTGGTGGCCTCCGAAGATGCAAACGAACGGGTGTTCAGTTTAAAACAGATCAGCTCTTTCAAAAACATAAGCGATGCCATGACGGAAAAATTGGGCTATGGCCCCATCCGCCATATGTTGAACACATCGGGAATCATCAATTATCCTGAAGCACAATTTGAGATGGTCCGTAGTGGAATTGGTCTTTATGGCTATGGCAATCAAGCAGAAGTGGATGCACAACTACAACCTGTGGCAACCTTAAAAACCATAATCTCTCAAATTCACGAAATTGGACTCGATCAATCCGTAGGCTATAATCGAGCATTTAAAGCAACCAGTGCGATTAAAAGTGCTACTTTGCCCATAGGGCATGCAGATGGTATTGGCCGTCAGTATGGAAAAGGCAAGGGATTTGTTACCATTAATGGGGAAAAGGCTCCTATAATCGGAAATGTGTGTATGGATATGATCATGGTAGATGTCACGAAAATTGACTGCCAAGAGGGAGATGAAGCCATAATTTTTGGTTCCGAAAAATCTGCTGAACAATTGGCCTCCATGGCCAACACGATTTCTTATGAAATTCTTACCGCTATTTCTCAAAGAGTAAAAAGAGAGGTCTTAAATCAATAATTTGTTTGTGTTTTTAACCAAATGGACGGCTTTTTTGCTTAATTTGTTTCTGTATAACCAATACTTGACTATAAAATGGGATTTTTAAAAGAGTTTAAAGACTTTGCAATGAAAGGAAACCTGGTGGATATCGCCGTTGGTTTCGTTATGGGTGCTGCTTTTAAAGAAGTAGTGTCATCTTTTACCGGAGGAATTGTTTCTCCTTTGATCGGATTATTGTTCAACTCAGATTTCAACGATTTGAAATATGTGATTACTGAAGGCACACCAAATGATGCCGGAGAAATTGTAGGCGAAATTGCCGTATTGTACGGTTCGTTCTTAACCAATGTTATCGATTTTATTATCGTTGCATTTGTAATGTTCCTTATTGTAAAAGGCGTAAACAAAATGAAGAAAAAAGAGGAACCTGCGCCAGAAGCTCCGAAAGGACCGTCCCAAGAGGAACTCTTGGCCGAAATCCGCGATTTGTTGAAAAAATAAAAATCGTTGGTGCTGAAAATAATTCAGCACTCCGCTACACCAGAATAACCTTTAAAAACCATCAATGTGTTTCGCTAACACATTGGTGGTTGTTTTATTTATAACGTTTTGTTATTTTTTTATAAATGAAGCTGCATATGCTTGTTTAAACCGCTGACTGAATTACCTTTGCTACAAGAAATAGTTTTAAGATGAAAGTAGCAGTTGTTGGAGCCACCGGAATGGTAGGCGAAGTTATGTTGAAAGTGTTGGAAGAACGTAATTTTCCAATAACCGAATTGTTGTTAGTTGCCTCTGAACGATCTGTAGGCAAAAAACTTACCTATAAAAATGAAGAACACACCGTTATCGGTTTGTCAGATGCTGTGACTGCTCGACCCGATATTGCCATTTTTTCGGCCGGTGGAGACACCTCTTTGGAGTGGGCTCCCAAATTTGCTGAAGCAGGTACAACGGTAATCGATAACTCCTCAGCTTGGCGTATGGACCCCACCAAAAAATTGGTGGTGCCAGAAATCAATGCCAGTGAATTGACCGCAGACGACAAAATCATAGCAAATCCCAACTGTTCCACCATTCAAATGGTGCTGGCTTTAGACCCTTTGCACAAAAAATACCAGATGAAACGTGTCGTAGTTTCCACCTATCAATCCGTTTCGGGAACAGGGGTCAAAGCTGTGGAACAAATGGAAAACGAAGCCGCGGGCATCGAAGGGGAAATGGCCTATCCCTACCCCATCAACCGGAATGCCTTGCCCCATTGCGACGTTTTCTTGGAAAACGGGTATACCAAAGAAGAGATGAAACTGGCTCGAGAGCCTCAAAAAATATTGGACGACCGCACTTTTTCCGTTACCGCGACCGCTGTACGTATTCCAACCGCTGGCGGGCACTCCGAATCCGTAAATGTAGAGTTTCACAACGACTTTGATTTGGCCGAAGTTCGAAAGCTCCTCAGTGAAACCCCCGGTATTGTAGTGCAGGACAATCCAGAAACAAACACTTACCCCATGCCTGTTTTTGCCAACGGCAAGGACGATGTTTTTGTTGGTAGAATTAGAAGGGACGAGACACAACCCAACACATTGAACATGTGGATCGTGGCGGACAACCTAAGAAAAGGGGCTGCAACCAATGCGGTACAGATTGCGGAGTATTTGGTAAAGAACAATCTGGTTTCGAATACATCTGAACTAATTTCATAAATTTCGTTAAAGCATCGATTTCAGCCAATTGGTTTATGTCTTTTGTGGTATTTTTATCAGAATCAATCCGATAAAACATGAAAAACATTAGTCTGTTGGCTGCTTTGGTTTTGTTTGCAGCCTGCCAAGAAACTACAAAACAAAGAGAACCTATTACCGTGACCTACCCCACTACCAAAAAAGTTGATACCGTAGATAATTACTTCGGTACAGAAGTTCCCGACCCATACCGTTGGTTGGAGGATGATCGCAGCGAAGAAACCGAAGCATGGGTAAAACAGCAAAATGCCACGACCTTTGGTTATTTGGATAAAATTCCATTCCGCAAGGATCTTAAAAACCGACTGGAAAAACTTTGGAACTACGAAAAAGTAGGCTCCCCATTCAAAGAAGGAGATTATACCTATTACTACAAAAACAACGGTCTACAGAACCAATACGTGGTTTACCGTAAAAAAGACGATGGTAAAGAAGAGGTCTTTTTGGACCCTAACACTTTTTCCGAGGATGGCACTACATCTTTAATGGGCCTAAGTTTTACCAAAGACGGTTCCAAAGCCGCCTACCTTATTTCCGAAGGAGGGAGCGATTGGCGCAAGGGCATTGTGATCAATGCCGAATCCATGGAAATCGTTGAAGACACTTTGGTTGATATCAAGTTCAGTGGAATTTCGTGGAAAGGAAACGATGGTTTCTTTTACTCCAGCTACGACAAGCCCGAAGGAAGCGAGCTTTCGGCAAAAACGGACCAACACAAATTGTATTACCACAAATTGGGAACACCACAGTCTGAAGATAAGATCATATTTGGTGGAACTGATGAGGAAAAACACCGTTACGTAGGCGGTTATGTTTCGGAAGATCAGAAGTATTTGTTCATTTCCGCTTCGGTATCAACATCGGGCAATAAATTATTTCTGATGGACCTCTCCCAAGATAATCCTGAACTAGTGACTATTTTGGACGACACTGATTCCGATACCTACGTAATCGAAAACGAAGGGTCAAAACTCTATTTGGTAACCAACCGTGAGGCTCCCAACAAAAAGGTGGTCGTTGTAGATGCATCCAACCCTACTCCCGATAATTGGAAAGACCTTATCCCAGAAACAGAAAATGTTTTGACCGCAGGAACCGGAGGAGGATATTTCTTTACCGAATACATGGTAGACGCCATTTCCAAAGTACTCCAATACGATTATGATGGAAAATTAATCCGAGAAGTCGAACTTCCCGGCGTAGGAAGCGCAGGTGGGTTTGGTGGCAAAAAGGAGGACAAGGAATTCTATTTCTCCTTTACCAATTACAATACACCTGGATCCACTTACAAATACAATGTGGAAACTGGGGAGTACGAGCAATATTGGAAGCCTCAGATTGATTTTGATCCGGACAACTACGAATCAAAACAAGTTTTCTACAACTCCAAGGACGGCACTAAAGTGCCTATGATCATTACCTATAAAAAAGGAACGGAACTTAACGGAAAAAACCCGACCATCCTATACGGCTATGGCGGTTTTAATGTGAGCCTTACACCCTCTTTCAGCATAGTAAATGCTGTTTGGATGGAGCAAGGCGGCGTGTATGCCGTTCCCAACCTAAGAGGAGGTGGGGAGTACGGCAAAAAATGGCACGATGCGGGCACCAAGCTTCAAAAACAGAATGTGTTCGACGACTTCATCGCCGCTGCCGAATATTTGATCGAAAACAAATACACCTCAAAAGAATATTTGGCCATCCGTGGAGGATCTAATGGTGGTCTTTTGGTGGGTGCAACCATGACCCAGCGCCCCGATCTAATGCAAGTGGCTTTGCCTGCCGTAGGTGTAATGGACATGTTACGCTATCACACGTTTACTGCTGGTGCAGGATGGGCCTACGATTATGGAACTTCCGAGGATAACGAAGAAATGTTCAACTACATTAAAGGATATTCTCCCGTGCACAACGTAAAAGAAGGTACTGCCTACCCAGCTACTTTGGTCACTACAGGAGATCACGATGATCGCGTGGTTCCAGCGCACAGTTTTAAATTTGCTGCCGAATTACAGGAAAAACAAGCCGGAGACCAACCTACTTTGATCCGAATCGAGACCAATGCAGGACATGGAGCGGGCACCCCGGTAAGCAAGACCATTGAACAGTATGCCGACATCTTCGGGTTTACGCTGTTCAATATGGGATTTGATGAATTGCCCAACCAAGCAGTGCTCAAAGAGTTTAAAGATTGACATATTATAGGCTGTTCAGAAAGTAACTTAAAACGTCATTCTGAATTTATTTCAGAATCTTATACATTAAAAACAACATAATGTGAGAACCTGAAACAAGTTCAGGTTGACAAACATAGCTTCTGAACAGCTTTTTACACGTTTATGCTAAAAGTTCAAATAAATTCTTTCGGTTATAAAAACCGGGCCATTTTAAAGGATATTGCTTTTGACGTTGCTCCAGGGGAGCATGTGGCCTTAATGGGCGAAAGCGGCTCTGGAAAAAGCACCTTGCTGAAAATCATCTACGGGCTGCTCCATGTAGAAGAAGGCTCTGTTTTTTGGGGCAAAAAAGAAGCTCTTGGACCCAATTTTAATCTGGTTCCCGGAGAGCCATACATGAAATATTTGGCCCAGGATTTTGATTTGATGCCATTCATCTCCGTAGAAGAAAATATAGGTCAGTTCCTTTCTGTTTTTGAGCGGGAAACACACGAGGAAAGAATCAACGAATTGTTGGAGCTTATCGAAATGATGCCATATGCCAAGACCAAAGTAAAATTTCTCAGTGGAGGCCAACAGCAGCGTGTGGCACTTGCCCGGGTATTGGCGCAAGAACCAGAAGTCTTGCTTTTGGACGAACCTTTTGGCCATATCGATAACTTTAAGCGCAGTTCCCTTAGGAGAAATCTTTTTTTATACCTAAAAAAACAAGGCATTACCGTACTTACGGCAAGCCACGACCCCAGTGATGTACTTCCCTTCGCTGAGCGCACCCTTATCTTGGAAAACGGTACAATAATCGCCAATGAAAACACCAAAGACCTGTACAACAATCCACCCAATTATTACACAGCCTCTTTGTTCGGACAAGTGAACCAAGTGCCCATGAAGTTATTGAAATCCTATTCCGAAATCGATAAATCGGTGTTGGTCTATCCACACGAATTCAAATTTTCCGATTCTTCGGGCCTACAAGTGGAGGTAAGACAAAGTTTTTTTAGTGGCGGCCATTACCTGAATGAAGGAACAGCTATAGATGGAACCATCATTTTCTTCAACTCCGAGAAAAAACAGGAGGAAGGAACAACCATTTTTCTTAATGTATCTTTGAAGACCATTAACAAAAGGCTTCAGGTTGGACAAAAAACAAATTCATAGGGAACTTCAGTTCAAGGCCATGCGAAGCAGTGGTGCCGGTGGGCAACACGTAAACAAAGTTTCTTCGAAAGTGGAACTCACTTTTAATATTTCTACTTCGCAAGGACTATCCGATAGGGAAAAACAACGGATACTTCTTAAACTACAATCCCGACTTACCCAAGATAGCGCTTTAATTTTGCAATGCGACGAAGCTCGCAGTCAACACCGCAACAAAGACCTTGTAGTCAAACGTTTTTTCGACATTCTAAAAAATGCATTGATAATCCCTAAAAAGCGAAAAGCGACCAAACCCACCAAAACTTCTAAAGAAAAACGGTTAAAGTCCAAAAAGAAAACCGCAGAGAAAAAGATATCCCGTAAGCGTCCCGATTTGGGAAACTGATAATTTTTCAGTTATTAACTCACAGAATTACCAACCCTTCAAAAAAAACATCTGTGATAAATTGATATCATATCCATTTAATTTCCTCAATACAAATGCTTAAATTTCAAGCATATTAAACTAATTCATAAAATGATTTCTAAAACTAAAAACTTAAAAACACTACTGTACTCCACCGTTTTGTTTTTGTTCTGTGCTACATTTTCAATAGCCCAGAATGTTCCCAAACCAGAAGATGTATTTGGATTTAAATTAGGTGCCGATTATAAATTGGCTGATTATTCACAGATCGAAGATTACTTGATGAAGCTGGACAATGCTTCCAGCAGGGTAAAAATGCAAGAGATTGGTGAGACTGTTTTAGGTCGCAAAATGTATATTGTTTTTGTTTCCTCGGAAGAAAACTTGGCACAGTTGGATAAATGGAAGGATATCAGCACCAAATTGGCGCGCGTGCAAGTGGGCGAACAAGAAGCCGTAAAATTGTCCGAAGAAGGAAAAGCCATTGTTTGGGTGGATGGCGGTATCCACTCTACGGAACTGGCAGGTACACAAGTTACTCCGGAAATGGCATACACCTTGGCCACTTCCGAAACAGAGGAAATGAAAAAGATAAGGAATAATGTGATTACCATTATTATGCCCAATATGAACCCCGATGGTCTGGATATCGTCGCTGATTGGTACCGTAAAAACTTGGGGACACCTTACGAAACATCTCGCCCCCCGATTCTTTACCACTACTATATGGGGCACGACAATAACCGTGATTGGTTTATGAACAACCTACCGGAAACCTACAATGTTACCAAAATACTGTACAACGAGTGGTACCCGCAGATTGTTTTTAATCATCATCAGACTTCACCATCTTGGACCAAGATTTCCATTCCTCCCTATGCCGACCCAGTAAACCCAAGAATACATCCGGCAATTACATCAGGAGTAAGCGAAGTTGGTTCTGCCATGTCCAAACGTTTTTCTTTGGAAAATATGCCCGGAGCCATTGCCGATAACTTTTATACAATGTTCTGGAACGGTGGAGCACGTACCGTGCCCTATTACCATAATATGATCGGTATTTTGACCGAAACAGGGCATGCCTCCCCCACACCACGATATTACGATCCTGAGAAATTGCCCAAGACCGTAGCCGGAGGAACACCTACCGATGGCACCGACATTATGTACCCAGACCCATGGAAAGGTGGGGAGTCCCATTTTAGGGATGCCGTTGATTATATGTTGACCGCAACATGGGCCACTCTGGACCTTGCTGCCGACCGTAAGAGCAACTACCTGTACAACATCTACAAAATGGGTAAATCTTCTGTGGATAAAGGCAAAACAGAAGGTCTGTATGCTTACATTATCGGTAAAGAACAATGGGATTCCTTTGAGGCCGTAAATTTGGTAAATGTTTTGCTCAGAGGCGGAATCGAAGTCCAAAGAGCCACCAAGGATTTTACGGTGAACGGCGTTGCATACGAAAAAGGTTCCTATGTAATCTATACCGCACAGGCGTTTAGACCGTACTTGCTAGACCTCATGGAAAAGCAAAACTACCCCACCCGCTTTCAATATCCGGGCGGTCCTCCGGACACCCCTTACGATTTAGCAGGATGGACATTGCCCATGCAAATGGGGATTGAGGTCGCTAAAATAGAAAAGCCTTTTAAAGCACCTACCGAAAAAGTATCGGGCTTGGTTAACTATTACGAAGGTACCTTAAACCGAAATGGTTCCTTCGGATATGCACTTAACGTAAACACCAATGCCTCCGTAATCGCAACAAACAAAATACTAAAGGCAGGAGGTACGGCACACAAGAGCATGACCGAGTTCAAAGCGGGCAAGAAAACCTTTCCGGCAGGATCCTACATTGTTTCTGGAGATAAGGAATTGATGGAATCACTAGCAGATGAATTCGGATTGGAATTCACTGGACTGTCCGCAAAACCAGAAGTACAACTCAAAAAAATCCATTTGCCCAAAGTAGGTTTGTACAAGTCTTGGGTGGCCAATATGGATGAAGGTTGGACACGCTTTATCATGGACGAATATGAGTTTGATATGGATACCTTGCACGATGCCGACATAAAAACCAAGGATTTATCGCAGTATGATGCCATTATTATCCCATCGCAAAGAGCAAGCTCCATTTTGCACGGACACAATACAATGAGCATGCCCGAGAAATTCACGGGAGGAATTGGGCTTAAAGGAACATTGGCGTTGAGCAACTATGTTGAGGAAGGCGGAACCTTGATTGCTTTTGATGCCGCCAGTGATTTTGTGATAGAACAATTTGGTTTGCCATTGCGCGATGCCGTAAAAGGCGCGGACAACAACGATTTCTTTATTCCCGGCTCCTTGATCAAGGCCGGAGTGGATACTTCTCATCCGTTGGCCTTCGGTATGAAGGACACCGTTGCCGTTTCCTTTAACAGGAGCAGGGCCTTTACCATAAACAAACAGAGAAAAACGGGCGAAGGCGGAAAAGAGGACATTAAAGATGCCCCTGCCCCCGAAGTCGAAGTTATTGTTAACTATGCTGCAAAAGATCTGTTGATGAGCGGCTGGGCCATGGGCGAAGATCGCTATATAGCAAAAAAGCCGGCAATGGTAAAAGCCAAGTACGGAAAAGGTGCGGCCATCTTGTTTGCCTTCCGTCCGCAATTTAGGGCACAGCCACGCGGCACTTACAAATTGATTTTTAATGCGATTTATGAAGGTGCTTCAGAGTAGAAGAGCATCTTAATGTATAAAGGAAAACCGCATCAAATTGATGCGGTTTTTTTTCTTGTAAAGAATGTGAAACCTATCGTTCTGTATGGGTTTCAGATTGATGAAAATCCATGATATCCTCTCACCTAAACAGAATCGCCACGGCACCAATCGCGGTTACGATCAAAATAAAGCGTTTGTAATTTTTTTCGTTGATCTTCTTCACCAAAAAAACACCTAAGATCAAACCGGCTCCAATTGCCGGCAATAATCTTAAATTAATCAATAGGCTATCTGCCGAGATTGTTTTCCAAACAAAAACATGAAAAGGCAGTTTAAACAGGTTGGTAATAAAAAACAGCCATGCCGCCGTGCCCACAAATTCATTTTTTGGCAATCGCATGGCCAAAAAGAAAATATTGGTAAATGCTCCCGCCAAATTCCCAATCATGGTGCAAATCCCCGCCAAAACGCCCATGGAGCCGGAAAACAACCAATGGGTAGGGACCTTTTTGGACTTCCTGCGATCCCACCAGATCAGCATCCCCAAACTAATAAATATCACTACCACCATGCCCCATTTAAATTCGCGCTCCGGCAGATCTTTTCCAATAAATACCCCGGCCAAGATCCCCAAGATCATCCATGGAATAAATTTTATAATGTATTTCCATTGGGTATGCCGGTTGTAATAGACCACGGCAAAAACATCGCCCACGATCAACAAGGGAATAAAGAGCCCCGTAGATGCCCGCGAACCGAAAGCCAATGCCATAAGGGTTACATTAAAAATGGACATCCCTTTAAGTCCGGCCTTGGAAACACCCATTAAAAAAGCCGCTGTAGCGGCCATGGTCCAAGCAGTAACAGATATATCGGAAAAAGCAGAGAGAAGCATGTGGCATTTTTAGAGGTACACAAAAGTAACCCAAAAAAGCTATCTTTAACTCCAGCCAAACCAAGCAAATGAAACTAGAACTTTTAGATTACATCATCATTTTTGGGTTTTTTGCCCTTGTTCTCTTTATTGGAATATACGTATCCAAAAAATCTGGCAAAAACACGGCTGAGTACTTTTTATCGGGGCGCAGCATGCCTTGGTGGCTTTTAGGGTTCTCGATGGTGGCTACCACCTTCTCTACCGACACCCCCAACCTGGTAACGGATTTTGTACGTACGGACGGTGTATCCGGAAATTGGGGCTGGTGGGCCTTTTTACTTACCGGCCTGCTCACGGTTTTTGTATATGCCAAACTATGGAGAAAATCCAATGTCGCTACCGATATGGAGTTTTATGACCTTAGATATGGAGGAAAACCTGCTCATTTCTTAAGAGGGTTCCGGTCTTTATATCTTGGTGTGGTCTTTAATGTAATGGCCATGTCGGCCGTAACCTTGGCCGCTATCAAAATTGGGCAGGTAATGCTCGGTCTGGAGCCTGTTGAAACCGTTCTTATCGGTGGCACCGTAACTGTGATCTTTAGTGCCATTGGAGGGTTTAGAGGTGTGGTCTACACAGATTTCATTCTGTTTTTTGTTGCTATGGGCGGTGCCATTGGAGCCGCGGTATATTTGGTGAATATGCCAGAAGTTGGTGGGCTGGACAATATTTTGGCCAATACACAGGTACAGGAAAAAATGTCGATACTTCCCGATTTTTCGGATACCGATGCTTTGATAAGTTTATTGATCATACCCTTAGCGGTCCAATGGTGGAGTGCTTGGTACCCCGGTGGTGAACCAGGGGGCGGCGGTTATATTGCACAACGTATGCTGGCCGCAAAAAATGAAAACCATGCCATTGGAGCAACCTTTTTCTTCAACATTTTGCATTATGCCCTTAGACCCTGGCCATGGATATTGGTAGCATTGGCGTCTATTGTTGTATTTCCGGATTTGGAAAGTATCCGGCAAGCCTTTCCCGATGTGCCGGAAAACATCCTCAAAAATGATCTGGCCTACTCTGCCATGCTTACCATGCTGCCCACAGGACTATTGGGACTGGTATTGGCATCGTTGGGAGCGGCATATATGTCGACCATCTCCACCCACCTTAATTGGGGATCCTCTTATATTGTGAATGATTTTTACAAACAGCAGGTCAACAAAAAAGCTTCCGAAAAAGAGTTGGTTAATGTGGGACGGATTTCCACGGTCGTCCTGATGGTCCTGAGCAGTCTATTCGCTTTGGAACTTAGCAATGCGACCCAGCTATTCGATATAATCATTATGTTCGGGGCAGGTACTGGACTTATCTTTTTATTAAGATGGTTCTGGTGGCGCATAAATGCGTGGAGCGAAATAGTGGCGATGTTCTCATCCGGAATTATTTCAATAGTATTCTGGCAATATGAAGATGTCCTCTTTTTATCAGACGGGGCTCCTTTCCCCACATGGAGCAAATTTCCATTGGTTGTTCTTATTACCACTATTTTATGGTTAGCCACTACATTTTTGACCAAACCAGAAGAAAACAAAGTGCTCTACCGTTTCTACAAAATCACAAAACCTGGTGGCCCAGGATGGAAAAAGCTTCATGAAGAAGCTAGGGCCGAAGGCATTTCTTTGGATGATGAAAATGTGAAATGGAGCGTCCCATCCGGTGTTTTGGCCATGATCGTTGGTTGTATTTTGGTTTATGGTTGTCTTTTTGCTACCGGAAATTGGATCTACGGCAATTATCCTTTGGCCATGGGGCTCAGTATCTTGGTATTGGTAGCCACATTCATACTTTTGAGAATTTGGCGGGGAATGAAAAATGTATTCTAATCGACTTAGTCTCGCAGTTCCAATAACCTCGAAACATACTTTCCGACCACATCAAACTCCAAGTTTACGGTAGAACCTACTTTGTAGGCATGAAATCGGGTGTGTTCGTAAGTGTAGGGAATAATTGCGACACTAAAGCTGTTCTTCTGTGAGTTTACCACTGTTAAACTTACACCGTCCACGGTAATGGATCCTTTTTCTATGGTCACATTGTTTACATGGGGATTGTACTCAAAAGTGTAGATCCAGCTTCCGTCTTTTTGATCAATGGATTGGCAAACGGCCGTTTGATCTACGTGGCCCTGCACAATATGACCGTCCAATCGGGCGCCCAACACCATAGCTCGCTCTAAATTTACCTCATCGCCAACTTTTAACTCGCCCAAATTGGTTTTGCTCAAGGTTTCCTCGATAGCCGTTACGGTATAATTATCCCCGTCCAAGGACACTACGGTGAGGCAGACCCCATTGTGCGAAACACTTTGGTCTATCTTCAACTCCGAGGTAATCTCGGCCCTAACGGTAATATGGAGATTCCCCCCATCCTTTTCTATCTTTTCAACCTTACCCAAAGTCTCAATGATCCCTGTGAACATGTGTATTATTAATTGACTAGTTTTGTAATGCAAAAGTAGCCATAACAGCGTTCATTTTATGAAGGAAAATCAAAAAATAAAGTTAGGGATCTCTATTGGGGACATTAATGGAATTGGGTGCGAAGTGGCACTAAAAACGTTTGAAGACCCTCGTATGTTGGACTTTTGCACGCCGGTATTCTTTGCGTCCAATAAAACTATTTCACAACAGATCAAAGATTTGGGCCTTAACATAAAATTCAATGGTGTTAGGGATGCCGATCAAGCACTGGAAGGCAAAATCAACATAGTAAATGTTTGGAAAGAGATGCCGAACATTGCCTATGGGGAGGCTACAAAGCAAGGGGGCGATTATGCCATACGCTCCCTACGAGCGGCCGTTGCTGCTTTGAAAGAGGATAAAATCGATGTGTTGGTAACGGCGCCCATCAACAAAAACAACATACAATCGGAGGACTTTAATTTCCCCGGCCATACGGATTTCCTTGCCCAAGAACTTAAAGGTGAAAGCTTAATGTTTATGGTAACCTACGAGTTGCGCGTTGGTTTGTTAACCGACCACATCGCCGTTAAAGATGTGGCCAAAACCATTACGCCTAAACTTATCCGTAACAAAATTGCCATTATGGAGAAATCCTTAAAAATGGATTTTGGGATTCGACGGCCCAAGATTGCAATGTTGGGAATCAATCCGCATTCCGGAGACAATGGGACCATAGGTGAAGAAGATGATAAAGTACTTAAGCCAACGATACAAGAACTTTTTAACAAAGGTACTTTGGTTTATGGCCCTTATTCCGCAGATAGCTTTTTTGGCTCCGATAACCATAAGGGGTTTGATGCCGTTTTGGCAGCCTATCACGACCAAGGTTTGATCCCTTTTAAGACGCTTTCCTTTGGAAAGGGAGTAAATTACACGGCCGGATTGGATAAGGTAAGGACTTCTCCCGACCATGGAACTGCCTATGAGATAGCAGGAAAAGGAATGGCCGACGAAAGCTCTTTTAAAGAGGCGGTATTTACTGGAATCCAAGTGTTTAAAAACAGGACCGAATACTTGGACTTGCACAAAAACCCGTTGCAAAAACAAAAAATGAAGCGTGGCGATTAAAAAGTTAGAAGCAATTTGGATATTTGTTGTTGTAAGAATTGCAGTTTTGTAAATTAGTAGTATCTTTGCACCCGCCTTTAAAGGCTGGTACACAAACCTTAAGTGTAGAAATGATGAAGCTGAAAGAGTATATGATCCCTTTTTCAGGTCTGAAGCTGGGAGAAAATAAATTTGTGTACGAAATCGATGATGCGTTCTTTGAATCTTTTGACTACCAAGAATTTAACGGAGCTTCCGTTCGTGTAGATGCCATTTTGGAAAAAATGAGCACCATGATGGAACTACGGATAAAAGCCAAGGGAACTGTAAATGTGGATTGCGATCTAACTGGCGAACCTTTCGACCAGCCTATCGACTCCGATTTAAAGCTCGTCGTCAAATTTGGCGAAGAGTACAACGATGAAGATGATGAAATCTTGATCATTCCCCATGGCGAACACCAGTTCAACATTGCACAGTATATTTATGAGATGCTGGTACTGGCCGTCCCACAAAAAAGGGTTCATCCCGGTGTGGAAGACGGTTCGCTCCAATCGGATATCTTGGACAAGCTGGAAGAGCTTCAGCCAAAAGAGAAAACCACATCATCAGAAAAAACAGATCCCAGATGGGACGATTTAAAAAAGTTACTAACGGATAAATAGGTTAATAATGGCACATCCTAAGAGAAAAATATCGAAAACCAGAAGGGATAAAAGAAGAACCCACTACAAAGCAGTTGCGCCAACAATTGCCAAAGACTCAACAACAGGTGAAATGCACTTGTTCCACAGAGCTCACTGGCACGAAGGTAAATTGTACTACCGAGGCCAAGTGTTAATAGACAAAACTGAAGAGGAAACTGCGGCCTAACCGCAACTCCCTTAAAATAAAGCAACTCCCGTTGAATAATTAACGGGAGTTTTTTTATGCGCCCATATTAACACCCCCAAAATCGGTTAATTTTACCCGTAAAGTCATATAAAATGACTAATTTTCACCGCTTTTGGGTCAAATTTCAATGTTTTTGACAATAAAGAGAGGCTAAAATGAAGAAAACAACGGCAGCGATAACAGCTGTAGGAGGATACCTTCCAGATTTTGTTCTTTCCAATAAAGTATTGGAAACCATGGTGGATACCAACGACGAGTGGATCACCACCAGAACGGGAATAAAGGAAAGACGAATCCTAAAAGAAGAGAACGCGGGCACATCTTTTATGGCTATAAAGGCCGCAGAAGATTTGCTTAAAAAACGAGGTGTCGATGCTTCCGAAATAGATATGGTCCTGGTTGCCACAGCAACTCCGGATATGCCAGTAGCAGCTACTGCCGCTTTTGTAGCTTCGGAAATCGGTGCGACAAACGCATTCGCTTATGATCTGCAAGCTGCCTGTTCCAGTTTTTTATATGGCATGTCCACCGCGGCCAGTTATATAGAGTCTGGCAGGTATAAAAAAGTATTACTGATCGGGGCCGATAAAATGTCGTCCATAATAGACTATACCGATAGAACCACCTGTATAATTTTTGGTGATGGTGCCGGAGCGGTTCTCTTTGAACCGAACGATGAAGGATTGGGACTACAGGACGAATATTTGCGATCCGATGGCATAGGGCGTCAGTTTTTAAAGATAGATGCAGGAGGTTCCATTATGCCTGCTTCGGAGGAAACCGTTAAAAACAAACAACATTATGTTTTTCAGGATGGTAAATCCGTTTTTAAGTTTGCCGTTTCCAATATGGCCGATGTTTCCGCATTGATCATGGAGCGTAACAACCTGAGCAAGGATGATGTGCAATGGTTGGCACCTCACCAGGCCAACAAACGGATTATCGACGCCACGGCCAACCGAATGGGCCTGGAGCCCGAAAAGGTTCTCATGAACATAGAACGTTACGGAAATACAACATCCGCTACATTACCTTTGTTGCTTTACGATTTCGAAAAGCAATTAAAAAAGGGAGACAATATTATTTTCGCCGCTTTTGGTGGAGGTTTTACATGGGGTTCCATTTATCTTAAATGGGCCTATAACTCTTAATCACACAACTAACTAAATTATAATCCATGGACATTAAGGAAATTCAAAGTTTGATCAAGTTTGTGGCCAAATCGGGTGCCAGCGAGGTAAAGTTGGAAATGGAGGACATTAAGATCACCATTCGAACAGGAAGCAACGACTCCAGTACACCAGAAACCACAATCGTACAACAGATTCCCGTAGCCCAAGCGCCTACAGCAGCTGCGCCAGTCGCAACACAGGCCGCACCGCAGGAAGCAGTGGCACCATCACCATCAGCTCCAGGTAAAGCCGATGATGACTCAAAATACATTACCATTAAATCCCCCATCATAGGAACATTCTACAGGAAGCCATCTCCGGACAAACCACCGTTCGTTGAAGTTGGCAGCACTATAAACCAAGGCGATGTTCTTTGTGTGATAGAGGCGATGAAACTTTTTAACGATATCGAATCAGAAGTTTCCGGTAAGATAGTTAAGATATTGGTTGACGATTCCTCTCCTGTTGAGTTTGACCAACCATTGTTCTTGGTAGACCCATCGTAGTAAATTTTAGATGATATAGCTTGAGCAACGCCAATGTTGCTCGGGACCATTTAAAATTTTATCATTCAAAATTTAAGATTGTGCTCTATGTTTAAAAAAGTATTGATTGCGAATAGGGGTGAAATTGCCTTGAGGATCATTAGAACCTGCAAGGAAATGGGCATTAAAACAGTTGCCGTTTACTCCAAGGCCGATGAAGAGAGTCTTCATGTGCGCTTTGCAGACGAAGCTGTTTGTATTGGCCCAGCACCCAGTAGCGAATCTTACCTCAAGATTCCAAATATTATAGCGGCCGCGGAAATAACCAACGCCGATGCCATACATCCAGGATACGGTTTTCTATCCGAAAACTCTAAATTCTCCAAGATCTGTGCAGAGCACGATATTAAGTTTATCGGTGCCTCTGGCGAGCAAATAGACAAAATGGGAGATAAGGCGACCGCTAAAGAAACCATGAAAAAAGCCGGTGTTCCCACCGTGCCAGGTTCCGAAGGCTTGCTCAAAGATGTAGATCATGCCAAAAAGGAGGCCAAGAAAATGGGGTATCCTGTGATGATCAAAGCTACAGCCGGTGGTGGTGGTAAAGGTATGCGCGCCATTTGGTCCGAAGACGAGATGGAAAAAAACTTTAACAGCGCCGTTACAGAAGCAACTGCTGCCTTTGGCAACGGTGGCATGTATATGGAAAAGTTGATCGAAGAACCCCGCCATATCGAAATTCAAGTAGTGGGGGATCAGTATGGAAAAGCCTGCCATTTATCGGAAAGGGACTGTTCCGTACAACGTAGGCATCAAAAACTTACCGAAGAGACCCCTTCTCCGTTTATGACGGACAAGCTGCGAGAAGATATGGGAAAGGCCGCTGTAAAGGCCGCGGAGTTTATTAAATACGAAGGAGCGGGCACCATAGAGTTTTTAGTGGACAAGCACCGAAACTTCTACTTTATGGAAATGAACACCCGTATTCAGGTAGAACATCCTATAACCGAACAAGTCGTGGACTACGATTTGATCCGCGAGCAAATATTGGTCGCTGGCGGTGTACCTATCTCGGGCAAAAACTACTATCCCAAGTTACACTCCATAGAGTGCCGGATCAATGCCGAAGACCCTTATAACGACTTTAGACCATCTCCGGGAAAAATCACTACCCTGCACACGCCAGGTGGTCACGGAGTTCGTCTGGATACCCACGTGTACAGTGGTTATATGATTCCTCCGAATTATGATTCCATGATCGCCAAGTTGATTACCACTGCCCAAACTCGAGAGGAGGCCATCAACAAAATGAGAAGGGCCTTGGACGAATTTGTAATCGAAGGGATAAAAACTACGATTCCATTCCATCGTCAGTTGATGGACCATCCAGATTATTTGGCCGGTAATTATACCACCAAGTTTATGGAAGATTTTAAAATGGATCCAAAATATAAACAAGAACATTAAGCTAAGCCCCGATCAATTCGGGGTTTTTTAGTTATGGATTTAAGTTATTGGGAATATAAAAGCTGGTTTTCCAACGTTGATTTTACTGTAGTTGGCAGTGGGATCGTTGGAATTAATTGCGCTGTCCGTTTAAAGGAAAAATATCCCAAAAGCTCTATCTTGATTTTAGAAAAAGGAAGTCTTCCACAGGGTGCCAGCACTAAAAATGCGGGGTTTGCCTGCTTCGGGAGTGCTTCAGAAATATTATCGGACCTGCAGCATCATACGGAGCAGGAAGTAGTGGAATTGGTCCAAAAGCGAAACAAAGGAATTCAAAGACTACGTAAACTACTTGGCGATACGGCCATAGATTTTCAATTGCACGGCAGTCACGAGCTTTTTCCTTTAGGAAAAACGCAGTTGTTCGATAAATGTTTGGAGTCCATCCCATACCTCAACGGTCTCATGGAACCCATATTTGGGAAAGGTCCGTTTGTGACCAACGACAATAGCTTCAATTTTGGGAAAATCCAGAATAAATATATCACCCATACAGAGGAAGGACAATTGGATACCGGAAAAATGATGCGCTCCTTGATCCAAAAATGCTTGTCCATGGAAATACCGATCATAAATGGGGTTTTGGTTGAAGAGGTGGTCGATTTGCAAAACAGAGCTATCATAAAAACGCCCGGTTTCGAATTTACAACCAAGAAAGTATTTGTTGCTACCAATGGATTTGCTTCCAAATTGCTCAAATCTGATACCGTTCTGCCTGCCAGGGCACAGGTGTTGGTCACAGAGCCTATTAAAGACCTACCTATAAAAGGTACCTTTCATTTTGATGAAGGTTACTATTATTTCAGGAACATAGAGAATAGGATCTTGTTCGGGGGCGGAAGAAATCTTGATTTTGATGCGGAAGAGACCGTTGAATTTGGACAAACGGACCTTATCCAAAATCAATTGGAAGTTTTGCTTAAAACCATGATCTTGCCCAATCAACCCGTAAAAATTGACCGTAGGTGGAGCGGAATAATGGGGGTGGGTAAACAAAAAACACCTATTATCAAGCCCGTTTCCAATTCCGTTTACTGCGGTGTACGTTTGGGTGGAATGGGCGTAGCCCTAGGGAGTCTAGTAGGAGAAGAATTGGCCGATCTGGCCGATTAAACCATTCTTCCGTCCAACAAATTAATGATCCTGGAACCGTATTCCGCATTTTTCTCAGAGTGTGTCACTTGAATTATGGTTACCCCGTCATCATTCAATTGTTTAAAAAGCTCCATGATTTCTTCTCCTTGGGTTGAGTTTAGGTTGCCCGTAGGCTCATCTGCCAAGATCAATTTAGGGTTGGATATAAGCGCTCTGGCCACTCCGACCAGCTGTTGTTGTCCTCCACTCAATTGTGCGGGAAAAAGATCTTTTTTTCCAACAATATTAAAACGGTCCAACATATCGGCAACCATTGCCTTGCGTTCGGAGCCTTTTATCTTTTTATAGATAAGCGGCATTTCCAGGTTTTCCTTTACGGTGAGGTCATCCAGTAAATGATAGGACTGGAACACAAAACCGATATATTGTTTGTACAGGTTTGATCTGTGTTTTTCTTTTAATGAATGTACAGATTCGTCCATAAAATTATACTCGCCCTCGTCAAAGGTATCGAGCATCCCGATAACGTTTAGCAATGTAGATTTACCGGAGCCCGATGGTCCCATTACCGAAATAAACTCTCCTTCCTGTACTTCGAGGTTTATGTCCTTGAGCAAAAAAAAGCGTTGACCCCCTGAATGGACCCATTTAAATATGTTGTTAAGTTGTAGTAGCATGTTATTTCTTATTTAGTTGTTCTATCCTTTTAGTTGCATTATCGCACCAGTAGCAATTAGATTCGGGCTTAAGTTCCAAAGCTTTTTTATAGCTTTTTAATGAGTTAACCGTGTCGTTTATCAAAAAATAGCCTTCTCCCAAGGTATCCCATAGGTTTCCGTCTTCGGGGAAAAGCTCGGTATTCAATTTTAAAAGTGCTATCCCCCAATTTATGTCCAAATCTTCCGAAACCTGCTTAAACCCAATACGGTTCAACAATGCCTTTTCTTTTATTGGCGCTCCTGTTCGCTTTTCTATAAACCCTGGCAATTCGCTTAATTGATTTGGTGTATTTATCCTTATAAAATCAAAAACCAATTCATATGAGTTTTTTGGTATAGGATCGGGATCATAATCTTTATCCGCCGCCATTGATGCAATTTCCCACGCAACATTCTCCGATTGTGGATTTAAAATACTGCTCGACAATGCAATAATTACCATATCGTCCTCAACAAATCTGAGGAAGTCCGCAAAGTAAATACCATTGCTGCCGTTATGTGCAACAATCTTTGAGTTGTTCTGTGAATTGAATATCGCCCAACCATACCCATAAAAGGAACTGTTTGATTCATTCTCGGACACATATGGGTACTCCATCATTTTTTTGGATTCGGCAGAAAGTACTGTGTTTTTTTCCAATGCCAGGTGCCAAGTATATAAATCTTCTACCGTAGAGTATATATCGCCTTTTCCGATACTGTACCAATGATCATTGTTCTCGGGCAAATACTGTTGTGTTATCCCCCAATCTTTCCATTGCCCTGTGGTGTAATGGTAATAATACCCGTGAGCAATTCGCTCGCTATTAAACCCAATTCCTTTGTACCCGGTATGGTTCATTTGTAAAGGTTCCCAAAAGTTGATTCTTAAAAACGATTCATAATCCATTTGGGAGACTTTCTCAATAATAGCGGCCAACATTATGTAATTGGCATTGGCATAGGTGTGCTTGGTTCCGGGGGCATACATTAGCTTGGATGTAAAAAACTCCTTTAAAAAGGCTTCTTTTTTAGCTGGGTCGTATCTAAAACCTCCTGTACTGGGTGATATACCAGATGTCTGTACAAGTAATTGATGAACGGTAATATTCTTCTTATCGATGGGTGATTGAGGGAAGAACTTTTCAATTTTATCCGAAACATCCAACTTGCCATCTTCCATTAGCTTTAATATTGCCGCTGCGGTAAATTGCTTGGTCACAGAACCAATGTTGAATACTGTAGATGGTGTGTTCTTAATTTTCAATTTTTTATCGGCCCAACCATACCCTTTTGAAAAAATAACCTTTCCTTTTTTGGCCACAAGTACACTTCCCGAATATCCATTGTTTTCACTTTGGATCAAATAGTTATCAATTTTAAGTTCAAGTTTGTTTTTGGTAGCGGGAGTTTGGCCAAAAGCAGCCACTACAAACAGTAATATCAGACCTATGGCTTGCAATACAGAGTGTTTCATGTTGTATAATTACTCTGTCCGTAAACTTTTCACGGGATTGATCGAAGCTGCTTTTACCGTTCGTGAACCTACGGTAACCAATGCTATAAAAGAGGCTACAAGGCCGGCGCCCACAAAAAACAACGGACTTAGATACACGTGCGAAGCATAGTTCTTTAACCACTCATGCAAAAAATACCATGCAATCGGTGTGGCAATTATAAAGGCCAGACCAACAAGTTTTAAAAAATCCTTGGTAAGCAAAAGTGCTACGGAGGAAACACTGGCCCCAACCACTTTTCGTACACCTATCTCCTTGGTTCTTTGTGCCACCACTAACATGGAGATGGCAAAAAGGCCTATACAGCTCAATAAAATGCCAAGTATACTCCCACTGGTAATTATTGTCGCCATTGTTTTTTCCCGGCGGAAAGTCCGATCTACGTTTTCATCCAAAAAAGACCCTAAAAACTCTGCTTGGGGCTCTATTTTTTTCCAAGCAGTTTTAATGGCTTCAAAGGAATTTGCCACATTATTTGGTGATACCTTCACATAGGCATAGTACAGATCCCAATTTTTATCCATAAAAAGTGTGAGCGGCTCTATTTTTTTACCCACATCCTGAAAATTGTAATCTTTTATCACCCCTATTACAGAGTACAACACGTCTTCGTCCATGGGTATAGTGACCGCTAATGGGTCCTCTGCTCCCAATTGTTTTACCATGGTCTCGTTTATGACCAAACTAAGACTATCGGTCTGGTGTTCCCTGTTGAACATTCGGCCCGTTATTATTTCCAGGTCTAAGGTCTCTGCATAGTCGTAATCAACGGTAATGGTATTTGTGACCACGCCCCGCCCTTGGTAATCAAAACCCATCATACTGCTGGAAAGGCTTCCGTCCCGACCCAAACCAAGGTTGTTGTCCGCGCCGGTCACGCTTAAAATATCCGGGTTTCCCGTAAGTTCTTCCCGTAACAGTTGTACCACATTGTAACTCTGTTTTTTGCCATTTAAGGGTATAGAGATCACTTGTTCTTTGTTGTAACCCAAATCCTTGTTTCTCATAAAATCCAATTGACCGTTCAAAACCAAAGTTCCGCTGATCAAAATAATGGCTATGGCAAACTGCACTACAATGAGTCCATTGCGCAATCTATTCTTACCAAGGTCTAATTTGCCTTTTAAGGCTTTCAGAGTGCCCAATTTACTCATCAACAATGCCGGATATCCTCCTGCTATCAAGGTGATACAAAAAATAACCAGTCCAAAAATTAGGATTACTTCTGGTTGGGCAACATCGGCGAAAGTGGCCTTGGTATTAAAAAGTGTCTTAAATGGGTTCAATAGCATTTGGCTGACCATTAATCCCAGTACGATGGACAATGCAAAAACAAATAGACTCTCCATCCAAAACTGAAAGAACAATTGTTTTTGTATGGCGCCCAAGGTTTTACGCATGCCAACTTCCTTTAAGCGTTTCTCGCTAAGGGCAATGCTCATGTTTATAAAGTTTGCGCTAACTATAAAAATAATTACTATGGCAATGCACAAAATTATAATTGGAAATGTACGGTTCGCCTCTGCCACTCCGGTATTGTACGATACAAAGTGTAGGTCGGTTATGGGTGTCAAATGGAATTGCTTGTAATGGCCTTCCGCATTGGGTTGTGCACCATCCCTAATATCGCTTTCTATACTTTCTTGGTAATGGAGCGAGGTAAAGGCCACTGTACTCTGCTCAAACTGTATTGGATCCACCCCATTTTCCAATTGAAGATAAATTGGGTGGAACTGGGAATCCCAGCGATCAATGTTGGAAAGAAATTCCGGATGGTTCTCAAATGGGATCACTATCCCAAAATCGATGCTGCTATTGGCCGGGGTATCCTTTAAAATGGAAGCAATCGTAAATGGCTTTTCTTCTCGTCCGATTTTTATGGAAATCGTTTTTCCGACCACATTATCCACGGTGCCGAATATTTTTTTTGCGGTTTTAACGGTAATTCCAACAGAATTCTTCTCCGGCAAAGGATTTCTTGTATCATCCCACAAGGTTGGATAGGTAAAAATTTTAAAAAATTCCGGATCAACATACTCGGCATCCAAACTCAGCTCCTTGGTATTGTAGGTGACCAAAACATCCTCGCTCACAGTTCTTGCGATATATTTTATGCCAGCAACCTCCTCTTTAAGGGCTGGTGCCAAAGGAACAGGGTTGGACACACTTGCCTCTACTCCCCTTGGGGTTTGGTGGGATAAGTAAAGTTGATACGCCCCATCTTTATTTTTATGGAACTGGTCATAGGAAAGTTCAAAAAGTGCCGTCATTACCAAGAGAATGGCCACAGCAAATGCAGAGGTCAATCCTATCATATTGGATAAGGTAAATATTCTGTTCTTGATAAGATTTCTCAAAGCGATTTTTAAATAGTTCTTGAACATACTATAGTTTTTTGATTGATGATTTTCTACTATTCGTTCCTTAGGCTATCCACGGGGTTGATCTTTGCCGTTTTATAGGTTCTGGCGCTGATCACCGCAATGGCCACCAATACCATTCCTAAGCCACCGGACATAAATACCCACCAGCTCATATTGGTTTTATAGGCAAAGTCCTGAATCCATTCTTGTATCAGGTACCACGAAATGGGCACAGAGATCGCAAAAGCAATTCCTACCAAAATCAAAAATTCCTTACAGAGCAATAGGTTCAATTGTGCAACATTGGCCCCCAACACTTTGCGAACCCCGATTTCCTTTACCCTGCGTTCCGTGGTATACACAACCAATCCCAAAAGTCCCATACAACTGATCAATATGGCCAATCCCGTGGCCCATTTTAGTAATTGAACCGTGCTTCTTTCGGTACGATAAAAATTCTTGACTATCTCATCCATAAACTGAAGACGCATTTCCTCTTCCGGATAAACTGTGGACCAAGCTTCCTCGATTTGTTTGATTGCAACGTCCCATTGTTCAGGATCTGGGCCCAGATCAAAATGCACACTATGGAAGGGCGAATAGTTGTCCCCGCCCCAATCCCCGGTCATTGCCATTGGGTTTATTCCTGATTTTAAAGAACGTTGGTTAAAATCCTGCATAAGTCCTACTATCTGAATGTTCGTAGTGTCCAGTTTTAAAAATTCACCGACCACGTCCTCGGGGTTTTCAAACCCCATTTCCTTGGCAAAAGCTTCGTTTACGACATACTCCTGTATACTGTCGTTCAAACGATCACGACCAGATATGATGGGAATATTGTAGGTGTCCAAATAATTTGCATCGCCCCACAGTATTTGAGTGGATTGATGCTTCTCATGATCATCCTTAAAGTAATCGAGCACGGTGGACGTATAACTGTTCGAAGCCGGAGGGTCTCCTCCCAAACTAACTGAGAATAGTTGTTTGATTTCTTTTACTTGACTAAAAAAACGCTCTTTTTTAATCGCTGATCGATCGTTCCGTGGAACGGTAACAAATGCTACGGCATCGGTTTTAATGCCCATGTCGGTGTTCATTACATAATGCAGTTGTTTGGCCACCAAAAGGGTCCCGATGATAAAAACCTGTGCGACCACAAATTGAAAAACCGTTAAGGTCTTCCGCAATCGTACACCTTGATCTCCTTTGGAAAATTGACCTTTTAAAACGGATGCCGGTCGAAACCCGGATAGCACAAAAGCAGGATAAAACCCGGACAATATGGCTACCAGGACAACTAGACCAATAATTCCAAGTATCCCAACAAAGGAATAAAGCACGGAGAGTGAAATATCTCCAGGCAAAAAATCTGAGAATTGCCGGAGGAGAAAAGGTGCCAGTACCAGAGATAACGCTGCCGCTATACTGGTTAAAATGAATGATTCAAACAAAAACTGCCGAATCACCTGCTTTTTGGAGCTGCCCAGTGTTTTGCGTATTCCTATTTCTTTTGCCCTTGTGAGTGCTTGTGCCGAATTAAGGTTAATAAAATTGGCACATCCCAACAATAAAAGGAACAAAGCCACAAACCCTAAACTCTTTAGCACTTTTATACTCGCAACGTGTTCCGAATTATTGAAAGGATACTCAGCGTATTCCCCGCCAAAATGTATTTCGGAAAGGGGTTGCATAAGAAAGGTGCGTGTTTCGTTCTCGGCCCAAGGCGCTTTATTTTTATGTTCTTTGGCCAATGCATCCAAACGGGATCGTATGGCAACTATACTTGCCTCGTCCTTTATCTTAAAAAATAATTGGTTTCCTGAACTGGTACTGTTCCATTCATTATTTGTTTCTATATCGGGCAGGCCAAACATTTTGGCCGATGCCATGGACATAAACTCACTAAACCTTAAATCGCTGTTCTGGGTAAAATTGGCTACCACGCCCGTTACTTTTACCGGAATGGAATCGTTATACATCAACGTTTTACCAACAACAGTCCCAACTTCCGTATGCGGGAAGTATTTTTCTGCTGTTTTTCTTGTGAGTACCACTTGGGCAGCTTCGGCAAGTGCCGACTCCTTGTCTCCAGCAATCCAATCGTAGGTAAACAACTGAAAGTAGGTATTATCCGCTAAAATGGAGTTTTGAATGTTCTTAAATGTGAGGTCCAAGTTCTTGTTTTCAACTTTTGAAAAACTTGTGTTTCTAAAATGGGTGGCCAGTTCAACCCCTGTTGTTCCTTCTTGAAAAGTACGGGCCAACGGTAGGGCGACCCCTCGATTGGAAAACGTATTTCCGTGGGATTCCCACTCCGTCGTTAACCGGTAAATTCTGTCCTTATCTTTATGAAAGGTATCGAACGTAAAATCGTAATGGACAATTGAACCGATCACCATCGTAGCACAAACACCTATGGAAAGCCCCAGTACATTGATCAAGGAAAAGAGCTTGTTCTTTAATATACTCCGCAAAGCGATTTTAAGATAGTTTACGATCATTTTACTTTTTTAATTTGTTTCCTTTTATTCTGCCCTTAGGCTCTTCACCGGATTCACAATGGCTGCCTTTATACTTTGGTAGCTCACGGTTACAAGTGCAACGCCGACAGCCAACAATGCGGACAGGGCAAAAATCCACCATGGAATATCGATTCGGTACGAGAAATCCTGTAGCCAACGGTCCATGGCATACCAGCCCAATGGCAAAGCTATAACCACCGCAAGCCCCACCAGTTTTAAAAAGTCCGAGGACAAACGGTAAACTATCTGTCCCACGCCTGCTCCCAGTACTTTTCTTACACCGATTTCCTTTACGCGTTTTTGAGCATTGAATGTAGCTAGGCCCAAAAGTCCAAGACAGGCAATAATAATGGACAATATGGTGAAGATCATAAAAATCCTTCCCAGTCTTTGTTCCGCATCGTAGCTGGTGTTAAAAGAATCGTCCATAAAATAACTGTCGAATGGCTGGGTAGGCGCCATATTCCTCCAAATATTCTCAATTTCGGTAAGAGTTCGGGACACATCGCCTCCATTTAGCTTTATGGCCAAGTTGCTGGAAAATTCCGCTCCATTGAACAGAGCAAGAGCCCCTACTTCTTCTCTTAGTGTCTCAAAATGAAAGTCTTTTACCACTCCAATTACGGTTGATAAGGTGCCCTCTTCCAAATTATTTACAAATTGGGTTCCGATAACGGTTTCCGGTGTTTTTCCGAGTATGGAGACCGCTTTCTCGTTCACAATTATGGCCAATGAGTCTGTGGCGAATTTATCGAGATCGAAAGTTCGTCCGGAAACCAAGGAAAGTCCAATAGTATTCAAATAATCATCGTCCACGGCCCATTGTTGCATGTTGATGGATTTTTCCTGGCTGCGGTCTTCTGCCAACAAATAAGTGCCGCTGCTGCGGGCCGAAGGTGTGGGCAAAAAGCTGCTCAATGTGGCATTGTCTACTTGACTAAGTCGCAATACGGCATCTTTAAATGCTTGTTTTCTTCCTTCGAGTGCGTTTACTCCTCCTATGATCAACACTTGGTTCTTTCCATACCCCAGATCTTTGCCCTGGATAAATCTTAGTTGTTGAAATACGGTGAGTGTGCCCATGATCAAAAACACCGATATACTAAATTGCAGTATGACCAAGGCATTCCTTACCCTTCCACCGCCGATGGCGTTGTCCCCTTGCCCCTTAAGTACTTTTGCTGCTACAAAACGTGACATAAAAAAGGCAGGATAACTTCCGGAAAACAGACCAAGAACCAATGCGGCAATAATCAAAATCAGCCAAAAAATTGGATTGGAAAAAGGAACGGACAATTCTTTTCCTGAAAGCTCATTATAAAAAGGAATGGCAATATAGGCCACGATTATGGCAAATATCAGGGCTCCCATGGCAATAAGTCCAGACTCCGTTAAAAACTGACCTATCAATCCGCTGCGCTGGGACCCCAATGTTTTTCTAATTCCTACTTCTTTTGCTCGTTTTAGCGAATGCGCCGTGGAAAGGTTCATAAAGTTAACACTGGCCAATACCAGTAAAATAAGAGCAATTGCTCCTAGAATATACACGTTTTTGATATCGCTCACGGCACTGAACTCCGGGTTTCTTCCAGAATGTAAGTGAATGTCGGTCAAAGGAATGGTGGAATAGTTCACATAATTGCCTGAATCCAGAAATTGCTGTTCCGTAATGCCCGGAAAAAACCGCTGTGCGTAGGGAATCAAATATCTTCCCACCATGGCCTGTAACTCATTTTGTATGTTGGTTCCGGTGGTGCCGGGCACCAATTTTATGAAGGTAAAATAATTATGGTTGCCCCATTCGGCCAACTGGGCATCCTCATATCCGGACATGGCCAAGAAAAGAGGTTTGTCCTTAAAAATTGAGTTCTTCGGCAAGTCTTCCAGTACACCCGTTACGGTGTACAAATCTTGATCATTGATCACAAGTGTTTTTCCTACGGCCCGATCTATGGGAAAGTGTTTTTCGGCAGCAGTTCTTGTAATCACCATTGTATTGGGCTCTGTCAATGCGGTTCGCTTATCACCATACAGCAATTCAATGCCGAACATGTCAAAAAAAGTAGAGTCGGCATAGGATACTTGGGGCTCCCGAACATTGTCTTTAGCGTTTTGGGAACGAATAAAAACACCTCCTATATTTCGAAACCTTGTGGCCATCTCCACTTGGGGTATGTCGTTTACCATGGCTTCTGCCATGGGTGCCGATACCTCGGCATTTTCTTCCGCTGCACCGCCGAACTTCATATCCGTATTGATGCGATAGATGCGTTCCGCTTCCGTGAACATTTTATCATGGCTCAGGTCATCATAAATGTAAAGGCCGAGCAAAAGCCCACCAGCCATTCCTATTGCTAATCCGAAAACATTGAGAAAGGTGAAGAATGGCTGCTTTTTAAGGCTTCTCCAGGCTATTTTTAGATTGTTCCTAAACATGGTGTTCGTTTTTGATTGATGTAGTTATTACTCCTACAGAATTGATTTTATTCTGTTCGTAAACTTCGGGCCGGGTTGGATTTTGCCGCCTTGATCGCCTGAAAACTAACCGTGATTATGGTTACGGCCATGGCCCCGATCATGGCCAGGGCAAAAATCCACCATTTCAATATCACACGGTAGGGATACTCTTGTAACCACCCGTTCATTACATAATAGGCAATTGGCACTGCAATAAAGCAGGAAATGATCACGAGCTTTAAAAAGTCCTTGGACAACATGTTCCACACATTAAATACGGATGCTCCCAGCACTTTTCTTACCCCAATCTCCTTGGTTCGCTGTTCCGCCACAAAAGAGGTTAGACCGAACAGTCCCAAACAACTGATCAAAATGGCCAGAGCGGTAAAAATGCCCGAAAGTCGACCAATGCGTTCCTCCGCTGCAAATTTTTCGCCATATTCCTCATCAACAAAATCATAATGAAAAGGGATATTTGGGAAGTGTTCTTTAAAAACCCTTTCGATTATCGCAATATTTTGACTGGCACTTTGGTTGGGGTTCAATCTCATATTATAATATGAGCCATTTCCGTGCCTGTCGAATACATACATACCTTGTTTTACTGGTTCGTATGGGGATTGGGCAATCATGTCCTGAACCACGCCAATGATCTTCATGGGTTCAAATGGGTCTTCGGTGTCGGAGTCCGTAATAAACTTGCCTACCGGGTCCTGTAGTCCCATATATTTTACGGCAGTTTCATTTATGAGCACGGCTGTGGAATCGGAAGCAAAATCTCTTGAGAAATCACGCCCTGCCACAATTTTTAAATTCAGGCTTTTTGCATACTCGGGAGATACCTCGGTCCATGCAAGATCTTCTTGAAATCCTTCTGGTTTTCCTTCCCATTTGAATCCGCTCCGATTGGACCAAATATTGGTTGTGGGTGCACTTGAAGTGGACATTTCTGTCACTGCTCCAGAGTTTGTGAACGCTTCTCGCATCAATTCAAACTTTCCCGTAAAATCTTCGCTCATGGTGGGTACTTGAATCAATCCTTCCTTATCGTAACCAATAGGTCTGTTTTTGGCATGATTGATTTGTTGCATTACGATTACAGTTCCGATAATAAAGGCCACGGAAACCGTAAACTGTACCACGACTAAGATTTTTCTTGGCAAGCCAGAGTGTTTGCCCGCCTTAAAGGTGCCCTTTAGAACATCTACGGGTCGAAACGAGGAAAGGTAAAGTGCCGGGTAACTGCCGGCCAGAAGCGCTGTGAACAATATAAATGCCAAGGAGGCGCCCCAAAACCCCATTGATAGCCAAGGAAACTCAATCTTTTTTCTGGCCAAATCATTAAATCCGTTTAGAGATAGCACAACGATCACAATAGCGATAAAAAAAGCAAAAAGCACAACTAAAAAGGACTCGCCCAAAAATTGATTGATCAACTGGCCCCGCTGTGATCCTATTGATTTTCTGATGCCTACTTCCTTCGCTCTTTTCTCGGATCGTGCGGTACTAAGGTTCATAAAATTGATACATGCCAACAAAAGGACAAAAACACCGATTATCCCGAACAACCATACATATTTTATTCTGCCACCGACCTGCTTTCCGTTCTCGAACCGAGATCGTAAGTGCCAGTCTTCCATTGGCAACAAAAACAATTGAGGATTAAATTCAACGGTGTCCTCGTTCAGGTTTTTCTTAACATTCCGAATCTTTTCCGTTACAGTTTCCATCGTTGTATTGTCGGCTATCTGAACAAACATTTGAAACGAGTTGTTCCCCCATTGGTCCTCGGCATTTTTTATCCATTCGTTGATGGATACGTATTTATCCCAAGGCATTAAAAAATGAGTGTCGTTAAAGGATGTATTGAAAGGAATATCCTCGTAAACCGCTGTTACCATCATGTCGTATTGACTGTTTACCTCTATAGTTTTGCCAATAGGGTCTTCATTTCCAAAAAGTGCTTCTGCAGTAGATTCGGATAGCATAATGGAATTAATTTCCCGAATTCCGTCCATTTCGCCCTTTAAAATGTTTAGGTCCAACATTTCGGGCGCTTCCCTTTGTGTAAAGTTTCCTTCTCTGGAAATACTGGTTTCTTTATACTTTAGATACTGGGGCGTGGTCCATGAAGACATCACCATATGCTTAAAATTATCCATATAACTTTCCCGAAATGCCGTTTCCAAAGGGCGTGGTATCGCAGGGCCTGTTCCGGTTTCACCGTTAAAGGTCTGTGATTGGAACACCTGGGCTATCCGGTTTTTATTGGAAAAGTAGCTGTTGTGCGAAAGCTCGTCCATGATCCACAACCCTATGATCAGGGCTACGGCCATGCCAAGGGCCAGACCTCCTACATTGATTATGGTATATCCCTTGTTCTTGGTAAGGTTCCTCCAGGCAATTTTTAGATAATTCTTAAACATGATCGATGGTTTTTTGATTGATTTATTCTGAACGTAAACTTTTTACCGGGTTGACCCTGGCCGCATTTATGGCCTGAAAACTTATGGTCACCAAGGCAATGATTATGGCAATGGCCCCTGCTATGGCAAATGCCCAAGCATTTATGGAAATACGATAGGAATAGCCCTCCAGCCAATTCTGCATTAAGAACCAGGCCACTGGAACGGCAATGATTATGGCCATGAGCACCAAACGCATAAAATCTTTGGACAGTAGGCCAACAATTCCGGTTACACTAGACCCCAACACCTTACGTACACCAATTTCCTTTCTACGTTGGTCTGCGGTAAAGGCCGACAGCCCGAACAATCCCAAACAGGAGATGAATATGGCCAGCAATGCAAAAATTTGCGAAAGGCTTCCTATTAATTTTTCGCTCTTAAATTTGGCATCGTAAGCATCATCCACAAATTCGTATTCAAAAGGAAAAGCTGGGTTGAACTTTTTCAATGATGCCTCCATAGTTGCCAAAGCCGTTGCCGTTGCTATACCGGATTTGGCCTTCACATACATAAAACGGGCTTCGCTCGGGTCGTTAAAAAATATAACGGGGTCACTGGTTCCGTACATATCGTCGTATAAATAATCTTTCACCACCCCGATTACAGGATAGTCCTCTTCCACGGTTTTACCAATGGCACTTCCACTCCCCATCAATTTTGCAAAAGATTCGGTCACGATGATATTGGTACTGTCCTGAGCGGGATTTTTACTGAATCCTCTTCCTTCAATAATTTCCATTCCCGCGGTATTAAAAAAATCGGATGTGATATTCCTCACCGAAACCAGGACATTTTCGGTATCTACGCCCCCCTGCCATTTGAGCCCCGATGTATTGTTGCCCCCGGAAAGGATGTCGGAATTGTTCAGCCCGATGCTTTCTATTTTGCCCGATGCCTTCATTTCCTCTTCAATAGGAACAAAATTTTTAATCATATCCCCGGTCACTGGTATTTTGACCAGGTTTTCCTTATCATAGCCCAAATCGCGTGCTTTTACATGCTGTATCTGTTGGTAAACAATAATGGTACTGATAATGAACACAATGGAAACTACAAATTGGGCGGCGACCAATCCTTTTCTAATGAATGCTGCGCTCCCTTTTGTTATTCGTGTCCCTTTTAGCACCTCCACCGGCATAAAAGAGGACAAATAAAAGGCTGGGTACCACCCTGCTACAATACCACATACCAATGTAATACCGGCCAGAGTAAGTAAATGGACAGGGTCCAAAAGCCGTAGCTCCAATTGCTTATCGATAAGTATATTAAATTGCGGCACCAGTAATTTTAACAACAGTATGCTCACAAAAGTGGAGATGGTTGCGGTTATTATGGCTTCTGCCATGAATTGTGAGATCAACCCCTTTCTTCCGGACCCCAATACTTTTCGCACTCCAACCTCATTGGCCCGCTTTTCGCTACGGGCAGTTGCTAAGTTCATGAAGTTGATACAGGCGATCAGCAATATAATGATCGCGATAAGGCTGAACAGCCGAACGTAGGTAATTTGACCTCCTACGTTTTTTCCTCCTTCAAAAGTGGACCTTAAATGCCAATCTTTCATTGAGAACAAAAAGGCAACGGTTTCATCGTCTTCTGTCTTTTCGGGAAGTATTTGCTTCACTTTCTGATTGACAACATCAAAATTTGCTTCGGGAGATAGTTCAACAAAAGTGTCAGAAAAATTAGCTCCATATTCCTTCATCCAATCCTTCCCTTTGGCAAAACGTTCAAAAGGAGCTACCCAATCAAAACCATAGGTCACGTTTTTGGGCAAATCTTCGTATACCCCCGAAATCGTATAATTGGTATCGTTATTTATTTTAACCACTTTACCAATGGCAGAAGAATTTCCCCCAAATAATTGCTTTGCAGTTTCTTGTGAAATGATGATGGCATCCACCTCATTGAAAGCGGTTTCCAGGTTGCCTTCAACAAAATTTAAGCTGAACATGCTCAAAAAATCAGGGTCTGCAAATCGTCCGTATTTATTGACCGATATTTCATTTACCCTAAATAAAAGATCTTCGCCTTTTGTTCTAGCAGCACCAATAATGCCGGGTACTTCCTGTTTCAAAACTTCGGCCAACGGACCGGGAGTGGCCTCAAAAAAGGTTCTCCACTCGCCATCGTACTGCTGATTGGTGGGTATATAATACACCACATCCTGTTTGGCAAAAGTCTTATCGTACCCCACCTCATCCTCTACCCAGAGCAAGATCATGGCGGCACATGTAGTACCGATAGTCAGTCCAAAAATGTTCAGCATGCTGTAGCCTTTATTTTTCCAGAGGTTTCGCCATGCGATTTTTAGGTTGTTCTTGAACATGATTATGGTTTTGATTTATTTGATTGTTTTTTTGATTGACCCTTTGCTTCGACTACCTGTCTGCGACAGTCGGGCGCTCGACATAAACTCGATTAGGGCAGGTGAATAAACTCCTATACCATACTTTTCATAGGTTTGTTTTGGCTCTCGGTCACAATTTGACCGTCAAATAGGTTAATGACCCTATGCGCATAGTGTGAGTCGCGATCGGAGTGGGTTACCATGACTATTGTGGTCCCTTCTTGGTTCAGTTCGGTCAACAGATTCATTACCTCTATTCCGTTTTTGGAATCCAAGTTACCGGTCGGCTCATCCGCCAATATCAATTTTGGATTGGTTACTACTGCTCTTGCTATGGCCACCCTTTGTTGTTGACCTCCCGAAAGTTGTTGTGGAAAGTGTTTTTCCCTGTGGGCGATCTTCATCCGTTCCAAAACTTTCAACACCTTTTCCTTGCGCTCAGCTTTGTTCATCTTAAGGTAGATCAAGGGTAGTTCTACATTCTCAAAAACCGTTAGCTCATCGATCAGGTTAAAGCTCTGGAAAACAAATCCGAGATTTCCTTTTCTAAGTTGGGTACGCTGGCTTTCTTTTAGGCCGCCGACTTCATGTCCGGCAAAATTGTAACTTCCCTCGGATGGATTGTCCAGCATGCCGATAATATTCAACAGGGTTGATTTACCACATCCAGAAGGGCCCATGATTGCGACGAATTCACCTTCTTCCACTTTTAGATTTACGCCGTTAAGCGCCAAGGTTTCCACTTCTTCCGTTCGAAAACTCTTTTTTAGGTTTGTTATCTGTATCATTTTTGATGGTTGTTTTTTTCGATTTATTGTAAAGACTGTTCGTTTTTGATGATTGTTACATAGGCTTGGATCATTTCAATACGATCCGCTCGGCATCGCCAAAACTATCGTAGTTGCTGGTAATGACCTGTTCTCCTGGTTGAAGCCCTTCCAAGACCTCATAATATCTTGAGTTTTGTTTTCCCAATCTTATGTTTCGCCTAATGGCTTCGTTCCCGTTTGGGTCTACAACAAAAACCCATTGTCCTCCGGTGCTTTGGAAAAATCCTCCTTTCGGCAACAATAGTGCATCGTTGGACTCCCCTAGTTGTAATCTGATATTGTAGCTCTGTCCGGCACGGATGGTTTCTGGCTTGTCATCCACAAAGACCAGATCCACCCGGAACCTTCCGTTTCTCACCTCTGGGTACACTTTTCGCAATCGCAATTTGTACTCGTTCCCATTACGCTCCAAAGTGGCCGAAAGATCTCTTTTTACGCGATCTATATAATGTTCGTCTATATCCGCTTCAATTTTAAAATCGGTAAGCACATTAATCTGCCCTATGCGCTGTCCCTGTGAAATATTTTGCCCTATTTCAGCATCCAAAAAACCCAATTGTCCGTCGGCGGGGGCGCGAACATTTAGGTGGTCCAAGCGATCATAGACCATGGAAAGTGTTTTTTGCATCCTTGCAAGGTCGGCATCCAATCCAGTTAATGATGTTTTACGCAATTCATCGTCCTGCTCTGTTTGGAGCTTAACAATATCGTATTGTTTTTTGGCCAGTTCGTAGTTTTCTTTGGACAGTAGGTAGGTTTCCTTGGATATTAGTTCGTCTTTGAACAATTCTTGGTTCTGCTCGTAGTTACGTTTTAAGCGCTGGAGATCGTACTCTGCTGTGGCCAAGGACCTTCTACCTTCTACCTGTCTGGAATCAAAAGTGAGTTTGGTAGATCGTAGATCGTTCTGTTTTAGGGCCAAGTTACTTTCACTGGCCAAAATTTGTTCGTACAGGGCCATGTTTTCCAGTCTTAGGATAATGTCCCCTTTTTTTACCATGGAGCCTTCCTCTATCAGTTTTTCGGAAACCCGTCCTCCTTCGTAGGCATCCATATAAATAGTAGCTATCGGCGCCACATTACCATTAATGGTAATGTAGTCGTCAAACTTGCCATCGGTAACCGTGGAAAGTGATAAACGTTCTTTTTCGGTTCTAAAAGTGGACATGGAACTGGCAAATACCAATTTATAACCAACAAACAATAGTAATATCCCCAAAGCGATGTAGCCGTAGTGTTTGAGTTTAAGTCCTTTCTTTTTTTCTAATTGTATATCCATGGTATGTTTTAGTTGATATTGAAAATGGGCAGCCCGTTATAAAAATCTATGGTACTTTGATTTACTTTAAGTCTTAGGCCTACTTGCAGGTTCTGGTTCTGTGCAACTCCGTACAGATTTTTTGCCTGAAAAAGTTCCAATGCGTTGATCAGTCCTTTTTCGTAACGTTTTTGTGCAATGTCAAACGCAATTTTTTGAGATTCCACTTGTTTGGCACTCTGTTCGTACTCGGCAATTAGGGCCCTGTTGTCCTGCACCAATTGTTGTAATAATTGAAATAGTTCCTGCTCTTGTATCTCTAAATTGTTTTTGGCCTGCATATAGGCTATTTTCTGTTGCTTTACCCGTGAGTGATTGGACCATCCACTACTGATCGGAATGTTCAATTGCGCTCCTACAAATTTGGACTGATTGTCCGTAAACTGTGTTTTAAATGGAATCACCTCTCCGTTCTGATCCACGTTCGTTTCGAAATAACTGGTGCCGTAACCCGCAAATAAAGATAAAGAAGGATATAAGGAGCCCCTTGTGGCCTGCATTTGCTTTTTTGCTGCCGTGACCCGGTATTCCTGTGATTTTACCAACGGCACAAAATCTCTTGCTGTTTTGTACAGCGAGTCCAGGGAAATCCCCTCTTCCATGGCCGCCATTTCCTGGCCCATGGTTTCCTGCAGTTGTATATCGGACGCTCCGGTCCAGTTCATTTCTTGGATCAATACCAGTTTGGCATTGGTAAGTTGGTTCCTGTTTTGGGTCAATAACAGTTTATCCCCCAATAGATTGGATTCTGCTTCGTAAAGATCGGCGCCGGCCATCAAGCCCAATTCCACCTGCTTGGCCACCAAGTCGTAATTTCCTTGCGAAATTTCGAGCTGCTCCAGTGAATTGGCCACCAACCCTTCAAAAAACTTAATATCGTAATACGCGCTCATTACCCTAAAGGCCAACAAAAATTTTTCCTGTAATATATCTTCTTGGGTAGCCTTGTAGATAAATTTGGATGCGCGGATAGTATTCAATTTTTGAAAGCCCCGGAACAGATCCAAATTGGCGTTGAGTGAATAATTATTGCTAAAAAAATCCGTGTTCACAAAATCGTTGGTCTGTGGGTCTGCGGACCTACCGTATCGAATGGTGTAGTCGGCCGAGCCGGAAACAGTAGGCAACAAATCTCTGACCGACTGTCTGTAAGATTCTTTGCTGGAATCATTATTATATGTAGTGTTCTTTACCTGTAGATTGTGTTCAATGGCATAGTCCACACATGCTTCCAAAGTCCACAACTTTTGCGAGAACGCTACCACGGATGTGATAAGAAATAATGATGTTATGTATGTTTTTAATCTCATAATGATATCCTGTGCCAAATTCAAGGCTATTCTTGTGCCAAAATAAATTATTGTTGATTACCAGACAGTTGCACCCGTAAAGTTATAATATGCTTGAATGAGGTGTAAAAATTTTGTACAAAATTTGTCCAAATATTTTACACTTGTGGCATTTGTACTCTGGCATTTACTAGTTTTAAAAAAGAATAGGAAATAGTAGTCTTATGGTCGATGCCAATATTTTAGTGGTTGATGATAACAAAAGCGTACTGAGTGCTTTGGAAATTCTTTTGCAGTTTGAGTACAAAAGCGTCCAAACGATATTCAATCCCAACCAGATCACCTCTTTTCCAAACTTGGAAAAAATAGACATTGTGCTTCTCGACATGAATTTTTCTGCCGGTGTCAACACCGGGAACGAAGGACTGTTCTGGCTCAACGAGATAAAAAAACGATCCCCGGACACCTCAGTAATAATGATGACAGCCTATGGAGCCGTGGATTTGGCGGTAAAGGCCCTGAAGCAAGGAGCGTCCGACTTTGTATTGAAGCCATGGAACAACGAACGTTTAATGACTACCGTAAAATCCGCCCATGAGCTTAGAAAGTCCAAACAAGAAATAAATAAGCTCAAGAAAAAAGAGAACCATCTAAAACAGGTCATTAACGAGGGAAGAAATTATATTATCGGCCAATCCAAAGCACTTACCACGGTGTTGAACTTAGTGGCAAAAGTGGCAAAAACGGACGTTAACGTACTGATTACCGGCGAAAACGGCACTGGAAAGGAACTAATTGCTCGTGAGCTGCACAGATTATCGACCCGAAAAGAAGAAGTTTTTATTCCGGTAGACATGGGGTCCATAGCCGAAAACTTGTTCGAAAGTGAACTTTTTGGGCATGTTAAAGGATCATTTACCGATGCCAAAGAAGATAGGGCGGGTAAATTCGAGGCCGCGCACCAAGGTTCGCTTTTTTTGGATGAGATTGGCAACCTTTCCCTACAAATGCAGGCAAAACTATTGTCCTCCATCCAAAACAGAACAGTGGTAAGGGTAGGCTCGAACAAACCTATCGATGTGGATATTCGGCTTATCTGTGCCACCAATTGCAATTTGGAGCAGATGGTCGCCAATGGATTGTTCCGCGAAGATCTATTGTACCGCATCAATACCATTCATATCGAAGTCCCCCCCCTCAGAGATAGGGATGATGATATTTTAGTGTTGGCAGACTTTTTCCTTAAAAAATTTGCCCATAAATATGATAAAGGGGGGCTAAGGATAAATCAAACTGCACAGGAAAAACTCCTGGAATATGCATGGCCAGGCAATGTTCGTGAATTACAACATACCATGGAACGAGCGGTTATCCTATCCGATGGCAATGTTTTAAAGCCTTCGGATTTTCTGTTGCACGCCAAGCCCATGCAATCTATGGACAACGAGCCTATGACCCTAAACGAGATGGAACAGCAAATGATTCTGAGGGCGCTGGAACAAAATGAAGGAAACTACAGTGCGGCCGCGGAGCAACTGGGCATCTCGAGACAAACGCTCTACAATAAACTGAAGAAAAAAGGTGACTGATGGCAAGTAGAAACTTTTATATTCAAATGATCATACGGGTGTTATTTCTCACCTTTACTGCACTTGTTCTGGCATTCTCAGTATCAAAACAATGGTATTTTACTTTAGGTATCTCTGCCGTCGCATTGATTTTACTCGTGTTTTCCCTGATCACTTTTTTAAACCGCACCAACCGAAAAATCGCTTACTTCTTCGATGCAATAAAAAACGAGGATTTTACGCTACGATTTCCCGAGGGCGTTACCATTGAATCTTTTAAAGAGCTGAACAAAAGCCTAAACCGGGTAAATGGTTTAATACAAGAAGTACATGTACAATTACAGGTCAGGGAGCAGTACTATCAAGAAATATTGAAACAGGCCAGTATTGGTATAATGACCTATAATGACAAGGGACATATTCTATTTGCCAATCCTACCCTGGAACAACTATTGGACTACACTCCCTTAAACCACATAAAACAGCTCAAACAAGTGGACGAAAATCTATATCGGATTTTTAAAAATTTTAAGCCCTTTGAGCGCAAATTGTTTCAGTTGACCAACGAACGGGAACAAACCCAATTGGCATTAAAATCGACACACTTGTCCTTGGATGGACAGTCTTTGCTGTTGGTAGTGGTTCAGGATATCCATAAAGAACTGGATGAAAAAGAGACCGAATCTTGGGTACGGCTTATCCGAGTGCTTACCCACGAGATCATGAACACCATTACGCCCATTGCCTCCATATCGGACTCCATTATTAAATATTATAGAAAAGGAGGGAAAATTACACCAATGGCAGAGTTGGAGGAAAGTCAGATAAACAATACTTTGAAAGGGCTGGAAGTGATCAAAGAACAAGGAAGCGACCTAATGGATTTTGTACAATCTTACCGTAGCCTTCTACATGTGCCCGAACCCAATAAATCGTTGGTCAAGGGCAAAGACCTCTTGGAAAAGATCAATGTGCTCATGTCTGCAAGATTATTGGATGGGGAAAGCGAGTTCAAGGTGTTTTGCAAGCCCGAAGATTTAGAATTTTATATTGATGAAAAGCAAATAGGCCAGGTCTTGATCAATTTGGTCAAAAATGCGCTTCAATCCGTAGAGTATGCCGATAATGGTAAAGTCCATGTAATGGCCGGCATAGACACCAATGGCTCCAAATATATTGAGATACTGGACAATGGCCCTGGAATTTCTCCCGAAATGATGGATGAAATCTTTGTTCCCTTTTTTACCACAAAAAGCGAGGGGACAGGTATTGGTCTAAGCCTATCCAAAAGAGTAATGCAATTGCACGGCGGAAACATACAAGTACGGTCCATTCCCAAAAAAGAAACCGTTTTTCGACTAACTTTTGCGTAACAATATGGTGAAAGAAGAGCTTTTAAAATTCTGCAGGAACTTTGTTGAAGAAAGAACGGCCCGGCTTAAAAAGCAAAGCGATGGCCTCCAAGAATCCTTAAGTTCCGAGACCAAAAGTTCTGCAGGTGACAAGCATGAGACCGGGCGGGCAATGGTGCAACTGGAGCAGGAAAAGCTGGCCCAACAATTACAAGAACTTGAAGCTACCCGGAGCATTCTCCATAAAATTAAGATTGATGCGCCTTCTGGTAAAATACGGTTGGGCTCCTGTGTGGAAACCAGTATGGCCCACTATTTTATTGCCATTTCTGCTGGAGTGTTCGAACAAGCAGGAGAGAAATTCTATTGTATTTCGACAAGTGCGCCCATTGCCCAATTACTTATGGGAAAGGAAAAAGGAGACACTTTTATTTTTAATGGAAATACGCACCAAATTACCAAGGTTGGCTAAAAGATTGTTTTAGGAATCCTCCTCCACAAGTTTCATTCCCGAACTTTTTTCGCGCTTAAAAACTATCACGATAAAGAGTATTCCAATAATGATCAAAAACACAATTTCCAGAGTGGACAACAACTGGTTCATGCCAAGAGATCTCTTGGAGCGCTGTGTCAATTGTTTTCCTTCGGACAATTGCACTGCAGAAAGTTCATCAAGATTGTTGCTAATGCTGTTCAGTACGGAAATAATTTTTTCTTTGTTGCCCTGATCGTCCTCCAATCTTTTTAGGGCCGCGTAATTTTCCCTTAACTCTTCCAAATGTAGGGATTCATCAATGGTCAATTCGGTATTGGCGAAATCCACTAGGATGTTCTTGATATCCGGATGCTGAGGCATTTTATCCAAATAAACCGCATTGTTCGCCAAAAACAATTCCTTTTCGTGGAAATAATTGTTAAGGGTGTAAATATATTCCTGGACCACCAAACGATCTTCAAAAACCGAATCTACTCCTTGTTCCACGGTAGAAAAGTTTCTGTTGTTCAACCGGTTGGAAGCAAGTACCAATAAAAATGCCGCCGCCAATATAAATCCCGAATTAATACGTTGTTTTATGTTACCCATTGTGGCATTTTGTTTTTAAAGTGTTCAAATTCTGGTTGTTCCGATAATACAAATTCATTTTAAAATGAAAAATCCGCCCAGCCTTGCTAACCATTCATGAGCAAACCTAATAGCTTTTAGCTGAGCGGAAAACATCACAATCAAGCAATTATAATACACTCAACTCGCCAGACTCAAGTGCATTTTTTAAATTTGCTTTTACCACTGAATGGCTATTAAAAAATCTTTTGCCATCTGTTTTTTTAAGTTTTACCTCTACCACACCATCTTTGGTCTCTTGAATCTCGGTTACAACCACCTTGTTGCCGACCACTTTTTTAAAATCCGCTATCCCTCCTTTTTTAATAATGAAGTTGGCCCTGGGAAAATCAATGTGTTTAAATTGCGGCATGTCCGGCTTACCGATCTCAAGTACATCGCCAACCTTGATATCTTGTGGTGTTACATTCTGTGCATGAATATTTACGGATGCTACCGCCATCAAAAATGTGAAAAGTAAAATTCTCATATCTATACTATTTAAGGTTAATAATTAAATGCCCAGTTCTTTTTAGACTTCAAAACTCGAGGATAATCGATGGTTTTTTGCCACATCAACAATCCTAAAGGATTGAACATCTGAAGGAAATCCAAATTGGATAAGATCATCTACTGCATGTCCTACCAAATTGGCCCCGACCATACTCACTACTGAAACGGTTTTTTTATTGATATCGCCTTGGATGGATGGAACGAGTTGAAAAGTTTTCCGTGCTCCATATGTCGATTCCACTGTTACTTGGGAGTTTAATCGAACCACATCGTCCGGCATATCCATTTCATCTTCAACCATTGCCATACCAATTTTTTCGCTCAACCGCTCCAGTGCATCTTTATGAGAGTAGTCCTCATAATACCTATAGAAAATAAGCAATTTTTTTAAGGTAACAAAGTCCTTTTTCTCCAAAATCAGCCTTCCATATTTCATTCTCAGTACTTAGCGAACAGGACACGAATCGCATCCAATATTTGGCAGAATAGAGCAAAGTATATGCCACAGGAAAGCGTTGTTAAATATTGTTAGTTTTATGTTGCTGACTACCAATTATTTATAATATGTTGATATTGAAGAGATCTTTAGTAAATCGGGTAAAAAATACCCAGGTGGAACATTTTGACCCGGTCAAAGTTGCCGGTTAAACTGCTAGAGAAATATTGCCCGCATAAAAGTTTGTTATGCACAGTTTCCACAAACCCCGGTAACTACACAATTGGCCTTTTCCATAACGTAACCAGCTGGCAATTTGATCTGTATTTCTTGATCTAAACAGGATATCGTGTCGCACGAAGTGCACCTAAAATGAAAATGGTGCTCCATAGGGTCGTTTTGTTTGCACTTCTGAATAGCAAAGTATTGCTTTCCATCTTCTGCCACAATGCTATGCACCAATCCGTCTTCACAAAACTGGTTCAATATTCTATAAACGGTCGCCCTATTGATATCCAAATCTACCATACCCATGATCACATCATGGCTAATGGCCTCATCGCTCTTCAAAAGAATATCCAACACGGCTTGTTTTGATGGTGTATTTCTTCTTTTCATAAATTTATCGCGACTTTGTTGCAATAATATAAATTATTCATAATTTTGACAAAAGTTTTACGACCATCCTATAAGGATGGACAATATACAGCAGCTAAACACTTGTATCGGTTTTGGTGTTGTCGTAAAACAGCGAACCATTAATACAATATATGAAAGCAAAAACACAAACTTACGATATTATAGCTATGACCAGTTCACTGATATGCGCAATACATTGTGCCGCTGTTCCCATTCTATTGTCGTTCTCGTCTTTGTCCAGCCTGCACTTTTTGCACAACCCAATTATCGAGTGGTCCTTTATTGGACTTGGAATTGTATTTGTATTTATATCGCTCTGGCCAAGCTATAAAAAAGCGCATCACAATTCAAGGCCATTGCTTATCGCGGCTGTTGGTTTCGGAATTATTGCCCTAGGACGACTGGATTTTAGCGAAGCTTGGGAAACGGTCAACACTGTAAGCGGTGCCATCTTGGTTTCTGTGGCCCACTTTGTCAATTGGAAAATTATGCCCTCAAAAGCTGACCACAAACACTGACCATTTTTAACTTTTATTCTTTGCCCCTTCAACTTTAAGGCCTCTTTAACATTATTTATAATAACTTTATTGCCTTATGCAACAAGGCTACGTAAAACAAGGGATCGGCTTACTCTTTTTAACCATTTTTTTAATGGTCAAAATGGCTGGACTCCATGTTTTGGTCCACGATGAAGACCAAGACCAGTACGCCCACTGCATTGTTGGTGACCATATTATAAAAACACAACAGGCACCGGAAATTACACCATCGGCCACGGCATATGACCTTTTAGTTGAAGAACCCAGGCCCAAAAAACAAATATCACAGGCATATACATTTATTACTGTTGGTATTTTAGCTTCCAGCCAGCTTTTCTGCAGGCCACCACCACTCACCACATAGTACCTCAATATTTTCTGTTTATTGGTAATGGCGAGTGCATTTGCGCATATTTCTCCAAAACCAATGGTCGTAAACTATATGGGGAGCAAAATACCGTATAACAAATACGTAATTTGGCTTCTTACCCGCATTTTAGCCTATACTTTTCACATATAGATAGGGTTTTTGATAGAAATAATAAATAAACCAACACCAAAATGATAACCACGAATAACCTTACCAAAAAATTTGGTGACTTTGTTGCCGTAGATAATCTTTCGATTTCGGTAAAAGAAGGTGAAATATTATGCCTGCTCGGCGCCAATGGTGCCGGTAAGTCCACCACAATAAACATGTTACTTAATTTTATTAAGCCAACCTCGGGCACTGCCGAAATAAATGGGATGGATGTAGTTAAGAATCCTCTAAAAACCAAGGAATTCGTCACCTATATCCCTGAAAACCTTATGCTGTACCCCAGCCTGACCGCTATTGAAAACCTGGACTATTTTTCCGGGATAGCCGGCAAAAAACTCTCATCGAAAACACTAACGGATTTTTTAAGGGAAGCTGGACTGCAAGAAACTGCCTTTAAAAAACGGATATCCACTTTTTCCAAGGGAATGAGACAAAAAGTAGGGATCGCCCTTGCTCTGGCCAAGGACACCAAGGTACTGTTATTGGACGAACCCACTTCCGGATTAGACCCCAAAGCCAGCAATGAGTTCGGTGAATTGTTGCAAAACCTTAAAAACAAAGGGGTTGCTGTTCTAATGGCAACCCACGACCTTTTCCGAGCCAAAGAGGTCGCGACCCATATCGGTATTATGAAAGATGGCCAACTTCGCCAACAATTTGTCGCAAGTGACATTTCGCTTCCAGAATTGGAAAAAGCATACTTGGATACGATGAACTATAAAGAAGTATTGCCATGATCGTAAAAACCTTCACAAAAGAAAGCAAGGAACTTTGGCGAGACGGTCGGGTTCGTGTTGCGTTCGCCATTGTAACCATACTTTTGGGTATCGCAGTTTGGATCAGTGCGCGGCAGTATCAACATATAAATGAGCAGTATCAAAACGCAAAGAGCGCAGAAAGGGCCATATGGGACGACCAAGGTGAAAAAAACCCACATTCCGCAGCACATTACGGCACATATGCATTTAAACCTAAATATCCTTTGTCCTTAGTGGACCAAGGTGTTGATAAGTACGTCGGAACCTCAATTTTTTTAACGGCCCACAACAGGAATGAAGCCCAATTCAGTGCTGCAGCGGATCAAACCGGATTAGCACGTTTTGGGGATCTTACACCAGATTTTATTTTGCTTTTCATAATTCCATTGTTGATTATTTTATTGGCATATAACAGTTTTACCAAGGAGAGGGAAATGGGTACCTTGACTTTATTAAAAAGTCAGGGCATTACGCCATGGAAATGGGCAATAGGTAAATGGAGCGCACTGTTTTTTCCGGTGCTCATTGCAACGATTGTTCTTTTTGTAATTGCTGGCATCGTGCTTTCCAACCTCAAAGATTTTGGTGTGTTCCGTTGGCAATCCTTATTCATTTTATCCTTGGTGTACATTGGATATTATATCATCTTCTTAAATATTGTATTATTTATTTCACTGAAAGCAAAAAAATCCGGGATAGCCTTGGTGCTTTCCTTATCCGTTTGGATATTGGCCTGTTTGGCAGTGCCCAAGGCAGCCAGTAATATTGCCGAATCCAAACACCCCTATCCCACCCGACAGGAATTTGCTGCCAATGTTTTAAAGGACAAACAAAATGGCCTGGACGGCCACAACCCCTGGAGCAAAGAATCAAAAATGTTGGAACAGCAAGTATTGGCCGAGCATGGGGTGGACAGCCTGCACAAACTTCCTTTTAATTTTGATGCTTACCGAATGCAGAAAGGTGAGGAGCACGAAGCAGAAATATACGCCAAGCACTACAAATATTTAAAGGAACAATATTCAAAACAGTCCAGCCTTTATCAAAGTTTGGCAATAATATCCCCGTATTTGCCCACTCGTTTTTTAAGCATGGCAATTGCACGCACCGATTACTCCGCCCATTGGGATTTTTCTGATGCGGCAGAGGACTATAGAATTGCCACACAAAAGTTTTTGAACGACAATTTTGCACAAAATTCTTCCTACGGCGAATGGGACTATCGGGCCAATGCCAATTTTTGGGGCAAACTACCCGAGTTCAGCTATAATCCACAAGAACTTAATGCAATCCTTACTACAAACGCTTCGAGTTTGTGGATTCTGGGTGCGTGGATCCTGCTTTCCTTTGGCGCTTTTCTTATAACCACAAAATCCATTTAACTATGTTACCATACAATTTTAAATACGAACTGCGCTTATTGTTGCGCAGCCGTTGGATTCAACTTTTGAGCGTATTATTATTGGTCCTTTTTGGTTTTTCCACCTATAATGGTAGCACAAAGGTCGAAAAACGAACAAATGATATTTCTTCTGCCAAAAAAGAGGTTGAGGAAACCGACCGGGCCATGCTCAAATTATTGGATTCCGTTGAACGTGGTATGGAGGTGAGTGCCTCCCCATGGACCATTCCCACTAGTCCAATGGCCGTTGGGAACTATCACCCAAGGGTGGCGGCAATGGAACCCCAACCCATGGCTTTTGTTTCCACTGGGCAGGCAGATCTTTTTACCCATTATGTAAAACCAACGGTATCCGGGGATGATTTTGCCTTGAACTTTACCGAAATGACAAGTCCGGTTCAGCTTCTTTTCGGAAGCTTCGATCTGGCATTTGTAATTGTATACCTTCTGCCATTGCTTATTATTGCCTTTACTTATAATGTGCTTTCATCGGAAAAGGAGCAAGGCTCTTTGCGATTATTGGCCTCGCAGCCCATATCCGTTCGAAAATGGGTGTTTCAAAAATTGATTCTTCGCTTTTTCTGGTTGTCGATATTGGTAACACTTTCCTTGTATATCGTATTTCTCGTCGTTGGTATTCAAGCACCGGATTGGCTGAGCGTTTTGAGCCTGTTGGGATTAACCTTGTGCTATATGCTGTTTTGGTTTGCCCTTGCATTTTTGGTCAACCTTTTTGTGGATAGTTCGGCAAAAAATGCCGTATCACTAATAATGCTCTGGGTAATTTTTGTACTCTTGACCCCTTCGGTACTCAATCAAACGGCAAGTACGCTTTATCCCATGCCTTCACGAACCATATTGATTAGTGAAATGCGGGAGCACAAAGCAGAGGCGACCAAAAAACAGGACGAGATCCTGGATAACTTTCTTAGGGACCATCCGGAATATGCAATTAACGATTCCACACAATCCAGAAACTTCTATCACCGGTATATGGCCTCTCAAAAAATTGTAAAAGAAGAATTAGAGCCCATAGTGGGGGAGTATGAAGATCAATTACAAAAACAACAAGAATGGTCCAGAAAATTACAATGGTTATCTCCTGCCATTGTGGTTCAGGAGTCGTTGAACCAATTGGCCGGAACATCCACCGCAGATTATGAAAATTATCGGGGACAAGTCATAGAATTTGCAGAAACTTGGAGAACGCATTTGATCACATTTTTATATAACAACGCAACATTTTCGCAGCAAGATTATGCATCACTCCCACAATTTACATATTCCAATAATACCAATAGCAATGTTGGGTTTTCCTCTGTGGTTTTGCTGTTGATAGCGGCAGCACTGCTTATTTTTGGGTTTGCGGTGCAAGGTAGGTCGGAGAAAAAAGGAATGTTGAGCCAATAAAATAACAATAACCGGATATTCGTGATAATGATCCATGTAGTATGATACAAACCAACAATCTTAAATTTAAATACGATAACGACAACACCATCTTCGAGTTCCCCGACATCACATTGAGCAAAAACCAAAATCTTTTGATCTTGGGAAAGTCTGGCATCGGGAAAACCACACTTTTACATCTTTTGGCGGGTCTGCTCTCTCCATCGGATGGAAGTATACACATAGATGATGTAGATATTCAAAAACTAACCAACAAACAGTTGGATAAATTTAGAGGTCAAAATATCGGCCTTGTTTTTCAAAACAACCATGCGGTACAATCTTTGAGCGTTATGGAAAACTTGGAGGCAAGACTGTTTTTTGCCAAAAAAACCATTTCCAAAACCGTGATCAAAGATTTGCTGGAGCATCTCGATATTGAAATGTGTAAAAACAAAAAAGTGAGGGAACTCAGTGAGGGACAGCTGCAGCGGTTGGGCATAGCCATGGCCATAGTGCACCGCCCACAACTTGTTTTGGCCGATGAGCCCACCTCTAGCCTAGACGATACAAATTGTAAAAAGGTGATGCGACTTTTAATTGAGCAAGCGGACGCCAACAATGCCAATTTGATTGTAATTACCCACGACCAGCGCATTAAACCATTGTTCAACAAAACCTTGGAACTATGAACATTTGGAAAATCAGTGTAAAAAACTTTAGGTACAAGCCTCTATATACTTTCTTGGGCATTTTGATCCTTTCCGTTAGTATTGCCCTACTTGTCGGAATCCAGCAGTTGGATACATCCTTCCGCAAACAAATGGAAAATAGTTTAGGGGATATAGATATGGTAGTTGGTGCAAAAGGCAGCCCATTGCAATTGGTTCTCGCCTCCGTGCTCCATATAGACAATCCTACAGGCAATATTCCTTATGAAGAAGCCAAGAAATTATTGAAAAACCCTATGATAGAAAAAGGCGTGCCCATTTCTTACGGCGATAATTATATGGGATACAGGATTGTAGGGACAACCCCAGAATTTACCGCTCTTTACAATGCAATACTAAAAGAAGGGAAAAACCCGGAAAAACCAATGGAAGTTGCCATTGGTGCAACAATTGCCGATGCTACCGGTCTGGGGATCGGCGATACATTTCAAAGCTCGCATGGCTTGGCAGAAACAGGCGGGCATGCCCACAACGACCTTTTAAAAGTGGTCGGAATTTACGAGCCCACCCACAAGGTTATGGACCGATTGATCATTACCGGACTACAGACTGTTTGGGATGTGCACGATCACGAATCAGAGCCAAGTTATTCAAAGGAAGGAAGGGTGGTAGAACAAGAGAAGCACCACCATGAAGAGGGAGAACACCATCATAATGAGGAAGGACATGAACACGAACATGAAGAAGAACATGAACATGAAGGGCACGAACAGGAAACGGAACACGGACATCAAGAGGAGCACGAAAAAGAAATCACTTCTATGTTGATTTCATTTCGGAATCCGATGGCACTTTTGACCACTCCCCGAACCATCAACGAAAACACGAACATGCAAGCGGCACTTCCAAAATTTGAACTGGAGCGACTCTATCAATTTACTGGTGTCGGTGTAAAAACCATTACCTGGATAGCCTATGCCATCCTCGTAATTTCCTGTATTACCATTTTTATAAGTCTGTACCGCATGGTCCGTGATCGCGCTTTTGATCTCGCACTTATGCGGAGCTACGGCGCCAATACTTTTCAGTTGATCAAAATGGTGGCCTACGAAGGATTGTTGATTTCCCTTATTGCTTTTGTTATTGGTGTACTTTTATCGCAAATAGGAATTTATTTCATATTTGAGATGATAACCGATCAATACAAACAAAAAATGCCGCTTGAGCTTGGATTCCAAGAATTGTTCAAAACCGCTGTATTGGTTTTGTTAATGGTTCTTTTTTCCATTCTACTTGCTATTAACCCTATCATTAAAATGAACATATCAAAAATATTGAGCCATGAGAAATAACATAATTATTGCCTTTTTTCTATTGTCCACAACGTTCTGTTTTTCACAAACCGAAATAAATTGGTGGGATTTGGCCCGTATCGATTATACAGAAAAGTTTTTTCCTGCTTATGATCAAAACTTTCTTTACCCGGAATTTAGCGATCACATGAAATCTCTCGAGGGCAAAAAAGTGGCCATTACAGGATACTTTTTGAACATTGACCCTAGTGGCAAATTGTTCATCTTGTCCAAAAACCCAATGGCTTCTTGTTTTTTCTGTGGAATGGGAGGGCCGGAAACAGCCATGGAGCTCGAGTTTAGGTCCAAGCCCAATTTTAATACCGACGATGTACTTTACGTAACCGGGACTCTAAAGTTGAACGCTGACGATGTTCAGCACTTTAACTACATCCTTACCGATGCCGTAGCTCAAAAAATGAATTAACCTATCACAATATAATAATCAAAAATGAACAGAAGAAAGTTTTTTAGAAACGGGGCCTTAACAGCCGTAGGTGCCTCGATTTTTACACCATTTGAAACGGTAAGGGCGTCGGACCTTGAGAGTGAATGGAAAAGAAAAAAAGCCAAGAACATCATCTTATTGGTGAGCGACGGGATGAGCACGGGTACCCTGAACATGGCCGACCTTTACCTCTCCAGAAAAACGGGAAAAGGCAGCAATTGGCTAAACCTGTACCGGGAAAATAAGGTGAACCGTGCACTAATGGACATGGCCTCGGCCAATTCCATGGTAACCGATTCCGCTGCTGCTAGCTCTTCTTGGGGAGGAGGTGCCAGAATAAACAACGGAGGAATAAACTACGGCGTAAATGGTGAGCAGCACCTTCCTATTTGGCAAAAATTTAAATCCGCAGGAAAAAAGACCGGATGCGTTACAACCGTGCCCATTACACATGCCACTCCCGCGGGCTTTTGCGTGAACGAAAAATCCAGAAACGACCAAGCATCCATAGCGGAAAAATACTTGGAGCATGGGTTTGATGTGTTGATGGGGGGAGGCAACGAATATTTTGATGCCGAAAAACGAAAGGACAAAAAAGATATGTACCGCGCCTTTGCAAACAAAGGGTATGTGGTGGCACGGTCCAGACAAGAAATGATGACCGCACCGGCCCATCAACAAATCCTTGGTGTGTTTTCGGACAATGGCCTAGCCTACACCAAGGATAGGGAAAGCAACAAAGAACTCATGGAAAATATTCCAAGTTTGGCGGAAATGACTCAAAAAGCCATAGAAAACCTGTCCGACAGTCCAAAAGGATTCACCCTACAAGTAGAAGCCGGAAAAGTGGATTGGGCAGCACATGCCAACGATATTGCCGGTCTGCTATATGATCAAGTCGCCTTTGATGAAGCCGTGCAGGTTGCCATGGATTTTGCTGAAAAAGATGGAGACACTTTGGTTATCATAACTACCGATCATGGCAATGCCAATCCAGGGCTCATTTATGGAAAAAATGCCAACGATAATTTTGATACCGTTCAAAACTACAAACATACCAATGAATGGATCTTGAACAGTATTGGCAAGGAAACATCCGTGAGCAACTTAAAGGAGCGAGTGGAATTTGCCAATGGATTTGCATTGACGGACGAAGAGGCGAAAACCTTGCTGAGCTATTATACCTCCTTAAAACCCAAGGACGGGTGGTACAATCCTAGGAACCTTCCGTTCAATGCGTTGGCGGAAATCCAGAAAAAGCATACTTCCGTAGGCTGGATAAGTATGCAACACTCCGCAGATTATGTGGAATTGGCCATGTACGGCCCCGGTAGCGAATTATTGAATCCCTTTATAAAAAATACGGACCTACATTTCCTAATGCTGGAAGCAGCAGAGGTGGAAAACAACTTCTAAGGATGTAGGGCAAAACCTGAAAAGAATAATTCTTGTTTGGAATACAACCGATGGGACTTTGACTTCCTTTGTCCTATCGGGGTATCCTGCAGGATTTCCCAGTAACTAGGTCGTTAAATATAAAGCCGAGTATTAGAAAAACAAAACCCCTCCAAATCAAAGACTTAGAGAGGTTTTCCGTGGTCCCACCTGAGCTATCTTTTTCATTTAGAATAATTTAGTTCATTTTAAACCACTATATTTGAAGTCATTAGACTTATAATGGGTTTGGTTTAATTTGTGCCATTAAGTTTTAATATGGTTTCTAACCCCAATTCCAACCCCAATTTAATAGACATTCAACCTCTTTAATAGAAATTTAAATTAATTCTGAATTTAAAGAGTTAAAGAATGTTACACATTTCTTTTAATCTTAGGCATGAAAATATCAATAAGAAAGGACTGGCTCCAGTTCGTTTGATTATTTCATACAACTCATTGATAATTCGTAAAATGGTCCCTTCGGTAAGGGTTTTACCGAAAGATTGGCAAAATGAAAGAATAAAAACTAATCTTAAAAATGAACCCTATAATTACCACCTTGAGTATAATTTAATCTTAGATGAAATAGATGCTAAAATAAAAGCTTTGTATCGGCAATCCCTTATTGCTGGAAAACCCTTGTCAAAAGATGATATAATCAATTACCTGGACAATAAAACTTCTTCGAAAGTTGCAATGGATTTATTTAGCGCATTGGATGAGTTTGTCTATACTCATAGAGCGGTCCGTGCACATAGTACTATTAAGAAATATAATTCCTGTATTCAATTTATTAAAGATTTTGAAAATGCAACAGGATTTGGGTTAGGGTTTGAAAGCATTGATCAAGTGTTTTTAGAAACCTTCCGGGATTATGCTTTTCTGAAGCGCAATACCATGAATAATTATTACAGTAAACTAATTGCGTTTATAAAAACATTCATGAACTGGGCTTTGGATAGAGAGTATCATAACAATGTTGAATTCAGGAAGTTTAAAAGAACTGAAGATAATATCGAGGTTATTTTCTTAACCATAGATGAATTAATGACCCTTTATCATCATGACTTTGAGTCAAGGAGACTTTCTGCTGTGAGAGATATCTATTGTTTTGGTTGTTTTACAGGGCTAAGGTTTTCCGATTTAAGTACACTCCAGAACTCAAATATATTTGAAGACCATATCCAATTGACCATTCAGAAATCAAAAAGGACAGATCACAGGATTCCGTTGAACAAAATGGCCAAAGAAATATTGAAAAAATATACGGGCACTGTGTATGAACCATTACCTCGAATCTCCGGTCAAAAGTTCAATCAATATATCAAGGAATGCTGCGAAGAAATTGGTATGGACCAACCTATAAATATTACCAGATATGTAGGTCAAAAGCGAATAGATAAAACAGCACCAAAATATTCTCTCATTACTAGCCATACTGCCAGAAAAACCTTTGTAACCAATAGTCTGATTCTGGGAATGAATGAACGAGTTCTAAAAAATATTACAGGACACAAGGATGATGTCTCCTTTATGAAATATCTAAAAATAGCAGAAGATTTTAAACGCAATGAAATGAATAATACCTGGGACAAATTATAAACTAAAGCAATATCAAATAATTAATAATCATTAAAACTCGTCAAAAATGAAACATTCAAATGTTGTTCTTTATGCCTATTCCAAAGATGACTTGGAAAAATTAATTCAAGTAGTAATCGAGAAAGTTCGAAGGAATGAATTGATATCAGATATCGATGTAACTCCTGAGGATGACCGACTAACCCAAAATGAAGCTGCAGCCTTTTTAGGAATTTCTGTCCAAAGCTTGATTAAATGGAAAAAGAATGGGACCGTCCCTTACTATCAAATCAATCGTTCCATTTTTTACTCCAAAAAAGAATTGTTGAATCTGGCCAGAAACAATCACAAGCTTGGAAGGGTTCCAAGAGATTAAATCAAATCTTAAAATCATGAACAAATCTAAAAAAGTGCTGCAGCCTATGCGGTTTGTAGATGCATACTACGATTTTAGCCCCATCCAAAAGGACTTTATAATGTTGGTACAACACCTTACATCCATACAAAAGGAAATCAAATCAGACTTTTCTATTAATCTTATACCCTATTTTGAAGCTAAAGGACAATGTTTGGAATCCATACGACTTAGTCATTACAAAGAAATAACAGACGATCTTATTAAATCCAAAGTAACCTTTAAATACCATAAAGGAGATACATTATATTCAGTATACAATTTATTCAGTAGATGTTCAGTAGAGTTTACTGAAAACAAAGACTTTGTTTTAAAGGTTTCTATTATTGATGATGTCCTGCCCCTTTTTTATATCAATAAGCTGGAGGAGGGACATTTTAAGGATAATAAATTGATAAAAGAACTTTTTCAACTTGGGTATCCTGAATATGATAAATACATATCCTATTACCCGAAAACTTATATTGAATTTAAGGAGAGTCAAACTAAAAAGTTGTTTGAAAAGTTGCTTCAATATCGAAGATTAAAAAAGTATACCTACGAATTTTCGAAAGATGAGCTCTATTTAATGCTTGGGTATGGATATCTACAGGACAAGAAGACTTTAAGCCATCAGGAACAAATTTTTCAAATTGTTGGGCAAGAATTTGTCCAAACAGCATATAAAGGCACCAATGGATGGAAAAATTTAAGGGCACTTCTAAACAAATGGCTAAAGGAAATAGACAATAACGAGGGCATTGGAATTTCTATTACAAAATCCGGAAAGAATTATTTTACGACAAGAGGTAGGCCAATAAGAAGTATTTTGATAAGAGTTGAATATGAAAATGAGTTGATTTCACTGACTGAAGAACAACAAAGAGCCTTCAAATATTTGAGTCCTTATGGGCTATCAGAAAAACAAAGGTTTAAAATCGTTTTGAACTTCGATTATAAAACCATTGTTAATCGAATCACAAGTAATTTAGTTGCCAAAAGAGATTCCCATAACAATAGATATTTTGGCGAACTCAAAAGAGCCGATCATCGGAAAATTGAAAATGTCCCAGGCTTTCTTTATGGAATTGTGTTTGAGTATGGGAAAAGGAATAAATAAAATATCAATCAATCTGGGCTATCAATATCAAATAGTCCAGATTGATTTTCATACAATTTAGAATATCTTATTTAAAAAGTTTAGAATGAGAGCCAATTCTTACTAGATCTATTCGATTTAATTCGTCAAATTGTATACATATAATCAATAAGTCTGGCTTTATATGAAATTCCCATTTGTCCTTATATTGTCCATTTAACCTGTGAAGTCGCATTCTTTTTGGAATACCTGACACACCTTTTTCTTCAAGAATTTCCAAAAGTTTGCACACTTTTAAAAAGTCTTGCTTGTTGTTCTTAATCTTCTTTAGGTCTTTTTTAAATTGGGTACTAGCTATTAATTTATACATGGTTTAAAGTGAATCCAACCAGTCGTGAAGATTTTTAATTTCCTCACCATGTCCCTTTCTTAGCTCTTCAATGGCCTTTTTAGTTATATCGTTAGGTATATTCCCAACATCTTTGAAAATCAGATATTCAACATAATTGTTGAAACTCCGTTTTTCAGCATTAGCCTTTGCCTTAGCCAATTCAAAAAGGTCCAAATCAAGACGTAGAGGAACGTTCTTTTTGGATTTCATAAGGTTTGTAGTTGAAAAAATAGCTTGTATGCAAATATACATGATATTTTGATATGATATCATTATAATATCAATTTTTTTATATTAGACTAGCAATTCGGTTTATATTTTATGTTTTAAGAGCTTAGACTAATCACTTTATTCGAAATAAGGGAGGATAAGCCACCCTCCCTTAGGTTTGAACAACAAAATTATTCCTCTTCGGTTGATGTTTGTCCCATATCATTCCCTTTAGCAGACAAGAAAACAATATCTCTAGCAACAACTTCCGTAATATATCTTTTCTCTCCGCTTTCTGTTTCGTACGACCTAGTTTTAATCTTACCTTCCAACGCAATATGCTTTCCTTCGGTTAGGTGCTTTTCCACAAACTGGGCAGTTTTACCCCAGGCAATAATATTATGCCATTCGGTGTCTGTTACTTTTTCACCTTGTGCGTTTTTGTAAGTTTCATTGGTTGCTAATGAGAACTTTACCAATTTGGTGCTTTCATTCTCCAATTGGATGTTTTCAGGGTTTCCACCCACATTTCCGATTAATTGTACTTTGTTTTTTAAATTACTCATAACTAGATAATTAAATGATTATTTGATATATTAAATATACACATTAATTTTAATATATACAATATTATATTGCGTTTAATACATCTTTTAAATGTTAAAATCCTATCCTATCAAGATATCTTGAGCCCCATAGAGCGCTGTGCTTCCCAATGGGGGAATCAATCGCCCCGTCGATGCCATACCAATTGACTGGTGCATGGGGACAAAAGGGTTTTGGAAGCTTGCGACCACACCTTAAAATCGTGGTGAGTTCCCCCGCCAGGTGGGATGCCCGATTTTCAGGAAAACCATTGTAGGACACATAAAGCAGCAGGCTACATTTGCCGTCGATGGAAAGTTGTTTCACCCGTTGGAACAAGAAGCCAACACATTAACGTTGGAAAGG